>Ga0207891_1000029_pt1 | contig 210482 bp, 208 predicted proteins | sample LinPmetageLP50_FD_184061 | JGI IMG/M metagenome (GOLD analysis project Ga0207891, IMG submission 184061) | Marine viral communities from the Pacific Ocean - LP-50 (SPAdes) | ecosystem: Environmental > Aquatic > Marine > Oceanic | place: Pacific Ocean | collected 2011-08-27
GGGGGTTATTCATGCCCCCGCCATTCTGATTCTGGACGAACCAACCTCCGGCGTTGATCCGCAGGCACGGGATGTGTTCTGGGACATGTTGCTGGAGCTTGCGCATCGGGATGGAGTCACTATCTTTATCTCGACGCACTTTATGGATGAGGGGATGCGCTGCGACCGGATTTCGCTGATGCACGCAGGTAAAGTGCTGGTGTCGGATGTACCCGCCGAGCTCATTAAGGCGCGGGGTGTCGGGACACTGGAAGAAGCCTTCATAGCGTATATGCTTGATGCCTCATCGCCAGCGCAGTCACAGCCGTCTCAGCTACAGGCGGTAGCGGAAGACGAACACTTGCTTGGCGGGAATGACGCGGATGAGCCGGACCCAATCGCGCCACGCTTCAGCTTGCAACGCATGTTGGCCTTCACCACACGAGAGGCGATGCAGGTAAGGCGCGACCCTGTTCGGCTGGTATTCTCGTTCGTCGGCAGCGCTCTGCTTTTGCTCATCATGTCTTTTGGGATTTCACAGGAAGTGCGCAATATTCCGTTCGCCGTGTTGGATCTGGACCAAAGCCCGGAAAGCCGGGCCTATCTTTCAGGGTTTGAGGATTCTCAATGGTTTCTGAAACGACCGGCTATCAGCAGTGTTGAAGAACTTGAGCAACGTCTTAAAAGCGGTGAGCTGGCGTTGGCAATCCAGATACCGCCAGATTTTGGAAGATCAGTGCGTGGAACCGGAATAAACGAAATAGCCGCGCTGATTGACGGCGCAGATACCAACCGGGCTGGCACCGTGGAAAGCTACGTGAAGGGCGCTCACGCCCACATAATGGGTATTGACGCGCAATCTGCACTGGCGTTGGAAGACCTGATGACACCCCGATCACCGGATGCGGCCTCGCCAGCGACCCTGGTTCCGCGATTTCACTACAACCCGGCGATGGAAAGCCTGCCTTCAATCGGCCCGTCAATCCCACCGCTTTTGTTGTTACTTTTCCCGGCGATCCTGATGGCGGTCAGCGTGGCACGGGAAAAAGAAATCGGCACGATCACCAATTTTTACGTTACACCCACCAGTCGCGCCGAATTCCTGATCGGAAAACAACTGGTTTATATCGTCATCACGCTTTTGAACTTTGTGATCCTGACGGCGTTGCTGGTCACGGTTCTGGGCATTCCGCTCAAGGGCGCGCCGCTTGCATTGGTGCTTGGAGCCTTGCTTTACGCGGTTGCCGCAACAGGGTACGGCCTGATCGTATCAATGATTGCCAAAACCCAGGTGACGGCCGTCTTTGCTGCAGCCATTCTTTCGGTTATGCCGACCCTGCAGTTTTCCGGAATGATAACCCCGGTTTCCTCGCTGGAGGGGGCGGCGCAGGTTGTTGGGACCTTCTGGCCAACAACCTGGTACATGGGGATCAGTGTGGGCACCTTTACCAAGGGGCTGGGCCTGCCGGAGCTGTCCGGGCATCTCTGGCGTCTCGCCGCTTTCGGTCCGGTTCTGACCGGGCTGGCCGTGCTCGCTTTGCGCAAGCAGGAGAGGTAAGCATGAAGCGTCTTGCCAATACCTTCTGGCTTGCAGGTAAGGAACTGAAAAGCGTTCTTGGTGACCCTGTGATGGTTATCCTGATTCTGTGGTCTTTTGTGGTCGCTGTCATTCTTGAGGCCAGTGGGGCGGGTGATACCGTCTACAATGCGGCGATTGCCATTGTCGATGAAGATCAATCGTCGCTTAGCCGGCAAGTAACGGATGCTTTGGGGCCACCCTGGTTTCAGCCTCCCGTTACTATTTCAGCGGATCAGGTGGCAGCGGAGATGGATGCCGGGCGTATCATGTTTGTGCTCAGCTTTCCGCCGCAATTTGAAGCCGACGTAATTGCTGGCCTGGCGCCCGCCGCGCAGCTTGAGGTGGACGCAACGGCCGTGTCACAGGCACAGCTCGGCACGGATTACATTTCCAATATTCTGATTTCCGAAAGCCGTGCATTTCTGTCGGGTACTCCTGAGGCTCCTGAGCCTGCACTGCAGCTTGAGTTGCGCCGGGCTTTCAATCCCAATGGAAACCCTGTCTGGTTCAAGGCAGTGTCTTCGTTGCTCAATCAATTGTCGCTCCTCACCATCGCATTGACGGGCGCGGCGATGCTGCGCGAGCGCGAGCAGGGCACCATCGAGCATCTGATGGTCATGCCACTCACGCCGCTCGAAATTGCACTTTCCAAAGTTCTGGCCAACGTTGTTGTGGTGCTGGGAGCATTCACCTTGTCGCTTGTTTTCGTCGTGCAAGAGATTCTGCAAGTGCCTGTTGCCGGATCTGTGCCGTTGTTGTTGGCAGGTACGATGGTGTATCTGGCCGCCGCCGCAGCCATCGGGATGTTCCTTGGCACCATGGCACGCAGCATGGCTCAGTTTGCACTGTTGGTGATCATGGTGATCATCCCCATTATCATGCTTTCCGGTGGTATGGGGGCGATCGAAAGCCAGCCTGATATTGTCCAGCGTTTAACGCTGGCACTGCCTTCGCGACACTTTCTTGCGTTTGCCAAGGCCGTGGTGTTCCGCGGTGCTGGTCCCGACAACGTATGGTTCGAGTTATCAATGATGGCCGGGTTGGGCATCGGATTTTTCGCAGCGAGTCTGGCGCTGTTCCGCAGGTCCATGAGTCTTTCTGGCTAGCTGGAGCCTCGCCCGGCGTCCAGGAAAACTATTCAGTGGTGTGCCCCCACCCCTGAGGAATCGACTGCTCTTCCAGTCCGGCGAATCGATCCGTCACGTAACGGCTGTGACAGGCTACGCAGGATTCGGTCATACGGTTGAAGGTTTCGGCCTGGGCCTGGGTATCCTGTTGCTTCCCCGCCTCAGCCAGCTCAGCTGCCAGCTGGTGGAAGTACTTGTCCATCTTCAGGAATTCCTCGGGCACTGCGGCCTTCAGATCCTGCTGATCTTGCTTGGTCAGCGACTGTTTGAGGATGAAGCTGTCGTGGATGGCTTGTCCTTTCTGCGCTACCTCATCATGCCTGCCCTGGATGATGGCGCTGTAGGTCGCCTTCATCGCTGTCTCAATCTCGATCATCTCCTTTGCCAACAGTCCGCGTAGTTTCTCAGTCAGATCGGGGCCCACGGGCTCCGCAGCAACGACGGCTCCGTTAAGTGCCAGACTCCCCAGCAGAGCAGCCGCTGCGACGGTCCGAAATTGTCTTCCATGGCTTCGTAACGGGGCGCTCATCAGGGTGTTGCTGCTCGCTATCGCACGTTTACTCATGTTTGTACTCCTCGCTTTACGGTTGCGTTGCCTTCTTCAACGTCGCTCATAAAAATGCTTGATGAACGGTTCACGGAAATTCTGGTGACATCCCAGACAGCTTAGCTGCACCTCGGAAAATGCACTAATAACCGCTTGGCCTTCGCCGCGCATTGCTGCTTCTTCCATTGCAGTTGCCGCATCGTGCACCTCACCATCGAATTCACGAAACTTGCCGGCATCACTACCAAGCCAGCTAAGGATCCGTAGTTTTTCCATCATTGGTGGCTGGGCATGACGAGCAATTTGGGGTGAGAGTTCTGCCACAGTACTCCAGTCTTCTGTGGCGATTGCCCCGGTGACGGCTTGCATATCACGCCCAAGCTGTTGCATCACGCCCTGCAAAACTAAAGGTTTGATGGTTTCCTCAGTCTCAGCGTACAAGGTTGCAGCAGAGGTAAGTGAAATTATTGCCATAACGAAAACTGAAAGAGATTGTGATTTATTCATTAGTACTCCTTTAACTGGTAAGTGAGTGGTATTTGCTGAACAAGCGTGGTTGCTTTGTTCAAATTTCAAAACTCAGTGCGATCGAACCAAAGGCGTGATGACCGAGTTGTTCGTCAAACTCGCGGGTTCGCCAGACCCGCATCAGTGCCAGCCGGACGCCATGCCCGGAAACAAGCCACTGGCTACTGATACCGATTGCCGCCTGAGCGACCCATGGCCGCCGGCTGACACGGTGGCTACTGCGAAACATATTGCCGTCGAGTGAGAAATCCCAGGCCACGGCTTTTCCTTCCAGGTTGGCGAAGGCGTGCACTCCGGGACGTGGGGCAGTAACGGATGGCGATTGCGCACTACGAAGGTTCGCCGCAGCGGATGGCGGTCTGTTTTCAACCCCGGGACGGATTGCATAACTGCCGAAATCATTGGGTATATTCCAGCCCGCACGCAGCTCTACCCCGGTACTGACGGCAGTCTCGATATTGCCAAGGCGCAGGCCATAGTTGCCAATCAGGTCACTGCCCCAGCCTGGCTGGACGGCGCCTCTGGTAAAGGCTTTGTATTTGCGTTCCAGAGCAAGCTGAAAAGCCGGCTCGTTGTGCAGTTGATTATCCCAACCATTGAAGCGCTCAATGCCACGCATACTGTGAACGAAATTTTGTGACTGCTCAGCTAACGACCATGGGCCGATAACACCGAGTGACAACTCGCGTACGTCGAGCATCTCGTAACCAGCTCTTTCAGGATGCACCCGGCGGTTCCACGCCAGGCTGAGATATAGCAGCCCGGCATAGGGACGATCATCGTGAATTAAGTCAATGCGAGCCTTATCTTCAGGCGTATACATGGATTGCCCTGCACGCATCACAACGTTCTGCGAGGCCGATTCCGCGCCGGCGCTACGCCAGAATCCGGGGTCAGCCCAGCCAAGAAGCCGGGTGTAAAGACCAAGCGCCCAAGGCTGGCAACCAGGGTCAAGTCGGCCCTCCATGTCATGAGATACCAGGGTCAGCGCCACGCCATTCGTATAATTGCTATCAGTGCCGGCAAAAAGGTCATTTTCCAGCCGTAACGTACCACCGCGCCAGTGTAATTCTCGCTCAGGTGTACACCGTCCTTGATGGTCCAGCCGCTGTTCTGCGCGGCTGGGGGCGGGGCACAGCATTGTGCACGCTAGCGCCAAGCTCACGAAGATGTGTGCAACACGATCGAGATCTTCGGCGTTTCCGGGCATAGCGACAGTCCTCACGCCCATATAAGATAGTAATCAATTACTATCTTATATGGGCGCTCTAAAACACGCAATGGAATATCCAGATCGGCGTCCGTGTCGACTGCTTGGTAAAAAAAGCGAACAATGGTATTTTCGTGGCGCTTCTTGGTGTACCCAGTGTCGTATTTGTATAGGGCGCTATCAGCAGAGTTGCGTTTATGCCGGATATACAGAACATTGACGAATACTGGATGGCCCGGGCACTGACACTGGCAGCTCGTGGGGCTTCCCAGGGCGAGGTCCCTGTCGGCGCAGTTGTCGTCCGTGATGGCAAAGAGCTGGGTACAGGCTTTAATGTACCAATTACCGGGTGTGACCCCACTGCCCACGCTGAGATATGCGCACTGCGTGATGCGGCGGCGAGGGCAGGGAATTACCGGCTTACCGGAGCTACCCTCTACGTTACTCTTGAACCCTGCACCATGTGCGTTGGCGCCATTGTGCACAGCCGTATCAGCCGGCTTGTATACGGTGCCCGTGAGCCCAAGGCGGGCGCCGTTGAATCGGCCCGGCGCACACTGGATGAACCCCACCTTAATTGGCAAGTAGACGTGGTGGGTGGCATCCTGCCGGATGATTGTAGCCAGATTATCAGTGATTTTTTCAGCCGCCGGCGGGTAGAAATTCGGCAGCGGCGCAAACAGAGTTCAGGGAAGGAGTAGTTCTGCATGAAAGTACTAGTAACCGGCGGGGCCGGGTACATCGGCAGCCATGTGGTGCGCCAGTTGGCAGAGGCCGGGCACGATATTGTTGTATTCGATAACCTCTCAACCGGTTACCGCTGGGCTGTAACCGCCGGTGAGCTGGTGATCGGCGATCTGTCGAACGAAGCCGATATTGACCAGGTTTTCTCCAATCACCGGTTTGAGGCAGTGTTGCACTTTGCCGCCAATATTGTGGTGCCGGAGTCTGTTACCAACCCGCTCAAGTATTACGGCAATAACACCCGCAATACGCTGAACCTGCTCAAGGCCGTCGACAAGTACAAGGTTCCGTACATGGTGTTTTCATCAACCGCTGCGGTTTATGGAATGCCAGAGCAGACGGTTCTTACGGAAGACCTTCCTCTTGCGCCGATTAATCCTTACGGCGCATCCAAGATGATGAGCGAGCGGATGATCACGGATCTCGCCGCAGCTTCCGGCCTGAATTATGTTGTGCTGCGTTACTTCAACGTGGCTGGTGCCAACCCGGATGGTTTGCTGGGGCAGGCGACACCCGAAGCGACGCACCTTATCAAGGTGGCCTGTGAGTGCGTAACCGGCCAGCGCGATGGCATGAACATATTCGGAACGGACTATGACACCAGCGACGGCACCTGTGTGCGCGATTACATTCACGTGGAAGATCTCGCCAGTGCTCACGTTATGGCGCTTGAGTATATGGCCAGTGGCGGTGAATCGAAAATCATGAACTGCGGTTATGGCCGTGGATTTACAGTAAGCGAAGTGATCGACGTGGTGCGCAAGCTATCCGGTGTCGACTTCCCGGTGACCGAAGTGGGCCGCCGCGCTGGTGATCCGGCTGCGCTCATGGCAGATAATGCATTCATTAAAAAGACCCTGGGTTGGCAGCCAACCTATGACGATCTCGAAACGATTGTCGGCACCGCGCTGGCCTGGGAAGCAATCTGGCAGAAGAAAAAAGCTGAGGCTGGCCAGTAAGACTTTATTTTAAACCTTTGAGATATCGGGATTTAACGGATGAAAATAACGATTTTTGGTACCGGTTATGTCGGGCTTGTTACCGGAGCCTGCCTGGCCGATGTTGGCCATGACGTGCTCTGCATGGACGTTGATCAGGCAAAGATCGACAAGCTGAAGAATGGTCATATTCCTATTTATGAGCCCGGGCTTGAGGATATCGTAAAGCACACAGTTGAAGCAGGGCGCCTGGCATTCACCACGGATGCGCAGGAGGCAGTGCAACACGGCAAGCTTCAGTTCATCGCAGTGGGCACACCGCCGGACGAAGACGGCTCGGCAGATCTGCAGTATGTCACCGCAGTAGCCAGGTCTATCGGGCAGTACATGGACGATTACAAAGTCATCGTGGACAAGTCCACAGTGCCGGTTGGTACAGGCGATAAGGTTAAAGCTGCCGTTCGGGCCCAGCTTGACAGCCGTGGCCTGGAGCTTGAGTTTGATGTGGTCTCCAACCCGGAATTCCTGAAAGAAGGGGCGGCGATCAACGATTTCATGAAGCCGGATCGCATCATTATTGGTACCGACAGCGATAAAGCGGCGGACGTGCTACGGGAAGTTTACTACCCGTTCAACCGCAACCACGATCGGATGATTTTCATGGATATCCGATCTGCGGAATTGACCAAGTACGCGGCCAATTCGATGCTGGCTACCAAAATCAGTTTCATGAACGAGATTTCGAACCTGGCCGAGCGCCTGGGTGCTGATATTGAAGCGGTGCGCCGCGGCATAGGTTCAGATCCGCGCATTGGCTACCACTTTATCTACCCGGGCTGTGGCTACGGCGGCTCCTGCTTCCCCAAAGACGTACAGGCTCTGGCACGCACGGCGGCCGATTGTGGTTACGATGCGCGTTTACTGAACGCCGTAGAGTCAGTCAACTACGCTCAGAAGCATGTACTGTTCGACAAAATCAGCCACTATTTTGGCGGCAATCTGAAAGGCAAGGTAGTGGCAATCTGGGGGCTGGCGTTCAAGCCAAATACCGACGACATGCGCGAAGCTTCAGCGCGCACGTTGATGGACGATCTATGGAAAGCTGGCGCCACCGTTCAGGCGTTCGACCCGGAAGCCATGGAAGAGACCCAGCGTATCTACGGCGACCACGAAGGCCTTGCGCTGTGCGGCACCAAAGAGCAGGCGCTACGGGGCGCAGACGTGCTGGCGATTTGCACTGAGTGGAAAGAGTTCCGCTCACCGGATTTTGCCGCCATTGCATCGGCGTTGCGCGAGCCTGTTGTGTTCGATGGCCGTAACCTTTACGAGCCGGAAATGCTGGAGCGACACGATCTGATTTATTACGCCATCGGGCGCGGCCGTAACCAGTTTCATTCCTGATAAACCAGGGCAGGGCACGACGATGACTCAGGTGCAGGAATACAAGCTTCACGAGCGGCTGGCGGCAGATACCATCAGCCTTGGCCGCAGCAGGCTGTGCGAAATTCGGCTGATGAATGATCAGACCTGGCCTTGGGTGTTGCTGGTGCCGGCACTTGCCGGCATTCGTGAAATCTACGAGTTAAGCCCGGAGCAGCAACACCTGTTGGTGCAGGAATCCTCGGCGCTCAGTCGTGGCATGATGGAAGCATTTGGCGGCGACAAAATGAACGTCGCGGCACTCGGAAACATGGTTTCCCAGTTGCACCTGCACCACATCGTCCGCTTTGAGGGTGATCCGGCCTGGCCTGGCCCTGTGTGGGGTAAACAGCCGCCGGTTCCTTATGATGAAAACAGGCTGGCGGAGGTCAGGCTGTCTTTGGTGCCTGTTTTATCAGAGTTGGGTGCGACCTGAATAGGTCTGTCAGCATGTGTCGATTACCGAATCGACGCATGCTTGGCCATCATCTGGGAGCCGATCAGAATCATCCTGAGTTCAGTTTTCAGTTTGGCTTTCAGCTCATCCCGCTCTTTCGGCGAAGCATCCAGTGCTTCCGCGCCCTGGTTGAACACCAGCGTTACCATTGCCTCAGCAACCACCCGCGCATCGGACAAAGGCTTGTGCTGTTCTTCCGCAAAGCGTCGTAGATCGTCAGCAAGCTCCGTTACAAAATGATCAATCTCGGCTTTGATAGCCGTCCGGAAGGGTTTGGAGCCGCCGGTACGCTCCCGGAGCATTAAGCGAAACACGTTGGCGTTGTTGCCAAGATACTCCATAAAAGTCTCTACAGAGGTAGAGATGGCGCTGCCATCCCGGGCAATCCTCTTGCGCGCCTGGCGCATGAGTTGCCGCAGGGCCACGCCGCCTTCGTCGACCAGTACCAGCCCCAACTCATCCAGATCGGCAAAGTGCCGATAGAATGACGTGGGTGCGATTCCAGCCTCCCGTGCCACCTCCCGCAGGCTCAGACTCCCGAAGCCGCGATCTGCACTCAATTGGTTTAGTGCTGCGTCCATCAGTGTGCGTCGGGTGACGAGTTTCTGCTCGGCTCTGGTTGACAAGGTAGCGGCTCCAATGACAAATGAACGCTGCATTCTAGCGACATGCCTGCCGGGAGTCATCAGAACCCTTTAATTCCGGGCTAAACACGCCTGATTTCCCGCGCCGATATGTATATAATGGTGCGCTTTTCCAGTATGGTTTCTGCCCACTTGCTTGCCAGACATCATCATTAACTTTAGACATCAGACACTACGGGAACCGGTATGCGCAGTCATTATTGCGGTGGGATCAACGAATCTCACATTGATCAGGAAGTTACACTTTGCGGATGGGTACACCGCCGTCGTGACCATGGTGGGGTTATCTTCCTGGACCTGCGCGACCGGGACGGTATTGCCCAGGTTGTGGTAGACCCGGACACCGAGGAAAGCTTTGCGCTGGCAGAGAAAGTACGCAGCGAGTATGTGGTGAAAGTCACAGGCCTTGTGCGTCGTCGTCCTGCCGGCACAGAGAATAACAACATGTCTACAGGACAGGTTGAGATGCTGGGCAAGGAAGTCACCATCCTGAACGCAGCAGCGACACCACCGTTCCCGTTGGATGAACATGTAGATGTAGGTGAAGATGTTCGCCTGCGCTACCGCTTTGTCGATCTTCGTCGCCCGGAAATGCTGAACCGTTTGCGTTTCCGCTCACGGGTAACCAGCTATATCCGCAACTACCTCGACAGCAACGGCTTTATGGATGTGGAAACACCCATTCTGACCCGTGCAACGCCTGAAGGCGCGCGAGACTACCTGGTGCCGAGCCGTACCCATGAGGGCTCCTTCTTCGCGCTTCCGCAATCGCCCCAGCTGTTCAAGCAAATGCTGATGGTGTCGGGGGTGGATCGCTACTACCAGATTGCCAAGTGCTTCCGTGATGAAGATCTGCGTGCAGACCGTCAGCCTGAGTTTACCCAGGTAGACATCGAAGCCTCGTTCATCAACGAAGAAGATCTGATGAGCCTGAACGAGGACATGATTCGCGCGCTGTTCAAGGACGTTATGAACGTCGAACTGCCCGCATTCCCGCGTATGCCGTACGCTGAAGCCATGGATCGTTTCGGCAGCGACAAGCCGGACCTGCGTATTCCGCTGGAGCTTCAGGACGTGGGCGATCTGGTCGCCGGCGTTGATTTCAAGGTATTCGCTGGGCCAGCCAATGACCCGAAAGGCCGTGTAGCTGCGTTGCGCGTGCCCAAGGGCGGTGAGCTGAGCCGCAAGCAGATTGACGAGTACACAAAATTTGTGGGCATATACGGTGCTAAAGGCCTTGCCTATATCAAGGTAAATGAGTTGGCTAAAGGCGTGGAAGGCTTGCAGTCGCCCATCGTCAAGTTTTTGGGTGATAACGTCGCTATGGCCGTTATTGAGCGCACCGGCGCTGAGGACGGCGATATTGTGTTCTTTGGCGCCGACAAGACCACGGTTGTGAATGAAGCTCTTGGCGCCTTGCGTATCCGGGTCGGTCACGATCTGAACTTGCTGACCTGCGACTGGGCTCCAATGTGGGTCGTTGATTTCCCGATGTTTGAAGTGCTTCCTGATGGTGGCCTCACCGCCATCCATCATCCGTTTACGGCGCCGAGTTGCAGCCCGGAAGAGCTGGCTGCGAATCCGGAAACGGCTCTGTCCCGCGCTTACGATATGGTTCTTAACGGTACTGAGTTGGGCGGCGGTTCCATTCGTATTCATAGCGACAAAATGCAGCAGGAAGTGTTCCGTATTTTAGGCATTAGTGAGGAAGAGTCTCGCGCCAAGTTCGGGTTCCTGCTCGACGCGCTCAAGTACGGGTGCCCGCCCCATGGAGGCCTGGCTTTCGGCCTGGATCGTCTGATCATGCTGATGACGGGGTCCAGCTCGATTCGCGATGTGATCGCGTTCCCGAAAACCCAGAGTGCCACCTGTCTGATGACCCAGGCGCCGGGTGCAGTGGATGAAAAGCAGCTGCGCGAATTGCATATCCGCCTTCGCAAGCCAACAAAACCGGTTGAAGGCAATGTGCCAGGTGCTGGCGAAGAATAGACCGGGCTCTGAAAGCTCAATGAAAGGGCATTGATGTGGCGATTATTCTGGGTGTTGACCCCGGCTCAAGGATCACCGGTTACGGTATTATCCGCGCCGAGGGCCGGCACATAGAATATATCGATAGCGGGTGCATCCGCGTGGGCGAAAAACCCATGGCGGAGCGCCTGCGAATCATTTTTCAGAGTCTGGTGAGCCTCATTGGCGAATACCGACCACAGGAATTTGCCATCGAGCAGGTTTTTATGGCGCGCAACCCCGATTCAGCCCTCAAGCTCGGGCAGGCTCGTGGGGCCGCTATCGTTGGCGCAGCAACCAGTGGCCTTGACGTGCATGAATACTCCGCACGACAAGTTAAGCAGGCTGTGGTTGGCAAGGGCAGTGCCGACAAATCCCAGGTACAGCACATGGTTCAGGTGTTGCTGTCACTTTCCCGCAAACCCCAGGCAGACGCCGCCGATGCCTTGGCAATTGCGTTGTGCCATGCCCACATGAATCAAAGCATTCTGAAAGTGGCTGGCGTAACGGGCAAGGCTCGCAGCGGGCGCGTGCGACAACAATAAACTGCTCTGCGGAGCGGCAGGAGGCAATCCTTGATAGGTCGTATCCGAGGTATTCTGGTCGAAAAGACACCCGGGCAGGCGCTGGTTGAATGCGGTGGCCTGGGTTACGAAGTCGATATCCCTTTCACCACGTTCTTTAACCTGCCAGAACCCGGGCAGGAAGTTACCCTTCATACACATTTTGTGGTTCGCGAAGACGTCCAGAGTCTCTATGGCTTTGTTTCGCGACTGGATCGCAATCTGTTCCGGTTGCTGATCAAAGTGAACGGAGTAGGCCCGAAGATGGCGGCTGGCATTCTCTCAGGCCTGGATGCGCAGCAGTTTATTCGCTGTGTGGAAGGGCGTGATATCAAGTCTCTGGTAAAGCTCCCGGGGGTTGGCAAGAAGACCGCTGAACGCCTGCTGATTGAAATGGCAGACCGCATTAGTCAGCTTGAAGGGCAGTTTATACCTGGGGCGTCAGCTACAGCAGAGTCTGCAAGCAGCACGCCCGAGTTGTCTCTCAACGCGCAGAATCCTGCAGACGAAGCTGAGGCAGCGCTGATAGCGCTCGGGTATAAACCGCAGGAAGCTGCTCGCGCGATCACCAAAGTGGCAGAAGAGGGTCTTTCCAGTGAAACCTTGATACGTCTAGCCCTGAGAAATATGATCCCGGCATGATGACGTGACTTTAATGTGTCGCTTATGTAGCACCAAACCTGTAGAGAGCGTAACGTGACACGCAGTGGGCTGTTTGTACAATTGGTTCACTCTGGCTTTAGGTGGCAGTCTATTGATTCCCGATATACGGACGAGTAAATGATTGAATCCGACCGACTGATCTCAGCCCGGGCCGGTGACAACGAGGAGGTTCAGGATCGCGCTATCCGGCCCGCGTTGCTCTCCGAGTACGTGGGGCAGCCTGCGGTAAGGGAACAGATGGACATCTTCATCTCGGCTGCCAGAGGGCGCCGGGAAGCGCTGGATCATGTTCTTGTTTTCGGGCCACCAGGGCTTGGCAAAACCACACTGGCGAATATTATTGCCAATGAAATGGGGGTGGCGATAAAGACCACCTCCGGCCCGGTTCTTGAAAAAGCCGGTGATCTGGCTGCGATGCTCACCAACCTTGAAGAGAACGATGTTCTCTTCATTGATGAAATACACCGGCTCAGCGCCGTGGTAGAAGAAATACTGTACCCGGCCATGGAAGATTACCAGCTGGATATCATGATCGGCGAGGGGCCGGCAGCACGCTCAATCAAGCTGGATTTGCCACCCTTTACTCTGGTTGGGGCGACTACCCGGGCAGGTTTGCTGACATCTCCACTGCGGGATCGCTTCGGCATTGTACAGCGTCTGGAATTCTACAATACGGCGGATCTTACCCACATTATCGTTCGCTCCGCACGGCTTTCAGGTGTCGACATTGATGAAGAAGGCGCCTACGAGATAGCGCGCCGCTCACGTGGCACGCCCCGGATAGCTAATCGCCTGTTGCGGCGTGTGAGAGACTATGCCGAAGTGCGGGCCGACGGGCGCATCAACGTAGGCATCGCGGATCAGGCCCTGAATATGCTGAAGGTCGATAGCGAAGGCTTTGACCACATGGACCGGCGATTGCTGCTGGCGATGATTGAAAAGTTTGATGGGGGCCCGGTGGGCGTTGAAAGCCTGGCAGCCGCAATCAGTGAGGAGCGTGGCACCATTGAGGATGTACTTGAACCTTTTCTGATACAGCAAGGTTTTATAATGCGCACGCCCCGTGGCCGTATGGTCACATCCCACGCTTATCAGCACTTTGGTATCGTGAGGGAGAGCTCAGGCTCGGAAGGAGTCCCCTTTGAGTGACGGCGAAGTGGCAGCAACGTTCGGCTGGCCAATCCGGGTTTATATAGAAGATACGGACGCCGGCGGCATTGTTTTTCATGCCCGTTATTTGCACTACATGGAGCGCGCTCGTACTGAGTGGGTTCGTAGCTGCGGAGTAGGGCTCAGGGCAGGATTGGCTGATAACGTAAGCTACGTTGTACAGCGCCTGTCGATTCACTACGCCGCACCGGCCAGGCTGGATGATGAGCTCATCGTTACGGCAGAGCCTGTGGCGTTCGGCCGGGTCTGGATGGAGTTCAGGCAAAGGGTTGTGCGGGTGCAGGATCAGAAGCAGCTGTGCGAGGCCGATGTAAAAGTCGCGTGCGTAGCGCTCGACAGCGGCCGACCAATACGGTTACCGGAAAATATGCGGGGTTTGCTTGAGCAGGCCACACGTTTAAACGAAACAAAACACGATATAAGCCAGGAGTAAGCGGTGGATTCGGAATTGTCAGTCTGGAGTCTGATTTCAAATGCCGGTGTGTTGGTGCAGCTGGTTATGTTGTTGCTTGCTGCTGCATCGGTGGTGTCATGGGCGCTCATCTTTCAACGCTACCAGGTGTTTCGCAAAGCCCGGCAGGCGCAGCTCGCGTTTGAAGAGCGTTTCTGGTCCGGTATGGATTTGGGGCAGCTCTACCGCGAAGTGAACGCTGAGCCCACGCCCTTCTCTGGTTTGGAGTCGTTGTTTCGGGCCGGCTTCAAAGAGTTTTCCCGGCTGCGTCAGCAAAGCCGCGACGCCGATGCCGTTATGGAAGGAACTCAGCGAGCCATGCGGGTTGCGTTCTCGCGCGAGCAGGAACGCCTTGAGGCGCATCTGCCGTTTCTTGCCACAGTTGGTTCCACAAGCCCATATGTCGGCCTGTTCGGTACCGTTTGGGGCATCATGAATTCGTTTCGTGGTCTGGCGCAGGTTCAACAGGCTACGCTGGCTACGGTGGCGCCAGGCATTTCAGAAGCACTGATAGCGACAGCCATGGGCTTGTTTGCCGCGATTCCTGCGGTCATTGCCTATAACCGTTTCTCTACCAAGTCGGATGCGCTTCTGAAGAACTACGAAACCTTTGCCGACGAGTTTTCCAGCATTCTGCATCGTCGTGTTCATAGTGCCGACAAGGGCGCATAGTAGTGACCAGAGCAATGATGCTAACCGTTAACAGTCGGAGTGCAGCGCTATGAAAGGCATGGGGATGATGCCCGAAAATCGGAAGAAGCCGATGTCGGAAATCAACGTCGTTCCATACATCGACGTGATGCTGGTGCTGTTGATTATTTTCATGGTCACAGCGCCGATGCTAGTTCAGGGCGTGAAAGTCGATCTCCCGGAGACTACATCTGACCCGATTCAGGCAGATAAGAATGTGGAATCCATCATCGTATCGGTGGATGCCAACGGCGCCTATTACGTTGAGGTCGGCGACAAGGGCAGTGACCCCATGCCGCTCTCGGAAGTCCGTGAACAAGTGGCGAAGATTCTGTCTCAGCGAACATCCAGCGACATACTTGTGCGCGGTGATGAGAATGTGGATTACGGCACTGTGGTTCGTTTGATGGCCACTCTTCAGGGTGCGGGGGCAACCAGCATTGGGCTGATTACCGATTCGGCCCCGGACGAAACGTGAGATCAGTGCAGGTGGAATTGTCGTGATAGGTCAGCAACGGGAATTCAGCAGCACCGGGGTGCCGCCCTGGAAATCGCCAGTTGCGCTGTCGGTTGCTTTGCATCTGCTTATTGCAGGCGTCGCTCTTGCTGGCTGGTCATGGTCTTCTCCAATACAAGAGCCGCCTCCCAGCAGTATTTCCGCGCGCCTTATCAGTCAGCAGAAGCCGGAGCCTAGCCCGGTTGTTGAACCGGTAGATCAGCCGGATCGGGAGCAGGAGCAAAAAGAGCTCGAAAAACAGAAACAGATAGAAGCGCAGAAACGCCAGAAGCAAAAGGAAGAAGAGGCGCGGAAGGTCGCGGAGCAAAAAAAACGCGAAGAGACCAAGCGTAAGGCTGAAGAGCAGAAAAAAGCCGAGGAACGCAAGGCCCGGGAAACCCAAGAGGCAGAAGCTGCGCGCCAGAAAGCGGAAGCTGAGGCGAAAGAGCGTGAGCGCCGCAAGGCGGAAGCCGAAGCCGAGAAGCAGCGTCAGCAAGAGGCAAAGCGAAAGGCTGAGGAAGAAAAGCAGCGTAAGGAAGAGCAGCGCAAGCGGGAAGAAGCCGAGCGTAAGAAAAAAGAGGAACAGGCACGACAGGAAGCTGAGCGCAAGCGGCTTGAGGCAGAGCGGCGCCTGCAGGAACAGCAGCTTGAAGCCCAGGCAGAGCAAGCCAGAAAAGCGCGTGCAGATGAAGCGCGGCGGCAAGAGCAGGCCGCCGCTGCCAGAGCCAGGGAAACGCAGATGCTGTCGGAGAGCCAGAAGTATCAGGCTCTGATCCGTGAGCGGCTTAGTCAGGCATGGTACCCGCCGTCATCGGCAACAGAAGACATGACAGCGCGACTGCAGATTACGTTGCTGCCAACTGGCGAGCTTGCGGGCGTAAAGCTTGTTGCCAGCAGCGGAAATACAGCGTTTGATAACTCCGCTCTGGGGGCAGTAAAGTCTTTAAATCGGTACCCGGTGCCAAGTGAGCGGGATACGTTTGAAACCTATTTCCGCCAGTTCACGATCGAATTCAATCCTCGAAGATTGAGATAAGGAAGCGGGTAACACTATGATGCGTAAAGTTTCATTCAGACCATTTCAGGCCCTTTTTTCAGCGGTTGCCCTGATGCTTCTGGTCGTCACCAGCGCCCAGGCTGAACTGTTAATTCGGGTGACCGAAGGTGCGGATTCTGCTATTCCAGTATCGGTGGTGCCGTTTGCTGAAAACGGCAATATGCCAGCTGGTGATAAAGTGAGCAGTATCGTGCAGGCCGACCTGGCCATGAGCGGTGAGTTTCGCCCCTTGTCGCCTCAGAAAATGCTGAGCCTTCCGTCAAAGCGGGCTGATGTGTATTTTCGCGACTGGCGACTGCTTGGCCAGCGGTACGTGCTGGTAGGTGAACTCACTCGTAACGGTGACCGGGTAGAAGCCCGCTACGAGTTGTTCGATGTTAACCGTGAAGAGCGAATACTGGGTGAGACAGCGGCAGCACCCGCGTCAAATATGCGCTCACTGGCTCACCATATCAGCGATAAAGTGTATGAAGCCATCACGGGGGTTCAAGGTGCATTTTCTACCAAACTGGCGTATGTAACGCTAGACAGAGCTGGTGGCAATGCCCGTTACCGGTTGCAAGTGAGCGACATTGACGGAAAGCGTGCCCGTATCAGGCTGGAGAGCAAAGAGCCGATCCTGTCACCTGCCTGGTCACCAGACGGTAAAAAACTGGCGTATGTCTCGTTTGAGACAGGCAAGCCCGTCATTTTTGTTCATGAGCTAGGGTCCGGTAAGCGCAAGAAAGTTGCGGATTTCCCGGGCTTGAACTCAGCACCTGCTTGGTCAGCAGACGGACAATCCCTGCTGATGACCCTGTCGAAAGATGGTAACGCCGAAATCTATCAAATGAACCTTCAATCCCGCAAAGTGACAAAGCTCACCAATCACTGGGCAATAGATACCGAAGCGACCTGGGACAGTTCAGGTGAGGGCGTCTACTTCACTTCCGATCGCTCGGGTGGCCCGCAGATTTATTACATGGCAAAACCGGGTGCTGAGCCGCGTCGGATTACCTTTGGCAGCCGTTACAATGCAAGGCCGCGTCCGGATGCCTCCGGTAATTATGTGTATTACGTGCACCAGCGTGACCGGGCATTCACCATCGCCCGAACCAATCTTAAAAACGATGAGGAAACCGTCCTCACTCGTACAGGATCCGATGAGTCCCCCAGCGTGTCGCCAAATGGCCGTATGTTGATATATGCCACCAAGCAAAGTGGTGAAAGTGTACTGACGGTCATCTCCGCTGATGGCGGCGCCGCGTACAGTCTTCCCGCCTCGGAAGGTGATGTTCGCGACCCGGCCTGGGGGCCTATTGTTCGGTAATCGGTGACTGCGCAAGCATTCACCTGAAAGGTAGAAGTTGAATTTAATCAACGGGAAGGAATGAATCATGAAGTTGTCAGCTCAAACCAAAGTACTTGCTCTTTTGTTCTCCGCAGGCCTGTTCGCAGGCTGTAGCACCACCGGCGAAAATATGGATGAAGGGGGCTATGGCTCCGACGTTGCGCCTATTGATCAGGATGGCGGCTCTACCGTGTACGGTGGCGGTGACCAGGATGGTATTTCTTCGTCCTCAATGACCGAGTCAGAGCGGATGGAAGCTCAGCAACAAGCTGAACAGGAAGCTCTGCGCGACATCACCACCTTCTATTTTGATTTCGATACCTCCGAAATCAAGCCAGAAGCTCGCGACGTGCTGGTAGCTCATGCCCGTTTTCTGTCCAACAATCCCGGCCAGAAAGTGCGCCTTGAAGGTCACGGTGATGAGCGTGGCTCCAAGGAATACAACCTGGCTCTGGGTGAACGTCGTGCCAATGCTGTTCAACGCTTCCTGATTGTGAATGGCGCTTCACGGGGCCAGATGGAAACCGTAAGCTATGGTGAAGAGAAGCCGGCGGTGATGGGTTCTTCAGAAAGTGCCTGGGCACAGAATCGCCGTGTGGAGCTCGTCTTCCAGTAAACGCACACACAACATCAGGTTAACCCCATGAGAAAGCAGCTCATGGCGGCAGTTGTTTTCCCGCTTGCCTTGGGGCAGGCGGGAATGACGCTGGCGCAATCATCTACGTCCGCATTTCAGAGCAATGCCTCGGAAGCCCAGCGCAAGGCCAATACCAGCCAGGCCACGTCTGAGCTGTTCTACATGATCCAACAGCTGCAGGGTGAAGTCCGGCGGCTTCAGGGAGAAACCGAAGAGCAGCGACACCTCATAAAGCGCCTGCAAGATCAAGGGCGAGACCGCTACATCGATCTGGATCAACGTATCCTGGATCTTTCCGAGAAGGTTTCAGCTCAACCCCAGGCTGCTGAGAGTGGTGGTGGAGAGGCTAGTGCTCAGGATAAGGGCGCTGCAGAGATACGTGAGTATCGTCAGCCTGAGGCTGAAGAGCGAAAGGCATACCAGGCCATTCAGGATCTCATCCATAGCCAGAAAAAGTACGATGAGGCCATCAGCCGGATTTATGAATTTATCGACAAGTATCCCGAAGGAGACCTGACGGTGAATGCCTACTATTGGTTGGGAGAGGTTTACCTGGTAAAGCCGCAGCTTGAACAGGCCCGGCAGGCATTTTCGATTGTCGCAACTCGCTATGCAGATCATCGCAAAGCGCCGGATGCTGTCTACAAATTAGGCGTAACGCTGGATCGGTTGGACAAGAAAACCGAAGCTCGTCGGCAGATGGAGCAGGTTGTAAACGACTACCCGAAAAGCGAAGCGGCCCGCCTCGCCAGGAAATTTCTGGACTCAGGTCAGGGTTGAGTTGCGAGGAATTAAAAGAATATTGAAAAACATGGCGCGAAAGGGTTGATCGACGGGGAAAAATCATTACTATATGCGCCTCGCTTGGGTCGTTAGCTCAGTTGGTAGAGCAGTTGGCTTTTAACCAATTGGTCGATGGTTCGAATCCATCACGACCCACCATATTCGATATTTCAAGGCAACTTCTGAGCTGCCTTGAAATCGATCAGGGTCCAGGCACTGGTCACTAGTTTTGGGTCGTTAGCTCAGTTGGTAGAGCAGTTGGCTTTTAACCAATTGGTCGATGGTTCGAATCCATCACGACCCACCATATATTGAAGCTTGAAACCTTAAAGCTTAAAGGACTGCAGAGATGCGGTCCTTTTTTTTTGAAGTCCGTACATCCCCGTAATCTCTCCTTTTAACTGCCTGAGTCACCCGCTTCCTTCGCATGCAAAGCTCTTGCAACCCGCAACTGTAAATTGACCAGCATCAATTCCCCGGCATGTTGGTTGCAGGCTGGCTGGCAATTAAACCATTGTGGTCTACGATGAACATGTGTTCAGGTTCTATCCTGGGCGAAAAGTCCGTTTGAATATTCTGAGAAGCGGGGCCTTTTATAGTGTCTGCGAGCAGTTCCGGCCAGCCAGCCGATATTGAACGCATTATCCAGGAGTATGTTCCGGGTAAGCAGGTAACCCTGGCGCATTTGCTTGCGAATCCTACTGAGGATCTGTGCCACAAAGTTGGGGTTGAGCACGCTGAGGCCATTGGCATTCTTACGCTGACGCCTGGCGAAACGGCCATTATTGCCGGCGACGTAGCAACCAAGTTCGCATCGGTAAAAATAGGATTTCTGGATCGCTTTTCGGGCGCGCTCGTCCTCACCGGTAGTATCGGGTCAGTAGAGGAAGCATTGAGCGCGATTCTTTCTACGCTGGAGTCGTCACTGGGATACAGAGTATGTCAGGCAACCCGGACGTAAATACAAAAGCACAGTATCCGGATCTGGCGGATTTTGTGCTGGTGGGTGATGTCGGAAGCGGAAAAACGGCACTCACACTGGCACTGCTTGAGTCCAGCGATCAGGTTCTGAAAACCCAGGCTGTTGTGTTTCATCCCAGCCACGTTGTAGACACACCAGGGGAGTTCACCAGTCGCCCTGCATACTATGGCGCCTTGCTCTCCACCATCTCCGATATCAGCACGATTGTGTATCTGCAGCCTGCAAATAGCAGGTCATTCTCATTACCTCCGGGCCTATTGCACGTTTACCCTGGCAAGAGGGTTGTCGGGGTAGTTAGTAAATCCGATTTACCGGATGCCGACGCAGAAGCTGCCTGCCGGATAATGGCAGATCATAATATTTCTCCGCCGTATTTTCTGACCTCTACAGCAACCGGCAAGGGTGTTGCTGCTTTAAGGTCTTTTTTGATCAGTTTACAAACATCGGACGCCAGCGTGGGTGATTGCGAAGATCGCATTGACGAGGTAATCGCTGGTGAAAACGAATATTGATATGCATCTGATAGGGGCCGGGTTATGAAATCTCTGTTTACGGCTGAAAAAATAAAGGAACTGCACAAGAGCGGGCAAACCTCGGTGGAGATCTCCCCGCAGAGCACAATCATTACGCCAGAAGCGCGCGATGTTGCCAAAAAGCTTGGATTGAAAATTATTGATGTTGCGGCCAGCATCGAACCTCGGAAAAGCAGCGGATCTCTTGCGGGCAGCCGCCCTGATAATCTGCTGGAAATCAAAAAGGCGGTCAGGGCAAAGTTGCCAGCCGGGCACCAGAATTCCGCCCTGCTTGATCAATTGATCGAAAAGGCCTTGAAGGAGTTGCAGCATCAGGGTGCGGCAGGCCCTTCGTGCGAGCGCGAGAAAGCGCCCAATGGCGTTGTTCTTGTGCGTGGTAGTTCTGTTAAACCCGGAAAGTTCGACGGTGCAGGGGGCAAACCCATAGGCCTGACCGATGTGATTGGTTCCGCCGATAACAGCTCCATTGCTGCTGGCTATATGCAGTGGGAGAACTGCAGTTTTCCATGGACCCTCAACTACGATGAGATTGATGTGGTTCTGGAAGGTGAGCTGCACATTACCTGTGGCAGCAAGACCCACATCGGCAAGCCGGGCGATGTGTTTTTTATACCCAAGGGAGCGGCAATTGAGTTTGGATCTCCCGGGAAAGTGCGCTTTGTGTATGTGACCTACCCAGCGGACTGGTCAGCGCAATAAAAGGGGTTGTATCGATGCCATCCTGGATAACAGAAGCCAGTTTGCGAGCCGAGCATGGTCTGGCCCATGGCAGTGAGGTGCACCTGCCTGAGGGAGCCAGGCTTACCCCGTCCGCAAGCCAGCTTTTGGCCGAGCGCAAGATCCGCATCAAGTATATCGGCGATGACGGTCGGGTTTTTCTTCCCGACGAGGCGGATGCAGGTGCAACCCAGAAAGCTCCGGTGCACCCACTCACTAGCGCGAATGCGCGTCCCGGCAACCGTTGTGCTGTTTGCCACAGCCACGTCGAGAAGAAAACTGAGTTGCTGACCCTCTTGGACAGTGAGCAACTGGTTCCCAAGACGCACCCCAGAATCGCACTGCGTGGCAAGCTCGATACGCTGATTTCCCAAACCGTGTGGGTACAGGCTCAGTTTGCCGTCAGTTTCGAAAAATATCCCATGCTGCGCCACTCGCTGGAAGATCTGCGTTCGTTTATGGGTAACCTTCTGCGAAGCGAAGTTACCGGCGAAGTTCAGGAAGAGATAAGTATGGGAGACCTGGACGATGAAACCATTCACCAGATTTCTCACCAACCTATGAAATATCTCGGCCACGACCACATAGTTCCGGAATTAAAGCACGGTGCCAACGTGTCGTTGCTGAACGTTCTCAGAGCCATGACCCGGGAGGCGGAAGTTGAAGCCTGCAAAGCATTCCAGACGGACAGTTTTGGGCTTATGCGACCGGATATCGTTCAGGGACTCAACCGGCTGAGCAGCGCCCTTTATGTATTGATGCTCATGACCCTGGTAGTTGAAACCAGTGGATCACTTCCCGAGCTCGGAGTGATTTCATGAATGAGGTGATGGAGCAGTGCCGGAACGCGTGCCGCGAAACACCAAAGCGAATTGTGTTTCCTGATGCTCTTGATGAGCGGGTTCTGCATGCGGCAAACGAGCTGCATCAGCGTGACTTGGCTCAGCCCATTTTGCTGGGTAACCCGTTTGAACTCCGGGATTATGCCCATGGGAAGGGCGTAGCGATGCCGTGTTTTTCAATTGTGGATCCTTCACGTTCGCAATGGATGGACTCGTTTGTCAGTGCGTACCTCGATGAGAATGAGGGGATGGATAAGGAGAAAGCCCGCGAAATCATGAGTGCCCCCCTGTTTTTTGGCGCCATGATGGTCAAGCGTGGACATGCGGATATCTGTATTGGAGGAAACATTTCGACCAGTGGCGACGTGATCCGGGCGGCCATCAGGGTAATCGGAACAGCTGGCGGACAGAAAACCGTGTCGTCGTTTTTCCTTATGTCATCAGCTGATGGCAGCGATATCCGCCTGTTTGCAGATGCGGGGGTTATTCCGGAACCGACAGTGGAACAGCTATCTGATATTGCCATTGATTCGGCGCGCAGTTTTGAGGCACTTACGGGAGAACAGGCGCGGGTCGCGTTACTGTCATTTTCGACCAAAGGCAGTTCGCAGCACCCGGCAGCCAGAAAAATCATGGAAGCATTTGAGTTAACGCGCTCCCGGGCCCCTTCGTTGGTCATTGATGGCGAATTGCAGTTTGATGCGGCTGTTGTGCCCTCCGTTGCACAGAAGAAGGCACCTGATAGCCCGTTGAAAGGTAATGCGAATGTTTTGATATTTCCGTCTCTTGATGCTGGAAATATTGCTTATAAGGTTGCTCAGCGCATGGCTAATTACAAGGCACTGGGACCGATGTTGGAAGGTTTGGCGAAACCTATGCATGACTTGTCACGGGGTTGTACGGCCGACGATATCGTCGACGTCGCCATGGTGGCGTCATGCCTGGTTAACAAAGCGTAGTGACACCCTGAGGAGAATTAACCATGAACGAAGCACTTGGAATTATTGAAACGAAAGGCCTGACAGCTCTGATTGAAGCGTCTGACGCGATGGTCAAGGCTGCCCGGGTTCAGCTTGTTGGCTACAAGCAAATTGGTAGCGGTCTTGTAACGGCAATGGTTCGAGGTGATGTCGCGGCCTGTAAGGCGGCTACAGATGCCGGTGCCGCTGCAGCGCAGAGACTGGGGGAATTGGTGGCTGTGCATGTGATTCCGCGTCCGCACGGAGATCTGGAATCGATATTCCCGATCACTCCTACCGGACAGCCTTTATCCGATTCCTGATGCAATCAGGCAACAATGAAAAAGGTCTATTCCGATGAACGCAGTCTGGAAGCAGGCTTCAGAACAAGCCAAAAGGCTAGAGGGTACCAGCATGATGGAAGCACTAGGCATTATTGAAACCAAAGGTCTGACGGCTTTGATAGAAGCCTCTGATGCCATGGTTAAAGCCGCCAGGGTTGAGTTGGTGGGCTATGAGCAAATCGGCCATGGCTACGTTACCGCTTTGGTCAGAGGTGATGTGGCGGCTTGTAAAGCTGCGACGGACGCAGGAGCGGCGGCAGCACAGCGGCTTGGAGAGCTGATAGCGGTCCATGTGATTCCGCGTCCACACGCGGACCTGGAGTCAATTTTTCCGATTGTGCCAAGAAAGGCAGCGGACTCGGGAAAGCCGGCTCCGGGAAAGAAAACATCGGGCTAGGATCAACTGATTTGGAAGACATCCCATGAGACTTGCAAAGGTAATCGGTCAGGTCGTTGCTACAGTGCGCAGCGAGCGTTTGGGGATGGATAAACTGGCCTTGGTCAAGTTTATCGATCAGGACGGGAAGGAAGAGAGCCCAGTCATGGTGGCAGCCGACCGACTGGGCGCAGGGGAAGGTGAATGGGTGCTGGTGGTGGGTGGCAGTTCCGCTCGCATGTCCATAGATAGCAGCGGCCATACACCTGTCGATCTCAGTATCGTGGGTATTATCGATGAAGTTACCGGTGGCTCGGAAACCTGGTTTCAGAAGTCCCAGCGACGTTACTAGGCCACTTTTATCAGGCTGTCATAAATCGTCAGGCAGCCTTGGAGAGAGGGAACATTCAGATGGATGCACAGCAGATTGAGTCCATCGTTCGCCGTGTTATCGAGCAGCTGAACTCGCCACAGCGTGACGGTGAAAGCTACGGCATATTCGGAACGCTTGATGATGCCGTAGCGGCAGCTCAGAGTGCCCATAAACAGTTGAAGTCGGTGGCACAGCGAGAGGCGATCATCGCGGCGATAAGGCGCATCGGGCGCGAGCATGTACAGGAGTTGTCACAGCTTGCAGTTCAGGAGACCGGATATGGCCGGGTAGAGGATAAAATACGCAAACACAATCTGGTGCTTGATAAAACGCCCGGGGTAGAAGCCATTGTGCCGATGGCGCTTACGGGTGATCATGGATTGTCACTTGTCGAAAACGCACCTTGGGGTGTAATTGCATCGGTTACCCCTTCAACCAACCCCTCTGTGACTGTTCTGAATAATGCGATCAGCATGATCGCAGCCGGAAATTCCGTTGTGTTCTCCCCGCACCCCGCAGCAAAAGCGGTCTCCCAGCGTGCTATTCAGCTGATTAACCGTGCCTCCGTAAGTGCTGGAGGGCCGTCAAATATCGTGACTTGTGTGCAAGACCCCACGATTGAGGTAGCCACCCGGTTGTTCCGCTTCCCTGGTATTCGCCTGCTTACCATAACTGGCGGTGATGCAGTGGTGAATGCCGCGCGCAAAGTCACCGACAAGCGCCTGATAGCTGCCGGGCCGGGAAATCCTCCGGTCGTGGTGGATGAAACGGCGGATATAGAGCGGGCGGCGATCAGTATCGTGCAGGGCGCGTCGTTTGATAACAACATTATCTGCGTTGATGAGAAAGAAATTGTTGCCGTCGATTCGATTGCGACTGAGTTGAAAGAGGCCATGTGCAGGCACGGTGCCGTTGAGATCAATGCAGATCAGACAGATGCTGTGGCAAGGCTGGTTCTGGCAGGCTATCCCGGCCCCGGTCCGCGTCCGAAACCGGAATGGGTAGGGCGCGATGCAGAAAAAATCGCAGCAGCAGCGGGCTTTAGCGTCCCGGCGGGCACTCGCTTGCTCGTTGCAGAAACCGCGCGGGACCATGCTTTTGCTACAACCGAAATGATGCTTCCGGTTATTGCGCTGATACGCGCCCGGGATGCAGACGAGGCAATTGATTGGGCAGTGGAACTGGAAGCTGGAAACCTTCATACCGCCGCCATGCACTCACGGAATATCGACAACCTTTCCCGCATGGCACTGGAAATCAATTGCAGCTTGTTTGTGAAGAACGGCCCTTGTATTGCCGGGCTGGGTGCGGGGGGCGAAGGGTGGACGTCCATGACGATATCAACACCCACTGGCGAAGGCGTTACTAACGCCAGCACATTTGTGCGCAAGCGGCGCTGCACCATGGTGGATTCGTTCCGAATCGTGTGACAAGGAGAGCGAAATGAGCAGGACAATGGCCGACGTTAACAAATTGTTGAAGAAGACTGCCGGCCTGATCAACAAGGACACAGTGAGGCCCTTTCAGGGGGAATTCAGAGTGGGTGTCGACCTGGGTACCGCTGATATCCAGACCATCGTACTGGATGGGGCCGGTAACCCGCTTGCAGGCTTCATGGATTGGGCCAATGTGGTCCGCGACGGCGTTGTCGTCGATTTCTTTGGCGCCAGCCAGATTGTCCGGGAGCAGGTACGGCGGGCGGGCGCGAAGTTGGGTATTCATATTGAACAGGTCACAACGTCTTTTCCTCCGGGTACCGATTCACGCATTTCAACCAACGTTATTGAAGCCGCCGGCCTTGAAGTGGCGGGCGTTATAGATGAGCCAAGCAGCGTAGCAAAGTTGTTGCAGCTTGATCACGCTGCCGTGGTTGATATTGGTGGAGGGACCACAGGGACCGCCATTATCGAACAGGGTGAGGTTGTTTGCTCGATGGATGATGCCACCGGCGGCCGGCATATCAGCCTGGCCCTGGCCGGGCACTTCGGTATGCCTTATGAAGAAGCCGAAGAGATGAAGCTCACCAGCAAAGATCTTGCACTGTGCAGGCTGGCGACCCCGGTCATTGCGAAAATGGCGGATATCGTTCACGGGCATATTGCAGATTACAAGGTGCCGGCGATCTATCTCACCGGCGGCTCCTGCGCGTTGCCGGGGTTCCTGGAGGTGTTTGCGGCGGAGTTTCCAGGCGTTGATGTAGTGCTTCCTTCACACCCGCTTTATCTGACGCCATTGGCAATCGCCAGCTACTCGGACGTCCTCCAGGCCAGAGAAGCGAGGGTCGGATGATATGAATCTGGTAGAGCAGACACTGGGCAACGAGCTGATTGAGGACATCGTCACCCGCACGGTAGACGAGCTGACGCCTCGTGGTCTGTTCAACTTCAATGCCCCGCGCCAGACGTTAATGGGAGAGGGCGCGATTCTCAAAATTGGCGAGATACTCCGTAAGCTGGACGTCTCTCATGTGCTGGTGGTCGCTGACCGTGTGGTTCATGAGAAAGGCCTGATGCGAAGCATGGAAAGAAGTCTCGAAAGAGCAGGCATCGCATGCACAATTTATCCAGCTATTACTCAGGAACCTGATGAAACGGTTGTCGCTTCTGCCACCGAGCTGCTGACCCGCAATAAAGCAGACTTTGTGCTGGGTTTTGGTGGCGGGTCTGCACTGGATGCCGCCAAGGCCATCGCCCTGGCGGGAAGCAGTCAGAGCAGCTTGCATCAGTTGGCCGAGCCGGGATTCAGTGGTCGCCGGGTCGTAGGGTTGGGTGCCGTGCCGACAACAGCTGGCACAGGGTCGGAAGTGACCGATATCAGCGTGATCATGCGGGCTGACAGGTTGCACAAATTCGTGATTAAAAAAGCTGATTTGATGCCGGATCTCGCGATTGTAGACCCGGGCCTGATGCTTGGTTTGCCGCCAAAGGTAACGGCTGCAACCGGTATTGATGCGCTGACACACGCCATTGAAGCCTACGCTGCGCGGAGTTCCCATCCATTGGCAAAGGCACTGGCTATCTGCGCAATACAGAGTATTGCAGAGGCATTGCCTGTTGTGGTGGGTAACGGGGGAAACAGGGCAGCTCGCCTGACCATGGCAACCGCATCCTATAAAGCGGGGCTTGCTTTCAGTAATTCCGGGCTAGGTCTGGTTCATGCCATCTCCCATCAGATTGGCCCTCGCTATCGCCTTGCTCACGGTATTGCCAACGGCATTCTTCTTCCTTACGTCATGAGATTCAATGCACTGGTTTGCCAGCGAGAGTATGCCGCCATTGCGCATATGCTGGGCGTTAGCCATTCCGGAATGACAGAGCGGGAGCAATGTATGGCGTCAATTGACGCCGTCAGGCAGCTGCTTGCCGATATTGGGCTACCCGAAAACCTTGCTGGCACCAGTATTAACCGTGATGACTTTAGCGCCCTTGCGATTGAAGCACTTCAGGACGTGTGCATCGGAGCTAACCCGAGAGATGTTACTGAAGCGGATATTGTGCAATTGCTTGAAGAGGTTAGTGGCAGTAAAGAAAAAGTGTGATTGAACCCTTTGCTAGAAGGTGGAGAGCCGGTTATGGAAATGTTAAACCAGATTATTCTTTATATCATGATGACCTTTATGGTCATCGGTGCGCTGGATCGCGTATTCATGCAATTCGGCGGTTCTGAACCGGTTCTTGGAAAGCTTGGCCTCGGCGGCATGGGTCGTTCCATTTCCGGTGCTGGCAGCCAGTTCGAGGAAGGCTTTCAGGCCATGGGGGCCTTGGCTCTGGCCATGGTCGGTATTATCGCCATGGCGCCGGTGCTGGCCAAAATACTGTCGCCGGTCGTTGTACCTATATACACATTTCTGGGTGCGGATCCCGCCATGTTTGCCACCACGTTGCTTGCCAATGACATGGGCGGATACTTCCTGGCGAAAGAAATGGCCACTGCCGTGGATGGCACAATTAATTACGGTGCCTGGATGTACGCGGGCCTGATTCTTGGCGCCATGATGGGGCCTACCATCGTATTCACTATTCCGGTTGCCGTTGGCATTATCCATGAAAGCGATCGCCCCTATCTGGCCTCTGGTGTACTTGCCGGCATTGTAACTATTCCTATCGGCTGTATTGCCGGTGGACTGGCCGCTATGGCCTCAACGGTCCTCATCCCCGGGACTGATCAGGCAATACAGTTCAACATGCCTCTGATTTTCATGAACCTGATTCCGGTGATTATCGTGTCCGCTCTGATCGCAGCCGGATTGTGGTTCATGCCAGAAAAGATGATTAACGGCTTTTCGATTTTTGCAAAATTCCTGGTTGCCTTTATCACAATCGGCCTTGCAGCTGCTGTACTGAAGCAGACTCTGGGCATCACCCTTATTCCCGGAATGGACCCAATATTCATGGTGCCAGGCGACGAGCCGGGTATTGATATGCGGGCCATCGAAGTCATCGGTTCTATCGCCATTATCCTGTTGGGCGCCTACCCCATGGTTTTGCTGCTGACTCGCTGGTTCGAAAAGCCATTGCTGAAGATGGGTGGTGTGCTCAACGTAAACCCGACAGCCGCTACTGGCCTGATTGCCACCCTGGCCAACAACATTCCGATGTTCCAGGTCATGAAGGATATGGACAGCCGAGGCAAGATTCTCTGCTCGGCCTTTGCCGTCAGCGCTGCCTTTACCTTCGGCGACCACCTTGGTTTCACTGCAGCTAACAAGCCCGACATGATCATGGCTGTCATCATCGGCAAGCTGGTTGGTGGTATCACTGCAGTTCTGTTCGCCATGTTGCTTGCGAACAGGATGATCGCGTCGATCGAGAAGAATGGTAAGCCGGGTCCGGGTCTGGCTACCGCAGAGGAAGCGGAAAGAAAAGCGTGAACAGAAAAACCGTACGCAGTGTCGGTATCGATATCGGCACCACCACAACCCAGGTGATCTTTTCACGGCTCACCATGGTCAACCGGGCACCTGTTACCCAGGTGCCCCGGTATGAGTTTGTGGAACGGGAGATCTTTTTTCAGAGCCCTGTCTGCGCCACGCCTTTGCAGGAAGACGGAACCGTTAATGTGCCCATGCTGCAGCGGTTTATCGATGAACAGTTCGCGGATGCGGGGCTCACACTGAGTGATATCGAAACCGGTGCCATTATCATCACCGGTGAAACCTCAAAAGTGAAAAACGCCAAAGACACGGTTATGGGGCTTGCTGAGCGTTTGGGCGATTTTGTGGTGGCCACGGCAGGCCCCAACCTGGAGTCCGTGATCGCAGGAAGAGGCAGTGGCGCCGGAGACTTCTCCAAGCGCAACCACGCCAGGGTTCTGAACATTGATATTGGTGGTGGTACCAGTAATTACGTGGTCTTCAATAGCGGTCGGGTAGAGGACACCGCCTGTCTTAATATCGGCGGGAACCTTGTTAAAACCGACCCATCGGGATCTGTAACAAAAATCCGGGAACCCGCAAGGCTGGTTATCGAGTCGCTGTTTGGAGAGGCGTTACCTGAGAACCGATTAAACGCGGATAAGCTTAAACAGGTCGTTGATTGCATGGCGCAATTGGTTGTTGATGTGATTGTTGGCAATTACTCCGAACTGTCTCAAAAGCTGATGATGACGCCTTATCTGAAAGAGGCTGGTGAATTTGATGCAGTCTTCATAAGCGGAGGCGTCGGCACCAGCTACTACCGTCTGAAAACGGAAGATCTCGACCCGTTCAAGTGGAAAGATGTCGGCGTAATGCTTGGCGGTGCTTTATTAAGGCACCCGACGTTAGCGGCGATGAACGTCAAAGAGCCGGCCCAGACTCAACAGGCCACCGTTATCGGCGCCGGCGCCTACTCCATGTCGCTCTCCGGAAGCTCAATCTGGATGAATGTGGATTCATTGCCTATTCGCAATATACCGGTGGTGGAGCCTCAGATCGACTGGGAGGAGGGCGATCAGCCACCGGTTTGCCAACAGATTGTCGAAGCCGCGGAGCGCATGGATCTGCGCCTGCGAGAGGATAACTACGCCATCGCGCTGGGCAGGGAAATGCCCATGAGTTATCAGGCTGTGAGCCACACAGCAAAAGAGATTGCAGACTATTACCAACAGCATGGTAACCGCCAGTCACCTGCAATCATCGTTACAGAAAATGATCTGGGTAAGGTGCTGGGGATGGAGCTGCAGCCCCGAATCGACCCACAGAAACTGCTGGTGATTGACGAAGTGCGCGCCGTTACCGGTGATTACATCGATATTGGTGAAAGTTTTTTTGGCGGGGAAGTTGTGCCATTAACCATCAAATCTCTGGCATTTCCTGCCTAGAGGGGGAGGTTTTTCATGAACTTGAAGACAACATTGTTCGGAAAGGTTTATCAGTTTCGTGATGTAAAGGACGTGCTCGCAAAGGCGAACGAACTCCGTTCGGGGGACGTGCTGGCAGGAGTAGCGGCAGAGTCGGCCCAGGAACGAGTAGCTGCCAAACAAGTATTGGGCGAAATGCGTCTCGAAACCTTGCGGGAAAATCCTATCGTCCCGTACGAAGAGGATGCGATAACCCGGGTTATTCAGGACGCGGTAAACAAAGCGGTTTATGAAGATATCCGGCATTGGACCGTTAGTGAGTTGAGGGAATACATCCTGTCGGATGTACCCACCCGTGAAGATTATGAGCGGATGCGCAGAGGCCTTACGTCTGAAATGGTTGCCGCCGTATGCAAGATATGTTCGAACGGCGACCTCATGGTGGGTGCCAAGAAGTTATACGTGATTTCCAAGGCCAACTGCACCGTGGGTATTCCTGGCCGGTTTTCTTCCCGTCTGCAGCCCAATGATACCCGAGATGATATCGATAGCATCATGGTTCAGGTCTACGAAGGGCTAAGCTATGGCTGTGGTGACGCGGTTATTGGTATCAATCCGGTTACTGAATCAGTTGAAAACACCATTCGCATACTGAGTGCGGTCAAGGAAGTCACTGATAAGTGGAATATTCCGACCCAGGGTTGTGTGCTTGCTCACATATCCAACCAGATGGCGGCGCTTGAGAAAGGTGCACCCGGTGGCTTGCTGTTCCAGAGCCTGTCGGGCACAGAAAAAGGTCTCAATGAGTTTGGCGTCACCGTAGAGCTGCTGGATGAAGCCTATGAGATGGGTAAGCATTACTGCAAGCTAGCGGGTTCGAACATGATGTACTTTGAAACCGGCCAGGGCACGGCGCTTTCTGCCAATGCCCACCACGGTGCGGATCAGGTGACCATCGAAGCCCGGAACTACGGCTTGGCAAAACGCTACAAACCCCATCTGCTGAACACGGTTGTCGGATTCATTGGCCCGGAATATCTGTTCAACCATCAGCAGATCACGCGTGCTGCATTGGAAGACCATTTTATGGGCAAGCTGACCGGCATCTCCATGGGGTGTGATGCCTGCTATACGAACCACGCCGATACCGATCAGAACTCAAATGAAAACCTGACCACGCTGCTCGCAGCGGCTGGCTGTAACTATGTGATGTCCCTGCCACTGGGGGACGACATTATGCTGAATTACCAGACCACTGGTTTTCATGACGTTGTCACTGCCCGGCAGCTCCTGAGCTACCGTCCCGCTCCCGAGTTTGAGGCCTGGATGGAAACCATGGGTTTGATGGAAAACGGCAAGCTCACCGCCCGTGCGGGCGACCCATCCATCTTCTTTGATTGAGGTGACAACCATGGACGAGCAAACAATTCAGAGTATCGTCAATTCGGTGTTGCGTGAGCTGGGAGAAAAGGATCTTCCCGCCGGCCAGGTGACTCGTGTTCAGCCCGAAGGTAAAAGTACACAGCAAAATAATCCTCCGGCCTACAAGCCATCGGAGACGGCGGGCAGGCAAGGCAGTGGGCAAAGGCAGGCAGAGTCGGTCGATAAAGGTGACGGCCTTGAAGATCTGAGTCTGGATAAGTTTATCCACTGGAATGGCATTGAAAATGCTCATAATGATTCAGTAAACAGCGATATGGTCAAACAGACCGCGGCCCGCGTCTGCCAGGGCCGCGCGGGACCAAGGCCTCGCACCCGCTCACTTCTGCGTTTTCTTGCAGACCACTCCCGCTCCAAGGACACCGTTGTCAAGGAAGTGTCTCCGGAATGGCTGGAAAAGAAGAACCTCTGGGAAGTGCAGACGTGTGTTAATGATAAAAGCGAGTACCTACGGCGCCCGGACCTTGGTCGTAAGCTCTCCGATGAGGCAAAGAAAACCATCAGTGAGCGCTGTAAGAAATCGCCTCAGGTGCAAGTGGTTATTTCTGACGGCCTGAGTACAGACGCGGTTACCAATAATCTGGACGAAATAATACCACCTCTTATGAAGGGCCTGGAAAGCGCTGGCTTTAGTGTTGGCACCCCTTTCTTCCTGCGTTACGGGCGCGTGAAGGCCCAGGACGAAATCGGCAACTTGTTGCAGGCCGACGCCAATCTTCTGCTCATTGGCGAAAGGCCCGGGTTGGGGCAGTCTGAAAGCCTGAGTTGTTATTGCGTCTACAAACCCACGGAGAAGACGGTGGAATCCGACCGTATGGTTATTTCCAATATCCATAAAGGCGGTACACCACCCATAGAGGCAGCGGCTGTTATCGTCGATCTGACGCGCAAAATGCTTGAGCAAAAAGCGAGTGGGCTAAACCTTAAACGCTGAAGCCAAGGGCTCAGACTCATGGTTCGGAGTCCTCGAAAAGAGACTCCCGGCAAGATATTGAAGGAGCACCATCATGGCAATTCGGGACGAAATCAGAGCATCGGTACTTGCAACCCGTGTTATCGCGTCGGTCGATGACGGGATGATGAAACAATTTAACCTGAAGAAGGAGCAGCGTTGCATCGGCATGATTACCGCCGACAGTGATGACGTTACCTACGTAGCCCTGGATGAGGCAACAAAAGCCGCACAGGTTGATGTGGTATACGCCCGATCATTCTATGCCGGTGCTGCGCATTCATCCGGCCTGTTATCCGGTGAGGTGATCGGTATTATCGCCGGGCCGGGGCCGGCTGACGTGATTGCCGGGCTTCAGAGAGCGCAGGAAGTGATCGAAAATGAGGCCTGCTTTTACTCGGCTAATGAAGAGGGCAGCATTGCTTATTTTGCCCATCTGGTATCCGCCACGGGGAGCTATTTGTCGAAAGAAGGCGGGTTAAAACGAGGCGACTCAATGGCGTATCTGATTGCACCGCCACTGGAAGCCATGTTCGGTATGGACGCAGCACTTAAAGCGGCCAGCGTGAAGGTTTCCAACTTCTTTGCTCCACCTTCTGAAACGAACTACGGTGGTGGGTATCTCACTGGCACTCAGGCAGCGTGTAAAGCTGCGTGCGAAGCCTTTGAGGAGGCAGTTCTGGCCGTTGCCAGAAATCCTATTGATATATGAGCGGCGCAGGTGACATGAACTCCCTTGTTGAAAAAGTCAGAAGCGCGGGTGTTGTGGGTGCCGGAGGGGCGGGTTTTCCGTCGTATGTGAAGATCCAGGCATCGGCGGACGTTTTGATTGCTAACGGCGCCGAATGTGAGCCCTTGCTGTACAAGGATCAGACGATTATTCAGAGGTTCTCAGCCGAGCTGCTTCAAGGTATGGCGCTTCTGATGGAACAAACCGGCGCCAGCCGGGGTGTAATCGCCATCAAGGAAAAGCACCAGGACTCGATATCGCACATCGAACCACTCTTGCCCGGGAACATTGAACTCAAACGTATGCCCAACGTCTATCCGGCGGGCGATGAATACGAATTGGTCTATGAGATAACCGGGAATCGCATTCCTGCAGGCGGGTTGCCCAAGGACATCGGCGTACTGGTTCAGAATGTCGAGACGCTGGTAAACATCGCCCGGGCGGCAGAGGGCAGACCTGTGACCCGAACCATGATTACTGTGCACGGAGAGGTCGAGCACCCTTTTACTGCGTGGTTGCCTGTAGGTATGCGCTTTGCGGATGTCATCAGCCTCGCAGGTGCCATCACCTGTGATGACCCGGTGGTGATTGATGGTGGTGCCATGATGGGGCATGTAGTCGACAACCTGGATACGCCGATTTCCGCTGTGAGCAGCGGATTGTTGGTACTGCCCCGGGACACCAATCTTGTGAAGCGGCGCTCGGAAACCGAGCAGCAATACAAACGCATCGGAAAATCCGGCTGTGATCAATGCACCCTGTGTACTGAAATGTGCCCGAGATACCTGCTCGGTTATCCGATACAGCCGCATCTGGTTATGCGATCACTGCTGACTACCGGTGAGGTCAGCGAAACCCTGTCGGTTCATGCTCAGGCTTGCTGTGAATGCAATATCTGTACTCTGTGGGCGTGTCCGGAGCAGCTGAACCCCCGTGATATATGTGTTTCAACCAAGCGTGATCTCAAAGCCAATGATCTGTGGCTGACACCGGAACAGTTGCAGGGCCAGACTCGCGAGGTGCACAGCATGCGCGAATACCGGGGTGTGCCATCACAACGGTTGGCCCGAAAACTGGGACTGGCAAAATACGACAGTAAAACGGCGCGCTGGAAAGATATTGATACGGTGCCTTCCCGGGTCATTATTCCATTACATCAGCGCATGGGGCAGCACCCTGAGCCGGTAATAAAGACAGGAGATACGGTGGCTGAAGGCGCTGTGATTGCAGCTCCGCCGGGTGAGGGCATGGGCGTTCCAGTCCACGCCAGCATCAGCGGCAAGGTGACATTGATAGACGGTTTTGTTGAAATTAACGCTGTTAACTGACCCGGGTTCTGACAGGAATTGATCATGAGCAACAAAAGCGCGATCGGAATGATTGAAATGAATTCAATCGCAAAGGGCTACGCCGTAGGCGATGCCATGTTGAAGGCGGCGAACGTCGAAATCGTGTTCAACCGGACCATCTGCCCGGGGAAATTCATGGTCATGGTGGCCGGTGATGTGGCCGCTGTGGAGTCCGCCATGTCTGCGGGGCTGGATATGGGTAGCGAAACCATTGTGGACGAACTGATCATCCCCAATGTTCATCCGTCTGTGTTCTCCGCCATCAGCGGTACCCGAGTAATCGAGGAAACGGCAGCCCTGGGTATTATTGAAACCTTCTCGGTTGCTACCATAATAGAAGCGGCAGACGCTGCGGTAAAAGCCGCCAACGTCGAGTTGATCGATATCCACTTGGCCATGGCGATCGGTGGCAAAGGCTTCCTGACCCTGACCGGTGATGTAGCGGCTGTGACCGCAGCGGTAGAAGCCGGAACCGACTTCATCAAGAGCAAAGGGTTGCTGGTGGATAAAGTCGTTATTGCTCAGCCCCGCAAAGAGATCTTGCGGGACAAGTTATAGTCCGTACAGTGCCACTGCTGCCTGACATGATATACTCAGGCGTAGAAAGTAACTGAGAGAAGCTTTACATGACTAAAGCGGAAGACCGAATCCTTGTTCAGGAACATTTGGCCCACGCAGCGGAGCCGAAGCCGCTCAGCGCTGAAGAGAAGGCGCGGCTTGAAGCCCGTATCAAGGCTGCCCTCAAGGAAAAGGACGCCGTGCTTGTGGCGCACTATTATACAGACCCTGACATCCAGCGCCTCGCAGAGGAAAGCGGCGGCTGTGTGGCAGATTCACTGGAAATGGCCCGTTTCGGGAATCAGCATCCGGCCTCAACGGTGGTCGTTGCGGGTGTTCGTTTTATGGGTGAAACCGCCAAAATACTGAACCCTGAAAAACGCGTTCTCATGCCCACCCTGGAGGCAACGTGTTCCCTCGATGTGGGGTGTCCGGCGGATGAATTTGAAGCTTTCTGCAATCAGCATAGCGATCGTACTGTTGTGGTGTATGCCAATACGTCCGCGGCTGTTAAAGCTCGTGCCGACTGGGTGGTAACGTCCAGTTGTGCCCAGGCAATTGTGGAAGATCTCGACTCCCGAGGAGAGAAGGTCCTCTGGGCTCCCGATAAGCACCTTGGCCACTACGTGCAGAAAACCACCGGGGCTGACATGTTGCTGTGGGACGGCTCGTGCATTGTGCATGAGGAGTTCAAGCACCGTGGCCTGGAAGACCTGAAGGCCCTGTACCCCGATGCTGCCATTCTGGTTCACCCGGAATCCCCGGATGCGGTTGTAGAATTGGCGGACGTGGTTGGCTCAACCTCGCAGCTGATTCACGCAGTACAGACCCTCCCGAATCAGGAGTTCATTGTTGCGACGGACAACGGCATTTTCTACAAAATGCAGCAGTTGGCACCCAATAAAACGCTAATTGAAGCGCCTACAGCAGGTAATGGCGCGACATGCCGCAGTTGCGCTCAGTGCCCGTGGATGGCGATGAATGGCCTGGAAAACCTGTTACATGTGATCGAAAACGGCGACCAGGAAGTGCTGGTAGATGAGGAAACCCGGGAGCGTGCACTCAGGCCCCTGCGGCGCATGCTGGATTTCACCGCCGGGATGAACCTGAAAACTGCCGGTAACGCCTGATTCTAGCTGTTTCTGCGAACCTGGAGGCGGCGGGTGATTTCTCCCAGCCGCTCACTCACAACCTGTCTCTGGGCTGAGCCTGCGGGCAATTTCTCCTGAGCCTGCCTGAGCTGCCTCTGAGCGGACTCCAGATCCCCCATAAGTGCGTCGTATTCCGCCCGGGCGCGATGCACGCCAACAATGTTTCTGGCCATGCCTTCGGCTTCTGCAAGCCTCAGCCACAGATATTCCTGCTGTGGCATTCTGCGCGTCAGCTGTTTCAGGTGTTCAGCGGCCTGAGTCCCGTTCCCCGTCGCAATCTCCACATCGGCAAGAGTGGAGGTGATCGGGTAATTGCCGGGGTTTCTGCTCAGGGCGTCTTTGAGCAGGGCTCGCGCCTCATCGAGCCTATTCTCCTGAATCCGTATTTCAGCAAGCGTTACCTGCAAGGTTATCCGGCCCGGATTGCTGGCCAGTAGTTCGATAACAATATTGGCTGCATTCTCGAATTGATTGTTGCTCAGGTAGGCGACTGCCAGCCCGTAACGGATCGCCTCGTTATCCTGTGCATCCGGTTTGTTCAGGTAGCCTTCGAAGGTTTCCACGGCAACTTCGGGTGAGGGCGCATAATGCACTTGCAGACGGCTGCGTACCAGGTGGTACTCCTGGCCATCCCGAATGGACTTTTCCGGGTATTGCTCTGCACGGTTGCGGGTATCCGCCACCCGGTTCTGTGTAAGCGGGTGCGTTGAGAGATACTCCGGCATGTTGTTCCCCTGTAGCCGGTTCTGCCGCATCATGATCTCGAACATTTCCGGCATGCCGCGGGGGTCCATTCCTGCGGTTGCCAAAATATCCAGCCCCACCCGGTCAGCTTCCTGCTCGTGTGAGCGGCTATACGCCAGCATATTTTGTATTGCCAACGCCTGAGTACCCGCGATGGCAGCAATGCCTATATCCGATTGGGTCACTGCCGAGAGCACAATACCGGCGATCATTCCGGCAATAGTGAGTGGTGCACTGGTTTCCTGTTGCTCCAGGCGGCGGGCAAAGTGTCGCTGGCTGAGGTGAGCAAGCTCGTGGGCAAGAACAGACGCGAACTGCTGTTCTGTGGATGCGTTGAGAAACAGGCCTCCGTTTACGCCCACAATGCCGCCGGGCACTGCGAAAGCGTTTATAGCGGGGCTGTCAATCAATGCAAGTGTCAGATCACGGTTATCCAGCGGCGCTGAGGGCACGAGCCGGTAGATAATGGAGCTAAGGTAGTCGTAGATCAGGGGGTCGGTTATGCGTGGTGCCGATCGCCGGATCGACACCATAACCTGCTGCCCGATATCGCTTTCCTGTTGTCCGGAAATAAGGCCGCCACCGGTTCCCCCGATATTGGGCAGCCGGGTTTCCTGCGCGGTAGCCGCGGAAACGGATAACAGCCCATAAGAGAAAACCGCAGCGACAAAAAGCTTTCGATAACAGCGACACTTTATAAGGACGTTATTCATGTAATGCTGTGAGCTCCTGGTTCGACCTGCACCTGTGACAGCAGAATGCTTTTGAGATTCCGGTAGTAAGCCCGGATCTACTGATTAACAGGTATTGTGATGCAATACATTATCACTGGAGGCATAATGCCGGCTTGCGAATTCCATGTCTCGTGATGGTGCACCCCCTTTATGGTAGATCGTACACTGGATGCGTCCGGGCTTCGCTGCCCGATGCCCCTGTTGAAAACAAAGCTGGAACTCAACGGCATGTCGCCCGGTGAAAAACTTGAGGTCATTGCTACCGATGCGGGCTCTGCTCGCGATATTCCGGCCTTTCTGGAGTTGTCCCGTCACCGCTTGGTGAACTCCTCGGAAACTGAAGGTCATTACCGGTTTGTGATAGAGTGCGGCGGTTAATTCTCCGGAGTCCTTGATGTTCAGAATTTTACGCGGTCTTGCGCACAAATACTTTTCAGATGAAGAAGCTGTCATTCTTTTCCTGATTCTGGTGACGGGCACAGTTTTCATTATCTGGTTCGGTGCCATGCTGGCACCGGCAATAGCCTCCCTCATCATCGCGTTTATTTTGCAGGGGCTTGTTGTGCGTCTCAACAGTCTCGGCGTTCCAGAGGGCGTTGCGATACTGGGCGTATTCCTGGTGTTTCTCGGCGTGTTGGTGGGCTTTATTTTTGGTCTGTTGCCGCTTATATGGACCCAGCTCAGCAATCTGGCGGGTGAGGCGCCCCGAATTATCGGGGAGCTGCAGTCTTATCTTGAGCTGTTGCCTGAAGAATATCCGCATATTATCTCTACCCAGGCAGTGAGCAATCTGTACCAGCAGGTGAACACCGAAGTAGGGCACATGACCCAGTGGCTGGTGTCTTTCTCTTTGTCCAGTATCCCTGACCTGGTCGCACTGCTTATTTATATGGTGCTGGTGCCCATTCTGGTGTTCTTCTTCCTGAAAGACAGCGAAGTTCTGCTTGGCTCCATTTCCCGCCTGCTTCCACCGCAGCGACCTATGATGCTGAAAATCTGGCACGAAGTGAACCTTCAGTGTGCCAATTATGTGCGGGGCAAAGCACTTGAAATCCTGATCGTTGGCGGCGCAACCTACATTGCGTTCAAGTTCCTGGGCATGCCTTACGCAGCACTGCTTTCACTTCTGGTGGGCCTGAGCGTTGTGATTCCCTACATAGGTGCTGCAGTTGTAACCATTCCGGTTGCAGTGATTGCACTGTTCGCGTTCGGCTGGGGCACCCACTTTATCTGGGTAATGGTAATTTATGGAATTATTCAGGCGCTCGACGGGAACGTGCTCGTGCCGGTGCTGTTTTCAGAGGTAAATAACCTGCACCCGGTTGTCATCATTATTTCAGTGCTGTTTTTTGGTGGTATTTGGGGATTGTGGGGCGTTTTCTTCGCCATTCCGCTGGCAACCATGTTGAAAGCCGTGTTTTCTGCCTGGCCGGTCAAGCAGCCTTCCTCCTCAACCGTGCCAGACCAGATGTAATCATCACGTTTTCAGAGTGCTTTTGCGGCCGCAAGCACCTCATCAACGTGTCCCGGTACTTTTACGCCACGCCACTCTTTGCGCAGCACGCCTTCCCGGTCGATCAGGAAGGTGCTGCGGTCAATGCCCATGTATTCTTTGCCGTATAGCTTTTTGAGTTTGATCACGTCAAACAGCTGGCACAGCGCTTCGTCTTTATCGGAAATCAGGTGAAACGGGAACTCGAACTTTTTGCGGAAGTTCTCGTGGGCCTTGAGACCGTCCCGCGAAACCCCGAAAATCTCTGTATCCAGCTCAGTAAATGCTTTCATTTGGTCCCGAAAGTCTTGGCCTTCGGTTGTACAGCCTGGCGTATTGTCTTTCGGGTAGAAATAAATAACGACATTTTTGCCGCGCAGATCCGCCAGACGAACCGTCTGGTCCCCCGTGGCAGCCGCTTCAAAGTCCGGTACCGGCTTGTTCAGTTTAACAGATGACATGACATCTCCTTTAATTCCCTTGTGTCAGTTCGTGCCCAACATTACCATAACCGTTTTATTCGGACGGAGTTTTTATGATTACGGGTAGCCTTGTCGCACTGGTCACGCCCATGCATCCAAACGGTGACATTCACTGGGAGGATTTGGATAAGCTGGTGGACTTTCATCTGGAGAACGGTACAGACGGTATCGTGGCTGTGGGGACCACTGGCGAATCCGCAACGCTCGATCAAAAAGAGCACTGCCGGGTAATTGGTCACGTGATCAAACGTGTAAATGGGCGAATTCCTGTTATAGCCGGTACAGGCGGCAACAGCACACGGGAAGCCATTCACCTGACATCCGAAGCTCACAAGCTCGGTGCGGACGCCTGCCTGCTCGTTGTGCCTTATTACAACAAGCCTACTCAGGAGGGCTTGTACCAGCACTTTAAAACCATTTCCGAAGCTGTGCCGGGTATGAGCCAAATGCTCTACAACGTCCCCGGCCGCACTGCCTGCGACATGCTGAATGAGACGGTTCTGCGGCTGGCCGACATCCCGAACATCGTTGCCATCAAGGACGCCACCGGCAATATTCCCCGTGGCGCAGAATTGATCGATGCCCTTGATGGGCGTTTGGCGGTGTACTCAGGTGATGATGCGACGGCCGCCGAACTGATTCTGGCGGGTGCGAAAGGTAACGTTTCTGTCACCGCAAACGTAGCGCCCAAAGGTATGTCTGATCTATGTGCAGCAGCCATCGCAGGCAACCGCGAAGAGACTGAGCGTCTGAACGAGCTTCTGATGCCCCTGAACCGAAAGCTGTTCCTTGAGGCGAATCCCATACCGGTGAAGTGGGCTCTGCAGCGTATGGGTATGATTGGCGAGGGTATCCGGCTGCCGCTGACCCCGTTCAGCGAGAAATTCCACGCCGAGCTTGAAGAAGCGATGAAAGCTTCGGGTGTGCTCTGAGTTTGCAGATGCCTCCCCAGAAACAGTCCCACATAGAGAGAAGGCCGATGCCGGTTCTTTCAGGAACCCGTAAGTTTGATGCATTCCGACCCATTGCGATTGCATCCGGGCTGTTGCTGGCCGTCGCGACGTCCGGTTGCAGCTTCGTTGAAGATCGCTCCACACGTTATGTAGATGCAAAGGAAGGTGATGCGCTGTCTCTGCCGGAAACGGCAGATTCCTCACGCTTCAACCAGGTCATGCCCGTTCGCGGGATTAATCCGGCAGATGCCAGCAAAGTGTACCCGTCTGATATCCCCCGTCCTCCGGATATGACCTCGGAGATTCTCGAAGAAAACTATGTGGTTGAAGAGCTTGATGGCCGCGCCTGGTTGTTGGTAAACGACGTCCCCGGTCGTATTTGGCCGGCGGTAACAGCGTATATGAACGAGCAGGGTTTGGGCGTCGCTCACGACAACCCGCAACTGGGTCTGCTGCAAAGTGAATTGGCAAACTTCAGCATGCGGGCCCGTGAGCTTTTGGAGCTATCCAATGCGCCCTCCGAAGTAAACACCACAGAGCCCAAAGTTGTGTTGCAGGTGCGTGTAGCCCCGGGTGTGCGTCGGAAAACCACCGAAGTTCAGGTACGCAGACTTTCATCTGACAATCTCACAGAAGAGGGTGCTTCCTGGCCTTCGGAGCTTATTTCCTGGCGTGGCATCACCGATCCGGCAGCAGAAGAGCTTGCGCTGCAAAAGCGCGTGCTTGCCGACCTTGGCGAATTTCTGAAAGCCCGGGAAGAAAGCAAGTCGTTTTCCAGGGCAGCGTCGGGGATGGTGTCCAAGCCGCTGGTGAATCTTGTGTCCGAGGATGACACAGCGAAATCCATTCGCATGGATCTCGATTACGGCCGTTCCTGGGCTGAGGTTAACCGGGCGCTCACCGAGTCGGATGTTGCCATCATTGACCTCAACCGCAGTGAAGGCTGGCTCTTCGTCGATTTTCGCACCGCCGATGAGCGCGACCCTGGCTGGTTTAGCTGGTTCAGCGATAAAGAAGCGGCTCGCCATACCCACACGGTCAATCTTACCAGGCAGGATGGCTATGTAAGTGTCACTGCTGAGGTGGCTCAGGATTACAATGGCACTCAGAGTGCGGAAGACCTGCTGACACAGTTGTTCGAATACCTATACTGATTTAATGGGGTGCCCGCGCTGCGGGCCTCTGCTTCGGAGACTTATGATGGAAAAACGCGAAGAACTCTACGCAGGCAAGGCAAAGTCCGTGTTCCGTACCGACGATCCGGATCGCTTTGTTCTGGTCTTCCGGGACGATACCTCAGCGTTTGATGGCGAAAAGAAAGAGCAACTCAATCGCAAAGGCATGGTGAACAATCGCTTTAACGCGTTCATCATGGAGAAGCTTGAAGTCGCCGGTGTGCCAACACACTTTGAAGGCTTGCTGTCCGGGACAGAAGCCCTGGTAAAAAAGCTGGACATGATTCCGGTAGAGTGTGTGGTGCGAAATGTCTCTGCAGGCAGTCTTTGTCGCCGCCTTGGCGTCGAAGAAGGGCAGGAGCTTGACCCGCCAACCTACGAGCTGTTTCTGAAAAACGATGCCTTACACGACCCAATGGTGAATGAGTCTCTGGCTACTACCTTCAACTGGGCAAGCGAGACCGAGCTTGCGCAGATGAAAGAGCTCACTTACAAAGTCAATGGTGTACTGAAAAACCTGTTTGATGAAGCCGGAATGCTGTTGGTGGATTACAAACTGGAGTTCGGTCGCAGCGGCACGGATATTGTACTCGGCGATGAATTCAGCCCGGACGGCTGCCGTATATGGGATAAAGAGACCCGTAAGAAGATGGACAAGGATCGCTTCCGCCAAGGGCTGGGCGACGTCATCGAGACCTATGAGGAAGTTGGCCGCCGCCTTGGTATCAGCTTCGACTGATTCCTGACGGTAAATCCAGACAGACAATAACGATACAGGTGCACTATGCATAAACTGACACTTGCCGTAGGCAGTTCTCTTATTCTGGCTGCCCCCTTTTTGGCAGTACCCCTGGCGCAAGCCGATGTGGTTGGCTTGGGTGCCAGCGTAAGCTACTGGGATTCTGATCTGTCCGGCAATGTGGCCTCTGGCAGCAACTCGGTTGATGTGGATGACGAGTTGCGACTTAAAGACGACGGTAACGCGAATGCCAGTATTTATCTGGAGCATCCGGTGCCCATACTGCCGAACGTGCGCCTGGCCTATACGCTGATTCAGCAAAGCGGCAGTGGAACGCTTGGCAGCGCATACGACGGCGTTAGCGCCGGTAACGTGCGTTCAGATCTGGACCTTGAACAACTGGATTTAACCCTGTACTACGAAGTGCTGGATAACTGGGTAAATCTGGATCTGGGGCTTACCGTGCGTGATTTCTCAGGTGAGCTGCTGGTCCGTAATTCGAGCCAGTCAAGCCGCACTGAAGCGGATGCTGTGCTGCCCTTGGGCTACATAGCCGCACGCTTTGACTTGCCCCTGACTGGCGTAGCCGTTGGCGCCGAAGGTAACTTCATCAGCTTTGATGGCGATTCCATGCGCGACTTCAACGTGTATGGCCAGTTCAGCATTTCACTGCTGCAATTGCGTGCAGGTTACCGCCAGATCGCGGTCGATTATGAAGACGGTAGCGATGTTTTTGACGTTAAAGTCGACGGGCCGTTTATCAGTGCAGGCGTTGCTTTCTAAAGCGCCGGACTCACAGAGCACATAATAAAGGAGCGAAAGACTTGAAGATTCTGGTAACGGGCACCGCCGGGTTCATCGGCGCGCAACTTGCGCATCGGTTACTGGAGCGGGGAAACGAAGTCATCGGCGTTGACAACGTCAACGATTATTACGATGTCAGTCTCAAGGAAGCCCGTTTAGCACGCCTTACCGGATACCCTGGTTTCACCGAAGTGCGCCAGGACATCGCAGACCGATCTGTGATGGCAGATATCTTCGCTATGCACCGCCCGGAACGAGTCGTGCACCTTGCCGCCCAGGCAGGAGTGCGATACTCGCTTGAAAACCCTAACGCGTATGTGGACGCCAACCTTGTTGGCTTCATGAACATTCTGGAGGGCTGCCGGCACAACGATGTGAAGCATCTGGTTTTTGCATCAAGCAGTTCTGTGTATGGCGCGAACGAGGCCATGCCATTTTCTGTCCATGATAACGTTGACCATCCCCTGAGCTTGTATGCTGCCTCAAAAAAAGCTAACGAGCTGATGGCCCACTCATACGCCCACCTGTATGGTTTGCCCATCACCGGCCTGCGGTTCTTTACGGTATATGGCCCTTGGGGCCGCCCGGATATGGCGCCGTTTATCTTTACTAAAAAGATCCTCGCGGGTGAGCCAATCGATGTGTTCAACCATGGCCATCACAAGCGTGATTTCACCTACATCGACGATATTGTGGAAGGCGTTGTTCGCACGCTTGACCAAATCGCGCTGCCCAACAACGACTGGAGCGGGCAAGCCCCTGATCCTGGTACCAGTAAGGCCCCGTACCGCATCTACAACATTGGCAGTAACAACCCGGTCGAGTTGTCTCGCTTCATCGAAATAATTGAAGAGCGAACAGGTAAACAAGCTCAGAAGAACCTGCTACCGATGCAACCAGGTGACGTAATAGCCACCTACGCCGATGTCGATGACCTGATCAGCGACGTAGGGTACAAGCCGGCAACCGGCGTGGAAGAGGGCATAGGTAACTTTGTCGACTGGTATCGGGAGTTTTATCAGGTCTGATTCAGGCGACTTTCCCAAATTGCTGTTCCAGCCAGGCATTGATGTCATTGGATTCGTACATCCACTGCTCACTTCCATCCGTATTTTTAATCCGCAGGCAAGGTACCTTCACATTGCCGCCACCTTGTTCAAGATCTTCACGGTGGGTCTCGTTATGCTGCGCATCCCGCTTCTCGATATTCAGGTTAAGTCGCGCAATCTGCTTTCGCACTTTTACGCAGAATGGACAGGTCTTGAACTGATACAGCGCCAGTTGTTCGCAGGCTGCATCCACTTCCTGTTGCTTCTCGGCACTCCGTTCCAACGGCTTTCCGCCGCCGAGCTTTTCGCTCAACAGTACAAAGGGTGTCAGGATAAGACGTAACGTCCGGAAAAAATAACGGATAACCACTCGCATTGAATAAGCCTTAATTTGGTACATGAATTCCGATACGCAGTATAAAGCAAAACGAGAGGAGTTCGGGTAATCTCGCCCTGTATACAAGTGTTTTATAAGGAACCGAAAATGAAGGCAATCTCCCTGTGGGATTTGCCCACACGGCTGTTTCACTGGTTGCTGTTGCTTGCCGTCTCGGGCTCGCTGATAACGGTAAACCTCGGTGGCACCTGGATGCTCTGGCATGAACGCTTCGGCCTCACCATTGTGGGCCTGATCAGTTTTCGGCTGGCATGGGGTTTTGTGGGCTCTACTTACGCGCGTTTTTGGCAATTTATGCCCGGGCCCGCAAGCGTATCAGCTTATCTGAAAGGCAACTGGCAAGGTTTGGGGCACAATCCTCTGGGCGCTTTGTCGGTACTGGCCATGTTGGGTTTGCTGGGCTTTCAGGCGGTTACCGGGTTGTTTGCTACAGACGCCATCGCCTTTAATGGGCCACTTTACCGTGCGGTCTCATCAGACTGGAACGACACGATTACGTCCTGGCACAAGCTGACTGAGTGGTTTATCTACGGTTTGATTGGCTTGCACGTTGCCAGTGTGTTTTTTTACGCACTGGTAAAAAAAGACAATCTGATTGCTCCAATGGTTAGTGGACGCAAGCAGGTAAGTGAAAGCATGGATGGAGAGCGGACAGGTGGCGGCCTGATAGCTCTCATTATTGCGTTGGCGCTAGCAGGGTTTGCAGTATGGGTAGCGAACGGCGGGCTTTTGCCTCCCCCTCCGCCGCCAGCACCCGATCTGGGGTGGTAACAGGAGGAAGGGCAGGTTTTGCCTAAAGAGCTTACTCGGCGCGGAACTCGTCGTGGCAGGCCTTGCAGGACTTGCCCACTTCGCTGAACTGAGCGGCCAGCGCGGCTTTGTCACCTCCGTTGGCGGCGACTTCCTGAAGCTTGGTGGCGGCCTGGGCAAAGCCGATCGCAACTTCACGGGCTTTTTCCGGCTTGTCGAAAAACTCGGGTTTCAGTTTGGTGTTGTCGTTTTTGTCCATTGCCGTACCAGGACCGAAGAGGGCGCCTAAACCGGAGTTGGCTACGGATGCAATGGCGTTCGCCGCGGCCAGCATTTGTTGCTCATTGTAGGCAACATCGCCATCGATGGCCTGGGACTTGATCTTGCCCATGTTCCATGCAGCAAACGTAAACGCGCTCTGCCGGGTGTTGATCTGGTCTTCGACGTCCATCTGAGCCACAACGGGTGTTGCGGTGACAAGGCTCAATGCCAAGGCTAGAAAAAATCCTGATTTGCGCATGGTATTTCTCTCTTATTTATAAAAACCAAAGTGATGTCATCATATGAATGATTCCACAGATATCACGGGTTTTAAATCGAAATACCGTAAAGTCTAAGTAAAGGTATAGAGCGGCTATGCCTGAACCTGCAAGCTAGACTGGGGTTGCAGTCGGCTCAGACAGGTATGGCCGTTAAGGCTGGGGGGCATTCTGGAGGCATAAAAAAAAGCCAGTTCTCACGATTTCCGTAAGTCACTGACTTTCTTGGCAGAATTGGTAGGACCACCCAGATTCGAACTGGGGACCTCTACCATGTCAAAATAACGCTTTGTGCTATCTAACTGTATGAACTTTATTGTTAATACCTCTTAGAGTGCCCGCATTTTTTGCATGCTTTGCACTCTATGCAAATCAATGCACTAGGTACTGTATATTGGGAAAATCTGAGGGCCGTTTACTGTGACTCAGCTGTGCCGAATATCCGCTATGGAAAGCCCCGCCTCAACCATCACCCACCGCTGTTCATGCCCCTGCTGGTAAGTCTCTGTCATCTTCCGATCTGAGTGTGCCATAAGTGGCTGTATGTAGGTTTCGTTGTCGTATCCCTGCTTTTTGTAGAGCCATGAGCCAAGCGCGCGGATCTCGTGGAAGGTTGGGCGGTGCTGCCTGGGAATTTGCTTGAAGCTTTCGCACTTGTCCCTAACTTTTCTGAATTCTGCGGTGAAGGTGTTGGGAGTGAGCTTTGTCCAGTGATCTCGGCCTTCGGCTTCCACTTTGCGTTCTGGCCTGCGGTGGATGATGTAGGGGCTGACAATGCCAGACTGGCGGGCCCGGGTGATGCCTTCTTCCAGCTGGGGGCGGTGGATCATCAGGTGAGAGTGTTCGTGCTTGCTGGATTTCTGGCGGATGACTTTCAGGGTGTTGTTCTGGTAATCGGCGAACTTCATGTTAATTACTTCGGCGCGGCCTTGCAGGGTAACCAGTGCGATTTCCATGGCCAGTTGCATCCAGTCTGGGGCTTGTTCGTGAATTTCCCAGAACTGTGCGGGTGTTAGCCGGCGGCGGGCCTTTTCGTATTCGGATTTGGCGTAGGTAACCTCAGCCGGGTTGCCCATATCGAGAGGGTAGAGGCCTTTGTTGATTGCGAACCGGAAGAGTTCCACCAGTGTCGCGCGGTGCTTGATGTAGGCATCGCGCTGGAAATTGTCATCGAGGTATTCAGCGATAGCCTGCACGCCGATTTCATCGATGAGCTTTGCGCCCAGATCTTTTTCCAGGCGCTTCAGGCGGTACTCGAGTATTTTCGTTGTGCCTGGTGCAAGGCTTTTGGTCGGCAACTGTTCTTTCCGGTACCGGTCGATCAGGTGAGCGATATCGTTGTTGGCGGTGCCCATTACTTCGGCAACCAGATTGCGCTCGGGAATCAGGATGCTGTTCAGCTGGCGCGCGGCTGCGTTGGCTTCCAGTTTGTTGGTGCCCATGGAATGGTACAGGCCGGTAACCGGGTGCTTGTACTGATAGTAGGTAACGCCGTTTTTCACGTTGCCGTATAGGTTATCAGCCAAGTCTTTGTTTTTTTTGAGCCGCTTTCTGGGTGCCATTATCCTGCCTGCAATACTTTATCAACCAGTGGGTTTCCGGTGGTTTGCTTCACTTTATCTGGATCCACAAACCAGAGCCCTCCAATTTTTCGAGCGCCTGGAATGAAGCCGTTATTGGCCCAGTTATACACTGCGCGCTTTGAAGGGCCAGCGTCTGCCTCGAAGGTGCGTACTCGCCATTCTTCCAGAGAGATGAGTTTGGCCATAGTGGTTACCTCACTACCTTGACTGTTTCCACGTTCCGCAATGCCCGGTTTTCTTCCTCAAGGGTGCGGATTTCTTCCTGAAGTGCCAGCAACGCCTGCCCTAATTTCTCAGCAGACTGGTGAGCTGCGCGGGCGGCTTGCTCTGAGCTTTGAAAGGCGATGCGCCATGATTCGTAGTTCATGTGGTGCCTCCAGCCTTCTCTGCTTTTACTCCCGGACGGTCTATAACATTGGCTAGGTTAACTATGCGCTGGTATCCGTCTCGCACTACATCTCTCATGTCTTCGTTCGGGGCATTGCTCAGGCGCTCTGCCCACCAGAACAAAAGCTCCCGGGCTGCGGTTTCCTCGTAATGCATCAGGTGCCTGATTTGGAGCTCAAGCTCCGCCACTCTTGCCCGCAGTTGCTCAATCTCATTAATTGCATCATTCACGATTTCCTTGTGGGAAGGGAGATCAGTTGACACGTAGACCTGAGCCAGTCTTTGCAGCTTAAAATCACTCATAAATTTCAACTTGGCTGGCCAGGCTGTTCAGGCTGTATAAAAGCCCGCATTCGGTGCAGGCGCACTCCCAGCGGTCAACCATGCTCTTCGGTATATACAGTGAGTTGCCAGGCATTACGGCAGCCGTGTTTCCGTGTATCGTTGTCACGAATACGAACTTTTGGCTGCCACAAACTTGACAAAAGTCATTTTTAGTCACTTCTCACCTCCCGCCTTTTCTGCATCGTCGTCCTGTTGGCGCAGGCGTTGGGCGTATTCCCGCGCATCTTCGGCCACTTTTCGGGATGAAACCATACGGTGCACCAGGTCAAACGGTTGGCCGAAATCCTCCACCGCCTCCGCCTGCTTGCGGAGTAGCCATGCATTTACATAGTCGCAAGACTCGTCTTCGCCAGTGATCTTTCTCGCCTCATCAAGCAGAACCTTAATTGCGGCTTCTGTTCTGGGTGGTACGTAATCAGGGTCCAGTTCCCGCTCGGCTGACAGTTGAACAAAGAATGCGAACTCTTCAAGCTCCGCCACTCTTGCCCGCAGTTGCTCAACTTCTGATCTGGCATCATCAAACCAGTCCTGCAGGTCTCGATTTGCTGCCAGTAATTGCTCGATCTCGATGATTTCGTTGCTTGGTCTTATCCGGTCAGCCCTTACATACTTCACCGCATCGGCTGGATCATTCGCATAGCTTGGCGCGGGATCGTCACACCATACCATTGCCGGTACCCCGTCCAGGTCTTCGCCGGGTATTAGATAGATTGTTTCTGGGGTGTTACTCATCACCTGAGCCCTTCTGCTTTGGTCGTGGTGGTTCAGGTTTATATCCAAGCAAGGGCGTTAACATTTCCACGCAGTCATCACCAGACACGAATATTCCTCCATTTCCGTATTCTCCTATAATGCCAGCGCCCCTTGCTTTGCAGTCCCAAAGAACCTCTCCTGATTTCAGGCGTTTTTCTCCAACAAACACAGCATCATCTTCAACTCTTGCGAGGTTTTTACCTTCTTCCCCGTAATTACTTGGAGGCCACCTGTATATCGACCTGTCCTGACAACACAGTGCTCCGGGTTTGATTCGTACCAAAGCGTACACAGGCATTACTTGTCCTCCTGTTTTGGTGGTTGTGATACGTATGCAAGCAACGATAGAGCCCGCTGCATCATGGCTTTATGCTTATAGGGTGGCTCCTCGTCAACGGACATCTGATACTCCCTCATGGCATCCACCATCTCGGCCAGACTTTTTCGCCACCCCTCCGGCACACTCACAGCCTGCTCATTTGCAACGTTGGGTAGTATTGCTTCCCGGATTAGAGCATCCACGTTCTCGCTGTCACACCAGTCTACGTCTCCGTGCTCTGCCAGCCAGTCGCTGATGGCTTGGCCGAGGTTTTCTGGAATACTGGCGAGCCAGTGGTGGTACTTCTTAATAGCCTCATGCAGTGCTGGCTTGAGATCGTTAAAGATAGGGGCTGGTAGGTTGTGAGGCATTTTTTCTACAAATAACCAGCAACAATCATTAATGATTTCGCTGGTGAGTTCCGGCACACTCGCAGCCTGTTCGTGGTCCAGTGCCATACGAACCGCCCCGACCATTTCCCAATCATTCGCGCAGCCCACTAGCTCACCAATTTCCATGACGATAGCCTTCTGCGTTCTGGCCTCTTGCGCCCAAATTTTAGCCTGAATAACTGCGTGATCCTTTGTGTTGTCGGCGCTGGCCAGACTATCCCTAAGCCGATCGTGAGTGCTCTTCCACGGATCAAGAAGTCCGGATCGCTCGCTGAAATCTCCATCGAGCAGGCCATTTACCACCTCGCAAAACTGCTCCATCAGCTCGGTCTGTCCTTTGTGATACGACTTACGTTGGTGCTCTCTGATATCGGCGCTGGCAGGGTGGGTGTAGAGCGGATGAACAACTTCGCCATCCTCAATTAGCTCGCCTGCAAATGCTTTATCAACGGTTACTTGCCTACCACGATTTAGCCAGCTCCACGCGACCGGCTCACCCTCCACTGCCTCGCGACTGGCTTGCCATGCTTTTACTCCGTCCCACATCTCTTTGGTTATAGTCACCCTCTCGACTGGTATTGAACTCCCGGAAACAAAAAGCCGATCAATTCGTTCAAACGCCTCTCTGTTATCGCTCATAGCATCAACCCTTATCATCTTCTGAGAACGCAAACGACACAGCGAACAGCACGATAAAGGCGACCGCGACAACGAGAGGAGTTAGTAGCCAAAACCAGCTAATCGAAATAACTCCTGCGAGCTTCAGCGAAATAAAGGTCAGCGCCAAAGCTGCAAATATTTTTGTCTTCATGATTGCTTTTCTCCTCTCAAAGTTTGTCCTGCTCAAGCTTCCGCGACAGCCACCGGATGCGCTCTTTGGCTGCAGTGAGGTAGCCAGCGCTTCGAAGGCCTATGCGGTGGTTGTACAGGAACACTTCGTTCGCCAGCTCGTCATCGGTTAGGTGGCCCATGCACAGATTTGCGCGTTCGCAGTTATAGCTGTCTTCACCGCACGGATCTGCTTCACCGTTTTCTCTCCAGCGAGCTGCTGGGGTTTCGGTCGGTTGTTCGCGTGCGGTTTTCCAGCCTGTCCAGAGTTGATGATGTATGTAGGCGGCTTCTGGCGCATCGCGTTGCAGTATTGAGTTCACGGGTTCGTAGCGGCCCTGGCCAAGCCACTCCGGATTCCACCGTACGTTCTTCGGTACCGGGAATATGTCTTCAAATTTTTCGCGCTCGGTTCTGCTCATCCCAGTTCTCCCAGTTCGAAATCCGGGTGCATGGCGTAGCGGTCCAAGGCGACTTCCTGCAGTACGCCTTCGCGCTCGAGGCGTTTGCAGCGGTTGGCGCTGATGGTTCGGCCGTTGCGGATGTCTTTGCTGGGCAGGCCTTCTATCGCGGCCCGGCGCACTTTGGTGTGGATGCGCAGGTGGGCGCCATCTTGCAGGGCGCTGATGATGGTTTTCATTGCGTCGTCGTCTTGCCGGCGGCTGATGGCTTGCGCGCTTTCGCCGGAGCCGTTTAGTTCGCGGGTAAAGGCCATGGGTTTCTCCTGGTGCTTTTGTGCTTTGTTTCGGGATTTCGTGAGCAGGTTTCTCACGCGCTGGATTTCTGCCCACACTGCGCGGCGTACTTTGTGGCACATGCGGAAGGCTGGACCGGGTAGGGCGATGCCTCGGTTTGCGTCGCCGATCAGGGCTTTGCTTCGGCGGTATGCCTGGATGAGGGTGTTGAGTCGGGCGGTGATCATGCGGTGGCCCTCAGCTTTTTCTCATGAACAAAGTTCGCCTCAACCAATGCTCGCGGCCACACCGGTGGCACGCTGTTGCCACACATGCGCACCTGGGCGTACTTCGGCATGGGTTTGCCGCTGTATTCCGGATCGATGATGTAACTGTCCGGAAAGCCCTGAGCCTTGAACAGCTCGCGGGGCTGCAGCATGCGCATTCCGATGTCGGTGACAACATAGGTGGCGCCGTCTATTTGCACGGTGATCAGCTGCAGCCTGTCTTTGGTGGTTGCGGTGGGCGCAGGTTGGCGTATGTCTCTGCCGGTTTCTCCGGATCCGCTTCCGTAGTAGGGCGCCATGAATGCAGCGACCAGGCCGGCGTGTGTGGCGCCAGCGCAAACGGTGGATAGTGGTTCGGTTGCTGCACGGGCGCTTCTGGCTGTGCCTTTCATGTTTATCATGTGGGCGGCTACCACGGCGTGGTGGTCAATAGTGGTTACGGTGCCGGTTGGCACGGTAACGGGTGTGCCAACTACTCCACCGTAGTGCTTTGCCAGAAAGGCTGAAACAAGGGCGTGCTTGCAGCCACCAGCCATAACCGTTCCCAAGGGCTTGTGCAGGCCGGGCGCTCGCGGTGCTTGTCCGGGCCTTTCACCAAAACCTGTTTGAATAAGCGTTGGCACCACAAAAGCGTGTCGGTTTTCAGTGGTGATGGTGGTGATGGGCTGTTGCACACTCCAGTTGCAGCCGCTTTTTGTGCTGCCGTGATCAATGGCAATGATGAACGGTTGCGCGGCCTCAATAACAAACCGCTGCATGCCTTTGGCAATGCGGCGAAGGGTGTTCTCAGCCAATGGCTTTTTGCGCTCAAAGATCGACGGGCAGGGAATACTCCAGTCAATGCATTCGGCGGCGGTGCGGTATGGCTTCTGTTTGCCGCGGCGAACAGGCAGTGATTCAGGCTGGCCGTGTGAGGCTTTGGGCCATACGATGGCTCTGCCATCCCTGCGAGCAATCAGGAACAGGCGCTTGCGAATGGTGGGTGCGCCATAATCGCAGGCGCGAAGCGGGCGCCACTCTACCTGGTAGCCAAGGCGTTCAAGCTGGGCAATGAACTTTTGGAACTCCTGGCCTTTGCGATCGGGGCAGGGCACCAGCTGGGGCTTGCCATCGGGAAATCGGAGTACTTCGCCATCCGGCCCTTTCTTCGGGATGACCGGGCCCCAGTCTTCAAACTCTTCGACGTTCTCCAGCATGATTACCCGGGGCCGGGTTCGGCGTGCCCATTTGATTACTACCCAGGCCAGCCCCCGGCGCTTTGCCGATACGGGTTTCCCGCCTTTGGCTTTGCTGTGGTGTGTGCAATCCGGTGATGCCCATAGCAGCCCGACTGGCTGGTTGTTGGTGACGGCAACCGGGTTTACGCTGAACACGCTTTCGCAAAAGTGCTTGGTGCCCGGGTGGTTTGCCTCATGCATGGCTACGGCCATGGGGTCGTGGTTAACGGCGACATCCACGGGGCGGCCAATGCCCTGTTCGATTCCGCAAGAGGCACCGCCACCGCCGGCAAACAGATCGATTACCAGTTCGTGGCCAAGGTCTAGGGCTGCCTGGTTCACGCTACGCTCTCCGCTTCTCGTGAAACTCGCCCCACACATCAATGATGCGAATGATGTGCTCTTCCGTTAGGTAGCGTTCCAGGTGGTGGCCGGGGCCCAGCGTTGCGAGCAGCGCGTTGGCGGCTTCGGTGTTCTTGATGTCGAGGGTGCAGATTACGTCGCGCATGTTCACGGCGTAGTTGTCGTTCCATAGCGACAGCAGCAGGCCACTGGCTGCGCGGCCTCCGCTGGTGTCGCCTTTGGCGATGTCGTAGAGCTTGAGTGCTGCGGCCTGTGGGTTGTTCTGGAAGTGGGTGCGGGCGTCTTCGCGCTCTTTGTCCAGCCTGGCAAACCACTCTTGCTCTGTGCAGCGCACGGTTACGTTGCCTTCAAACACCGGATGTTGAATGTGTTCCATGGTGGTTCTCCTTCCCGCTATGCGGCTATTGGGCGGTAGGCCGCCAGTGCGCGGATCAGCCCGAGTGTGGTTTGGCAATCGGTGAGGGCGCGGTGTGCGTTGCCTTCCACGGTTACGCCCATTTGCCGGGCGGCTTTGGCGAGGGATTGCCATTTCCACTGATCGCGCTTCTGGTCCCATTCGCCGTGAAATCTGGCGTAGTTGTTCATGGCGCAATGGGCGCTCATGTTGGGTGCGCTGAGGTTGTGGCGTTTGGCGCTCTGGTGAATCATTCGGCAATCAAAGGCGGCGTTGTACATCACAACGGTGCGGCCATGGACTATGCCGATCAGGTCGCCGAGTACCTGGTTGAAGGTGGGCGAGCGCAGAGTGTCTTCGTAGGTGATGCCGTGCACGGCTTGTGCTTGCTCGCCGATTTCACCCATAGGGCGAACCAGTGTGTCTATCAGCACGTTGCCTTCGCAGTCGATGGCGCTGATTTCGACAATCTCATCGGTAATGCTGAGGCCAGTTGTTTCTGTGTCGATGATGATGGCGTTGTCCTGTATCCAGAATTTGGCCATATCGGCTGCGAGTTCTTTTTTGTAGCTCATTGGTGTTCTCCTTGTTGGCATCTGGCAGGGCTCTCGGGTAAAAGCCCTCTCGGATGCAGTTGTTCGGGATTTCCGAACAACTGGTGGTGGTTTAGGTGCCGGGGTTGAAGGTGCCTACGAAGGTGCGAACGGCTGTGTCTTCAAAGCCCACGCGCAGCAGCTCTTCCAGTTCCTTCGCCATTTCTTCTTCGGCGGTTTCCAGGCGCACGATGCGCACGCCAATGCGGGGCTTTTCTCCGGTGATGATGTTCAGCCGTAAGGTGAAGGTGCGTTCGCTCAGACCTTGGTAGGGCTCACAGATGAACTGCAGAAAGGCTGGCAGTTGGTCGCGGTTCTTGGCTTCCACCTCTGCCATGGCGCTGACTTTGCTGCCGAAGTTGGTTTGTTCGCTGGTGGCTTCGGCGTTGCTGCCAATGGTGATGCGGCGTATGCCGGCAACGGCTGCGCTCATGGGTATGGGGTCGCCGTGTTCGTTGGTGGCTGCGAGCACATCTACCCAGTCTTCCATCCACTCGGCCAGTTCGCGTTGCTCAAGCTTGTTGCCATTGATCTTCAGCACTTCTTCGAAGGTGCTGGTGCGCTTCAGTTTTAGCTTGGCAAGGTGGTCGCCATGGCCTGGGTAATCGGTGTCGCCCAGATTGAAGTAGGTGGTGGCGGCCATGGCCTCGGGGTTTACAAAGCAGGGAAAGTTGCTGGATGCGACGCCGTAGCTGTCTTCGGTGGCAGTCACAAACTCAATGAACTCATCAATTACCATTGTGTTCATGGTGCCCCGGTACCGGCGGCGGTTTTGCAGATACTGTTCGAGATCGGCAACCTTCACGCCTTCAGGAATTGCGACGGCGGTGCCATCGGTTTGATCCTGAATCAGCTTCTGGATGGCTTCGGCCTGGGCGATCTTGGTGATTTCCGCAAGCGTGCTGCTGTCTTTCGCGAGTTCCATGAATTACTCCTGATCTTCCTGGTGGGTTTTGGGTTCGCCTTTCTTGCCGAACATCTGGTGCTGGTTTTCCGGGAACACGGTCATGCGGCCGCCGGGATTTACGTGCATCACGCTTTCGGTGGTGTTCACCTAGCTGTAGCTGCCGTTGGCTTCTGGCACGCTGTAGTTCAGCGAGTGTTTGATGCCCACGCGGTAGCTGTTGCCAATGCGGGCGAGTTTGAGCTTTATGGTTAGCTCGCCTTTGTCGTCAAAATCGATCACGCCGGCGGCTACATCGCTGAGCGCTCGGGAGACCTTTTCGGCGAACACGCCGCCATCCAGATCGTTGATGAATTCGGGCAGGTCTGTGCCCCGGTTGTTGGTGCTCACAAGTAAGCCTCCGGTTGTTGGGTAACGTGTTGGCCGATGCGCTCAACCTCCCGCCCCACCAGTTTTGTTAGGCCCCGGCGCGTTGGGTGGTACTGCTGCGCATTCAGCAGTTCGTGGCACAGGTGCAAGCCCTGCAGTGGGTCCGCCGTGGCGGCTTGCTGAATCTCAATCCTGAGTTCCAGATCTGACAGGCGCATAAGCGCTGCCAGGTTGTGGGTTTTGGTCATGCAGGCGCGGGCCATTACTTGGGCTCCTGCTCAAACGCGCGGCGGCGCAAATCTTTGATCAACAGGCACAGTTCGTGATGGCTTACGCCCGGTGCGGTGGCGCCTGCGGCTTTGCGGATGTCTTTCAGCCAGCCAATGGCTTCCGCGTGCTGTTGCCCCTGTTTGGCGACAAGCTTTGTGGCCTGTTCCAGCTGAGCCACGGTTTTATCGAAGTGGATCACCAGTTCATCGAACGCGGTTTCCAGCTGTTCAACGGTTACCTGCGGTTCTTGGGTGCGGCTGCTCATGGCTAGTTGTCTCCCCAGGCGGCGATGATGGGTTCCATCTCGCTATGGGTGACGATCTGCCGGAAGTTCACCTGGCACGCGATGATGAAGTTGGCGACGTGCCTGCACGCGAAGTTCAGTTCCTGGCCAAAAAAACCCAAATCGTTCAGATCCAGCGTGTACTGGCTCGGGCTCCATAGGGAAAGCAGGAAGCGCCCGGCTCGTTTGGCGTCGCTGGTTTCCTGCATGGCCTCGGTAAACAGGGTGATGAGTGCGCGGTGTACTAGTGGTGCGCGGGTGTTCAGATCCAGCCAAGTGAGGCGACCGTCTGGCGCTGTGGTGTGCACGTGCGCGATCTCGGATCCGAAACCGGTGGGTTTTGCTTCCCAGCGGAATGCAGAGCCAGAGGGTGTCGCGCTTGCTGTGTGCTGTGGCATGGGTGATGTCATCGCTGTGGGTCCTTTCAACGGTGGCTTTGGCTATCAACCACACGCAAAGCAGGCTGATGCACAGAAGTGCTGCGGTTGTGGCCATGAGGTACTTCCTCTGGTTGTGGTTGCTGGTCTTTAGTGGCTCTGCACTGCAGGCGCTTACCCATGGCGCGGGCGAACTTGTCCAGCTCGGCCTGTGGGGTGTTATCGGGGATGATCAAGGTGGCCATGGGCTGCTCCTTAAGCTCTGCGCAGGTTGGTTTGGCCGCGCTGGATAAGTGCGCGTATGGATGCAGGGTCGGCGGTGTAGGCGCGCACTGTTCGCTCAGTGCGGTGCAGTGCTTCGGCCCTATTGCCCTTGGGGAACAGCTTCACGTGGCTGGCAATGGCCTCTTTCAGTTCTTCGGGCTTGCCGCTGAGCTTGCGAGTCCAGATCAGCTGCCAGCTGGTGAGCAGTTGCTTGGCTGTGGGTTTTTGTTCCTGGTGCATTAGTTCATGGCTCCTTGAGGGGCAGAGGTTTTGTTGGTTTGCGCGATTTCCACCTCGAACTGCTCGGCAAGCCAGCGCATGCCTTTTTCAGTGACATTCGGTGTGGCATAGAGCTTTGGGCCAAGCGTTGGGTGCTCGTAGGATTTGAGCTCTGTGGTGAACAGGCCCTGGTTAACGTACCGGCGGTACGGCAGGTTGTTTTTGTCCAGAATCTTGCGTGCTCTCAGCGCGTGGTAGGTCTTTATTGGGCCCATGCCAAGCATGCGCGCGGCTTCGATCAGTGGGGTGGTTTGCTGGCTCATACGGCGCTCCCGGAGTTGGCTGGCAGTGCTTCTTCCCAGCGCACACGGTGTACGCGCTGGGTGCGGCTGCTGGCTGTGCGCATAAGCTGGTCGCCCGCACCGGTGCCGGCTGCTATGCCGCTCAGAACGATAAGGAAAGCAACAAGGGCGCGTGCAGTTGAGGATTTGGCTATCAGGTAGCCTTTGGAGAATGCACGGGCGATGGCCAGGCAGCGGTTGTTGCACTGCAGTTTGTGCATTACCTGGCTGGCAAGCTTCTTGGCGCCGGGTTCACCATGGCCGCGAAGCACGCCGATTACGGAGTTCTCTTTCCCCTCCGCCATCCAGGCGAGCGTTTCCAGTTGGCTCTGCGTGAACAGGCCTCCCTTGTTGCGTGCTGTGAATTCGGTGGCGGTAAAGGTTTGCATTGATTTTGCCTTAATTAGATTAAGATTAAGGCAAACTTAACCCCGCTTTAGGAGTTAGTCAAGCAAATTTAGAAGAACTTAATGCGATGGATTAATTCTTTTCGAGGTCGGGCTTTATTTCGAGGAGGGTATCTACGATATCGTCTGCTGACAGCTCTGTGATCTTCTCGCCTTGATCGGTGCGTTGCTTAATCGCTTGGCGGATTAAAGTGATTGAAGGTTTCTTTAAGTCGTAACTCTCTCGGAAGTCTTTGTCTTGAAGTTCCTCAAATATATCTGAGTATGAGAACCACTCATCATCTTGTTCGTCTGTCAGTTCGTTGGCTGCAATAGTGTCCTGCGCTTCAGAAGCTGTAAGGCCTTTGCGTGCCTGCAAGCCGAAGTATCGGTAGTACTCTTTTTGAATTGGCGTAGCTGGGCGATTGTTCCACTGAGATGCATTTTCAGGGTCGGCCATCAGGCGCTCTATTTCGATCAGAGCAATCGATCGATGTTTGACTGGGAGCCCTGTGATTTTGAAAAACTTTAGTATCTCAAGTTCACCAAGCCCGGGGTCTTCGGCTAGTCCGATGAGGTCAGATGCCTGGCCTTTTGTAATGACCCGTCCAGGCAATTGTATTTCATCGTCTTCAAGGCGCTTAAGCTGGGCTTCAGTTACTGGATCGTTATACCAGCGGGGAACGGAGATAATTCCTGCCTCAACATCCTTCCAATGGTCGTACAAAATTGTGTAAGGGTCAGGTTTTGGCTCGCGGTCAGCGATTCTCTTGGCAGGGGTTGTCTTATTGCTATTCTTGAAGGATTTCTGCTTGCTGCGTTTACGGCTCTTTCCCTTTTTTGAGCCGAATATCGCAACGACAATGGCTAGAATTATGAGTGCGGTTAGAAAGTCCATTTCCTGCCCCGTTAGAGATTGGCTGACATCAGCGCCGGTTATTGAGCGTTCTTATGAAATTGGTTAGATGTTCGATTGCCTGGTTGCTCAGCACCTTATTAGCATGGGCTTGCCGTATTGCTTCAATCAGAGGTTCTATTTCATCTGATTCGGCGCCTATATCGCGGGCGTAGTAGACCTTGGCATTCTCAGCCACCATGTATTGGCCTCTGTTCTCGCTCACTGAGGCAATCCGTTTTTTTCCTTCGCCTTCTTTGATCCACAAGTAGCGGTAACCGCTTACCTCGCTGAGAGCAAACAGGTTGTCTTTGCTGATCTGCCCAGTGCGCTTCCAGCGTGCCACGGCCTGCTCTGAAACATCGCAATACTCTGCAATGCGAACTTGTTTAGCGTCGCCGTCATTGATGGCTTCTTTAAGCCGATTAAGAAACTCTTCATTTTTGTCCATGGCGCCAAATTAGATTCTAACCTTGTCAATGCCCAGCAACGGGGTTAAGCTCGCCTTAATCTAATTAAGTTTGCGAGACCGGACCGATGCACCTGAACAAGATTTTCGAAAGGCTGAAGGCCCATCCCGATATCAAAACCAAGCGCAAAGTTGCTGAAATCTGCGGTATTTCTCCGCCTGCATTGAGCTATTGGAAGAGAGTCCCGTCCGAGCACTGCATTGATCTTGAAGTGGCTTCGGAGGGTGCCGTAACACGGTACGAAATGCGTCCTGATGTTTTTGGTGTCTCTCCAGATCGTCGCAAAGATAACTCAGCTGCATAAGTAACCACACAGATACTGGATGGAGGGCTCTTTCCATGTCACATTTTCTCGTTTACGGGGGCCGCAATGGACGTTGATGCGGTGCTCAATCAAATGCGCAACGCGGGCCTGCTGGTCGATTCGCTGGATCCCTCCGGAAAGATTGTGCGCGTTCCCGTTACTCTTCCTCGCCCGGATAAGGGCAAAGACAAAAGCGGATGGTACGTGGTGCACGAGTTCCGATTGAGCTCTGGCGCCATTGGCTTGTCTGGCTTCTTCGGAAATTACAAAAAACCGGATGCAGAAAGCTGCAAGATTGGCATGAAGGCGCGTGAGCTGTCGGCTGCGGACAGGGCTGAATATGAGCGCCGCCGGCGTGAGGCTGCCAAACAGGTGGCTGAGGAAGCACGAAAGGCTGCGGAGCAATGTGCAGAGCGCGCTGCAAAGATTTGGGCGAACCTGCCGGAAGAGGGCGGTAGCGCCTATCTGGATAAAAAGGGTGTGCGGGCCTATGGCTTGCGTTTCAGCAGGGGCAGTGTGGTTGTGCCTCTGTACCGATGTGTACCCTGCACAGAAGGTGAGGCCTTCGGGGTTGATCTGGTGGGCCTGCAGTTTGTGGATGGAGAGGGCACAAAGAAGTTCCTCACCGGTACGCCAAAGAAGGGTGCCTTCCACTGGCTTGGCCTTGTGCCTGGGCCTTCAGATGCCTGCCATGTGGTGATTGTTGAAGGTTACGCCACGGGCGCCAGCGTGCACATGGCTACGGGCTTGCCGGTTGCGGTTGCGTTTGATGCGGGCAATTTGGCGCCGGTTGCCAAGGCGCTGCGTGCGGTTTTGCCCAAAGCGCTGCTGTGCATTGCTGGCGATACTGACGCAGATACTGGGCGGGGCAACACTGGTTTGGTGAAAGCCAAGGCCGCTGCTGAAGCTGTGAATGGTGTTTGGGTGGTTCCGGAATTTGCGGAGCTTGCCCATGCCTCTGAGTGATTTTAACGATCTTCATAATGCGCATGGCATTGATGCTGTTCGCAAACAGGTGATGGCGGCGATTGAAGCTGGCCCTGTGAACAATCCTTCCCCTATGGATTCCACTCCCCGGACCCCCTCTGATTGTGGGGGTGCGGGGGAGGTTGATCCCTTGAAGAAAGCCCTTCAGCGTTATGCGCTTATTCATGGTGAAACGAAGATCTACGATTCGCAGCTGCAAAAGGTGTTCAAGCAGGCGGGCATGAAGGCGACTTTGGGCAATGATTTGTTCAATGCCTGGCTGAAGGACCCAAACCGGCGAGTGGTTACTTGGGTACAGGTGAACGGGGACCAGGCAAAGCAGGCCTCGAACGATCCGTTGTTGCAGATGATTGAGCGGTTTGTGTATATCTATCCCACAAAGAACGCTTGGGACAGGCAACGGCAGGATGTTGTACCCCTTGAGGCTCTGAAGGCGTACAGGCCGAACGATTACACGCGCTGGATGGAGCACCCAAGGCGCACGGTGATGGACCAGGACAACATTGTGTTTGATCCCACTCAGCAGGCCGATCCTGATGCCACCATCAATACGTTTACCGGTATTCCGTTGATTGCGGATGATATGGCCAAGGCTGAGCGTTACACCAAGTGCAAGGGCATTTTCGATTTGCTAACCCACCTTTGTAACGGCGATCAGGAGACAGCGGATTGGGTGATTCGCTGGCTGGCTTATCCGCTACAGAATGTGGGCGCGAAGCTTGATACGGCGCTGCTGTTCCATTCGGATGTGCAGGGTAGTGGTAAATCGCTGTTTTTCGGGCGGGTTATGACCACCATTTACGGCCGGTATGCTTCGGTGCTTGGCCAGCACCAGCTGGAAAGCCAGTATACGGATTGGCGAAGCCGGTTGTTGTATGCGGTGTTTGAGGAGGTGCTTTCGCGCACGGAGAAGCACAACCAGATGGGCACTATCAAGCACATGATTACGGGCACCACTCAGCGCATCGAGCGCAAGTTTGTGAGCGGCTGGGAAGAAGCCAACCACATGAATGCGGTGTTCCTGAGTAACGAGATTCAGCCTTTCCCGCTGGAGCCTTCTGATCGGCGGTTCCTTGTGGCCTGGCCCCGCAAAACACTCTCTTCTGAATTGCAGGCGCGTGTTTCCTATGAATTGGAGCACGGTGGGCCTGCGGCCTTCTACCAGCTGCTTCTGGATTACGAACTTGGCGACTTCTCGCCACACACGAAGCCTTTGGAAACGAACGCGCGCAAGCGGGTAATTGAGTTCAGTTTGCCGGGCTTTGAGGTGTTCTTCAGGGATTGGAAGGAGGGTGATTTGGATGTGCCGTTCCGGAGCTGCACAACGCGAGACTTGTATCTTTATTACAAGCGCTGGTGTTCTGAGACGGGCAACCGGCCTTTGTCTGAAACCAAGTTGGTTACGATCTTCTCCAGCAGGCTGCTTAAGGAGAGGCAGAGGTACCGGTTAAGAGGGGTTGAGCACCAGGCCATGATGTTTGTGATTGGCGACATGCCTGAGGATAAGCCGAAGATAAGTTACCTGGGTGAGTGTGTGGCTGAGTTTCGCCACAAGGCCGGCAATATGGAGCCTGAGTGATGCTTATGGGCAGGGTTTGGGCAAAAACGTGCAGGGTACGTGCAGGGTCTGTTTTCAACCCTGCACGCTTTGAGACGTTGGGGCAGAAGGGATGTGCAGGGTGTGCAGGGTGTGCAGGGTTTGTATCGCGCGCGGGCGCGTATTTATGCGGGGGATTGCCAAGGGTAAATCCTCTACTTCTTTTTTTTCTCGCGCGTAAGAAAGTAACTATGCACACCCTGCACACCCTGCACAAACGTTGGGAGAGTAAGGCTAAAAACGTGCAGGGTTTGTTTCTAACCCTGCACGTACCCTGCACATATAAAAAAACCGATAGGGGAGATGGTTATGCTGGATGAAACAAGGCGGCGGTTGCAGGCCTGGGGAATGTGGGTGCGCAGTGGTGGGGTTAGTTCTGGTTATGCGGCTGTTAACCTGGCTGCAGGTGTTGGTGGTGGCTGTAACGTGCCAGACGATGAGGCAATGGCGGTGGATGGTGCTGTGGCCAGCCTGAAGGCTCGTGAGCCTCAGTTGGGCAAGGTGGTGCTGGCCTACTATGTGCGGCGCTGGGATTACTCAATGATTGGCCTTGAGGTGAAGATGAGCCGTGAGAAGGTGCGTGTGTTGCTGCGCAGTGCGGAGGCTTGGGTTGATGGTCGCCTTCACGAGTAATCAGATTGATAAAAACTAAAGTAAGTTGACTTTGTGCATGCACGGATATAGTCTAAATCACGTACGGTCACAGAAGTGTGACTGAACACTAAAAGAGCCCTGAGAAACCCGGTTAGCGATAGCCGGGTTTTTCTTTTTGTGGTGCGGGCTTTTGCGGTGTGGCTGTGTCGCTTTTGCATTGTTGGTTGTTAGTGGAGCCCGTTGCCCGAGTTTTGTTGTCTCGGGCTTTTTTGTTTATGCGAGGTGGGTATGGCTTACAAGCTGAGCAGCAGATCTCTGGCCCGGCTTGGCGGGGTTCATAACGATCTCTTTGCGGTGGTTGAACGCGCAATCCAGATCACGGATGTGGATTTCACGGTGCTTGAGGGTGTGCGCACCCAGTCGCGGCAACGTGAGCTGTTCAATGTTGGCGCGACTACCACAATGAACAGCCGGCATTTGACTGGCCATGCAGTAGATCTTGGTGCATGGGTAACCGGCGGCGTGCGCTGGGATTGGCCGCTCTACCATAAGATTGCAGCCGCAATGAAGCAGGCAGCCAGTGAGCTTGATGTGCCTCTGGAGTGGGGCGGCGATTGGAAAACGTTCAAAGACGGGCCGCACTTTCAGTTGCCGTGGAATCGCTACCCGTAATCCGAGCCCAAATGACCAGAGACGCGAGCCCGAGAATGCCTTGGAATGCCTTGACCAACTTAGCAGATGGAAACGGCTTCTGGGCCTTTCTCGGGGCTGTCTTTACGGCAGCGTGCTTTGCGGCAGTGGGTTTCGTGAAAATTATTTTTCTCAGAAAAACCGCGCGCGATACGGATTTGGCAGAGCGTGAAAATATGCTGGTGAATCACCTGGCCGCAGAGATCGCGCGGCTAAATGGTCTGGTTTTGAACCTGGACACGATGATGAAGGTTCAGGCCGAAGATCACAGACAGGCCATTGTTGCAGAGCGCGAAGAGTGCAATGCCCGGATGATTGGTATGCAGGGCGAGATAGAGATCCTGAAGCGCCGCATGTCGGAAGAGGAGTCGAGGTGATGCAAGGCGATGCTCACCCAGACCCAAACCGTTGGTGGACGCACAGGCGCCGTGGCTATTACGCGGGCATGTGGTGGGCGTTTCTGCAGACCCCTCTGTGGGCGTTAGTGGAGCTTGCCAAGCCTGGCGCGCTGCCTGCGATGAGTGTTGTTGTTGGCTGGTCTTACGGCATAAGCGCAACGCTGATCATAAGCTACTTCGGCAACAACATCGCGGAAGCCTGGGCGAGTAGGGCTAAGCCATGATCTTCGCAGCTGCCAAGGCCAAGCTTGCGCCTTACCTGGTGCCGGTTGTGGTCTCTCTGGTTGCTGTTACTGCAATCGCTTTTTGGTGGTTGTGGAGCGATCGGGAAGCACTGCTGGAAAAGAACGCCGTGCAGGCCCAGTCGCTCAGCAATGCCGCACAGGCAAACCGCGAGAACGTGGCTTCGATTAAATACCTTGAACAAGATATTGCCTGGCGCGATCAGAAAGCGATTGAGCGCCAGCAACGGGCACGGCTGCGAGATCAGCAACTGGCCCAAACCCGAACTGAACTCCAGAAGGCCCTTGAAGATGCTCCGGACTGCGTTAACCAGCCTTGGCCTGATGCTGTTTTTGACATCATGCGCCGAGACACAGTACTTGACCCGCACGGAGACAGTGCGCGAGAGGGTGCCGGCAGAGTACCTGCAGCCAACACGGATACCAGGGCCGAAGGTTAACTTGATTTACTACTGCCCGGACTATGTTGAGGTGCTGAAGGATGCTGTTGGCCAGTGCAACGGCGATAAGGCTGACGCGCTGGAGTGGTCTGAACAAAGAGGTGGTGAGTAATGCCAGGCATTAACCAAATAAACCCAGGCCGAATAATCCCAGCTAGAGCGAAATCCGGCGGCGGGTTTGAGGCGGCTTATGATGCTTCAGTTGATCCTCAAGGTGTGATTTTCAGTGAGTCATTCGACGACCAACCAGACTTTACAAGTGCCATGCACAGTACAGACTCAACTCAGAGGGCGAGAGACGGGTACACGGTCCCCAATAACTGGACTTCTATTCGGCAGGTTCCTGTTTGGGCTCCATCCAAAGGGCACCCAGACCGCCATGAAACCATTGAAATACTTGCATCCAATGCCGACAAAACGCGGAGCGGCATAGGAAAGAGCTTTGTAAGTTACAGAGATTGCAATGACCCCGGATCAAACTACTGGAATTCCGAGTCTATTCTGCTGAAACATTTTCCACAGGGTCGCAGCGAAATCTATGTGGAGTTCTGGATACGATTCAGTCCTAACTGGACAAGACTGGCAGACGGCGGCCATGGAGGCGCAACATCGAAGATATTCAGGGTTTCAAGCTGGAGCGGACAAGGGTCCGAGTACGACGCATTCGGGGATGGTGAGATAGGCCCGATGCTCCTTTGGGACCACAAGCTAAAGCCAACTTACGGGATGCGTAATGCCCTTGCCGTAAGAGGTGGGCCACATAGCGACAACTACAGCTTTTCCAGTGGGGATATTCCCGACGTGGGGAGCTTCCTGACCTCCGGAAGCTTGGGGGATTTCAACATAAATTACACAAGCAGTTTGGCAGGTATGGGAAAGAATGGCGGCGACCCGCAACTCGTTGATCGTGTAAATGGCGGAACTCTAACCGGCACAATAGATCATGACCAGTTGTTCGGCGCTGGTGATGCTTGGACGAAACTCGGATTCTTCGTGAAGATGAACTCATCCCCGGGAGAAACGGATGGCGAGGCTCGTCAGTGGATAAATGACGAGCAGTGTTTCGTTAGTACCAAAATACCGTGGATTCGGCCTTCTGCAACGAAAGATGAAAACGCTAAGTGGAATATTGTGGCCATCGGAGGAAACGACTTCTTCCAAACCTATCCGAACTCAGACAGGCGAGAAGAATGGTACTCCATTGACGATCTCGTAATCCGCGATTCAATCCCACAGGAGCTGCTGTAATGGCTGATATCTACTTAGCTTTTCAGAGTGATTCATCTACGGCAACCCCGGTGCTAAACACGCACAAAACGTGGAACGTGATTCTGCCCTTGGTGAATCCCCCGGAGCTGGTAGATGAGCTTGACGCAAATACCGGGATAACATTCACCCGAAGCGGGACTGTTCTTGATTATAAGAACGTAAACGCGGAGGCAGACGATGCAACTTCTGGGGATGCGTCGTGGGTAAGAGAGGCTTCGGTCATTAACGACACACACGGGTTTAACGCCAGCAACCCAGTGTCGGTGGTGCTTTCCGGTTATCCCGCCGGAGCAGAAAGAATCCTGGAGTTTTACTGCGGTAAGTCATCCGGAGAAAGCGGAACGGTCTCTGTTAATGGTGGGGCTCCTGTTGCATTGGCGGGTACTGGGATAGCCACCATGAACCTGACCGAAACGACTCAGGTTTCTGCGGTAGCCGACGCGCAGGGCGAAATCTCTTTCTTGCTTGAGAACTCGAAAGCTAGTTATGCGCACGTTAACGCAGCCCGCATTTACGAGATGACCGGCACAGACACAGCCGCACCTGTATTCAGTTCAGGCCCATCAGTATCTGCAACGACGCCCGACGGCCACACTATCGGCGCAACAATAAACGAACCTGGAACGATATACGGCGTTCGTCTTGCTAACGGCGCACCAGCTCCAAGCTCTGCACAAGTAAAGGCTGGTCAAGACTCGACAGGCGCGGCGGCACCAGAAGCTAAATCTGGGGTAGCAGATAACTCTGTGTCCCTTGTTTTCTCTACCGGCTCTGTTTCAACGCCTTATGACTACTACATCGTGGCAGAGGATGACGAGGCCACGCCAAACTTACAGGCTAGCCCGACACTGGTTGAAGCGACCACCTCGCCAACAGCCGTTCCGGGAATAAGCGCGATTACCGCACAGAAAGACGGCACAGCAGTACAGACCTCTGATTGGGCTATTAATATCACCTTGGTATCTGGTGGATCTGAAGTCTATGCGGGGTCATCTATCTCAAGTGACGCAAGCGGAACTATCTCGGCGATCAATGCCACGGGCGGAAACGTAGGCGACTCAGTCAGGGTAGAAGGGTTTAGCGCATCCAACAACTACGGCTTCGTGTTCACTCAGAATCTTGAGGACAACGCATGACAACGGTAAACGTCTCCAGCATTTCAGGCAGGACTGTACAAGTCGCCTACCTGGGGGCATATACCGGCACGGTCTACGCGAGCGCAACAATGGTGAGCCCGATCACGGATGATCCTGCAAGCGTTGCGTATCAGACGACACACCCAGTCGTCGCTGGCGACATCTTCGAATGGGATGATGTCAACGGTCTGGGAAATTTGATCGTTGACTCTTCAGGCTTGGTGTCTGCTGATTCTGAGGGCAGCTTTCAGGGTCGGTGGTTCGATGATGGTGACCAGGCTTATGGTGACTGGGAGTCTTACACCTTTGAGGTGGTGGCCACTCTTGCTCCTCAGGGTACGTGGACAATCGGCACAATCACCAAAGGCCAGACCACCGCAAGCCTGACCCCTGTATACAGCGGCACCGATGCGGACAGCTACGAATACACACTTAACGGCTCAGCATGGATTGCGTTCACGGGCACCATAAACCTGTCGGCGCTTGAGCCCGAGGCATCACAATACGGCGCAGTGCGAGCGGCTAACTCAGTAGGTGCTGGTACGCCTGAGTCGTTCTCGTTTATGACTGAGCGGGTGCCAGCTCCCCCTGTGCTGAATACACCTCTGCCGGATCTGAACCTGGGCGAGCAGCAAGCAGTCAATATAGATCTGGATAACTATTTCTCTCTGGCGGCATCTTATGTAGTTGCAGGTTTGCCGGCTGGCTCTGGATTGTCTTTGTCGGGCAGCACGATCACAGGTACCACGAACACCAACGATACCGATGCATCACCGCTCACGATCACCGTTACAGCAACCAACAGCGATGGCTCGATACAGGATGCGTTCTCAGTATCGGTGGTAGACGACACGCCCCCTGTTCTGTCCATAAGTCCGCTTACAACGCTGAACACTGCCCCGGTTGTTTCTGGCAGCTCAGGGGATGCAATAAGCCTGGTGCTGGTAGTCAATGGCGTTACCTATAACCCAGTCCCATCTGGCGGATCATGGCTTCAGCAGTTAAATGAACTGCCCTTGAATACCTATGTGATGAGTCTTAACGGCCAGGATGCTTCAGGCAATCAGGCAATTGAGAGAAAGGCATTGCTTAAAGTAGTGGATGAAATTGTGGCAAGTGCAGGTGGGCTGTTCCAGCCATTGTTCCGGCCGTTGTCCAGATCCGTTAATAACCCAATGTTCAGGTGAATGAGATGGCCGATACACTTACTCCGGATCGCGACGATCAACAGTTTAGTAACAACCGCACCATCCCTCGTCAACGCTTTAACCACAGCGCCAGCGTGAACGGCACTGGAGAGTGGTTGTTCTTGCCAGCCGGCATAGGTGAGCTGCTAGTAAGTGTAGAGCCTACCTCCGGTACCGCCCGCGTGGAATACACACAAGACAGTGTAGCGAAAGTGAGAGCCGGAACAGCTATAGGCAAAGCTTGGGTTGAAGGTGATGTTGCAGCGTATACAGATTCTTTGATGGTGAATGCTGTAACCGCAATTCGGTGTGTGAGCACAGCTGCTACAGATTTCAAGGTCACAGCCTAAAGGCACGGGTCCTTCTGGGGGTTTTGCCCACTGAGGGGGCGCAGACTCGCGGAATTTTCGCAGACTTGGCGAACCCTTAGCCTTCCTTCCTTGGTTTTAAATCAGAGAGTTAGCAATGGGTAAGCGAGTAAACAAACGAGAGCTTGCTGAAACGTTCGGGATTTCAGAGCGGAGCTTTACTGCTTACCAGAAGGATCTGTCATTCCCAATCGCGAAGGCGGGCGGGCGAGGGCAGGCGAACGAATACGATACTAAGGATGTTCACGAGTGGCTGATGGATCGCGCGGTTAACGGTGCGCGCCATGAGTCAGCCCGTGAGCGGCTGGAGCGCATTAAAGGCGATCGCGAAGAGTTGGCCTATGCGCAGGACATTCAGGAATTAGTGCCAGCGTTGCTGGTCGGGGCTCGATTGGAACAGGTGGTGTTGTCAATTCGCACAGGTGTATTGACTGGCAACCCTAAACTCAAGACAGAGATCGATACGCTGTATGACATCGATCTCGATATCGAGCTTCTGAATGAGCATTCTCGATCAATCCTCCGACAGCTGGCAGGCCTTGGCGTCGAACCTGAATCAGGTGATCGCCCAGGCATTAGCGAAGTTCGAGCCGCCGGAGAAAATCAGCTCAACTGATTGGGCGAATAAGCACCGGTATCTGGCGCAAGAGAGTAGCCCTATGCCCGGGAAATACTCCACGGATATTACTCCGTGGGTGCCGGGTATGCTGGACGCGCTTGATGATCCAGCTGTGAAAGAGGTGGTGTGCCGGAAGTCTGCCCAGGTGGCGTGGACTGATGGCGTTTGGAACAACTACCTAGCGCGGCGGATCCACAATGATCCGTGCCCGATCGTGCTGTTGTTCCCAAAGGACAAGACGATCCGTAAGTATCTGGATCAGAAGTTCGTTCCGATGATTGAGGCGTCGCCGGTGCTTCGGCCGCTTGTCGACGTAACGACTTCCAGAAGCAGCGGCAACCGAACCGACTTCAAGAAGTTCCCTGGCGGCTTTCTTGCACTGGTGGCATCGAACGCACCAGACAATGTGAAGTCGCTATCCGCTCCTGTGGTGTGCGTCGAAGAGCCGGACGATTGCAACACCAACGTGAAGGGGCAGGGGGATTCGGTAAAGCTCCTCGAGGAGCGCGCGAAAACCTACGAGTACCGAAAGGTTATCTTTGGTGGCACGCCCACGGTTAAGGGACTGTCCCGGGTTGATAAAGCCTACCAGGCCAGCGACCAGCGAATGTTCATGGTGCCTTGTCACGAGTGTGGCGATGAGCATGTTCTGGCTTGGGAGAACATCGTTTGGGATGACGATGCTGAAGTGCCGGATGAAACTCTCGGTACCGCGCAGCCGCAAACGGCCCGTTATGTTTGCCCGTTGTGTGGCGTGCCTTGGCGCGATGTGGACAAGAACCGCAACGTCCGCAAAGGCCACTGGAAAGCCCACAAGCCATTTCGCGGTATTGCCGGGTTTTACATCAACGAGATTTACAGCCCGTTCCCGGGCTCCAATCTGGCGTTGCTTGTTGAGAAATACCTCAAGGCCAGACGCTCGCTGGAGCAGGGCGACGAAAGCGAGATGATCTCGTTCGAGAACAACACCCTTGGGCTGGCATACGAATACCGCACCGATGTTCCGGGTGAGGATGCCCTGAGAGAGCGAGCACTGGAATACCCAGAGCTTACCGTTCCAGCCGGAGGCCTTGAACTCACTGTTGGTGTGGACGTTCAGCACGATCGCTTGGCCATAGTCGTTAGAGCCTGGGGCCGTGGTGAGGAAAGCTGGCTTCTGTTTTGGGGCGAACTCTCAGCCGCAAGAACCTGCATCGATCCAAAGGACCCCGTTTGGGATGAAGTGGATCGCTACGTGTTCGGTGCATACGAGCATGAGCTCGGTTTCCCAATACACGTAAGCGCAGCGACCATCGACTCATCGGATGGCCAGACCAACGATGCGGTATACAGCTACGTTCGATCTCGCCGGCGCCGTGGCGTAAAAGTGATGGCGGGTAAGGGTGAATCCAACAACCTGAACCGGGAAATAGTAAGCCCGCCGAAGAAAGTGGATCTGAACAACAAAACCACCAAAGCCAGCAAGTACGGCTTAGGCATATATATGGTGGGCACCCACAAGGCGAAGGATCTGTTCTTTGGCAGGCTGATGCTGCAGGGGCATGGCCCGGGCCGGATTCACTACTACGAGTCGGTGCGATCTGACTATTTCGCCCAGATACTCAGCGAGATCAAGGCGCCATCGCGCCAGCGCGGAGGCCGCAAGGTCTACCAGAAGAAATCAGGCGTGAGAAACGAGGCGCTGGACTGCGAGGTTTACGCACTTCACGCGGCTCGTGTTCTCAAGCTGCACGTTCGCAAGCCCGACCAGTGGGATGCACGCGAGGCCTCGCTTAAGCAGGGCGACCTTCTGGCGCCTGCTGCTCCTGAGCCAGTCGACCAGGCAAGGCCAGCAACCACCACTGTCAAAACGACCAAAGCCAGTTCCGAAGGTGGAAGCCTGGCGGATATAGCCCGGAGAATGCGATGAGTCTTGAAACCCAGCTTTTAGAAGCCCGGGATGCATACCACAAACTGCTGACCGGGCAAGCCGTTGTGCGCATCCAGCGCGATGGAAAATCAGTGGAGTTCTCGCAGGCCAGCAAGCGTGATCTTGCTGCATACATTGCAAGCCTGGAAAGCCAGCTTGGCGGCGCCGCTCGCCGTCGTGGGCCAGCGAGGTTCATTCTGTGAAAGTGCCTGAAGTGAGCTTTGTTGATGCACATGGCCAGCCGCTCAGAGCTGCTGAAAGTTACACCGGTACCGGTACCGGATTTGGCGGCCAGCTGCAGCGCTGGAACCCTCGCGCCAAAACAGCAGATGCTGCGCTGCTGCCAGATCTGAAGAAAGGCAACGCCCGGGCTGAAGACCTGGTGCGCAACCATGCGCTCGCCAAGAACGGTGTGCAGCTGCACGTGGATAACATTGTTGGCCACATGTTCCGGCTAAGCTATAAGCCGCGTTGGCGCGCTTTGGGAATGAGCGAGGAAGACGCCCGGGCATTTTCCAAAGAAGTGGAAGATGCCTTCACGGAATATGCGGAAGACCCGATCAACTGCCATGTTGATGCAGAGCGCAAACGCACCCTGACCATGATGTGCCGGGAAATTGTGGCGACACATACCAGCGCCGGCGAAGGCATGGCATCAGCTGAGTGGATCGAAGGCCGCCCAGGCGCGTTGTTCAATACGGCCATCAAACTGGTAAACCACCACCGGGTGTGCAATCCAAACAACCTGCACGATACCAACAGCAGACGGGCCGGTGTTCAAGTGGATAATTACGGCGCGGCAACCGGCTATTGGGTGCGAAACCACGAAACCAGTGGCTACGGCTTTTCGGATGGCATGGGTAACAACTGGACATACGTGCCCCGGGAAACCAGCTGGGGCCGGCAACAGTTCCTGCATGTGTTCGAGCCGCGCGGCGATGGCCAGACCCGTGGTGAAAACCAGTTCTTGAGCGTAATGGAGCAGCTGCCACAGCTAAGCAAGCTGCAGCAAACCAAGCTCCAGAACGCCATTGTGAATGCCATGTACGCGGCGGTGATCGAGAGCGAGCTTGGCAGCGAAGCCGCCATGCAGATTATCGGCGGCGATATCAGCGGTGATGACCTTGGCAAGTACATGAGCACCATCGCCGATTATCACGATGGCGCGGATATCCGCCTGAACGGCGTGAAGATTCCGCATTTGATGCCGGGCGAGAACCTGAACCTGCTTACCAGTGGCAATGCGGATAACGGCTTTAGCGAGCTGGAGTCTTCAATTACTCGCTGGATTGCGGCCGGTACCAACACCTCAAGCGAATCGCTCACCAAGGATTACCGGCAGTTGAGCTACAGCACAGCCCGCGCCAGCATGATGGAAAGCTGGCGCTACTTCATGGGCCGCCGGAAGATCATCCCGAGCCGCTTTGCCTCCATGGTGTTTGCGCTCTGGCTGGAAGAGGCCATTGATCGCGGGCGCATCCGCCTGCCGCGTTCGGCAAAGCGTGGTTTCTATGAAGCCAAAGCCGCCTGGTGCAACGCGGAATGGATCGGCTCAGGCCGCATCGCTATCGACGGTTTGAAGGAAGTGAAGGAGTCAATCCTGCTTATCGAATCCGGCCTCTCTACCTACGAGAAAGAGCTGGCCAAGATGGGCGAGGATTACCAGGAAGTGTTTGCTCAGCAGGTTCGTGAGATGGACGAGCGCAAGAAAGCCGGCCTTCCACCGCCAAGCTGGGTGAAAGCCTTGGCTCTGGCTCCTGATCAGGAAGAGCCGGAGGCTGTTGCCGCAACTTAGTCCGTGTTTGGAGATTACAACGTGAGGGTTTCCAGCACAGAACACCTATAAGCCCTCTTTCGGTGAGGTTGGCGCCCTCTTTGTAACTCAGTAGCCAACACGAGGATTTAAACCCGCTACGGCGGGTTTTTTATTGAACAAAAAGGTGACTGCCATGATGAGAAATATAATTAAAGCCATAGCAGAAGCTATGTCGATGAGCCAAACACCCAACACGCTGGATGTCGGAGGCACCCGAAGTGGACGAAGCCGCTCTGGAAGTCACACCAAAAAAGGCCCAGGCCGGCGCCACTTGCAAGGCCGGAATGCGAAGCCGTCACACGGTCCCAACCGGCTGTGCACCATCGACAATCCAGACGGTCGACACCTGAAGGTTCGGCTGAAAAACCGCCGAGACTTCCTACTCCTTTAAACCCCGCCACAGCGGGGTTTTTTAATACCCGGAGAAAAGTATGCGAAACCAGAATATTGCAGCCCGCGTGCTGAACCAGCCGCTGTTGCTGGAGCCTGGCTATGCCCGGGTATTTCTTGGAGCCCTTGCGCCCCGGCTCGGAATTGCCAGCCTTCAGGATGAGTTCGGCCTGATTGAGTCGCAGGAAAAACTGCGGATGCGTGCCGATTCATTCAACCCGGATCGCCCGCGCAGCCGGCCCTATGAGGTGGTGGGTGGCGTTGCCGTAATACCGGTATCGGGCACCCTGGTGCACAAGTTCGGGCACATGCAGCCTTACTCTGGAATGACTGGTTACGACGGCATCATTGCCCGGGTAGAAGAGGCGCTGGCAGACCCCACGGTTACCGGCATTCTTCTGGACATGGACACCCCAGGCGGCGAGGTATCTGGCTGCTTTGATACCGCTCGACGGCTAAACCAGCTGCGCGGCACCAAGCCGATCGCGTCCATCTCATACGATATGGCCTGCAGCGCCGGCATGGCCCTGCACAGTGCCACAGATTACCGCTACACCACCACCAGCGCCCGCACCGGTTCCGTAGGCGTGGTGATGATGCACGCCAGCTTTGAACAGCAGCTGAAAGAAAGCGGTATCGACGTAACGCTGATTCACTCGGGCGCCTTCAAGGTTGATGGCAACCCATACGAGAACCTGCCGGATCAGGTGCTTAAAAGATTCCAGGCCGAATCAGACCGCCTCCGCAACGAGTTTGCGGAAATGGTGGCGGTTCATACCGGCCTATCTGTATCGGATGTGCTTGCCACTGAGGCGGCCATCTACACCGGGCAAGACGCAATCGATGTTGGATTTGCGGACGAGCTCATCAATGGCCACGACATGTTGGCCGCCTTCTCTGACTACATCCAAACCACCCAGACCATCGGAGTAAGCACTATGACGGTTGAATCAAAGAACAAGCCGGCTGCAATTGCACCGGCGCCCGCCCCGGAAGCCGCTGTTGAGCAACCGGAACAAGTGGATACCACCAAACTGACAGCGGAAGCCACCGCCACGGAGCAGGGCCGCATTGCCGGAATCCTGCAGTGTGACGAAGCCGAAGGTAAAACAAAGCTGGCGCAGCACTTGGCATTCAACACCCGCATGACGGTTGACGATGCAAAGGCCGCATTGGCTGTCGCTGAAACTGGAGCACAAGCCAGTGCGCCCGGCGGCATGCTGGAAGCGGCCATGCGTGGCACCAAACAGCCCGGCATCAGCGCCGAAGCGCCAGAAGCCAGCGCAGAGCAGGGCGGCTCTGAAGTTAACGAGCTCATGGGCTCATATCGCAAGGCCACCGGGCGCAAGCCTGTCACTCACTGAGCCAGTTCAATAGCTGGTTAATTCATACGTTAGGAGTTACACGATGACTAACTTTCCCCTCGCTGGCTCAAGCACTGAGTCGTTCCAGGATGATTCCCTGGTGCTTGGAGGCCTGATCGACTTCGGCAGCGGCACGCTGGCTTCCGGTCAAAACCTCACGCGCGGCACCGTTGTTGGCCGCGTTACAGCCACTGGAGACCTCACGATCTCCGTTCAGACCGCCACCAATGGCTCTGAAAAGCCGGTTGGCGCACTGGTTCACGATGTGGATGCGTCTGCAGCGGCTGCTGGTTGCCAGTTCGTGCGCGGCGGCTGGCTGAACAAGCAGCTGCTCACATGGGATGCAAGCTGGACAGCTGCACTGCAGCACAGCGCATTCGACGGCACACCCATCCGGCTCGTTACCCCCGAGTAATTCGCCGAAACCATTAGCCAGATACAGAGGAAATAATCCATGGCTTACGAAACTGAAACGCTACTGGGGGTCTATCAAGAGCTGGACCCGTTCAACCCGTTCCTTCTCGACTTGCTCTGCCAGCAAGTTGTGCTTTTTGAAGACGAGTCTATCTCGTTTGACAAGCTTTCCAGCGACAAAAAGCTGGCTCCGTTCGTAAGCCCCATGGTTGCCGGCAAGGCGCTGCGGGCAAGCGGTGGCAATAAGCACGCTTTCACACCGGCCTACGTGAAGCCCAAGAACTTCCTTGACCCCAAGCGGGTTGTTAAGCGCCTGCCGGGCGAAGGAATCGGCGGGCAGTTGACTGCCGGCCAGCGCCGCCAAGCCATCATGATCGATATCATGGATGAGCAGCGCAAAAAGATTAAGCGCCGGGAAGAGTGGATGGTTGCCCAGATCATCCAAACCGGCAAAGTGATTGTGCAGGGTGAGGATTACCCAACTTCGGAAGTGGACTTCCAGCGCGATCCTAATCTCACCATCGACATCTCCGGCGGTGCTGCGGCGTGGGATCAGACAACCGCCAAGCCCGATGAAGATCTGGAAGACTGGTTTGCGTTGATGATGGCGCCAGCCACTCACCTGGTCTTCGGGCGTGGTGCTTACCGCAAGTTCGTACAAAACCCGCGAATCAAGGAACTTCTTGATACCCGGCGCGGATCCGACACCGAACTTGAAATGGCCCCCAGCACACAGCTGGCGTCGTTCAAAGGTCGGCTGGGTGGTTCCGGCCCTGAGTGCTGGACCTATGCGGGCTACTACAACGACGCGAACGGAGACAAGCAGCTCTTCATTCCAGATAACGGTGTGGCAATTATTTCCACCGGCTCCGAAGGCCTCCGCGCTTACGGTGCGATTCTGGACGGCGAGGCAGACTACGTGGCCACGGAATACTGGCCGAAGAACTGGGTTGAGAAAGACCCCGGTGTAGAGCAGGTGATGACCCAGTCTGCGCCGCTGCCTTGCTTCCTCGAGATCAACGGGCTGGCGTTCGCGACGGTTTATTGATTCCAGGCGCTGCATAAAGCATAGAAAAGCCGGCCCCGCAAGGCCGGATTTTTCATGACCACTCCGAACACATGAAGGTTAAATATTATGGCCGCTAAAAAACTGAAAGTTGAATTCGTGAAGCGATATGAAGATCGCGACAAGGATGGCAACAAACTCGTGATCCCAGCTGGCACCAAGGTTGAAATGACCAAGGCCGAGTTTGAAGGGGCTGGTAGCAAGGTGCGCCTGATCCATCAAGATTCGGTTGATGGTGAAACCGGAGAAGACACCGGTGACCAAGGCGACGGCGAATAACTGTGAGCGCCTTTGGTGCGATAGCGGATTCACTTGAGTCCGCCGTTGATTTCCAGTTTGCGGAAGATGGGTTATACAGCGACGGCATAAACCCTGCGCTTGAGGTTCGAGTGATTATTGACCGTAGCGTAGAGCAGCGCGATGCGTTTGAAACCACCATGCCCAGCCACCGCGATCAGATCGAAATTCGCAAAAGCTACGTGGCGAGGCCGCGCCGTGGTCATACCGTTGTGGTGGGTACCACCACCTGGGTGTTCGATGGCCTGATCTCAGACGATGGTGTTGTTACGAGGCATTACGTCAATGGAAGCCAGAGTTGAACGATCAAGCCTGAATGAGGTTCGTGCGCTACTTGCGAAATTCAGTGATGGCGCTGCCAGAGCTCATTCAAGATCGCTGAACAAAACGGTTGCCAAAGGGCGCACTGAATCCAGTAAAGAGATCCGCAAGCAGGTTCGACTAAGCGCAGCTTATACAAAGAGCTTGCTGACAATAACCAAAGCATCTCAGAAAAACCTATCAGCACGAATCTTCACGCCAGTGCGCGGCTTGTTGCTTTCGCGATTCTCCACCGATACCAGTGTTTCCGGAGAGAAAGTGAGTTGGCTGAAGCCGCCAAGTATTCCGGCCCGTGGTCTCAGAATAAAGGTAAAGCCGAACGGATCTCCGAAGTCCTTCAGTGGCGACGATGAGATTGTTGGCAAGCCTTTTTACATGGTTCTCCCGGGTACTAACCGTGTTGCGATCGTTGGGCGTAAAGCGAAATCTGGCGCCCAAGGCGGGAAGATCAAAGTGTTCTATGGCCCGTCACTTTCACAGGTGTTCACTGATGTGAAAGACGAGCTCTCAGAACCCTTACTGCAGTACCAGCTTGAACAATTTGAAAAAGAAATCGACGCAATCCTGCGAGGCTACTGATGGCAGACAGCATACGAGAACAGGTTGTTCAGGCTTTCGCTGGCCGGATCAATGCCGCGCGCGCTGAGCAGTTGGACAGCGAGCAGGAGTTGCCCGCCCGAGTGATTTGGGATCCTTCCGAGTCGGCAGAGCGGCTGCAGTTCGGGAAGTATGAAATGACCGTTACGGTCAATGTCGCTGAAATGGCAGAGCGAGACCTGCTGGTGAACTCCAGTGTGCAGGGCAACGCTATGCTGGCATCCATTCTTGACGACGCTCTGAACCAGGACCCAACCCTTGGCGACCTGTGCAAACAGATCAACTACAGCGACTCCCAGATAGATTCACCGGATTCCGGCCAGACCACGATGATTGTTCTGGTCACCTTCGACATCGTGTACCGCACTAGCAACAAAAGCCCCTATCAGCAGTAATAACGCGCCCGCTGGCGCTCGTAAACCAGGAGAAAGTTATGTCTACAGACAACGCAAAGCTCGAATTTGAAGGCGGGCAAAACGCATTTGCAATGATGGCATTGGCCGATAACGGCGATTCCAAAGTGTTCGCCTCGGGTGAAGAGCTTTGGTCGCAGGCAGCCGGAGTTGCGCCAGTGGTTCGCCCGGATGGCTTGCTCACCGGCGGCAAAGTAACACCGGCCTCCGGTGGTGGTAATAACAACGTGGATCATGCGGCATTCACCGCCAACGTGAACGGTGAGGAAATTGCTGTCGCGGCTGGAACAGATCTTGCCATCACTCGCGCCAGCACGGATACACACATCATCAACAGCGTTGTGTGTGATAGCGCTGGCAACGTTACTGTGATTCCGGGTAGCGAAAGCACCAGCTTTGTGGAAGTTCGCGGAGCAGCTGGTGGCCCTCCGTATGTCCCTGTTGGATCAATTGAGCTTGCTCAGGTGCGCCTGAACAGCCAAACAGCCGGCCCCATTAAAACCAGCGATATCTTCGACCTGGTGAACCGCCACACTGAGAAAGCCGATTTCCCGGTGCCCAGCACCGACTTTATCAACGGCAACGTAGAGATGAGCTCGGCACTGCCAAAGATTCACACCGGTGACCTGCCTAAAGGCGTACATGCCAGCTTTGCAACGCCGGAGTTTATCGAAGCGTTCGATGCCTACGACTTTGTGCCTTCTGAGACTGGTTACAGCTCCAGCAGCACCCAGACGTACAGCCGGGTTAAGAACTCCCGTTCTCAGAGCCTGAGCAACGCCACGTTCAGCATTCTGCTTAAAGATGGCATTACCGATACGCTGGTTGGTAAGCAGGGCGAGAACCTGTATTTCCGCTTCTACCCGGATCAGTTCAAGCCTTTCAACATAATTGAGCAGGGTGTGTTCTCGATTGCGCGAACCTTCCCCGCCGGTGGTGATGTAACGGCAAACTGCACCATCAACGTGGATGAGAAGGGTAAAGAGGTCGCGCTGTGAGTGGTGGCTTCGACCTGGATGCATTCCGCAAGGCCAAGCTGGTAGCGCGGGAACAAGATTTCCCGCTGCCTGGCTTGGCTGAAGCAGGGCTGGGTGTGCGGGAGCCGGACGCGGAGACGGGTAAGTTGCCACCTGTGGTGTTCAGGGTTCGGGGCCTAACTGCGGAAGAGCTTTCTAAGGCGGAGCAGGAAGCGGACAACAGCCGTTTAATGATCAGTGTTAGCGAGAAGCTTGTAGGTGCAGAATCTGAAAAGGTGCAGGCTATACTGGATGCATTGGGGATGAGCGATGCAACACCGGCTGCTCTTCGACGGAAGATGTGCCATGTGCAGTGCGGTGTAGTGGACCCAGAGCTTACTCTGCAGGATGTGGTGAAGCTGGCTGATGGGTTCCCTATTGAGTTTGGTCTTCTCGCAAAAGAAATCTACGACCTTACGGGCAAAGGGAAAATTGCCCAGGTAAAGCGAAAGCCCTCTGGTGCGACCCCGGCATCCAAGCAAGCCTAGCCCTTGCAGATCGGAAGGGCGGGTATCTGTTTGAATCCCGCCCTGATGTTTTTCCAGAGGGCTACTTAACGGACTGCGAGATATCGCTTTGGTCTATGTGGTACAAGCACCAAAAATGAAGAATAGTGTGCTACAGTTTTTACAAACCGTTACATGGAGGTAATCATGCGCTTCGCATTTTTGGTGCTTTCACTGCTGTCTTTCTCTGCGTTCGCTCAAGTCTATAAATGGACGGATGAAAACGGCAACACCCACTTCGGTACACAGCCGCCACCTGGCACGCAGCAACAGGTTGATATACGGCCGGCCTCTGGCAACTCATCGAGCGGAGCTGCTGAATCCGATATTATTCGGCAGGCCCGTGAACTTGAGCGCAGGAAGCAAGCTGAAGCCTTGTCCCGATCGCAACAGGAATACCGTAAACAGCTGGGCGGCATTAGCGAACGCACCGATAAGCGACCAGATTACGTGTGCACCGGCGCTGAAGATCGTCTTGAAAGTGCCCGTGAGCGATGGGAACAGCAAAAGCTACAAGGGTGGACCCTGAGTGAAAAGCAATATCACGAACAGCGGATAAGAGACGCTGAACGGCACCGAGACAATATTTGCAGATAACACCCTGAATCAAACAGAACCTCGCCACGGCGGGGTTTTTTTATGCCCGGAGAAAACATGGCGGACCTTAAAAAAACCGTAGAGCTGATCTTCGGTGGCGTGGACAACACCGGCAGTGCCATTACTTCGGTTGGCCGTGGTTTGGATTCACTGGTTGATAAAACCGGTGATGTTACCGGTGTTCTAGCGGACATCACGGACAGTATTGTAAAGCTTGATCTTGCGCTAGTGGCTGCGGGTGCGGCCTTTCTAACGTTCGCCGCCAAAGAAGCCGTGGTTTTTGAAGCGGCGCTGATCGACCTTCAGAAAGTTATGGGCGAAGGCGAAGGCGATGCAGAAGATTACGCTGATACGTTCTCCGACCTATCGAGCAGATTTGGCGTTGGTGCTGGTGCCATTATTCAGAGCACTGCGGATTTTCGGCAGGCGGGCTTTGACATAGAAGACTCCCTCACCCTGGTGGAGCAGTCTTTGCTTGCGGTAAACGCTGCAGATTTGACCACGGTTCAATCCAGTGAGCTTTTGATTGGTACGCTCGCAGGCTTTAAGGCCCCGGCCTCCGATGCCGCAAAGCTTCTGGATGTTCTGAATGCGGTATCTAACAACGCTGGCGCCTCTGTATCCCAGTTGGGTGATGGCTTCAGGTTGCTGGCTCCATTGGCAAATACGCTCGGCCTATCGTTCGAAGAAACGGCAGCGTTGCTCACGCCAATGGTCGAGGTTACACGATCTGGTTCTGAATCAGCCAACGCCCTAAGAACGGCCATTAGCAACCTGATAAAGCCGACTAAAGAACGCTATGGGCTCTTGGTTAATGAGCTGGGGATACAGCTTGAAATTGATGGTAAGCGTCGTGATACGAAAGATGTTCTTTACGACCTGATCGCAGCCACAAAAGATTTGGACAACAATGAGAAGCAGCGTGTTGCCACGATCATAGCGGGAGCGGAGCAAATGAGCCGCTTTCTGGTTGTGCTCAACGGTGCAGAGCGGTCTGAAGAAATTCTTAAAATTGCTATGGAATCCAGCGGGTCTGCGCTTGAAGAATTCGCTGTAAAGACCTCATCCGCTGAATTTGCGCTCAACCAGTTGCGAGCCGCTTTCACCACCGCTGCTGCAACCGTAGGCCTTGAGTACATTGATCAAACCAAGGCGGTAACACAAGCTACCACCGGGCTTCTTGATTCGTTCCGGGAAGCTGCCCAGGGCGAAAACGCCGATGTTCTTTTTGAGGCGTTACGTAAGGGAATTGAGGGCTTTGCCACTCAAATCGAGACTATTGCAAAGAACTTGCCTGAAGCGTTTGAGGGTTTGGACTTTTCAGAGTTTCTGTCTGCGTTTGATGGTCTGGGTGATGAGCTTGGCGACCTGTTAACCGGGCTGTTTGGAAACATAGATCTGAATACTGTAGAGGGTCTGCAGGCTGCCATGCAGCAGGTTGTGGATGCCTTTACTGCTCTGGTGAATGTTTCAGCCGGGATCGCGGATGGTCTGGAACCGTTGTTCAAAGCCTTGGGTTCAGGTATTGAGCAGTTCCAGAATCTGGATGAGGAAAGCAAAAAAACGATTGGCCAGTTTCTTGGCGTAGGTAAAGCCATTGATACCGTATTGCCGGCCATCGGCGGCTTAGCTGGTGGGCTGGAATCCATCGGTACCGGACTAACCGCACTTGCTGGCGCACAGGGTTTCAAGGCACTGATCGGAAACCTAAGCTCTGTTCAGAAAATCGCTGCAGGGGCTGGTAAGTTCGGCCTTGTGGGTGCTGCTCTGCTTGGTGCGGGTGGTGTCGGTTACGGCATTGGCACTGCGATCAACGATAACATTATCCAGCCGTTGCAGGATGCGCTTGGGGTAAGTCTTGGCGGCGCGATTTATGACTTTTTAAATGCAGATGAGATCGCGATTGCCCAGGCTAAATGGGAGGGTTACGCCTCAGAGCTTCGCAGAACCGCTCAGGATTCTGAAGACCTTCGAGAGATAAACAACTTCCTCAATAAGTCCCTTGGTGAAACATCGCTTGCGACGGATGAGCAGCAGGCATCTTGGCAGAAGTACGCTGATGACCTGGTTGCCGCGGCTAAATCTGGTGAGGATGTTGCTGAAAGCCAGCGTAGCGTAACGAATGCTATTGATGAGCTGAACCGCACCGCTGGTGCTGGTGGTGGTGCGCTCGCAATGGTATCTGATGCTACCAGGGATCTTGCGGAGAATAACAAATCGCTCCAACTCGGCTATGACGAGACCACCGGCAAGATCAATAGCTTCTCGGGCACCGTTGTTAAATCGGGTAAAGCTCTGGATGACAACAAGAAAAAAACAGAAGACCTGGTAAAGAAAACCACCGAATACCAGATTGCTCTGGCTGGGTTTGCCAGCGATGAACGCATAGCAATTATCGAATCGAAGATTTCTCTCGATATCGCTGAAGTAGAAGCTGGAGCTGAGAGGGCAAAGGCGCTCGCCCAAACCATCAGCGCATCATTCGAATCTACCGGGAAGGTTATAACTGAGTTGTTTGGTGGATTTGATGATTCGAGCAGATCTACTCAGATAGATCTTTCAAAGCAGATCCGGCAAGAAAACGAGTATCGCCAGCAGGCACTGGATGATCAGAGCAAGCTGACTCAGGCTGAAGTTGATTATATCCAAAAGAAAACTGAGCAGCTTGCTCGAGGTGACGGGCTGATCAAGGTAGATGGAGCCGGGCTTCAGCCACACCTTGAGGCTTTCATGTTCGAGATCTTGAGAGTGATTCAGGTCCGCGTAAATGCGGAAGGTGAAGAAATGCTGCTGGGGCTGAACTGATGCTTACCATTACCTCTCCAATATTCGACATTGAAGGCGTTGAAAACATCGTATCACCAGAACCATCAGGGCTTACAGGATTTGAACGGCGTAACTCACGGGTGGCCACTCTCGACGGTGGCGCAGCGTTCAACGACTTTGGCTATTCAGACGCAGACCGGACGTTAGAGATTCGATGGAAGCCCAGTAGCCAGCGGCAGGTCGACAATATCGTGCGCATGGTTAAGTCCTATGGCCGGTTGATCGTTTCTTTCCGGGAGGGCTGCTTCATAGGCGCCCCGGGATCTTTCAGCATTTCCGAAGACAAAGTACAACTTCAAATTCTTGTAGAGAGGCGACTTGACCAATGAAGCTAACAACAGTGCTACGATCAACTATTGCCCAGGCTATCATTGACGCGATGGCGGCAGGCACTACCAGCACGCCTATGATCGAGATCTACAGCGGGACTATTCCTGCATCAATGGGCGGGTCAATTTCCGACACGCTTCTTGCTGATCTGGCTATGACCAACGGCGCGGCCACAAAATCCGGCGGCGTCGTTACTCTTGACGCCATTAATAATGATCCATCAGCCAACGACACTGGCACTGCAGGCTGGGCGCGCATCATTGACCGTGATGCATCCGAAGCAATTTATCTTACTGTGAGCGGCCCAGGCGGCGGCGGCGATCTTGAGCTGAATACAACATCAATCACCAGCGGGTCACCAGTTGCCATAACCAGCGGCGTGATTACTGTCGGAGGTGCGTGATGGCCGAGTGGAACATCAGTGGCAGCGTAACGCTTCCATCTGGCGCTGATGGGCTACAAATAAGGTATGTCGGCACCGCGAATTCTGGCGGATACGCAAGCTTCTTACCGGACAACAGCTTCAGCTTCATATATGAAGATAACAACGGGATATCATTTTTTTTGATCTTTGAGCTTCTAGATGAGTTTGGCGACCCATTATCTGGTGTTCAGCCGATAATTCACGGGCCTTATGATTCATCCGTGGTTGGAACTCCTACAGGTGGAGGCCCTGGATGAGTTACACGCCTCCATCTCTAAGCGGTATTGATCTTACGGGGGCTGGCGGAACCTATACTCCACCGGCCTTGGGAAGCATTGACTTATCAGGCGGAGGCGGAACCCCATCTGACCCCACTGGCACCATCGATGCACATCTTAACTTTTCGGCTGACTTATCAGGGTACATGCAGCCGGTTGGCGAGCTATCTGTAGCGCTGAAATTTACAGCCGAGTTTTACGGTGGCGATAGCGTTTTGGGGTCTTTGAACACGGAGCTTGGCTTTAGTGCTGAATTTTCCGGCCAGACTGTCAACACTTTTGGCAGTATCGATGCGGTTCTTGATTTTTCATTCTCTGGCCGAGGCTTCCAAGATTGGGCGGCGAACCTCCCCGCTAATATCCTGCAGACGTTTTACACGCTTACAATTTCAGGCACTCCAGATTTGGTTGTTCCTATTTCAAGCTGGCAGGCAACGCTGCGCGAGGGTGATCGATCGGACTACTTGCAGGCCGTCATACCGGCTGCACAAAACATTGCTGACGCTATTTCAGCGCGCTCTGGTGGCAGGCTTCTGGTTAGCAAGGGATATTGGTTTGATGATGGTACGGAGAGATCAGAAGTCATCGTTGAATCAGACTTTTCAACCATTAGAGTGGATCGAGGTTCTGTTAAATTCACCATTACAGTATCTGGATACGTAAAGAGCAAGCTGGCGGAGTCCGCGGTGCGAAGCCTCAAAGGCGTGCGTAGCCTGAATATTTCCAACGGAAGCTATCGAGCACGATCGGATATTGATCTATTTCTCCGGCCAGGTATGACGGTGGAAGCTCTTAACGAGACCTTCAAAGTAAATTACATCAACTTCTACGCCAGTAAAGTTGACCAGTTCTGCGAGATTGGAAGCGAGTAATGGCCAGAGGGGAGGTTGTTGAAAGCCTGGGGGCTGGCCTCTATCGTCTGAAGCTGTTTTATGCCTCCGATAAAATCACGGCAGAGCTTGTGCGCATCAATCAGAGAATCGCTGAGCTGGCCGTTATTGTGCCTCAGGAGAAACTTGCCGTGATCGAGGCTGAGGTGGCTGCCAACGACACGCGGCAGCAGATCAATGCCCTGATACAAGTTTATCAGCAGAACCCTGTAGGGGCTGCTGACAGGATGAAAGCTCTGCAGGTTGCGTTGGTTCGGCAAACCTCTGAGGTAGCCCGAGCAACCTATAAAAAGGATCTCTCAGTTTTGGAGAACCTCGGTCTACTGAAGCGCCGAAGCGTTCTTGATCTGGCTCCAAAAGAAAAGCTGGTCGAGGCCTGGTGCGCTGACTTCACAGAAGACTTGTCTGGTGTTGTTGGCGTCGTTGATATCAATGATGAGCCGGGGCAGGGTGTGATCATTCGCCCGGGCTTTTCGGATGATGCAACCTATTTGCCTACCCGCGATGGCGAGCTATTCCCGCATGAAGCCCAGTCGGGCCCTCAGATATATTTTAACTACGCCATTTTGCCTGGCGTACAAAAATGGATTCCTCGGTATCGGATCGGCGAGATATCCAGAATAGTAAACGACTCCTGCACCGTTACCCTCGATGACGCCTTTTCTAGTGCTCAAAGCCTGCCTATCAATCAAACCCCTGTTCTTGAGAATGTGCCCATTCAGTACATGGACTGCAACGGTGATGCGTTTGAGGACAGAGACCGGGTTCTTGTCAGCTTCACAAAGGTCGGCCCACTCGTTATTGGCTTTGAGAAAGAGCCAGAATCTTGCCGGTTGTTGCGGTTTGCGTTCGAGCCCAGCCTTGCGGTTACTGAGGGGTACACCGTATTTTCTGCTTTTAGAAAATGGTTCGGTTCTCCATTCACGGAGCCTGGAGGTGCAGAGATTAACCCTCCGCTTGGCACCGAAAACGGCGCTACTCCGGTCTGGACCTTGACCAATAAGGGTGAGCAACTTCAAGTTGAAAAAGGCAAATCTGCAAACTACGGAAATCAGAATTGGATCTCAAAAGACTCCGAGATAATTTCGTGGGATGGTCCGCCTGGTCGGATGCATGACCATCAATTCGCTTTTCGGCAGCCAGAAGCCTATCCCTATAACACCCTGCAGAATTTCAGACAGAGGTGGATGACTTCCGGGAAGGTCTATCACCGGCTTTCTGTAATTTTTGATCTTTCTGGCGACCCTGTTGCAGGCTCATACACTGAGGTTTTTGGAGCTGGCGTACGCACGGATCTAGCAGGGCAGCGCTGGCTTATGGTTGTTGGCACTGAGAAGTTTTTCAGCGTTGGCGCTACTCATAGGATTATGCAAGCAAAGCTCAGTGAGCAGTTTGAGGTGACAGGGTCGCTTGAGCTTGTCATGGATTATGTTGTTCCAATGAATTTTGGAAGCCTTTCGCACTGGTTATTTTCACAGAGCGGCGACCGAGCCGTTATGTCTATCCGAGAGTTCACAACAAATAGCCGTGATTCCGGTCAAGCCAGGGTTATAGACTTTGATTTGTTGTACGGAATTTCAGAAGAGGTCGTGTACGAGCGAGGTGATGTCGGGTCTCAAGTCATAACGTATAACTACACAAGCGACCGGCGAAAATATGAGCTTGAGCAAAGAGAGCTGAGAACGGTTAGCGAAAGCGCTTCTGAGTACAAGTCATTGATTTATTGCGATTACGTCAAAGATGAGAGAACGCTTGTCTATAGAGTTGTCCCGGCATATTCGCTTTCATCTAATTCAGATAATAGATTTTTTTCTGACGGCTTGTCCCCGTCGCCTCCAGATGGCAGCACGCCGCCTGCAACAACCTCAGTTTATTTCTCGGAATCGTTCACCAGCAGTCGGCAGAGTAGTTCTGAAGAGAGGATTGTGACAGATAAGGGCAAGGTTCTTGCGGTATGCGATGAAATAAACGCAAGCTCTATATCAAAGACATCGTTCAACGATAAAGCGTACAGCATTACTGGCATCGGTAACTCCCTCAGTTACTCTCGTCAGAATACGTCCCATGTTCTGGAGCCAATTTTTCTTGATGCCCGGTTTGGGTTCTGCATTGCTTCAGAGAAGCAAGTAATGGAATCTGAGCTCGGCTCATTCACAGACCCACAAGAAACCACGTTTAGTGTTTCCGGGTCCAGTCAACGAAAAGAGTTTTATTCAGCCTGGCTTGGAGGGGCTCGGATTGGTGAGACCGTTACGATAGATGACTCATCTGCGACATTGAACGCATTAGAGATTCTAACTGGAGATCAGCTTGCTGGAACGCAGGAGCCGCCAATAAGGTCTACAGCCATCGAGACTGATTTCTTGGCTCTTGGCTCATATCAGTTTATCGGCGGATTTGCATACAGATCCGGTAAGGTAATATTTTCCTCAATGGCGTTTTCTCGATCACTTCCTGCAGGATTGAGGTTGTTCCAGTTCAACCTTCTTACAGGAAAGAACAACCCTGTTATGGATCTCATAGAGAGAGATCCTGATGATGGGTTCTATTTTCACCGCGTTGGGCTCTATTAGGGCGGCTCTTGGCACCTCCTTGCAGTTGTATGTATCCGTGGTTTAATTGACTATGAAATTTGGGTTGCAGATTGAAAACCTGTGATTTAATGAATTTACATTGTTTTTCCGAATCTGATTACGATTTTGAAAAAGCGCCCTATCATCATGGGTGTGTAAATTGAATTTTAGTGTTTCCCCAAATTTCATTTAGGCCGTAAGCCAGAAGCGATAGTTGATCTTTTTTCAGGGTAGGGAGGTGTGCGAATGAACTAGAAAGGTTGTGACTTAAGTAAAAAGCAGGCCTCGGGAGGCCTGCCTGGAGCTAACGGGTATTAAGTTTGCCGACTGTCATACCACTTAGTAAGGATACACCTTTCAGGGTGTATTTCCAGCATTCCCGAGTGCCTATTCGTGTGTAATTGATCCAATTAACGAGAGGTGATGTATGGATCTGGAAGCTGGAATAGCAATTTTGGACACCCTGATGTTTGCAATTGAGCAATCGGTGGTGCTTCAGGACAAGAATGCTTTGATTCTTGTTACCGAGTTTTTCAGAATGGTGTTCGCTGAGGGGAAGGATTTCGCGCTCCAGGTGCTCGAGCATTTGATTACGTTTTTCGTAGAGTAGGACAAAAGCTGAGAGGCTTCGGCCTCTCAGTATTCTGCAAGAGCAGCACTCTCGCTGCAGTCACACCATTGGGCAGGTGTCGCGTTCGCCTGGCATCCTTGCCGGCTTTGGCCTGAGGCACTCCTATCGCTTCAAACCGTATACCAGTTTACCCACCTGGCTGCGCCTTTCATGAGGATAAGACGCTAATCTGTGTAGGAGATTTCTTACGCCGATATGGTGTGCCCGGTTTGTTGGTTGGCACTCCGGACATGGGAAAATTCGAATACTGTATAAGCGATTCGTTTTGGGAAAGTATCGGGAAAATATCGGGAAAGTAAAAAGGGCAGGTTCAGAGGGGCGTGTAAGTTTCTGAATATTTTGCAGAATTGGTAGGACCACCCAGATTCGAACTGGGGACCTCTACCATGTCAAGGTAGCGCTCTAACCAACTGAGCTATGGTCCTGTGTTCTGCAACGGGGCGAAATATACTGATTCTGCCGTCACTGGTCAACCACTTTTATGGTTTGCTGATTCGCCGGAGAGGTCGGTAAGAAGTGTACTGATGTGACGCGAAGAACTGACATGTAAAAATCGACGGGGTCAGAAGACCCCGTCGTTACTTACTATTTAGATGTTGCTTTGAAATTGCTCAAACGCCTTCTGAATACGAGTCCACCAAGAGCCAGGCTCAGAAGCCCGAGAGTTCCAGGTTCTGGAACATCTTGCGTTGGCACGCACGCGGGGTCAGTTGGGTTGAGCTGGCAGAAATCAAGAGTTTCCTGCAGCTTCGTGTTGGCAAAGTCGGTAACAAAAGCCGTGACGATGCTGTTATCAGTGGTGTTGAACAGGTTCAAATCGAATACGGTGCCTCCGTGACCAGTAATCAGGCTACTGTATGAGGTTATGGTGCTCGAGCCTCTCAGAACGCCGTTGTAAAGCGTATTATTGTCTGTGAGGATGCTGTCCAGAACGGAGCTGTCTACGTTCGCGCCCCCGACTGTTCCATAGAATGAGGAGTTGTTGGGATTGTTCGGCTCATCTGTCAAAATTATGATGTTTTTTACAGCGTTGGATCTGAACGAAAAAAGGTCCGTCTGGCCATCCAGTTCGTTCAAGGCAAAGGCGGTGGCGAGATAACCCGGCTCAGTGCCGCCATTGGTGCGTAATCCGTTTGCAGCTGTTGAAAAATCTGCAACATTAGCAAAGTCAGTCAACATTCGTGGCGATACGCCGCTATCACCATAACCAACCAAACCATATTGCGCGTTCACCTGGCCTGTTCCAGTAAGGATACTGGCGAACAAACCAATGTTGGTTCTCAGGTTAGCTTGCACATTTCCCATAGACCCCGACTCGTCTACAACGAATACGATGTCACTGAGGATGGGGGCAGAGTGAACCGGCGTTGCCATGATTGCGGTTCCAACCACTAGTCCGGACAGTAATTGTTTTATATTCATGATCGTTATCTCTTCCAAATTGAGTGCGTTACAGGCTTCCCGTCGTACATCATGAAATCGGGAAAGCTTGCGCTCGGCTGAACATCAGCACATTTGGACCACTGCATATTGTATGCCTATTTTCTTCGCCCTCATGTAAAAGTAATGAAAACAGGTAGATAGCGACTTTTTGGGTGTTGTTGGGAATGTTGCCTGCAAAAAGTGTATGTTTTCCTGACATTGCGCGGGCTGTAAATGTCAGCTGATTTTACCTTTTCTCAACGAGGCCCTGAGGGCTTTGCTCAGGGAGCTCCAGCGGTTAACAATCAACGCCGCGAAGATTAACCCGCAACCGGCGAGCTGGGTTGATGTCATGGTTTCATCAAACCATCCGGCTGCGAACAGGGAGACCCAAACCGGTTCCAGCACCAGAATAACGGCACCGTGGCTATGAGTGGACAGGCTTTGTGCATAGGTTTGCACCAGGAAGCGCCCAGCCGTTCCCACGATAGCGCTGGCGAGAACCCACCAGATTAACAGCGGTGGAGGGGTGCCGAACGTCGGCAGCCAAGGCTCCATAAGCAGTGATTCAACCAGGGTTACCATTCCCACGGTAAGCAACGCTATGGCGGTAAGGGGCAGGGCCGGGATGCGATGTTTTTCGATGGTTTCACCCTGGCGGTTGATGATCGTACGTTGATTTGCCGCCCGGGTGTTGAGCGTGAAATACAGCGCAAAAATTGTTGCAGCCACCGCGAAGAACATCTGCCCGGCTTCAGGCTGAAAACCGTTGCGAAGGGAGAGAAGAGCCAGCCCGGCGACTGCGACTGGAATGGCAAACCAGGTGCTTGCAGGTTGCGCCTCCTTGAACACAAGGCGGGCGATAACAGGAACAATAACCACGCCCAGGCTGGTAATAAAAGCCCCTTCACCCATGCTGGAGGCATGGAACAGGCCCATGACCCAGAAACTCATGGCCACACCAAATACCAGCCCAACACCCACGCCGCGTTTGATCTGATCCCGGCTCAGCCGGGATAGTGGTTTCCAGGCGAACACCGCAAGAAAACCGCCTGCAATCAGGAACCGCACTGCCATAAACAATAATGGTGGCATGAGCAATATGGCTTCTTTGGAAAAGATCCAGCTTACAGCGGCAAGCAGAGTAACCGTGACGAGTAGAAGGTCGGATTTTTGAGCGTCGGACATGGTGTGGGGAGCAACAGAGTTAGGATAGGGTGCCACCGGAGCTGCGGAAGCGGCGTGTCCCAACAATGTATAGTTTGCGAAGTAAAAAAGAAAGGAGGCTCGTCCGTGAGCCCGTTGGAATCCCTTATGCCGATAACTGTTAATTGTTAAGCGTAGAATACACCAGTGTAGACATATCGGTCTGGTCTGAGCCTGGCACTTCTATATACCGGTCTTTGGAGCCCCAGAGCTTCCACCAGGGGCGTTTGCTGTAGCTTCTGCTGGCAAAGTCTACCTGCAGGCTGTTCAGGGTCGTGTTGTTCACCACCGGTACCGAGATGTTACCGGTTTCCGAGCCCAATACGCCGCTATGGGTAACACCCTCATTCATCAGTACCGGGTAGTGGTTGTAGTAAAGGCCGGCGGGGCCATTCTGGCTGGTTACCTTGCCAGCAAGGCTGAGATTGCCGGAGCAGGAATCGATACCCTGAGCGGAGGTTGCGCCACAGGATGAATGCGCCGGTACAACGCCGTCATCTTTACCGGAAATGAAGGGTTTGGTGATGCCGGCGTAGGGTGAGCCGCCCGCAACGAACCTGAGGCGCGGAATGGAGTTGGGGCTCAGAGCCAGGTTTCTGGCCGTGTTGGTTTGCAGGTCATTTACCACGCCCAGCTTGCCCGGCTCCGGCTCTATGCCTGTGAAAGCCTGCACGGCAGCACGAAGAGGCCAGTTATACCAGGTCGGGTTGTATGCAAGGCTCAGCGCCAGGTTAGCCAGGTCCGTGCCACCACCCGCGCCTGCATAGTCTATGGAGGCGAGGATTTTCAGCGGAGGTAAACCCTCGTTCTGCAACCAGCGAGCCTGATTTTCCAGCAGATAGCGGGTGACCAGATCGCCCGTTGAATGTGAAACCACTATGCAAAAATCGTTGCACAGGCCCTGCTGGCTGACTTCGCGGATCTGCTCATAGGCTCTTTGCGCAATGCTGCCTTCAATTCTGCCGTCGCTTGGCCAGTCAATGCGGGCTTCTGAACGCGATAGCCAGAATGTCTGCCAGTAATCCTCGCCGGCGTCCCTGATAGCCTGCAGGTTGGCGGGTGGCGTCTCAAGGTCTTCCATCTGAAAGCCGTGAACCAGAATCACATTGTGCCCGGCTAGCTGCGCCTGGGCGGTTCCGGCCATCATACTGCTGATCAGCGCGGTGGCCAGCGCAATTTTACAGGCAGTTCGGGTCTTTTTTGTTGTCATGATTGCTCCGTTTTGCTTGATTGTTATTGTGGTACTTCAGAACTTGTCAGCCAGCTGTTTCAGCAGAGCTGCACGCTGTTCTGATTCGGGATTTACCGCCGGCGTATCCTTGAGGTCATCAAGGTCTGGCGGCTCAAAGTCATAGCCCTCCTCCGGGCCAAAGGCATAATGGGTGCGGTCGCCGGGCCGGGCAGGCAATTGCCGTATCTGCAGATTGCGCAGTTGGAACTTTCCGTTGAACGATTTGTTCGCAAGCACTGTACCGTGAGCTCTCAGTGAGAGGGTGTCTGAGGTGCGGTCGAGCCGTTTCTCGGCCTGAAGCTGGGTGACCGGTTGCTGGCCGTTATAGAGTTGGGCAGACAACGCATAGAAGCCCGATGCCTGCGGCGAAAAGTTGACCGGAATAACCAGGTTGTTGTTACTGAGGTAGGTATCTTCGAGCCCCTCAAAGTCCCCGAGATAGGGTTCAATGGTTAGGCTGGAGGCATGTCGCACAGGTTTTCCGTCAATGGTTGCTTCTACGATAAGCCGGTATTCTCCCGGCTCTTCGTCGGTCGTCAGGCTGCCCTGGTAGTAGCCTGTCTCACCATCCTGTTCCAGCGTTGTGGTTTCGACGGAATCTCTGGATTCAGGGCGCTCAAGCGTTGCCTGAAGCGAATTCCCCACCACCTGAGGCCCTTGCAACGAGGCAACCACAAGGATGTCCTCTCCCCGGGTGAAGCGGAACTTATCGAGGGTGACGGTAAACTGACCGCCGTTTTCCAGCGGCAGCGCAACAGGCTCGTAGTGATTGCCGCGATACCCTTTGGCCTGGGCTTCAGTTAAAGGCACCGACCAGGGAGGATAACGAGCAGACCGGGCATACTGGTCCGCTACCTTGGCCAGCATAAACCCCACGGGATTGTCCGACTGTGGCTTTTGCTGAAGGCCGGCAGTCGCCTGAGAGGCTTTGGACGCGATGCTTGGGCTGGGAGCTTCTTTTTGGCCATTATCCTCCCAGGTTGGTGTATCCCAGCTAAAACCGAAACGATTGTCCTCCGACAACAGGTACCCAGTGCTGACGACAATGGAGGCTACAGTTAAACCGGCTACGAGCGCCTTAGGGGGCATTCGTTTGTCCTTTTCAATTATTGTGTTGTCCGACAAACATACTGCCGGTTAGTCCGTGCCGGCTAAAATATAGTCAAAAAACGTGACGGCGCCGATAATTCCTGTGATGCCTATCACAAAAGCGCTTAAAACCAGCCAGAATCCTTTATCGCCTCAAAGCCAAACCGGAGATTTACCTCGTCCCCCACAAGCGCAGGGTCAAGCCCATAAGTCATGCCCCAGTCGCTGCGTTTGAGGGTAGTTTCTGCGCTAATGCCCAGAGTGTATTTTTCATGGCCAATAGGGTAATCAGCAGCCTTGTTCAAAGTAACGTCCAGCTTCACCGGATTTGTTTGCCCGAGCATGTTCAATTCCCCGGTGACGACGCCAGTCGATTCCCCGGTTGTTTCGAAGCTGGTTATGGTGAACGTAATGTCCGGGTATTTGCTGGTGTTCAGAAAATCTTTGCCGGTGAGGTGGTCATCGCGCTTTTCGTGATTGGTGAACACGCTTTTGCTTTTGAACGTTAACTTTCCTGAAGCCAATTCCCGCGTTTCTTCGTCGTACACAAATTCGCCTTCAACATTCCGGAACATTCCCATTACAGGTGCGTAGCCAATGTGCATGATTTCGAAAACCATCGAGAAATGCTCATCGTCTACTTCAAAGTTGGCGGGCGCGGCATTGGCGACGTTCGCAACAGTTGCCAAGGCGACGCAGGCGAGAAAAGCTGGCATCAGGAAAAACGATTCAGACTGTTTCATGGTGAAATCTCCTTTCATAAAGCCAGTACACGTCTGTCAGAAACGACCAGGCGAGTAACAACAGGGCGGTTGCCAGCGTCAGGCTGGCAAACATGGGTGGAACAGGTGGCAAAATGGCGACCATCAATGTAACTATCTGCCACACACAGATGGTTTTGCGCCGGAAACTCTCGGGTAATGGACGGTTTAGCCAGTCCAATACCGAAGCTGCGGCGACAAACAGGTAGCGCATAAGCCCGAGAGCAAGAACCCAAGTGCCGGCTTTCCCGCTCATAACGACTGCTATGCATAGCCCCAGAATCAAAAGAGCATCCATTTCCATATCGAAGCGCGCGCCGAAAGCACTGGCGGACTGGGTTGCCCTTGCAAGCTTGCCATCCACGCCGTCGAGAATCAGGGCTGTCAGAGCGCCAATGGCGTAGATCCAGAGTGTATGATCAGATGAGGGGGCCGCAGGAAGAAACGGGGCAGCAGCAACCAAAGCAATAATCAGGCTGCTCCGGAAAAGAGTGGCGCGATTCGCCCAGCCAAAATCTTTACCGCGGGGCCAACGTGTAAGAATGGCAACGCAGATAAAACCGTATAGCAGAGTTGCGAAAATAATCATCGGCCAGGATGCTGCGTACAACTTTGAAGCAACAACCATCCACAGTGTTGTGAGCACAGCGCCCCAGAGCACGTCAGCCCACGGCGGTATTATGGAAGGTTTCGGCCGCCTTTCAGAACCCATAATATAACTCCAACGTATAGGCTTTGATGCATTGCATTCAGTAACAATGACTATAGTGTCGTGATCAATCTATTAACAGTGCTGACACAGGGAGGGGAAAATGAGTTCCGGTTTGAGCAGTTCGTCAGAACAAAACGTTTCCCGGGCCTTCTGGATAACCGGGCCCGGGGAAGGTCGTATTCTGGAGGCGCCGGTGGTAGCTGGCCAGCCGAGTAACAACGAGCCCCGGGTCGTTGTAAAAACATTATGGTCCGGCGTCAGCAGAGGTACCGAATCTCTGGTGTTCAACGGGCGGGTTCCGCAAAGCGAGTTTGATCGCATGCAGGCTCCCTTTCAGGCAGGAGCGTTTCCATGGCCGGTAAAGTACGGGTATGCCAATGTGGGGCAAGTGCTTGAAGGGCAGGATGAACTGGTTGGAAAAACGGTGTTTTGTCTCTTTCCCCACCAGGAGGTGTATTCGGTGCCGGCCAGTGCGGTGACGCCCATCCCGGCTGGCGTTCCGGCGGAGCGAGCCATTCTGGCTGCGAATATGGAAACGGCCATAAACGGTCTCTGGGATTCTATGCCTGCGGTGGGTGATCGCATCGCGGTGGTGGGCCTTGGTGTGGTCGGACTCCTTGTGAGCTGGCTCGCCAGCCGTATTCCTGGAACACAGGTTACCGCGATCGATACCAATCAGGCCCGGGCAGGGGTTGCGGAGGCTTTGGGGCTGACGTTTGCAACAGAATCACCGGCAGATAGCCACGATCTCGTTATTCACGCCAGCGGGCACGAATCTGGCCTCGCCACCGCGCTCGCACTGGCAGGGCAGGACGCAACCGTGCTTGAAATGAGCTGGTATGGCGACAAGCCTGTTTCCGTTCCGCTTGGATCAGCATTCCACTCCCGCAGGCTCACGTTAAGGTCGAGCCAGGTTGGTCAGATTCCGCCTGCGCGCCAGCCCCGTTGGACCTACCGTAAACGCCTTCAACTGGCGCTTGAGTTGCTGCAGCACGATGTTCTGGATCACCTGATTAGCGGTGAGAACAGCTTTGAACAGATGCCTGAAACCATGAGCCGGATTCTTGTGAATGGCAGTGATACGCTTTGTCATCGCATAAAATACTGAGGAGCTTGTTATGTTCAGCCTTACCGTTCGGGATCACATGATGATCGCGCACAGCTTTAATGGTGAAATTTTCGGCCCGGCACAGAAAACCCACGGCGCCACCTATGTGGTTGATATGACATTCGAACGCGATGAGCTGGATAAAGACGACCTGATTATCGATATCGGCCTGGCGTCGGAGGTTCTCAAGCAAGTGCTTAGTGAGTTCAACATGAAGAACCTCGACGATATTGAGGATTTCAGAGGCCGCAACACCACGACTGAGTTTATGGCAAAGAAGGTATTCGACCGGATGGCAGCAGCCATCTATGCAGGGCGGTTGGGCGAGACTGCAAAAGCCGTCTGTGCATTGAAGGTAACGCTTGCGGAGTCGCACATTGCCTGGGCCAGCTACCATGCCGGAATCTGAAACGGCCCTGCACTTCGTTGTGCCCGGGAATCCTGATCAGAACACCGGCGGTTATCGCTATGTACGGAAACTTGCTGAAGCATTGAATCGGGCCGGCACGAAAGCTGTGGTAACAGGATTGCCAGGCAGGTTTCCCAGGCCCGATGCCATCGCAACACATGCGATGGATAACATGCTCTCACAGCTTGCGAACGGTTCGCGGGTAATACTGGACGGGCTTGCCATGAGCGCAATGCCTGGCGTACTCGAAAAGCATGCTCAGCGGCTGCATCTCACTGCACTCATTCATCACCCGTTGGCGGACGAGACCGGATTAAGCCACGCCTCGCAGAATTGGTTCTTTGAACGCGAGAAACAGGCGCTGAAAATCGTTCGGGATGTATTTACAACCAGCGCATATACGGCGTCCCGGCTCGCAGACTACGGTGTGACAGCTGCGCGTATTCAAACGGCCGAGCCCGGGGTGGAAAGCCCTGCATGTGCTGCGTTGCCCGCTGACACTGAAGCTTCTGCTTATAGCCAGAAACGGCAAGAGCCAGGTGCTCCCAATATCCTTTGCGTTGCCCACTTGTCGCCGCGCAAGGCTCAGCACCATTTGGTTGAGGCTCTTGCCGGGCTGGCTCATCTTCCTTGGCACTGCACCTTTGCAGGCTCCTGCGAGCGCGATGCGGTTTATGCTGATGGCGTGAGACAGCAGATTGACGAATCGGGTCTGAGCGCTCGAGTTGACCTCGCTGGAGAGGTTGACGGGCAGAAACTCGTGAGTCTGTATCGTAATGCAGCTCTGTTCGTACTGCCGTCGCTATACGAAGGCTATGGCATGGTGATTGATGAAGCTCTGGCCGCCGGCCTGCCGGTCATTTCATCGGATGGCGGTGCCCTGAAGCATACCGGAGCACGGCCCGGCGTCGTGTTGTACACCGCAGGGAATACGGAAGCATTACAAGCCAGCCTGCGAACATGGCTTGGCGATTCTGAAGCTCTGAAGCATGCCCGCGCAGATGCTGTTGGCGAGTCTGGCAACGTTAGAAGTTGGGCAGATACGGCAAGCCTGTTTCTGAAAGGGCTTGGTTATTTTGATCAATGCCATCGCGATACGTTTTTTGCCGGGGAATGGCTGCAAGCACGAGAAGCCGCCGATCACCGTGGGCGATCCACGGATTTAACTCGGTGGTTGGACCAGTGGATAAGAGAGAGATCGAACCTTCAAGGCCCGGTCAGGATTGTGGATATTGGTACGGGGCGGGGTTCAAATGCGGCTTATCTGGCATCTGCATTATCAACACCACAGGAATGGGTGCTGGTTGATCAGGATGAAAACCTGCTGGCGGAAGCTGCTCACAGAGTGGGTGAGTTGAATACCTCTTGTGAGATCGTGCGCCGCCGCTTAATGCCTGAGGATTTTGAGGGGTTTTTCCCTGATGACACATTGGTTGTGACAGCCTCGGCACTTATCGATCTGGTTTCTGAGGCTTGGCTGCATGCCCTTGTTGCCGAAGTGGCAACAAAGCGGGCGGCCATGCTGGTTGTGCTGAGTTATACCGGCGCCTTTGCGCTATCGCCGTCCCACGAACATGACTCTTTGTTGCAGGAGCTGGTCAATCAGCACCAGCATGGCGATAAGGGGACAGGAGTCGCGCTTGGGCCAGATGCCGTCGCAGTGCTGGCAGAAAAGTTGAACTTACAGGGCTATGAGGTAACGGTTGCCGAAACCCCATGGCAACTCAGCAATACAGACGCAACGCTGGCCACCATGCTGATGGATGGCTGGGTAACCGCCGCCAAGCAACAAGGCCCGGGTGCTGCAGATCGATTGGATGCCTGGTTTGCGGCCAGAAAGCAGCAGCTGGACGCGGGCGAGCTGGAAATCACCGTGTCTCACCAGGACGTACTTGGTCTGCCGGCAGCATGAGTTTTCTGAGCAACAAAGGGTTTCGCATCGCGTTGAAATGGCTGACGACCGCCTTGGTCATCGTTGCTGTTTTGTTGTTTGTGGATGTGGAAAAACTGCTTGGGGAGCTAACCCGTATTCCGCCGGTTGCGGTGATCGCGGGGCTTGTTTTAGGGGTTGGTCAGGTGTTTTTGTCGGCTTGGCGCTGGCGGTATACCGCAGCCATTCTGGGAATACCGATACCTTGCTGGCAGGCAGTGCGGGAATACTACCTCGCTACCTTTACCAACCAGGTTTTGCCGGGCGGCGTTCTGGGTGATGTGAATCGTGCACTGCGCCACGGCGCTGATTCCAGAAACCGGTTGGCAGCGGCTCATGGTGTTGCGATAGAGCGTTTGTCCGGACAAATCGTGCTGGCAGGGGTGGTTGTAACTGGTCTCTCGTGGCTGGTTATTACGGGTAGAATCATGGGCGCCGATCCCCCAGCTTCTGATTCCTCTGGTCAGCTTTTCTTGCTGCTGGCAGGTGCAGCGATCGCGGTTCTATTGGTGTGGTTTTTCGCAAAGCGAAGCCGCCGCATATCCGCCTATTTCGCCACGCTGCGCGGTGATCTCAAGCGTGCCCTGATGTCATGGCCAGCGTTCCCGTGGCAACTGCTGTCATCTCTGCTCGTGGTGGCAAGCTATCTGGCCGTATTTCTCGTGCTGGCAAAGGGCGCAGGCTATCTGGCTGACATGGCATCAGTTGGCGTGGTTGCGGCTCTGTGCAGTCTCCTTCTGCTGAGCATGGTGATTCCTTTCACCGTGTCTGGCTGGGGTGTTCGTGAAGGTGCTGCGGTTGTTCTATGGCCAATGGCTGGCTTGCCAGCGGAGCAGGGCGTTGCTCTGAGTGTGGCCTATGGTGCTTTGATATTTGTCTCCAGTTTGCCAGGCGCTCTTTTTTTGTTCAGTTCGCAGGCAAGGCAACGCTGAAATCCAGATCAAACAGCATGTCTGTGCCGAGGTTTACGAACCGGGCACCCGGCCTGAGTGCGTCGTCCAGAAAATCGATTTCCGGCAGAGAAAACGCCGGCCTGCCGCTGCCTATGATCATTGGCGCAACCATCACATGCAGGCGATTCAACAAGCCGGCCTGAAGAAACTTTGAAACGGTCAGGCCTCCGCCCTCCACAAAAATTTTTCTCAGATCAAAGTCGGCCAGAACCGTGAGGATCAGCTCCGGATCCGCCGGCGTTGATCCGCTGCCCAGGCAGGGAACCTCTGTAACAGTACCCGGGCCACCGCAACGAGCGCTGTCGGGCTTGTAGTTGCCAGCCACAAGCCGCAGCGTCGGCGACTCGCCATCCGTAAACAAGTGGTGGCTGTCTGGCACTCTGCGGTTGCGGTCTATAACCACTCTTACCGGGTTGGCGCCACTGGCACAGCGAACTGTAAGGCGCGGGTTGTCGGTAGCCGCTGTGCCGGCACCTACAACCACCGCATCCGATAGCGCCCGGATTCGGTGCAGGTGCACAATCCCGTCTTTGCCGTTGATAAAGCGGGAGTGGCCCGTAGCCGTCGCAATACGGCCGTCCAGGCTTTGCCCAAGCTGAGCGATAACATACTGTGCGGACCTGGCGGTACGTGGTTGGCACAAGGGTAAAAACGTATCCAATAAGGCTCTGGCTTCATCTTTGGCGGGTAGCAACAAGAGGTACTCACCCCTGCTGCTAAGCTCAAGCGCAGGGACACCGGAATCGGGCCAATGAAGAGTCACATCCTGGCGATTAATTGCCTGCAAAATCAGGTTCCAGGCGGCTTCAGTATCCAATGTGTGAGAAGTCATAAGGTTCCTGTGTCTTTTTGTTCAACCCAGTATAGGCAGATTGTGCATAGAGCTGTATGTACGTTACATTTTCTGATTAACTCACTTTTTAGAGCAATCTTGCAGAGGCGAATACCATGCGGTACCTGCAGACATTCAATCGTCGGTTGCGGCAGATGCGTGAGGCAGGGCATTTGTCCTGCCAGGATGTGGCGGAGATATGCGGTGTCGACGAGGCTCAGGTTATAAGCTGGGAGGCTGCAGATGCGAGGCAGCGTACCTATCCGGACGTATCGGCGTTGCTGGATTTCTGTATAAAAACGGAAACCCCTCTGGAAGACCTTTTGGACCTGACGGTGCCCGGAGACTGTGGGCAGCTTGAATTGCCGGGATTGGCTTTCAGCAGCGGTGATGATCTCTCCAAAGCACTGAAGGAGCTCGAGCAGGAGTTAGACCGGGTTCAGCTTTCGGATGAAGAAAGTGAGCTTCTGCGCCGGTTCCGCAAGACAGCTGCGGAGAACCGGCGCATGATTCTTCAGATTCTGGGTGCCTGAGCCTAGGGTGCTTGTCCGTTACTTCTGCTTTTTGTAGATGTTCTCGTACACGTAGTTGGTGGCTTCTACAAACCCGTCAATGCTGCCGCAGTCAAAGCGTTGGCCCTTGAACTGATACGCCAGTACGCAGCCATTCTTCGCCTGCTCGAGCAGCGCATCGGTGATCTGAATCTCGCCATTCTTGCCCGCCGGAGTACGTTCCAGAATGTCAAAAATATCCGGTGTGAGAATATAGCGGCCAATAATGGCCAGATTGCTTGGTGCATCCTCCGGCGCGGGCTTCTCAACCATATCCGTGATGCGATACAGGCCGTCTTTCATCGACTCACCGGCTATCACACCGTACTTGTGGGTTTCGTCCGCAGGCACTTCTTCAATGGCAACAATGGAACAGCGGAACTGGTTGTACAGCTTAACCATCTGCGTCAGAACGCCGTCTTCACCTTCTCCCGGACCGATGCAAAAGTCATCGGCCAGTACCACCGCAAACGGATTGTCCCCCATCAAGTTCCGGCCGCTCAGAATGGCGTGGCCGAGCCCTTTCATTTCAACCTGGCGAGTAAAGGCAAACGTGTTGTTATCGATCAGATCCCGGATGGAGGTCAGCAAGCCCTCTTTGCCTGACCCCGCAATCTGGTGTTCGAGCTCATAGCTTATGTCAAAATGATCTTCAATCGCTCGCTTGCCGCGCCCGGTCACAAAGCCGAACTCATGAATGCCGGCTTCGGCTGCTTCTTCAACCCCGTACTGCACCAGTGGCTTGTTAACGATGGGCAGTATTTCTTTCGGCATCGCTTTCGTGGCTGGCAGAAATCGGGTGCCGTAACCGGCAACTGGGAAGAGGCACTTTTTGATCATCTTGTTCATCCTTTGGTCGGGAGTCGTAGCGTTTCCATAATTTGAAGCGAGTTTAGCAAGTTATTTGTCTGAGAGGAGAGGGTCGGCGGCATTCATTGCTTTTTGTAATTGCAGGGTCTGACCGGATTATTTGCATGATTTGCCTGCCATATCTAATACTTAACATGCAGATGTCGCCATAACCTACTGTTTTTAAGAATGTTAAAATTGTAATTTTTAGCAACTGCCACTGGATTCTGGCTCTGTGTTTTTTTAAAGTGGCAAGATATTTTTAAAAGCACCGTAATCCTGATTTTATATTTCAATGAGGCTCTCTTGTGGGACGCACACTTCTGGCAGCCCTGATTTTTGGCACTTTTGCCGGCCAGGTGTCAGCGAACAGTACAAGATCGCCTGCCGAGTCCCCATTGTGGGATCTCTATCCTGCAGATCTTCTTCAGTCAGTCACCCGGTACGTCGCTTCCCACTTGGAGTTCTCTGGTGATTCCAGCCAGACCAGCGACAATGCGGATGGCCGCATCAATGTCACGAGCAATAATCTGATCTGGTCCCAGCACGTGCTAGGCTTGGCTTTTAGCGATTCCGTTGCCCGGCGAGGCAGTGCCGAGTCTACAACGCTTGCGCTGCGATACGCTTTCCCGCTGGCCGGCAGTGACTTCCGGATAGATCTTGAAAACAGGGATTATTCCGGCGCGGCGAGTGGCTCCGGGCAGCGTTATGACACCAGGGGAGAGCGCCGCAACCTGAAGATAACGGGTAACCGCTCGCTCTGGTCCTGGGAGAGCGTTGAGGTTGGCAGCGTTTTTTCCCACTCCAGCGGCAAGAGCAGCGCGTTTGAAGATTCCGTATGGGTTGAGAATTCCACCCATCAGCTTTCAAGCTTTGGGCTTAAAGGTTCTGCTTCGCAGGAGCTGTTCGGGGGAATTTACGCAACAACATCCCTGACAGCCATCGGAGGGCTGGATTCTGAAGAAACCACCAGCGTATCGGGCCAAAGTCATGATTCGGATGGCTTTCATAAGCTGGCGGTGGCGGCGTCTCTAAGCAGGGAAGTGCTTAGCTGGAATCTCGGGCTGAACGGGCGCTACCAATTTGCACCCGATGATTTGCCATCCTCCGAGTATCTTGGCATTGCTGGTCCGAGCATGATGCGAGGGTTCAATGGCCAATCGGTGCGCGTGGCCGAAGGTGGGTGGCTACGGATGAACGCCCGCAGCCCAAGCTATCATTGGCCGTTCGCATCGGAACTTAACTCCGCCATTACATTCTCGCTGCTGCAGGGCTGGGCTCCGTACTCAGCGGCCCAGTCTGACCGCTTTGGCAGCACCAGTACTGGCGAAATCTCTCTGCAGCTCTACTCCCGGGATTTTCACGCCGACATGAGTATCGGTCAGATGCTCAACGCATCTAACGCGGCGCTCCTGATGCCCACCAGTCCTGATCTTTCCTTCTCGATTTCGGTCGGCATCTGAACGCCGACCTCTTTTGCCAATCTTTTGTTGTTCTAATCCCTTGTTACCAAGATGTCACTTGAGGCCTGCCACATAGCAGGTGTTACATTTACAGGTTGGTTTACAAGGGATTTTGTGATGATTGGACCACGGCTGCCTGTATTGTTGTTTCTTTTCGTTCTGATGGCGCTTTCCGGTTACGCTCAGGCGTTCGGCTTCAAGGATGTCGCTGAAAAAGCCAAAGCCCTGGCCGGTGAGACCTATCAGAAACCAGCCCAATCGCCCGATTTTCTCCGAAACCTGAGCTACACGGATTACCAGTCGATCCGCTTCAATCCCGATCAGAGTCTCTGGCGCTCAGGCGGGTCCCGGTTTCAGGTGATGATGATTCCCCAAGGCAGCTTTTATACGAATGCTGTCGAGCTCAATGTTATCGACAGCGAAGGCGTGCATCCGATCGGGTTTGATAAAAGCCGGTTTGATTATCCCAACCCTGAGCTTGCCAAACGAATTCCTGCGGACCTGGGTTATGCCGGGTTCAAGTTAACCTACCCTTTATCCGGGAAGAGCCCGCCTGGAAAGGCTGCTCAGAACCAGTTTCTGGTGTTTGGCGGTGCAAGCTACTTTCGTGGTGTGGGTGCGAACCAGAACTTCGGGCTCTCAGGCCGGGGAATAGCGGTCGACACTGGTCTGCCATCCGGCGAGGAATTTCCGGCATTTACCGAGTTCTGGATGGAGCACCCCAAGGCAGACAGCGACGTTATGGTTGTTTATGGTCTGCTTGACGGCCCGAGCCTCGCAGGCGCCTACCGCTTTGAAATCCATCCGGGTAAAAACACCGAAATGGATGTGACTGCACAATTGTTTTTTCGAAACGACGTAGAGCAACTGGGCCAGGCACCGCTTACATCCATGTTTTACTACGGCGATAACACGCTGCGCCCGCGCGGAGAATGGCGCCCCCAGGTGCACGATTCCAACGGCCTGCTGATCAACGACGGCGAAACTGGTGAATGGCTCTGGCGCCCGCTGGTTAATCCTGCCGAACTGCAATTGAGTTACCACCATGTACAAAACCTGAATGGCTTTGGCTTGATTCAGCGCGACCGCAGATTTGAGGACTTTCAGGACAGCGAAGCCCGCTATGACCGCCGGCCAAGTATGTGGGTTAAGCCACTTGGCGAGGACAATGCGGGCTGGGGAAAGGGGCAAGTTGTGCTTGTTGAAATCCCTTCCGGCTCGGAAACCAATGACAACATTGTGGCGTTCTTCAAGCCGGATCAGCCGGTAAAAGCGGGTGAGAGCCGCCGACTGAACTACTCCGTAGCCTTTGGTGAGCCTGAAATTACCGGCCAACCCAGTGGGCGTGCCGTGCGTACCTTCGTGGGTAAGGATACGGTGAACGATAATTCGGGCGATGCCCTGCGACTGATTGTTGATTTCAAAGGCGGTGAGCTCGCCGGGCTTCGTCCTGACGCTGCGGTGGTCAGTCAGGTAAGCGGTGGTGAAGGCGTTGAAGTAATTGAGCATTTTGTTGAGTACATTGAGGTTGTTGATGTATGGCGCCTTTCAATTCTCGCAAAGCCGCCGGCAAAGAAGTCGCTCACCTTGCGGGGTATACTGAACAAGGATGGCAAGCCTGTGACAGAGACATGGACGTATCTGCTCGGGCCGGCAACAGACCTTCGGGGGAACCCTCAATAACCAATGTAGCCGTCGTATCAGGCGTAATAGCAGGTAGCCATTAACAGCCAGGGAGACGAACGTGGAAGACATTTCCTTCCAGCATGTATTCAGCCGTATGTATAGCTATCTATGTGAGGCTGGTGTCGAAATGACCAGTGAGCGCTGCCGTCAGATGCTACAGCTCATTGACGATGCTGTAGCTGAGGTTGGTGAGATCTCGGGTGACTCAACGGGCGAGCGAGGGCATGGCGCGCGTCTGTTGGAAAACACCATGAGCAGATTGCCGGACTACTTTACGATTCCGGATGTATCGACGCCCACCGCAGCTCCACCTCTTTGCCGGGGCAGTATCGGGTACCGCGCCCGTGGATAGCACGAAAGCGGAAAGCACAAAAACGGAAAACCCCGTGAAGCATCGCTGGCGGATGGTTGCGAACCTGCGTCGCGCTGTGTTGATGCTGTTTGTTTTTGGCCAAACCGCCGTTGCATCTTATTACCTGCTTTGGGTGCTGCCCTATCACGGTGGCACCGCGCTGGAAATCGGCATGCTGGTGCTTTTTGCCATTCTTTATGCATGGATTGCGGTGGGGTTCTGGACAGCCGTATTCGGATTTGTGATCCGGCTGATGGGCGGCGATCGTCACTCAATTCTCAAACGCCACACAGAGGCAGAGTTGCTGGAAACGCCGCTGGCGAAAACCGCCGTTCTGCTACCAATCTATCACGAACCAGTGCACTGGACGCTGAGCGGCCTCAAAGCCGTGTATCGCGACATCGAGCGCACAGGCCAGATCGAACACTTCGAGTTTTACATACTCTCCGATAGCCGGGATCCCGACGTCTGGCTGGAAGAGCAGGTTGCCTGGAACCAGCTGGCCAAGGATCTTGGTGGTGAGGGCAGGATTTTCTATCGCCGGCGCCCGGTGAACCTCAATTACAAAAGCGGCAACGTAGCCGATTTTCTCCGCCGTTGGGGGAAGCGCTGCAAATATATGGTGGTGCTGGATGCAGACAGTCTGATGACCGGCAGCACCATTGTTCGCATGGTGCGGCTCATGGAACGCGAGCCCGGCGTGGGAATTCTGCAAACCAACCCGAACATCATCAACGGCCAATCGCTGTTCGCCCGGATTCAGCAGTTCGCCAACCGGTTCTATTCCACGCTGTTTGCCAATGGGCTGGCGGCTATTCAGATGGGAGACGCCGCATTCTGGGGTCATAACGCCATTCTTCGCATTGACCCCTTCATGAAGCACTGCGGGTTGCGAAAGCTACCCGGTATCGGGATCTTTGGCGGACCAATCATGAGTCATGATTTCGTTGAGGCAGCTTACATGGGGCGAGCCGGCTACGAAGTCTGGCTGGAGCCAGGGCTGGGGGGCAGTTACGAAGAGTCGCCGCCAACCCTGGCCGACGAGCTGGCCAGGGACAGCCGCTGGGCGAAAGGCAATCTTCAGCATCTGTGGGTCATGTTGCGGGAACCCGGGCTGCGCTTTGCCCACCGCATGGCGTTTCTCAACGGGATCATGGCCTACGTAGCTTCACCGCTGTGGCTGGGCTTTCTGATTCTTACCACGATTGAGGCTGCCAAAATGACTCTGTCACCCATCGAGTATTTTCCCGATGGCCATCAGGGGCTCTTCCCCTTGTGGCCGGAGTGGCGTCCCGAGTGGGCGCTGGGTCTTGCCTTGAGTACCTTGGCGCTGCTGTTTCTGCCCAAATTCCTGGCCATTCTCGACGCGATGATTCACAGATTCACAAAAGAGTTCGGTGGTCTGTTCCGTCTTTTCTGCAGCGTCATGCTGGAAATTTTGATTTCAGTGTTGCTGGCGCCGTTGCGCATGTGGGCACACAGTCGCTACGTGGTGTCGGCCTTGCTGAACGTTTCTCTTCAATGGGCGGGGCAGAACCGGACTGAGGAGACAGGCTGGAAGGAAGCCTTCATAACCCAGCTACCCGGGATGGTACTGGGCGGAGGCTGGTCCGCATTTGCCTGGAGCCTGGATACGATGTTTTTCCTGTGGTCGTTGCCTGTTGCCGTGCCGCTTATTCTGGCGGCACCGACGGCCGTGTATCTCAGCCGAAATTCACTGGGGCAGGCTCTCAAGAAGCGCAAGCTCCTGCTTATACCTGAGGAAAGCGTTGCGATGCCGCTGCTTGAAGATGCTGTCTGGTATCGCTCTCATGAGCTTGCGAATTCAACCCTCACACCGCTCGAACAGGCAGTGCTGAGGCTGGATCACAATCGCCTGCATCAGGCGCTGGCTTGGGACCACAGGCACGGCTCGCGCAAGGCGGAGTTGGAGGCGTCTGTGGCCCGGTGTCTCAAAGATGGGCCTGAGGCACTTTCACGTTCCGAAATGAGCCAGATTGCCCGGGATCGACAATCACTCAAAGCACTGCATGAGGGAGCCTGGCGCGCTTCGCCTGGCAGCTTCTGGGGCCGGTGCATAGCGCGGCTGAGTGCTCAAACCAAATGAAGCGACGAGGAGAGTAGCTATGGATCGACGTATGCTTATGAAAGCACTGGTAGCGGGGCTTGGAGCCAGTGCTCTGCCGCTTGCACCCCTCGTTTGGGCGCGTGAGTCCGGGATAAGCAGCGATAATAGCGAAAAACCCTTCAGTTATGCCTGGTTGAAAGGCTATGCGCGGGAACTGGCCGCCCAACCTTACATATCTCACGAAGGTGAGTTGCCTCAGAGCCTGAAACAGCTTTCCTGGGACGACTATCAAGCTATCCGGTTTCGCAAGGACCACGCGTTATGGGCTGATAGCGACTCTGCCTTTCAGGCACAGTTGTTTCATCTGGGGCTGTACTTTCAATCTCCGGTCACCATTCATGAGGTGATCAACGGCAAGGCAACCACGCTTCGCTACAACCCCGAATTTTTTGATTACGAAGGCGAGCAGCCCCTTGGCGATCTGCCGGGCGATCTCGGCTATGCTGGCTTCCGCCTGCATTATCAAACCAACTTCTCCCTGGATCTTGCGGCTTTTCTCGGCGCGAGCTACTTCCGCGCGGTGGGGTCGGAAATGCAGTACGGGATGTCTGCCCGGGGGCTGGCGATTGATACCGCTGTAAATGGTGAAGAGGAATTCCCTCGGTTCAGCGCCTTTTGGCTGGAAAAACCGCAGCCGGGCAGCCAGGTAATGCGGGTTTGGGCGTTGCTTGATTCACCCAGCACGACCGGTGCTTACGCCTTCGTTCTCGACCCGGGCCGCAATATGGTGATGGATGTCGATGTTGCACTGTATCCACGCACCGAAATGAAACGAGCGGGCATTGCACCGCTCACAAGCATGTATCAGGTTGGTGAAAACAACCGGCGTATGGATTACGACTGGCGTCCGGAGATCCACGATTCGGACGGCCTGGCCATGCTTTCGGGCAGTGGTGAATGGCTGTGGCGACCACTGGAGAACCCGGCCCACCTGCGTTTCAACAGTTTCAGTGATAACAATCCCCAAGGTTTCGGTTTGCTACAGAGAGATCGGAATTTCGATCATTATCAGGACGATGGCGTGTTTTACGAGCGTCGCCCCAGCGTGTGGGTGCAGCCAAAAGGCGAGTGGGGTAAGGGCAGTGTTGATCTCGTGGAAATCCCCACTGTTGATGAGACTTTCGATAACATCGTTGCGTTCTGGCATCCAGAGACGCCGCTGAAGCCGGAACAGGAATATCTGTTTTCCTACCGTTTGCATTGGGGTGAGCGGGCGCCAGTGAGTCCGCGAGAGCTTGCGACCGTGCAGGCGACGCGTGCAGGGCTCGGTGGCGTTGTTGGCCAGAAGCGAGAGTACTTCTCCTGGCGTTTTGCGGTAGATTTTGCCGGAGGCGTGCTGGATATGTTGGGTGGTGATGCTGAAGTCGAAGCGGTGATCAGTGCAAGCCGGGGCGAAGTTGAAATAACCTCAGCCCGGCCATTGTCTGCAATCAACGGCTATAGGGCCATGTTTGATCTGGTTCCGGGGGACTCTGAAGAGCCCATTAATATCCGACTGTATCTGCGCCTGGGCGATGAACCGCTCACAGAAACCTGGGTATACCAGTACTCGCCGCCACCCATGTCCGAACGTAAGCTCTATTGAGGAATGCCTGATTAGGGTGTCATCTCTTCCGGATTGTTGACAATACGCCTGCCGTATTGTTGACAAAGTGGACTCTACGGGATAGTTTTGTCGATATCGCATCCAGATTGTCGACAAACTATGCCGGATATCGCATCTCAAACCTACACCCGCGCCGATGAGGCCTTCGATTGTCTGCAAACGGCAATCGTAAAAGGGGATCTTGCGCCCGGTGACAAAATCGGTGAGTTGGATCTCTGTTCGCGCTTTGAGTTGACGCGCGGCCCGCTCCGAGAAGCTCTTGGCCGCCTTGAGTCCCGCGGGCTTCTGGTTCGCCGTCCCCACGCTGGCGTCAAAGTTGTCTCTGTAAGCGCATCGGAGCTGGTTGAGCTATACCGTATTCGTGAAGTGATGGAAGGTCTGGCAGCCCGCCAGGCTGCCGAACGCATGACCGATCAGGAAATTGCCGACCTGCAGGCCACACTGGATGCCCACGAAACCATGATCGACGAAGCTCGTGGGCAGGCCTATTATCAGGCTGAAGGAGATTACGACTTCCACCACCGCATTGCCACTGGCAGTCGAAACACCAAACTGGCCCAGATGCTCCTGGGTGATCTCTATTACATGGTGCGGATGTACCGCTATCGGCTAAGCACCTCAGCCGGTCGCCCCCACCGTGCCCTCGGCGAGCACCGCCGAATTGTAGAAGCCATTGCCCAGCGTGATGGTGAGCTCGCGGAATTTCTGATGAAAAGACACATCAACGCCGCTCGTAAAAATATCGAGAAGCAAATCCAGGAAGGCGTTTTAACTGTCTGACTGTTCTAACTATCTGATAAGAGAGGATCAATTATGTCCAATAAGCTCTCCCCGGGCGCGCGCTTCCGCAAAGCCCTGAACGACAACAAGCCCCTGCAGATTGTAGGCACCATCAACGCTTATGCTGCGATGATGGCCGAAAAAATCGGGCATCAGGCCATCTATCTTTCTGGCGGCGGCGTGGCGAACGCCTCATATGGTTTGCCGGATCTGGGTATGACCAGCCTGAACGATGTAGTCGAAGACGTGCGCCGCATCACCGCAGCAACCGACCTGCCGTTGCTCGTGGACATCGACACAGGCTGGGGTGGGGCGTTCAATATTGCCCGTACGATCCAGCAGATGGAGCGTGCCGGTGCCGCCGCTGTCCACATTGAAGATCAGGTAGCCCAGAAGCGCTGCGGACACCGCCCGAACAAGGAAATTGTCTCCAAAGAGGAAATGGTCGACCGCATCAAAGCGGCTGCAGATGCCCGGGTAGATAAAGACTTCTTCATTATGGCCCGTACCGATGCCTTCCAGAAAGAAGGCCTGGAGGCAGCCATCGATCGCGCCAAAGCGTGCATCGAGGCCGGTGCCGATGGCATTTTTGCGGAAGCGGTCACCGAACTGGAACACTACAAGGCATTCTCTGAAGCCTTGGGTGACGTGCCTCTGCTGGCCAACATCACCGAGTTTGGTGCTACGCCGCTATACAACCGCAAAGAGCTTGGCGATTCCGGCGCAGCCATGGTGCTGTATCCGTTAAGCGCCTTCCGCGCCATGAATAAAGCCGCGGTAACGGTTTACCAAAGCATTCTTGAGAAGGGCGATCAGAAAGACGTGGTTGATTTGATGCAAACCCGTATGGAACTCTACGATTACCTGAACTATCACGATTTCGAGCAAAAGCTGGACCAGCTGTTTCAGCAGTCCAAGGGCTGATGAAAGCCTGATAACGCATTGTTTTGACCACCGGGTTTCCCGAACGAATTTCTCGAACGAAACCCGGTCAATCATAAATATAGAGGGAGAGCACCCATGGCTGAAGCAAAAAAATCAGGTGGCGCAGGTCTGCGCGGTCAGGTCGCCGGTGAAACGGCACTGTGCACTGTTGGTCAAACCGGAACCGGCCTGACTTATCGCGGTTACGACGTAAGTGACCTGGCGGACAACGCGCAGTTTGAAGAAGTGGCTTACCTGCTACTGCGAGGAAAACTGCCGAATCAGCAGGAACTGGACGCCTACAAGAAAAAGCTTCAGAGCCTGCGTGGGTTGCCCCATGCTCTGAAGACAGTTCTGGAGAACATCCCCAAAGACGCTCATCCGATGGACGTAATGCGTACCGGCGCCTCGATGCTGGGTACCCTGGAAACCGAGCAGGACTTCAGCGAGCAGGACGACAGGATCGACCGTTTGCTGGCGCTGTTCCCGTCTATCATCACTTACTGGTACCGTTTCGTCCACGAAGGCGTGCGCATTGAAACCGACAGTGACGTGGACTCCATCGGTGGCCATTTCCTCGAGCTGCTGCACGGCAAAAAGCCGAGCGAACTGCATGAGCGGGTGATGAACGTATCCCTGATACTTTACGCCGAGCATGAGTTTAACGCCTCTACCTTCACCGCTCGCGTTTGTGCCTCCACGCTGTCTGATATCCATAGTTGTGTGACAGGCGCTATCGGCACCCTGCGGGGCCCGTTGCACGGCGGCGCCAACGAAGCGGCCATGGAACTGATCCAGAGCTTCAAGAGCGCTGATGAAGCAGAAGAAGGCCTGATGGGCATGCTGGCACGCAAGGAAAAGATCATGGGCTTCGGCCACGCGGTCTACACCGAGTCGGATCCCCGCAACGTGATCATCAAGAAGTGGTCTGAGAAACTGTCGAAGGAAGTAGGCGATACGGTTCTGTATCCGGTATCCGTGCGCTGCGAGGAAGTCATGTGGCGCGAGAAGAAGCTGTTCTGTAACGCTGACTTCTTCCATGCATCGACTTACCACTTCATGGGCATCCCGACCGAGCTGTTCACGCCGATTTTCGTCATGTCCCGCGTTTCTGGCTGGACTGCCCACGTGAAAGAGCAGCGGGCCAATAACCGGATTATCCGCCCGAGTGCCGATTATACGGGGCCGGACCACGCTGAATGGCTGCCGATTGATAAGCGCGCATAATTCAAGGGATACGAGTCTTCTCATGAACACAAACTACCGCAAACCCCTACCAGGCACCGATCTGGATTATTTCGACACCCGCCAGGCTATTGAAGATATCCAGGCTGGCGCCTACGACAAGCTTCCGTACACTTCCCGAATCCTCGCCGAGCAGCTGGTTCGCCGCTGTGACCCGGATGCTTTGACTGATTCCCTTAAACAGCTCATCGAGCGCAAGCGCGATCTCGACTTCCCCTGGTACCCGGCCCGAGTGGTCTGCCACGATATCCTGGGCCAGACCGCTCTGGTGGATCTGGCGGGTTTGCGTGATGCGATTGCCGAGAAGGGCGGTGACCCTGCCAAAGTGAACCCGGTGGTTCCCACGCAGCTAATCGTGGATCACTCCCTGGCCGTTGAACACGCCGGCTTCGAGAAAGATGCGTTCGAGAAAAATCGCACCATCGAAGACCGCCGCAACGACGACCGGTTCCACTTTATTAACTGGACGAAAACCGCGTTCAAAAACGTGGATGTAATTCCTCCAGGCAACGGCATCATGCACCAGATCAACCTGGAGAAAATGTCCCCGGTAATTCAGGCGCGTGCCGATGGCGAAGGTAAGCGCGTAGCCTTTCCGGACACCTGCGTAGGCACAGACAGTCACACCCCTATGGTGGATGCCTTGGGCGTTATCTCCGTGGGTGTTGGCGGCCTGGAAGCCGAGAGCGTGATGCTTGGCCGTGCCTCCATGATGCGACTGCCGGATATCGTGGGTGTTGAGCTCACCGGCAAACTGCAGCCGGGCATAACCAGTACAGACATGGTACTGGCCCTGACCGAGTTCCTGCGTAAGGAGCGGGTGGTGGGTGCCTATCTGGAATTCTACGGCGAAGGCGCAGACAGCCTGACCATAGGTGACCGAGCTACCATCTCCAACATGACGCCGGAATACGGCGCTACCGCAGCCATGTTCTACATTGATGGCCAGACCGTCGACTACCTGAAGCTCACCGGCCGTGAAGATGAGCAAGTGGCCCTGGTAGAGACGTACGCCAAGCACACCGGTTTGTGGGCAGACGCTCTGAAAACCGCCGAATACGAGCGCGTTCTGACGTTTGATCTCTCCACCGTTACCCGCACCCTGGCTGGCCCCTCCAACCCGCACGCGCATTTGCCGACCTCCGAGTTGAAAGAGCGTGGCATCGCTGGCGAGTGGGAGTTGGAAGAAGGCAAAATGCCCGATGGTGCCGTTATCATCGCGGCCATCACCAGCTGCACCAACACCAGCAACCCGCGCAATATGGTGGCTGCCGGCCTGATTGCTCGCAACGCCAACAAGCTGGGCCTGACCCGCAAGCCCTGGGTGAAATCCTCCCTGGCACCGGGCTCCAAGACCGTCAAAATGTACCTGGAAGATGCCAAACTGCTGTCCGAACTGGAAAATCTCGGCTTCGGCGTGGTGGCGTTTGCCTGTACAACCTGTAACGGCATGAGCGGTGCGCTGGATCCTGTCATTCAGAAAGAAGTCGTTGACCGCGATCTATACGCGACGGCGGTGCTTTCCGGTAACCGTAATTTCGATGGCCGGATTCACCCCTACGCCAAGCAGGCGTTTCTTGCGTCACCGCCTTTGGTAGTGGCCTACGCGATTGCAGGAACCATCCGTTTCGATATCGAAAAAGATGCGTTGGGCTACGATAAAGACGGAAACCCCGTTACCCTGATGGACATCTGGCCGGATGACGCCGAAATCGACGCCATTGTGAAACAATCGGTGAAACCGGAGCAGTTCCGCAGCACATACATTCCCATGTTCGACATCACCCGCGATGCGCAGGCCAACACCAATCCCCTGTATGACTGGCGCGAAATGAGCACCTACATCCGCCGCCCGCCATACTGGGAAGGTGGCATGGTGGGAGAGAAGCAGCTCAAAGGCATGCGACCGTTGGCGGTGTTGCCAGACAACATCACCACGGACCACCTGTCGCCCTCCAACGCCATCATGATGGACAGCGCAGCTGGTGAATACCTGCACAAAATGGGGGTGCCGGAGGTCGACTTTAACTCCTACGCAACCCATCGTGGCGATCACTTGACCGCCCAGCGCGCAACCTTCGCCAACCCCAAACTGTTCAACGAAATGGTGTTGGATGAAAACGGCAAAGTGAAGCAGGGCTCTCTTGCGCGCATCGAACCGGAAGGTAAGGTCACCCGCATGTGGGAAGCCATTGAAACCTACATGGAGCGCAAACAGCCGTTGATCATCATCGCCGGTGCCGATTACGGTCAGGGCTCGTCCCGCGACTGGGCAGCGAAAGGTGTGGCGTTGGCAGGTGTTGAGGCCATTGCTGCGGAAGGCTTTGAGCGTATTCACCGCACCAACCTGGTTGGCATGGGTGTTATGCCTCTGCAGTTCGAGGAAGGCACCACGCGCAAGACCCTCAATATCGACGGTACTGAAACCTTTGATGTGGAAGGTACGGCTGCGCCCGGTGCCAAGCTGACTCTGGTCATGCATCGTAAAGATGGAAGCTCTGAGCGAGTGCCGGTGATCTGCCGGTTGGATACTGCAGAGGAGTTGTCCATCTATTCCGCTGGTGGCGTATTGCAGCGCTTTGCTGAGGACTTCCTTCAGTCTGAAGGCGCTGTGTGAAAAATGGGGCCTGGCTGCTTTCCAAGCCCAGGCCCCGTCTTCGAATCCTGATGCGATGACTGAGAGCACCAAAATGACTTACGCTCCCCAAATCAAAATCCCCGCTACTTACATGCGCGGCGGTACCAGCAAAGGCGTATTCTTTCGCCTGAGCGATCTCCCCGAAAAAGCCCAAACACCAGGCCAGGACCGGGACAACATACTGCTGAGAGTAATTGGCAGCCCGGACCCTTACCAGAAGCAAACCGATGGCATGGGCGGCGCTACATCCAGCACCAGCAAAACCGTTATCCTGAGCAAAAGCACCCAGCCGGATCACGATGTGGATTACCTGTTCGGGCAGGTGAGCATAGACAAGCCCTTCGTGGACTGGAGCGGAAACTGCGGCAACCTCACTGCAGCCGTTGGAGCCTTTGCTATCAACAGTGGTTTCGTAGCAAAAGAAAGAATCCCGGAAAACGGCACGGCGGTGGTGCGTATCTGGCAGGCCAATATCCGCAAGACCATCATTGCCAACGTACCCATCACCAACGGTGAAGTGCAGGAGACCGGCGATTTTGAGCTGGACGGAGTAACTTTCCCCGCAGCGGAAGTGCAGGTTGAGTTCATGGACCCGGCCGATGGCGAAGGCTCCATGTTTCCCAGCGGCAATCTGGTGGATGAACTGGAAGTTCCAGGTGTTGGTACCCTGAAAGCCACCATGATCAATGCCGGCATTCCAACGGTGTTCATCAACGCGGATGCGGTTGGTTATACAGGCACGGAGCTGCAAGACGACATCAACAGCGACCCCAAGGCACTGGCGATGTTTGAGAGCATTCGCGCTCACGGAGCCTTGAAAATGGGCCTTATCCAGAGCATCGAAGAAGCCGCCGCCCGACAACACACACCAAAAGTTGCTTTCGTAGCCCCACCAGCGGACTACACTTCATCAAGTGGCAAGAAGATCGGCGCAGGTGACATCAATGTGCTGGTGCGTGCGCTCTCAATGGGCAAGCTGCACCATGCCATGATGGGCACAGCGGCAGTGGCTATAGCGACCGCAGCGGCCATTCCAGGAACACTGGTGAACCTGGCAGCAGGCGGCGGTGATCGCACTTCTGTTACCTTTGGTCATCCCTCAGGCACGCTGCAGGTTGGTGCAGAAGCAAAAGAAGTGGACGGTCAGTGGACGGCGACCAAGGCCATTATGAGCCGCAGCGCGAGAATTCTGATGGAGGGCTGGGTACGCATACCAGATGAGGCCTGAGGCATAAGCCTCTTCACCTTGGACTTTTTTACATTAGACCCCGAACCCCGAAAGGAGGAGCGAACATGTCTGCAACATTCGATCTCAACGAGCGGCCTGATTACGACGACGTTCTGCAGCGAATTGCAGACTACGTTCTGACTTATCAGGTGAAGAGCGATGAAGCCTGGACTACAGCTCGGCACTGTTTGATGGACACGCTCGGCTGTGGCCTGTTGGCGTTGCGCTTCCCGGAGTGCACCAAGCATCTCGGGCCGATTGTCGAGGGCACTGTGGTTCCCCACGGTGCCCGGGTTCCCGGTACTTCGTTTCGTCTTGATCCCGTCAAGGCTGCCTGGGATATAGGCTGCATCGTGCGTTGGCTGGATTACAACGACACCTGGCTGGCAGCTGAGTGGGGGCACCCTTCGGATAACCTGGGTGGCATTCTGGCTGTTGCAGACTACCTGTCCCAGAAACGCGTGGCGGAGGGCAAGGAACCGCTGACCGTGCGCGACGTCCTGGAAGCCATGATCATGGCCCATGAAATTCAGGGCGTGCTGGCGCTGGAGAACTCCTTCAATCGGGTAGGACTTGATCACGTGGTTCTGGTGAAAGTCGCCTCCACGGCAGTCACCGCCAAGCTCATGGGTGCCAAACGCGAGCAGCTGCTGTCGGCGCTCTCCCACGCCTGGGTTGATGGGCAAGCTCTGCGAACCTACCGTCACGCACCCAATGCGGGCTCCCGTAAATCCTGGGCAGCCGGTGATGCCACATCACGGGCGGTTCGCCTCGCGGATATTGCCATGCGAGGCGAGATGGGGATTCCCAGTGCCCTGACAGCGCCCCAGTGGGGCTTTTATGACGTGCTTTTCAGCAAAACCAATAAAGACCAAGCTCTCAAGCCGGAAGACAAGCGTGAGTTTTCATTGCCTCAGGATTTCGGTTCCTACGTAATGGAAAACATTCTGTTCAAGATTTCCTTCCCCGCAGAGTTTCATGCTCAGACGGCCGCCGAGGCCGCTGTAGCGCTTCATCCACAGGTTAAAGAGCGGCTCGGCGAGATCGACCGGATCGTCATAACGACACACGAGTCCGCCATTCGTATTATTTCCAAGAAAGGCAAACTGGCAAACGCGGCTGACCGTGATCACTGCCTGCAGTACATGGCCGCAGTGCCACTGATTTTCGGTAACCTCAACGCAGAGCACTACGAGGACAGCTTTCACGAGGCCAACCCGCTAATCGATACGCTGCGGGAAAAGATGGAAATCGTAGAAGACGAGCACTATACCCGGGAATACCTGGAGGCCGATAAACGCTCCATCGCTAACGCCATCCAGGTGTTTTTCAAGGACGGCTCCAGCACAGACAAGGTTGCGGTTGAATACCCCATCGGCCATCGCCGGCGGAGAAAAGAGGGCATTCCACTGTTGGAGGAAAAATTCAAAGCCAACCTGGGTACGCGTTTCCCGGCACAACAAAGCGGGCAGATCTTTGAGCTGTGCAACGAACAGAAGAAGCTGGAAAAAACACCGGTTCACGAATTCGTGGAGCTGTTCGTTATCTGAGCGCTATTACTCGTTGAGGGCTCACACCCGGCTTTATTTTCGGCCGGGTGAGAGGGGCTTTACGTTGTCTGGCGTGCCAAAGCTCTGCCGCGGGGAGGATTGCTCATCCGGGAAGATATGAGCCAGGCGGCTGTCAATTCTCTCCAGCGCTTCTGCCATACGCAACAGTGCGTTAGCCGCGCCAGCCAGCTCGCCTGTGTGCTGTTCGCTTTGTGCCGGTGCAGGGTGTTCCCGCTTCCTGAGCTCAGCCGTTTTGGGCGTATTCTCCGGCAGTTCGTCTCCCAGCAAATCCTTGCGAATGGATTTGAGATCGTGGGGGTCGATAAATGGTCGGTCTTCGGAGTAAGCGCACATCATCATGCCGTCACACAGCTTGTTGATCAGCCGGGGAATGCCTTTGCTCAGTTTGTGGATCTCGCGAACTGTGTCACCATCAAAAAGCTTGTTGCCGCCGTGGCCGGAAACCAGAAGCCGGTAGTCAATATACTCAGCCGTCTCAGCAAGCGTCAGACCTTCCAGGTGGAAGAACAGTTTTACTCGCTGAGCAAGCTGGGGAATGTCCAGGACCGCCTGTTTCAGCTCTGGCTGGCCAAGCAGGATAACCCGCATTGAAGGCCCGCCCATGCTTTCCATTCCGGCCAGCATACGGACGTCTTCAAGGTTCTCCCGGGTGAGGTTCTGCGCTTCGTCAATGGTTAACACCACCGGTGTGCCGGCGGTGGCCATTTTCTCCAGGTAATCGGTAATCTGGAACAGCATGGCAACCTTGCTGTCATCCGTAACAAGCATTCCAGCCTTGCGAAGAATCAGACCAAACAGATCTTTCGATTCCAGGTTGGTGTAGGCGATATTGAGTAGCTTCAGGTTGCCTTCAAGGTTGCGGACAGTCTTTTTCAGCAGGGTTGTCTTGCCAGAACCGATCTCACCGCTGATAACCACAAAGCCTTCAGAGCTCCAGATGGCCGAAGACATGTATACATAAGCCCGGGAATGTTGCTGGCTCATGTAAATAAAGTCGTCCTCCGGTGTGATGCGGAAGGGGTGCCTGTGGAGACCAAAAAATTCCAGATACATATTCAATTCCTGTTCAGCTTTTTACCCTGAATCAGGCGAGGCGGATCATCTGATCGCTGCGCAGCAGGGTTTTGTCTGGTTCATAGGCATTATAGCTTTCGCTCACGGTCCCGAACCTGAAATCGCCGAGTAATCGATCGAGACGATCGTGGCACTGGTCCAGATTGGTGTAATGGCGGAAACGCGAAAACCAGCTTGCGTTGTTATAACGTGGCTGCTCCGGGTCTATTTCCCAAGGGTGCAGATAAAACATTTGGGGCCGCGCACCAAAGCCCGACGCGTTGCGGAACAGATAGCGAAACACCGGGTAAGGGAACTGGCGAAAATAACCGCCCCCGGCCGCCGGTATGGAAAGCCCCATTATATGGGCGGTTGTCAGGGGAAACTCGCGGATAACGGCACCGCTGGCGGTTTCGATAGAGTAGGGCGCAGACGGAGAGCCGGGAATTCCATACCGGTCGTGTCGTATGGGGAAAATACTCGAATCCCAGGTAAAACCTGCATCGCTCAAGATATCCAGCGCCCAAAGTGATTCCCGGGTAATAGAATAGCTTGCAGCACGGTAACCCTCTACCGCTTTGCCAGTGATGTCTTCCAGCAGGGATTTCGAGCGTACTGTTTCCTCGCGGAACACGTCCTGCGTCTGGCTATAAATCAGCTGGTGACTGTATCCGTGGGAAGCAATCTCGTGGCCGTGGTCAGACAGTTTGCGGATGAGCGCAGGAAATCTCTCGGCTACCCAACCTAGCACAAAGAACGTTGCCTTTACCTGATGCTTGTCAAACAGGGATAGCAGACGTTCCGTGTTCTGTTCCACGCGAGAGGGCAATGAATCCCAATGTTCCGGACGGATCACGCCAGAAAGTGCAGCAACGTGAAAGTAGTCTTCAACGTCTATGCTCATGGCATGTAAGGGTGAGGGTGTCTCCGTTCCGGGCATAGGCTTTCCTTTTCAATGGGACCAATCATCCACCCACCGTACCGATGGTACAATTTTCACCTACTGATCGTGCAAATACAATTCTTGATGCGAGTAATTCCTCTTTGCCAAGAAAAACAATGTAAAACTATGTTACCAAAAGATACAATAAGTTGTGATTACTTCTTGGTCAGCGCAAAATAGACTAAAGAATAAAAAGGAACCGGTGGCAAGGAGTCGCTCATTGTCAGGCTGAGTGTTCGCCGCCGGAGAATTTGATGTTGGTCTGTCGCATGGTGTTGTGCGGACGACAAGGAAGTTCGGCGTGTCTTATATACGATTCAGGAAACATTACCTTCATATTCCCTATCTGGTGCTTGCTGCGCTGGAATTCGTCGTTCTGTTTGGAATTTTTTCCTTTCTGGGGCCGCTGCTTTCGCTTGCGGGTGTTGGCTATCCCTCTGTAGTCACAAACACCTTTTCGGCGAGCCTTTTTGCATTGATCCTGAGCTGTGGAACGCTTGCCATGGGCGGTTATCTTGCCATGGTCCATGAAAGCTTTTCGGCGCTCTTTTTCCGTACCCTGGTTGCCTACTGCTTTGTGGGTGGCATCGGCCTGAAACTGCTCTATCTGGTTGTTCCATCGGCGAATCCGGGCAGTACGAACCTGTTCTGGGCAGTCATCCTGGCGTCATTGCTGGTAATCCTGCTGCGTCTTATTTTCCTGAGAATCGTTGATTCTGAACAGCTCGTTCGCCGCGTGGTGATCTTCGGCGCTGGCGCCCTCGCTGCGAGCTTACTGGATGAATATGAGCGCAACATGCGCGCACTTGGTGTGCGGATCATAGGTTGTATCTCAGAAACCCCGGATGTCGCAGTGGATGCAGATAAATTGCTACCCACACCCTACGACTTTTACCAATTTTGCCGGCAGAACAAGGTTTCGGAAATTGTCATCGCCCAACAGGAACGCCGGCGTAATGAAGGTGGATGGCTGCCAGTGCCAGAATTGATGGAATGCAAACTGCGTGGCATTGCCATAACCAACGGCATCGATTTCTACGAGCGCGAGCTGAAAAAAGCCAAACTGGATATGGTACATCCTTCCTGGATTGTGTTTTCAGAGGGGTTCAAGGCTTCCAAAACCCGGGATTTTGCAAAACGTTCTCTGGATCTGCTGATCAGTCTTACACTTCTCGCAGTGATGCTGCCGTTTATTATCCTCACGGCTATTGCGGTGTTTCTGGAAACCGGGCGCCCCATCCTGTATAGCCAAACCCGCGTTGGAATGCTGGGTAAAGAGTTTCGGATCTACAAGTTTCGCAGCATGCGGCAAGATGCAGAAAAAGATGGAAAAGCGCGCTGGGCTTCTGCCAACGACAACCGCGTTACCCGGGTAGGAGCGTTTATACGCAACACCCGCCTGGATGAACTGCCGCAGATCTACAACGTGATCAAAGGTGAAATGAGCATCGTCGGGCCGCGCCCGGAAAGGCCTGAGTTTGTTCTGGAGTTGAAAGAGAAAATTCCGTTTTACGATACCCGGCATTATGTGAAGCCTGGATTAATGGGCTGGGCACAGCTTAAATATCCTTATGGAGCATCGGTTGAAGACGCCCGGGGCAAGCTGGAGTACGATCTTTATTACTCCAAAAATTACAGCCTTTTGATGGACTTTCTGATCATGATCCAGACCGTGGAAGTGATTCTCCTGGGCAAAGGCGTGCGATAATAAACAGACGAAAAAAACAAGGACTTGGAGGGCGTTTATGACTATTACTACGTTAATGCGAGCGGGATTAATTGCAGTTCTAGGGCTGTTCATTGCAGCGTGTTCTGGCTTGCCGTCTTCCGCTGAAATGCCGCCGGCATCAGAACTGGGGGCCGAGCCTTACGAAATTGGTGTAGGCGACACCGTTTCTGTTCACGTATGGCGCAACCCGGAGTTGGGCCAGTCCATCGTTGTTCGCCCGGATGGCTTTATCTCCTTGCCTTTGATGGGCGATGTAAAGGCCGAAGGAAAGAAGCCGGAAGATCTGGCTTCTGAAATTAGCGACACCCTGGGTGAGTATATTCGCACCCCGGAGGTGACCGTGATGGTTACCAGCCCGCTAAGTAAAGAGTTCCGTAACCGGATACGGATTACCGGACAGGTTGCTTCGCCACAATCTGTTGCTTTCCAGCCCGGCATGACCGTGCTGGATGTCGTGTTGATGGCCGGTGGTGTTACCGACTTTGCCGCCGACAGCCGTGCAGTTCTGCACCGCCAGATAGACGGTGAATACCAGAGCTTCGGTCTGGACCTTGAGGCCATCCTTACCGATGGTGACATGAGCACGAATCACAGTCTGCAGCCGGGTGACGTCATCAGTGTGCCCCGCAAACAACTGTTCAGGGGCGAGCTCTGATGGATATACAGTTCATAATTGATACCCTCCGTGCCGTTAAGCTTGAGCTTTACCGGCACAGGTTAGCAGCGATCATCATTTTTATGACCGTGACAGCCGGGGTGTTGACGCTGGGCTATGTAACACCGAAGAGCTATACCTCCCAGGCAGTTTTGTACGCAGACCAGTCCAACATTCTCCAGCCGCTACTTCGAGGCAAAGCTGAGATGACTCAGCTGGATCGCATCAACGAAGCCCGGGAAATGATGCAAAGCCGTTCATTCCTTGAGCAAATTGCTCTGGATACGGGGCTGATAAGAGGCGGTGAAACGGATGCGGATCGTAATGGAAAGATCAGCACCCTGCGTCAGCAGGTCGGTATTCGGGTATCCAACCGGAATTTTCTCGAGCTGAGCTACACCAGTGGCAGCCCGGATGAGTCCTTCCAGGTTCTCAGCGCGGTATTGAACCGCTTTGTCGAGCGCACCGTGCGTAAAAAGCGTTCCGAGAGCCAGGGGGCGTTCGAGTTTATCGATTCCCAGGTCAAAACCTATCAGCGCCAGCTCGAAGAGGCTGAGCAACGGCTGAAGGAATTCAAATTCGGCAATCAGGATGGCACGGAAGGCAGTGTGCTCGCCAGAATTGAAGGCCTTCGTCGTGATATTGAAAACCTCAAGCTGGAAATTCAGCAAACTGAGTCCGAAGTTCAGCTCACCCGTCGCCAGCTTGATAATGAGCAACCAGTACGTCGCATTACGATCGACCCTGGCAAGTCGTCTGCCGAACGCCGATTAGCCAATATGCGCCAGGAGCTGGATTCGCTGTTGTTGCGTTATCACGAGCGTCACCCTGATGTGGTGAGTGTTCAGGACCAGATTGCAGACCTCAAGAAACGCGTTTCTACACAAACTGATGATGACCGGGATGGCGGTGTTACTGAGGTAATGGAAAACCCTGTCTACGAGAATCTCAAAATCCAGCTATCTGACAGCACAACACGTTTGACCGTGCAGAAAAACCGGCTGGCATCGTTAGAGAGGCTCCTTGAGGAATCGTTCGAGCGCTCCCAGCGGGTCGCAGAGAACCAGGCGGAGCTTTCAGAGCTCACGCGGGACTACGATGTCACTCGGGGTGTATACGAAGACATGCTTCAGCGTCGGGAAAAAGCCCGGCTGTCCATGACTCTGGATGTGCAGGGTGAGGGCGTAAGCTACAAGATTCAGGAACCGGCTTCCTACCCTACTCACTGGGATGGCCTGCAGCTCTATCAGGTCGGCCTTGCCGGCCCCTTCCTGGGTAGCGCAATGGTGCTGGGTTTGCTGGTTATGCTGGTGATGTTTGATCAACGATTACGCTCGCCCCGCGCGCTGCAATTGGCATTGCCAGAATCCATTCCGGTGTTGACCACGATTCCCCATTACCGCAGCACCTGGAAAGACCGGTTGTTGCGCAAGGATGTTCTTACGATCCTGATTGTGCTGGCAATTTTTATGGTCGCGTATCTCGCCGTTCTGGTCTTCAGTGTAATGGGCATTACCCCGGAACAACTGATCAATAAAGCTAGCGAACTAACCGGGCTAGGGCTTGGAAGTGGGAGCAATTGATGGACGATAACAAACTCTACAATGCGCTTCTGAAAAGCCAGGATGAACGTCGTCAACTCGAGCGTGACAGGGGCGAAGCGAAGGCGGAAGACAATTTTCGCAAAGAACGGCCGTACGCGGGGTCAGACCGTGACAAGCCGGGCGTGGCTCGTTTGGAGAGCCATCGTAGTGAGCATCCGCCGACGGTTTACGATTCGTCGATGTCTCTCGGTTTGATCGGTAATCCGAACCCCTGGAGCCGTGAACAGTTGCGGGAGCGGAAAATAATCTATTCCGGCATGCCCGATAAAGAAGTGATGGACGCTTACCGCGAGCTCCGTATTCAGCTGCGCAACCGCGCTGGCGAAGGCAATTTCACGGTGATGTTCAGCAGCTTGGGTAACGGCCCCGGTAGGCTTCTGACAGCGTTTAATCTTGCCGCTTCTTTCGGGTTGGATTCCCACAGCTCTGCGTTGCTGGTGGATTGCGATCCCTACCACAATGAACTGCAGGGGCTGGTTTCTGCTCCGATGGAGTTCGGTGTTACGGATTTTGTTGGTGATCGTTCGCTGACTATCAAATCTATTATTTATCCCAGTGGTGTTGAGCGTCTTTCGGTTATTCCTGCGGGTACTCAGGCGTCCTCGGCCGTTGAGTTGTTTTCTGCCGTACGCATGCGCGAACTGATTACCGATCTGAAGGCCCGTTATCCGGATCGGTGCATAGTACTGAATGCACCTCCTTTCCGGGAAAATACGGAGGGGCGGATTCTTGAACGCTTCGCAGATCAGATAGTCTTCGGTGTTCCTTTTGGAGAAGTCACCGGAGAGATCATAGCGGATTCTGTAGACGCACTCGGGTCTGAGAAATTCTCCGGCCTGATTTTCCAGGAGTAGCCCCATGGAACCCAGAGCAAGGAACGCAGGCAGATCCAGTATTACCCTTCTCTACTTGGGTGTTTTCTCCGCAACCTGGCCGCTTTCGGTTACAGCGCAGAGCTTCAGTGATAGTGTCGAAACAATATCTGGTTCGGCCTCGGTGTTTACTGGCGTAAAGCACACCCGAACGGACCAGGGAACGTCAACGGATACCAACACAGAACCCACGCTCGGTATCTCCGGGCAAATAGGTGGCTCTCTGGAAAGTGGAGCCAACTCACTTGCTTTGCTATATGGCGGAACTCTGGAAACAGACCAGGAGGGCTCCGGAGGCGGACTGAGGGACAACAGTTCCATCACCGGCGCCTCCCGCTATGCGTATCTTGATCCTGGTAGTCGCGTCGACTTCAATCTTGGCCACACTATCAGCTCGGTGCGAAACGACACCGGGTTCGTGATCAACCCCTCCAGTTACGATACCCGGAATACCCTGAGTGCGGGTACGGGGCTGCGTTTTTATCCGGGTGAACTTTCAACCCTCAGGTTTTTTGCCCAGGCAGGCCGCAGCTTTGGCGAGGATAATCTCAATGATCAAACATCCTATACCGTTGGTAGTGAGTTTTCACGAAGGCTGAGTGAGCGTTCCACAGGTAGCCTTAACGCCAGCCGCAGCTGGTCTGACGAAAGTAATACAGACATCACTATTGATTCTGTACAGCTGGTATACAGCCTGCAGTTGGAGAGCGGGTCCTTCAGTATTGGGGCAGGTGGCAGCAACGCAGAAGTTGAGTATACAGGCGGCGGCACCACCAGTGAATATGACGCGATAACCGGTTTTGTCGAGCGCGCCTGGTTCACCACCGATTGGCGTACTGCGGTGAAATACGATCGCAGTATGTCTGATAGCGCCACCGATCTGTCTCTGAATGTGCCACCGGATTTTTCATTTCTTCCGGAGACCATAAGGTTAAGAGACCTCACCGTCAGCGATTCACTGTCTATTACACATTACAACCAGCAGGTATGCGATGCCTGCGACCTTGGGCTATACGCAGCAGGCTCTATTCTCGAATCGCAGCTTTCCGGAGCCACGACTCACGAGTATCGTGCCGGTATTAATCTTGGTTTTCAGTTGGCGGCGCTTCAGAGGCTTAACTTCGGATATAGCTGGGAAGGCGATGCAGATGAAGATGCTGACGTGATCGTTGACGAAGTCCACCGAATCACAATGGGCTGGACCCGTCAGCTTGCTGAAAATACAAGCTTTGGCGTGCAGCTGTATCAGTCTTATCTGCGTTCGTCAGTGAGAAATAATCAGGACCAGTACGAGCTGCGCTTTGTGTTGAGTCGCGGTTTCGCGATGAGCGGTCAGCGTTGAGTACAGATCCAAATATCAGGATGACAGGCTGGGAAAGGAAGCATGTTTGAACAAAAGAAGGACATACGCCTGCCTTCGGAGACGCCGCCACAATTGATCGTGGTGATCGACACCGAAGAAGAATTTGACTGGAACGCGGAACCAGATGCTAACGCCAACCGGGTGTCTGCCATGGCCCACATTGATCGCGCTCAGGCGATCTTCAATGAGTATGGCATTCGCCCCTGTTACGTAATTGATTACCCGATAGCCAGCCAGCCCCAGGGTTATGGACTGCTGAAGCAATTCGCAGAAAAGGGGCAGTGTGAAATCGGAGCACACCTTCACCCGTGGGTGAATCCTCCTCAGGAAGAAGCGGTAACCCGGTCGAACATGTATCCGGGGAATCTTCCCGAAGCACTGGAGCGGGAAAAGCTGCGGGTTCTGAGTGAGACCATTCAACAGAATTTTGGCAAGGCGCCAGTAGCGTACAAAGCCGGACGATACGGCTTTGGGCCTAATACCACGGGCATTCTTCAGGAGCTGGGGTTTGATATCGACTTGTCTGTCTGTCCGCCCCTGGATTCCCGGGCGGATGGAGGGCCGGACTACCGCAGATACAATGCACACCCGTTCTGGTTTGGTGGTTCAGACCGACCGATTCTGGAGATTCCCTGCACCGGAGGATTTATCGGTTGGGCGCATCCGGTCGCCGTGCCACTGTATGAGGTTGCGCAACGTCTGCGCAAATTCAGGGCGCCGGGAATTCTGGCCCGTTTCGGCGCGGTGGACAGGCTCATGCTGTCACCAGAAGGCTTTACGCCTGCAGAACACATCAAGCTCACCCGGGCACTTTATACGCAGGGCGTGCGCACGTTTACCTGGAGCTTCCACAGCCCAAGCTTAGTGCCGGGCCACACGACTTACGTTCAGAATGAAGCCCAGCTAAAGGCTTTTCTGGACAGCTTTCGACAGTTTTTCGACTTCTTTTTCAATGAATTAGGCGGGCAGGCTTCGTCGCCAACCCGCATTCGCAAGTATATGGAGAGTAAGGCATGAAGGTGCTCGGGATATCCCCGCTAGACAAAGACTCAACGGTTTCAATTGTTGAGGATGGCAACATTCTCTTTGCCGCTGGCGAAGAACGCTTTACCAGAGTAAAGCAGCAATCAGGCTTTCCACGCCAGGCACTGGAAAAAGCGCTTTCATACACCGGCCTCTCTATGAGCGATTTCGACCAGGTGTGCTATCCGTTCCTCACTGCGGAGAATGAGCAAAAGCTGTTCACTAAAAACCTGGAAGATGAGAAAGCTTTTATTAAAGCTTTCCAGCCCAAGGATCTTGGCCCACAGATCAAAGAGGCACTGGGCCGTGTTCCTGATCGCAACCAGCCAATTCATGGCCTCGAACACCCGAACGCCATGATGGAAAAGGGCTTTCTCCATAACTCCTACTACAACATGGCAGGCGTTCAGAAGCTGGCTTCCAACAACGCCGCTCTGAAGTCCTCCAGACACTGGGGCGAAAGCGCCACGGTGTCCTTCCAGCAGTGGGAAGCGGAGCTCACTAAAGGTCTGAGCGAAATGGGCTGGACGAAACCGGTAAAACGGATGGACCACCACCTGTCTCACGCGGCCAACAGCTTTTTGTGCAGCGGCTATGAACGCGCACTGTGTGTGACCCTGGATGGTTATGGCTCCGGACTTGCTGGCTCGGTAAGTGAAGCCCGCGATGGCAAAATTCATCGCCTGCATGGGCTTCCGTATCCTAACTCTCTGGGAACCTTGTATGAACATGTTACGTCGAGTCTCGGGTTCAAACCCAGTCGCCATGAAGGCAAAATTGTTGGCCTGGCCTCTTACGGTGACCCGAGCATTCTGGGGGACATTCTACTCTCCCGCATTGAACAGACACCGGGTGATTTCCGGATCTACGAAGCCAATAACGTATTCTTCTCCCGTTACCTGGCCTCAAAATTCCCTAAAATCGATGTGGCTGCTGCCTACCAGTATGTACTTGAAAAAGTGGCAACCAACTACATCCGCTACTGGGTGGAGAAAACCGGGATCGACACCATTGTGCTCTCGGGCGGCGTAACCGCGAATGTAAAACTGAACCAGCGTATTTTTGAAATCGAAGGCGTAAATAGTATTTTCGTGTACCCGAATATGGGCGACGGTGGCTGTGGGACCGGCGCTGCTCTTTACCATAGCTGGCCGGGCGGGGTTAAACCCTCCATTACCAACGCCTACATGGGGCCGGATTATTCCGAGGCCGAGATTGAAAAGGCTCTGAAAGCCGAGAACCTGCAATATCGCCGGCCGGAACATCTGGCATCAGAGGTTGCTGCGTTGATTCATGGTGGTGAAGTGGTTGCACGATTTGATGGCCGCATGGAATACGGCCCCAGATCTTTAGGCAACCGCTCCATTCTTTATCACGCTCGTGAGCCTGAAGTTAACCAGTGGCTGAACAAGCGCCTGGGCCGAACTGAGTTCATGCCATTTGCTCCAGTTACGCTCTACGAAGCGCGGGAAAAGTGTTACCACAATATCAAGGGCGCCGAGCATGCGGCAGAATTCATGACCGTTACCTTTGACTGTACCGAATTCATGCGCGAAAGCTGCCCGGCGGCTGTGCACGTAGACGGCACTGCCAGACCGCAGCTTATCCAGCGCGAGGCTAATCCCGGTTACTACGATATTCTGAAAGAATACGAAAAGCTCAGCGGCATCCCCAGCCTGATCAACACCAGCTTTAACATGCATGAAGAGCCCATCGTCAACTCTCCGGATGACGGAGTAAGAGCCTTCATTCAGGGCGCGCTGGACTACCTTGCGATAGGGCCATTCCTGGTAAAACACCCGAACCCGGGGCATTGATCTGGTAACGGATGTAACGCCATGACAGCAGGATTGCTGACAGTGACAATAGAGACAGCAGCCGTTTGCGCAACATTGCGCGACGATTGGTTGGATCTGGAGCGCCGTGCACAACCCACGGTGTTTCTCTCCTGGCAATGGTTAGGGCACTGGCTAAGTGTCTACACGCCAGATGCTCTGGTGCTGCGCGTAACCGAGGGTGAGCGTTTGATCGGTCTCGGTTTAGTGGTCGAAACCGATGAGCGCCGCCACGGTGTGCTGAAATCCCGCTGCCTGCGCCTGCACCAAACCGGGCATAAACTCCTGGATCAGATCTGGATTGAGTACAACGGATTCCTGGCCGAACGGGGTAAAGAAAACGCCGTGGCCAAAGCCAGCCTGGAGTATCTGTGCAGTGCCATGCCCGGCTGGGACGAGTTCATTCTGGGCGCCATTGATGCTGAAGAAGCGGATCGATATGCCCGCATCACAGGTCTGTACAAGCATCTGCGCTGGGAGGCTCCCTGTTTCGGCGTGGACCTGGACGGCTTACGCCGTAGCGGTGGTCATTACCTTGATACGCTCTCACGCAATACCCGCCATCAAGTCAACCGTTCTCACCGGCTTTACAGCGAACGCGGTGAAGTCAGGCTGGTGCGTCCGGATTCAGTAGAACAAGCGCTGGCCGTGTTTGATGCCATCGGCCCCCGGCACCTTGAGCGTTGGGGAAATGGCCCTGATCAAAGCGGATTTGCCAACCCGGACTTTGTACGATTTCATCGCGAACTGATCCGTGAACAGTGGGCTCAGGGAGGCGTTGACCTGATATCCGTGATGGCCGGCGATGAGGAAATTGCCTTTTTCTATAATCTGCTGCACAACCAGGTGGTGTACTTTTACCTTGGCGGGATGGTCGTAGAAACCGATAATCGTCTGAAGCCGGGGTTGGTCGGCCACAGCTTGTGTATTGAAGACTATCGCCATCACGGTTTTCATTATTACGACTTCATGGGCGGTGATGAGCGCTACAAATCCAACCTGGGCCACTTCCATCGCAACCTGGTTCAGATCGCATTGCAGCGCCCGCGCTTCAAACTGAAGCTTGAAGACGTCGCACGGCGAGCAAGAAACCGCTGGCTCGGGGAGGCGGGTGCTGGCTATGAGCGCTGAACTGCAAACCCAGACCTCCAGATTTAGCGTTTTCCCTGCGGACGAATACAACCGGTATGTTGCAGGCCACCCTGCAGCAACGCCTTATCATCGCAGTGCCTGGCTGGAGGCCACAGAGCGTGCCTATGGCCATACATCCTGGCTTGTCAGCGTTCACCGCAATGAAAGGCTTTGTGGTGTGATGCCGCTGGTTGAAGTGAAACCACCTATTGGTACGAGCAGCCTCGTAACACTGCCATTTTGCGACTTGGGCGGTGTGCTGGCAGATAACGAAGACATCCGGGAACGGCTGATTGCAGAAGCCCTGACCCTGGTAAAAACAAATCGCATCAAAACCCTGGAAATCCGCGAGGGCGGAGCGGCACTGAATGCCGAAAAAGATGCCACAGGTCAACAAAAGCAGCAGAGCATCGAAGCGCTACCCGGCAACACCAAAGTGCGAATGCTGTGCGACTTGCCAGAAAACAGTGAAGCCCTGCTCAAAAACTATAAACCCAAGCTCCGCAGCCAGATTCGTAAGGCAGAGAAAAACGGGCTGAGAGCGGAGTTACACACAGAGGCGGATGCCGTACACCTGTTTTACGACGTGTTCACCCAGAATATGCGTAAGCTTGGTTCACCTGTGCACAGCCTGCAGTGGTTTCAGGCATTAAAAGCCGCCTATGGCGAAAACATGCTGATTGGTGTTGTCTTTCTGGTGGATAAACCCGTGGGCGCGGGCATTGTGCTGCTGGGCAGCAGAGAAGCCTGCATTCCATGGGCGTCCACGCTGGAAGAGTTCAACCGGCTGGCGCCTAACATGCTGCTGTATTGGACGTTCCTCAGCCATGTGTGCGATCTGGGGTACACCCGCTTCGACTTTGGCCGCTCCACCCTGGGTGAAGGCACCTATCGCTTTAAAAAGCAGTGGGGCGCCGAACCCTTTGAGCTGATCTGGACCGAATATCGCAGTGGAGAACAAATCCCGGCCAGCCTTGACGCAATTGGCGCTAAGGCATCTGGCGCATCCCGGCTAAGGCCTTTTATTGAAAATATCTGGCGACAACTGCCGCTGTCGGTTACCAACTGGCTGGGCCCAAAACTGAGACGATACATCACCTTATGACGTTAGTGCTGCTGTTAACACTGATTTGCCTTGCCGTTCCGGTTTACGTGTACTTCGGGTACCCGTCCATATTGTGGCTGCTCACCCATGGCCTGCCGGATATTACCCACCGCAGGGGGGATCAAAAGCCTTCTGTAGCACTGATTATTTCCTGCTATAACGAAGCAGACGTGATCCACGAAAAACTGCATAACGCTTTGGAGCTGGATTACCCACAACAGTTGCTTAAGATCTTCGTGGTATCAGACGGCTCAGATGATGGCACAGACGATGCGGTAAAAGACTTTGAGAGCGAACGAATAACATTGATCCGGCAGGAAGGCCGCCTGGGCAAAACCATGGGTATCAATCTGGCCATGGAACAGATTACCGCCGACGTCACTGTGTTCAGCGACGCCAACGCCATGTACGCCAGTGATGCGATCAGCAAACTGGTGCGCAACTTCGCAGATCTGGATGTGGGCTACGTGGTGGGCGCAGCTCTTTATACCGATGGTAACCAAGGCGCCAGCGCCCGCAATGAAAACCTCTACTGGCGCTACGAGCTGGCCATCAAAGCCATGGAATCCCGGCTGCATTCCGTAGTGGGCGGTGATGGCGCCATCTATGCCATTCGTACCAAACTCTGGGAGCCGTTACAGCAGCAGGATATCAACGATTTTGTGAACCCCCTGCAGATTATTGCCAAAGGCTACCGGGGCGTGTTCGATGCTGACGCCCGCTGCTTTGAAGAAACCGCTGGCGATTTTGACCGGGAAGTGGCCCGCAAGGAGCGGATTGTAAATCGCGCTATACGGGGCTTGATGCGGGTAGGGCAGGTAATGAATCCGGCGAAAGCGGGGGTTTTTGCGTTTGAGGTAATCTCCCACAAACTGCTGCGCTGGCTGATTCCTCTGTTCCTGCTTGCGGGCGTAGTCGGTAGCGTTATTCTGGCTTTTGCCGGCTTCGGTCTGTTTCAGCTTATCGCCGCAGGAACGGTGTTGATGTTGGCTCTGACACTGGTGGGACACCTTTCCGCAAATCGAAACCAGCTGCCTACCTGGATCGCCACGCCTTATTATTTTGTGATGGTGAACGGCTATGCCGTAAAAGGCATTGTGAGGGCCATGCAGGGGCGAACTCAGGTTACGTGGAACAGTGCCAGGAACGCAGAAAAAGGAAATTCGGGAGTGTCAGATACTGAGGCCAAGCTGCGAGTACTTCAATTCATTACCCCAGCGGGTTTCTACGGGGCGGAACGCTGGGTTCTGGCGCTTGCGAACAACGTTAATCGGGATGGTGTTATCTGTGACCTGGCGGTGACCCGGGAGTCGCCCGATCAGGACTTGTCGGTAGCCGAATACTACCCTCGCAAAGATGGCCAGCAAGTACATTATCTCGATATGCATGGCCGCTTTGATTTGAGGGTAGTTGCGAGTTTGTGCGACGTCATCCGCAGCCGCCAGATCGACGTTATTCATACTCACGGGTACAAATCCGACATACTTGGGCTACTCGCCGCCAAGCGGACGGGTATTGCCTGTGTAAGTACACCCCATGGTTTTTCGGGCAACGTGGGCTTTAAACTTGCGACCTTTATCCGCATGGGCACTCACATGCTTCGTTACTTTGACCAGGTTGTTCCTCTTTCCGAGGAGCTTATGGATGATATGAAACGATTCAAAGTACCCGAGTCCAAAACCTCGTTTATCCGGAACGGAGTCGACCTCACTGAAATAGACGCGGCGCTGGCGAACCTGCCTGAAGATAAAGGCCTCAACTCAGATTCACGAATCATCGGTTTTATCGGCCAGATGATCCCTCGAAAAGGCATACCAGACCTTATCGCGGTTTTTGACCAGCTCTATCAACAAGCCCCAGACCTCCGCTTACAGCTTCTTGGGGATGGCAGTCAAAGGCCAGAGCTGGAGCGTCAGGCCGCTGAATTAAGTAGCACTAGCGCTGTTGAGTTTTTGGGCTTCCGCAGCGATCGGCTGGAACTACTCTCAAAGTTCAGCCTGTTTGTTATGACATCCTCTCTTGAAGGTATTCCCCGGTGCATGATGGAAGCCATGGCTGTTGGCGTGCCAGTAGTCGCTTACGATATTCCCGGTGTTGATCAGCTAGTTGAACATGGTAAAACCGGGCTGCTTGCGCCGTTTGGAGACAAAGCTTCATTGGAAGCTTGTTGTAAGCAAGTTCTCGATGATCCTGAGCTGGCCGGTACGCTCAGCCGTAATGCGCGTGAAATGGTTAACGAGCGCTATTCAGCCGCCCGCATGGCCAACGAATACGAGGTTCTGTTCCGAAAGCTGACTGGCAGATCAGAAAACATTGCGCCGAAACCTGAGGAAGCCAATTAATGTGTGGGCTGGCCGGCTTCCTTCGCACTGATTCAACTCCTGACAGGGATGCACACCAGCGCTGGCTCGATAACATGGGGCAGGCAATCATTCACCGCGGCCCCGATGCCGGTGCAACCTGGCTTGACGACTCTGCAGGGCTGGTGCACCGCAGGCTGAGCATTCTCGATCTCAGTGATGCGGGTACCCAGCCCATGGTGTCTGCTTCCGAGCGTTACGTGATTGCCTACAATGGCGAGATCTACAACTTTCAGGAATTACGTGACGAACTCATCAGCCTGGGCCACAGTTTCCGTACACGAACCGATACAGAAGTTCTGCTCGCCCTCTACGAAATTCATGGGCCGAAGTGTCTCCAGCTGTTGAATGGCATGTTCGCTTTGGCCATCTGGGACCGCACCGCTCGTAAACTGTTCCTGGCTCGGGATCGCCTTGGTAAAAAGCCGCTGTACTTTTACGAAGCAAACGGACAGTTTGCGTTCGCCTCGGAGCTGAAAGCCTTAACGCCTGCACCCTTTGTTAAAACTGAACTACGCCACGACGCAATCAAAGATTTTTTCGCTTACCAATATGTGCCTGACCCAAAAACCATCTACAAAAACATCCACAAACTGGCCCCTGGCTATTGGCTAGAAACAGACGGCACTCAAACACACCAGGAACAATACTGGGATGTCTCTTTCAAATCCTCCTCCAACGCCAGCTTAAGTGAACTGGAAGATGGCCTTTACAATCTGATAGACGACGCCGTTCGCCTGCGCATGGTCAGCGATGTCCCCCTTGGGGCATTTCTGAGTGGCGGTATTGATTCAAGCGCGGTGGTCGGGTTAATGGCAGGCCACACCAGCACCCCAGTGACAACCTGCGCCATCGGGTTTGATTCAAAGCGGTTTGATGAAGTGCACTGGGCAAAAAAAATTGCGGAGCAGTTCAAAACCGACCATCACGAATTCACAGTGAAAGACAACGTCGCAGAAAGCCTTGGTAACATCGCCCGCTTTTTCGACGAACCCTTTGCAGACCCTTCGTTCGTTCCCACGTATTTTGTATCCCAGCTGGCACGCCAAAAAGTCACTGTGGCACTGGCTGGCGACGGGGGGGATGAGAACTTCGCAGGCTACAGCAAATACTATACTGACCAGATCGAAAATCAGTTACGGGGCCTGTTCCCGGCCGGAATTCGCCATAGCCTGTTCCCCGGGCTTGCCCACCTGGCAGGAATGGTAAACAGTGGCCCCACGAGGAAAGCCAGATCACTCTTGGGAACCTTGGCTTTGGAGCCTGATGAAGCGTTTTTTATCACAAACAGCTTCTTCCGCAGAGATGTTTGGAACGATCTCGTGAGAGGTGAACTGAAACGGGAAACCCGCGATTACGACCCTGCGAATATAACTCGCGACCATTACAAGAATGCAGACACGGACGACCACCTATCCAGCATTCTCTATACAGATATCAAAACCTATCTTCCTGGAGATATATTAGTGAAGGTAGATCGAATGAGTATGGCCAACTCTCTGGAAACCCGGGCTCCGCTTCTTGATTACCGGGTGGTGGAGTATGCGGCGCAGATACCCGCAGCGTTGAAACTTCACGGTAAAGAAAAGAAGTACATTCTGAAGAAAGCCTTTGAGCGCATGCTCCCGGAAGACGTTTTGTACCGGAAGAAAATGGGCTTCTCTGTCCCATTGGCACAGTGGCTGCGCCATGAACTAAGGCCTACCGTTGAACAACTTTTGTTGTCTTTCAATAGCGGTGTGTCCAACTTTTTTGAACCTGCGGGTATCCGCAAGCTCTGGAAACAACATCTGGCAGGGGATGACCAGTTTACGCAGGAGCTTTGGTCGCTACTGGCCTTTGAACTCTGGTGGCAGCAGTATCAGGTGGGTTCATGACAGAGTCAGCAAAATCATTGCGGGTACTGCACCTCACTTTCAATATGGGCATTGGTGGCACCGAACAGGTCATAAAACAGCTTGTTCTGGGCATGGCTGACGAGGGTGTGACCTCAGAAATCCTGTGCATAGACGGCCATATCGGGCCAGTAGGCGAAGCGCTTCAAAAAGTCGGCGTGCCGGTGCATCAGCACAAACGCAAACAAGGGTTTGACTGGTCACTGACCCAGTCAATCCGCAAGCGCTTGAGGTTAGGGCAGTTTGATGTAATTCACTGTCACCAGTACACACCCTGGGTTTATGGATGGCTCGGTGCGGTGGGCACCAAAGCAAAAGTTGTATTCACAGAACACGGGCGTTTCCATCCAGACAGATACAGGCGCAAGGCGAGACTGATCAACCCAATACTCGCACGGTTTACACCGACAATTGTCGCAATTTCTGAGGCAACAAAAAAAGCTCTGATAGAGTACGAGTACCTGCCCGAAGGCAAAATACAGGTCATCTACAACGGCATTAAACCACTGACTAAAAACATCGAAGCGGCAGCAGCCGTACGCAAAAAACTCGGGATACCTATTGAAGCCCTTGTAATTGGGACTGTTTCCAGGCTCGACCCGGTAAAAAACCAGCAGATGATGCTGAAAGCCTTTAAGTTGTTCCTGCAGAAGCATCCAGACTCTTATCTGCTAATGGTGGGTGATGGCCCGGACAAAAACTCGCTGGTAAACCTTGCTGACGAATATGAAATAAGCTCCAGAGTAATTTTTACCGGCTTTATCGATGCGCCAGTGCATTACTTGAGTGCCATGGATATGTTCCTGCTTTCATCTCATACTGAGGGCACATCCATGACGTTGCTTGAGGCTATGAGCCTGCAGATACCAGCCATTGCAACAGCAGTCGGTGGAAACCCGGAAATTATCATCCAAAACGTCACGGGCAGGCTCACCGAACCCGATGATGAGCGTTCATTCTCCAACGCCATGGTGGAGTTGGCCGAGAGCTCACAGCTCAGAAAAAATATGGGTGAAAAAGCCAACGAAAGATTTGCAGAGAAATACAGTACAAAAATCATGAAACAACATTATCTTGCCTTATATGTTAGCCGCTAACCTTAGCTTTATAACGAATAACTGCCAGAGTCACAGCCTTTATGGGTAAGTTCGCCCTTTTATTTTTCACACTGTTTATCACAGGTATTTTGGCTGCCCTGCTGGTCACGCCTGTAGCATCGGTGTTGGTGTACAAAATGGTATACATGGTAAACCCCGACAGCCGTTGGTGGGCTGCCAGTATTCCGGGGCTGAGGTACTCACTGATTGCCTCGTTAACCATGATCTTCGTGCTGGCCATAAGATACAAAGAGCTCTCTGCTCAAGCACCCTGGAAAGAACAGCCCGTATTCAAATGGATTTTCGCCATTCTGGTGATGTATTTGTTGATGATTAACATCGCCATCGTCCCCGAGGTGCATAAAACTTTTACCATTGAGTTTTTGAAACTGGTGGTAATCATTTTTGTGGCTTACAAACTTGTCAACACCGAAAAAGCATTGGATGCATGTCTCTGGATCTATGTGTCTGGTGCCACTTATATAGGCTACATAGCCTATTCGACAGGCCGCAACAGCCAGGGCCGGGTTGAGGGTATTGGCATGATCGATACGGGCGGTGACGGCAATATGACAGCCGCCGTTCTGGTTCCGGCGCTAGCGATCCTCACCTATAAGGCATGGCTCGGTAATAAAAAGGTTAAGGTGCTGGCGGTGCTCTGTGGCGCACTCATCGCAAACGGTGTCGTATTGATTAACAGCCGTGGGGCTTTTCTGGGCGCAGTGGCGGGAGGGCTATACTTTGTTTTCTACATGTTGTTCTCGAAATACCAGCGAAAGGGGCAGCGAGCCTCTGCCATTCTGATTATTGTGCTCGGTCTGACGGGTGTTCTCTTTGTTGCAGATGAAGCCTTTTGGGAAAGAATGCAAACTATACAGTCGGTAGAGGACGGGGGTAAAAGTGGCTCTCACCGGGTAGACTTCTGGCTTGCAACCTTCGATATGATGGAGGATCACCCATTGGGGGTGGGGATTCAGGGGTATATTGAACTCAGTCCACGTTATTTGGCAGAACGGTATTTTGAGGGAAGGAAAATCGGTAAAGCGGTACACTCCACTTGGTTCCAAGTGCTCTCAGAGATCGGCTGGGTAGGGTTGTTCATGATGATCGCAATGCTGGCCTCGACAGCACGACAGGCACACAGAGCAAAAATGTTTGTTTTGAGCCAGGAACACTACGATGCCTACTTTAAAATACTGGCTCTGGAAGGCGCCCTGCTAAGTTTTCTGATTGCCGCGAGCTTTATAGACCGAGGCAGGGCCGTCATGCTCTATTGGCTTGTCTTGTTGGTGCTTGTTGCCGTCAATATTTATTATCTTCAGCCAAAACGCGCCGAGAGTGACATGAAGCTACCCGTTCGGAAAAGGAAGAGTCCAGCAAGATGAACGCCTTGGTTTCCGTAATTATACCCGTCTACAACCGGGAACATCTGGTTTCTCAAGCTATCGAGAGTGTTCTTGCCCAGACCTACCAGCCAGTTGAAATTATTCTGATAAATGATGGCTCAACCGACGCTTCCCTGTCGGTACTCAGGAAATTTGAAACGCTATTCCCAGACCAGATCCGAGTGATTGACCAACCTAATCAGGGGCAGATAATCGCCAGAAACAATGGCATCCAGGCGGCAAGGGGTGAATACATTGCTTTTCTTGATAGTGATGATCTTTGGCTTGAAAATAAACTCGAGCGCCAAATGCCGCTGTTTCAGGATGGAGTCGGTTTGGTTTACTCGGGGACTGAGGTAATTGATAAAGAAGGTCAGACAATTCGAGTGGAGCCCGCAGACGGCTCCATAACAGGAAATATCTACCCTCAGCTATTAATAAAAAACCGAATGACGGGGGGCACTGTAGTGGTAACCGCAGAAGCGCTATGGCACGTCGGACTTTTCTCGACCGATTTTAAAGCGGCTGAGAACTGGGATCTTTGGTTACGAATTTCTAAGGTTTATAGCGTACGTGTGGTGCGCGATCCTTTGGTGAGGTACCGAGTTCACGACGGCAATATGTCTGGTGACGCTCAACTGATGATTCATGCCAAGTTACAGATCATGGAAAAGCACTGCGACCTGCAGTCGAAAGATGTCGCCGTTGCTCGTTGCTCACGCTTAGCTTATGCAGATTATCATTACCGAAAAGGATTAATTTATTTCGCTAATGCTGAATATAGAATCGCAAGAAAAGAATTCTTTAGAGTAACTGTTTATTGCCAAAACTATAAAGACACATGGTTACGAATTATCAGGACCTATTTAGGGAAGCGTGGGAATTCTGTTTTACGCCTAGTGAAAAGGAATTCTTTAACTGATTAATAACGATCATTTAAAAGTTGGTTAAATTAAATTATATGGCAAGTGTTAGATCTGCATTGCTTTATTCGTCACTGGGGCGCTATGCTCTGATGGCTGTTGGGTTGGTGAATACTATTGTTGTTGCCCGGCTACTGACACCGGAGGAGATAGGCGTTTTTGCAATGGCCAGCTCTATTGTTGTCATAATGAGCGAGTTCAGAATTCTTGGGGCAAATTCATATATCATTAGGGAAGAAGAGCTTACTGAACATAAAATAATGTCAGCTTATGGGCTGACCATAATTATATGTTGGAGTTTGGGTCTGTGTGTGCTTTTTGCTGCGAAGCCCCTGTCTATATTCTTTGATGTCGAAGATTTGGCGTCTATATTCATAATTCTGTCAGTTAGCTTTATCTTCGCTCCTTATATAAGTATACCTAATGCTTTGTTGGCTAGGAATTATAAATTCAAAGAAATATCAATTATTAGATTGTCTTCAGCTATTTTGACTCTTGTGTTGGTCTTTGTTTTGATAAAATTTGGATTCAGTTATTATGCTTTAGCTTTAGGTGGCTTATTTTCTGTGCTTTTCAGATTTATATTGTACATGTATTTTACCAGAGATATTAAGGTTTACATGCCTCGATTTAAAAGCATGAAGCCAATAGTAAAACTTGGAATTTACACCTCACTGAGCCATATGCTTCAAAAAGCACAGACTACTGCCCCGGATATGGTGATCGGTAAAATGGGAGGCCCCAGTCAAGTCGGGATATTTTCGAGGGGGTTGGGGTTTATATTGTTTATACAAGATACTCTTCTTTCAGGCATATCTCCGGTTGCTCTACCTTATTTGTCAGATGTAAAAAAGAGGAATGAGAGCATAACCAAAGCTTATACGCGCGCTTCTCAGCTAATTACTGGCGTTCTCTGGCCGGTACTGGGCGTAGCGAGTGTGTCTAGTTTACCGGCCATTCGGCTAATGTTTGGTGACCAATGGGATCAGTCGGCTCCGATTGCTAGTGTTGTTGCCTTTTGGGCAATCTTTCGCACTGGGCATATTTTAGCGCCGAATGCTTTTGTAGCGACAGGACAGGAAGCTTCGTTGCTGGTTAAAGAAATTATTGTATTTTCTATTTTCCTGGTTTCTATAATTTACGGATATTATAATTGGGGAATAATAGGTGCTGCCTATGCTTTTGTTTTTTCCGGGTGTGTGGATTTTTTTATATCAACTTATTTTATGAAAGTGAGATTGGGGCTCGAAGTGCTGGCATATTTTCGATCATTGACATTAAGTTTTGTCATTATGGCACTCTGTTGGATGGCGACGTCAATCCTGTCTTATGTGTTCCCATTCGACCAAGTCGTGCCCCTTTATACTTTTTTTCAAATATTAATAATTTTGCCAGTTGTTTGGTTGCTGGCAGTTTTTGCTACAAGGCATCCCATAAAGGAAGAAGTAATTGGATTATATAATGCAAAGTTTAAAAGATATAAGTGATGGTAGTTTAATATTAGGTGCGTGTTCGAAGTGACTTTTAATAATCATCCGGTATTTTCTAATTTAACTCCAGTGAAGAAGGGTAAGCTCAATGACGAAACCGCTGATTAGTCTTATTCTTTGCACAAGAAACCGCGCTGAGCAACTTGGCAAGGCATTGAAATCAATAGAAAAAATTGTCTTCGATGGGCAGTGGCAGCTTGTTATTGTAAATAATGGCTCTACTGACCTAACCGAGTCGGTCGTAATTGACTTCGAAAATAGCTGTAATTTTAATATCACCTATGTTTACGAGCCTCTCCCTGGCTTATCTAGAGCAAGAAATGCTGGGTTGAGCAATGCTGAAGCCGAAATAGTTGCATTTACAGATGATGACTGTTACCCAGAAGCGGACTTTTTAACACGCGTATTTTTATGTATGTCTAACTCCGACTTTGCTTTTTGTGGCGGTAGGGTTCTTTTATACGATAACAACGATGCCAAACTAACTGTTCAGGAAAAGAATGAAAGATTATTGATCGAACCTAATAAATCTCTTTATTCTGGACCACTGATAGGAGCGAATATGGCCTTCAGAAAAAATGCAGTTTTAACAATTGGTGGTTTTGATGAGAGAATTGGGGCTGGAACTCGCTATGCAGCAGGAGAAGAAACAGACTTAATCAAGCGGCTTGGGACTAGGGGGATGAGAGGTATTTATGATCCTTTGATCGTCGTCAATCATCATCACGGTAGGCAGAGTAAAAGTGAAATAAGAGGTATACTGAAAAACTATAGTAAAGGTCGGGGTGCGTGTTTGATTAAGGCTGTATTCTCTACGGATATTTCAAAAATTCAGATGCTAAAGAGTTGGTACTGGAATAAACGAAACCAATCCATTTTTCAAATTTTCTATGAAACGCTTTATGCCTTTATATTTTTAATTGAGAATAGGTTTAGTCGAGATAGGATATTGAATCATCCTTCTAAATCTTTAGTTGTCCCCGTTTGAAGTTTTTAGCACTTGAATTTTCATAATGCGTATATTTTTTTGTGTTAGTGATAGAGCTTTAATGTTTCAATTTTAGGGGGTTAAAAATTGTGATTGATTTTGAGGCTTTAAAAGAGAATATTAGAACTATTATAAATCCTCTAATAAAAGATTTTGACAGTATCGCTCTATTCGATTTCCCGAATTATTCTAATGTGGGCGATAGCGCTATTTGGCTTGGAACAATGGATTACCTCAAAGAGAACGCATGTTCTTCTCGGATAATATGGGTTTCGGATAAAAAGTCGATTAACGAAAGAAATCTGCCAGTATTTGATAATAGTACAGTTCTGATAATTTGTGGCGGTGGAAACTTTGGAGATCTTTGGGAAGATCATCAAGAGAATAGAAAGAAAATAATAAGTAATTATCCAGATAATCGTATAATTCAGTTCCCCCAATCAATACACTTTCAAAGGAAGTCTAATCTTGAAAGTACCAAGAATGTAATAACTAAACATAAAGATCTACATCTTTTGGTTCGAGATCTGGAGAGCTTTGAGGTGGCAAAATCCTTTGTAGGTACCAAGGTATATCTTTGTCCGGATATGGCATTTTATATAAATAAATTACCGAGGCTTGGAGAAGCGAAACATGATATTATTGCACTAATGCGCACTGATAAAGAAAGTGCTATATCCGAAGATTATCGAAAATATCAAATTCCCTCTTTTGACTGGTTATCTGAGCCAAGAACTGTCGCAGTTCGCTTTGACTCCTTTATGAGGAGCTACCCGTCAATAATGAGACGCTTTCCATCGATTAACAATGTACTGCAATCATTCGTGTTCAAACGATTGGCAGAAGAGAGATTTAAGAGAGGGTGCCAGCTACTTGTGCAAGGTAAAGTCGTTATTACTGATCGACTCCACGCTCACATTATGTGTATGCTTTTAGGAATTCCGAGCATTGTTCTAGATAACTCTTACAATAAAATTAAAAATATTATGAGTTTATGGGAAAGCAGTTCTGAAAAAACATATCAGACAGATTCCTTTGATGAAGCTGTAGAATTAGCAAGTAAATATCTTGAAAAATAGCGAATGTAACTATCTAAGATAGAGTCGTATCGTTGACGTTAAACTCGATAAAATTTTCGAGCAACTGGTTCAGCCATGCTCGATATCTTGCTCTTTTTTCGCCACTACTCCATGGCCCCAAGCGGAGTAGTAAATGGTGAAGGAAATGCCACCGAATGGCGTTAGAGTCAATCCCAAGATTCTGCGCCGCGGTGACAACTTGCGCTTCTTTTAAAACATTGATAGCGATGCTTGGTTCCTCTGAGCATGAGGGTAGTGAGAGTGCAAGAGTGAAGTGATCATACATTGGCATTGTGGTTATCGCGAAATCTTCGAAGTCGATCACAGTGACATGGGATGTGTCGATAATTAAATTATTTAGGCAGAAATCACCGTGTTGGGGTATCGGCGTGCAAGCTGGCATTTTTGACAGATCTCTAACGGCAAACTCAATGAGTTTCTCAAGCTCAGTGTTCACTGTGTGTTCCGTATTTTTATATAGCGTATAGGCTAGGAGAAGCTCTTCATGGGTGTGAAGCTTTTTGGCTTTGTGAGCACTATCAGCAGCAATCGCAGAATGAAATTCCGTCAATGTCTGCCATAGTCTTTCCTCTAGGCGTGCTCGTGCGTCTTCAGTACGAATCTTTGATTTGATCTGAAACCAAGGTGCACCTTTCACCCCAAGTTGAAAATCGTACTTAACTCCTGCATATTCATAAATCCCAACACCTTTCGGAACTAGATTACCTGCCAGTTGATATAAGTGTTTGTGAACTCGATGGGTGTGAAAATCATGTTCGTCACTCATTTTACGAATTACGTAGTCTGGATAATCAGATGACTCTCCGAACACTAAATAGATCGGCCGGGTAGTGCTTATACAAGCAATTGAATGGTTGATTTGTTGGTTGTTATTCAACCCTGCGGCCGAGAGAAGCCGTTTAATGAATAGCATGATTACTCACTGTATAAGGAAAGTCCTAATCCGCCAACAGCAGGGTTGGCTCCAATAAGCTTACCGACCAGATACTTGATTGTGTTTACCAAAGAAAAGCCCGCGTAGGGCAATACATTTTTTGTAACATATTGGTCAGCGTAAGTGTTGATTTCGTAAACACACGCAGGGTACTCCAATGAGGGGTAGACGCCAATTAGGCTTGCGTGCAAAGAGGAATGTTCTTTGCTAAGTCGCTGGTGTAAACCTTTCAGTATAGTCATGCTTCTGTAAAGATTTTTGATGTTCTGATACTTATGAGAACTGGTGCTTGTAGCAACAACGATACAGCAGTGCGCTGAAGTATCGAGCATCTGCCTGGCTTTTAGGAGGGTGGCAGCTGGATTATTGAGATCGAGATGTGCTATTGGGCTCTGTAGTACGTCTTTGAGCTGGGAGAATGGCTCTTCGATAGTATGGGAGTTTTGCATGGGCTTGCTAATTCCTTGAAGCGATGATTGAGCAAAATGGAAATCATGTTGAGTAGCCCGCGGGTATATGTTGGCATGGCACGTATACAGTCAGATATGGGAAAACAAGATTTAGATGAACGGCATGTTTCTAGATTTGTTGGTAAACCCATTCCAACCCGACCTTTGTAATCTGACTCATCTCTCTATTCGAGTTCCAGGACAAAAGATCTTTCATATAATTTTGAGCGGCCAGATGGGTCAGGAAATTAAAAGCCAAATTGCAGCGGAAGTAGGGGGTTTCCGTAATTTCAGGCGGCACCCCGTAGGCTTTCAGGAAGCGCCCAGGTAAATCACCAAGAAGCTTTCGACGGCTATTGTTTGTTTGAGCTATTGCCCATAAGCCACTGTAGAAACGCACTAGATCTTCGAGATTACCCGAAATGCGAGTGTCGCCAAAATCGAGAATATGCAGGTTCTGTTGGCGATCCATAAGAATGTTGTAAATAGTGAAGTCGCCGTGAAGCCGGCATGGAAATGCGCCGTTCGCTGATAGATAGTCAGGTTTGCGAAGGCTGCTTATCTCAGCGCCAAATTTTTTTTCGATCCTCGCCAGTTTGCTTTCGGGAATAAGGCGGTTTTGCCTTATATCTTTTATCTTCTGGTGAAAATCGGCTTCAAGCCAACTACCATCCGCACCTTTTGGTGTTTCCTCAATGGAGCTCAGGTGGTACTTTTTTAACCAACTGCCGACTTCAATAATTCTAGCTCGGATGATCTTCGGATCGGAAAGCTGGTTGCCTTTTAAGCGTCCCAAGAGATAGGTTGAGTTCCAGACCTTGAGAAATAATTCCTGTGCTTCCACTTTGCGCGTGGTGAGACGGTTTGTTGTCTCGTCAAAGCCCATCAATTCCACTACATTGACGTGTTCGGTATGAATGCCCAGGTCACGACAGCGAGCCAGTTCCAGCGCTTCCGGCTTAAGGCTAATTTGCGATGTGTGCTTTTCATAGATTTCCGCTGAAAAAGTGCCAGTACTACGAGGATTTACGCGCACCTTTACATTTTGCGTACTCATTTGAGTTGCCTTTTTTCTTTAAGATTCTATCTGAGTTGGAAGCGTACTTGGAATCTAACGAGTCGAGGCAGGTGTCTCGAATCTTCGAGCGACCTGACTTTGAGTTTGCTGTAGTTTACTGCCATCCGATTCGACATCATATCTATTATAGCAGCTACAGCCTAGAGTTTGTCTTATAAGGCCGCCTCCCTAGCTTGGTTGGCGCCTATATAGCACTGCATTAAGTGATGGGGTTTGATGCGCGTTTCTTGCTACTATTACTTGAGTTAGCCTGAGTCCAGTTTGCGTGACAGAATAGAGCGATGCCCATTGCTTTGGCTGAAGGAACTTGTCTACTCATACCGAGCGAAGGAATATATCATGTCTTTGAGCAAAAAATCACTTATAAACAGCATTTTAGCAGGCTTCGTACTGTTTGGAACTACGTTATCCCGCGCAGAAGTATTATTCTATGAGAGCTTTGACCAACAGCCTGATTGGGACAAAATGGTTGACCCTAACCCTAGTTCCGAGAATTCGCGGGCACGAGTGAAGGATGATTTGATCCCGGAGGGGTGGGACCTTGTTCGTTCCGAGGCTACTTGGGCACCATCACGCGGTCATATGGATCGCCATGAGCCGTTTGAGATCAAGGCGGCCGACGCTGCGAAGGCCCGTGGCGGTGAAGGAAAGGCAATGGTGAACTGGCGCGATAGTCATGATCCTGGCTGGAATCGTTGGAACTCTGACGGCATATTGTTAAAGAAAATAGGAGACCAGAAACAGGTTTATGTCGAGTTCTATGTTGCGTTCTCGCCAGAAACCTACATCACATTTTCCAACGGTGGCTTAGGTACCTCCAAGATATTTCGCATATATGGATTTACAGGCGACTGGAGCGATCCGTTTAATTACTTTGCTGGCGCAACGCACCCCGAACTGCTCTGGGCAATCACCGGCTCGCCAAAGAAGTATGGCCTTCGGAATAAACTGTCGCTGTATGGGATGAACAATGATCCCGTGAATTACCCCGGCATGCCAGGAAGTTCTCACGGTGGAGATCACTCTCTAAGTTATATTAGTAACGTTTTAAACCCTCTGCCTGATAAGACAAATGGCGGCTTTGTCCTTCCGAAAACTGGGGGCGCAACAATGGAGCGTATTTTCGGTCCACCAGGTACGTACACGAAGGTAGCTTTTTTTGTTAAATTGAATTCCGAGAAAGGTGCATTCGATGGCGTCCTAACGCAGTGGATAGACGACATCAAAATCCTTCATACCGATACACTAAATTGGGTGCCGGATAATAAAAATGGAATAGCGTGGAACGTCGTAGGACTTGGTGGCAATGATTTCTTTCAAGGCTACCCGAACGAAGATCGCCACGAGGAATGGTACGCCATTGATGATGTAAAGATATTGACGGAGGTACCAGGTTATCTGCGCGATGAGTCAACAAATACTGCCGCTCCCAATCCCCCTTTAGGGATTACTATTGACTAATTTTGGTACCGAGCTTTGGCCAACATTATTGAAATCCGCCGTATTAATGCAGAGTCAGGACTTTTGGCTTCTTACATTGTGTAATCGCACCAAAATTGAAAACTAGTAGAGGATAAGCATGACCAATTTGAAAATGAAAACCGGTCTTGGCATTCTGGTAGGCGCGGTGATGGCGGCGGCGGGTGCATCGGCTGGGGTGATTTTTGAGGAAAATTTTGACGATCAGCCGGACTGGACGAGCGCTATGTACTCCACAGACACGGTGCAGCGTGCAGCGACACATATAATCCCGAAAGGGTGGTATTCAATTCGTCAAGTTCCCCAGTGGGCACCCTCGAAGGGCCACTCTGACCGGCATGAAGCTATCGAGATTCTTTCAGCCAATGCAAAAAAGAGCCGCAGCGGCACTGGCAAGAGCTATGTGAGTTACAGGGATTCCTACGACAAAGGATGGAATTTTTGGGCATCTGAATCCATATTGCTAAAGTATTTACCAAAAGGCTATGACCAGCTTTATGTTGAGTTCTGGATCAGATTTGATCCGAAGTGGACGCGCACTAAAGTTGAAGGATTCGCGAGTGCCACTTCTAAGCTTTTCAGAATATCGAGTTGGAGCGGTGACGGTTCTGAGTACGGCGCGTTCTCGGACGGCAATATTGGGCCTATCGCGCTATGGGACCATAAACTCAATAGTTACGGTATGCGAACCGGGATTGCTCTCAGGGGAGGCCCACACAGTGATAACTACAAGTTCGTGAAAGAAGATTTACCCGATATAGGGCATTTCTTTTCGTCAGGTAGCCTTGGCGATCTGAACATGAGCTACAAGAGTAGTCTGGCAGGGTTAGGCAAAGATGGTAACGATCCCAAACTTGTTGATCGGGTTAATGGCGGTCACATCACACCGAGCTCTGGGAAGATCGAGCACGATAATGTTTTTGGCCCGGGCGACTCTTGGACAAAGGTAGGGTTTTTCGTGAAAATGAACTCTGCTCCCAATGTAAAAGACGGTGAGTTCCGGATGTGGCTGAACGACCAACAGATAGTTGTTAGTACAAAAATTCCTTGGATTCGCCCATCTGGAACCCACGATGAAAACGCCAAGTGGAACCTTGTGGCTATTGGTGGCAACGACTTTTTCCAAACCTACCCGAACGAAGACCGCCGCGAGGAATGGTACTCTATTGATGACATAGTTATTCGTACCGATATTCCGGATTATGTTGATTCCGACTCAGGTTTGGGAGTCGAACATTCTGCGTCCCCTAATCCTCCTGTTGGCTTGCAGGTGAGATAATCTTAGATGTCCATTTCGAAACACTTTTGCCAAGGCCAAAACTCCGTCCCAAAAGGTATAAAAAATCCAAAAAATAAATTGCAAAGAGATTGCGTAGATTCTTCACGATGTTTTTTGACCTACGTAATCTTTTAATTGTGAATGCCAACGGCACTGCGAGCCCGATAATAAGAGAAACTCCAGCGCTAATAGGGTTCTCTAATCCGAGGTTGAGGAGAAAAGAGACAAAACTAAATAGAAATACTAAAAGGAGATAAAAAGTCGGGTCACTTTTGGTTCCAACCCAATCTTGAATGTAGTTTTCGGAATGCCAAATTTGGCGAATAAAAAATTGCTTTAATGTGACTGGATTGCCCAAATGAATCACATTTAACATATCCGTCATTCTTACATTGTGATTGCGAGCTTTGAGCGAAAGTGAGAGTTTCGTGTCCTCACCTGATGTAACTTGATCGTCGAAACCACCAACGTGCACAAAATCCTTTTTTTTGATAAAGATACAGCAGCCTAAAAGTTCCTTTGGAGGCGTTTTACTCTCTAAAAGCCATGCTTTTTCAATCCAATGCGCGGAGGATTTCAGCTCAGCGCCGCCGCCATAAACCGCGTTATCTGATGAAAGTGCTTCGACGCCCAGGGCAAGCCAGTCTGGGGGCGCGATACAGTCGGCGTCAATGAAGGCCAGGCATTCTCCTTGGGCCGCTTTCGCGCCGGCGTTCCTCACTGCGCCAACAGGACCGTCTTTTTGATTAACTATTATAACGTCAAAATTCTGTGCAATTTCTAATGTTTTGTCCGTTGAGTTATTGTTGACTACAATAATTTCAAAATTTCTTTTTGGGTAATTTTGATTCTCAAGCGAGCTTAGGCATTGCGCTATGAAATTTTCTTCATTGTGTGCCGGAACGATAACGCTAATATATTTGTGAGCCACGTTTGATCCTTAGGATGGAAGTCGGTTTTGTTTAGATAGCTCCCTGATTTTCTCTAATCACCGAACGAAACTTGCCATTACGACCACGTGGTATTTCTGGTACGTGTTCAATACCTATTTTGAAATCATCCCCGAGCCTTTGTTTACAGTTGGCAATAAGTATGCTTTCATCAAAGTCTCCGGTTAAGTCTTTCACTAATTTTATGTTCGCCGAGCCAGCTTGGTTTTGAACTACCTGTGCCTCCAAGATACCATCAACACCTTTGAAAATGTGGTCAATGCGCCCGATCAGGCGCCCGTCGCTCGTCTCGATGAAGTCGTCGACCCTTCCATTGATGGATTTTAGCCCAGGTGTCCCAATCGCCGATGTTGACGCATTCGCTAACGTTGCTGTATCACCAAGATTGTACCGAAGTAAGGGCATTTGATTGTTGGTCATAGTTGTGGCCAGTAACTTGCCGGTATCATTTGAGTCTGGGCCAATTTCTACTTCTGTAACGCCTATTAGAGGATTAGGTTGATAGATTCCTTCCTTATTCTGCCCAGCAAATATCACGTATTCAGCGGTTCCGTAGTAGTCGTAAATTGCGCAGCCAAATACAGATTCAATTTTCTCCCGTTGCCACTGAAGGAGCGTCTCTGAATTAGTAATAATGGCCCGTGGTTTAAAATCCGGCTTTGAATTGGATTTCTGGTAGTGAGTGGCAAGCATATAGATTGCTGACGGGTAGCCGATGAGTTCTAGTGGCTGAAAAGTGTTCAGCTCTTTCTTATAGTGGGGAAACGTCTTTTCGTTAATATGGTAGCTGGAAAACAGTCGCTGGTTTTCAGACCGGTTGAAGCGTGAAAAAGGCGGCTCCATGTCGTCGGCTGGCTTGAGCATTCTTCCTGCAAAGGTAGCCCGTTTAGCGCCAAAGGGTACACCGTGACTTTCTTCATGGTTGACTAGCAACGCCATGGCCAATTTGTATGTGCGCTCATTAACGCTTAATGCAAGTGGGGTTCCGGTACTGCCGCTTGTACGCTGAACAGCGTATGGTTTTGAGAACTTTCGAGATTGAAATAGATGCCTCTTTGCCAGTAGGGTACATTTATCCAAAACTGGGATTTTTACTAAATCTTCCAATTTCGTAATATCGCCAGGCTTAAGACCCAGATTTGCGAAAAGCTCTTGATAATAAGGGATATTCTCGTAACAAAAACCTACCATTGAATGGAGGTTTTCTTCCTGCATTACCTTAACGTCTGCGGGACTCATCAGTGCGAGTTTTTTTAGTTCTGATCTTATTTTATGGTAACTCCCGGTGTAGCGCTTGGTATAGAGCCGGTACCCCATAGTTGATACCAGCATATTTTGAACGGACACAGGGGAAGCGAAGTACAGCCGTTCTGCAAGAGATCCCATAATCAATTCGCCCTATTACCCGCGCATTTGAGAGCCGTTAGATAGTGGCCTAAAGTTTTAATCTTACAGATCGTACCGGGAGCTGAGCTTCGATCAATCTGGTCTTTTGAAGCTGAGTCGAGCGTCATCGGGTAGGTCTCTCCTGGTGTCGGTTTTTTATGATACGAGCCGGGTTGCCGCCCATAATTGTCCAAGGCTCTTGGATCTCGCTGACATACACTGCACCCGCAGCGACAATACTGTGGTCCGGAAGGTTGGCCATGACAATGGAGCCGTTGCCGAGCCAGCAGTCCTCGCCGATTTTAACTTTCGTATATTTGCCAGCTTGTTGCTGGATGGGCCTTTGGGAATCGCTATAGCTATGCTGCTGGTTACCGCTCAATATATGCACACCACTTCCCAGGAGCGTGTTCTCACTGATCGTACATTTTCCTATATTGCATTGCGGGCCAATGTACACGCCTTTGCGGATGGACGTATCCCGATGGGAGAATACGGTTAGAAATCCAATTAGAATTTCGTCGGAGGTATCTGGGCAGGCGAGTCGATAAAACGCTGCGCGAAAGTAGATACCGAGTTTTCCAGGAATCAGGCTAAAGATTTGAGAGAATGTCTGGAATGTGCCGTCTGGGTTGCCCAGCAAGCTGAGAAGCAGGTAGATTCCATAGAGAGGCAACGCCAGCAAAAGAAAAAGGTTTTTGATCGTTCGCTTTAACGTATGGCGCATGTTCAGTGTCGATCCAGTCGAGTGTTTAGCCAGGTTTTCTCGCGGGTTGGCCTAAAGGTTACTAAAGCCCGCAGTGCCCGCGCCCCAATGCGTGCTAAGAGTAGCCTCCAGGTCAGAACCGGGGGTTCCCAATGTTGGTGTACGGTCGTTGCAGCATCATTCTCTGCGGGACTTGGAGTGGCAAGCAACTGAGGACCGTAATTTTGCATGAGAATGATGATAATTCTGGAGAAATGACTCTCCTTGCTGTGTTTGAGTGTTCCCGTAAACTCATCCAGCCATTTTTGGCCTAATTCCCGATATTGATCAGCGTTTTCATAGTCAAGTTCAGAAGCTTGGAGCATGAGCATCGCTTTTCGCACGTCTTGGGCTACCCAGGTGTCATTTGGAAATTCGAGCTGACTCTTGTCGTCCATAAAAGGCCGCTCGTTGTTCAGCATCCAATGGGTGTAACGTAGGACCGATTCTTTAGTGTACTCATATTGTTCGTCGTAGCTATCGATCTGACGTTTCAAATAGAGATAGCGAAAAAGGGCGGCAAGGAGAACGAGATAGGACCACCGGTTTTCAACGTCGAGCAAATCCCGCCGCTCAATCACATCTTGAGGGTGAATTGTTTTCCCGATTACCATTTCTGCTTGCTTAAGCCAGGGACCATGCTCATCGAGGATCCAGGCGTCCAGAAGCGTATTGAGATAATTTCCTGTTCCGCGATGAAAAGGATATCGATGGGTTGATACGGTTTCGCCTCGGATCATTTTCTTAAGGGCAGGGATTTCCCTTCTCTTTAAAGCGAGCATCTGTTCAAGAAATCCACCATGCCCCTCATGCAGCGCTGTTATCCAGCGAGCAAGCTCGAACACAGCCTGTCGCGACTTTTCGTTGCCCGTCAGAAAATGGTGAAAGAGAAGCCCCGTCGAGTAGCAATGTTCTTGAGCCGGCCCACCGCCGGTTTGTCCGGGGGTCGAACTGGAATCATTGTATCGTGAAAAAGTGCGATGAGTTGCGGTATAGGCATCCAGATAGTGGTCTGTGTGCCAGAAAAGCCCGTTGTTGTATTCGCACCTGTCTTCGTCGGTATGGTAGATGTCTATATCTGTGACGTGTCGCGCAAGGTCATCCATCAACCGAAACCAGCGCTTATCTCCGGTCAGGGCAAACTGCCTGGCGAAGCCGTATATTGGGTCGTACTGATTGTTGTAATGAGAAATAAAGGGGGGCTCGTCCTTAGCCTGATAGAGAGTTTCGTGATCGGCGAAGATTTCGCCAAAGTTACGCCAGCCAAACTCGTCAATAACCTCTCTTTTCGCAAAAAAGTTGGAGCTTCCATCTAGTCCTTTCGCTATGAGCTCGTCGAGAGTGTCTGGCTGGGTATTAGCCTTGAACCATGGGAAAGCTTCAGTTTGCTCATAGCACTCTGGGGCGAGCACCGGTATGAGTGGCTCATAGGCTACCGCACGTACACTATTGTTGGGACTATGGGACATCAAACAGCGGAGGGTTTTTTGCTCCCCGCCTTGAAGCTCATAGGCGTTCTTGGCGTCTTCCGGGAAGAGCCCAATCGTGAGGATGTTTCCTGCTTTGCGAACACTCGTTGGAAAGTCTTGCCAGAAACTGGGGACTGCCACGTCGAGATTTCCGCAACCGTGTTCGATGCTGATTAACGGATTGGCGCGTTTACCTTCCTGCAGTAGCTCGCTTGGATTCGAGAGCCGGTATCCACAGAATTGTGTGCTTATATCACCGCTGCCGTCTATATGGTTTCGGCTTTGCCAATTTTGACCTCCACTTGAGTCTTGATAAAGGTTGAAATCAGAAAGCTGAAATACGCTTGCAGTATCATCCGTAGATTGAGGAGTAATTTGAACAGTGCTGGTGGCTGGCACCGTTGTTTCAACTGAGAGCTCCCGAAAATGAACTGAGCCTGGGTCGCCTAAATCCCACAAACCGCCGGGGTGCCGGGCACGCTTTGGGTTGTGAGTTGTCATTTTGAGTTCTACGAGGCCTGTATCCAGAAAAATACGCAGCTCACATTGAAAGCGCGCCAGCAATTCGTTGTTTCGCTTTAGCCATTCCCCCTTCAAAGTTGCGTCCACAAAAACTGGGCCTTCGAGGATAATCTCCCAGTCGGCTTCCGCCTTGGGTGTGCAGGGCACACCTGCCTCATCGCTTAGGATTACCGTAGATGGAATGCATGCACCGTTCTGATTAAGGACTTGCCATGCCAACCGACCGGGATGCAAGGCAACGTTACCCGTTGAGGTATGGATTACAAGACCTTCAACCGTCTGAGTAAAAGCCGGCTCAGGAGTGGGAGGAAAGTGAGGGTGTCGCTGGGACAGAAATAGGCGTTTGTGGCTGCGTGGCTTCAGGTTGCATAAAAAACTTGCGTGAACCCAACGAATGCTGCCGTCTGGCCAGCGGGCGAGGGGGGTGAACTGGGCTCTGAGAGGATTAGCATCATCGACAAGCTCAAGATTACAAACAGATCGTACACAACCCTTAGGCAACGGAACCCCTAGGCTGACTGACTCATTGATACGGGCAATACCGTCTGTTTCTTCTATCCGAATGGCTATATTTTCCATAATTTTTCTTACTGCCTGACTCCCTGCGTGACGCATAGGATAGTCTGCCCGCGCAGTAACATAAAGCCGCAATTTGCCGGTTTTCTACCTCGTCCACTGAGAACCAGTTTGTCGGTTCGCTCAAAAAGCTCGTGGCTACTCAGCGATCTCTATCGTGAGTTTCGCGTCCAGCTTCCATTGTTGCATTGTCGGCCGATAAATAGTGGTCAACAGTCTTTATTTTACAGACCATGTCCATCGTAGAGCCACCATCTATACCATTTTGTTGATTCGAAGAGATCGTTTTTAGCATCCGCTCCTTAGACCAGATGTCGGATTTTAACGAATTTATGGTGGTTTCGAAGAAGTCGCTTGAATATAGATGTTCGTAGTTGAACCATCCCAGATTGGGGCGGTTTTTATTTAATTTGAAAAGTGTTTTTTCAAATAATATTCGAAATATTCTTGAAAGCTCCTGGATAAGAATTGATCGCTTAGCTTTTGCTAGGGTAGCAGCCATAGGAAACTCTAATAAACCAGCATTAAGTTCGGCAATGACGCTTCTGGATAAGCGATTTTGAACCCTTTGTTTGAAGGGGACATCGTAGACTAGTTTGAGTAACTCTGGGTGGCTGAGAGGCGAGTAATAGCCTTCGAAAGGTTTTGCCATGCTCGGCTGCTTCATCATGTACTGCCGGCTAACGTGATCATAATTGAATTTCTCAATACCAAAAGAGAAATCGTCAGTTTCTTTTAAGTAATTATCTAGGGTGTCATGAATTTTTTTCGTTGTACAGGGTGCGGTTTGTCTAAATATTTGACTGCCTTTGTCACTCGTAAACCAGAAATTTTCCGGTGCCGTCATGCTTTTCTTTATATCGTTTATGATCTTTTCTTGTGAAACTATTTTTGGACTGATCAAGTGTAACGAATTAAACATTTTCTGGAAGCGAGATCCTACGGTTGGAAATCCGTTGTGTCCTCCTAATCGGGCGCCTATTACGCCACTGGCAATAGGCAGGCTGAATTTCTCTGCAATAAACTTGCTGGATAAATGCCAAATTGGCCAAAGGCAATGACCGTGAAGTTCAAGCATTTCATCGAGCAAGTTGATATCTATCACCATTCCTTTTACATCTTTAAAGTAATGGTCTGCCCGCACACTACCTGAGATCTTTTTTGCAATAGTGCATTCTCGGCTCGACGTGTCACCGTGAGTGTAGGAAACGGTTATAGGGGATGTTCGCGGTGCCAGAAGCGTTCTCGAGTCCCAGCCAGCCGACAACATTAAAGCCATCGGGTTGTAGCTCAACATGATGTTGTTAAGCAGTTTCGCAAATTTCCTGCCGTTGCTTGCGAGCGTTTCAGTATTTACCGGCTGTGGCGTAACATCAGAAACTTTGTTTGCCATTTCCAGAGATTCGGTATTCACCTCTAAGCTCTGGTTGGGTAGTGTTTGCTGAAGGCCCAAAAAGAAGGTGCTTTCTCCTAACGTATAGCCGAATGCAAGGTAGCAGTGAATTGCGTTCCAGTCGGGGCGAACACTGATGTCTACCAGATTTTCCAGCCGATTCGAGAACAAAATGGAGGAGTTACTGATCCTAAAGTAAACAGGTTCTGCGCCAGCCAGATCCGACCTGACAGCCAGCTTTTTATCCGCGACAGAGAAAGTTATTGAGGTGCCATTGATAGGCGTGCTGAAATCGACGGTTTTGCTGTCCTTTCTTTCACCGAAGAAAAGCTCAAAATCACCAGATTCATGAGTTTGGTGGCGGATATAAAAAGGATTAACATCCCTCACCTGGAGCGAAGCTTGGAACTCAGGATGCTTCTTTCCGAGACGGCTGTCGTCGTCTGTTCCTACAATTACCAGAAATGAGTTTGGCTTCAACATATTGCTACCCTTCCTTGGTGCTAGTGTAGTTCGCTAATTTGTTAACACAAAGCTACATTTTAAGGATTGCATAATTTCAGGTCTCTCATTTTCCACATGCATTGTTTGCCAGATAGCGAAGTTGGCATATCTTATCACTTTGCGAAACTTTTCAACCGGGCAGAGAGCTCTAAAGCAACCCTGTCTGAGCGGATGTAAGTCCAAGAGTAATCGAGAATATTAAGAACCGAATAAACAGCAAGTATGATAATTACCGTCTCAATTGTGCCATCTCTCGAAAAAAAGTGCCCTGCAATGAGATCGAGTGCCGCGCCAAACCAAAGCAGTATAGTAAAGCCATTATAGGATGTGCTCGCTACTCGGAAGCGGGAAATATAGGACCTGATGCTCGATCGGTTTTTTTTGCTCTCGCCACCATCCCTGTTTTCATTATTTATGGGTTTGGGGCTCACTGACCGGTCTGGTAACTTCGACAGGTTGGCGCGCATCATCTCACGTTCGAGCGCTGGGTAGCGTGATAGTTCTTCTGACAATATGTTAGCCGGGAGTTGGGCGAGCAAAACACGAAACCGGTTCCAGATATAGAGAATCCACACCGCAATCCATGGCCAGACCTGGCCACTATCCAGATACAAGCCGAAAGCAAGGCAAGGAAAGGTTGCTGACTCTACGAGGAAATGATTCCAGCGATCCAACACCGCTCCGTTTACGCTGGCGCGGCCGTTATGCCTCGCAATTTGGCCATCCACGTAGTCAAACAGGTGGTGAAGCACCAGAAAAGAGGCTCCTAAGAGAATCCCCCAGGGCCCCAGGATCATCAGAGCAGCGCCGATCAGACCGGTAACAAACATTGAAGCTGAGGCATGGTTTTCGTTCAGCCCAAGATTCAGATACAGATTGGAAATACGGAGTGAAACAGGTAGGCCAAACCAACGCGTGAAATAGTCACCTCTTTCCGAACAAAGAGACCATTCACGTGCTTTGAGCGTGTGGAACTCATTATCTTTATTCATTGTAAGAGTCCTTTCTTTTCGATGAGCGAACCATTTGAAAAGCCACAAGACCAAATTGTTCTTATCTTTTCAGTGTAGCAAGGATCTGAGGCGACTCCTTCTTCTTATGGATACCGTTATGCCATGCATGCGTCAGTATAATTTACGCACTTTGTGGTCAGTCTGCTGCTTAAGTGTGTTTTTAATCCTGAAATAGATATCAAATGATGTTTTAAATATTTTTTGTTCTGATGGGCTCTGTTGGATACATCACTAAAAGGCACATACCGCTCCAGGCGGGGTATATACATTCCTTCAATGTCGAAGAAGTTTACACCTGCATCTATATATCGGTTAATTTTTGATTTAACATTATTTTACGTTGTTGATAGGTAACAGTTTTAAGTACGTGGCATGGATGATGCTATTTATCCCTTAGCGCTGACCGACTGATGTGAATTTCAGCTGCCGGCGTCCACATTCAAGGAGAGAAAACAATGAAAAAATCCCTTAAAAGAACGCTTTTAACTTCCCTTGTCATACCTTTTGCACTGGGCGCGCAATCGGCCAGCGCTGTTTTGGTTACCGATTGGGGCTTTAACGTCGACAGTGTGTTCGAGAATGTTACTGACACTGGCGGAACCGGCTCTGTTTCCGGGGAAGGTACTAATCTTCTCTCGTGGGGCGTTGGGGCAGGACCTCAATCATCTGTCGGGATTTCGAGCGCCAGTGCGGCAAGCGGTTTAATCACTGATGGAGGTTATGTAAATGGTGGGGTATTTACCCATACCAATAACGTGCTTCCCGCTGCGGGCACAGCGTTGAGCAGCTTTGATTTGGTCTCTACCCTCACGTTGACTCCATTCAGTCCGGCAGCTCCTTCGCTTCCAGCGGCTGATACAACGTTTGCGAGCTTCTTCACAGAAACAGGTAATGGTGGAACATGTGTCGAGCCAGTCGGAATTCCCTGTGCTGACATTTTCACCATTGCGGATGTGAGCGGTGCTGATCTCCTTTTGGATGGAAGCTATGAGTTCAAATCCGAGTTCGATTATAGCGGCTACACCTACTCGTTGTTTCTGAACCTGGCAAACCTGACCGCCTTGGGTGACCTCAGCTGCGCAGCAGCGGGTGCTCCAAGCGGCTGTGTGGGACTTGTGACGGCAGAGAATGCTGTTACCAACTTCCAGACGAAGTTCCGCATTACAGCCGTAGAAATGGTACCTGAACCAGGCACCTTGGCGCTGCTGGGTATGGGTCTCGCTGGCCTTGGTCTGTCACGCAGAAGAAAAGCAGCAAAGGCATAATGTTTGAACGGCAATAACGTTTAAATGACTGTGCTGATGTTAAAAAGCCCCGCTGAAAAGTGGGGCTTTTTTTGTCGGTGCGGGACGGGATTACGCAACCTGTCTGGCGTTTACCTTATAGTCGGTGTCAGGTTTCGCGGGCAAGTATCGCCCACCGTCAGTAACCAGCGACCAGACATCCGGGCGACGGTTCCTCATGCCTTCAATCAGTGATGCGGCTTCTGTGAAGGCCGGGCGGCGGCTGCCGTGATACTCCATTACGGGCCCTACGTGATCAAACTCCACGCCAAATCGCTTTAACAGGCGCAGCTGTGCAGGTTCCATGACCGCCATCCAGTGGGTTATGCCGTGTTTGACCGACATCTGGAGAATTGCGCAGAAAAGCCCGAGACTGATATAGGGCATGGCCCGTTTGCCATTTTCCGAATCACTATAGTACGCAGGCTCGCTGATACCGGAGACTGATTTTTCTTCGGTGAGTCGCCGCCGGAACTCCCGGCTGACTGCCATGCGTGATATTTCGGCGATCTTCTGGCGGGGCGCGTCTGAAATTGCCTCCCGTGCGGACCGGTCCATACGATGGAAACAGGGGCCTTCCATGGGAAAGCCGGCCTGTTCCGGGTTTTCGCCGGCCATAACGAGGCGAACGGCAGCAACGCTGTCTCCCGTCATTTTATGGCGGATCAGAGCGTGCGCGGATCGTGGGTCGTATGCATCATGCTCGCGTTTATCAATGAAGCAATTGGGATCCTCGAAAGGGCGGTCGATGCAGTAAACCTGATATCGAAGTTCATAAACCTCGTTAATCACTTCTGGAGAGGTGGCCAGCTGGACATTAAATACCGAGTTAAAAATGGTGCTGACGTCTTCGTGTGTTTGTTGGCCTGTTTGCATTTTTGGTCCTCATTGTTTCCCATTCAGGGAGCTGTTATGCCGAGTGTGTCGAGGTTACAGCTCATCAGACCTCGGAACTTTTGTTGATTCTGGTGTTGCTTCTGGGTTTGTGTTGATCCTGGGCACGTATCGCCCGGGCGCCAGGATGAAATTTGGGTCCACTGCAGCTTTTAGCGTGTTGGTCAGCATGGAGAAAGCTGAGCCGCCATTGATGATGTCCATCGCATCGATATTAAGGCGGTAGGGCAAGAAGCCCTCATTTTGTCCGGCCTCGAAAAGTGCGCGATAACAGTTGTTAGCCCTTGCGGTTGCATCCGCGTCACTGCGATCAAAGAGCAAGGGCACCGTAGAGTCGAAGCAGCGGTCGTTCACCGTCGTCAATGTAATGAGCGGATTGATACCGTACTGCGGGCAAATTTTTTCAATCATATTGGTATAACGACGAACGTCTTTGCCCCGTATCGGAACCAGCGGCGCGAACCATATGAGCCCACAGCCGTCCCGTGCGGGGTTTTTGGGTTGCCCGGGTGCGGGCAGGGCGCCCGAGCGCCAATATGCCAGTGCCAAAGCGACATCATTGGGAGTGCCGTGCATGATTTCCAGCGCGCCCGCGAGCGTATCCGCCATGCCTTTAACCCGTGTGGCCAGCCTGCCAGGCACTACGCGGGCAATTGTCCGTGCCATCTCAACTTTGCGCTGGTTGATAAAAATGAGCCGGTCGGTAACGGGGCCGAGAATCCGTCTTAGCGTGCGCCTGGCCGCCCGGGCTACTTCCTTTGAGGCGTAAATCGCCCCAACCCCGCTCCATGCCGGAACGCCATGGCTGCTGGCAAGGCTTTCAACTTCGTGAGTGGGGAGAACACCGTCAACTGCCTTGTCGTCAGGGAAGGGCGTCATCATAGAGAGCATGCGTTGACTGTTAAGCAGATTAATCGCTACAACCGAACCGCCGAGCGCTCGCAATACTGCCCTGACAGCCGGCACCAGCGCTTCCAGCTTGTCATCTTCTTTCGTGGAAAAGAAAAATGCAGTTACGGTGTCGGGAACTGGTGCAAGGGCGATGGTCATATTCACAACCACGCCGAAATTTCCCTGGCTGAAAATCCCGTCGAGATAGGGGCCCAGGCCCCATTTGAAAAGCCCGTCGACTTCCGCACCGCCAAGTTCACTGAGCGGCGTCCGGTAAAGAGTGCCGTCGGGCAGGATTGCTTCTATTCTTGTTACCGCGGCAAAATGGTCAGTAATCGGCGTGATGCCGTAACCCCGCTCAAGCGCGTTGCCAAGAATGCTGCAGGTGGGGCCCGCGCCAGTTACCGGCACAAGGTAGTTGCCATCATGATTATCAAGGAAGTCCCTGAGAGCACCCTGGGTTACACCTGGCTCGACGGTGACTACACCCATTTCGGGATCAAAACCGGAAATGCGATTGAGCCGGCTAAGATCAAGAACAACGCAGCCGTCTTCAACCGGGTTGGCACTGCCGTAGCCCCAATTATTACCCGTGCTCACGGGGTAGACTGCGACCTGCCATCTTTGCGCCACCTGAAGAACCGCTGCTACCTGTTCCTGATTCTCTGGGCGGAGCACAGCCGGAATAGAGCGTTTTGTTCCGATTGTGGAAACACCAAAATCTGCTGCATGAGCCGTGATTACTGCGGACTCACCCAGAATAGTGACCCATTCGGCAATTGCGGACTCGGTTGAGGTGCGGTTCACTGACGCTTCCAAGGTGAGAATCGGTAACTTTACGAACACTTAATCAAATTTTGAGCAGCAGTGTTCTTTAGAGGCGATAATTTTAATCGAGAAAGGGTTGACAAAATATGTCGTATAGTTAACGGCGTGAATGCGCTATGCGTGGAAGAACAGACGTGCAAACAGTCAGTTGGAGTAAAACCAGAGGAATTTGGTGAGGTGTATATTTGTTAAATAATGTTAAATTGGTTAAATTTTAACCTGAGGGACGTTAAATTTGTTCTTCAACTGAGGTTACTGTGGTGTGCATCCGGGTTAGCTCCTCAGCACAGTCCCGAGGGCCGCAGAATGCTTGCACAGTAATCAAAGCAAATCGCGTTTCACCTGCAAGTGCAGCAGGTATCTGCAAGAGCTTGGCGTTGCGGTAACTCCAGCTTGTTCGCGAACCCACTTTATACCACTGGGCGACCAGCACCTTATTTCTGGTCAGTATGTTGCGATAAATCCGGAGACCTGGCTCCAGTTGTTCTTCAACGTGCCAAATGGATTTGTCAAACAACTGCGGAAGATAGGGCACGAGTTTTTCATCAGCACTCTTTTTTTGGCTCTGCGCGAATGATATCCAGATGTTGGCGGAGTGCCAGACTTGCTCCTCGAGGTCCCCGGGAAGAGCGATTGGTAAGGGCAATTTTCCGGTTTGGACTTGCTGGAATTCCGGGAGGTTGATTGTCCATTCCGGTTTTTGGCTGGCCGAGTTTTGAGCAAATACGAGTGCAATCGGGCCAAGAACAATGGCGATTGCGATCGCAATAATGCCTTTCCGGTAACCGATGTCGCCGCTTACAGGCAGGTTTTGCTTTGTGGCGCGCCTGCGAACCGGCGAAAAGTACAGTGCCGGAAGGATGAAGGCCCCAAACACCATCCAGCCCATCGTTTCGTGATCCGCAAGCATCTCGCTTTGCATATCGGTTTCGTAAGCAACGACGACCAGGATGGTTATGCGCACCCAGTTTGCGAACAGGCCTATTATAGCAGCGCCCAACAGGGTGATCAGCCAGCCGCGCCAGCGGTAGTCGTTAAGTATAGATGTCATCATGGCCAACAAGATGGCAATCGCGAAATAGCGTATCCCCGAGCAGCCGTCGGCAATGAGAAGGCGACCGTAGGGCAGGGTGATGCTGTTACCTTCAATAAGGGCTGTCATTCCGAACCAGCCAACCCAGGTTCCGACAACAACACTTGCGAGATCCACGAGGGCCGGGACCACGTCTGCCCAGATAGGCAGTGAAAGTGAGAGAAGCAGAGCGTAGGGGATAAACTTCAGTGTTCTGGGAAGCCCTAACAGTGCCCAGGCAGTTGCGATCAGGCCCGCAGGAAGCAACAGATAGGCCAGGGTGTCGATGCGAACCAGTTCCAGCAGCCCCCAAATCAGTGTTGTCGCAATTAGCAAAGCTGCGCCGGCAAGATGATAGGGTTTGAGCTGTGTATGGCGGTCTACGTGGCCGGGGGGATGGATCAACAAAAGGCCAAAAAAGATAACGGCAGTTGCAAGACCGTGTGCCAGAACCTGTTCAAATTCAAGCCAGGCTTCCGCGAGTCTGATCCAGGTGGGGTAGAAAATCAGCACGGCAATTGCTGTAACGACCAGATAAGGCCCGGTGAGGGGTAGATTGTCTAATGTCTTCCTTAACATCGCTTGTCCGCCAGACTGCTTATCAATCGACAGGATACTGTGTATGCCGAATACATAAAACTCAAATTCAAAACAAAAAAGTCAGCCGAAGCTGACTTTCTTATTACTCAACCGAAATCAGGCTTTCTGACGACGGCGAGCACCACCAAGTCCTGCAAGGCCAAGGCCGAGGAGGGCCAGGGTGCCGGGCTCGGGAACCGCTATCACATCACTGACTGCAACAACCATATCAGTAAAGTCCTGATCACCACCATTGGGGAGATCTTCCCAGGCAAGAATCAGATCGAACGCGTTGGTTAATCCACCTTGACCTGCAGTGCTGTATGCCGCTAGATGATCAAAGCCGTCGTTGTTCAAGTTAACGTGGGAATAATACGTCTGACCTGTGTTTACAACGTCCAGATAGAAACCGAATGTGCCTCCGATAAGCGCTTGAGTATCGCCAGCTGTTAAACCTACGTTGCCATCATTATCCAGGTAGGCAATGCCGCTCAGCAAGTCGAAGTAAACGGACTGACTGGAGGCGAAGCCAGGTTCTTGGCTAGCAGCGAAGACCTGAAGCGTATTACCGAGTATGGCATTACCGTTGATATCAGTATCAAACGAGTAGATGCCCATGTTGCTTTCATATGAGGCTTGTTCAAGCACGATCTGCGCAAAGAAATCGTCTTGCGTGTTGTCCATATCAATAAGCTGAAAGGACTGAGCGCCATTGTCGGAAAGGTTAGGTGCGCCTGCGAGGATCTGATCCAGCGTGGGCGTAGCAAAAGCTGCTACAGGAAAAGAAAGCATCGCTGCCATTGTAAAGGCTGTTTTGTATTGCATATGTATTCTCCGGTTGACTACTTCGAATTCCGTTTGCTTGCAACCAGGCTGTCTCATTTTTGTTATTCGAGATCCTTGGCTTTCCGTCCCACCCTCACGAATGGTTTGGCATACGACCGGGACTGCCGATCCTACAGTCCTGATTAAGCAGTTTGTATGCCATGTCTTCAACCCTATGATTTAAAGAACAATATGTCGGTTTTCATAGTGAGTGCGTAAAGTATATCGACACCTAGATGAAAAAAGGCCTGAGATGTTTACACCTCAGGCCTCCGCTTACCAAGCGCTTTGTTGTTAACGTCGGATTTTTTTACAGCGCCTTTTTTACCGTCTCAAGATGCCCTGTTATTTCCTCATTGCCTGGCGCAAGGGAAAGAGCTTTTTCTATCGCAACTTTGGCTTCTGCGTGCTTCCCGTTCAAATGGAGTACCCAGCCATACGTATCAAGGACTGCGGGGCTGTTGGGTGTCAGCTCACTTGCCTGCCGGGCGAGTTTCAGTGCGCGGTCTGGGTTTTGCTCGCGCAGCACCCACGCCAGGTTGTTCAGCGCAGTAACGTCGTTCGGCAGTTTTGCAAGAACTTGTTCGTAGTGGTTTGCTGCTGCGGTTTCCTGGTTATTGGTCATCAGCCATTCGGCCCTCGCCAGGTGTGCTGCCAGGCTTTGTGGGGCTTCGTTAAGCCAGCTTTCTGTCAGGCCGTCCAGTGAATCAGGGGCTTCGTTTTTTGCCAGCCCAAGGAGGGAAGGCATCAGCTGTATGTCCTTGGTGGCTTGCCAACTTTCAGAAAGGTATTCATAGGCAGCTTCTGAGCCCTGCTGCTGCTGAAGCAACTTAGCCCGGGAAAGCCTGGTCGCAGTTACTTCGCCAAAGGTTTTCTCAACCGCATCGAGCGCTGAGAGCGCCTCTTCTAACTGGCCTTCCACCTGTGCAATGCCCACGGGTAATAGAGCAAACCCAAGATTCTCTGGCTCAAGAGCAATGGCTTCGCCAACTTTGGCCCGGGCTTCAGCCCATTCCTTGTTGTTCGCTGCGGCCTGAGCTTCAGCAACCAACAATTGGGCATAAGCGCGTTTTACCGTTGCGGAGTCTGAATCCTTCAATGGTGACAGAGTTGCTCTGGCCTCTGACAGTTCGCCCCGGTTTATATCAATCAGCGCGGTCAGTGTATCAGTATTCTGTTTCAATTCCGGGTGGGCTTTTGCAACATCCGCAAGCCAGGCCTTGGCTTCCTCTATCGTATGATCCAGCGTATAGATTTGGCCGGCTTGCTGGAGGGGGCGGATAACATCCGGAGTAAGGGTGGCCGCGTCTACCAGCAGATTAACCGCGCTTTCACGTTTGCCGGTTTGTGCATAAAGGCTCGCGAGTGCAACTTTTGGCGCCTGTAATCGGGGGCTATCCTTCACCAGCTTTTCAAGCCGTGTTGCGGCTTTATCCGGGTTCCCCAGCTTGGCGTCAGCGAGGCTTGCGAGTAAAACGGCCCGGGGCTGGTCACCGTAACCGTTGATCAGAGAGTCGCGGATCTCGCCGGCTTCCTGTTTTTCACCTTGCTGGATCAGCACATTCATATAGGTGCTGGTGGTAGCCCAGTCCGCAGGGTTGGCGGTAAAAGCCATTCGCAACTGGCCGAGTGCCTGCTCGGCCTGTTGGTTCTGAAGGTAATGTCTTGCCAGTGCGAGCCGCAGGCGCACACGCTCGGGTTCATTGCTGATAGCTTTGCTGAGGCTGGCTATACCGTCGTTTTCATGCTCTGGGAGGCTGAGCGCCAGAATGCCATGCATGGCCAAAAGTTCGTTGTCATTTGGGCGGGCTTTTATGGCGCGATCCAGGGTTTTCAGGGCAGCTTCACGGTCTCCGGTATCAATCTGAGCCATCGTGGCGGCCCTGATGAACTGGGTAGGTGTTGTTTCCGGGTCCAGGTTTTCTGTAAGTAGCTGCGCGCCTTCATCCAACTCGCCAGTGCCTGCAGAAATAGCTCCCAGCAGCATAGCTGCCTGTTCGTTTTCAGGGTCCAGCTTGAGGCTGTCACGCAGGATCGTTTTCGCTTCTTCAAAGTTGCGCTCTTTAAGAGCAGCGATAACGGCTTCGCCTTGTTCCCGTGCGCCGGTGTTTACATTTTCTGCCAGTATCCGGTTATAGATCTGGGCTTCCGTAATCTTGCCTTGTTCGGTCAGTATCCGGGAGAGCGTGGCAAGCACATTACGGCGTATAGGCAGGAAGAGATCGGATGTGGGGAGGACTCCTACGGCATCCGTCAGGGTTGCAGCAGACTGTTCCAGTTGATTCTGTCGATATTGAGCTACGCCTTTCCAGTACAGAACTTCTGGTGCCTGTTCATTTCCGGCGAGCCATTCATCTGCGGTCTCTACAGCCTGCTGAGTGTTGCCGAGGTTAAGCTGGGTTTGAAGAAGACCGGTTGCCGCCTCTGTATTGGATGAGTTACTGGTGACAAGGTTGTTATAAAGTGCCAGAGCTTCGGCAAGCTCTCCGGATTTGCGCAGAGCCTCAGCCCGGATCAGAGAAGCCTCCAACTGGTCTTCGGGGGAGCTGGGTGTCTGCAGTGCGAGGGTTTCTGTTGCAGAAAGATGCTTGCCTTGTTCCACATAGGCGCGAGCGAGAGTGAGCGCCACGGCTTCAGGTTTTTCATTCATCCAGGGGGCGAGGAGTTCGGCGGCTTCTTTCGCAGCGCCTACCTGCAGATACAGATCTGCCAGGCGCACGATGTGTTGCACGTTATTCGGGTCTTTCTGGATGGCATTTTTGAATTCAAGCAGGGCGGAGCGGAACTGTCCCTGGTCCGCGTATGTTTCTGCTCGGGTGACGTGTGACGTAGCTTCTGACGAATCTGTGTTGTTGTTGCAACCAGTCAGCAGGGGCATTGCAAGCAGGAGGCTGCCCGCCAGCGCCAGACCTGAAAATGTTTTTAAGGTTGTTTGCTTTGTGATCATGTATTTCTGCTCCTTGATCCGTTCGCTGCCACGGGTGCCTGGAAAGTAACTCAGATTTCCGGAGCTTCTGCCGAGGTGTCGATTTTGTATTTATCGGTGAGGTTGTACAGGGTCGGGCGGGTCACACCCAAAAGCCGCGAGGCTTGCGTCATGTTGAAGCCGCCTGTTTGCAATGCTTGCATGATGGCTTTGCGCTCGGCCTGCTCGCGAACCTGGCGAAGGTTCAGGTGGCTTGCTCCTGGCTCCTCGCTGCCCGGCAATTCAAGATCCTCACTGGTAATCCGCTTGCCATCGGCCATTATAGTGGCCCGTTTCACCTTGTTGATCATTTCCCGCACGTTGCCGGGCCAGGCGTAGCTGCTGATAGCGTTAATGGCGTCTTCGGAGAAGGTGAGATTTTGTCGGTCCATTGCCTTGCCGAGGGATTTAAGCAGGGACTGGGCTATGACCAGCGCGTCTCCGTCTCGTTCCCTTACGGATGGGACGTCGAGAGTTATCTCGCTTATTCGGTAGTAAAGGTCTTCTCGAAAATCACCGCTTTCGATCAACTGCTGTACGTTGCGGTGTGTCGCGCACACCACGCGCACGTCCACGGGTATCGGCTTTACTGAGCCCACTCTATCGACTACACGCTCCTGCAGAAATCGCAATAGCTTCGCTTGCAGGGGCATTGGCATGTCGCCGATTTCATCGAGGAAGAGCGTGCCGCCATTTGCGCTTTCAATTTTTCCTTTTTTGGCTTGGGTCGCGCCAGTGAACGAGCCTTTTTCAAAGCCAAACAGTTCGCTTTCGAGAAGGTTTTCGGGAATGGCGGCGCAGTTGATAGCTGCGAATACGTTTCCGGCCCGGGGGCTCAGATCGTGCAGGGCGCGGGCGAGGACTTCTTTTCCCGTACCGGTTTCACCGGTGATAAGGGTGGTTACGTCGGTGGGGGCGACTTTCTCCAATGTTCGGCATACGGTCATCATTTGTGGGCTTGCCGCAATGATACCCTTGATGTTGGTGCCGTTGCCCTGGTGCGCCAGATCGTGGTTTTCCTTTTCCAGCTCCGCCAGCCGGAAGGCTCTGTTAACCACAAAATTAAGAATATCTGCATCCAGGGGCTTCTGGTAAAAATCGGATGCGCCCATGCCGATCGCTTTGACGGCATTTTCCTTGTCTTCGCGACCGGTGACGACAATCACTTTGGTCAAAGGTGCAAGTCGGAGTATCTCTTCGAGTAACGCAAAACCTTCTGTCGCACCACCCGGATCCGGTGGGAGGCCCAGATCCAGCGTCACGACATCAGGCTCTTCGCGCCTGAGAGCTGTAAGAGCGGCTTCTCTGTCTGAGGCGACAGTCACTTCCAGATCTTCGCTGAAACACCAACGCATCTGGCTTTGCAGCCCCGGATCATCCTCTACGATTAGCAGTCGTCTAGTCACAACAGCAACAATTCCTTTGTTTGAGTATTCCACTACTTCTGATTCTTAACTGAACATTGACACTTTGCAATGGTCGATTGAATTGTTGAGTGCGTTTGCCATTTAATTGACGAATTCTTTCGAGTTGGGAGTGTCAGGAACTGATCGCTTCTCTTCATTTTCTTCACTCTCATTATTCTCCCCACCTTCACCATTTGTATGGCTGCGTACCGGCTCAACCATCAGCGGAATTCGAATGGAGAAACAAGAGCCTATACCGGGTTCGCTTGTGGCATCAATGGTGCCGCCGAGTCTCTGAATGTATTCCCGGGCCTGATAAGCGCCAATACCCATGCCAGTCAGGCCCTTGGTGCTTTCGAACGGCTTGAATAAGCGGCTGCTGATGAAGTCCTCGGTCATGCCACTGCCGGTATCCTGAATAAAGAGTACGACGTTCCCTTTGGCAATTTTAATAGCCAGTGTAACTTCTCCATCGGGCGGGGTCGCATCCTGCGCGTTCTGGATCAGGTGCCCAAGAACGCTCCGCAATTGTTCCGAATCCGCTCTAATCATGATTCTCGGCGGATTTCCCTCCAGTTTGGGTAAGGGAAGCTGTCGGCTGTAGTGCTCCAGCAGGCTGGATACCAGGCGGGTAAGGTCCAGTGCCTTGGACTCATCGTCGGCTTCTTTCCCTGGTTTACGGATATGCTCAACAAGGTTGGTCATCTTGCTGACGGCATGGTCGGTGGTTTTGATCATGTCATCAATAAAGGCGGGGTTATTGCGGTGTTTCTGGGCGTTGTTCACCAGCAGTGACAGTTGGGCAATCACGGTTTTCAGATCGTGCACCATAAAAGCAGAAGCTTTGCTTACGGCTTCGAACTGCATCGCCCGCGATAAACGGTACTGTGAGTCCGCCTGCGCCAACAAGTTACAGGTCTGGCGGGCGACCACTTTGATCAGATCGAAGTTTTCCCAGTTCAGGTCTACCCGGGCATAAGGGTGTCCTATCATCGCAATGCCATAAAGCTCGTTGCCCAGATATAGCGGAATAACCAGCCATGCACCCGGAGTTCTGGAGATGGCGTCAGGAATTTCCAGCAGGTTGTAGCTCACCGGGTCTGCCTTGTATTCATCCAGGTTAATAATCCACTCTTTAACTGAGAAGAAGCGCACCAGATCAGAATCTTCATCAATGACTGTGTATCTGGGGGTGGCAAGGTTAGCGGACTCTTTAAGGGTGTATGCGCCCTGTTCGCTTTTCAGCCAAATTGCACCGGCGTTGCTTTCTACCAGGCCCGCAAGAATCCGGATCGCGCGCAGGGGAAGAGGAGGCTCATCGCTGAGATCGGACAGCTCTTTGGTCATCTTCAGCCATTCTTCACGGTAATCGTATTTGTAGTCAAAAAAATTCTGGCTGATCAGCACCATCAGCTTTGCTCGCAGGCGCCTGGAAAGCACCAGCATGACGAGAAAAACCACCGCGACAACGGACAAAAGTACCTGCAAGGCCTCGCCCCAGTTACCACCCAGAGTACGGACGTAGTAACCGCTTATCGAAAGAAGAAGCAGGTAAACGCCGGCCAGAATCAGCGTGCCAGCGTGAAATACTGCAGAGCGGGAGAGTTGGAAGTCGATGGGTTGTTTGCGGGTGTTGACGACGTTTATGGCAAACAGCGGCACCAGTGCTGCGTTTACGAAGCCCCGGGCGTTCCAGAAGGCGTCTGCGATCGAGCCAAACAGCAGCGCGTCGGCGTACATGAAAAAATCAAACGCAAAGATGGTGGCGGTGCCAATACACAAGTACTTCATGCTGGAACGGCCGAAGGCGGGAGCGTTACGCCAGATCTGCTCAACCAGCGACAAGCCAAGCAGTGAAAGTGCAATTTGCCCGATGAGCTTGGTCTTGCCGTCCACCAATGACAGGCTGAAGATAAATTCGAGGCTGCCAAGGGCAAGCAAGGTGACGAGCAGGACGATTGTTGCGATTCCGAGGAATCTTTTGATTTGCCCGCTCAGGCGACCCTGCCGAAACGTGTCTCGCAGCATTGCGAATAAAAGAAGAATCCAGGCGCTATCCCGGAGCAGTTCCAGCAGGTAACGAATAAAAAAGCCGGGTTGCCCCCAGAGGCTTTGGGTAACCAGGGCAGAGGCCCAAAGGGTGGTGACAGCCGCCGCCAGAAACAATGTCCTGTCTATGTCACGCCTTAAATAGCGAGTGCCCACGAGCAACGCGAGTATTGCGAATACTGCGGCGGCCGCGCCGTGACTTATCACGCTCAGATCTGGAAGCATGTAATCCGCCTCGTCCATGGATAGGTGTAGTTTGCGGTGGGCGGCGGTTCTGTGCAACTCCAGATAGAGCCGAAGCTGCGGGCACGGCTATAATGGCCGTTTGTTGTCCCGGTAAAACCGGAAGATTTCCTTCAGAGGCCGCTTGGGCTGGAATCCGAACTCTTTCGCAAACGCCTGGCCATCAATCACCACCGGGTATTTGAAAAACTCCATGAGATAGGCTGGGAAGCTTTGCAGGCGCAGTGTGCGCAGAATCAGCCTTGGTAGGACGGGCGGAACCGATGGCACCGGGATTCGCTTGCAGCCGGATAGCTCCAGCGCTCGCTGGTAGGCTACCCAGTCATCCGATGACACGTTGAATATTCCCCTTACTGGCTTGTTGTAAGCCAGCACTATGGCATCGGCCATGTCGTCGATATGCATAAACTGCATCATTGGGGAGAAGCCGGCCAGAACCGGTGCCCGGTGGCTGGCCAGCAATCGCCCCATGGTGTTCTGGACGCTTGGGCCCACGATGTTGCAGGGGCGCAAAATGGTGATGTTCAGTTCCGGGAAGCGCCAAAGATAGAGGTTTGCCAGGTTCTCCAGTTCGACCGAATCAATCAGATCCGCACTCAAACCGGCGCTTTTCATGGGGGCCGACTCGTTAATGAGTGCAGGGTTGTAGGCCATGGCTCCGTAAACGTGGAAGGTAGATAGCACCACGATGCGCCGAATTCCGTATTTGTGGCTCAAATCCAGCAGCTTTTGTGTGCCCAGAACATTGGCGTTATAGCGCCGCAGCCTCGTGAGCTGGCTGGAACGGATGCGCCCGAGGTGAATAACACCGTCAAACTGGTAGCGGCGAAACAGATCCTCAAAGCTGCGGTGGTTGAAGTCAATACAGTAGCTGGGAATATTATCGCCGAGCGGCACCTGTATCCGGGCATCCACGGCCACGAGATCACAGGTTTCCCGCAGCCGTTCGATCACCCGTTGCGCCGTTGCACCGGCGGCGCCCGTTATCAGGATTTGAGGCTTGCGTTGCGTGTTTTTTGGAGCAGTCATCAAAACAACCCTTTTCTTTCAGTCAGTCCTTTGTCGATCAGCCGATTCACCTCAGCCTTTACCTGCTCGACGCGTTCATTGATCTGCTCTTCGGAAATGTCTCCTCCCTCAAAGTACATGGAAGGGCCGAAATTCAAGTGAACCTTGGCAGGAAATATGACCGGCATCGCGACCGGGGCATAGGGGACGCCCAGGGCTTTGGCCAAGGGCTTTATGTTGGCGATAGCGGGAATGGTTTCTTCGCAACCCACGATGCCTACAGGCACGATTGCAGCGTTGTATTTCATGGCGAGGTGCATGAAGCCGTTGCCAAAACGCTGAAGTTTGTAACGATCGCGGTAGAGTTTGCCAGAGCCGCGCACGCCTTCGGGGAACACAATGATGGCTTCGTTATTGGCGAGCATTCTGGCGCAATTTACCGGGTCGCCCAGTGCGGCTCCCACCTCATTCAACAGGTTGCCAAGCCAGGGTACGGTGGGAAAAAAACGTTCAATCATTGCCCGGGGAATGCGCGGATTCGCCTCCCTCGAGGCAATTGCGTAGCCCACCAAAATGCCATCAATCGGGAGTTGCCCACTGTGATTTCCCACAATTAGCACAGGCCCCTCAGCGGGCACATGTTCAACGCCGTGGGCTTCGGTGCGGAAGTACTTTTCGTAGATCGGTTTTGTCAGAGAAAAACCGTACTTGAAGGTCTCGTTATTGAAACCCCAGGGATCGTATCCCAGTGACCCTATGGGTTTACGGATGCGATTGATTTGTTCGTCCAGCTTCGCTGGAATCAATCGGGATTTCAGAAACGATGCCAGGCTCATGCATACTCCCTTATCAGCATTGTTCAGCCACGTCCGATCGACATGCCGAGGGTGTGGCTTTGGCCTTCATTAAGCACGCGATAATCGCTTGCCGCATTGGCAGTTTCGACACATAGCATTGTCTGCCAGGCAGCATCCGGAAAGTCACTTAGCGCAACGGCTTTATCAGGGCCGGGATTCCATACAACGGTAGAATCACTGCCAACGGCGGTCAGCTTGCGGCTGGCACCGGGCGTTGCGATGGTGAGCGGCTCGCCGCTTTCGTATATCCGGTCGGTTTCGCCATCAAAATACACAGGGCCATCCTGAGTGCAATATTCCCAGTCTTTGAGCGTATCAATGTAGTTGCTGAAGCCAAGGCCTAATACTCTCGATCGTGTGATGTCGGTCGTTGGCAGGTAGGTGTGCAGAGCCTGGCTGAATGCCAGAGGATCGCTGCTGAGGTTTGTGGTGGTGAGGGCAAGCTGGCAGCCACGTACCGAGAAGCTGAATGTTATCAGGACCAAGGCATGGCCATTCCATAGATCGGCAAAGTCGTCGTTGGCGTTGAGGGACAAACTTATTTCGACCTCATGGGCATTTTCCCGCACATCCTCCAGCTTCCAGAGCGCCGTGCGGGCAAATCCGTGGGGGCTTGGCGTTTTTACCCGTTTTCGCACTTCCGGCGCGTTGCGGGCCGGATCGCCGAACCAGGGCCAGCATACGGGAATACCGCCCCGAATGGCTTGGCCTGGCTCGAAGCGCGCAGTGGGGCTGAGCCATAGCCAGTCGGGTTCGTTCTTCGGGATAAACCGGGTGAGATGGGCGCCCTGCAGGAACACTGTTGCCTCAAAGAGGGGGTGGTGAACCTCCAGTGCTTCCAGTTGTCCGATTGTATTCCAGCGGGTAAAGGACCATTGTCCCGGTGTCAGGGATAAAGGCGGCTTGTTGCTGCTCTCGGACATAAGGCTCGGTTCCGGACTTAAGTGCATCTGCTTACTCAGAGAGTAAATCAAATCTGTGTTGCGGGCGACAGCTGGTCGTAAAATAGCCTTCAAGAGCCTTGGAAATATCGTCACGTCTTTAAGGAATGTCATTGGATAAAGTGAAGTGGTTAGATGAGCTTGCTCAGGGTCTGTGTGAAAGTGGCTGGTTGATTTTCGATACCACGGCCTGGCTTGGCCCGGAGTTGTTGCGAGCGTTGCAGCAGGAAATCACCGTGCTTGACCAGAACGATGCCCTGAAAATTGCCGGCATCGGGCGCGGTAGTGCACCGGTTCAGGATCGATCAGTGCGTCGTGACAAGATTGCCTGGCTGCAGGGCTCAACGCCCACTCAGGCGGCTTTGTTTGAATTTCTTGAAGGCCTGCGAGTGGGCCTGAATCAGCGGCTGTTTCTGGGCCTGAAGCGTTTCGAAGCTCACTATGCAACCTATCATTGTGGTGATTTCTATAAGCCTCACGTGGACAGCTTTCAGGGCAGGGCGTCGCGTATCGTCAGCCTTGTGCTTTATCTGAATGATGATTGGCAGCCCTCGGATGGGGGCGCCCTGCAGATCTACAGTCGTGACAACGAATGTGAAGTCGGCGGGCTGGTGTTGCCCGAAGCGGGCAGGGTGGCGCTATTCATGAGCGAGGAAATCCGCCATGAGGTTCTTGAGGCCCACCGCACCCGCTACAGCCTGGCGTGCTGGTTCCGGCAGGATGTGATTCCCTTGCCGTTATCCGCACTTATATAGCGTCAATTCTGTGAGCTGTTGGATTTGCCGTTGTAGTCCGCAAACCCTTTTGTTAATATTCGCGCCGCTTTCAGGGAGTTTGTCCTGAAACGCCGTTATGGTGGCTCCGCTGGTGCCTCCGCAACATGAAACCGTGAACCCGGTCAGGCCCGGAAGGGAGCAGCCGCAGCGGTGGAATTGTGTGCCGGAGTGTTGCTGGTGGGGCCACCCCCAGATTTTCTCTTTATCCCGCCCTATATTGATCTCCTTGCAGTATGCTTGTTTCATCTCATCGCCCTCTGATCTTAGCGTCTTATAACTTCTTATAAATCCGTGTCCATGCTAAAGTTGCAGGCGTTTTTCTCAGCATTTGGCGGATCATGAGCTACCAGGTACTTGCCCGTAAATGGCGCCCTCGCACCTTTGAAGATATGGTGGGCCAGGAACACGTTCTTCAGGCGTTAATTCACGCCCTGGAAAACCAGCGCCTGCACCATGCTTATCTGTTTACCGGCACCCGGGGCGTCGGTAAAACGACTATTGGGCGCTTGTTGGCGCGTTGCCTGAATTGTGAAACCGGTATTACTCCGCGCCCGTGTGGTACCTGCTCCAGTTGCCGGGAGATTCAGGAGGGCCGGTTTGTTGATCTGATCGAGATTGACGCCGCATCCCGCACCGGTGTGGATGATATGCGGGAACTCACCGACAACGTGCAATACGCGCCCAGCCGCGGCCGTTACAAGGTGTACCTCATTGACGAGGTACACATGCTTACCAATCAGTCGTTTAATGCGTTTCTCAAAACCCTTGAGGAGCCGCCTGAGCATGTGAAGTTTCTGCTCGCGACCACCGACCCCCAGAAGCTGCCTGTAACTGTTCTTTCCCGTTGCCTGCAATTCAACCTGAAACGCATGACGCCTGAGCATATCGCCGGGCACCTGACAAAGGTACTGACAGCAGAGCAAATTCCTTTTGAAGAGCCAGCACTCTGGCTACTGGCCCGCGCTGCCGATGGCAGTATGCGTGACGCTCTGAGCCTGACCGACCAGGCGATTGCTTTCGGCAATCAGAAGCTTGCGGCCAGTGACGTCAGCAGCATGCTGGGGACGATTGACCAGAGGGATATCGAACGAATTGTGGGCACGCTGGTAGACCGCGATGGCCCGGGTTTGTTGGCAGAGATCAGCCGTATATCGGATTTTGCGCCAGACTACAGCGTGATACTTGCAGATCTCTTATCCTTGTTCCACCGAGTAACCATGGAGCAAGTAGTTCCAGGCAGTGCTGACAACGCGCTTGGCGATGCCGGGCAGGTGCAGTCGCTGGCACGCAAACTCAGCGCAGAAGATGCTCAACTCTTCTATCAGGCCGCGCTTTTGGGCCGTAAGGATTTGGCGATTACCCCCGATGCCCGCATGGGCTTTGAAATGACCTTGCTGCGCATGCTGGCTTTTCGCCCCGGCTCGGATCGGCGGGCGCCCCCTGCGGTGAGTAACACGACTTCCGGCGTTGAGGGTGAGTCTCGCGACGAACCTGAGCCCGCACCTGCTCCTGCCGCACCAGAGCCACAAGTACCGGAACCTGCCGAGCCGCAAGATTATGCTGATTCGCCTGCAGATGACGCTTGGCTCGCGAGTCTTGATGCTCAGGCCGAATCAGCCTCTGATTATCCAGAGCCAGAGCCAGAGCCAGAGCCAGAGCCAGAGCCAGAGCCAGAGCCAGAGCCAGAGCCAGAGCCAGAGCCAGAGCCAGAGCCAGAGCCAGAGCCAGAGCTAGAGCCACAAATTACCCCGGTACCGGTTGCAGACGGGGAGTTTGTCTGGGAGCGGGATTTCCGCAGTCTCGGCATTGTTGGGATGCCCGGCAATCTGGCCAGCCACGGCGCCATGGCCCGTGCCGGCGACACCATCACTCTATTGATCGACGCAGGTCACGCTCGCCTACTGAATGCCCGGCATGAAGAAAAAATTCTGGCCGCCTTGAGAAATCACTTCGGCGACGCCATTCAGTTAGAGATAGAGCAGGGCGATCCAGGGCCCAATACGCCAGCGGCTTTTGAAGAGCGGCTGCGTGTGGCGCGTCAAAGTGCGGCAGAAGAGTCTATCCGCAATGACCCCTTGGTAAAGTCCATCGTTGAACGGTTTGAGGCGCGGGTGGTCGAAGCCAGTATCAGGCCAACAATAGACCGGCCGACACAGAACAAGCAGGAGATAAAAACATGATGAACGATATGGGCGGGCTGATGAAAAAAGCCCAAAAAATGCAGGAAGAAATGCAGAAGGCTCAGGAAGAAGCGGCAAAAGCTGAAATTACCGGCGAAGCTGGCGCGGGCCTGGTGAAAGTCACCATGAACGGTCGTCACGATGTGCGCAAAGTGGAAATCGACCCATCCCTGATGTCTGAAGAGAAGGATATTCTGGAAGACCTGCTGGCGGCGGCTGTTAACGATGCTGTGCGTCGTGTCGAAGCGAATCAGAAAGACAAGATGTCGGGCATGATGTCGGGCATGGGTTTGCCGCCTGGTTTCAAGATGCCGTTTTAACGCGTATTTCTGAATAGAAGTCTGAGGATAATTCATGGCGTTCAGCCCACTGGTTGATGAACTTGTCGAATCTCTTCGGTGTTTGCCGGGTGTTGGTCAGAAAACCGCCCAGCGCATGGCCTTTCACCTGCTTGAGCGTGCACGCTCCGGTGGTATCCGGCTTTCTGACGCGTTGAACAAAGCCATGGACGGTGTTCGCCGCTGCGAAAGTTGCCAGAACTTTTCGGATACTGAAGTGTGTGGGATCTGTGAGAATTCGGCTCGACGTACCGGCATACTCTGCGTGGTGGAAAGCCCGTCAGACCTTCTGGCCATTGAACAGGCGGGAGACTACAAGGGCAGCTATTTTGTTTTGATGGGGCACCTTTCTCCCATTGATGGCGTAGGGCCTGAGGAAATCGGTATTGAGCGGCTCCTTAACCGAGTGCGCTCCGATGGTGTGACCGAGCTCATTCTTGCGACCAATCCAACCGTAGAAGGTGAGGCAACTGCGCACTACATTTCCGACCGGCTCGACGGGTCGGAAATTCTCATTACCCGCCTTGCTCACGGCATCCCCGTAGGTGGCGAGCTTGGCTACGTCGATGGTTTTACGCTCACCCATGCGTTCCGCGGCAGAAAACCTCTGCTGGACTGATTCCGCGCCACTTTTTTCAAGGCGCTTTTAACTGGCTTTTTTATGACCTTTTCTCTACCGGCTATTGACGTCCCCCCGGCACCCGAAACCATTGACTGGATTCCATTGCCGGAGGAACTGGATAAGTGGCTGGACAGCGCTCCGGAACACCCCTTGGTTCTGGACACCGAATTTGAGCGAGTAAATACCTTCTATCCTATTCCCGGGCTGGTCCAGCTTGGCCTTGGCGACCGGTTTTGCCTTGTTGATCCGGATGTTGCAGAGCAGTCTTCACGCTTTCGTGAGGTCATCGCTGATCCTGGAGTTACCAAGCTACTCTATGCCATGAGTGAAGATCTCGAGCTCTTTCGCGATTGGCTCAATATAAAACCGAAAGGCGTTGTGGATTTACAGATTGGCGCAGCTATGGCCGGCGCCGGTTTTTCTCTTGGGTATGCGCGGCTTGTTGAACAGCTCTTTGGCGAGACGCTGGATAAATCTGTCACCCGGTCTGACTGGATTTCCCGACCCTTGAGTGATGCCCAGCAGCGTTACGCCATAGAGGACATACGTTTTCTTGCACCCATGCACCAGTGGGTGACTGCGCATCTCCGCGAGCGCGGTCTTGAGGCGGCACTGGTGGAGGAGTCCGCGCGTTTTGCCGACGAGTTGGCAGGGCAGGATGATCTCGACAAGCATTACCTTCGCCTGCGCGGCGGCTGGACGCTAACGGCCCAGCAGCAGGTGGTGCTTCAGAAGCTGGTGGTTTGGCGGGAGGTAGAGAGCAGAGAACGCGATCGTCCACGGGGCCGAGTGTTGGCAGATCCACTTTTGATTGCCATTGCCGACCAGTTGCCCAAGTCTTTGAACGATCTTTCCAATATTCAGGGTGTTCCCGGGGGAGTGGTTCGGCGTTATGGCGAGGCGCTGCTCAAGCTTGTCGAAGAGGGGCGTAACGCTGATATTTCCGGCATCGAGCGCATTGCGCCGCCTCTGACACGGGATCAGCAAGCTTACTTTAAAGACTTGAAGCGTTTTTTCAAGAATGCAGCGGAAGCATCTGATATTCCGATTGAATTGCTCGCGCCAAGAAAGCGCCTTGAAAAAGTCGTTCAGGAAGGAACCTTGGCCACGAGCCCATTTTTTCACGGCTGGCGGGCTCAGATTCTGGAACCGGTAATGAAAGATATTGAGGACTTTTTGACATCATGAAAGATCGGCAGTTCGTGTCTGTTTTTCGAAGCAGCAAAAAAAGCGACACCTACCTTTACGTCCGTCGTGGGCAAAAGTGGGATGAGTTGCCCGAGAGCCTGAGAGCTATTTTCGGCAAGCCCGTACACTCAATGGATCTGGTTATGACTCCGCAGCGCAAGCTCGCCAGAACGACCGGTGAGCAAGTGCTGAACGCAATCGCTGATAAAGACTTCTTTTTACAAATGCCTGAAGAGCGTGATGCGTACGTTATCGATTTTCGTACGAAACCGGGGCTAAGAGATTCATGATTGCCCAAATCCCGTTCTGGCAGCGCAAGCGCCTGAGCGAGATGACGCCAGCGGAGTGGGAATCCCTGTGTGATGGCTGCGGAAAATGCTGCCTGAACAAACTCGAGGATGCAGATACCGGTGAGGTATTTCACACTGATCTGGTGTGCCGTTACATGGATGACGACACCTGCCGGTGCACGGTTTATCCGGAACGTCTCAGCAAAGTCCCGGGCTGCACAGTGCTGACACCGGGTACGGTGAACGATTACTATTGGTTGCCCTACACCTGCGCCTACCGCACGCTCGCGGAGGGCAGGCCCTTGGCCGATTGGCATCCGCTGCGCAGCGGGAGCCCGGAATCGGTACATGAGGCAGGTGTTTCCATACGCCACAAGGTGATTCATGAGAATCGGGTGGCAGAAGAAGACTGGGAAGAACACATCATCCACTGGGTTCTGTAATGATCGATACTGACGCACAAATTGCTTACGGCATTTTCTGGGCCGCCTACGCCATCGCTTTCGTCGTGTTTTTCTACATGATGAAAAAACTGTTCCGGTTTGTACCGCTATATGGCCTGCGCACCCTGTTACTTGCGGCACTGGTGGCTTTTCTGATGACGCCGGTCGAGTCCCCTGAGCTTGCGGGCTGGTGGATACCCGCGTGGCTTTTCGGAGGTTACGAACTGATTCTCGGTGATGCAGATAACGCAGGCCGGGCATGGCTTAACCTGGGCATTGGGGGGCTTGTGATGCTCCTTGTCTGGATTCTGGATATGGTTCGTTACCGCTTGTCCCGACGCTGAGATCACCTGAAAATCTTTCGAGAACAATAATGCCGAGACTCTTTACGCTGTTTTTTTTGACTGCTTTATGTCTGCCCGCAACGCTATGGGCCCAGGAAACCACGAAGCTGACACTGCCGGAAAGCCCCGATGTCCGGATCATTGTGGACATATCCGGCTCTATGAAGGAAACCGACCCGAATAACCTGCGGCAACCCGCTGTAAGACTGTTGGCCCGGGTATTACCCGAAGGCAGCACGGCGGGTGTATGGACCTTCGGCCAGTACGTGAACATGCTCGTGCCCCATGGAGACGTTGCTGAGCCTTGGCGCGAAACCGCGATTGATCGCTCCCGGAAGATCAACTCTGTGGCATTGCGCACCAATCTCGGGAAGGCTATTGAAGTCGCCAGTGACGATTTTGTGACAGGCGGTACGCTGGAGAATACCCACTTCATCCTGTTGACAGACGGCAAGGTGGACATCTCGGACAGCGCGGATGTGAACCGGGCCGAAGAGAAACGGATTCTGGGCAAATTGCTGGAAGGGTTAGTGGCCAAAGGTGCTACTTTCCATCCGGTTGCGCTTTCAAATCAGGCGGATGCCGGTTTTCTGAAGACGCTTGCGGAGAAATCAAACGGTAGTTTCAGAATCGCTGACACGGCCGAATCTCTCAATCTGGCGTTCCTGGATGCCCTGAATACCGCAGCACCGCAAGAGCAGATCCCGATTGAGGGCAATGCGTTCACCGTGGATGGTGGCGTTAAAGAGTTCACGGCACTGATTTTCCGTGGCCCGGCGAACAAGGATGCAGCCCAAGGTGATAACGATGACGCAGAGCAGCCTGCCAACCTGGAGCTGATTCGGCCCGATGGTGAAACAATCCTCCATTCTGCAACGCCTGACAACGTGCGTTGGGCAAGGGAAGCAGCCTACGATCTGGTGACTATTACTGAGCCTGCGGCAGGCGAGTGGCGCGTAACCGGTGAGCTGGGCGAGGGCAGTCGCGTTACAGTTGTCAGTGATCTCAGAATGGTGGTCAGCCAGGTTCCTGCGACGTTTACACCGGAAACGCCGGTCAATGTCCGCGTTGCATTTTTTGAAAAAACGGAAAAGATGGTCGATCCGGCATTTTTGAACGTAATTAGCGTTACGCTCAGCCTGACCTCTGCAGACGGTCGTAGCGGCAGCAAATCGCTCTCCGCCGATCAGCCGCCGGCGAATGGCGAATACACGGATACCATCAGCAAGCTTCCGGCAGAAGGTTTGTACAAAATAGATATTGTGGCGGACGGCAAAACCTTTGCCCGCAAATTCACCGCAACAACCCGGTTTATGGTGCCTGTGGGTATGGTTGAACCAACCATCGAGTCACCGATTGATATCAGCCTTGCTGAGCAAGCAGAACAAACGCCTGTATCGGAACAAGAGCCTTCAATTGCGGAAGAGCTCTCAGCCGAAAAAGACCTCTTAGCCGAAGAAAAGCCCTTAGCTGAAGAAAAGCTCTCAGCTGAGGAAGTGCCCTTAGCAGAAGAACCGTCTGTAGATGCACAAGAGCCCAAAGCAGAAGAGGAACCGGAATCCGAATCCGCGTTACCTGTGCCACTCTGGGTGATTGGAGCCGGAGCGGGCGCTCTGGTGGTTCTCGCACTGATCATTATTTTGGTGATGCGCAAGCGTCGTGCTGCGGCGGCCGGTGATGGCCGCGTGAACGAAGATACTGAAGATCTGGATGATCTGAAGCAGGAAATGGCTGATCTTGAGGCCGAGACTCCTGTTGTGATGGCAGAGCCAGAAACTGAGCCCGAACCCGAGCCCGAACCCGAACCCGTGCTGCAACCGGAGCCTGTATTGCAGCCCGAACCGGAAGAAGAACCGGCGGAAGAGGACATACCGGTTGCCAGCGCTGTTGTGGAGCCGGAAGAGGACATTCCGGAACTGGTTGAGCCGGTAGAAGAAGACGAAGAAGAATTTGGCCTGGACGATTTTGACTTGTCCGAATTCGACGATTTGCCCGACTACGATTTACCTGATGACCCGGACAACGAGCCGGACGATGAACGGAAAAAGTAACCAACAGGAACGATTAAGATGAAGTTTACCGGTACCGATAATTATGTAGCCACCGATGACCTGCAAATGGCCGTAAACGCGGCTATTACGCTGCAACGCCCACTGCTGATCAAAGGCGAGCCCGGCACCGGCAAAACCTTGCTGGCGGAGGAAATGGCAAGTGCGCTCGGTATGCGTCTGATTCCCTGGCACATCAAATCCACCACCAAGGCTCAACAGGGCCTGTATGAGTACGATGCGGTTTCCCGTTTGCGGGATTCCCAGTTGGGTGATGAGAAGGTCAAGGACATCAGTAACTATATCGTGAAGGGCAAGCTCTGGGAGGCGTTTGAAGCCGACGAGCAGGTTGTGCTGTTGATTGATGAAATCGACAAGGCCGACATCGAATTCCCCAACGATCTGTTGCTGGAACTGGATCGCATGGAGTTCTACGTTTACGAAACCCGGGAGTTCGTAAAAGCCAAAAAGCGGCCCATCATCGTGATCACCAGTAACAACGAAAAAGAACTGCCAGACGCTTTCCTGCGCCGCTGCTTCTTCCACTACATCAGCTTCCCGGATCACGCCACCATGCAAAGCATCGTGGATGTGCACTTCCCGGGTATTCAGCAGCAGGTGGTCAAAGATGCGCTGGAAGTGTTTTTTGATGTGCGCAAGGTGCCAGGCCTCAAGAAAAAGCCTTCCACCTCCGAGCTCATTGACTGGTTGAAGCTTTTGATGGCAGATGAACTGACAGCAAAAATGCTGCAGGACAAAGACAGCAGCTCGGCACTGCCGCCGTTGTACGGCGCTCTGGTGAAGAACGAGCAGGACGTGCATCTGTTGCAGAAACTGGCGTTTATGGCACGCCGTCGCGGCTGAAATTCGGCAAGAGTGCGGTTTTATGTTGATTGATTTTTTTCTCGAAGTGCGGCGGGCCAAAGTGCCTGCCAGCCTGCGTGAATTTCTCGATCTGCTGGAAGCGCTGCAACAGCGGCTTGCCTTTGCAGATATGGAGGAGTTCTATTACCTGGCGCGGTTGTGCTTGGTAAAGGATGAGCGTCACTTCGACAAGTTTGATCTGGCCTTCAAATCTTATTTTGAGGGCATTGAACACCTGGATCAGATGCTGGAAGCGCTGATTCCCGATGAGTGGCTGCGTTCAGAATTTGAGAAAAATCTGAGCGAGGAAGAAAAAGCCAAAATTGATTCGCTGGGTGGCCTGGAAGAGCTGATCGAAACCTTCAAGAAACGCATGGAGGAGCAGAAAGAGCGCCATGCCGGCGGTAACAAATGGATTGGCACAGGCGGTACTTCGCCCTTCGGTGCGGACGGCTATAACCCGGAAGGGTACCGCATCGGCCAGAAAAAAGGCCGTCATGGGCGTGCCATCAAGGTTTGGGAAAAGCGCGAGTTCAAGGATCTGGACGACAGTGTGACCCTCGGTATTCGCAACATCAAGGTAGCGCTTCGGCGTTTACGAAAGTTCGCTCGCCAGGGCGCGGCCGACAAACTCGACCTGGACGACACCATCCGGTCCACCGCCCGCAACGCGGGTTATCTGGATCTGAAGATGGTGCCGGAGCGCCACAACGCGGTTAAAGTGCTGATCTTTTTCGATGTTGGTGGTTCCATGGACCCTCACGTGCGGGTGTGCGAGGAACTGTTTTCCGCCGCTCGCCTTGAGTTCAAGCACATGGAGTACTTCTATTTTCATAACTTCGTGTACGAAAGCCTGTGGAAGAACAACATACGGCGCATGAATGAAACCACGAGTACCTGGGACATCCTTCACAAGTACTCGCCAGACTACAAAGTGATTTTTGTAGGCGATGCCACCATGGCGCCTTATGAGATCTCCCACGCTGGGGGCTCCATTGAACACTGGAATGAAGAATCCGGTGCCGTCTGGTTCCAGCGCATCAGCGAGCATTTCCGCAAGGTGGTCTGGATCAATCCGCTACCCGAGAGCTACTGGGGGTCGGGTGGCTCCCTCGGTATGGCCAGGCAACTTGTGAACAATCACATGTACCCGCTCACGGTGGAAGGCCTCGAATCGGCCATGAAGCAATTGAGTAAATAAAAAAAGCCGATGCGGTTGAGACATCGGCAAAGCTCGGCATATCAAGCGGGGTGTGTGGAACACATTCCCGCCTGGTTACATCAGCAAATACAGGGCCAGAACTGGATAGTCGCTGCAATACAGCTGAGTAGCGCCTCTTCACTACAGATTTCCGCTTCCAGCCTCCCGCTTTGCATTGTCCTCCTGTTAAATAAATCGACACGTTCTTCCGGGTACTACCGCGGGTTTTTTTGAACCTTTTCCGGTAATTCGGCTTTTCGATTTGGTGACCTGGATACCGTTCTTCGCAGTTACCAACTGTTACTCTTGCTGGCACCAGGTTACAGAGCCCGGTCAAAGTCCCGGAGGCGGGCTCAGTCAGACACAGCAGGAGCGGAAGGCTTATGTTCGGCCCACGAAACACGCAAGAGCGCCGGTACGGACAGCGAAAAGGATCCGGTGCCGGATTGAGAGGCGGGATTATTGCTGTGGCGATGATCAGCTCCAACGCCACCTTCGCATCTTCTCTCGATGACGAGATCACTCGCCTCGAAGCCGAAGTCGCCGCTCACGCAGACGAGATTTTTCAACTGGAGCAAAAGTTGCCTCCTCCAGTGGACACTCGCCTGGCAGTATTTCTGACACTCGCCAGCCGGGATGGCCTTGATCTGGATTCCGTGGAAATGTTTGTCAACGGCAAGCCCGCTGTTTCGCACCTCTACAGCGCCCGGGAGAGCGACGCCATACAACAGGGCGGCGTTCAGGAGCTTTTTACCGGCAATCTTGCAAACGGACAGCATCAGCTGAGAGCGGTGATAACCGCGCGGGCACCCAATGATCATTTCGTGCGTCGGGAAACGACTCACCGGTTTCAAAAGCGCCCAGGCAAGCTGCGCCTGAAGATGGTACTGGAAGCCACAGCGCCCGATTACGAACCCCGTGTTTTTTTTGCTGAGTGGAAGTAGCAGGCCATGAGGTTGTCGATTATGAGCCGCGCCGCCATTGGAATTAGCCTGACGGGTTTATTAACCCTGGTGGGGTTGCCGGCGTATGGTGATTCGTCCGCACCACGCAAGGCCCGGCAGCAGGTGTTATACGAGCAGGCGGAGCTTGCCCGTGTCGGTGGAGATTCGGAACAAACGGGCAAGATACTTGCGGGTATGGCTGAGGGATACTGGTCGGCGGTTGGTTACCTCAACCTTTCCAGCGACGATGCCCGTAACGATCTGAACCCCTCCCGTGCGTTAGTCTCCCTCAGGGTAGCGCTGGCCATGGCGGACAAAGATCCGGATGCCCAACGCAAAGCTGCGCTACGCAGCCGTATTCTGTTGCGTGCCGGCTATCTCGCTTATACAAGCTCAGATTATGAGAAGGCCATTGGCTTTCTGGAAAAAATTCCCCTCGACAGTCATAGAACACCTCAAGCCCTTTATTTTCATGGCCTGGCTTTGGCAGAGCAGGGTAACCACCGTGCGGCCATGCAAAGTTGGCACCGGGCAAAAAAATACCCTTTGGCATACCCCGGTGTTGCCGATGCGTGGATAGGAATGGGGCGAGGCTACGATCTTTCCGGCTATCTGGGGCAGGCCGGTGAGGCCTATCTGGCCGCGAATGCGGCCTACGAAAGTGAGCGGGTCACACTGTATAAACTGGCAACTCAGATTGAGGAGCAGGGGGCTTACAAAGCCTTGGTGCTGGATGCAAGAAGCTCGTTTTTCAGCTCTGAAGAAGCGGGATCAAGCCGGCAGAAAGTAGAGTGGTTTCTGGCGGACAGTCGCACGCTCACCCAACCGCGTATGGCCTATCTTCTTGGTTTTATGGAGCAGCCTGCTGCGCAGCAAGCCGTCAGCAGGGTTGAAGGCCTGGCACTGATGGCGGACCAGCTCGAACGCAACGTTCAGGACCTTGGTGTTTATATCGTCGCGATCACCGATCACCTTGATGCGCTCGAGGGTAGCTCCGGGAATCTCAAGACTCTTCTCGCGGACACTCGGGCGCTTCGTAAAAGCTCGCTCGCCTATCTGGAATCCGTTTCGGCGCTGCGCACTCAGGCTGATGCGTTGCTTGATCGTCTGGCACTTGAATTTGTTGCCGTTCAGGACAAAAGAATGGTTTCTGCTCTGGATAAAACCGAGCAACAGATTGCACATCTTTACGAGTATCTCGCTTTAAAGGAACTGGATTCCGGAGAGCAGGTACGATGAAGGGTTGGGCTGTATTCGTATTACCGCTGTGTTTGTTTTGTAGCTTGGCCAACGGGCAGGCGTCTTTTCGAGTCGAGCTTGGAAAGGATGGCGAAACCATCGCGGACATGCGCCCGGTGTTTCTGAAATTCGAGACCAGGCCGCTGCCCGCGATTTCCCCAGCCGAAGTTGCAAGGCGCTATCAGCGCCTGTTTAACACAACCGATGAGCCCGCAGTGCGTGTTGACGCCCTGAATCGTCTGACCAATATCCGTGACCGTTCCGGTGAAAATATAGGATTCACCCCGGCGGAAGAGGCAGAAGTGTATCAGCAGGCGATTCAAAGTTACGAGTCGATTCTCCAGCGTGGTGCTTTCGGGGGGCGGCTGGATGAACTCTTGTATCAAATGGCCAAAGCCTATGCTTTGACAGGCCAGAACGACGCTTCTGTAAAACGCCTGCAGCAACTGGTTGGCCTCTATCCCGATTCGCCCCTGGTGCCGGAGGCCCGGTTCCGGATTGCGGAATCGGCATTTGCCGCCGGGAATTACGTTGAGGCTGAAGCAGGATACCGTGAGCTTGTTGACGGGAAAGGCGATGCCGGGGAGCTCGAAAACAAGGCGCGTTACATGCTCGGTTGGACGTTGTTCAAACAGGGTCCGCAAGCTTGGGAGCGGGCCGGGCGAAGGTTTGTTGCGGTGCTGGATGAGTCCCTGCCAGATGCCGGAAGCCTTGATGAAGTTCCGGAATCCAGCGTAGACAGCATCGATGACACATTTCGGATTCTGGCCCTGATGGCCAGCCGCAGGAGCGGCGCAGACACGCTGATGAACTGGCTGCAGCCTGAGGACGGGACACTACTGCGCCCATGGACGCCTCTTGTGTTTGATCGTCTCGCTGATCTATACGCGGTGCAGGGCAACGTCGAAGCCAGCGTAGCGACTAACAGGGCCTTTGTGGAGGCGTTCCCGGAGCATCCTCAACGAGCTGCTTTCATGGGGCAGGTCGTTGATGTGTTGAACGGCGCTGGCAGGCCCGATAAAGCCAGGATCGCCATGGGCGATTACATCTCCCTGTTTGCCAGGCAAAGCGATTTTGGCAGCCTGATGCCTGATTATCGTGAAAAATGGCGCGAATTCAGCCGTTTTCTGGCAGATTTTCACTATTCAGAGGGCTCATCGGGTACCGGCAACTCGGAGCGCCATTTCGCAATTGCGGCGGAGTACTACGAAGACTTGGCGAGCCGCAGCGACGATGCCGGGGAGTTTTTCCGCCTCGCCGGTGACGCGTGGCTGCAGGTGGCGCAGGTGGAAGAGCACTCCCGGGCACTGAGCAACTTTCGTAAGGCTGGGTATGACGTTCCACAATACGAGCACAGAGCCGATGCTGCATGGGCCGCTGTTGCCCTGATCAGAGCTGGAATCAGCGGTGAGGTTGCGGCTTCTGAGTATGGGGCCGGCCTTGAAGATCTTGCCGCTGAAGCGGATCGTTTTACTGAGCATTATGGTTCCGACCCACGGGCGCCCGGGTTGCTGGCCGATCTGGCAGGCCGCTGGCTTGAAGCTGGAAGCAACAACCAGGCGTTAGGCTACGCCGCTCAAACGGTCACACATCCACAGGCAACACCTGAAACCCGTTATGCCGGATGGGTGGTAACGGCAAACGTGCGTGGCAATAGAGCAGAGTACGGACTTTCGGAAAGGGCCTTGCGTGAGGCATTGGATTTGACCTCCGAGCCATCCGCAACGGATGCGATGAAACATGAAGCTTCAAATCATAGACAGCAGCTTGCCACTGCAATATATCGTCAGGGTGAACAGGCGGCCGCTTCCGGTCAAACGGCGATTGCTGTCGCCCACTTCCAGCGAATTGAAACGGTGTTGCCGGGCTCCTCAACGGCGATCAAAGGTCGCTTTGATGCGGCGAATACGCTGCTCAGGGCATCAGAATGGCAGCCTGCGATCAAAGAGCTTGATCGCTTCCGCGCCGATTATCCGCGCGACGCGCTGACTCCGGAAATCAGCGAAAAACTGGTTTTGGCTTACACCTCATCGGGCCAACCTGCGCTCGCAGCCAGGGAACTGATGAGTATGGCGAATAACCCCGGCGGACAGCCGCTGCAGGGACAAGAGAGCTTTTGGGGCTACCGGCTTCGGGCGGCGGAACTCTTTCATATCGCGGAATCCTATGAGCAGCGCAATGCGCTTTATGGGGATTACCTCGCGACAGGCAGCGTGGCGAAAGACGCGAAAGAGCATATTCGTTTGCAGACCATGCGGCATCGGTTGATTGAGACGGGAAGCGACGCAGCCCACTGGCGTGCCGAGATGGTTTCCGCCGAGCTGGAAAGCAGCTGGCATTCTGAGCAGACCCTGCAGTGGGCGGCTCGGGGGTCCTTGGTAATGGGCGCTGAAGCGGCAGCCGAGTTTGCAGGCATTGAGCTAAGTATTCCCCTTGAAGCGTCGCTGGAGCGAAAGCAGATTGCCATGGAAAAGGCTCAAACCTACTTCCGCAATGCGGAGTCGCTTGGCGGCTCTGTTGTATTGCCCGAATCCTTGTTCCGTCGTGCCGAGCTCCACCGCACCATGGCACGGGACCTTATGGCATCTACCGCACCGGTTGAACTGAATGAGCTTGAGCAGATGCAATACCGGATGCTGCTTGAAGAAGAAGCTTACCCGTTTGAGGAGCGTGCAATTGCCTTGCACTCGGACAATCATCAACGCATTGCAACCGGCGGGTTTAACGCGTGGATTGAAAAAAGCCTGGGTGTTCTTGCGGAGCTTCACCCGGGCCGCTACGAACGACCACTGCGCTGGATGAGTATACCTACGGAGGCGAGTGACGATGCCTGAACAGAAATACGTCTGTTTGCCGGCTCTGAAAACATGGGCTTTTTGTTGCGCGCTGTCTGCATCTCTTTTACTCGTGGGTTGCGCGGCAAAGCCGATGACAACCACTGAAGGCCCTGATTCCGTCGCTCTCAGCCCCGCTGATGTCGCCGCTCTCAATAATCAGGCACTCATGTTAAAAGAGCAGAACCGGTTCAGCGAGGCCGCTGTGCTTCTGGAAACAGGCTTGCAGAGTTCACCAGAAGTCGCCGAGTTGCATTACAACCTTGCGGTTATTTCCGAGCTCTACTTGCTCGATCTGGGAAGAGCACTAAGGCATTACAAGTTGTATCAGGAGCTTTCGCCCGGCGAGGACAAAAAAGTAACGGGATGGGTTGCCGATCTGGAACGGAGGCTGGATTAAATGATGAAAACTGCTTCCTGGCCATCGTACCCGATCGTCGCCGTTTGTTTGTCCGGGGTGCTGGCATTGCTATCGCCAGTTGTTTGCGCTGTGTCAGATGCTGAGGAAGAAGCGCGCGGGGGTAAAGCCCTGCAAGAAAAAGTACAAGGGAGTCAGGCTGTTCGCCTGAGCATCGAAGGTATCTCTGCCAGCGAGGGTGAGGATGAGCCGCGCGTACTGACGATTCTTCCCTGGCGAGCGCCCACCTTGCCGCGCCGGCCAAGGGCAGAGTTGGACAGCACCGCTTCGGAATTGGTTCAGTCAGTGGACCCGCTAGTGCTTGAGCGTCATCGAGAGTTTCGGCAGAGCCTCGGTATTACGCCTCCTGGCGGGCGAACCGGAGAACGGCGATGACGGGTATGAGCCTAATGCCTGCCGACACAGATTTTGGTCTCCCGGAGCATTTGGCAAACCTCTCTTTATCGTCGTTGTCATGGAACCCGGAAGAGGGCGAGCGTCTGCGCCTTAGGGTGATTACGGCCCTGGCGCTTTTGCTTTTCGTGCCGCTTGCCTTGGTTATTCCTGCGCTTGATATCCCCGAGCCTGAGCGGGAAACGGTAGAAAGTCTGCCGCCTCAGCTTGCCAGGCTGCTCGTGAAGCCGGAGGTCATCGAAAGGCCAGCCCCTGATCCCGTTAAAGAGGTGGCGCCTGAGCCAAAAGACCCGGAGCCAGAACCTTCCAGACCAGCACTGGTTAAACCTGAACCAAAACCCGCTCCCCAGGTGACCAAACCGGTAGCACAAACGGCGCTTGCAAAGCCGTCACCCAAACCTGCAAAACAGAGCGTGGCGCAGGCCCGCGAAAAAGCGTCCCGTTCCGGCCTGTTAACCATGAAAGATCGCTTGGCAGCAATGCGCAAACCCGAACCCAAAGCCGCCCCGGTGATCCAGGCAAACGCTGGAAATGTTTCCGGTGCTGGAAAGCCAGTGCGAGCCGACGCGCAAAGCGCCGAAGATACACTTCAAAGCAGTGGTGGAGTCGCAGACGCACAGCCAACGCGGACGGATGTCGAGGTTGCGGGGCACGACGTAAGAAAAGTGAAAGCGGTCCGCCAAGTGGCAGAGTCGCCGGTGGCAAAGGTGCAGGTGGCATCAGCAACAAAACAGAAGCCTTCCGTGGGTGAGCGGGCTATGAGCAATATCCGTCAGGTGTTTGATTCCGGGAAAACTGCGCTTTATTCGCTCTACCGGAGAGAGTTGCGGCAGGATCCAACTTTGGCCGGCAAGGTTCTGCTGGAGTTGGTTATAGAACCCGATGGGTCTGTGTCAGCTTGCAACGTGGTTAGCTCCGAGCTCGATAGCCCGGCACTTGCCCAGAAAATTGCCATGAGGGTACGTCTTTTCAACTTTGGTGCTGCTAACGTTGAAGCCCGGAAGGTGCGGTTTCCGATCGATTTCCTGCCGGGCTGAACTTGCCTCTCGGTTGTCAGCTGTGGCCTTCGATCGTGATGTTTGGAAGTATCGGCTTGTAAACGGAAACTTTTTCAGTGGGTGCAATAACCCTGGCTTCACCCGTGACAACTTTCTGGTTGTTCTGGTTTGTTACCTCGCACTTTAAAATAACCCGGTTTTTAGGGGCTTTGCGCAAGACTGTCAGCTTTACGGTCACCGTATCGTTGAGTTTGACAGGGCGCTTGAACGACAGGCTTTGCTCCAGATACACAGTGCCGGGCCCGGGCATAACCGTGGCCAAAGCAGCAGAAATCAGTGCTCCGCTCCACATGCCGTGGGCGACCCGTTCTCCGAATATAGAGCCGGCTGCATACTCCGGATCCAGATGCACCGGGTTTGCGTCTCCTGAAGCAGCGGCGAACAACACCAGTTCATCTTCTGACAGCGTTCGGACGAATGTCGCGGCGTCGCCCTCATTTAGCTCGTCATAAGTAATGTTTTCAAGGATATCGAGAGTGTCGCTCATCAGGTGCTCCATGTGCGAGGCTTAGCGGTTGAGGTGTTTCAAGTTGGGATCTGAAACTACCTCATCGTTAACAAAACTGCTATTCTCTCCCCACTTTTTCGAGGCTGATACTTATGTCGAGTTGATTTTTGAACTTCACGACATTCGGAAATCATTATAAATAAAAGCGCCAGACAGGAGATGGTGATGGATTTTGAGAAGTTCTATCAAGACAAATACCCCGCCAGCGTTCCCCGTGCAGTTGATCTGAAAAAATACAGCAGCATGGTTGACGTGTTTAACCGGGCTGTTAAGACATACGCAGACCGTCCTGCATTCAGCGCTGTCGGTGCAACTCTCAGCTATCGCGATCTGGACACTCAAAGCCGGAACTTCGCAGCCTGGCTGCAAAACAAGACGGATCTGAAACCCGGCGACCGTATTGCCGTGCAAATGCCTAACCTTGCTCAGTACCCAGTTGTGGTTTTTGGCGCCATGCGTGCTGGCCTGATTGTGGTCAATACCAACCCGCTGTATACCACTCGCGAGATGGAGCACCAGTTTAACGATTCGGGTGCCAAGGCGCTGGTTGTTCTGGCGAACATGGCTGAGAACGCAGAAAAAGTGCTGCCTCATACCAGCATTGAGCACGTCATTGTGACTGAGATTGCCGACATGCATTCGCCCATCAAACGCACGTTGATGAATGCCGTCGTCAAGCATGTAAAAAAGATGGTGCCACCGTTCAATTTGCCGCAGGCCCACACATTGCCGGCCGTGCTCAGTGCAGGTGCTCGCGAAAAGTTTACGCCGGTTGAGTGCACGCAGGACGACATCGCCGTGCTTCAGTACACTGGCGGAACAACCGGCGTGGCCAAGGGCGCGATGCTTACCCACGGAAACCTGGTAGCCAATTTGCTGCAGGTACGCCCGATGATGGAAGACACCATTACGGAAGGGCAGGAAGTGGTGATTGCGCCTTTGCCGCTTTATCACATTTATTCCTTCACCCTGAACTGCGGCATCATGCTGGAAGCCGGTGGCCACAACGTATTGATCCCCAATCCGAGGGATATCCCGGGCTTTGTCAAAGAACTGAAGAACCACAAGTTCACGGCGTTCCTGGGTCTCAACACGCTGTTTGTTGCTCTGTGCAATAACGAAGAGTTCCAGGATCTCGATTTCAGCCATCTCAAACTGACATCTTCCGGTGGTATGGCATTGACCTCCGACACAGCCAAGATGTGGGAGCGTGTCACTGGTTGCCCTATTTCAGAGGGCTACGGCATGACGGAAACCTCTCCGGTGGTTACCTTCAATCCCCGTAGTGCGATCCAGCTGGGCACCATTGGTCTGCCGGTTCCCTCCACACAGGTCAAAACCATTGATGACGACGGCAATGAGACCGAGTTGGGAGCACCAGGCGAACTGTGTGTGAAAGGCCCGCAGGTAATGCGCGGTTACTGGCAGCGCCCTGAGGATACGCAGAAGTCCTTTACTGAAGATGGCTACATCCAGACGGGTGATGTGGCGGTGATTCAGGAAGACGGCTATATCCGCATTGTTGATCGCAAGAAGGACATGATCATCGTATCCGGGTTTAACGTTTACCCGAACGAGATCGAGGATGTGGTGAGCAGTCATCCGAAGGTGGTTGAGTGCGCGGCAGTGGGCATCCCTGATGCCAAGAGTGGTGAAGCGGTCAAGGTTTACCTTGTCGCGACAGCCGAAGGTGTCACCGAGAATGAACTGAAAGAGTTCTGTCGTGAACGCCTGACCGCTTATAAAGTGCCGCGCTTCTTCGAGTTCCGCGATGATCTGCCGAAAACCAACGTGGGTAAAATTTTGCGCCGTGAGCTGCGTGACGAGCCGGGGAACAAGTAATTACGGTGACCTTGCACTCTGATATTCGGGCCGCCCTGCACAAACCGATCAGTTTTCCGGCAGGGCTGCCGGTTTCTGATCGCGTTGATGATATTCGCGAAGCGATTGAAAACCACCAGGTTGTCATTGTCGCTGGCGAAACCGGATCAGGTAAAACCACCCAGATACCCAAGATCTGCATGAATATGGGCCGCGGCATTCGCGGCCTCATCGGTCATACCCAACCAAGACGTATCGCAGCCCGCAGCGTTTCAGCTCGCATTGCAGATGAGCTTGGCGAGCAGGTCGGGCAGCAAATCGGCTATCAGGTGCGTTTTTCCGATAACACCTCCGAACAGACCCGGGTCAAAGTGATGACCGACGGGATTCTGCTGGCGGAAATCCAGAAAGATCGCTTTCTCAACCGTTACGACACGCTGATTATTGACGAAGCCCACGAACGCAGCCTGAACATCGACTTTCTGCTGGGCTATCTGAAACAGCTTCTTCCCAAACGCCCTGATCTCAAGATCATCATCACCTCTGCCACTATCGAAGTTGATCGCTTCAGCGATTTCTTCGACAAGGCACCGGTGCTTGAAGTCAGTGGTCGTACCTTTCCGGTAGACGTTCGTTATCGGCCACTGACCGGCGACGAAGATGATCGCGACCAGGGCTGGAATGATGGCGTTCTCGCAGCGCTTGATGAAATTGAGCAGCATGAGCGCAGTGATAAACTGCCACCGGGCGATGTGCTGATATTTCTTCCGGGTGAACGCGAGATCCGTAATCTGAGCAAAGTGCTGCGCCACGCAGAGCTCCGTCACACAGAAGTCCTTCCTTTATATTCCAGGTTAAGCAATCAGGAACAGAACCGGGTGTTTCAGAACCATCGCGGTCGCCGGATAGTGCTTTCTACCAACGTCGCGGAGACTTCTCTGACGGTGCCGGGCATCCGCTACGTGATTGATACCGGCGTTGCGCGAATCAGCCGCTACAGCGTTCGTTCCAAAATACAGCGTCTGCCAATTGAGCCAGTATCGCAAGCCAGCGCCAACCAGCGCTCGGGCCGTTGTGGCCGGGTCGCTCCGGGCATCTGTTTTCGTTTGTACGATGAAACAGATTTTCTCAACCGCCCGGAATACACCGATCCTGAAATCCTGCGCACCAATCTTGCATCTGTAATTCTGCAGATGGCTACTTCCGGCTTGGGTGAGATCCGCAATTTTCCGTTTCTTGAGGCGCCAGATAAACGCCTGATCAACGATGGCTACAAACTGCTGGAAGAGCTGAGTGCGGTCGATAATTCGCGGCGGGTCACGAAGCTTGGGCGGACCATGGCGAAATTGCCGCTGGATCCGCGCCTGGCTCGGATGCTGGTAACTTCAGCGGACCAGGGCAGCCTGGCGGAAACCCTGATTATTATTGCCGGGCTGAGTGTTCAGGACCCCAGAGAGCGGCCGCAGGATAAACAGCAGGCCGCCGACCAGGCCCATGCTCCGTTCAACGATAAAGAATCCGACTTCATCACCCTGCTCAATATCTGGAATTTTTACGAAGAGCAGCGCCAGGAACTGTCCCAGAACCAGCTCAAGAAGGTATGCCAGAAGAGCTTTCTCAGCTGGATGCGTATGCGGGAGTGGCGCGACATTCACCGGCAACTCACGTTGATTTGTCGTGATCAGAAGCTTTCGTTCAACCGGGAGGCCGCCACCTACGACACAATACACAAAGCAATTCTGGCGGGTTTGCTGGGGCAGGTAGCGACCAAGGTTGAGAAAAAGGAATACCTGGCGACTCGCAATCGCAAGGTAATGATTTTCCCCGGCTCGAAAGTATCCAAAACCGGGCCCAAGTGGATTGTGGCCACGGAAATTGTGGAAACCAGCCGGGTGTTTGCTCGCATGGTGGCCGCCATTCAGCCTGAGTGGATAGAGCCCTTGGCCGGGCATGTGGTGAAGCACCACTATTTCGAACCGCACTGGGAGCAGAAGAGAGCTCAGGTGATGGGGTATGAAAAGATTACCCTTTACGGCCTTGATGTGGTGTCAAAGCGCAGCATAACGTTCAGCAAAATAGACCCGGTCGAGTGCCGTAACCTGTTTATCCGCCATGCATTGGTAGAAGGTGATTATCGTTCGAAAGCGCCTTTTATCAGCCGCAACCGTGAAATGCTGGCCAGCGTAGAGGATCTTGAGAAAAAAACCCGTCGCCGGGATCTTCTGGTGGATGATGAAGTGCTTGTTGGTTTCTACGATGAGCGTTTGCCCGCCGAGATTGTCAGCGGTCGTCACTTTGAACGCTGGTGGAAAAGTCTTACGGCGGAACAGCTGCGTAATCTGGAACTGACCGAGGAAGATGTTTTGCAAAGGCCGGTTGATGCCTTGGCGGGTGACCTGTATCCGGATTTTCTTGAGTGGGAGGGGGTTCGTTACCCGCTCAGCTACGAGTTTGAGCCGACCAGCGAGCGTGATGGCGTCACGCTTCAGGTGCCATTGATGGCGCTGCGGCAAATTCCCTCCCGGCGCCTTGAATGGTTGGTGCCGGGACTGCTTCGCGAGAAATGTATTGCGCTGGTTAAAGGCTTGCCGAAATCCCTGCGTCGCAACTTTGTGCCGGTTCCGGACTTTGTGGACGCTGCCGTTGCCAATCTTCAGCCTTCCAACGAGCCATTGGCTTTCCAGCTGGGAGAGCAGCTGCGCCGCATGACCGGTGTACGCATTGATCCGGAAGCCTGGCCGCGGGATGATCTGCCACGCCACCTGAGAATGAACCTCAGAGTTCTTGGGGACGGCGGTAAAGTGATCGCTGAAAGTCGCGAAACGGGCGAGCTTCAGAACCAGCTTGAAGGGCGTGCTGAAGAAGCGCTCGCTTCTGCAACAAACGACAGCCGGAATCAGGAGCCTGCGGGCGAGTTCACGGACTGGGAGTTCGGCGAGCTGCCCAGGCAGGTGCAGACTGAAAAGGGCGGCATGCAAATCACGGTTTACCCGGCTATTGAGGATCTGGGAAAGTGCGTGCGTGAGATTCGCTGCCTGGATCGCCTAACCGCAGAAGACACAATCCGCAAAGGTATCGCTCGTCTGATCCTTAACCGTTTCGGAAACACTCTGGATAATCTGGAGAGAAAGCTTCCCCGCTTCAAACAGTCCGCTTTGATGTTTGCAACCGTCGGGCAGGCAAAGGTTCTTCTGGACGATTTGCTTGTTTCCACTGCCATGGAGCATTTTTTACACGACCAGATACCCAGCTCCCGTGAAGAATTTGATGCTCTGTTTGATCTGCATAGGGGCGACTTTATCCCTGCTCTGGAGCAGGCCGACGAGCGCCTTTACCAGGCAATGACCGGGTACCAGAAGGTCGCAAAGCGGCTGAAAGGCAAGATCAATCTGGCCCTCGCTAACAGCATGGCCGATTTGAAGTTTCAGATGCAGAATCTTGTTTATCCGGGGTTTTTGGTAGCGACTCCTCCGCAATGGCTGGCCGAGTTTGGGCGGTATTTTGAAGCGGCGCTGGTAAGGCTGGAGAAAATGGCAAGGGAAATGGGGCGGGAACGTGAGTTTTTGCATACCAGCGAACAGCTTTGGAGCCGCTACGCCAACAAGCGTGATGAGCAGCAAAAACAGGGCGTTCGTGATCCTGAACTGGAGCTCTATCGATGGATGCTGGAGGAATACCGTGTGTCGTTTTTTGCTCAGCAACTGGGCACGATTATGACAGTGTCTGTTAAACGGCTGGATAAACAGTGGGAACTCACCCGGGTGTGATCGCTTAAGCCATGCCTGCCGTAGTGGCTTCTGCGGGGCGGGCAAAACTCCGGGACTGTGTTAGTATTTCCAAAAGTACGATATACCTGTCTTCCTGTTTTCATATTCATGACGTGGGGTTAGCGTGATTAAAGCCGTCATTAGCGGAACCGGCCTGTACACACCGCCGGCAACCATTGATAACGACGAGCTGGTTGAGGCTTTTAACCAGTTTGTCGAGATGTACAACTCGGAACATGCAGACGCGATTGAACGCGGCGAAACTGAGGCGCTTCAGCCTTCATCTTCGGCATTTATAGAGAAAGCCTCAGGCATCAAACGCCGGCACGTCATCGACAAGTCGGGCATTGTCGATCCGAAGCGAATGGCACCCTATATCCCGGAGCGTGGCAACGATGAGCCTTCGGTCCAGTGCGATATGGCCGTTGTGGCCTGCAATGAAGCACTGGCACAGGCCGGAAAGAAAGCCAGCGACGTGGATGCTGTGATCGTAGCCTGCTCCAACTTGCAACGTGCCTATCCGGCGGTTTCTATCGAAGTTCAGGCTGCTCTGGGCATTGAAGGCTTTGCCTACGACATGAACGTGGCATGCAGTTCTGCCACCTTTGGCCTGCAAGCTGCCGTTAACTCCGTAGAGAACGGAACTGCGCGCGCGGTGTTGGTTGTCAGCCCTGAAATCTGTTCCGGCCATCTGAATTTTCGCGACCGTGACAGCCATTTTATTTTTGGTGATGCCTGCACGGCGATTCTCGTGGAGCGTGAAGAAGATACGCAGCTAGGACAAGGTTTCGAAATTCTTGGCACCCGCCTCAAAACGACCTTCTCGAACAACATTCGAAATAATTTTGGCTTCCTGAATCGGGCGGATGAATCCGGTGTCGGCCAGCCGGATAAACTGTTTATCCAGCAAGGGCGCAAGGTATTCAAGGAAGTTTCGCCTTTGGTTGCAGAAACCATTCAGGGCCACCTTGATAGCTTGTCGCTTTCTCCGGAAGACCTTCGCAGAATGTGGTTGCACCAGGCGAACTTGAACATGAATCATCTGATTGCCCGCAGGGTGCTTGGTCGGGACGCGAATGAGGATGAAGCGCCTGTGATTCTTGACGAGTATGCCAATACCAGTTCTGCAGGCTCGATCATTGCGTTTCATAAACACAAAGATGACCTGAAAACCGGTGATACAGGTGTGATCTGCTCTTTTGGAGCCGGTTATTCCATAGGCAGTATTGTGGTGCGTCGTCGCTGATGACATATTATTCAAGCCGGAGCCGGCTGTTCGCCACGCCGTTGATGGCTATTTTGGCATTTTTGATGTCTGTGGCGCCGGCTGCGGCCCAGCAAGCGCAGGAGCCCGCTCCTGAAGCCCGGGTCGCCGTCAACCCGCAGGACCCCTATGAGAACTGGAACCGCAAGGTTTACCGGTTTAACGATACCATCGACCGCTGGGCTCTGAAGCCGGTCGCTCAAACCTATCGTACATTCACGCCGGATTTTATTGATCGAGCGATTACCAACTTCTTCAATAACCTGTCGGAAGTTCGCAACTTCACTAACAGCATTTTGCAGCTGAAAGGTGAGTCTGCTGTTGTTGCGGCAGGTCGGTTTACTTACAACACGGTGTTCGGTCTTGGTGGCCTGATCGATGTTGCGACAGCGTTTGACCTGCCGGAAAGGCCGGAAGATTTCGGGCAGACTCTGGGATACTGGGGGGCTGGTTCGGGTCCGTATCTGATGCTGCCGTTTCTGGGCCCATCCAGCCCTCGACATCTTAGTGGGCTGGGTGCCGACGGCTTTGTGTTTCCGTCGCTCTGGGACGAAGTTGACAGCCCCGATAACTATTACGGCAGGGCGCTTCAAATTGTTGATAAACGCGCAGACCTTATCCCCGCTGAGGGCTTCATATCCGGCGATATCTATATCTTCGTTCGCAATGCCTTCCTGCAACGAAGAGAATTCCTGATCAACGATGGCAAGGTAACGCGGGACCCATTCGCCAGTGGTAATGATGAAGATTTGATGCTGGATGATTTTTGATCCAGGCCTCCGGTTGAAGGAGACTCAGCGTGCTTAAAGATCCACGGATTCAAAAGTTTCGCAAGATGCTTGCCGAGGCGCCCAACTACGAGGTGTGGAAGGCCGCTGCGCTGGAACTGGACTTTCTGGAAGGTAATGCCGAGTGGAAAGAGGATTTCGCGTCTGAGTTCTACAATTATGAGCTGCTTTACGATCGCTTGAGCAGCATCAAACAGTATCGTCAGCAGAACGATTTTGAACGCCTGAAGCGCGCTTTGCGCGAGGGGCTGCATCACGATCTTGGCAATATGGGTAATCCGGCGCTGTATACCCACTCCCGGGTTGGCACCAAACACCTGATTGAAGAGTATATTGCTCAGGCCTGCGAAGCCCTGGACTTCCTGTGCGACCACCCGGTGCCGGGATTTCCGGTTGCTGACAAACTTCAGTTTTTCCGCGATACCCTGACCAGTTATGGGCGACCTACGCTTCTGCTGAGCGGTGGCGCCAGCCTTGGCATGTTTCACTTCGGGGTTATCAAAGCGCTCTGGGATAAAGGGCTGCTTCCCCAGGTTGTTACCGGCTCAAGCATTGGCGCGATCATTGCCGGAATGTTGGGTGTTCACACAGACGCAGAGATTCCCGAAATGCTGGTTCCGGAAAACCACAATCTGAAAGCCTGGAAGTGGCGAGGACTGCTCAGCGCCATGCGAGGCGAAGGCTTGATGGATCAGGATCAGCTTCGCACCTGCCTGAGAACCAACATCGGTGAATACACGTTTGAAGAGGCCTATCTGCGCACCGGCCGCTCTATAAACATGAGTGTATCGCCGGTCCAGGCGCATCAGAAGGCCCGACTGTTATCCGGCTATACCTCACCCTATTTAATGGTTTGGAGCGCCGCGCTTGCGAGCGCAGCCGTGCCGGGAATTTTCCCGCCGGTCACCCTGATGAAAAAAGATATCCATGGCCAGGCTCTGCCGTACATGCCGAGGCTCAAGTTTGTTGATGGTTCGGTTGTCAGTGATCTGCCCATTGAGCGGTTGATGCACCTTTACGATGTGAATTTCACCATCGTTAGCCAGACCAACCCGCACGTGGTGCCATTTCTGAACGCACGCGGACAGGACGAAAAACTTTCTCTGGCCAGTCTGCCTTGGCACCTGATGAAATCCGAGATGCAATTTCACTGGCAGGGCGTGTTTGATTACCTCCGCAAGCGGGCCAGGCCCGAATTGCTCAGGCAGGTGTCGGGTCAGATGTACACCATCATGGCTCAACGGTACTCCGGAGACGTAACCATTGCGCCCGACTACAGGTTCAAGGATTACCGGCGAATGCTTGCCGACCCGAAACCGGAGTTTGTGCGTGAAATGATTCTGGCGGGCGAGCGCGCTACCTGGCCAAAAATATCCATGATTCGTTCGCACGCACGCATATCCAAAACTTTGGAACGCTGCGTGCGCCGCCTGAAACAGCAAAATCGTCCCAGCGCTGCGGATCTCAAGCTGGTAGACAGTGCAAATTCCGGCCCACTCTGAGATGACAGGCCTGCGAAGCGGGCGGTATGATACGCTGCTACAAAGCCTGGCTCGGTGAATGGCCGATCAGCCCGGCGCCTGAGCATTTGACTGGACGCCCATGTATTACGACTTCTTCGGCTTCAGAGAACCGCCGTTCTCTATTGCGCCTGATCCCCGCTACCTGTACCTGAGCGAACGCCACAAAGAGGCGCTTGCGCATCTCATGTATGGCGTGCAGGGGCAGGGTGGCTTCATTGTGATAACCGGGGAAGTTGGTACCGGTAAAACCACCGTAAGCCGGTGTTTTATCGAAAACGCCCCGGCCCACGTGGATATAGCCCTGATTCTGAACCCCCGGCTTTCTGCCCGGGAATTGCTCTCTGCTATTTGCGACGAGCTCGAGATCGTCCATCCGGCCGGGGCTACCATCAAACAACTGGTGGATCAGATTAACCGGGATTTGCTAAAGGCCCACGCAGCTGGGCGGCACAAGGTTTTGATGATTGATGAGGCGCAGAATCTATCAGCCGACGTATTAGAGCAACTTCGCCTGTTAACCAATCTTGAAACAGCCGAGAAGAAATTGCTGCAGATCGTTTTGCTGGGCCAGCCAGAGTTGCAGCAGATTCTTGCTCTTCCCAAACTCCGACAGCTGAATCAACGGGTAACCGCCCGCTACCACCTGGATGCTATCAGCAGCAACGAACTGCCGGCCTATCTCAGCTACCGGCTGGGCGTTGCTGGCATGCGGGGCGATGTATTTTCGCCTGCCGCTATACGGAAACTGTACCGCCTGAGCAATGGCATACCCCGATTGATCAACCTGATCAGCGACCGTGCGCTGTTGGGCGCCTATTCCGAAGGCGAGCATGAAGTGACACCTGCTCATATCCGACAGGCTGCAAAGGAAGTCGGGGGCAGCAACCTCGGGCCAAAACCAGCCGGAGCCGGGCACAAGCCGGATCTTCCGGGTTATATGTTGCTCGCCGCATCGTTGTTACTGGCCATCATAGGCACCTACTGGCTCTACCAGCAATGGTCAGGGCCAGCAACGGTGGCCGAGGCGGAAGCGGATGAGACAACCGTGGAGCAGGCCGGGGCTGTTTTACGCGAAAACGAACCCGAAGGTCTGGTTAATAGCGGGCCCGACGAGCAGGATTCCGTACCAGAAATCCCGCCTTTCAGTTTCCCGGAACAAGCATTGAGCCTTTCGGAAGCTTTCCGTGGGCTATTTGGTGTTTGGGGCGTTGAATACAGTCCCCAGGAATTTCCGATTGCCTGCGATTTCGCGCGCGCATCTGGCCTTGGCTGCCTTGAGCGGCAAGGTAGTCGTCGAAGCCTGACATTTCTCGACAGACCCGTCATGCTGATGCTTCAAAACGATGCCGGCAACGCGGGATACGTCGTTTTACGTCAACTCGACGGAGACGTTGCGGAAATTGTCCTGCCCACAGGGCCGATTGAAGTTTCTTTCATGAGCCTGGAGGCCCTCTGGTTCGGCGAGTATCGGGTGTTGTGGCAGCTCCCGGAATACATTGCCGACCGCACAGAGCCCGGTAATGCTGCGGGCGAAGAGCTATGGCTTGGCGTACGCATGATGGAGCTGGCGGATGCCCACGGCACGTCGCCCGCTGACAAGGCGAGAGTCAAACGCCTGTCTGCACAAGAGCAGGTGCGTTGGTATCAATCGTTGCGCGGCCTGACAGTGGACGGTATCGCCGGCGCTATGACGGTTATCCAGATTAATAACGACCTTGAAGCGGATGTTCCGAGGCTGGTAAGCAAAAGGCCCGGAGGGATGGGATAGGTTATGTCCTACATTCTCGATGCCCTCAGAAAGTCTGAAACGGAACGTCGCCAAGGCAAGGTTCCCGATCTCGGGCAACAGGTACAGCTGATCCACCGCCCGAAAAAGCGGCGGATATCTCCGGTGGTCTGGGTGGCGCTGGCTTTGCTGGTGAACGCAGGAGTTCTGGCGGTTGTATTCTGGCCGGAACGCCCGAGCGAGCTGATTGCCGGGCCGGGCACACAAACGGTGGTGCCCGCGCTGGAAGAGCCCGCGAAGCCAGAGGTTGAACCTGAGGTGGCGCAAGCTCCTGCCGAAGACCAGGATGTGGCCGTTGATTCTCCACCAGAGCCAAAGCAAGAGGTAGTGGCAGAGCAGATAGTCGAACCTGCCCGTGAGCGCCCAACGATTATCACGCCGTCTTTACCCCGGGCGCGTCAGGTACCTGCATTACGCCAGGATGAGACTGGAACAAGAGTTGGAGGCGGAGCAGTAAAAAGGGTGCCGCACCTGGTTGAGTTACCCCTTTCATTTCAGAAGAGTATTCCGGACCTGATGTTTAATAGCCATATCTACTCCACCGACCCCAATGCCAGCCGGGTGATGATTAACGGCCACTACCTTCGCCAGGGTGACTCGTTCTCCGGAATAACCGTGGAAGAAGTGACTGAAGACGGCGTTGTGCTTGGCAAGCAGGGCAGAACCTTCCGTGTCGGCATTGTCCGGGACTGGATGAGCCCGCGCTGATGGCCTTGACCGACGACATCAAACAGCAGATTCAGCAGGGCTACCGGGACGTATTGGCGGGTAAGGGTGCTCGCGCCCGCTACGGTCAACGCCTGATGATTGCTGAAATTGCGAAGTACATGGGCGAGATCACGGAGAACGACGGCCAGCGCACCTCGCCACCCGCTGCCTGTGTGGTCGAGGCCGGCACCGGTACCGGCAAAACTCTGGCTTATCTGATTGCGGCCATTCCGGTAGCACGGACTCTGGGAAAAACCCTGATGATCTCGACCGCCACAGTGGCACTGCAGGATCAGATTGTTCTGAAAGACCTGCCGGATCTGAAAAAACACAGCAAGATGAACTTCACCTGGACGCTCGCCAAAGGCCGCGGCCGGTATCTGTGCATGTCTCGCCTGGAATCCCGGCTGCACGATGAGGGCAATGGCGACAGTGACACCATGCCGTTGTTCCTTCTGGACAGCCCCGGCACCGAAGAGCCGGGCACCCGGGCATTCTTTGAGGAAATGCTGGCAAGTTACGGCTCCCGCAAGTGGGACGGAGACCGGGATCACTGGCCTGAGCAGATACCCGACGATGTCTGGCGCCAGGTCACCACCGATCACCGCCAGTGCACGAATCGCCACTGCAGCTATTTTGACAGCTGCGCTTTTTTTGATGCCCGCAAAGACCTGGATGAAGTGGACATCGTGGTGGCCAATCACGATCTCGTTCTCGCCGACCTGGCTTTGGGCGGTGGTGCGATTCTCCCGGAACCCGAGAACGCGCTGTTCATTTTTGATGAGGCCCATCACCTGCCAGACAAAGCCCTGAACCACTTTGCGGCGTCCGTGCCCCTGAATTCGACCCGGCAATGGCTCAAGCAGTTATCCCAGGCACTGGCCAAAATGCAGCCCTATCTCGCGCCCGCCACGCAGGCGGCCAAGAGTATTGACCGCATAAGTACGGCCTCGCGTGATGTCGACCTGATATTGGCCCGCGTTTATGAGGAGGCCGAGCAGAACACCGGATGGGAGTTCAATGAAGAGCGCCGTTCAGCGCAGTGGCGTTATCCGGAAGGTGAGCTGCCGGAAACATTGGCAGAGCTGGCCTCTGAAAGCCGGATTGCCACGGCCAATCTGGTGCGTCATCTGGGCGTGTTGGCAGATGAACTTCAAGGTGCGTTTGATGAGCGCAAACAGCATGAAATTGATCGCGACACCGCCGAAGCCTGGTATCCGGTTATTGGTGCCTTTCACAGCCGCTCTGAAGATCAGCTGCGGCTCTGGACAGCCTGGACAGAGCAGGTCGGTGGCCAAAAAACTCCGGAAGAGAACGAGCAGGGCGCCGCTGACCAGCTGGATAATAGAGAGCACAAACCGAAGGGCCGGATGAACAGGAGCCCACCCCCTGCGCGCTGGAGCGTAAGACAGCGTTGGGATCATGCTGAAGACATCACTTTGTTCAGCTCACCGGTACTGGCAGACAACCTGCTTTACTCAAGGCTCTGGTCTCGGGCTTATGGGGCCGTGCTGACCAGTGCAACATTGACTGCGCTTGGCCGTTTTGACCGGCTCCAGGCCAGAGCCGGACTGCCGGAAGCCAGCCGTTTGCTGGTGGTTCCGAGTTCCTTCCGCTACGGAGAGATGGCCACCGTTGAAGTGCCAGCGATGACTTGCATGCCCACCGATGATGGCTTTGCGGATGAGCTGATCAAGCGCCTGCCGGGGGTATGGGCGGGTGAAACGGCCACTCTCGTGCTGTTCACCTCTCGCCGGCAAATGCACCAGGTGCGAGATGCGCTGGCGCCGGACCATCCAGACCTGATCATCACTCAGGATGACATGTCCCGGGGCGAGGTCTTGCGTCAGCACAGAAGCAAGATTGATGAGGGAATGCCCAGCGTACTGTTTGGTGTAGCCAGCTTTGCAGAAGGCATCGACTTGCCCGGTAAGTACCTCCACCACGTGGTGATCACCAGGTTACCTTTTTCGGTTCCGGACGATCCCATCGAAGCCGGCCTTGCGGAATGGATAAGCCAGCGCGGGGGTAATCCGTTTATGGAGATTACGGTGCCGGATGCCTCCATCAAGCTGGTGCAGGCGGTTGGCCGCTTGCTGCGCACCGAGGAAGATACGGGACGGGTTACCATTCTTGATCGCAGAATTGTTGCCAGACGCTATGGTCAGTTGCTGCTGGATTCATTGCCGCCATTCCGGCGGATTATTGAACGTTAGGAAAAAAAGAGCCAGCCCGAGGGCTGGCTTAGTTCGAAGGGGTCCTCGAAGAACCCAAGTGTAGAAACAACGCTTTAAGAGAAGTCTGAAGGCCTGAAGTTTCAGAATTCATGGCGAGGGGCTGCCTCACCGTGGAAACAATAGTAAGCGAGCAAGGGGCGTAGGCGAATCGTCCAAAGGGCGTAGGGCGGAGTGGAAATTCCGCCCAAATGTGATGGCCCTCACAAAGGTGTGGTGAAAATTACCGGGCGAGAATGCCCAGCTCCCGCGCCCGGGCTAGCGCCTCTGTTCTCCGGCCGACGCCGAGCTTGCCATACAGATTGCGGATGTGAGCTTTTACAGTTGTTGGCGCTACGCCCATGCGTACCGCGATGTCCTTGTTTGAGTAGCCCGCATGGATGAGCTCCAACACTTCCATCTCCCGCTGGCTAAGCGGCTCGGTAAGGCCCTGGCCTGAACTCTCGGTGCTCTCAATGCTCTCGGTATTCTCGGTACATGCATTGCTGAGGTTCGGAGCAGGAGTGTCCCGGTTCTCCAGAATTGCTCTCAGGTTGCGGTGCCAGCTTCCCTGACCTTTCAGCGAGGGTAATTCAAGTAACAGGCTCCGTAGGCGAGGGCTTTCTTCGGCAAACACACGCACAAATCCCGCCTCGGCTGCCAGAGCGACAGCGCGTTCAAGTTGTTCGTGACTTTGTTGATTCCGGTTTTGCAGAGCAAATGCTTCGCCAGATACCAGAAGAGCTTCCACAAGATGCCGGATATGCTCATTCCCCTCGGCTTCCGGTAGCAGGCATTCCAGTATTTCCAGGGCTTTGTCCGGCTCGCCTTCGGCCACCAGGAGCCGGGTGTGGCTGATGCTGTTCTGTTCCAGGTTCAGAGGGTTGTTTGAGACTTGACTGGCCAGGGTTTCCAGGCTTTGACGTGCCTGGGTTGTCTGGCCTGCGGCCAGGAAACACCTTGCCAGAAGTGCTGTGGTGGCCGGTGGTTCGAACACAATTTGCTCTCTTCGCTTGCGGCCAACCTGGCCGGCATCCTCAAGCCACTCTATTGCTTCCTGGTAGCGGCCTTCGCTGAAGGCCAGATGGCCGCGTACATGCTGAATAATAACGTGCTGGCCAGGTTCTGTTCCCTGTTGCACATGTTCCAGCAACGGTGCCAGATGCGCGGCTGCGTCCTGTAGCTGGTTACGCTCTCGGTAAATCTCGGTGAGTGCAGCATTCAACCAGCATGATATAAGCCGGGGTTGGGTTGGGTCTGCGTAGTGCTGATCAACCCAGCTACGCACGGCAGTGCAGGTATCCAGAGCGAGATCCATATCACCACGATTGTACTGTATCCAGGCCAGCAAGCCGCCACTGGAAAGCACCGTGCTTGGTTTTCGTTCAAGCTGCCCGTAGTGAACAGAAGAAGCCAAGGCTTCTTCTGCGCCTTTCAGATCTCCTTTGCCGTAATCATCAAGCCCAAGGCCGTAATAGGTAACCGATTTCAAGGGGATTCGGGTGTGGTCAATATCGGCAAGAACCTGTCGGGTGAGGTCACTGGCGCTCTTTTCATCACTGCGGGAGCGGGCCAGGTACGAGCGTATGAGCGCTATTTCGCTTTGCAGCCCCAGAGCGCCTTCTGAATCCGGTGCGGAATCCTCAAGAGGGCGATCCAGCAACTGTTCAACGTTGGCCAGCAAAGGCTCGAGGTGCTCAAGCCTGTTGGCAAAAAAACGGCCCCAGACCCGCAGCATCTGCAGTTGGGCGTTATCTGTAATCTGCTCGGAGGGCAGGGCATCAATCCAGCCAAGTACCGGCAAGTGATAACCGCCGTGAATCAGATTGTTGCCGTGAGCCGCCAGAACACTGGCCAGCCATGACCAATCCTGCTTCTGAACAATCTGGGCGATGGCTTCCTGAACCTGGCCGTGCTCAAGAAGCCACTCTACCGTGCGTTGCCAGAGCAGCCGGGAGCGCTCGGGATCAGATTGGCGAACGCGCTGAAGCAAAGCGTCGCGAAACAGATCGTGGTATCGGAACCATTCGTTGTGATTGTCCAGCGGGATCAGGAACAGGTTCTGTGAAAGCAATGTCTCCAGTTTTTCCTGTCCGTCGTCGCAGTTACGGATTGCGTTGCAAAGAGACGCGCAAAGCCGTGGGCAACAGGCGGTATCCAGCAGGAATCCGACTATATTGTCCGGCTGTTTATCCAGTACTTCGCTGAGCACATAGTCACTGATATGCCGGTCATCGATGCTCAATCCCTGGTTTGTTCTGTCCGGGTTTGCTTCCTGACGGACTGCCTGCGCGCTGTTAGTTCCCGATAACGCCGAAAGCTGCATGGCAGCGACCCAGCCTTCTGTGCGTCGACAGATGAGCTGCACATCCTGCTCGGAAATGGCAAGGCCCATTGTGTGGTGAAAAAAATCGCGGCACTCGTCTTCCGAGAACGCCAACAACGCAGGGTGGATCTCTTGCAACCAACGCCTTACCCGCCAGCGTGCCAGTGGCAGGGGCGGCTCTGTCCGGGACGCCAGAGTAACCGTGACGTCTGCGGGAAGGTAATCCACAAAATATCCGAATTGCCGCTGAATCTGATCGTTCGCAATGAAGTGAAAATCATCCAGCACCAGAATCCATGGGCCGCCATCAGATGAAAGTGCGTTGATCAGCGCCGTGATCGCACCGCTGAAGTTGTCATCCGACCTGCCGGAAAGGTCCCTGTTGCAGCTTTCCAGCCCCGTCAGCCCCGCGTGCTCAAAGGCGCCGGCGACATACTGCCAGAACCGGCGAGGTTCGTTATCATGCTCGTCCAGAGACAACCAGGCGATGGGCCCGGTGGTGCGCGCACACCACTGGCTTACCAGTGTGGTTTTGCCAAATCCCGCCGGTGCTATCACAAGGTTCAGGCGCTTGGGATAACCTGTGGCCAACAGCGAGCTGAGGCGTTCACGCCGCACGGCGCGTGGATCAGAGGCGGGTCTCAGGAATTTGGTGGTTAACAGCATTGGTTTCCCGGATACCGGATAAATGTTTATATCGGATTGTGTGCTTTGTCTCAGTCAAGTCAAGGGCCGGGGAAACAAACATAGGCGTCAAAGACGGCAGAGGTCAGGTTTTGGTCTAAACTGAGTCAAAGACCTCATCTATACTAAAAAAGAATGAATAAAAGGCGTGTTATGCGTATTCTTGGCGTTGTTTGCAAGTCCACCTATTTATGCAGCCCGCCGCAGGCCAGAAACTCAGGGAGCGACCGAGTCAATGAAATTACAACAGTTGCGCTATATCTGGGAAGTTGCGCACCATGACCTCAACGTGTCAGCAACCGCCCAGAGCCTTTTTACTTCTCAGCCCGGTATTTCCAAACAGATTCGCCTGCTTGAAGATGAGCTGGGCCTGGAAATATTCGCCCGCAGCGGTAAGCACCTGACTCGTATTACCCCGGGCGGGGAAATTATCGTGCGTGAGGCGGGTGAGATTCTGCGACGGGCGGAAGGCATCAAAAAGATCGCCCAGGAATTCAGCAACCAGCGCAAGGGTGATCTTAGTATTGCCACAACCCATACCCAGGCGCGGTATGCGTTGCCGCCCATTATCAGTGGCTTTATTGAATCCTATCCGGATGTGTCGCTGCACATGCATCAGGGTACTCCGATGCAGATTTCCGAAATGGCGGCAAGCGGAGCCGTTGATTTTGCCATAGCCACAGAGGCCATGGAGCTTTTTAACGATCTGATTATGATGCCGTGTTACCGCTGGAATCGCACCGTGATCGTGCCGAAGGACCATCCACTTGCCCAATTGTCTGAGCTGACACTGGAACAGTTGGCGGAATACCCCTTGGTAACCTACGTGTTTGGCTTCACGGGCCGGTCGAAGCTTGATGAGGCGTTCCAGTCTCGAGGCCTGACGCCGAAAGTTGTGTTCACTGCCGCCGACGCTGACGTAATCAAAACGTACGTGCGCCTGGGTCTTGGCGTTGGAATTATTGCCAGCATGGCATTTGACCCCAAAAGCGATCCGGACCTGGTCGCACTGGATGCAAAAAAGCTGTTCCGCTCCAGCGTTACGCGTATCGGCTTCCGTAAGGGTACCTTCCTGCGTGGCTACATGTACGACTTCATGCAACGCTTCGCACCGCATTTGACCAAAGATACAATTGACGAAGCCGTTGCCCGCCAGAGTAGTCGCAGTGAAATCGAAGCCCTTTTCAAAGACGTAGAGCTGCCAACCTACTGACGGGTAATAAGATTGCCCGCATGCAGGCCGCACTCCTTCTGTGTGGCCTCTTCCCACCACCAGCGGCCTTCGCGCTCATGTTGCCCGGGTAGCACCGGGCGCGTGCATGGCTGGCAGCCAATACTGACAAAGCCTTTTTCGTGGAGTTCGTTATAAGGAGCTTCCGATATCCGGATGTAATCCCATACCTCTTTTGATGTCCAGTTCGCCAGAGGGTTGAATTTGATCAGCGTTTTACCGGGGCCGGAAAAGGTTGCGTCTTCCTGTACGACCGGAACCTCGTTGCGAGTGCCTGGGCTCTGATCCTTACGTTGCCCGGTAATCCATGCATCCACGCCAGCGAGTTTGCGTTTGAGAGGATTTACCTTACGCACGCCGCAGCACTCGCTGTGTCCATCTTCGTAAAAGCTGAACATGCCTTTTTGGTTCACCAGGTCCTGGACTTCATTGGTGTCCGGAAACAGGACCTCGATATCGATGCCATAGTGTTTGCGCACACGCTCAATAAATTCGTAGGTTTCCGGGTGCAGGCGACCGGTGTCCAGCGTGAACACCTTCAGATTATCCGTCAGCTTGTGGGCCATCTCGATGAGCACCACATCTTCAGCGCCACTGAAGGAAATAGCGATGTTGTCGTAGCCCTGCAAGGCGGCCTTCAGGATAGCCCTTGGGCTTTCACCGGCAAGTTTGTCCTGTAGCTCTTGGATATTGCTCATAAAACGTCTGCACCTGATACGGGTTTTGGAGCAGGTTAGCATTAAACGCCTAATTCCTTGAAGGAATGACAATCTATATGGTTATAGCTTGCTGTGAAGTTGCAGGCAGAAAACGTCACGGATTTGTTGCAATGTACGATGCAATCTTTGCCGGTTTTTCTTATGATACCGCGTCAATAAAGGGGGAGCAGGCTTTGCTTTCCGTTAGCATTCTCATTTGGACCTGAATCAGGAGATCACTGTGGAACTGGCATGTCTTGACCTTGAAGGCGTATTGATCCCGGAAATCTGGATCGCATTTGCGGAAAAAACCGGTATCGATGAACTCAAGGCGACAACCCGCGATATTCCTGATTACGATGTTTTGATGAAGCAGCGTCTCCGGATTCTTGATGAGCATGGATACGGCTTGCCGGCAATTCAGGAAGTGATTGGTACACTGGATCCGTTGCCAGGCGCCCGAGATTTTCTGGACTGGCTGCGCGAGCGGTTTCAGGTTGTGATTCTTTCAGACACCTTTTATGAATTCGCAATGCCATTGATGAAGAAGTTGGGCTACCCGGCGCTGCTTTGTCATAAACTGGAAGTCGCAGAGAACGGCCAGATCACCAATTACCTGCTGCGCCAGAGAGACCCCAAGCGCCAGTCAGTGCGCGCGTTTCAATTGCTTAACTACCGCGTGATTGCAGCGGGGGATTCGTACAACGACACGACCATGCTTGGGCAGGCGGAAGCAGGCATTCTGTTCCACGCGCCTCAGAACGTCATTGACGAGTTTCCCCAGTACCCGGCTGTGCATGAGTTTGAAGACCTGAAGAAGGAATTTCTGAAGGCGAGTGCCGTTCACAGCGTCTGAATGCAAGCTTGTTGAATCAGGGCGATGGCTGGTCGCTCTGATTCAGATTTTCCAGGAAATCCATCAGCGGTTTCACTTTGGTAAGCGTTTCCTGATATTCGCTTTCCGGATCCGAGTCGGCCACAATGCCGCCGCCGCCACAACACCGGATCGTTCCCGGTCTTCCCGCAGGCCCTTCAGACGGATCGCCGTCACAAAGCATGGTGCGGATAGCTATGTTGCTGTCCAGCGTGCCATCCAACCCGCGATAAAATACAGAACCGCAGTAAGGGCCGCGCCAGTGCGGTTCCAGCTCCCGGATAATTTCCATGGCACGGATTTTCGGTGCACCGGTAATGGAACCGCCGGGAAAGGCATCGAACAGCACCTGCATAGGTGACGCGTCGTCTGCGAGCTCAGCGCGAATATGACTGACCAGATGATGCACGTTCCGATACGATTCGAGTGCAAACAGGCTGTCTACAGTAACGGACCCCGGTGTGGCGTGAACGCTCAGGTCGTTGCGCAACAAGTCCACAATCATCAGGTTCTCAGCCCGATCTTTTTCCGATGCCTCCAGCTCAGCAGCGTAGCCTGCGTCTTCGGAAGGCGTATCTCCCCTTGGCCGGGTGCCTTTGATCGGGCTGGTCTTTACGGTGCGACCACGAATTTCCAGAAAGCGCTCGGGGGAAACGGACAACACTGCGCCTGCACCTGTATTCAGGAACGCGCTGTAAGGTGTTGGGTTAGCCTCAGCCAATGCCTGAAACGCTAGCCAGGGGTCCCCTGAATAACTGCCCTGAAATTCCTGGGAAAGGTTCGCCTGATAGCAATCACCGGCATTGATGTAGTGCTTAACCGTTTTAACACCGGCTATAAATTCTTCGGCAGGCTGACGGGCCTTGAAGGGCGAAACCATCTTCCACTTGGCTGGGTTATTGGCCGGCCTGGAGGATCGCCAGAGCTGAAGGGCGCTCCGGGTCTGATCCGGACACTCAGGGTGAACCCAGAGATGGTAGGTTTCAGTTGCGCGGTTGTGACTCGCGGCCCAAAGGTAGAAACCCGCAGAAAGCAGGGGAGTTGCAGGCACAGGGCAGAGTGGAGAAAGACGTTTTTCCTTGATGTATCCGAATTCATAACTCAGGAAACCGATCCACCCGCCTGTCAGAACCGGTTGTGCATTCTGCATGGGCATTTCATAGCGTTGAACCAGGCTTTCCATTTCCGCGGACAGTGCGTTGGTGTCCAGCGCACCGCCATCCCCGTGCGTTACACACCTGGTAGCAATTGCGCCCGCCGTAAACCCGCTGAAGAAACCGCGACCATCACCGGTTCCGACACTGCCGAGATAGGCAAAGTCCGGCTGATGGGCAGCGTGGGCAAGAAGTTGCTCGTACTCCTGCCGACTGAGCAGGGAGGAAACAGGAAGTGGCAAATTAACTCCGGTTAATTGGAATAATGATACTCAGGCCACAAAACGGGCATTGTCGGCTCCGGACGGCCACTGGTCTAATGCAATCACTCACAAACACCCGCAGGCCGTCCGGGGTCGGAAAACGGCATTCTAACGGAGTTGGCCAGTCTTGGCGTGGAAATTTAACGCGACTAAAACAGGAATAATAATGATGCCTTATCTTGGAAAGTCCCTGCTGAACGCAATGTTGTTCACTGCTTTTGCCTTTGCCCCCATCTTGAGTGCCGAAGAAGCACCCGGCGCTGAAATGTCTGAAGAGCAGGAAATGGCCATAAAACGGGAGTTGTCTAAATATGCGGTTCTAGGCCAGCAGCAGATATTGCACCTCACGAAACAGGCGACAGATGAGTATTCAGACACTTTGACGGACTCAGACCCCAATATGCCCGCTGCGTGGATGCTCCTCGAAGATGGCACGACAATCAAACGAATTGACCTGGATGGACAGGCGGAGAACGCGCCCGCACAAATACGGATTCTGATGTACCGTGCAGCCTTAAAGTCCGTTGCTCGCCGGGGCAAAATACATGCTGCGGCGATCCTTTACACAGGAAAGTTGCGTGAAGGCAGCGATGATGAAGCTTTGGTGGTTGAGTACGAACACCGCTTGGGCATTGCGGGAAACAAGGTTATTCCTTACCAGATAGAGAATCGCAAAGTAGCTTATTCCGAACCGGTTACCAGCGAAAAACCTTTCCAGATTTTTTACGACAGCAAAGCGGAAGCAAAGAGCAACGCAAATTGATTTGAGACCCAGTCGCGATTTGTTACAGGCTGTAAGTAATGGGTTAAGAAATGTGAAAGCAGTCACGGACCAGGACTGTTAAACAATCTTAAATGGATTCGTGGAGAGTCGAACTCCATACCCAAAATTAAAAACTCAGATAACAACAAAATGAGTTTATAAGGAGATAATAATGAAAGGCCTGAAGAAAATTGCTCTGATTACAGCTATGGCTGCTGCACCCT
>Ga0207891_1000032_pt1 | contig 207219 bp, 193 predicted proteins | sample LinPmetageLP50_FD_184061 | JGI IMG/M metagenome (GOLD analysis project Ga0207891, IMG submission 184061) | Marine viral communities from the Pacific Ocean - LP-50 (SPAdes) | ecosystem: Environmental > Aquatic > Marine > Oceanic | place: Pacific Ocean | collected 2011-08-27
GATATCGATACCGATGCTGTCATTGTTGCCCTGGCCAATGTCGAAGGCGTTATCGATCTTCACCACGTACATTTTTGGCAGATGGGCGAACACGAGGCATCGCTGGAGGCCCATGTAATTATCGAGGCAAGTGCATGGGATCAGCTTGAGAGTATCAAGTACAGGATAAAACAGGCTCTGGAGCAGGAATTCAACATAGGTCATTCAACTTTGGAATTCGAACACCCAGACCATGGGCACACGGATGCCCACACCTATGGGTATGGTTGAGAGAAAGATCTTCCGTAAGCATCAACGAGAGCGAACTGAAACCAAAGAATGCCCCGAAGGCGACGCTTTTGAGGTCCTCGGTACCCGTCGTAGATTGGACTCGCTCACGCGTGAGCAGACCCTGAGTCAGGGTGGAGATCATATAGCCCAGCGCGAAAACCCAGAATGCCATCCCGAAGAGGCCAACACTCGCAAGTAAGTCGATGTGACGGACGTGCGGGTCAAGGACAACGCCCGCGAATACTACGGCGAGGGCATACAGTTTGAGTTGGCTGGTAATTTTGCCACCGGCTCCGTTGCTCACGAGTGGTTACTGGGCGCGCGCCGCCATAGCGACGAAGCGGATCGCTTCCAACCCACGACGGTTTATAACCAAGTGAACGGCAGCCTGGTCTTTGACAGCATTATCCAGCCGGGTTCGGGCGACAACCGCCTTGATGAAGCCGACGCTCTGGCCCTGTGGGCACAGAACCGCATGAGCATGGGCGCCCTGGATGTGACCCTGTCACTGCGAAGCGAAGACGTGGAAACCGAATCCACCCGTTTCGGCAGCCTGGATCGCTCAAGCGTGGCGAGTACCCGCGACAACGACGTGGACGACGTGCTGGCCGGTCTCGGCGCAACCTATTCCCTCGGTGAAAGCTGGCAGATTCTGGCCGGCGTGCATGAGGGCTTTGCGCCTCCGGGCGGGGGTGCGGTAGGGGGTACCGAGCCGGAAGAAAGTACCAACTACGAGTTCGGCACGCGATACCGCGATGACCGCAGCAGCCTGGATATCATCGCCTTTTACAGCGATTACAAGAACACCGTGAACAACTGTTCTGTAGCTAACCCCTGTACCGGTGCCCGCAGTTTCGGCACCGAAAGTCTCGGCGAGGCGGAGGTGCGTGGTCTCGAAATTTCCGCCAGTACCGTGCTGTTGAGTACTCCGCACTTTACCGTGCCGGTCTTGTTGAGCTACACGCACACTGACGCCGAGATCACCAGAGATTCGGATACCGGCAACGTCCTTAAGGGTGACAACCTGCAATACCTGCCGGATAATGTTACCCACGTCTCGCTCGGCCTGGAGGGTACTGGTGGTTGGAATACCTACATCTCCTCCACGTTTATCTCCTCTATGTGTGTTGATAACCGGTGCGAACGGGGCCTTGACAATAACTTCCGCAAAACGGACAGCTATCTGACAGTCGACCTATCTGCCAGTGTACCTGTCACGGAAAGCGTGGACCTTTTCGCTCGGGTCGACAATTTATTGGACGACGAATCCATTGTTGCGCGTAGCCCCGCTGGCGCTCGTGTCAACAAACCGCGCAGGGGTTACGTCGGCGCCCGCCTACGCTTCTGAGCGACAACCATTTCTCCACAGTTTCCCGCGCCTCGGCGCGGGTTTTTTGTGTCTCACCAAGCATGACGTAGTGAACGTTCTCCGAAGCTGAGCTGTGCATAATCAGGGGGGTTAAGAGCCAGCCATAAGGTCATCCTGGATTGGTAGGTTTGCCGCTCTGCATTAGCGGCTGCTAGCCAAGCAGTGCCAGAATATCGGTTGGGCTTACACCGAAGGCTTCCGAGACGGCGCGGGTGAAATGCGATTGGTCGGAGAATCCGGCATCATGGGCCGCACGGTTCAAACTGCCTGTTAAAACGGCAGTCTCCAGAGCCTTTATAAGCCTGAGCCATTTCCGATAGCTGCGCAGGGGCATGCCCGTTTCCTGGCTGAACCAGTGAGAAAAACGACTTGGGGATAGATGGCAAATCCGGGCCAGCTGCTCGCGGTCGATTGTCGCATTATCTTCAACGGCCTTGTTCAGCTCGGCCAATACCAGAGTCAGCTTGGGGTCAGCTTGCTGGCGCGGGTTTTCGGTTCCCAAGGCTTTAAAAAAGCGAGCAAGGCATTCAGACAAAGGACAATCAGCTGGAAAAAGAGATACCAGCTTTTGAATGTTGGCTTCAGACAACGCAAGTACTGCGGGCGAATGTGATAAAGGAAGACTCAGCGCATCCAGAAAAGTGCTGGTCGGGTCGACATAAACAGAGAGCACATTGGCTTCAAGCTGCCGATGTTTTATTCCAGCCGGTATCAGAAATCCGGTCCCGCAGTATTCGATGTCATTTACTTTGAATTTTATCGTTCCATCAAGAGCGAAACTGACCTGATGGGCCCAGTGCCGATGAGCCCGATTGTCGCCGGAATGGCCTCGAAAAAGGCCAATTCCGGGCGCCAAAGCGGCTTCCCCTTGCCAGTGTCCGCCGCCCATCGGTTAGTGGTACCTGCTCGCCATCGCTCCGAACAACGGAGTTAGTGCTGTAGCCAGGACTATTCTAATGAACATAAATTTTCTCCTTTAGTACCAGGCGCGAATGCCCAGCACAAATTGTGTATCTTCAATATCTTCACCGTGCGCTGCTGCAAAATCTGCGGTGTTGCCATACTTCTTGCTCCAGTTGACACCAAGATAAGGCGCGAACTCACGACGGATTTCATAGCGCAATCTCAAGCCCGCTTCGATATCGGCCAGACCGGAGCCCACACCGGTATCGCGGTCATTGTGGCCGTAAGCATTCACCTCAATTTCAGGTGACAGTATCAAGCGCTGGGTAAACAGTAGCTCGTACTCCGCTTCAAGACGCAGGCCGGTGCGACCGGCGCCGCCGAGGAATAACGACGCGTCCACCTCAAAGTAGTACGGTGCTAGCCCCTTCAGTGCAATCACGCCCCAGTCGCGGTCGGGTTCAGGTTTGAAGTCTTTACGCCCGCCCACCTGCACATTCCAGAATGCGGAAATCGCACGGCTGTACAGCACCTGCAGTTCCAGCTCTTCACTCTCGTCGTCCACGCGCTCGGCTTCGGCTTTAAGCCAGAGTTTGTTCAGGTCGTAGCCAGCCCAGAATTCTCCTTCCAATACCTGCGGGTCGTCGCCTTCGGTATCGCGCACTTCAAACTGATCCAGCTTGCCCATGGTGAGAAATGGGTTGTCTTTGCCTCCGGCAAACGCTGCGTTACACACAAAGATCGTTGCCGCAATCACGCCGACAGCGCGAAAATGGCTTTTACGAATTGAACGTTTCATGAGCGCCCTCCTTTCTCTACCCGCACTTCGCGCATCATGCCTGGCATGTGATAGAGCAAGTGGCAGTGGTAGGCCCAGCGACCCAAGGCGTCGGCTGTTACCAGATAGCTGATGGAGGAACCGGGCTGAACGATCACGGTGTGTTTACGTGGAATGTAACCCGCGTCACCGGTTTCCAGTTCACTCCACATACCGTGCAGGTGGATGGGGTGGGTCATCATGGTGTCATTGACGAGGGTGATGCGTACCCGTTCGCCGTAGGTCAGCCGCAGAGGTTCGGCGTCGGCAAACTTGATGCCGTCAACGGACCACATATAGCGACTCATATTGCCGGTTAGATGGAGCTGAATTTCGCGCTCGGGGTCTCGCTGATCGATCGTCGGATAGAGGTTTTTAATATCCCCGTAGGTGAGCACCTTTCTGCCGTAACGCTCTTGGTGATCACGCAAACCCACGCCGGGATCGTTCAAGCCATTCTGCGGTGCGGGTGCGAGCATATCGACATGTGGCCCGTATTCGGTCGAATCATGTTTTATCGGGCTATTGCTGCCCTCGCCTGCCTTAGCGATGGATTGCCTGCGGTGCTGACTGTGATCCATCCCCTGCATGCCACCCATGTTATGCATGCTGTGATCCATTTCGCTCATCTCACCCATAGCGGACCTATCATGGTTCATACCCTTCATGCTGCCCATATCATGGCCGCTATGATCCATGCCGCCCATTGCCGCCATTCCCATATCGGCATGGCTGAGCACAGGGGCGTAATCCATTGCGGGCACTTCCGCGGTCAAGGCAGCGTCCGGGGTGAGCGTCCCGCGGGCATAGCCGGAGCGATCAATGGTCTGGGCGAAAATAGTATAGGCGCTGTCGTCACTGGGTTCGACCACAACGTCATAGGTTTCCGCAACACCGATGCGAAACTCGTCCACACTGACTGGCTCGATATTCTGGCCGTCGGTCGCAACCACCGTCATTTTCAGGCCGGGAATACGAATATCGAAAATAGTCATGGCTGCACCGTTGATAAAACGCAGGCGCACTTTTTCACCGCGCTTGAACAAGCCCGTCCAACCGCTATCGGGTGTGACGCCGTTCATCAGAAAGGTATAGGTGTAACCGGTGACATCGGCGATGTCGGTCTGGTTCATGCGCATGGTGTTCCACATCTTGCGCTCGTTCCAGGTTTGCGCCAGCCCCTTCTCTTTAATGTCTCGCCAAAGATCGCCCGCCGTGCGCTCCTGAAAGTTGTAGTAGTGACTCATCTTTTTCAGGTTGGCGTAGATATCGTGGGGGTTCTCATCCGACCAGTCCGACAGGAGCACCACGTAATCCCGGTCACAAACCACGGGATCGGGCTCTTTCGGGTCAATCACGATGGCGCCGTAGACACCGGTCTGTTCCTGAAAACCTGAATGGGAGTGATACCAGTAGGTGCCGCTTTGATTGACATCAAATTCGTAGCGGTAGGTTTCGCCCGGCTTTATACCGGCAAAACTCAAGCCCGGCACCCCGTCCATGTCGGTCGGCAAGATGATGCCATGCCAGTGGATGGAGCTGTCGTGGGCCAGGTGGTTGGTTACATTCAACCTGACGCGTTCACCTTCCTTCCAGCGCAGAATCGGCGCCGGCACGCTGCCATTGACCGCTGTCGCCGTGCGAGCGGCCCCCGTAAAGTTGACCGGTTGATAACCAATAGAAAGATCAAAATTGTTGCCTGTAAGCACTTTAGGTCGGGGGTTGACCTCTGCAGCTCTAAGGGGCAAGCCGAACCCCGCAAGCGCGGCGCCAGCCGCCGCGCCAGTGACAAAACGACGCCGGGAAAGGGACGAAAACTTTTCCAGATTCACGATAGATTCCTCTTTTTACCTGATAGCCATAACGGCGGAAGCGGTCATGACACAACACACTGCGCGTGATCATTAACGCTTAGCGCAGACGGACTGATCCTGTGTCAGGCAAAAATCGGTGGGCGGAAGTGACTCTGTGTGAGCTCGCGAGGTGACTCGACTGAGGGGGTAAAGCGAGCTTGAGAGGCTGAAAAAGAGGCAACCAAAAAGGATTCGGTCGCTAAACTGGAATGACAATGGCCGACGCAACATTCGCACTCGAAGTTGCAACATTCGGCGGCATCCATAGACGAGTGAGCGGTGTGCCCTTCGGGTTCCATTAGCGCGCGATGATCAGCATGTGAAGCCATATCGTGATCATTGCCAAACTCAATGACTGTCTCGCGCATATTCACTGCCGCATGATTTACCGCAGCAAACAGCGCTCCCGCCTGCTGGCACAGGAGGAACACAATTACCGTCAAAGCAAGCCGTTTAAGATTCATCGGCGCCGATTCTAGCACCTTACTCCCAAAAGTCACTCGGTCTAACGAGATACCTTGCCGCGCGAGCATGCTCTGGCGTATTACCACCACAAAACCTTGACCCTGTAGCGCGGTTCATGGTTTAGGGTGTTTAACACGGTAACCTTCCGGAGTGAAACATGGACTACCTGATCGGACAATTGGCCAAATCAGCCAATACGGATATTGAGACCATTCGCTTCTATGAGCGCCGGGGGCTGATTCCCGCCCCACCGCGCACATCGGGTGGATATCGGCGTTATCCAGCTGCCGAGGCGGATCGCCTGCGCTTTATCCGTCGGGCCAAGGTTCTCGGGTTCACTCTGAACGAAATCGGCACCTTACTAAAGCTGCAGGAAGGCGGCGACCGCCATGAGGTCAAATCAGTCGCCCAGACAAAACTATCTGAAATAGAAGCGCGCATCGCGGACTTGCAATCCATGCGCTATACGCTGACCAAACTGGTAAATGACTGCTCAGGGCGCGGCCCCGTCGCAGGCTGCCCGATCATCGAAGCCCTGAACAGCGAGGAGCCCCATGATGCATGAATCAACTCAGGCTGATGCTACACGGGATCCCGTTTGCGGTATGAGCGTCGATCCGACAACGGCCCGGCACTACGACCACGCCGGTAACACCTACTATTTCTGCAGCCAGCATTGCCATGATCGGTTTTCCCGCGACCCGCAGGCGGTACTCAATCCACCCGATGAACCGGAAACACCCCCAGCGGGAAGCACCTATACCTGCCCAATGCACCCCGAGATTGAACAGGACTCTCCGGGTGACTGCCCCAAATGTGGAATGGCACTGGAACCGATAGCAGGTGGCGGCGACGGAGAAGACCATGAGTTCAAGATGATGAGCCGCCGTTTCTGGGTCAGCGTGCCGCTGTCTACTATCGTTTTGCTGCTGGCCATGAGCGAAATGGTACCGGGTTTGGGGCTTAGCCAGGTGCTGGGTTCCGCATCTGGCTGGATGCAGGCTCTGCTTGCACTGCCTGTGGTGGTTTGGGCCGGTGGCTTTGCCTTTGTTCGCGGCTGGAAGTCGGTGAGTAACCTCAGCCCGAATATGTGGACGCTGATCTCGCTGGGCGTCGGAGCGGCTTACGGCTTTTCACTCTTTGCGCTTATCTTTCCTGATTTGCTGCCGGAAGCCTTCAAAAGTGATGCCGGTCACGCCCCCCTCTATTTCGAGGCCGCGGCCGTCATTATCTCTCTCGTGCTGCTGGGTCAGGTGATGGAGGCCCGCGCTCGGGGGCAAACCTCCCAGGCGCTCAAAGCCCTTTTGAACCTTGCGCCCCACACGGCTCATCGTCTTCGCGACGATGGCGGCGAAGACGAAGTCTCACTCGACACCCTCAACACGGGCGACCGGCTTCGCGTACGCCCCGGCGAAAAGATACCCGTCGATGGCCGGATTGTGGAGGGGCGCTCCACTGTGGACGAGTCCATGATTACCGGCGAGCCTATTCCACAAGAAAAACAAACGAGCGATAGCGTTACCGGCGGAACGGTCAATCAGACCGGCAGCTTTGTTATGGAAGCGCAGAAGGTGGGCAACGACACCGTGTTGGCGCGAATCGTGGACATGGTTACCAACGCACAGCGTTCTCGCGCCCCCATTCAGGGGGTCGCTGATAAGGTGGCCGCAATCTTTGTGCCCGCTGTTGTCGCCATTGCGATAGCCGCGTTTATTATCTGGGCCGCCGTTGGCCCGGCGCCCGCCTTGTCTTACGCACTGGTCGCAGCCATCTCGGTTCTGATTATCGCCTGTCCCTGCGCCTTGGGGCTCGCCACGCCCATGTCGGTAACGGTCGGCGTGGGCCGGGGAGCAAACGATGGCGTCTTGATCCGGGATGCCGAAGCGCTGGAGTTAATGGAACAGGTCGATGTATTACTCGTCGACAAAACCGGCACCTTGACCGAGGGCAAACCGAGACTGATCGCCGTCGAAACCGCCAACAGCTTTGACGAGACCGAGCTGCTCGAACTGGTGGCATCCCTGGAACACGCCAGCGAACATCCGCTGGCGCGCGCGATTGTGGACGGCGCCGCGGAAAAAGGCGTGAAACCCGCACAGGTTACTGATTTCGATTCGATTACCGGCATGGGCGTGCGCGGTCGCGTCAACGCACGCGAGGTACTGATTGGTAACAGCCGGTTGTTTGAGGACAACAACATAGACGCCAAAGAGCTGTCGGTCAGGGCCGATGAGCGACGCAACGCGGGCGAAACGGTAATGCTGGTGGCCATCGATGGTCATAGCGCTGGTCTGATAGCCGTCGCGGATCCCATCAAGGAAACCACGCCCGAGGCGGTTCGTATTCTGCACGATGCAGGCCTGCGTATCATCATGCTCACCGGAGACAATGAAAAGACTGCTCAGGCGGTAGCGACCCAACTTGATATCGACGAAGTGCATGCTGGCGCCCTCCCCGAAGACAAACACGCGCTGGTGCAAAAACTGCAGGCCGAGGGACTCAAGGTTGCCATGGCCGGTGACGGCGTCAACGACGCCCCCGCGCTGGCACTGGCCGACGTTGGTATCGCTATGGGGACGGGCACGGATGTGGCCATGGAAAGCGCACGCATTACCTTGGTCAAAGGTGATTTACGCGGCATTGCGAAAGCGAGACGCCTGTCTGAGATCAGCATGCGCAACATACGCCAGAATCTATTTCTCGCGTTCGTTTACAACGCTGCGGGCGTACCAATTGCTGCGGGCGTTCTCTACCCACTGACCGGCTTATTGCTTAACCCGATGATCGCCGCGGCCGCGATGAGTTTTTCCTCAGTGTCGGTGATTAGCAACGCACTGCGGTTACGATACGCTAGGCTGTAAATTTCTCTTACCCGATACGGAGATTCAACGATGAAAATCATTGATATTATCAGCGCAACTTTCCTAGCCTTGTTTGCGGGCGTGGTCACTGCTGGCGAGCAAGCGCGTGGAAATATGATGGATGGAAGCATGATGGACGGCGGCATGATGATGAGTGGCCCGATGATGGCCGTCTGCATTATTTTCGTGCTACTAATTCTCGGTGTGCTTGTACTGGCGATATTGGCGTTGGTGAAATACCTGCGCTCAGGAAAGTAATGCCCGGCGACAGCCCGTTTCGCAGCACGTTCCCGTCGCAGGCCTTGAGCCCGGCGGGCTTGCGCGCGTACAAGGCCCAAACCTATACTCAAACAATGAGAGTGATCGACGCGTGCACATGATTCGCCTACTCCTGATCGCCCTGTGCGTTCAAGTGGCCGTAGTCAATACCGTTACCGCGGTACCTTTTTGCGTCCACGCTCAAAGTGCATCGCAGACCATGCAATCGAACACGGTAGATGGCCACCACGACCATCTCCAAGCGCAAGTAGACTCTGGGGAGGCTGGTGACGATTGCCCTTGTCATTGCGACGTAGTTGGCCACTGTTCAGCCAGCACCGCCGGTCTCCCGAACTTCGCCAATCTGGTGGCCTTCGATGATTGGCAGCAAAAGCTGCCGCCCGTAGCGTCCGCCGCGCCGTTGCCCGCCCACAAAAACCGCTTATACCGACCGCCCTCGATCACCTGAAGTGACGCCCTGCAGTGCGGGGCACGTTCACCCGTGCCCGCTCTTGTTGTCTTACTTCGGAGTGATACATGCTTACCCAAAAGACTCGCCCTTCGGGCAACGTTCATTCGTCGTCGTATAGGCGGCTATTACGCGCGCTGATACCGCTTACCCCGCCCGCGAGCGAGCAACGGCGTGTGCTGTTTGGTCCCCTCTCCCCGACCCATGCGCCATGAACCCTGTTTGTAAACCCATTCGACTTGGAATAAAACCATGAAGAAAATTGTCATGACCCTGGCCCTACTCGCGCTCGCTACCGTCGTCGCCGTACCGACCTTTATCTACTCCGGTCTGTTCAACGTAGCCGCCACCTGGGAGGATCCGCGTCCGGTAGCCTGGCTACTCCACAGCACCTACTCCAACTCGGTTGCAGCGCGTGCCAACGACATACAAGTACCCGAGAACCTGGGCAGCCGCGAGCAAGTGCTGCAAGGCGCGCGGAACTTCGTGGCGATGTGCAGCGGCTGCCACACGCCGCCAGGACTATCCGAAACCCCGGGCAGCGCTGGCTTGAATCCCCCACCCCCTGATTTGACTGAGATCATCCCCCACCGCACACCGGCCGAAGCATTCTGGGTCATCAAGAACGGCGTGCGCATGACTGGCATGCCGGCTTTTGGTCCCACCCACGACGACGAAGAGCTCTGGGCGCTGGTGGCCTTTCTCGATCAAATGTCAGAGGCGACGCCCGAGGCTTACACCACCCTGGTGGCTCAAGCCAAGCGCAGCGCACCCGCCGACGATGGTCACGATCACCGGCATGGCACTGAAGCGGACACAACCGAGCCGGGCGGCCACGATTCGGCGTCTTCGGAAGATCACGGCGAACCCGGCCACCATGAAGCCGGGCAATCCAGCACCAGCGCGCCAGCCAGTAACCACAGCGGGCATGGCGCCCCCGGCCATCACGACCAGGGCAGTCCCTCGCAACCCGCCGGGCCCGCCGACGATGGCCATGATCACCAGCACTGAGGCGGCTTTTCAAATTGGCTATGCGGACAGCTGCCGCCTGCCATCTCTCCTAACTTTATGAAGACAAAGGTAACCTCATGAAGCATCTCAATCACAACCAACAGCGACGCCGTGTGCTAAAAGCCATGGCCTCCGCCGGCCTGCTGGCCGGTATCGACGCTCTACTACCAGCCTACGCCCAAACCAGCAGCGGCCACCTGGCGACACCGGCCTCGGATGTGCCCGGTGGGCGCCCCGGCCCGGTAACCATGGATATCGCCATCCGCCGGGAAGGTATCAAGATTGCCGGCGGTGAGGCATCGGCAACCACGTTGAACCGCACCATTCCCGGCCCCATTGTCGAGCTATGGGAGGGCCACGACGCGGTATTGCGCGTCACCAACCACCTGGCGGAAGAAAGCAGTTCCATCCACTGGCACGGTATTCTATTGCCATTTCAGATGGACGGGGTGCCGGGCGTGACCTTCCCCGGCATCGCGCCCGGTGAAACCTTCGAGGCGCGCTTTCCGGTACGCCAGTACGGCACCTACTGGTACCACAGCCATACCGGTTTACAGGAGCAAACCGGGTTGTATGGCCCCATCGTCATCCACCCCAAAGAGCCTGAGCCCTTCAGCTACGACCGGGATTATGTGGTGCAGCTATCCGACTGGACCTTTGAAGACCCCTACCGGGTCATGGCCAAGCTCAAGAAGATGAGCGACTACTACAATTTCAACCAGCGCACCGTGGGCGCATTCGTCGACGATATTCAATCAGCCGGCCTGGGCCCCGCGCTTCAAGACCGTCTGGCCTGGGGCAATATGCGCATGAGCCCAACCGACATCGCCGACATTACCGGCTATAGCTATACCTACCTGATGAACGGTCGGCACCCGGCCGGCAACTGGACCGGGCTGTTCAAGCCCGGCGAGCGCATCCGCCTGCGTTTTATCAACTCCGGCGCCATGAGCTTTTTCAACGTGCGCATTCCCGGCTTGGCGATGACCGTGGTTCAAGCCGATGGCCAAAATGTGGAGCCGGTGGAAACCGACGAGTTTCAGATCGGGGTGGCCGAAACCTATGACGTCATCGTAGAGCCACAAGCCGATCAGGCCTATACCATCATGGCCGAGTCCATGGATCGCAGCGGCTACGCCCGCGGCACTCTGGCACCACGCGCCGGTATGACAGCGGCGGTACCGCCGCTGCGCGAACCGCCGGTGCGCACGATGATCGATATGGGCATGGATATGAGTTCCATGGATATGGGAGGTATGGACATGGGCGGCATGCAGAAAGCGCCCGGCGGCAAAATGGCCATGCCCGAATCCAGGCCGGGCGGCATGAAAGGCATGCAGGACATGCAGCACACGGGCCACGACATGAGTGGCATGCAGAAAAACGCCGACAAGGGTATGGCCGGGATGAAAGGCATGGGCGGTATGCAAGGTATGGAAAAAATGCAAGGCGTCGACAGCATGATGGAATCGGCTGGCCCCATCGTCGCCCGACATGGGCCGGATCAGCACGGCTCAGGCAATATCACCGTCGCCAAGGTGCAACGCGACCGCCTCGCCGAGCCCGGCACTGGGCTGGAAAATGTCGGCCACCGGGTTTTGACCTACTCACAATTGCGTAATGTCAAACCGATGGCCGACACGCGCGAGCCCTCGCACACTTTCGAGCTGCACCTGACCGGCAACATGGAACGCTATATGTGGTCGTTCGATGGCAAGGAATTCCACGAGGTCACCAGCCCCATCGACTTCCCCTATGGCGAGCGGGTGCGACTCATTCTGGTGAACGACACCATGATGGAGCACCCCATCCACCTGCACGGCATGTTTATGGAACTGGAAAATGGCCAGGGCGACCGCCTGCCGTTCAAGCACACCATTAACGTCAGGGCGGCCGAGCGGGTCTCCTTGCTGATCACCGCCGACGAACCGGGCCGCTGGGCCTTCCATTGTCATCTGCTCTACCACATGGAAATGGGCATGTTCCGGGTGGTGCGCGTCATGGATCAAACGGGAGCTAACAATGTTTAAGACCTCACTGTTGACACATCTGCTACTCGCCACGGCCGTGACCGCCGCAGTCGGCCCGGCACAGGCCCAAGATAATTCCGGCAAGGCGTCGTTGGACAGCGTCGTGCCGGACGGACCGGTGGAACCGCGCAGCGGCGCGCCCAAGGAATGGCCCTACGGCTTCATGGACAAAAAACCCTATGCCACGGGGCTGATAGACCGGCTCGAATATGGCGACGGCGACGGCCCGAGCACCTACCTGTGGGATGCCCAGGGCTGGTACGGCGGCGATTACAACAAGTTCTGGTGGAAAACTGAAGGTGAAGGGCTGAACCGCGGCGGTAGTCCCGATAGCACCGAGTTTCAGGCCCTCTACAACCGCATGATCAGCCCCTTCTTCGGCGCCCAGGCGGGCATCCGCTACGATACCAATCCCGGTGCCGACCGCGCCTTCGCCGTGCTCGGATTCCAGGGTCTGGCGCCTTACTGGTTCGAGTCCGATACCGCTTTTTTCGTAAGCGAAGATGGCGACGTGAGTTTTCGCGGCGAGTTCGAGTACGAGTTGCTGCTCACCCAGCGTTTGGTTCTGCAACCGCGACTGGAATTCAGCGCCAGTGCCGACGATGTGCCGGAATACGGCCTGGGCCAGGGCATCAACAACACCGAAATGGGGCTGCGTCTGCGCTACGAGATCAAGCGCGAGTTCGCCCCCTATATCGGCGTACGCTGGGAACAGCTGTATGGCGAAACCAAGGATATCGCCCGGCGCGCGGGTGAAAATACCTCTAATACTTCTTTCGTTGTGGGGATCAGAGCATGGTACTAGGCACATCACGTCGGCAGTTTGGTTGGCAACTAGTAAGCGTGGCGGTGATGACACTCGTTCTCGCTGCCTGCGGCCAGAAAGAACTTTCCACCCCAACAAAGGCGTCGGATTGGCCAACGGCCATGGTGTATAGAAGCCCCACCTGCGGTTGTTGCACCAAATGGATCGACCATTTCCGCGAGAATGGGTTTGAGGTGCAAATTCGGGAGCCAGCGGATATGGATGCGGTAAAAGACCGCTTGGAAGTACCCACCGATATGCGCTCATGCCACACCGCCGTGATTGGCGGGTATGTGGTCGAGGGCCATGTGCCGGCGACCGACATCAAGCGGCTGCTGCGGGATAGGCCGAAGGCGAAAGGCCTGGCCGTTCCGGGCATGCCCCTGGGTTCTCCCGGCATGGAAGCAGGAAGTCGGCAGCAAGCCTATACGGTATGGCTGCTGAATCAGGGGGGCAACGTCTCGTTTGCGGATTATCCGGCGCAGAACCTGGATTGAAACTGATGTCGAGGTCGCGCCCCGGTCATGAGTTCGGCAAGCGCCTGGATTGCTCTGCGATGAAATGGATTTCGGGGGCACGGCCAGAAGGCTCGCGAACTCGCCATCGGCGAGACGGTCGAATAGGCACGTCAGCCAGCGCGAAGATCAGTATCCACCTGATTTGGTTGCTGGTGGTAGCGGTGTTGATCATGTCGGCAAGGCTATTGAACTATTTACACCCGAGGAAAGCGCATGGCATATAAATTTGAGCGCCTATCCGGTAGCCCGGAAGTAAATATGCTGCTGTTTTCTTTTCTATTAAATTTTGTTTGGGAAATGTGGCAAGTACCCTTCTATCAGGGTCTTTCGACGATGGACCACTTTCGCGCAGTGCGTAGCTGCACCCAGGCTAGCCTGGGCGATGGTGTTATTACGTTGTTAGCCTTCTGGAGTGCAGCCGCTGTCGCACACTCACGGCAATGGTTGCTGGTCGTAACCCCAACTCCCGCTCTGATTTACTGGACAGTCGGAATCAGCATTACCGTGGTGATGGAATGGTTGGCTACCGGGCCGCTGGATCGCTGGCAGTACGCAGCGGCGATGCCCCGACTGCCAGTGCTCGGAACTGGTTTACTGCCGCTACTACAGTGGATTCTGCTTCCAGGAGCGATTCTGGTGTTAGTCCGACGCCAACTCAAGGGGGCAAAGACTGGATAGGCCCAGCGCCTAGGCGGCTGACGATAACCCGGTCACAAGCAGACGCATGAGGACAGGCAGGCAGGTACCACTCTCGAAGGACAAATTAAACGCAAAGGAGGAACGTGACGATGGATCTCAACACACTTTTATGGGCCGCATTGATTCTGTTCATGGTCGCATGTTGCTCAATGATGATGCGCATGGCGATGAAAAACCCACCCAACGACAAACCGCGCGACACGACTCATCACCGTAATGATTCAACTGACGTGAACCAATCGGACGAGGAAAAGCCATGAAGCCCGTATAACGAAACGCGATGACAAAACAGCGATCGCGAGGAATTCAACCATGAATGACCTGGTGGGACCTACTGGCCTGTGGGGCGTGGCATTGATCATGGTCGTGCTGGTCTCCTGGCTGTTCTATCGCTATTTCGCGCCTAAGAGCTGGCGCGAGTGGGCTGGCGCCGGTCTGGTGCAGGCCTTCATTATTGCGCTGTACGCAGAGATGTATGGCTTTCCCCTCACGATTTACCTGCTAGCGCGTTTTTTTGAACTCGATCGCGATAGCCTCAAGGCCAATTTGTGGTCGACACTCCTCGGTATGGGCAATACAGGTATGATGATTGCCATGCTGGTCGGCTATACGCTGGCGATAATGGGTATCGGCATTTTTATCCAGGGATGGCGACAGGTGTATCGCGCGCGCAAGGACGGCCACCTGGTCACGAATGGACTGTATGCCTTCGTACGTCATCCCCAGTACACCGGGCTGTTTGTTGCGTTGTTCGGCGAGGGTGTGGTGCACTGGCCAACACTGTTCTCGGTCGGTCTGTTTCCGCTAATCGTGTTTACCTTTTACCGCTTGGCGCGGCGCGAAGAGCGCCAAATGCTGCAGCAATTTGGCGACGCCTACCGCGCTTACCAACGGCGGGTGCCAATGCTTATACCGAGAGTGGGTAAATGGAAACGTTTCGTGGGAGCGTCCAGTCGCGACGCGGGACGGTTGGATCAAGACGACCAAAATGAGTAGCCAAGGTAACTGCAGACCTTGTTTGCCGCACGACAATCAACCCCGAAACCTCTTGCCCCGCTCGCCCATGGGGAAGGCCTGACTTTTCACAGTGAACGATGCCCTGTGCCGACCGTGAGTCGATGTGCGATAAAATTCTTGACTTAGAGTTGACTCCAACCTCCATGATCAACGCCGATCAACATACAGGGAGTTAAACCAATGAGGCACAGGCAACTTATACGGCGTACAAAGTGCTATGTGGCGCTCGGTCTATTGGCGGCACCCATGGCCTACGCCCACGATCCCGTTTTCGGGCTGGGCCCTCACACCCTGTTCAAAGGCGGCGTGGAAGTTCACGTAGGCAGCCATCAGGAAAAAGCCGGGGACGAACGCGCTACCGAATCAGAAATTGCGGTCAAATACGGCTTGACCGGCGACTGGGTCGCCGGTATCGAATTGCCCTACGTGCACAGCACTGATGAAAGCGGTAATGGGCGCGGGCCAACCAGCCTGTCCACCAAGTACCGTTTTTGGCGAAAGGATCTACCCGGTGTGCAGGAGTCCGCCGCCGTGCTGGCCAAGGCGATTCTCAACGATGGCGACGCAAGTCATGGGCATGCGGAGCGCAACGGCAACGATTACCTGGTCGGACTGGCCTATGGTTACGAAGGGCGCAAATGGTATCGCTGGGCCTCGATCCGCCATCGTGTCAACAACGATGCCGCCAATGGCGCCGAGCGACCGAACAAAACGCTGGTGGATCTGGTAGGAGGTATCCGCTTCGAACCCACCGAGTACCGGGAACCCGACTGGGTCTGGATGTTGGAGTTGAATTACGAGCACACCGAACATCTCTCAGCCCTTTCGGAAGGATTGCCCAGACAGGTCGGCGGTGATCAATGGTTCCTCTCGCCCGGGTTGATGTGGACCCTCAGAAACTTTGCCGTCAAGACCGGCGTGCAACTGCCGCTATATGACGACCTTGCTGGCAATCAGGACGCGGACGACTACCGCGCCCTGGTAGAGCTGGAATGGCATCTTTAGGAGTTATCACTATGCAAAGACTGTTCATGATTCCGATACTGTTTGCGCTGGCTCTGCCCGTCTGGTCAGCCGAGTTGAGCTACCAACTCCGGGTGGACGGGCTGGCCTGCCCCTACTGTGCTTACGGTATCGAAAAGAAAATCAAGGCGCTTCAGGGTGTAGCAAATGAGAGTGTCGAAATTCGACTCAATGAAGGTATCGTATTATTCGAAGCCGACACCGAAACCGCCATTGACGAAGCCACACTCAGGCAACTGGTTACCGATGCCGGCTTTACGCTCCGGGGCGTAAAAACACAATCGGTTGAACCCCCTGATGAATAACCACGACATGACGACCAACACGTCGCTCGCCAGCGGTTTTGGCCTGGCCGTTATCGGCACGACCTGCTGTGCGCTGCCGATCATATTGGTGAGCGTTGGCATGGGTAGCGTCGTCGCCTCCGTCGTTTCGGCACTTCCCTGGTTGGGCTGGCTGTCTCAATATAAGGGCATCACCTTTGGCGTCACCGCTTTGGTGCTCGCTTACAGTTGGTGGCGCCTACGAAGCGGGGCTAAATTGGGAGAGTGCAGCATTAACGAAGGCAAGCGGCTCAGATGGCAGCGCCGTGTGCTGGGCATCAGTACAGCCATCTTTTTGGCAGCCGTGTTCGCAGCCTATGCTCTCTTACCCATCACTTTGTGGTTCGACGTCTGAAATCCGACAACAGGTGTTTGATCAAGTAAGCTATTACTGATGTGGTGCAACGAAGGTACAAGTATGGCTTACCAGAAGGTCCTCGTTGAAGTGCTCACCGCCTCAGGCTGTGGTCGGTGTCAGAAGATCAAAACGCTGGCGAAAGCCGTGATCGCTGAACTGAACGACAACCGGGTGAGCTATCGGGAAATCAATGTGGTGGAGGAGATCGACTACGCCGTGAGCCTGGGTGTGATGAGCACCCCGGCGATTGCGCTGGATGGCGAGCTGGTCTTTGTCGCACCACCGTCAAAGGCAAAACTGCGCCAAGCGATCCTGGATCGCTTCGGAGAGCCTTTAGCCACTCAAGGTAAAGCGAACTGATGGATACCACGACGTGGATGCAGATGGGCGGCGTTGCTGGGCTGGGTGCAGCTTTGCTGGCCGGCCTCGTATTCAGTTTCGCACCCGTGGCTTTTGCCTCTATCCCCGTTGTTTTGGCCTATGTCACACGGGCAAGGGCATTTCGCGAGGCTGTGAGTTACGGCCTGGCCTTTGCCGCCGGGCTGATCCTGACTCATGTGGTGCTGGGCGTTGGCGCTGCGCTGGGTGGCTCCTGGGCGCAAAACCTGTTGAGCCGCCAGTGGGGTGTTGTCCTCGGCCCCCTATTGATCATGCTTGGTCTACTCTGGACGGGTTGGCTAAAAATTCCATTACCTTGGTTACCCCTGCGTGGAAAACGCGCTGCCACGCTCTGGGGCGCTTTTTTACTGGGAATGCCATTTACGGTGGGTATTTGCCCGGTGTGCTCGCCGGGGCTGTGGGTCGGCCTGGGTGTCAGTGCCTCCATCGGTTCGGTAGTCTATGGGGGTCTGCTGATGCTGGCATTTGCTCTCGGCAGAGTGATTCCGCTGGCGGTCGGCGCTGTCAGCATCGGCTGGCTGGAAAACATGCAGCCCCTGGGCCATTGGCGTCGAGGTTTTGAACTCCTCGGGGGCATCACGCTGATATTGGTCGGTATCTATCTGCTCAATGAATATTATTTCTGGTTCTAAACAATGATGCGAATAGGTGAAGTGGCAACTACGCTGAAGATCAGCGCAGATACCCTGCGTTACTACGAAAAAATCAAACTGATGCCAAAGGTGCATCGCAGCGCCGGCGGAGTGCGCTGTTACAGTGACAAAGACTTATCGCGGCTGCGCTTTATCAAGCGGGCGCAAAAAATGGGGTTCACTCTGCAGGATATCGCCCAACTGCTGAGTTTTCGCGAGAATCCCCAGAAAGCCAAACCCAAAGTAAAAGAACTCGCCCATCACAAGCTGGAAGACATAGAGCTTCACCTCTCGGAACTGACCACGCTCAGGGATGAACTACGCTTATTGACCAATTTATGTGGTACCAGCACCGATGGATGCCCCATTCTGGAAAACTTCGAGGGAGAGACGCTGAAACCCTAACAGTCAATGTCTGTCACATCCCACGGTTGAACCCGATGCAAGAGGCCCGGAATGACCAGAACCATCAGTAAAGTGGCCAAAGCGCTGGCCATCAACGTTGAGACCGTCCGCTTCTATGAACGCAGAGGGTTAATCGCCCAGCCCCCTAAACCTGAGATTGGCTATCGTCACTATTCTGACGAGACCGTCAGCCGCATTCGCTTTATCAAACGGGCTCAAGAGTTGGGGTTTACTTTGGACGAGATCGCCAACCTGTTGAGTTTGAATGATCAGCCCTGCAGCCAGGTGCAGGACCTGGCGGAACACAAACTCAGCGCCGTAAGAGAGAAAATGGCGCATTTGCGGCGTTTAGAAAAAGCTTTAAAGCGGCTGTTAGCGCAATGCCAGGAAAATGATGACGCCAGCTATTGTCCAATCATTGACTCCTTGCAACTCTGAGCAACTTACCAGGGCGACCGCTTGACTCCGTACCCGGGTACGGCAATTACACTTACTCCACGATCACATCTGACAGGAGTAAGACGTGTCCCCAAAAGAAGATTCCAGTCTACCCCTTATTGGCGGCCTGCTTGCAGCCCTCGGCGCGGGGCTGTGTTGTGCCGGCCCGCTGGTTCTGTTGTTGCTAGGTGTCAGCGGCGCCTGGATTGGCAATTTGACACTGCTGGAACCCTACCGTCCCCTATTCATTCTGGCAGTCGTGGCACTGTTTACCTATGCAGGCTGGAAAGTGTATCGCCCCATCGAAGATTGCGAGCCCGGTACCGCGTGTGCCATTGGGCACGTGCGCAAACGCCGCCAAATCATCTTTTGGATAGCCGCGCTCACAGCGCTGATATTGGTCACCAGTAATTATTGGATTCTTTGGTTCACCTGATGGTTTTGATACAGACCTTTACATTGACACTTACTGATACCGGAGAGAAATCGATGAAGAAAATCCTGTTGGCTGCCTCGCTATCGTTGCTGAGCCTGAGCGCTTTCGCCAAAGAGCAAACGGTGACGTTAGAAGTACCCACCATGAACTGCGCCACTTGCCCAATTACGGTCGAGAAGGCTTTGCAGAACGTCGGTGGGGTCAGTAAAGCGGAAGTTACCTTCAAACCCAGGATAGCCGTTGTCACCTTTGACGACGAAATGACCACGGTTAAAACACTGACCGAGGCCACCACCAATGCTGGCTACCCCTCCACAGTCAGAAAGTAAGTAAAAGGAGCCAGCCGTGGAAACCATTTTTAATACCATGTATTTCTGCCGAGTTACCGCAAAGGAACGAGAATGATTTTGCTATCGATACAAGGCATGACCTGCACACGCTGTGCACACCATTTAAAAGAAACTCTGGAAGACCTCGAAGGTGTTGAGCACGCGGAAGTGTCTTATGACAATGCCCACGCAGCGATCGCAACAAACGGCACCATTGCGGTGGCCGCCATTATCGACGCGATTGTCGCGCTTGGTTACGTCGCTCGGGAACAGCCCGGTCCGGCCAGCGGCGATAGCGCGGAAAACGCTGCTCGCGACAATGACGTCAAACATATTGCCATTATTGGCAGCGGTTCCGCGGCCTTCGCCTGCGCCATCAAAGCTGCCGAGCGCGGGGCGCGAGTCACAATGATTGAAGGCGCCGACGTTATCGGAGGCTGCTGCGTCAATGTTGGCTGTGTCCCTTCCAAGATACTGATTCGCGCCGCACAGCTAGCTCAACAGCAGCGAAGCAACCCCTTTGACGGCTTGCAAAACCATGAGCCTGCACTGAGCCGTGCACAATTGACACAGCAACAAAGCGCCCGTGTAGAAGAGTTGCGAGCGGCCAAGTATCAACGCATTCTCGACTCTAACCCCGCGCTAACCTTAGTTGAGGGATGGGCGAAGTTCAAAGATGCGAACACGCTGAACGTGACTACCCGTGATGGCGCAAGCCACGAGCTTCATGCCGACAAGATCCTTGTTGCGACCGGCTCTACGCCAACTATTCCCCCCATTGAAGGCCTTTCCGACACGCCATACTGGACGTCCACTGACGCATTATTCTCCGACAGCCTGCCAGAGCACCTGATTATCATCGGCTCCTCGGTGGTTGCACTGGAAATTGCCCAAGCCTATCGAAGGCTGGGCAGTGAGGTGACTGTACTTGCGCGCCACACCCTGCTGTACCGGGAAGAGACCTTGCTGGGTGAAAAACTCACCGAATGCTTCCGTAATGAGGGAATTGACGTCAAGAACCATACACAGGCGGCCAGCGTTTTATACGACGGCCAGCACTTCACGTTGGAAACCAATAACGGGGCGATAAGCGGGGATCAACTGTTGATCTGTACTGGCCGCCATGCCAATACAGCGCAGCTGAACTTGAGCGCCCTCGGCGTCGAAACCAGCCAGCATGGCTCTATTGTTGTCAATGAACGTATGGAAACATCCGCGCCCGGCGTCTATGCCGCCGGTGACTGCTCCAGCATGCCGCAGCTTGTTTACGTCGCCGCCGCTGCGGGCAGCCGAGCGGGGATCAATATGACTGGCGGCGATGCGACGCTTGATCTATCGACTATGCCTGCCGTTATATTCACCGACCCACAAGTGGCTACGGTTGGACTAACGGGAGCACAAGCCAAAGCTCAAAACATCGAGACGGACAGCCGCGTACTGGAGATGGAGAACGTGCCCAGAGCGCTCGCCAATTTTGAGACCGATGGTTTTATCAAACTGGTTGTTGAGCGTTCGACGGGGCGCCTGCTGGGTGCCCAGATTCTTGCCCATGAAGGGGGCGAGCTCATTCAAAGCGCAGCACTGGCGATACGTAACCGAATGACCGTAGCAGATCTGGCGGAACAGCTTTTCCCATATTTGACGATGGTGGAAGGCTTGAAGCTCTGCGCACAGGCCTTTGCAAAAGATATCAAGGAGCTGTCTTGCTGTGCCGGGTAAAAACGGGGGGTTCTTCGAGAAAAGTTAACTTTCGCGGACCCTACCCCTCGTTTAAGTCCAAGAAATGCAGCGGCTTGCTTAATTGGCGGCATCGGCTATGATTGCGTTTACAAAACCGGCCTTTTTGCGTTTAAGGGCAGATTGCCGCTTGACTCTGAAGTATGGTACAGGGTTTAGAGTTCCACCAATTAGAAGCGTTTAGTTTTTTTACCCTTTGGAATAGCTCAGGTTAACGGTTATAACCACTGTGACTCGACACTTGCACCGCCTACTGCTGCTGATATTTTTCCTGACGTCGATCGGGCAGTTTGCGTATGCGTGTGTCGACATGGAAGAGCCAACCAGCCCTTCAGTCGTTTGCTGCTGTGACGTTGATTCGGTGGCAAATGACAACGCCTGCCCGATGGAAGCGTCGGCACTCTCGGTCCAGTCAGATTCTGCCTCCTGCTGCGAAGTCCATTACCAGGTTACCGCCAGTGATGGCTCGCCGGTGGACTCTCCCCCGCCACAACTGTTCAAAAAACTTGATTTGGACTTTGGCTCGATTCCCGTTGCGGCCATCACGTCCTACCCTGAAGTACCGTTTGGCGCCTTCGCGCCCGGCGCTTTCTCGTATGCAACCATCACCTCTTCTTTCTCCCCACGACAACCCGTCTACCTGCTGACCCAACGCCTCCGCATTTGATTCAGACTCGTTAAGCAACCAATGGCGCTCTCCCAGCGCCACTGTTTTTGGCTATTTACAACGAGATATGAACAATGAAAATCCGTTTACTTACGGCAATTATCCTTACTATCAGTGCGTCTTATGTCTACGCGAGTGACACGGACGATAGTCAGGAAAAGGCGCTGCAGCTGGATGCCTTGGTTGGAGCAGTGCTGGAACGCAACAGCGGCCTCAAATCTGTGGACGAAGCCACCCGGGCTGCGACCTTTCGGATAGCGCCAGCCTCAGCACTACCGGACCCGATGTTGACCTATGCGGGTGCGCCCGACACAGCCGGTGGCCCCAGAGGGTTCCAGGAGCGGGTGGAAATATCCCAAACGCTTCCCTGGCCCGGCAAGCTCGATCTGCAAAAATCACGGGCCAGCGCCCAGGCAGAAGCGACGGCCTCCTCGTATGAGGATCGTCGGCTGCTTATTATTGCGGCAGCAAAACAGTTATATGCCGAATGGGCCTACATTCATCAGTCCCTCGACCTGAAGTACCAACACCGCGAACTCTTGCAAGAAATGGTGGGTGTGGCGAAAGCACGCTACAGTGCCGGCAAAGCCCTCCAACAGGAGGTGCTACAAGCAGAAGTTGAAGCGGCCCAGATCGATACCGAGATTGTCAGTCACCACCGACGCAAAGTCGAAGTGCTGGCGCGACTGAACGCCCTGTTGAACCGGCCCCCTACCGCCACCTTGCCGCCGCCCGCCGGCTTGCCGGAATCTGTCGAGCTTCCCGGTATGCCAACACTCCAAAGCCTCGCGCTGGAAAACCATCCGGAGCTCCACCGCCTTCGCTCAAACGTTCGCGCGGCAAAATCCGAGCTCGGTCTTGCAGAGAAGGACTATTTTCCGGATTTCAAGCTGGCCGGTGGCTATAACAGCCTTTGGGACGACGAGGACAAGCGCTGGTGGCTCGGTGTGAGCATTAATATCCCCTTCGACTTCTCCAACAAACGCGACGCGAGCCGGGATGCGGCAAATGCCGAGGTTATGCGATATCAATGGGCGCTGTCCGACAGCGAGGCCCGCATCATCGCGGATCTCCAGGAAAGCCTTGCGCGAGTTTCGGAACTGGAACAAACGCTGACCATTTATAGAGAACGATTGCTGCCACTGGCCAGGGCGAGTCTGGAGACCTCACTGGCGAACTATCGCTCAGGCAAGTCAGGATTTATTACCACCATTGATGCACAGCGCAAGCAACTTCAAACCGAAGACGCTTTTCAGCGCACCCGCTCCGATTACCTCCGGGCCCTCGCGCTAGTGGAACGCTATATCGCCAAACCTTTGACGTCCAAAAGCACGACGTCGCACTCCAATCATCCTTCGGCCGCCAACCTGGCTGCAATGAAATGGTAACGACAATGACAAAGCGCAATTTATTCATTCTACTGATTATCGGTGTGGGCATAGCAGGCGCGATCGCGGTTTCAAGCATCCTGCTGTCTAACGATAAACCTGAAATGGCCGCCGACAGCAACCCCGTTCGCTATAAAGCCGGCGCCTACCAGTTCGGACTGGAGCTTTCTCCTAGCACACCGATCGTCGGCGAAAACACCTTGGTACTGACGCTGCAGGATAGCAATGGCAATCCTATAGAAAATGCCAGCACCTCAGCCATAGCTGAGATGCCTGCCATGGGCAGCATGGCCGCAATGCAGGCACCGGCCGAGATGACCGAAACCGCACCCGGAGTATACAAAGGCAGCTTTGAGCCGGCCATGAAAGGCTCCTGGCCCCTAACACTCACCGTGAACCATGAGGAATTCGGCAAGGCCCGCGTAAACTTTGACCTTGCCACCGGGCGCGAAGGCATGCAGCTTTCGTCCGGTGCCCGCGCTATCGGTGGCTCGAAAGGCAAAACACAAACGACGGAGCTGCCCTACCGGGCCGGCAATATCCGGTTTTCCGCCGAGGTTCTACCCGAAACGCCACGCGTTGGGCCAAACACCCTGGCCATAGTGCTTCGTGACCAGGATGGCAACCCCATCGACGACGCCTCTATTACCGCTATTGCTGAAATGCCTGCCATGGGCACCATGCCCGCCATGCGCGCGCCGGCCGAGATGGCGTCGCGTGGTTCAGGGCGTTACGAAGGCACCTTCAGGCCCTCTATGGAAGGAAGCTGGCCCTTAACCCTGGAAATACAGGTTCCAGGACAAGCCCCCCGCCGGGTCTCCTTTGATCTGGCAACCGGGCGTAAGGGCATCCAGTTATCCTCCGGCGCCACTCGCGCCGATGGCGGTGAAAGCATGGAAATGGCGCCGCCGGGGACGGTGACCCTGGATTCCTCCCGGCGTCAGCTCATTGGCGTAAAAACCGCTCGCACCGAATACCGCGACATGTCCCGTCCGGTGCGTGCCGTTGGCACCGTGGCCTACGATGAAACGAGACTGGCTGATGTCTCGCTGAAATTCGATGCCTGGATTGGAGAGCTTTACGCCGATTACGTTGGAAAACCCGTCAAGAAAGGCGACCCGCTTTTCACTGTGTACAGCCCCGATCTCTATGCGGCGCAACAGGAATTTCTCGAACTTTCCCGTCGCAACAGCTCCCGCGGCCTGTTGGAGGCGGCGCGCAAACGGTTGCTGCTCTGGAATATGTCGGAGATTGAAATTGAAGCATTGCAACGCCGTGGTTCTCCGGCCGACTACGTACTGATTCGAGCGCCGATGACGGGTGTGGTAGTCACCAAGAATATTGTCGTCGGAACGGCCCATCGCGCTGGCATGACCTTGTTGCGACTTGCAGACCTCTCCGAGGTCTGGGTTGAGGCCGAGTTATACGAGAGCGAGCTGAGCCTTCTGTCTGAAGGGATGGCAGCGTCGATCCAGCTGCCGCACGCCCGTATAGCCCCTCTCGATGGCGAAGTCAGTTTTATATACCCCTTTGCGGATCGCACGACACGGACAACCAAAGTGCGCGTGCAAGTCGCAAATCCCGAGGGCGCCTTGAAGCCGGCGATGTATACCGAAGTCACGCTGCAATCGCGCGCGGGCGAGCGGCTGGCCATACCCGAAGAAGCCGTCATTATCTCGGGGCAGAAACGTTATGTGTTTGAAGATATCGGCGAAGGACGACTGGCGCCTCGCAAAGTGGAAACCGGGCTGCGCGCTAACGGTTTCGTAGAAATTCTTAGTGGCTTGGAAGAAAACGACTCGATTGTAACCTCAGGAAACTTCCTGATTGCTTCGGAAAGCCGACTGAAAGCGGGAATTGATCAATGGTAAATCACAACAACGAACCCAATGCTCAGCCGGGTTGGATCGAGCGCCTGATCGCTTACTGCGCGCGCAATCCACTCATTACGCTGGTCGCTATCACTGCGCTGACCCTTGGCGGATATCAGGCCTTGAGGCAGGCGCCGCTTGATGCAATCCCGGATTTATCCGACGTACAGGTCATCGTATTCACCGAGTGGCCGGGGCGAAGCCCCGACCTGGTTGAAGACCAGATAACCTACCCGCTTACCACCACCCTGCTCGCCGCACCGGGCGTGAAGTACGTGCGAGGACAAAGTTTCTTCGGCCTGTCGTTTGTTTACGTCATTTTCGAAGATGGCGTGGACATGTATTGGGCACGCTCGCGGGTACTGGAATACCTTAACAGCGCCACTGCGGATTTGCCCGACGGGGTCAACCCGACGCTGGGGCCAGATGCGACGGGTGTCGGCTGGGTATACCAGTACGCGCTGCGCGATACGAGTGGCAAGCGCGGACTCGATGAGTTGCGCTCCCTCCAGGATTTTAATCTGCGCTACGCTCTGGAAGCGGTCGAGGGCGTTTCAGAAGTCGCGTCTATTGGCGGTTACCAGCGTGAGTATCAGGTTAATCTCGATCCCAACAAAATGGCCTCTTTCGGTATATCGCTGAAAAAAGTCACCGAAGCCGTGAAAGATTCCAACAACGACGTTGGCGGTCGAATTCTGGAAGTCGCCGGGCACGAACAATTCATTCGTGGCCGCGGTTACGTGCGCTCCGTCGAGGATTTGGAAAGTGTTGTTTTAAAATCAACTGCCGATGGTGTGCCCATTACCGTTCGCGATATAGGTCACGTGTCACTTGGCCCGGGAATGCAGCGCGGCCAGGCTGAGCTTGACGGAGAAGGCCTTACCGTGGGTGGCGTAGTGGTCATGCGCTACGGTGAAAATGCGTTGGAGGTGATCAACAAGGTCAAGCGCCGTTTAGACGACCTCAAGGCAGGTTTGCCCGAGGGCGTTGAAATCGTCCCAGTCTATGACCGCTCCGTGCTGATTGAAGACGCGATTGATACCTTGAAATTTACGCTGGTCGAGGAAATCCTGATTGTTTCCTTTATTATCGGGCTGTTTCTGCTGCATATCAGGTCAACACTGGTTGCGGTGATCACCCTCCCCGTCGCCGTATTGCTTGCCTTCATCCCCATGTACTATCAGGGTCTCACTGCCAATATCATGTCGCTCGGCGGGATTGCGGTCGCCATCGGGACAATGGTCGATGCGGCTATCGTAATAATCGACAATATACACAAGGCTTTGTCCCGCTGGGAAGAAGCGGAGCCGGACTCACCTCTGGCACAGCGCTCCCGCAGCGATGTGGTGATTGGCGCGATGCAGGAAGTGGGGCCCAGCATTTTCTTCTCCCTCTTGATCATTACCGTATCGTTCATGCCCGTGTTCGCCTTGGCGGGCACTGAAGGCAGACTGTTTAAACCCTTGGCATTTACCAAAACGTACTCCATGGGTTTTGCCGCCCTGCTGTCCATCACGCTGGTGCCAGCGTTGGCGGTATGGCTGATACGGGGAAACATTCGGGCCGATAAAAGCCGTCTCAATCAGTGGCTGGTTGCCGCCTATCGCCCCGTGGTTAACGCGACAGTGCGCCATCGTTGGTGGGTGGTTGGTGGTGCGCTGGCGGTACTGGCGGCAACCTATATTCCCCTGAAACAACTCGGCAGTGAGTTTATGCCGCCGCTGAATGAAGGTTCGATTCTGTATATGCCAACGGCCTTGCCCGGCATGTCGATTACCGAAGCCACCAAAACCCTGCAGACGATGGATCGGATTATTGCGGAAATTCCGGAAGTTGATCACGTATTCGGAAAGGTCGGTCGATCCACGAGCCCGACTGATCCCGCGCCACTTTCCATGGTTGAAACCGTCATCACCCTGAAGCCCAAAGACACCTGGCGCGAAGGGCTGGACTGGGATGGGTTGATCCAGGAAATGGATCAGAAACTGCGATTCCCGGGCATGCCCAACATCTTCTGGATGCCGATCCAGACCCGTACCGAAATGCTGGCCACCGGGATTCGGTCGGCACTGGGCATCAAGGTCTTCGGGGAAGATCTCGCAACCATTGAAGAAACTGCCGTAGCGATTGAGCAAGCGCTACAGCAGGATGAGCGCACCTCATCCCACACGCGAAGTGCATTCGCCGAACGCAGCACCGGTGGGTACTTCCTCGACTTCACGGTAAAACGCGAAGAGGCTTCCCGGCTTGGGTTAAACGTCGGCGACGTCGAGCGCGTTATTATGGCGGCGATGGGTGGCACGGTAGTGTCACAGACCGTCGAAGGACGAGAGCGCTACAACATCCTTGTTCGCTATGCGCGCGATTATCGCGACAACATCGAAGCACTGGAGCGGGTACTGGTTCCGACGTCGCAAGGCGCTCAGGTTCCCATTACGCAGGTCGCCGATATCGAGTTTCGCACAGGCCCGCCCGCTGTGCGCAGTGAAGACGGCCAACTGGTTGGCTTTGTCTTTGTCGACGTGAAAAATACGGTCGGTATCGCAGACTACGTAGCCAGCGCCAAGCAAGTGGTTGCGGAAAATGTCGATATTCCAGATGGCTACCGCATTGCCTGGGCGGGGCAGTTCCAGTATTTCGAGCGCGCCAAAGAAAAACTGCAGGTTCTCGTGCCTGCCACGGTCTTTCTGATTTTCTTTATGCTGTTTATGCACCGGAATTCACTTATCGAAACACTCATCGTCATGTTGAGTGTTCCCTTCTCCATCAGCGGTTCTATCTGGCTGCTGTGGTTTTTGGAATTCAAATTAAGTGTTGCGGTGTGGGTCGGCATGATCGCGGTTGCTGGCTTGGCCGTCGAGCTCGGGCTACTGATGATGGTGTATTTGGATATAGCCAGACGCGAACGCCTGGAGAACGACACATTAAAAACTGTTTCCGATCTCAACGAGGTGATTCAAACCGGCACCACACAACGCATTAGACCTATGTTGATGACGGCACTTTCGCTATTCATAGGTCTCGTCCCCATCCTCTTTTCCAAAGGCACGGGCGCCGACGTTATGCAACGGATCGCCGCGCCGCTGGTCGGCGGCGTAGGCTCTGCGCTACTGATGGTGCTGGTCGTGTTTCCCGCCATATTTATGATCTGGCGAGGACGCACGCTCAAGCGGGAAATAGCGGAACAGTCGATCACACAGTAGCGTAGCAAGACGCCTCCCGGTTGGTTATGCAGTTCAACCGTGAGGCATATCGGGGGAAACCCTTTAAACTGGAGGTGTAATTATGAAATTGCGCAAAGGTAATTCAAAGGTATTACTGGCTCTCGTACTCGGCATATCGGTATCCGCAGCATGGGCCAGCCAGGCTGTCGCCCAATCAAATTCGCAGGCTGACAGACCTGTCCATTCCCACAAAGGGCCGCAAGGGAAATCACCAAACCCGAAACATGTCTACGAAGGTAGGTCTCCTTTCAGTCAAGCCGCTACCAATGAAATGGCCTGGCAAGAAAGCAGGTTTGGTGCTCCTGGCAAGACGCCTTTTCACTATCGTGGAATGAACGCATCAGCGAGTGACTCTGCGACCATGAAGGCAAAGACCAAAAAGTGGAGTGACCGCAAGTAGTAAACAGCCACCCGGCCCCTCAATCAGAAGACTGATTGAGGGGCCTTTAGCTGTACGTTCGGCTGGAATATTTCCGACGAATTATTAAATTTAATCAGGTAGTAACGGAGATCTTATGAAAAGCACGAAACATTTTATCAGCGCTACAGTCACTAGTATTTTAGCCCTCGGAGCTGCATCAAATTCTATTGCTGTGCCCGACCAACCGCAGGAATGGGAAAAATGTGCAGGCGTTGCTAAATCAGGAAAAAATGACTGCGCTGCGATCGATAGTAGCCACGGGTGTGCGGGAATGTCTAAAAAAGATGGAGGAAAGAAAGACTGGGTTTGGGTGCCTGCCGGTACGTGCGAAAAGATCGTCGGTGGTGAGGCCATTTCGAAAGAACCAGCCAAGGGATAGATCATGAGTAAGCGCGGCACTCCTCCGTCTGCTATCGAGGTAGGCTTGGGGTTGAGAGCAAAGCATGTCAATTATGTCATTGAAAACAGACCTGATGTTGGTTGGTTCGAGCTGTTAGCTGACAACTGGCTAGTCGATGGCGGATTGCTGCGCGCCCAGTTATTAAAGGTAGCGGAATGCTACCCAGTTGCGCTTCATGGCGTCAATCTTTCGCTAGGGGGAGCAGGCCCCATTGATTTTACGTATCTTGGAAAAGTACAAGAATTGATGGTCTCGTCAGGTGCTACATGGTACTCCGAACATATTGCTGTCACAGGCCTCGACGGCGTTGAATTTCATGACCTTTTACCACTACCCATGACAGAAGAATCTATTAAGCACGTAGGAGATCGGATCAGCGCTGTACAAGATTTTTTGGGGCAACAGATACTGGTGGAAAATGTATCGAGCTATATCCAACTTAGCGAGAGCTATTTAAGTGAAGGCGAATTTCTCGCGGAGCTTTCGGAATATGCTGACTGTCTATTGCTTATCGATGCAAACAACCTTTACGTTAACGAAATAAATCATGGGAGCTCCGCTTTGGCAGAGATTAAAAAAATCCCTCCAAAGCGCGTAGCAGAGATTCATCTGGCAGGTTCCCCAACAGGAGGTGGCGGGATTGCGATCGATACCCATAGTGAACGCATAAACGATACCGTCTGGAGACTTTATCAAGCGATGCTTTCGGCATGGGGGCCTAGACCAACATTGATTGAGTGGGACAACGATATACCCTCTTGGGACACGCTGTATTCAGAATATAGCAAAGCAAAACACTATCTTGATAAATCCAACAGTAATAGCGGTGATTAGATGCCTTTAGAGAACATACACCATAGCTATTTATCGCTTATTAAAAATGGCTCGTCACAAGAACTCCGAGCCGTAGCAAACGACACTGCAGCGGGAACGCTGACGGAAGCCGTTTCAATCTATACCAATAATACCAAAGAACGATTGGTTGCAACGTTGGAGGCCGCGTTTCCCGTATGCAAACAAGTTGTGGGTAACGATTGTTTTAGGGCTATGGCTGAAGAGTATGCCTTGCGGCACCCCTCCGAAGACAAATCGCTCTATTATTATGGCGCCAAATTCAGTCAATTTACCGATCTTATCATCAAGACAAATGATGAGTTTTACAATGTAGCGTATCTACCGGATCTTGCGCTTTTCGAGTGGAAAATGTACCTAAGCTTTTTTCAGAAAGACAGAAAGGCTTTTGATTTCGGTAGATTCGCTAATCTGGAGAAATCTCAGCTCAGCAAGATTGTGTTTACCTTATCGCCGGACATATATCTGCTAGAGACGGAGTTCCCGGTCGCAATAATTTGGGAGCTTCATGAAATTAATGAACCTTTCAAAAAAGCTATTATCGAAAAGAGCAAGGGGTACTATTTGATTGAGCGCCCGCTGTATAAACCAACCTTTACGCACCTTAAGCGACATGAGTTCGATGCATTAACCAAAATTGAAGAAGGCTTTACGTTTGAAAACCTTCTTCTTTCGTTTAGTGATTTTGAATCTCTGGTAACCGAATTTATCAAGAATGGCTGGGTAAATGGTTTTAAAAACGGATCAGAAACTAGGTGAGTCACGAAACAGTGCAGATTCCAATACATTTACGATGTATTCCAAAGGATACACCAGCGGCTATTCGTCGAATGGGCTTTAATCGCTCGAAGCAGCAGTAGCTCGGTGGGCAATTTGAGCCCCTTACCAGCTTTAAAATCCCTCGAAGAGGTGACCATATTATGAGTAAATCCAAAGCAAAAAAAAACAACGCAATCAAACAAAATATACACTGGATAATGTTGGCGATATTTTTTGGTGCGGCCCTCTTGCTAACTGTAGCAGCATACAATCCCGTTATTATTGAGCCAGACGAGGGAGAAATTCTTGTATACAAGCGGGCTAATTGTGGGTGTTGTCAAAAGTGGGTTGAGTATCTGGAAGAAAATGGATTTAAAGTGAAAGTGAACACTGTCGCCAGTACCGCACCTATCCAAAACGCCTTGAATATACCTGCGAGCGTAAGGTCCTGTCATACAGCACTAATAGATGATTTCTGGGTGGAGGGACATGTTCCCGCGAAAAATATAGAGACGTTAATTGAGGAAGCGCACAAGGAAGTCGCAGGGATAGCGGTTCCAGGAATGCCCCCGGGTTCTCCCGGAATGGAATCTGACAATCCACAACCCTATGATGTTCTTATGGTTCAAAATAGTGGTGAAGTCTCCGTAATGAGTCCGTAAAAAGTAGATCAGAATGGCTAGATATCAGGATCGAATACTTTTGAGGGCGATGAATTTCTACTGTATAAATCGAGGCCAACACGATGAAATCAGTCAATTTCTCCGTTGATTTTGAGTACCGTCCAGAGGTTATGCCATTTTTTGACGAGCAGACCAATACATTCTCTTACGTAGTCAAGGATCCTTTCTCACAGGCCTGTGCCATAGTGGATTCTGTGATGGAAATTGACTACCCCTCAGGCCGATTGAGCCTGCGAGGAGCGGAGGAGATCATTCGCTACATTCGCCATCACAATCTGGAACTGCAGTGGATCATCGAGACTCACGTGCATGCCGACCACCTCTCGGCTGCGCCTTACCTTCAGCAACAACTCGGAGGAAAGATCGGTATTGGCAACAAGATCACTGATGTGCAGGACGCCTTCGGTAAAATCTTTAATGCCGGGACGGAATTCTCCCGCGATGGCTCACAGTTCGACCAACTTTTTAATGACGGCGACGAATACCTTGTGGGCAATATGGTTTGTCACGCAATCCACACACCCGGTCATACACCAGCCTGTATGGTTCACGTCATGGGCGATGCCGCCTTTGTCGGCGACACCTTGTTTATGCCCGATGGCGGCACGGCGCGTGCCGACTTTCCCGGCGGAGATGCACGCACCTTGTACAGAAGTATCCAGCGAGTACTAACACTGCCTGATAATGTCCGCCTGTTTATCTGTCATGATTACATGCCAAACGGGCGAAAGGCGGAATACCAGACCACGGTTGGCGATGAGCGACGCCTCAACATCCATGTAGGGAAACAGGTTGACGAAGACAGTTTTGTCAAAATGCGCGAGAAGCGAGACGCGACACTGGGTATGCCGCGCCTGATACTGCCCTCCCTTCAGATCAATATGCGCGCTGGCCACCTGCCACCTGCCGAGGATAACGGCACCAGCTATCTAAAATTGCCACTCAATCAACTATAGGAGGTTCATGGGCAATTCGGCTATTGACGACCGTTCGGCTTATGGACAACTGATTGTGGGTGCCGTAAGTCACTGACTGAACGCCGACACTGCTTCGGCTCCACGCGAGCAACGTCCCATAGTCGCCGGCAATAAACCTGGCTGTTGTTTCCAGCCATCTGCTGGAAAGGTATGCTGAAAGGCCGCAAGAGGATTGTCTCACCAACCCACGGAGAATAACCCTCACCTATGAAAGGCTGGAAACGCTACTTTCCGATAGCCGACTGGGGCGCGCGCTATAGTCGCGAGCACTTCGGAAGCGACCTGCTGGCGGCACTCATTGTTACCATCATGTTGATTCCCCAGTCCTTGGCTTACGCCCTGTTGGCCGGTCTACCTGCAGAAGTTGGCCTCTACGCCAGTATGTTTCCCTTGGCAGCCTACGCGCTGTTTGGTACCAGCAACACCCTTGCTGTTGGGCCAGTTGCAGTGGTCTCACTGATGACCGCGTCCACAATCAGTGAATTTGCCGCGCCCGGCAGTTCTGCCTACCTTCAAGCGGCCATCCTGCTGGCATTGCTGTCCGGTTGTTTCATGTTGCTACTGGGGGTATTGCGAATGGGCTTTCTGGCCAGCTTTCTCTCGCACCCGGTCATCGCCGGCTTTATCACTGCCTCCGGCTTGATTATTATCGTAAGTCAGTTAAAGCACCTTCTCGGCGTGACAGTCAATGGCGATAATGTATACATCCTAATAACAGAACTCGCGGCAAAGACTCCAGAATTCCATCTGCCCACGCTGTACTTCGGCCTGGGCGTGCTGGTTTTTTTGCTCTGGGCCAGGAGCGGATTGAAGCCACTACTTCTCAAAATTGGACTAAGCGATAGCATCGCAGGTTTACTCACGCGCACTGGCCCCATCATCGGCGTGTTTGCAACCAGCGTTCTTGCTTACCAAATCGATGCCGGCGCGCTGGGGGTACGCCTCATCGGAGAAGTTCCCTCTGGCTTGCCTGATTGGAAACTACCTGAGTTGGAGTTATCCCTGGCAAGCAAGCTATTGCCGGCAGCAGCTATGATTTCATTGATCGGCTTTGTGGAATCGATTGCCGTCGCACAAACGTTGGCCGCCAAACGCGGCGAGAAAATCCGTCCCGATCAAGAATTGATTGGCCTTGGCAGTGCCAATATCAGTTCCGCCTTTTCCGGGGGGTATCCGGTTGCAGGCGGTTTTGCACGCTCAGTCGTCAATTTTGATGCCGGCGCCGCGACACCAGCGGCGGGACTGTTTGCCGCAGTCGGAATTGCCGCGACAGCTCTTTTTCTCACACCTTATCTCGCCTATCTACCACAAGCTACCTTGGCCGCGACCATCATTGTCGCCGTTCTATCGCTGCTGGATTTTTCAGTACTGAAGAAAACCTGGCACTACAATCGTTTTGACTTTATTGCCGTCACAATCACACTGTTGGGAACCTTGGTTTTCGGGGTTGAGGCGGGTGTTTTCTGCGGCGTTATTGCATCGCTGATACTGCATATTTATAAATCGTCACGACCTCATATCGCTGTTGTCGGCAAGGTAGCTGGGACAGAACATTTTCGTAATGTTGAGCGCCATGGCGTTGTAACCCATCCAGAAATTCTCTCGGTCAGGGTCGACGAAAGCCTCTATTTTGCCAACATAAGCTATTTTGAAGACAGGTTACTGGCGCTGCTCGACGAACGTCCCTCAGTTCAGCACGTAATCGTACTTTGTACCGCCGTTAATGAAATTGATCTTACCGCACTTGAGGTGCTCGAAATGCTGAATGAAACGCTCTATAACCGGGGTATTTCCTTGAATTTGTCCGAAGTAAAAGGCCCGGTTATGGATACACTGAGCAAAACCGATTTTCCCCAACAACTGACCGGGAAGATATTCCTTTCCCAGCACCAGGCTGTGACCCAACTTGGCGGCTACTCATACACCGATGCTGAAACTTACGTTATATAACATACAGAGAAAGCTGATGGTGGCACGGACAGAAAAAGGTCAACTCGGCCGCTTTGTACTGATGCTCGTCTCTGCCCTGCTCCTCCCGTCGGTTGCCACGGCTGACGCACTAGGAGGCATTGAATGGCTGGTCGACAAACGCTTTGATGTACCCGAGATCACGGTGGAGGAAGCGCAAGCTATTTTGTCTGATGACGCCGGCAACTGGCTTGTTGTGGACGTGCGAGAGCCCGAAGAGTACGCAGTCAGCCATCTGCCGGGCGCAATTCGTATTTCACTGGATACCGATAGAGAAACCTTCACGCAGCAATTTGGCGGTGCCTTGGCGGGAAAGCATGTGCTGTTCTACTGCTCTGTTGGGCAGCGCAGCTCCAAGTTGGCTGCTCGCCTGCAAGATGCCGTGCGTGATGCCGGCGGCGCAGGCATTGCGAATCTGCGAGGTGGCATTTTCCGTTGGCATGGCGAACATGGAACGCTGGTCAATGCAGAAGGGTCGGTGGATCGGGTTCACCCTTATAACGCAGTCTGGGGCCGATTGATGCCGCGAGAAAACCCGCCAGACCCCAAGATAGAAAACCTGGAGGACACATAATGATTGCAATACTAAAACCGCGTTCCCGGCTAATACACACGCTCTCTATGGCATTGGTATTGGCCCTGGTGCAAGCCTGCTCTACCGAATCCCCAACAGAGCAGCCTGTGAAATTTGTAACCGTTGAGTCGGCTGTGGCCGCTGCGAAGAAAGGTATGACCATTGTGGATGTCCGCACTGATAGCGAGTGGAATGCGGGTCATCTGCAGGCAGCACGCCACCTGCCGCTTTCCGGACTCGACGAGGCGCTACCGGCATCCAACCTGGACCGAACTAAGCCAGTGTTGCTGCATTGCCAGTCAGGCGGCCGCGCTACGCGTGCCAGCCATCAGTTTGTCGCCGCTGGTTTTTCCGATGTGCGGGTACTGAAACCCGGCGGCTATGCAGAACTGGCACAAGCAGGTCTACCGACAGCGCCGGCCGGTGAGTAACCGTCAGCAGACCGGATTTTGGCAAGGGGTGTATTCTGCCATGGCTGATTTATTGCACTTGCGGACATACAACTGTTTTTGTACGGCTTGCTGAATCAGCGCGACTTGTCTGACCACCGACGCGTTACGTAAAACCGCTGCGACATTGCTCGCAGCGCCGAATCATGATTTCGAGGAGGAAGACCCATGCGCACAACATATTCCGCCAAAGAACTGGTCACCGCAGCCAAGGGTGACGTCGGTACACTAGACCCAGCAGATGTCGCCTCAGCCCGATCTCAGGGAGCCGTCCTTGTAGACGTACGCGAACCGGGTGAATGGGAACAAGGCCACATTGCGGAGGCCATCCACATTCCGCGCGGCACACTGGAATTCAATATTGATGATGCCATCAAAGACAAGGATGTACGGATCGTGACGTACTGTGCCGCTGGCAGTCGCGCAGCCCTGGCGGCAGCCACTCTCAAGCAAATGGGGTATGCCGGAGCGATTGCCTCGGAGGCAGGCTTCGATGACCTCGCTAAACAGGGGCTGCCGGTTGAAAAAGGCGACCTAACAAACAATGACTGAATCCTGCCGCCCTACCGTGGTGCTGGTTGGCGCGGGACACGCCCATCTTCACATCGCCAATCAGGCCGCCGACTACGCGAACGTCGGGGCGCGGCTGGTACTCATCGATCCTGGAGCGTTCTGGTACTCAGGCATGGCCACAGGGTTACTCGGTGGCCGCTACGCCCCCGAGGACGATCAGATCGAGCCAGGGAAACTGATCCACCGCTGCGGCGGAGAGTTTATCCAGGATCGCGTTGACGCAATAAATACAAGTACGCGCACACTCTCGCTTGCTTCAGGTAAAACAATCCACTACGACTGGCTGTCCCTTAACGTCGGAAGCGAAGTCGATATCAGTGGTCTGGAACCGCCGAGCGACGGACCACGTGTATGGCCGGTCAAACCGATTCCTCCGCTGTACGAACTTCGTGCCTCACTTGAACAGGCCATCCGAGACAGCGGCGAGATGCCACCCGTTGTGGTCATCGGCGGCGGCGCGACGGGCAGCGAGCTGACGGCCAACCTGGCCGGGCTGGCACGCCGCAACGGCGCCGAGCCGCAGGTCACTCTCATTAGCAGCAGCGAGCGATTGCTACCGGATGCGCCTGTCGGTGCCTCACGGGCGTTGACACGCGCTATCGCCAGCTTCGGGATTAAACTGCACCTGCAAATGCGAGCGCGCCGAATCACTGAGCGTGGTGTCGAACTGGAATCAGGCGAGGAGATCCCCTGCAAACACGTGCTAGCCGCTGTCGGATTGCAGGCCAAATCGCTAACACGCTCGCTTGGATTGGCGGCAGGCCCCGCCGGTTTGCGTGTAAACAGCTACATGCAATCCTTGGACGACCAACGCGTTTTCGCCGCCGGAGATTGCGCCGATTTTGCGCCCCGCGACCTACCTAAGTTGGGCGTATTTGGTGTCAAAGCCGCCGGAATTATCCACCACAACTTGCTCGCCAGTCTACGGGGTAAGCCGCTGAAGCACTACAAACCCCAGCGCGTTTGGCTCGCGATCCTCAATTTGGGTGATGGCCGCGGCTTGTTACTCTGGTGGAAAGTTTGGTGGTTGGGGCGTCTATCAGACTGGCTCAAGGATCGGATTGACCGGCGGTTTATGGCTCACTACAAGCATACATGAAATCTGTCAGGTGCCAGGCCTGAAGCCACTAATAGTACAATTTGGACTAAGCGATGAGATCGCAGCTTTTCTCATGCATACAAGTCCGATCATTGGCCTGTTTGCGATCAGCTTGAGCTTCATAAGCTCCGCGTAATCCAGGGCCTTGGCTTCGTTGACAAACTGCCGGTGTTTAACCGGCGGCAGCCCCAAATCCGAGGGCAAAAGCGTTTGCAGGTATGTCAGCCGGAAAGCCCCACGATCCAGGCGGAGGTCACATCGACGATCAGACCGACCGCTCTTTGAGCATTGTGCAAAAGATGATTCTGCCAACCCATTTCTTGAGTAAGGATCGAGCATCAGGGCCAGGTAGAAAGCGCAACCTTAACGCTCCGTCGAGAGCATTTCGGCCATTTTTGCCATCAGGATCACGGACGCGTTATCGGATAATTGCTGGCCTTCTTCAATATATTCCCAGACGGTAGCATCGCTTTTCCAACCCCCTTGTTTTTTGATCAATTCAAAGTCCACCCGTTCCCGTGCAGCTGAGGTGGACAGACCACGTCGAAAGCTGTGGCTGCTCAATTCCGGGATAAAATCGAATTGACAAGCTTTGCCCAAATTTTTGAGTAAGCCGTTTATCGCCCCTGGGTTAAGCGGTTTTGATTGCACCTGTTCCCACCGGTTGATCGGTCTGAAGAGGGGGCCATCGTCAATATCAGCCACTTCCATCCAATCCTTAATGGCCGTGGCGGGACAGCAGTTGGGAGAACCAAAAGGTAGCGCACGTACCAGCCCTGTTGCTTGCTGATCGGTTTTGGATCGGGGTAAACGAATGATAAGACCTTCTGGTTCCCATGTTAGGTCGCCGATTTCAATTGCGACGAGTTCGCTACGGCGAAAAGCGCCAAAAAAGCTCGTTAATATCAAGGCAATATCCCGGTTTTTCTTCTTTCTGTCCGGCAAGTGTCGCAGATGATTCACCATCTTCGCGATGTGTTCCAGGCGCAGCGCCTTGGCCTTGCGTTTGGGTTGACCGTGGGTACGTCGAATGCCTTCCATGGTTTTGCGAACCAAGGGATCGCGCACTGGATCAGTTACCCCCTGGTAATAGTGCCATTGGCTAATGGCCGTCAGGTGCAGATCCAGGGTCCGGGAATTGAGCGATTCGGCTCTGGACACCAGATAGCGCACGACGGTATCCCGATCCGAGGGGAGGCGGCCACCCCATTTCTCAAACTGTCGGATAGCCGACCGATAGGCCTTTCGGGTGTTGTCAGATGTAGCGGCTTGGAGGTAATGGCGCAAGGACTCGGCTTCCTGGCGAGCAACCAGGCTCGAATTCTCATTACGTAACGACAGTTCGGTGACTTTTTTTGGCGATTTGCTGTTCATGAATAGGATTCCTCTCGGAGTCGCTGACAAGGCGGCTATGTACTGGTGTTACGAGTCGAAAAGTTGACGATCACCTTCATAACCTACGATAACATTGATTATCGATTACTATAAACTGAAACTAAAGCAGCATTGAAAAGCACATATATAATGTTATATTGCGTGTTATGTATTACGGTACTAAATAATACGAAAGGAATCACCATGGCCCGTGCCGGAGTCACTTATCACGATATCGCCAAAGCCGCTGAAGCCATTAAAACGCACGGTCAAGACCCCACGGTGGATCGGGTGCGCGAACACCTGGGCACTGGCAGCAAAAGCACCATCGCGCCGCTGCTCAAGCGTTGGCGATCGGACAATGAGGGAACAGCCGCTGCTGTCAGTGGACTGCCGAACGACCTCGTCGAAGTGGTAAAGTCCCTGCATGAGCGCGTACAGCGGATGGCGGATCATCGTATTGAACAAGCCCGTCAGGAATTTGAGACGTTAAATGAAGAGCTCCACAAAGAATTGACCCATGCCAACAACACCGTCTCGAAACTAACCGCCCGACAACAGGACCTGGAGAACCAGACAGAACAACTGAGCAAAGAAAAAAGCGAGCAAAGCCAGTCCCTGCAAGACGCGCGTGTCAGCCTGGAAAAGGCAGAGTCCCAACGGGACGAAGCTGTTGAGCGAACAAATGACTTGAAGGAAAGCGTCAGTGAACTCAAGCAGGAAAATCGTGATATCCGCGACCATTTCGAACATTACCAGCAGCGTACAGCAGAAGACCGCCAGCAGGAGCGCGAACAATCCCGTTCAGTTAACCAGGGGCTGAAGGATCAGATTCAGGATCTGCAACACCGGCTCGCTCAGGCAGAGTCGAGAACGACAGAGCTATTTGACGCTAATGCGCAGTTACAACGCAATGCTGATGAATTAAAACAGGCCAATGCGGTGCTACGCAGCGACTTGAACGGCAAGATAGAAGATATCCAGAAGCTGAAACACGAGCATGAAGAAGCCGTGACGAAGTGCCGGGAATACCAGTATAAAAATGACCAATTGACGGAAAATATGGCAGTGCTCACCGCTCAGAAAGCAGATGTCGATAAGCAAGTGGCCGTGTTGTCCCAAGCTATGGAGACCGTCAAAGCCGAATTGAAAACTGCCCAAGACAAAGTGATGTTTCTGACGGACGAGAACAAGGTGATTCTTCAGGAAAAGGCGGTGATCCAGGGCCGGTTTAAACAACTTCAGGAATCGCTATAGTTTCATATCAGATAGGATAGAAGTGGCTAATAGCAACGCTTTTACCGCCCTAGCCTACCCCTCATCGCGGAAATCCCCCTGGTGAGCCAAGTTGGAATCTGCCTTACTTGGAATTAATACGGAATTGCTGACAGTAACCATGATTTCATTGACAAGCTTTGTTGGATCGATAGCTACTGGCCGTACAGTGGAATAGAAACGTTACATAACAGAGGCCGCTGCCTGAGTTTATCTGTTATATTCATTATAATTATCAATAAGTTGTGATGCTATGGAAGTTTTATGCTCTATATGTCGAAACACCCTGCAGGCCACTTAGGCGCAATTCAGCTTGAGCTAGTGCCGCTCTTGCCCGTTTTACTTCTAAATCAGCAACAGCGCCTTGTGCTGACCGCTTCTTGACGATGGCAAGTGTGTGCTTGGCGAGGTCGCGTCCCTCTCTCGCTACGGCAATCATTTCCTGCGTTTTAATAGCATTTATAAAATTTGAGGTAAGCGCACCGAGAATATCGAGGGTAAAAATTTTTCGCTCATTTTCTAATTGCTGCAAGCGCGTAGAAGCAAGAGAAACTCGAGCACTGCGCTTATCACCAAGTTCAATGACAGACGATAAGGCTAATGTCGTCTCCGCCGATTTACTCGATGCGAAGTCGCCACTACCAGCAAAGTTTTCTACTTCAACACTGGCGCTCACGCGCGGTCGTAAATTTTGCGTTGCGAGCTGTGACGCTAGACCAGATTGCTTAAGATCATATTGGTGGAGCTGAGGATTCTGCGCGAGAGTTTTTGTAATCGCTGTTGCTAAGTTTATATTTCGATTAGTAGCGTGCGCATAGATCGGCGCAGTAAATAAGCCGAATACAATCAAGCCAAGCGGTATTAGGCGGCGCGCACGCTCGCCTAAACGGTATGAGGAAGGCATAGCAGTAATTTCCTGTGTAATAGAATCTATCACCGATACATATCGGTGGTTTCATACGACAAGAACTAAGCTATGGGAGGACGATACAATGAACTGCTGACTTTCCTTGGTTGCTGGATGACAACATTGAATTTAGTTGTGGATTGTGGTGATACGCCAAAATTCAAATCAGATGGCGGTAATACAGAGGTGGTGACGCCGTGGCAGTGACAGCAATGCTGGCAATCGAGGGAGTTAGTAAGCGGTTCTGCTAGACCGCGTTGAACCGGCGCATGTGTAAGCTCAGTGCTTGCACCATGCGGAGCTACTTCCTCATGTTGAGTAATAGCTTCGTGTTGACTAGTAGTTTGGTGAAAACGATGCACGTCAGCGATTGCCGCAAAAGATTGCAGCAATATCACTATGGCTAAAAATAAGCGTATTGACGTACGTTGCACCTGAGTCTCGTTCCGATACTGCGCTAATTCGGTGTTAGTGTATAAGAAGCTAGTGAAAGTTCAAACCGCTAGTGAGAATATTCTTTCTCCTATAGCCACTCCAAAAGCCATCTCCTTGATTAAACCGATCTGCGTATAGCCACTAGCAACTGACAGCAAGTCTCGGGAATGTTAACGCGGTCCGGTTTTTGCTCGTGGAATTTCGTACACTTGCCTGAGATTTGCCCCCCCTTTTCCTCATGGCCTACAGGCTTATATTGAGTTAGTACATGACGTGTATTACAGAGCCTAATTTTCCGTCGACGAATGAAGACGCAAGTAAATTAGCCACCATTCGCACACTGCCGGTAAGACCTGTTTTTATTATGGGCCTACACCGTTCGGGAACGACTTTTCTATATGACTGTATTGCGAAGTCATTTCCGGTAGCTCATCTAAGTCTTTACCACCTCTTGTATTTTGACCGCCTACTTGTCAACAAAGAGCATGGCAGCGAACAACAAGATAAAGATTTACTCAACCGCTATTTTGCAGATAAAGGTATTAGCGATAGGAATATTGACGGCACGCATATTTATGCTGATGCCGTTGAAGAATATGGTTTTTTGTTACGAAAGAAGTCGGGTTCATTCAAAATTAATGATCACAATGCTGATTTCTTTGCACTCTTGTGTCAAAAGTTACTAGCTGTGCAAGATGAAACCATGGCAGTTTTGATGAAGAATCCGTGGGACACAGGTAATGCGAAAAGAATTTTAAGCTACTACCCAGATGCTCGGTTTATTTACATTTCCCGTGAACCTATTGCCGTACTTAATAGCATGTTAAATGCGTTTCTCTCCTATCTTGAAGGTCCGCAAGATTACCTTGAGATACTATTGAACGATGGCAGTGGCAGAAGTAGTTACCGTAGCGGCTATATACTATGGATGGTACTGAGAGGAGTTCGTAAATTAGTTGGCCCTAAAATCACTGCCAGACTTGCCCGTGGATTGCTTGCCAAGAATGTCGCGCAGCAAGTCACATCTTATCGCAAGGAGCTAAGTGAGATGCCCGCCAACCGCGCAATTGAGGTTGAGTATTCAAAGCTCATAGACAACCCATCAGCCGTAATGAAAACAATAGCGCCGCTTGTAAATTTACCTCTTGGCGATAAGCAGCGAAATATAAAGGTCACACAAAGGAAAAACCTAAATCCAGTCTTAATGAACTATGAAGAAAAATTAAACCAATTAGTTGATACAGCAGCATCTTAGCCCAGGAATAATCATATCGATTGCTAAGCTGTTATTTCTAACGCCCTTCGCTCGCAAAGGCATCCTGCCATCGCACGCCAAGACAGCCCTACCTATGAATTTTCCGCGTTCGATTAACCGAACTAGCATCTTGACGTCCCCACTAAATAGTAGAAAAGTCTGACTAAATAACAGTGGCATACAATAAAAACACCAGCCCAAAAAATCGCTATGTCTCACAACACTATTACACATATAAATTATTTGAGCACTTCACGCGAATGTAAATGTGTGTAATTACAGCGTTTAACCACTGATTTCCTTGCCATTAATATCTATTCATGAGCACTATGTCACACTATAGTGCAAGTATTAATACGTATTATGTAGCGGCAGCCAGAAGCAGGAATGGAATAAAGAGTGAAAAGCGTGCTAGCGGCTGTTAGTTGTAATTTTGTTTTTAAAACACCTTGGTTTAAGGGTTTTGAGACGAAGCACTATCTCGTGAAACGCCAGTAGTTCACCGCTGATCTCAGATGAAAGCCATTCGCTTTTTCTGCTGCCGGAAATTTAGCAGAGAATAAATGCATAGCCTGCATCAACTTATTTATATGTAATACGCCCACATTGAGACTAGCAAAATGACCGAAAGCATAGCCGCAAAATCAACCATGACGTCTCAGAGTCGATCCGGTAAAGATGCTAACTACGTAGCCATCGATGCTCTGGCCTTTAACGATCTTAAACCCAGCCGGTCGACGAGCCGCCCTCTGGTATCACCGGAGCCTCGATTTTTGCCATTGGCGCAGTCTCAACGCGGCCTGTGGTTTGGCGAAAAAATTGGACCAAAGGACGCGATATATAATATTGCTGAATACTGCGAAATTCTCGGCGACATTAATCCCGTTGTTTTCATCGCAGCCCTAAAGCAAATCACCCAAGAAGCCGAAACGACCCGTGTAGAAATTCACGACACCGAAGCTGGGCCAAAACAAATAATATTAGATAGTTATAAAGGCGAATTCCCGTTTATCGACATGAGCACTTTTGATGATCCGCGGGCTTCGGCAGAAGCGTGGATGATGGAGGAACTGTGTAAGCCCGTTGATCTCGCCTGCGATCCGCTTTGGTTTTGCGCCCTACTTAAGATCGATGAACAGTGCTTTTTCTGGTATCAACGCAGCCACCATGTAGTACTAGACGGCTTCGGCGCAGGGATCATTTCACGGCGTTGCGCCGACATCTACAACGCGTTGATGGAAGAGCGAGATATTGGTGCTAGTCCATTTTTACCCTTGGCGGCACAACTTGAGCAGGAACGATCCTATCGCGAATCTTCTCGCCATGATCGGGACCGCAACTACTGGTTGGAACAACTAAAATCGCTTCCAGACCCAGTCTCCTTAACGAGTCACAACGCTGTTCGCGCTGGTGGTTTACGGCGCAGTACTGCTCGTCTCACGCCAGATTCAAGTAAAGCCCTACGTTCACTAGGATTGCAAGCGAAGGCAAGTTTGCCTCAGGTTTTGATTAGCCTTTTTGCGGCGTACATATACCGTATGACCGGTGCTGACGATTTAGTATTCGGCATGCCGGTCACTGCGCGCGCCAACAGAGAGATGCGCAGTATTCCATCCATGATGGCCAATGCAGTGTCTATTCGATTAGCCATGGAGTCTGATTTAACCCTATCGGACCTAGCCAGCCAAGTTTCTAAAACTGTGCGCAGCTCTTTGCGACATCAACAATTTCGCTATGAAGATCTACGTCGTGAATTAGGCTTATTGGGCCAAGGGCAGCAAATTTCTTGGGTTGGCGTGAACATAGAACCTTTTGATTACGACTTAAGGTTTGGCGGTCACAAATGCCTCGCTCACAACGTCAGCAATGGGACGGTCGAAGATCTCACTATTTTTGTATACGATCGTGGCGAGTACGACGGCCTGCGTATCGACTTAGACGCCAACCCGGCACTATATTCCCAGCTTGAACTCGATGTGCATCGCGATCGTTTTGTCCGCTTGATTAACGCGATTCTGAGCGATTCCGCTACGCCCATTGGTAAAGTAAACCTATTGTCAGACGAAGAAGCATATCAATTACTGACTACCTGGAATGCAACAGACAGAGCGCTACCGAACACGAATTTACTCGCGTTATTTGAACAGCAGGTTGCAAAAACGCCAGACGCCACGGCTATCACCTGCGGCGATGATAAAATCACGTATCAGAGTCTAGAAGCCAATGTATGTGAATTAAGTCAAACCTTATTAGAACTCGGCATAGGCACTGGTGATATTGTGGCGATAGCCCTTCCCCGCGATATTTCAGTGCCAACTAGCTTGCTCGCTATCATGAAATCCGGTGCGGCTTATCTACCACTCGACCCCACTGCGCCCGCCGAGCGCCTGACAATGATTTTAGAGGAAGCTAAGCCGAGTCTTCTCATTTCAAAGTCAGCCATTAGTGAAACACTGCATGGCAATACTACCGCGGTGTTAAATTTAGATGTTGCGAAGGATTTAAATCCCTCTTCATCAGTTCCTGCCCAGAAGCTGCCAAAAGCACCTGAAATAGACGGTGAATCCAGTGCCTACGTGATCTATACGTCGGGTTCTACCGGCCGCCCTAAAGGCGTTGAGATCAGCCATCGCGGCTTACTTAACTTTTTACTGGCAATGCAAGATGAGCTGCAAATTCTGCCAGCTGATAAATTACTTGCGCTCACCACCGTAGCCTTTGATATTGCCGCGCTAGAGCTTTATTTGCCCTTAATAACCGGCGCCGAAGTGGTTATTGCTAGTCGGGAGCACGCCAAAGACCCTGCGAAATTAGCGAGTTTAATCAGTAAAGAATGTATTACGGTGATGCAAGCGACACCGTCGCACTGGCAGGCTTTAATTGTTGATCACGCAGATCAATTGGGAAATATCCGCGCACTTGTCGGCGGTGAGGCTCTCCCCGCGCAACTCGCACATAAAATGCGTAAGCTGGGTCACCCCATTGTGAATCTTTACGGACCAACTGAGACCACTATTTGGTCAACCATTATGCGTCTAGATGGCGACGATTTAGACTCGCCACCGATTGGTCGGCCAATTTTAAATACCCAGGTCTATGTTTTAGATAAAGCCATGCAGCCTGTGCCATTGGGTGCTATTGGTGAACTGTTCATCGGCGGTGCTGGTGTAGCAAAGGGCTATTTACATCGGCCAGAACTTACCGCCGAGCGCTTTCTCGCCAACCCCTTTGGCGATGGACGCCTTTATAAAACCGGAGACCTTGCGCGGTGGCGATCAGATGGTGTACTCGAATACCTTGGCCGCAATGATTTTCAAATCAAAATTCGCGGCTTCCGCATTGAAGCCGAAGAAGTAGAAGCCCATATCCAGCGCTGCGACGGTGTCCAGCAAGCCGTCGTTACCCTTCGTGAAAATCCCCACGGTGAGAAAAAACTTGTCGCGCACATTGTGCCGGTGCAAGTCGACGACAATCTTTTCGCAGAAATTGACAAGACGATACTGCGCAAGCGGTTAGAACAAACGCTGCCAGATTATATGATTCCATCGATATTTATGTGCGTTGATTCTCTGCCTACCAATGTTAATGGCAAATTAGACCGCAACGCACTTCCGGCACCACAGTGGCAAGTAAGTCATGAATATATCGCTCCGCGTAACGAGTTAGAAACACAACTCGCCAAGCTCTGGGGTGAGGTCTTCAATATAGAACGCATCGGTGTCCACGATAGCTTTTTCGATCTGGGCGGTGACTCCCTTACCGCGGCAAAGATGGTGTCAAAATTACGAGAACTGACCAAACGCGATATCCCGCTTGCCGCAATATTTGAAGCCAGTACCATCGCCGAGCTAAGTGAGCAGCTGGAGAACCAGCAAAACGTCGATCCACTAGGTATCGTGCTTCCGCTTAAAACCACTGGCACAACAAGGCCACTTTTTTGTATTCACCCAGTGATAGGTTTGAGTTGGGCCTATAGTGGCCTAGGCAAATATTTAGCTAGCGAGCAGCTGCTTTACGGTATCCAGGCCAGAGGCTTAAGTGAGGAGTTTCAGAGCAGCGGTGCTATTGGTTTACCGCAAAGCATTGGCGAAATGGCCGCTGATTACATTGAGCATATTCGCCACGTGCAGCCAGCAGGTCCGTATAAATTATTAGGCTGGTCCCTAGGCGGCTTGTTAGCACACGAAATTACCAGGCGCTTAGAAGCGGACGGCGAGCAGGTAAGCCATCTGACTGTGCTCGATGCGTATCCGTATATTCAGAACCAGGCTCCTAGCAGTGAGGCTCAGCTTGTTTGTAGTGCTCTCAACTTCATGGGACTGCCAACCACATCATTGCCGTCTGGCTCTGAAACTATGGCTGCACTGACTGACTTACTTTGTCGCGAATACGATATTTACAATTTGCCTTTTGTGAAAGAAATGCAACAAAGCAACGGCGATATTATTGACGGAGTCAAACAGATCATCGAGAACAACCTCGCTATTTCAAGAGAGTTTGTGCCCGGAAAGATCAATGCCGACATGCTATTTATTGCGGCATCACAAACAGCAGATACGGATATGAATAGCGTGTTGCACAATAATGCCGAGGTTTGGCGCGAGCACGTAGCTAAATTAAGCGTGCACTCTGTGGACTGTCATCACCAGCAGATGTTTGATGCCCAGCCGCTAGAGATCATTGGTCCACTAATAGCGCAATCTATCAAAGCCTGATTACGCAGTGTCTTTAAAAATACACGCTTGGGAATACGTTTCTTATAGAGATGTATTTTAAGTAAAACGATTTATGCGGAAGCCAAAGTAGTAATGAATATCACGATTTTTAGCATTGGCACCCAGGGTGACGTACGGCCGTTTATTGCATTGGGACTCGGCTTGCAGGCCGAGGGCCACAAAGTCTGTATTGCCAGCGGTAAAACCTGTGAAACCTTGGTAAAGAATCACGGCCTTCGTTATTCGCCATTAAGCGCCGACTTTCTTGAAGTAATGGCCAAGGATCCGCGTGCAATTCAACGTGGCTTGAATCCGCTAAAATTAATGAATACCGCCCGCGCTCATCTGAAAGAGATGGCACAGCACTGGGCCGAAGAAGGCTTAGCCGCCGCAGAGGGGGCTGAGCTATTACTCGGCAATGGCATGATGGCGGTACTGGCGAACTCTCTAGGCGAGGCCCTAAATATCCCAGCTGTTGAGACCCATTTGCAGCCAGTAACGCCCTGCCCTGACATTCCACCGATGATGCTCACTCCGCCGGACAAACCCCGCAACGGCGCTATCAACGAGATGCTTTACCACGTTTTGCGTGCAGTTACCTGGCGAATGCTGAGCGCAGCTTATGGCCCCGTTCGCAAATCCTTAAAACTTAGCACCTTGCCCTGGTATGGCCCTTATTACCGCCAGAAAAAGCAAGATCGACGTATTCTTTACGGCTTCAGCCCCGCTTTACTACCGCCTTCGACAAGTTGGCCTGCCGGCGTACAGGTATGCGGAAACTGGTTTTTGAGCGGTGAGTCGCAATGGCGAGCGTCTGAGGAATTACTGGATTTTTTAGCTGCCGGCGAGAAGCCAATCTACTTGGGCTTTGGCAGTATGCTAAGTGACGACACTGACAATCTAAGTGCAATAATATACGAGGCCATTGCGAGAAGCGGCCGCCGAGCCATTATTGCCACAGGCTGGGGCGGACTCGCGGGACAAGCTCAAGACAATGAAAATATCTTTGTTATCGACGCGGCGCCGCACGACTGGCTGTTTCCTCAAGTTGCCTTAGCGGTACATCATGGTGGCGCAGGCACGACTGCCGCGGCAATTCGAGCCGGTATCCCGTCAGTGGTGATCCCCTTTTTTGGCGACCAGCCTTTCTGGGCTTGGCGCCTTGCGCAAAATGGCGTCGCGCCCAAAATGCTCAAGCGCAAATCACTTAGCGCCGCAGGCTTAGTCGACGCTATTGCAGAGGCAAGCGCCCTTTCTATGCAAAATAGCGCGCGTGAGCTGGCGCAGGAAATCGCCAAGGAAGATGGTGTTAGAACCGCAATTGAATTGCTCCAACAATGGGGATTGTTAGAACCTTCTGCCAGCCAATCTGTCTCGGAGCTGGCGCGAGCTGATCACAGTGGTACAAGGGATATTGATAAACCTAGCGGAATGAATAATGGGGGCACAAGTAAAATCACCTCTGGCTCAGACACTACAACATCAATCGTTTAACATTGAGAGCGATAACACCAGCGGTAAACTTCGCACATAGGGCTGACAATATCACGCTGCCTCAATTTCAGGGCATTTGTACCCATTATCGCTTCGATGTAAACCGCTATAGCGACGATCTCTATATCCACCATCAAGTGCCCTTCCCCAGCGCATTTCATTCGGCATCGGCGCTGCGCAAGGCGGAGTTTATTGCGGGCCGTATCGCCGCAGAACAGGCGTTTATCGGCTTAGGACTAGAACCGCAAACAGTTCCTATCGGCAATCTTCGCGAACCCCTCTGGCCCAATTCTGTCCTTGGCTCCATAAGTCATCACAACGGTCATGCATATTGTTTGATGATGCCGCGACCAGCAAATCTACATTCGCCAGTCAGTCTAGGGATAGATATAGAATCGCTTATTGGCAATGATGACGTAGATACGATGGGTCTAAATATTATGTCGTCATCTGAAATCAGTTTAACGTCGGCTTATTTTGAACGGCCAGAATTCGCCCTGACCTTGATTTTCTCTGCAAAAGAGTCGTTATTTAAAGCACTTTACCCTGCTGTTGGACGCTATTTTGATTTTCTTGATATTCGTCTTTCTAGCATTAATCTTGACGACAATAGTGTGGCATTTACCTTACGCAATGATCTTTCAATGCACCTTTTAAGAGGATATACCGTCACGGTTCACTGGCAGCAGTTCGCTAATGCCGTTGTTACCTGGGTATACCCTGAGTAAATCTAGGGCGTAAAAAACTTCCCTACTTTGAGCAAAGCGCTTAACCTCAAGAGCAGTAGATAATTGTAAAAACCAGTTCTGGGAAGGCGAAGTCAATGCACGACCATCACCACCATCACACCGCTTCTGAACGAATAGGCTGGGCTTTTGCCCTTAACTTCTGCTTTACCATCATTGAATTTATCGGTGGCTGGTTAACGAATAGCACCGCGATTATGGCTGATGCGGTACATGATCTCGGTGATTGTCTAGCCATAGGCATGGCGTGGTGGCTGAACAAACTTGGCGCCAAAGAAGCCAATAACCGCTTCAGTTATGGCTTTAGTCGCTTTTCCTTATTGGGCGCTTTAATTAACGGTGTAATTTTAGTATTGGGTTCTTTGTGGGTGCTAAGTGAAGCAATACCGCGTCTGGTGAATCCCCAAATGCCGGACGCAGCGGGTATGCTCGGTTTGTCAGTATTGGGTATTGCGGTGAATGGCTTCGCAGCATACAAACTAAATGACGGTAAAACCCTAAATGAGCGAATGCTAAACTGGCATTTGCTTGAAGATGTTTTAGGTTGGGTGGCGATATTCGTCGTGTCTATTGTGTTGATGTTTATTGAGTTACCGATTTTAGACCCGGTTTTATCAATAGGCTTTACGCTCTTTATTTTATTTAACGTAGCCAAAAACCTCACCGAAACCCTGCGCTTATTTTTGCAGGCAACGCCGGATCATCAATTGCGTGAGCAGATTTTAGAAAATTTAGCCGAGCTGGAGCACGTCAGCGATATACACCACCTGCACCTTTGGTCACTCGATGGCGAGCAACATGTGTTAACGGCGCACTTGCTATTAAAACAACATTACCAGCAAACCGAATTACTGCGCTTAAAAGCACTCATCGCCAGCGCGATGAAGGGCTTCCCCCTAAGCCACACAACCATCGAGTTTGAATTCCCCGATGAATCCTGTCGTGATGACCACCAATCTGAACTATCCCACCATCATCATTAAATGTCGTAAACGGTAAAAATGAATATTGTGGCGTCGTGCAGATTCGCTCAAACGCGCTATTCCGCAAGTCCATAGCCAAAAGTGCGAATAATGGACTTAGCTTTTTCCGACTTTAAAAACGCGATAAATTCCGTAGCAGCAACACTGTTTTCTCCCGCTTTAAGCAGCACCGCGTCTTGCTTGATTGGACGATAAAGTTTTGGGGGCACAATCCAAGCAGAACCACTTTTCAGCTCGCCGTTTTCCATAATCTGAGACACCGCGACAAAGCCAATATCAGCGTTACCCGTACTAACAAATTGGTACGTTTGGGCGATGTTTTCGCCCTTTACCCAGGAACTACGCGTTGAGTTTTCAAGTGATAAATGACGTAACACATCGAGCGCAGCAATGCCGTATGGTGCTAGCAAAGGGTTAGCCAAGGCTAATTTATTAAAGTGTCCTGAACGCAAAACCTCGCCATTTTCATCCACAAAGTCCGATTTAGATGACCAAAGTGCTAAGGCGCCAACAGCGTAGGTAAATCTATTTTTAGGGGTAACTAAGCCCGCCTTTATTAACGCCTCTGGTTTTGTTTGGTCGGCAGACAGAAAAACCTGAAATGGCGCACCGTGGCGTATTTGCGCATAAAATTTACCGGAAGAGCCATAGGATACATTGAGGGAGTGACCAGTTGTCTCTTCAAATTCGTCGCCTAGCGGTCGCATCGCGGCGGTGAAGTTCGATGCAACAGCAACAGAAAGTTGGTCCGCATGACTAATGATAGTGATACACATTAAATTTAAACAAACTAGTAACTGACGCGCAGCCCCCATTTTTATTCCTTTTCGAAATTTTTGTTAGCTAATACGTCTTGCATTCGATATAGCATAGTGGAAACAAGTTTCATTCAGTATTGGCAAGATTAAAAAGTATCGTGCAGCAGACCTTACAACGGCGTAATGTTTGGCCATCACTCGATCTAGAGCAAGTGTCAAAAACAATAATGACACGTTTTATGACGCTTGACCCTCCCATGATGGGAGGCATTACCCTCCATATCATTGGGTCAAACTTGGCTTATGGAGTACAAAATGTCAGTACAAGATACGGAATTGACGGAAATAGAGCTCCCCATATTGGGTATGAGCTGCGCTTCATGCGTGGGACGGGTTGAAAAGTCGCTTAAGGCGACGGATGGTGTTGTTTCAGTGCAGGTGAATCTTGCAACGGAATCTGCGTATGTCTCAGCGAATAAAGATGTTTCGCTGCAGACTTTATGCACGACGGTAAAAAATGCAGGTTACTCGGTAGCTACCGAGGAATTTCAAATTCGTATAAGTGGTATGAGCTGCGCGTCTTGCGTCGGGCGAGTGGAAAAATCAATATATATAATGGCTGGTGTCGTGAATGCGAGTGTTAACTTAGCGACAGAATCCGCTTATGTGCAGGTCCTACAAGGCCGCGTTACGATGTCAGACCTTGTTTCAGCCGTCGCCGAATCCGGCTATACGGCGACAGCCGCTGAAATACCAGGTAACGAAAGCAATAACGGGATTAATAATCGGAGTCAAAACTCAGAAACCGGGCAGAACAAAGAAACCCGCCATTTATTGATTGCAGCCTGCTTATCTGCGCCCCTGGTTTTAGGAATGCTGGCAAGCAGCGTGGGCTTCGATTTTATGCCTCCGCCTTGGTTGCAATTTTTGATTGCCACACCAATCCAGTTTTGGCTTGGTGCCCGCTTCTATCGCGCGGCATGGTTTGCACTAAAGGCACGCACTGGGAATATGGATTTGCTAGTTGCCATCGGTACGAGTGCAAGCTACGGCCTGAGTGTATTCGAATTGTTCAAACAGTATGTGATTCAACCGAGTCACACGATGGGGCACTATTATTTTGAAGCCTCAGCTGTAGTCATCACCTTAATACTTCTTGGTAAATGGCTGGAACGGCGCGCTAAACAACAAACCACCGAAGCGATAAAAGCATTGCAGTCCCTGCGCCCCAACACCGCGCGACTTCGTCAAAATGAGGTTGATACCGACACGCCGATAGAGCAAATACGTGTCGGTGATATTGTCGTTGTAAAACCTGGTGAAAGTGTTCCCGTCGATGGCTCGATAGTGGAAGGCAGTGGCTATCTAGACGAGTCGATGATTACCGGCGAGAGTATGCCAGTGCATAAATCCCAAGGTGATTCCGTGGCTGGTGGCGTCATCAATACCGATGCATTACTCCTCATTGAAACGACGTCGATAGGCGCAGAAACAACGCTTTCACGCATTATTCGCTTAGTAGAGAGCGCGCAAGCTGCGAAAGCACCCATTCAAAGCCTCGTAGATAAAGTGAGTATGGTCTTTGTGCCGGTAGTAATAGCCATCGCTATTGCCACCTTAGTGGGCTGGTTTTTGTATAACGGTGATATTCAAAGTGCCATCATCAATTCAGTGGCGGTGTTGGTTATCGCCTGCCCCTGCGCACTAGGTCTCGCGACACCGGCAGCGATTATGACCGGTACTGGGGTTGCCGCCAAACATGGCATTCTCATTAAAGACGCACAAGCCTTGGAGTATGCCCATAACGTCAACACAGTGGTGTTCGATAAAACTGGCACGCTGACTGTCGGCAAGCCCAGCTTACGAGAGTACATTGCCTGCGACGGCGATACTGACAAACTGCTAAGCATCGCTGCCTCAATCCAAAAAGGCAGTGATCACCCATTGGCCCAGGCGATTCTTAACGAGGCTGACGACAAAACGCTTTCTATTGCAGCCGCAAAGGAATCGAAAGCCCTTGCCGGACGTGGAGTATCGGCCACTGTGAACGGTAAGTTATTTTTACTCGGCAATACTCGCCTAATGCAAGAATCCAAAGTGTCTTTGACTGACTTAGAGGCGAAAGCCAAGGAATTGGAGAATGAAGGCAGTACCATATCGTGGCTTGCAGAAGGTGGCGACACACCTAGCTTGATCGGTTTGCTTGCGTTCGGTGATGAAATAAAGCCCTCTGCGAAGTTAGCGATTGAACGCCTTAACAATAAGGGTATAAAAACGGTGATGATCACTGGTGATAATGAAGGTAGCGCCCGCGCGGTTGCCGCAAAACTAGGTTTGCAAGACTATATTGCCAACGTTCTGCCAGAGGGCAAAGCCGATGCCATTCGGGAATTGCGTAACGCAAACAATATTGTTGCCATGGTGGGCGACGGTATCAATGACGCCCCTGCTTTAGCCGCCGCCGATGTTGGCATCGCCATGGCGACGGGAACTGATGTTGCCATGCACACGGCAGGGATAACGCTAATGCGCGGCGACCCAGCTCTCATTGCAGACGCGATAGATATTTCAAAACGAAGTTATCAAAAAATTCGCCAAAATTTATTCTGGGCATTTATCTATAATTTGTTAGGAATTCCCTTAGCGGCAAGTGGATTACTCAGCCCAGTCATTGCAGGCGCAGCCATGGCGTTTAGTAGCGTAAGTGTCATTAGCAATGCACTATTGTTAAAACGTTGGAAACCGAAGGCTTGAGGTAGGTCAAATACTGTACGGTTGTGATGGAATAAGGTACACAGAGGTAAATTTACTATGAATATTGGCGACGCAGCGAGGGCCAGCGGCATATCTGTAAAAATGATTCGTCATTATGAATCGCTTGGCCTAATTAAAGAGGCCGAGCGCACAGCGTCTGGGTATCGGGTTTATTCACAGAGCGACATACATAGCCTGAGTTTTATAAAAAGCGCTCGATCTTTGGGTTTCTCTCTTGCGCAAATAGAACAGTTGCTATCTCTTTGGGCCGATCGTGATCGAGCCAGCGCCGATGTTAAAGCGCTGGCAACAGAACATATTGAAGAATTAGATGTTAAAATACGGGAATTGACTGCAATGCGAGATTTACTGGCTGAATTAGCCTCCACTTGCCACGGCGACAAACGCGCCGATTGCCCTATTCTTTCTGGACTAGAACGCGATGGCCAATGTACTGGGCATAAAGAAAAATTGCCATGAGCAGATACAGTAGTAAAAAAGTCGCGTTTTGGATTTTGCTGATATTTTTCAGCAAAGTGGCATTTGCTATCGTTCAGCCTTTGTCAGCAATATCGTCAGAGACACCTTTTGCACACCAACATATTGGCCAACAAGAGCACAACCCAAGGTTGTCGATGAACAGTCATTGCAAACATAATCAAGACAGTGACATGTCCTTACATGAGCGGAATCACAATTCACATTGCGATGTGAAATGCGATTGCTGTATCGGGCACTGCACCGCCCCTGCACTTTTTATCAGCCCATTAACTTATTCCGAAAAGTTTCTCCAACACGCCGGCGATCAGCTGCCCACCTCACAAACAATATCACCCTCCTCCTACTTGTTCAGACCGCCAATTCTAGGCTAACACAGCATTATTGCGCCCGTAATTTGGGTATTGCAAAAACTGCATTCGCTTTGGAGCGTTTAGCGAGCACATCAGAGGCTCGTCATCCGCTGCTTTCGTCAACAGCCTTGCTAGGAATTAGTATGAAAACGACACACTACGGCCTTTCTCGCCGCCGCTTTGTTAAGGGTGCCGCTGGCGCAAGTGCCTTAATTGGAATTGGTGCTGCGCCATTTACGATTGGCGCAGAGAATGCGCCGAAAATGAAATCACCTGAGGTGATACGAGGACGCCACTTCGAACTTAATATTGGCTATCAGCCGGTTAACTTCACTGGCGTCAACCGCATTGCCACCGCGATAAACGGCAGTGTGCCCGGCCCAATATTGCGCTGGACAGAGGGCGAACATATTACTCTTAGAGTACATAATCACCTTCATCACGATAGCTCCCTCCACTGGCACGGGATGATACTGCCCTCGGGTATGGATGGCGTGCCGGGAATGAGCTTTGCCGGAATAAAGCCCGGAAGTTATTTCGACTATGCCTTTAAAGTCCAGCAGAACGGGACATATTGGTATCACAGTCACTCCGGATTTCAGGAGCAAACGGGCGTCTACGGCGCTATTGTTATCGAACCAGCAAACCCAGATCCGGTAAGCTATGACCGAGATTATGTTGTACAACTTTCGGACTGGTCTGACCAGCGACCTGAAGACATCTACTCTACCCTTAAGCAGCGCGGCGATTATTACAACTTTAAACAGGCTACCGTCAGTGACCTGTGGCAAGACATAAAAAATAAAGGCTTGGCACAAAGCTGGGCGGACCGCCGCATGTGGAATGAGATGCGCATGAGTCGCTCCGACATCGCAGATGTCACCGGGTATACCTATACCTATCTTATGAACGGGAATACGCCTGAGCAAGGCTGGCAGGGGCTATTTAAACGGGGCGAAAAAGTCAGGCTGCGATTTATAAATAGCGCCGCGATGACCATTTTTGATGTGCGTATTCCTGGGCTAAAAATGACCGTTGTCGCCGCAGATGGTCAGTATGTTGACCCAATTAGTGTCGATGACTTTCGTATTGGCGTTGCCGAAACCTATGACGTTGTCGTTGAACCGAGTGATGACAGTGCCTATTGCGTATTTGCACAAAGCATTGATCGCAGCGGTTACTGTCGTGGCACCTTAACTCCGAATCCAGAGTGGCAAGCCGAAGTACCAGCCATGGACTATTCTCCGCTGCTCGCTCATCGAGATATGGGAATGTCTATGGCTGGGCACGACATGGACGCGATGAAGGGTATGGATCATAGCGGTCACGATATGTCCGCTATGAATATGGGGCAACGTAGCAACATACAACATGCTATGAATAAAATGCCTACTGAAAAACCCGCCCCTGCGGGTATGGGAAGCCAGCGCGATATCGCACACGTTAAGACCGAATTTGGCCCGCAAGTCGATATGCGCTCAGTGTCACCAATGAATGGCGTAAACGACCCCGGTATAGGCTTGCGAGATCATCAAGAGCGTTACGGACGCCGAGTATTGCGGTATTCAGATTTACGCAATTTATACAAAACGGAAGACCGGCGAGATCCAGAGCGAGAAATTCAACTTCATCTCACCGGCAATATGGAACGCTATATGTGGTCGATGGACGGCATACCCTTTGCCAACGCAGAACCACTTCAATTTAAATACGGAGAAAGATTACGAATCGTATTGGTGAACGATTCAATGATGACGCATCCCATACATATGCACGGCGTATGGAGCGAGTTAGAAACCGGTGACCCGATGCACATTCCCAAAAAACACACGATTCTGGTTCAGCCCGGTTCGAAAATAAGTTATTTAGTTAGCGCTGATGCAGTCGGCCGTTGGGCCTACCATTGCCACCTGCTCTACCACATGCCGGGAATGATGCGAGAAGTAGATATTAGTGAACAAGGGGGCCAGTCATGAAACACGGTTTCTTAACATTCGGATTTGCTTGTGTACTTTCGAGTATGGCATCCAAGACATGGAGCCATTCAGACGCCGATCCTATTGTTAGTATGGTGTCGTTCACACAATTAGAACATAGTAAGACCGCCGATGAATCCTCAGCGGTTTGGAATGCTGACGCCTGGATCGGCAAGGATTATGACAAGCTTTGGCTTAAAACTAATGGCGAATACGCACACGGACAGCGGCAGGACAGCAGCATTGAAGTCTTGTATAGCCGAGCCGTTGCGACATACTGGGATATTCAAACAGGTTGGCGCGGTGATTTTAACGGCACAGAAAATCGTCATTGGTTTGTGGTAGGACTACAAGGGTTAACGCCCTACTTCTTTGAAACCGAACTGACATTTTACGTGGGTGAACACGGCCAAACCGCATTAAAATTCGACACCGAGTACGAACTTTTATTTACCCAAAAACTCATTCTGTCTCCAGAGATTGAAGTGAGCATCCATGGTCGTAACGACCGCCAGACTGGCACCGGTGGAGGTTTGTCTGATATTGAAACTGGCCTAAGATTACGTTATGAATTCACGAGAAAATTTGCACCGTATATCGGCGTCAACTACCACAAGGAATACGGTAAAACGGCAGAATTCAGTCGTGATACTGGGAGAGATACCGAGACGCTGAGCTGGCTTATCGGTCTACGTTTCTGGTTTTAATATTAACGTCGTCCCTGAGTGTTGTCTTATGAACGACGTTGTTATTCATGTTTGCGAACGGTGTTTTCAGGAATACTCAAAATGATATTCGCGCGATTGTTCGCGTAAAGTTCATTATCTGTGTTCGCAAATATACTGCGTGCCAAAAACACGTTTAGCCCACCGGTATTTAGTAATTCTGGGAGAATACGGTGTCCGACCTTCCCGTTGCTCAATTCGATCGCGACGCGATTGCCGCCAAATAATCGAGAAATCACTCCAGCATACTGTCGATCCTTATCGACATGTTTAGAATAACTCAGTAGCACTTGCGGACGATGGCCATTTAATTGCGCGCGCCAGATGGTATAAATTCGCTCCAGGATTTTGATAAAACGTTTATTTTTATGGAAACGACCACCGATACATAAGGACAGCTCTGCGTCTAATTGATAAGCCGCCAATAAGGCGGGATAACTTCCCGCGCTGCAGCCCATTGTTCGGTATGTGCCGTACTGGCTTAACTGCTTATGATTATCGAGCCAGCTAATGACATCAGTGACTTTGTCGCCGAGAAACGGAATACCTTGATGGTAACCTTGGTTTCTTGGCTCCGAGAGAATCAATACATCGTAGCTTGCGGAATCGGTATGCTGCAACAATACGGGGTTTGGTATCATCATGCTGCGATCCCCCCTCCCTGGAAAACATATCAAAAGGCCTTTTTCACTTGGCAATCCGGTGCCAATAAATAACACGGCGGTGGGCGCGAGTCGCTGTAATCGGAAGGCCTCCGGCTTTAGTCCGCCGGACTTAGACAATTGCTGCTGCAGCGTGTCTAGCCAGCTGTCGATCGCTACCTGATACCTCTGATTCTGGGTTACCGGGACAAGTTGACCTTGACGATTTCGGCTATTTAAAAGGTCAATATCAAGCGGCGTCAGGCGGTTTTCAAGCGTCGTTAGCGCTCGATTTAAATGGGCGACAGTCGAACAAACTCTAACGATGCGGCGAAAAAATCGTACAAAATAGGGTAATTCTTCGGTGATGACATCGTTGTCAGAAGAATGGATTACCTTAGCGATATGTGGCCGTTGTGATTGAAGTGTTAATACCCGCGCGACAAGATTGCCAAGGTAGCGAAATTTAGCATACTCGTTGGGATGAATAACAACGTCATAGGCCAGCTCCAAGGCCACTAATAATTCCATGCGCCCGATTGAATCTAAGTCGATTTTTCGCAGCTGAATATCCGTGTTCCCAAGCTCAAACTCGGCTATTTGAGAAGCTCTTAGCGTTTTTTTTGCTTTGGCGTTTAAGGCATGAATAATAGTTTTACGTATTGAACCAGCTTTTGCGGAAAGCGTCGCAGCGTCTTGGCGAGCGATTTTTCCCGCCGCATTTCTGGGAATCTCGTCGACAATAATAAGTTGTCGCGGCGCCCTTAAACCAAGTCGTTGCTTTAAAAATTTCTCTAAGTCTTTAAGTCTTGGTCTCACTTCTTTTGAAAATACCACAAGGGCAACGGGAATATTACCGTGCACAGCGGAAGGCTTTGAGAAAACAGCTGTGTCTACGATATGTGGAAATTGGCTAATTTCAGACTCAATATCTTGCGGGTAAATATTTATGCTATTGAAGACGAACATATCGTCGGCGCGGCCGCATAAATGAATGCGCGCCTCTTTATCAAGATAGGCGATATCACCCGTGTGAAACCAGCCATTAATTAGTCGGCTTGCGGTCAATTCAGCCTTGCCAGAATAGCCTCGGAACATGCCGTCACAACGTATAAGCAACTCCCCCGCCTCGCCGCTAGCAAGTAGCTTTCCGCTTGCGCTGCGCACTTGTGTCTCTATTCCAGGTAACGCTCGCCCAACACTATTATCCGAGCCTGTATCATCTGGCTCAGTAAAGGCGATCGCACCGGTTTCAGTTGTTCCGTAGCCCGCCCGTAAATTTCGAGTAATATTATTTCGCAGCGCTGTTCGAAGTGCTGTTGAGACGTGTGAACCACCGAGTTTTAATTGAATATTAGACAAGGCCTGAATGCCGGGTATTGCCAGTAGCTCTTGGGCTTGAAACGCCGACACGTGCATAACGTTAATCCTAAGAGATTGGCACTGACTGAGCAGCGAGTTATCCCGAATATCGATAAAAACGTTGGTCGCACCCATCGCCAGGCAGTAGAGGCGATGACGCTTGGCAAAATTGTGTTCCATTGAGGCCAGACAGACGAATCGCGCGTCGCCGGAATCAATGTGACGATGAGCCTGCGCAACAATATCGCTGTCATGATGAACGACCAGTTTTGGTGTACCAGTAGTCCCCGACGTTGAAAACAAAAGCTTGGCTGTCGCGGCGTTGTTTAACCCATCGATATCTGCTTGCGAAATGACAGCGCTTTTCTTATCGACAGTGTAGCTTTCATCAATAACATGACTAACACCGCAGCTCTTATTGATTGCCTGCTGAGTCTCTTCAGATTCGTACGAGGGTATAGTGCAAGACGTTGCACCTATATAGGCAGCGGCAAGGCAGAAAGTGAGATGCTGTGTGTCGTCGGCGCATTTAATTCCGAGCAGCGAATTAGATGATATTCCTGCCTCATTGAATTTTTGGGCCTGAAGCTGCACAAGTGAAGCTAGTTTGGCGTATGACAGCGTAACGTCCGGACTGACAATGGCGTCGTGGTCGGGATGCATTATTGCGTGGTAGAAGAGACGGCCAATTAATGAGTGGTGTTCATTAGATTGAGCGGCTAAGGTCACTTTGTGACCTTAAACAACACGTGTAAGGGTTCATTTATAAGTGGCGAAAAAAATGCTTCGTCCACGGCGATAAGTTCTGGTGTCACGGTTAATTCTTTTATTTCAGGCATGGTGGTAAAGCCCGCCTCCCGCAAACAGTCGAAATAATCACTTAAGGTTTTGTGCACACATTGTACGTGCAAGGGCTCCCCGCTTCGTTTCCAAATTTCCCCTTCAAACTTTTGATCCACGTCAGCAAAATAATTTTTGTCGGTGGAATTAAAGTAAAACGGCGCTGATTGCTTGTTGCGCACAAAGGGAAAGAACGGATGGGGTACGCTAAAAATAAATTGCCCCTGCTCTTCCAAGGACTGGTACACCATTGAAAATACGCGCTGCATTTCATCTACCCGAAGGTAGTTAAACAGAAATACCGCTACACATAGATCGAACTTTCGTTCAGGGACGAACTCCAGCACATTAAGCGCTCTGTACTCTATACCCAGTTGATCTTTCGCTTCTTGAATCTGCGCGGCCTCAATCATCTGCGTCGATAAATCCACGCCTAGATAATCACCCGCCCCTCGCCGTTTCAACTCCCTTGCGCAGTAACCCTCTCCACAACCAATATCCAGAATCGAGCGATTATTAAGCTCTCCACATGCATCGAATACAAAGGGCCGAGCAGTAAAGTCAGAGAGGGAGCTGGGTTCTAAACGCAGCCATTTTTGTGCATTGTCGTTATAAACTTGTTTAGTATCCAAGGTCGGACGCCTCTTGAATAGCCGATTGATTTGTTGCGCCAACATACTGCGCACGCTGTAATAGGGCGTCCCAGAATGCGGTTCGCAATGATAGCGCGGATTTCACCCCGAACTCTATTTTCGCGCAGGCTTCTTCATCTGTTGCAAGATCGGTGGCTATTAACAACATCTGTGCCGCGTGATCGTCATCGCAGGTGCTATGCAAATCAAAAAAGACCCTTTCTTGCATGGTTAGCGTGCTGCAATTTATAAGGCCTGAAAGTATTTTTTGATAAATTTTAGATACTATCAACTCAGTGCCAATGCCGATCGCGCCAACGCCCACATGCTCATTAGTACTGCAAAGCCTTAAAAACTGCTGGCTCCACAAATTACCGGCGTGCTCGTCGGTTTGCCTGTCACGATATTCGGAATTCACCCCTAATGCGCATTGAAAACGTGTAAATAACTGCGCATGGGATTGCCCTTCTGCACTAGCTATAATCTCGGGTGGCAGCTCGTCCTCAGCAATATGCCCCTTCTCTTCCGCTAAATTAGAAAGCAGTATTTTCCTGTGCGATGTATCCGATAAGCATGAGATCAAGGCTTTTAAATAGAGAGTAAATTGCGAGCTATATAGACCGTACTGGAATGCGAAATCCTTTAGCGCAATATCAACATTCGGGAAATCGCCCGTCTCTAGTGCCTGTAAATACGGGTGTGACACAGCCGTGGACTCTAATGCTTGATCACCTAATCGTCTGACGAAAGCTGCCGCTTTGTAGTTTTTATTCATGGTGGCTGTTTCGAGTTTTATGACAAGTTCCCCCAATTGTGTGACAAAAACCTAACAAAATGCAAATGGATAAAGCTCTTTGTATCTACTGATCAAAAATTGCTCAACCTAGTACTTCTTCAACTTGAAAAAGAGGTGTGACTCTGTAGGTTGGGTTGAGCGGTTGCGACAAATTTGTGTGGAACAAATTTGGGCAGCTATGCTGACTGTTAGGCCGAGGCGCGGATGCGCCGAGTCATACCCAATAAACCATGTTCAGGCGTCACACAAATGTTGGGTTTGATAAACCCCTTCGGGGCGCACTGACGGACGTCCAGCCTGAAGGCACCGCAATGAGTTTGGTAATACCGCGGAATATAGCCGTAGCTTAGGTTCGAAACCAGAAACCCGTGAGTGGCTTATTGGATTGCGGGTTTGGTTTTAAGAATCAATGGAGTCAGAGTTGAATGGCGCTAAGTTAAGCATGTTTAGGCTGCCTGTTGGGAATCAATGATTCTGACCCGAATTGATTCCCTTCCCCATACCACTATCCAAGGCACTAGAGTAACATCAGCACATCTCACTACAGCGGAATACGGAAGCTAAAAGATGAAGAAAATACTACTTGGACTCGCGTTTTTACTGTCTGCCCATTCAATCATGGCCGATACACGTGTTGGAGAAACTAGGGGGATGGTCATTGCGGCGAAATCAAACTGCGCCGAGGTACCGGACCATGCTTTGCTGCAAACTCTGTCAGACCAACTCGGAAATTTACCCTACGCTATTATTCCACCCAATCAGCCAGGTATCCGGCTACTGATTACGCTGGCCTGTTCCCACCACAGTAACGCCGGCACGATGATGCTGTACTCAGGTGTAGTGGCATTTGAAGCCTTGGCGCGAGTGACTAAACCGTTTTCAGAGGTTTACTGGGTGCCCGTCTACGACTACACCTTTTACGGTGCGCAGGTTGATGGCGAAATGAACAAACCACTGGTCTCGGGCATACAGAAGTTCATTGACTCAATGACACCGGTTACCCGGCAGGCGTATCAGGGAATGGGTGTCGCATCGCCGATGTAGCATTGAAAAATGGGATGGATCTATTTTTACACTATCTAAAATAAGTCTGTTCCATTTATAAAAAATACAGGCATGAACATTATCCCAAAACAAAAACTAATATCTACTACAGCCTTAACGACAATTCTGCGCGCAATAGCTTCCAGGGTTTTCGCACTATTGCACAATCCAAACTCTGGTTATAACGCGCTAAACATGCAATGCAGCATTGGCCTCGTCTATCCATTCATCGACATTTGTAAATTCGCTTTTATTGCCATGTGTAGCGATCCCCGTTGCCGGCTCTGCAAATAATGGCCCTTTGCGACTTTGTACCGCTAGTGTCCTGCTCGCATCTGCAAGTCGCAAAGCGATTTGCGCGGCTTCATCTTCTAGGGTGTCATGAAGTAGAAATAGAAAGCTATTGTCGTTGTAGCGAAAAACCATGTCACCAGCGCGCAGTTTGCTTTTTAACACTTTGAATTGAGCACTTAGAAATGCATCTATTTCGTCACCTAAAATTTTTCGCAGGTTTTTTATATTTTTAATTTCGAGCAATAGAATGCTTAGCACCCTTCCTGCTCGGCAAGCTAAATTGAAGTCGTCCGGTAGATAGCCATTCATAAATTCCCGAGAAAACGCCCCGCTTACTGAGTCCAAGCGGTTCTCATTATCTAATGAAACTGCGTTGCGGTTTTGCGCTCGCGATTTCTTAAGATTTTGCAAATTTAATTCTGCTAGAGTTTCATTCGCCTGCTCTAGTAATTCCGATTGACTGGCGCTCTCCGTGAGTTTGACATCGAATAAGGATTCCATTTCGGGGATTTGTTCATGCAGAAACGCGATTAGGTCATCCACTTTTGTCGGTGTCATACCGAGTATGCGCTGTGCCTGTAAATAAAGCTGTTTACGAGCGTCCACCGGTTCGCCAAGAATAATATAGTCCGCGGCAATGCCGGATAAACAAACGCAACGCACAAATTGGCCATCGACGTCGCTTTGAGCAAAGGTGGCCGGCCTGTGACTGGTTGCCACTGCGAGGGTTGTTCTGGCAGCTAAACCCCAGTGCTTACACAGCCATGCGCCCGCCTCCGCATGGTCACCTCCAATACGCTCAATCTCGTATTCTCGAACGCGTTGATGGAAGACCTGATCACTGCGTAAATCGGTATAAAAGTCTGGGTATAAGCGATCTATTGCGATCATGCCAATGTCTTGGAGGAGCCCTGCCAGGAATAGCTCCTCCAGGGCGCGCTCTTTCAGCGATCTCCCCAATTCTCGCGCTGCCGCCGCCGCTAATAATGAGCGACGCCACAACAACGGATAGTGCAAGCCGGAGTGGGATTGTTCTTTTAACGAAGAGGTTAAAGAGAAGCTTAGGGCTAAATTGACGGTTGTATCCAAACCCAGGAGAACAATTGCACGGCGCAGCGTCTCTATTTTTTGTTCATTGGCGTACATGGGGGAATTAGCGAACTGCAGTGTTTTTGCCGCCAAGGCTGGGTCGCTGGCAATTAGTAGGGACAAGCTTTGAATGTCGACATCACCGGACCGCGCTAATTCGACAATTTTCGTCATAACGCGGGGAATCGATGGCAAGCGAGCAGTATTGTCGGCAAAGGGGCTGAGGTCGATAGCCATTGAGCTTCCTTAGTTTAATTTAAAACTATCTAAACCTGCCGCCCCTTTTCTAGCAATACGGATTAGCCGCGGTCGAACTTCGACATATGCGGATGAATCGCTATTTTTCAAACACGGTGGCAACTTGTCGACTAAACATTACCGCCTGGCCATTTGAGTCCCAGATTGTTGCGTAGTTATTGAAATAGCCATTTCCAGCTGCTTGACTACGGTAATCATAAAACCACCAGTCTGACATTTGGTTATTTACCGATTGGTTCGGAAATTCCAAATACCAACTAAGGGAGCTGCCGGCACCAGGGAGTTTAATCATGTTTAAACCTGGCATAGGCGGCACATCAGCGATGGCGATCAGAGCGGGTAAGTCTAAATCCCCAGTCTCCTTGAAGCGCAGCCACATCGTAAAATCCGCAAAGTCCGCTTGACTGAATGGCAGGCTGCCGGAGCATAAGCGCATATCAAAATGCTGTGTGAAGGTGGGTGTTATTCCTTCGATAAAGGGAAATGCGTCAAAGGTCTCTGGCTGGGCGACCTGCGGCATAACGGGGCTGGCTAAGCTTGTCGATGAAGGACGGTCCTTTCCAAATGCAGCGCTCACCGTGGCACCAACCTCACCGTTGCAAATGATTTCACCCTGAATATGGGTGACCGAGCCGCCAGCGCGCAATTCACGCAGGACTATACGGTGCTCTCCCGCTGACACGGGACCCACAAACATAACCGCTAAAGAGCGCAAGCGTCTATCGGAAGGGAGCTGATTTAGCATCGCTTTTACGATTAAGGCTGCACTCAAACCACCAAACGCCGTTCTGCCCTGTAACCATGTTTCTTCTATATCCACAGTGTATTCATTGTTGTTTTGTGTGGCGCGGACGCCGCTCAGCAGCGTCTTAAAATCCTTCATTCTTTATCCTCTGCAGCGCGAGTCACTGACTCGCGCATTTCCTAAAAATCAGAAATCGCGGACCTGCATTTATTGCTCAGGCCAGCGGAAATCTGCATATTCCGCTCTAATATCTTTTTTACTGAGTTTCCCTGTGGCGGTATGGGGAAGCGAAGTGACAAATAGGCACTCTTCAGGAATCCACCATTTCGCGACCTTGCCGTCAAACCACGACAGCATTTCTTCTCGGCTGAGGCTTTCACCCTCGTGCAAGATAACCAATAACAGCGGGCGCTCGCTCCAGGTTGGGTGCGGCATACCAACAACGGCAGCTTCGGCCACTTTCGGGTGATTTACGGCGCAATTCTCCAGTTCAATTGAGCTGATCCATTCGCCACCAGATTTAATGACATCTTTCACGCGATCGGTAATTTGCATATAGCCGTATTCGTCAATACTGGCGACATCTCCCGTTTCAAACCAGCCATCGTTATCTAGTGTTTGACCGTCATAGCGATAATATTCGTTTATTATCCACGGCCCGCGAACCTTAACCGCACCGGCACTTTTGCCGTCCCAGGGTAATGATTTGCCATCGGCATCGACAATTTTCATTTCAACGCCAAAAACGGGTCGCCCCTGTTTTAAGCGCATTTTGTCGTATTGATCTGCAGGCAAAGCGCTAACCGCTGAACTCGCATTACCATTGAAGGTTCCCAGCGGATTCATTTCGGTCATTCCCCAACCTTGCTGCACGTCAACGCCGTATTTTTGACGGAATTCGTCGAAAATCATAAAGGGACATGCTGCGCCGCCAACTGTAAAGCGGTTGAGACTTTCAACCGAATTGCCCGATTTTTTAAGGTAGTTTAATAGTGCGAGCCACACAGTTGGCACACCCGCTGAGACCGTGACTTTTTCTTCGTTTATTAATTTACAGAGGGTTTCACCACAGCCCATTTTCGGCCCGGGCATCACTAATTTCGCACCTACCATGGGCGCTGAATACACTAAGCCCCAGCCGTTCACATGGAACATTGGTACGATGGGCAGTGCCACATCTTTGATGGACAAGCCAAACACATCTGGGGCGATACTTGCGTAGCAATGCAGCAAGGTAGATCGATGAGTATACAAAACCCCTTTAGGATTGCCGGTTGTGCCTGAGGTGTAGCAAAGCGCTGAAGGAGTGTTTTCATCTAGCTCCGGCCAGTCAAATTCGGCGGGTTGAGCGGCAACTAAGGTTTCGTAACAATGGGCATTATTGAGTTTAGATTCAGGCATATGAGCTTCATCTGTCATCACCACAAAGCCCTTAACGTCAGGCAACAGGTGCTGCAGTGATTCGAGCAATGGCACCATCGTCAGATCGAGAAATACCCACTTATCTTTGCCGTGATTAACAATATATTCAATTTGCTCAGGGAATAAACGAGGGTTTATGGTGTGACAAATCATGCCGCTACATGAAACCGCGTAGTAAATCTCTAAGTGACGATAATCGTTCCAGGCGAAGGTCGCGATCGTATCACCAGGCTCTAAGCCAAGCTCAGCGAGGACATTAGCAAGCTGCCTAACTCTGCCAAAGGCCTCACGGTAGGTGTATCGATGGCAAGGGTTGTCGGCAGTGACAGATACCACCTCCACAGCACCGTTGATTTGCTCCGCGTGCTTCATTAATGAGGTAATAGTCAACTGGGTGTTCATCATCGGTGTCATTATTATGTGCCCTTTTTTATAAAGTAGAATTGCCGTGCAAGTCTTGCGAAGCAAGGCATGTAAGCAGAGAATACATATGACCTCAATCTTATGTGAATGCAGCTAATATTAGCAACAAAAGACATATAAAATATTAAGGCCGAATGGCGTAGCTAGCTGGCCTACGAATAAAAGCGCAGTAAGCGATTTCAAAACCCGATAATAATTTAGGCAAATGCTATGAGTGCTACCCTGTTGAACAGTCGCGATCTTGAATTTTTGCTCTATGAGCTGCTTGATACTGAAGCCCTGCTAAATAGACCGCGATATCAAGATCATTCTCGAGAAGTGTTTAACGCGACGCTCGACACCGCAAAAACAATTTCTGAGCGTTACTTTGCCAATCACAACGCGAAGGGTGATGCCAATGAACCACATTTTGACGGTAAAGACATCCACATCATTCCCGAGACCAAAATCGCATGGGACGCATTAGCAGAAGCTGGCTTTTTGTCCGCCCACTACGACGCTGACGAAGATGGCTTGCAACTGCCAGAAATAGTCCTAAGGGCCTCAATGGCCTATTTTAACGCCGGCAATATCGCCAGTTCTGGCTACCCGTTTTTAAGCATTGGCGCAGCAAACCTGATCCACTCCTTTGGCAATGCTGAACAAAAAGCGCTTTTTTTACCCCCTATGCGCGAAGGTCGCTTTGCCGGCACAATGGCGTTAACTGAACCCAATCAGGGCTCGGCACTGGCAGATATTACCACCACGGCAAAGCCCTGCGCCGACGGTAGCTATCTAATCAGCGGGCAAAAAATGTATATCTCCGGTGGTGATCAGAATATCACTGAAAATATCGTGCATATGGTTCTCGCGCGCATAGACGGCGCACCAATGGGAACCAAGGGTATCTCTTTATTTATCTGCCCTAAATTCCTTGTCAACCCGGACGGTTCTCTGGGCGAGCGCAACGACGTTGCCCTCGCCGGTTTGCTACATAAAATGGGCTACCGCAACACCACCTCGACGGTACTGAATTTTGGTGAGAACGGGGGAGCTAAAGCCTTTCTGGTTGGCGAGCCTCATAAAGGCCTGCAGTATATGTTTCAGATGATGAATGAGGCACGTATCGGTGTGGGCTTAGGCGCCGCTGTGCTGGGCTATCAGGGCTATATTTATTCCTTAAATTACGCAAAAGAGCGGCCACAGGGCCGCCTGCCTTCGAATAAAGACCCTAAATCAGCCCAAATCAATATTATTGAACATGCTGATGTTAGACGAATGCTGCTGGCGCAAAAATCCTATGCTGAAGGCGCGTTGGCCCTCTGCCTGTACGCGACTTCGTTATACGAAGATTCGCGTACCGCCGATACTGAAAATCAACGGCAGCAGGCTTTTTTACTGCTGGATTTGATTACTCCAATTGTAAAATCATGGCCATCTAAATACGGTTTAAAGGCCAATGAATTAGCAATTCAAGTTCTAGGTGGCGCCGGTTATATCCGCGAGTATCCGGTCGAACAGTATTACCGCGACAACCGGCTAAATCCTATACATGAGGGTACTGAGGCAATCCACGGCATTGATATATTGGGCCGCAAGGTACTATTGAATAACAGTGCAGGACTCATATTGTTCAACGAGGCCGTGTCGGCAACCTTATCAGACGCCAGTGCCTATCAAGACCTTAAAGACTTGATTCAGCCTGTGGCTGACGGCTTACAGACTTTAAACACGGTCACCGCAACATTGCTTGGCAATATGGCGGAACACACCGATCTCAGTCTGGCCAACGCGACAGTCTATCTTGACCTATTCGGGCGAGTTCTGATGTCGTGGATATGGCTAAAGCAGGCGGTGTGCGCAGCGCGGGGGCTTGAGAATACCAGCGTCCATGAGGCGGATAAAAACTTCTATATGGGCAAACTCCAAGCCACACGCTTTTATATCCAGTGGGAGCTTCCAGAGATTGGCCCCCAAGCGGACTTGCTATGCCGGTTTGACGATGTGCCCTTTAAAATGCAGGCAGATTGGTTTTAACGGCTAAAAAGCCGTGCTATTCCACATGGCGGGCAGGCGCCTACGCGGTTGTCATATTCGCCTCGCCCCAAAATGCCTTCATAGCGACAATCTTGTTGTCGTCGTTGAAGGTAAATTGGTCGATTACATCGATACGCATTTCACCGTTACCGGGATTCAGTTCAACCACAAACGGAAACACCGCGTGATTAGCGACAAGTCGCACTGGCCCGTCCAAGCGAGCAGATATTCCGGAACTAAATGCGACTTCATAGAATCGTACAATAGCGGCCTTGCCGACAAGCGGGTCTGAACCGACTGGATCTTCAAGGACAGCATCGTCGGCGTATAAATCAGTGATAACCGCCATATCGTGGCTAGATAAGGCGCTGATATATTGTTCAACAGCGGTTAGTTTTGGATTTTTGCTCACGTAATGTGCTCCATATACAAACTTATTGGCGTATATAGCAGTGTAACGCGGGAAAACATCAAGGAATATGTCGATTTGATAAATTATATACGAAGAAAAGCAACAGGGAATTAGAGCGTGTAACGCCGGACTTCGTTTGAAATGTCCGTCATACCTGCATTTGGCAGGCTGGCGGTGTACCATAGTAACGTCCACCTAGGCTTTGAGATGCGGTATTCAATGTTAACGATAAAATCCTCTCGCAACGGCAAATTCACCAGCGCGTTAATTGTCGCCCTGCTCCTTTCAATAGTCAGTCTGGCGAGTATTGCCGAAGAGGCTCTCAAGCCCCTGACTGCTGAAAAGACCCACAAGACAGCGATTCACGATATGGTTGATCAGCTTAATAGCCGCCATTACGTGAAATTGACCTTAAACGATGATTTTTCTGGCAAATTGCTCGATGCCTTTATCGATGATTTAGATCCTAACCGCCTATTCTTACTCAAAAGTGATATTGATGAATTTCAAAAATATCGCACCCGACTCGATGACGAGCTCAAAAAGTCAGACCTCAGCGCCGGTTTTTATATATTTAATCGCTACCGCGAGCGCATGATTGTGCGCCTTCAATACATCCAGGATTCGTTGGCCAAAAGTGTTCCCGCAATGGATTTCAATGTTAATGAAGACATTGAACTTGATCGCACCGATGCGGAATGGCCCGCAGACCAAGCAGAAGCAAATGAAATTTGGCGCAAGCAAATTAAAAATCGTGTTTTAGGCTTACGCTTAGCCAAAAAAGATGACAAAGCGATAATCGAATTACTTACAAAGCGGTTTAAGAACCAAATAAAGCGCATGAAGCAGTTGGAGGCCGAAGACGCCTTCCAGATTTACGCCAATGCGTTTGCGTCACTTTACGACCCGCACACCGACTACTTTTCACCGCGTATTTCTGAAAATTTTCAGATTAATATGAGCCTCAAGCTAGAAGGGATTGGCGCGGTCTTACAAATGGAAGACGACTACACCAAAGTCGTGCGCCTGGTACCAGCAGGCCCCGCTGACAAACAGGGACAATTGCAGCCCGCCGATAGAATTATTGGCGTGGCACAGGGTAAAAAGGGTGAGATGCAGGATGTTATCGGCTGGCGATTAGACGATGTCGTCGATCTTATTCGTGGAACGGCGGGTTCATTTGTACGCTTGGAAGTTATTCCCGCCATCGCCAAAAGTGAAGAAACCCATCATGAGATTATTATCGAGCGCAACGAGGTAAAGCTTGAGGATCAAAGCGCTAAAGGTGAAATGATCGATATCACCGACAGTGACGGCGAAGTCCATCAAGTTGGCGTCATCCATGTGCCCACATTTTACCTGGATTTTGAAGCCTATCGAATGGGTGATACTGAATTCCGTAGCACAACCCGTGATGTGCATCGTATTTTAGGCGAACTACTTAGTCAGGGCGCCGAAGGCATTGTTATCGATCTTCGCGACAATGGTGGCGGCTCGTTGGCAGAAGCAAATGGCATGGTTGGTTTGTTCATTGAATCTGGCCCTACTGTGCAAATTCGCCAAGCAAATGCCCGAGTTTTACGAGAAGGCAAACGTCGCAGTTCACCCTACTACACCGGCCCATTAGCGGTACTTATTAACCGCATGAGCGCTTCGGCGTCAGAGATTTTTGCAGGTGCCATTCAGGATTACCAACGCGGTTTAGTGATTGGAACTCAGTCCTTTGGCAAGGGTACTGTGCAGTCGGTAAACGCGCTTGGCCACGGCCAATTGAAGTTGACAGAGTCTAAGTTCTACCGAATTTCAGGTGACAGCACCCAAAACCGAGGGGTTATTCCCGATATAGCCTTTCCTCCCCTCTACAACAAGGAAGACATCGGCGAAAGCGTGCTAGACAATGCGCTGCACTGGGACAGAATTCCGCAGACAAATCACAATTATTATTTTGATTTAAAAGCCGGTATCGACACCTTGCAGCGCAAACACGAGAAGCGCATCGCGAAAGATCCAGATTTCCTTTTCTTGCAAGAGCAGATTTCAATTGTCGAGGGTTTGCGTAACAAAACCCATTTATCTTTGAATATAGATTTGAGGAAAAAGGAGCGCGACACGCAAAAGGTTCAACAGTTGGCAATGGAAAATCGCCGCCGTGTTGCCAAGGGTGAGGAGCCGCTTGAGTCTCTCGAAGAAGACTCTGCCGACGAGCTCGCGATGAGCGACGAAGAGGTGGAGGCAAAAGCAGAAACTGATAAAGACGACGAGGACAAGGACAAAGAGCCCGACCCACTAATGACTGAGGCGAGTCACATACTGGTCGATGCACTACCCTATTTTTTACCCGAGCGTTTAGCAAGACGCCCGTAATACGGCTTGCAATCACACCCTGCGGTCTAGGTATTCAAACAAGGTATGCCGCTAGCAAGACTAGTTAAGTTCTTCTAGCGGCATACCTTATTTAGCGGGTCGCTTCCCTCATCGTCACGAACTCTTCCGCCACTGTTGGGTGTATACCAATAGTGGAATCGAAGTCGGCTTTAGTTGCCCCCGCTTTAATTGCCACTGCCAAGCCTTGAATGATCTCTCCGGCGTCGTCTCCCATCATATGGGCCCCAACGACCTTGTCACTTACCTTATCAACAATAAGCTTTAAAAACGTCTTGCTGCTATTGCCGCTCAATGTATGTTTGAGGTGGGTAAAACGCGAGGTAAACACCGCTATCTCGCTATAGCGCTCTCGGGCCTCTTCTTCACTAAAACCGACCGTGGCAAGATTGGGCTGTGAAAAAATAGCGGTGGGGATAAAACGGTAATCGAGAACCGTGTTATCCCCTTTAAACAATCGCTTCGCCAAATTCATACCTTCAGCGAGCGCTACTGGGGTTAATTCCATACCACCAGTGACATCACCGACGGCGTAAATTGAGGGCTCCGCTGTTTGAAAACCCGTATCCACGTCAATATAACCCTGCTCGTTGAGACTGACCTTGGTATTTTCCAGACCGAGGCCTTCAAGCAAGGGTTTACGTCCCGTCGCATACAAAACCTGATCGGTAAGCAGCGTCGCACCACTTTCTAAACTTAGAAGGTATTGACCGCCCTGCTCAGAAATAGCAGTGACATTGTCATTAAAACGCAGCGCAATGCCTTTTTGCTTCATCTCTATGGCTAACTGCTCGCGTATCTCGGTATCAAAGCCACGTAGAAATAAGTCGCGACGATAGATTTGTTCAACTTCAACACCAAGACCGTGGAGAATACCGGCAAACTCGGTAGCGATATAACCGCCGCCGACAATAACAGCGTGTTTGGGTAATTTGTCTAAATAGAATAATTCATTAGAACTGATTGCGAATTCGCGACCGGGAATATTAGGAATAAATGGCCAACCGCCTACCGCGATCAAAATGTTTTTAGCGGTATATCTAACGCCGTCAACTTCGATTGTATTGGCGTCGACAAAACGGGCGTGGCCATTAATGAGCTCGACGCCGGCATTGCGCAATAAATTGCCATAAATACCGTTAAGACGTTCAATTTCCTTGGTTTTGTTATCCCGTAGACGCGGCCAATCTAACTCGCTCACAACGCTGTCCCAGCCAAAGCCTCGAGCGTCGGCAAAGTCTTCGCTGTAGTGGGCTGCATAACTAAACAGTTTTTTGGGTACGCAGCCGACGTTTACACAGGTGCCACCCAAATAGCGCGACTCGGCGATGGCGACTTTTGCACCAAATCCCGCTGACATCCTTGCTGCCCTAACCCCTCCGGAACCCGCACCGATAACGAATAGGTCGTAGATTGTGTCGCTCACGCCTTCTCCTTGCTAATTAGGATTTAAAATATGTACCGCTAAACTGAGGGCGAGGCTAGGTCGTACTTTTCATACCAAGCGAGTTTTTCACGCAGTTTGACCACCTCACCCACAATAATGAGCGTCGGAGCCCGCACCGGCTCTTTTTTTAATGCATCGACCATCGTCGCCAACGTAGCGACCACTACCTTTTGATCTGGTGTCGTTCCCTGTTGCACAACCGCAATTGGGGTGTCTTCCGGCCGACCAAACTCAATGAGCTTTTCGCAGATGCTCGGTAAGCCAACTAAGCCCATATAAAAGACGACAGTTTGCGACGGCCTTACCAATTCTTCCCAGGGTAAATTAATGCTGTGATCTTTGAGATGGCCGGTGACAAACCGCACCGATTGCGCGTAGTCACGGTGTGTAAGTGGAATACCCGCATAACTTGCGCAACCCGCAGCCGCGGTTATGCCGGGGACAACTTGAAACGGAATTTTGTGCTCAGCGAGCTCTTCAATTTCTTCACCGCCGCGGCCAAATATGAAAGGGTCACCGCCTTTTAAGCGAGCGACTTTTTTGCCCTCTTTCGCGTATTTTACTAATAAGCTATTAATATCATTTTGTGGCACAGCGTGGTCTGCTCGTGCCTTGCCCACATAGACCCGCTCGGCGTCTTTGCGGCACATATCGACAATGGCCGGCGCAACCAAACGATCATATAAAACCACGTCTGCGCGCTGCAGTAAGCGCAGTGCTTTAAATGTCATCAGGTCTGGATCGCCCGGCCCTGCCCCAATTAAATAGACTTCGCCACCCGGGTCGATGGTGCCTTTTTTGATGGCTTCGTCCAGCATACTTGCCGCAGCCTTATCGTTTCCGGCAAATACCATTTCGGCAATCGGTCCCTGCAGGGTTTGCTCCCAAAAATGTCGGCGGTCTTCAATATCCTCGAAACGGGCTTTTACTGCGTCGCGGAACTGACCTACCAATTGGGTTAGTCGCCCATAAGACGCGGGAATACTTGCCTCTAATCGCGAGCGCATCATACGGGCAAGTACGGGACTTTTGCCGCCGCTGCTCACTGCGATCATTAAGGGCGAGCGGTCAATGATGGCGGGCAGAATGACGCTGCATAGATCGGGGCTATCAACGACATTTACCGGAATATGGCGTTGATGACAGTCGGCGGAAACCTGGCTATTTAGCGCGTGATCATCGGTAGCGGCAACGACTAAAAAAACATCATCTAATAGATGATCAGCGTAGTCGCCGCGAATACATTCACCACCGGTATTCAGACAGAGGGTGGACAGCTCAGGCAATATATCGTGGGCAACAAGACGTAACTTTGCACCCGCCTTACACAATAGACGGGCTTTTCGCAAAGCAACCTGACCACCACCAATTAACAAACAGGGCTTATTTCGAACATCTGTAAACAGTGGCAGAAATTCCATTACTCAGAGCTCACCGGCTCGCAGCTGCTCTATTCCGCCCATATAAGCTCGCAGCGCCTCAGGTACTGTGACCGAGCCGTCGGCTTGTTGGTAGTTTTCGAGTATGGCCACTAAGGTTCTGCCTACCGCGAGACCAGATCCATTCAACGTGTGTAGTAACTCAGTTTTACCGGTCTCAGGATTGCGCCAGCGCGCTAACATTCTCCGCGCTTGAAAATCGCCGACATTACTGCATGATGAAATCTCTCGATAAGCACTTTGCCCCGGCAGCCACACTTCTAAATCGTATGTTTTCCGCGCTGAGAAACCGAGGTCACCGCCACAGAGAATCACTTTACGATAGGGCAAATTAAGCTTCTGTAGAATTGCTTCGGCGTGACCGGTCAGTTCCTCGAGCGCCGCATCGGACTCATCGGGACGAACAAGTTGCACCAGTTCTACTTTTTCGAATTGATGCTGACGAATCATGCCCCGTGTATCTCGGCCGTAGCTACCGGCTTCGCTTCTAAAGCAAGGCGTATGGCAGGTAAAACGCAATCCTTTTCCTAGTTCCGCAGCTTCGACAATGGTGTCTCGATACAAATTGGTAACGGGAACTTCGGCCGTCGGAATCAAGTAATATTCTGAGTCGCCATTTAGTTTAAACAAGTCGGCTTCAAACTTGGGAAGCTGGCCTGTGCCGCGCAGAGAGTCGGCATTGACCATATAGGGAACATACACTTCTTGATAGCCGTGCTCGCGGGTGTGGGTATCTAGCATCAGCTGTATTAAAGCGCGATGCATGCGAGCCAAGCCGCCGCGCATTACCGCGAACCGGCTGCCAGTTATTTTTGTGGCCGATTCAAAATCCAGACCGCCAAGATTCTCGCCTACATCGACATGATCTTTAATCTCAAAGTCGAAATTTCTAGGCTCGCCCCAACGAAGAACTTCAATATTACTTGATTCGTCTTTGCCTTCTGGCACATCGTCTGCGGGTAGATTTGGCACCGTCATCAGCAACTGGTCGAGGGCATCATTCGCCTCTTTCGCCTGCAGTTTAAGCGCTTCCAGTTCAGCTTCGATTTTCGCTAAGGTGTCGTTCACCTGCGCCTTGGCATCGTCGATATTCAAGCCGGATTTTATTAATTCGCCAATTTGTTTTGAGGCCTTTTTACGCTCGGCCAACAGGTTCTGACTATTGATATCTGCCTGTTTGCGAACGGCATCTAGTGCCTCGAATTGCTCAATATTTAAAACAAAATATTTTTTGTTCAGCGCGCCGGCAACTGCCTGTGGGTCGAGCCGGACCTGCTTAATATCTAACATTAAAATAAATCTCCAACATACTGTATTTAAATATATTTCTACCTGGTCAAGCTCATGCCTAACCAGCAACCTACAACGCAGCTTGTCAGCGTTGCGAGCATATAAAACAATGCCATCGCGATCTTCCCAGCCTCCAGCATCGCGACGGATTCTAAAGAAAAGGTCGAGAATGTGGTGAAGGCTCCCAGAAACCCCACCATAAGAACGTAGCGCCAATCGGCGTGCAAACTCGACTTTTCAGTGATCAGAATATAGAGCGCACCGATTGTAAAAGAGCCGACAATATTGACCGCAAATGTGCCTAATGGCCAGTGCACTTGGGCCAAATAAATATTTACCGCGCGGCCCACACCGTAGCGACTTAAGGCGCCGCAGGCACCCCCTAGGGCAATTAAGAAATAGATCTGCACGAATGTTGTCTCCGAATTGTCGCGCGCTATTCTACCGCATTCGGCTCAACGATAGCGTGTATGAGGTGATGCTGCATCCAGTTGACGCAAATACCTCAGCTTTTCGGCGATTTTTTTCTCTAAACCGCGCTCCACTGGCTGGTAGTAAACCTTGTCCTTAATAGCTTCTGGCAAGTAGTTCTCGCCAGCGGCGTAGGCGTCGTCTTCATCGTGGGCGTAGCGGTAGCCATCGCCAAAGCCCTGCGTCTTCATCATTCCAGTCGGTGCATTGCGCAGGTGCATTGGCACGTCATGGCTTGGCATAGCCGCAATATCGCGACGAATTGCATTATACGCCGTATAAACTGCGTTACTTTTTGGCGCCGCGGCCAAATAACAAACCGCCTGCGCCATGGCTAACTCGCCCTCGGGACTCCCTAAGCGCTCTTGGACATCCCAGGCATCAAGGCAAATACGCAGCGCACGTGGATCCGCATTACCAATATCTTCACTTGCCATGCGGACTAAACGGCGGGCGATATAAAGTGGCTCACAGCCGCCATCAAGCATGCGCGCAAACCAGTACAGAGCACCATCTGCCGAACTGCCCCGCACAGATTTATGCAGGGCTGATATCTGCTCGTAAAAAAGGTCGCCGCCTTTATCAAAACGGCGGGGCTGACCATAAAGTACCTGGCCGACAATATCTTCGCTAAGCACCCTGCCGACTTCGTTGCTGATAACCATATCGCCGGCTAATTCAACGAGATTTAACGCGCGTCTTGCATCGCCGTCGGCGTGGGCCGCAATGCGGCTGATTTGACTTGCATCGATCTCCCAGCCTTCGCGTTCAGCAGCGTGTTTAATAATGTCGCAAAGGGCGTCGTCAGTGAGAGCTCGCAGTTGGTAAACGCGGGCCCGCGATAAAAGCGCATTATTGATTTCAAATGAGGGGTTTTCAGTGGTGGCGCCTACAAAGATGACGGTGCCATCCTCTACATACGGCAAGAATGCATCTTGCTGAGATTTATTAAAGCGATGCACTTCGTCAATAAACAGAATGGTTTGGCGTTGAAAAAATTGCTGCTTTTTCGCCTCTTCAACCGCCGCCCGAATATCTTTTACACCAGCTAGTACCGCTGAAATACTTATAAAATGGGCATCGCAGAGTTGCGCTATCAATTGTGCAAGGGTGGTTTTACCTACGCCTGGCGGTCCCCAGAAAATCATTGAGTGAAGCTGACCGGAATCTAAGGCCCTGCGCAGTGGCTTGTCTTCTGCTAATAGGTGCTCTTGTCCAAGATAGTATTCCAGTGATTGCGGACGCATCCGCGCTGCCAGCGGTATTGCCGGTAAACCTTCGCTCAAGACTTCCGCGCCTTTTCTTCGTTAAATTCGAATAGTGTAGAGTCAAATTTAACGTTGTATTTGGGCTCTATAAAATTAATTTGAGTGGTTTGCTCTAGGGTATCTGTCAGGCGCATACCGATGAGCTTACCCATATTAAACATCAGACGCATTTCAGTAAAAGCGCCCTGCTGCTTGGGAATTAAGATGAATTCCCGCGTATTGCCACCTTTAATCACGCTAACATCATAGTCTGCCGCTAGCTGATCGATGGAGGCGCCTATAATCATCGCCGGCGTCTGCGACAACTCTGAGTCAAAAGGGTCAGTGTTTAATTGATCGAGATCAGCGTCATATCGCCAAACGGTTTTGCCATTGCTGACGAGCAAATAACGAAAGGGTTCAAGACTTTCCCAGTGAATATTATTAGGTCGTTTTAATGCAATTGTGCCTTTGCTTTCCTGCAGCAACTCACCGCTTGCATCTTTTACCTGCTGAACGAATTTGGCGCTCAGGCTTTGCGCTCCGGAAAGGTGTAAATGAAGCTGGGCTACATCGCCACCGGCGTTAGCAGAAACCTGAATGAAAGAAAGGCACAACAAAAGTAACAATCGACGCATAGTAATCATTTTTACTCTAATCACGTGGTGGTGGCGCCAGCACTTCTCGGCTTCCATTGCTGGCCATTTCAGTTACGACACCAGCCGCTTCCATTGTTTCAATTAATCTTGCGGCACGATTATAGCCTATGCGTAATTTCCGCTGAACAGCGGAAATAGAGGCCCGTCGGCTTTGGGTCACATACTGCACCGCCTCGTCATATAAGGCGTCACTTTCGCCATCATCGCCGCCACCCTCAGGTGGCATTCCTGGCATTGCGTCGGTTGTGCTGCCCTCTTCTAAGAGGCCATCAATATATTGGGGCTCACCACGGCGCTTCCAGTCAGCGACTACGCGATGCACTTCTTCGTCGGAAACAAATGCGCCGTGAACCCGCACTGGAATCCCGGCACCTGGCGGCAAATACAGCATGTCGCCGTGGCCCAAAAGCTGCTCCGCGCCGCCTTGATCCAAAATGGTTCGCGAGTCGATCTTAGAAGACACCTGAAAACCGATACGCGTCGGCACGTTGGCTTTGATTAAACCCGTGATAACGTCAACCGAGGGGCGCTGCGTAGCGAGCAACAAATGAATCCCCGCCGCCCGTGCTTTTTGTGCGATTCGGGCTATTAATTCTTCTACTTTCTTACCGACGATCATCATCATGTCGGCGAATTCGTCAATAACCACGACGATTGAAGGCAAAACCTCTAAATCTGGAGCCTGTGCTTCTTCTAGCCCCGCTTGATAATGCTCTTCTGGCTTCCAGAGCGGATCTTTAATCGGTTCGCCAGCGAGAATGGCGTCTTTGACCTTGCGGTTAAACCCAGCCAAGTTACGAACCCCCATTTTCGACATTAATTTATATCGCCGCTCCATCTCAGCCACGCACCAGCGCAAGCCATTGGCGGCATCTTTCATGTCGGTAATAACCGGGGTCAGCAAATGCGGAATACCGTCGTATACCGAGAGTTCCAGCATTTTCGGGTCGACCAGCATCAGCCGGACTTCTTCTGGTGTTGATTTGTAAAGGAGGCTTATCAGCATGGCGTTTACCCCAACTGACTTACCCGAGCCGGTGGTACCGGCGACCAAAAGATGCGGCATCTTGCCCAGGTCAGCACAGACCGGCTCACCAGATATATCGTGACCCAGTGCAAGCGTTAACGGTGATTTGCTGGCATCAAAAACCTCTGATGACAGTACATCGTGGAAGTTAACAATTTCTCGATCTTCATTGGGAATCTCTATCCCCACATAAGGTTTACCAGGAATAACCTCGACAACACGAACGCTAACAACAGCCAAGGAGCGCGCCAGATCTTTCACCAGATTAGAGATTTTACTGACCTTAACACCGGCATCTGGCTCGAGTTCAAAGCGGGTAATAACGGGGCCTGGGAACACAGCTACAACCTTTGCAGACACCCCGAAATCGAGCAACTTTATCTCAAGTAGGCGTGACATTGCGTCGAGCGTTTCTGGAGAAAACCCCCGTTCCGGATTATGGATTGCTTTATCGAGCAAGCTTAACGACGGTAAAGTTCCTGTTACCGGCCCGTCGAACAAAGAGGTTTGACGCTCTTTTTCTGGTCGAGATGATTTCGCCACGGGTTTCGGCGGCGGCGCGATTTGCGGCGGAATACGCGTTTTTTGAATCTCGGTCTTGGTGGTGAACGCCTCGTGACGCTCCTTGGCTGCGGTTGCAGCCTTTTTACGCTCTGCTCGCGCTTGCCGATAGCGGTAGATAGCGTCGCTAGCTTTATCAAACAGTCGCAGGGTTAACGCACCCACCGCATCCATCAGTTTTATCCACGATAAATCGGTGAATACCGTTAAGCCAAATAGCAAAATGGCTATTAACAGTAAGCGACTGCCAAATTCATTGAATGACGCCAAGGTCGCATGGCCAACGGCGTCGCCCAAAACACCACCTGCCCCAAAGGGCAAACCGCTATTGCCAAAATCGCCGTTCGCAGACAAGCCGGTGCTAGATATCATGACCAGTATTAGGCCAATGATACGCAGCGAGAAAATGAGCGAATCAAATGCCGGCGGTCGGTAGCGCGACTTAAACAAACGCCACGCCCTAAACCCCAGCATGCTCGGAAACAAATAAGCCATATAGCCAAACAGCGCAAAAAACACATCTGCTAGCCACGCACCCACCGGCCCGCCGGCATTCATGACGCCATCGCCATTCCCGGTTCTAGACCAGCCGGGGTCATTGCCGCTATAGGTTAAAAGTGATACGAAGATATAAATGCATACGGCGACAAAGCCGATTAACAGGCCCTCTCGCAGCCGTAAATGCAGAATTTGACGGTTATCCGCCGCTGATTTTGTTGTCGGTTTAGGCAAAAGAAATTATTTTCCTTGTTACTTCTCGCTTAAACGGTCAGCCCATACAAGCTATGATGCCGTCGCGAGAAAACATAATGGTTTACTAAGGCTGGCAACAAGCCTATTGAATATCGTAATTTGGGCCCAATATTATCACTATGTCAGGGCATTTGTCGCCGCGAAGACATTTTGATGCGGATAACGAATTCCCCTATGATATGCGCCTTATATCAGTCAATTTGGATTGAACTGAGTTCACTCCCCCTGAATGGAATACAGTAAATTTATGAGCGACAGCCAACACCACCGCCTAATTATTCTCGGTTCAGGCCCCGCCGGTTACACCGCCGCAGTGTACGCTGCCCGCGCCAACCTTAAGCCTGTTGTTATTACTGGTATTCAACAAGGTGGTCAGCTAACCACGACAACAGATGTTGATAACTGGCCTGGCGATCAAAACGGTGTGCAAGGGCCAGAGTTAATGCAGCGGATGCAAGAGCATGCCGAACGCTTTGATACCGACGTTATTTTCGATCACATCGAGTCGGTCGACCTCAAAAAGAAACCATTTACGCTTACCGGCAGCAAAACCTACACCTGCGATGGCTTAATTATCGCAACAGGTGCGTCGGCACAGTACCTTGGCCTCGCCTCTGAAGAAGCGTTTATGGGTAAAGGTGTTTCTGCTTGTGCGACCTGCGACGGTTTCTTTTATCGCGGCAAAAAAGTTGCCGTTATTGGCGGCGGCAATACCGCTGTTGAAGAGGCGTTATATTTATCGAATATTGCATCAGAAGTCACCTTGGTTCACCGTCGCGACAGTCTTCGTTCAGAAAAAATTCTGCAAGATAAATTGCTTGAGCGCGCAGCCAACGGCAACGTGAATATTTTGTGGAATAACACCCTGGATGAGGTCCTGGGCGACGACAGCGGTGTGACAGGCATACGCATAAAAAGCACCAAAGATGGCAGCACACAGCAACTTGATCTTGCCGGTGTGTTTATAGCTATCGGTCACAAACCCAATACCGATATATTTGAAGGCCAACTAGACATGAAAGATGGCTATCTTAAAATTCACAGCGGCACGGAAGGTAATGCCACCCGCACCAGCGTAGAAGGCGTTTTTGCGGCTGGCGATGTTGCCGACCACATCTATCGTCAAGCGGTCACCTCAGCTGGTTTCGGTTGTATGGCGGCGCTCGACGCTGAACGTTATCTCGACGATCTAGCGTAATTAACTGCAGCTTATCAAATGCCGACTATTCCTTGGCTCGACATCGATAAGCTCGATTTCCCTGATATCGATAGCGCCTTAGATGACCCCAACGGCTTGCTAGCCGTTGGTGGTGATCTCAGTACAGATCGTATATTAGCGGCCTACCATCAGGGTATTTTTCCATGGTACGAAGAATCGCAGCCGATTCTTTGGTGGTCCCCAGAACCGCGGACAGTGCTAAATCCGCAAGACGTTTATATTAATCGCAGTTTGCGCAAAGCCTTGCGACGCGAAGATTATTCCGTCAGCTTTGATCGCGCATTTAATGACGTACTCGATGGCTGTGCAGAACTTAGCCCAAAACGGCCAGGCACGTGGATCACCGACGACATGCGCACTGCCTATCGAGCCCTTCACCAACAGGGCTGGGCGCACTCGGTAGAGGTTTGGCGGGAAGAACGGTTAATAGGCGGTCTATACGGCATGGGTATTGGCGAGGTGTTTTTTGGCGAATCCATGTTTAGTCGCGAGGCCAATGCCTCTAAAATAGCGCTGGTACATCTCTGCGGCCAAATTCAAGAATGGGGATATCCTCTCATTGATTGTCAGGTAGGAAATGACTACCTTGATAATATGGGCGCACAGGAAATCGCTCGGGAAAAGTTTAGGCAGCACCTTAGCGTATATACCAACCTACCCGGACGTCCCGTGGCAAACTGGACTATGAATTGGCGTTACGGGCAAAAAACGCTAGCGGAATAGGCATGACCGACTCGAAGGAAATAAAACTTTACGCTACCCACCCTCACCCCTGTAGTTATTTTGGTGACCGCGAAGCGCAGACTATATTCATTGATCCAGATATGTCGCCCTCGCCCCTGCTCTACAGCGAATTGTCACGGCGGGGTTTTAGACGTAGCGGGAATCATATTTACCGACCTGACTGCAAACGCTGTAAAGAGTGTATTGCCAGTCGAGTCCCAGTAATGACATTTAAGGCAAGCCGAAGCCAACGCAGAACAATAAATCGTAACGCAGATTTATCTACAGAGGTTTTACCAGCGCCATCAGCGCAAGCATACCCACTATACGAGCGCTATATAAATGGCCGCCACCGCGATGGTGATATGTTTCCACCCTCACGCGAACAGTTCGACAGCTTTTTAGGCGAAAGTAGCGCAACAACAGCATACGTCCATTTTTATGCTGAGGGGGCCTTAGTCGCCGTTGCGGTAACCGATATACTCGATGATGGTTTATCCGCCATTTATACCTTTTATGACCCCGATCTAAACAAGCGGAGTCTGGGTGTTTACGGTATTCTTTGGCAAATTTCCCACGCGAAATCTTTAAATTTGCCCTATGTTTATCTCGGATATTGGATTCGTGACTGCCAAAAAATGGCTTATAAAACCGACTACCGCCCTATAGAACTGCTAATTAACAGTCGCTGGGTTCGACTCAACTAAGCGCCAAGCGAAACTCTGCTTTATCAATACCCTATGTAAATTGCCAAGCTCGGCAAATTCAGGCAAAATGCGCGCAGTTTTGACAGCCCCCAGTGGCCTCAGTGCTACTCAATCATTAATTCTTAAAGACTTTCGAGGATAGTTGCCGAATGGCGAAAGAAGACCAGATAGAAATGGAAGGCGAAGTCATCGACACATTGCCCAATACAACTTTTCGTGTGCGCTTAGAAAATGGCCACGTTGTGACAGCCCATATCTCAGGCAAAATGCGCAAGCATTACATCCGGATTTTAACGGGTGACAAGGTCAAGGTTGAACTAACTCCCTATGACCTTACCAAAGGCCGCATTACCTTCCGCGGCCGTTAAGGGCGATTAGCTTAATCGCAGGTCTGGCTCTCCTCCTCATCCACCGTTTCTGCGGTTAGAGCTAGACCATCACCTTTGACGGTGATACTCACCACCCCACCACATTTCTCCAGGCTGCCAAACAGAACCATTTCAGCGAGTGGTTTCTTGATGTGCTGCTGAATGATGCGTGCCATTGGCCGCGCCCCCATGGTTTTGTCATAACCATTCTCAACTAACCAGCGGCGTGCAGCATCGTCCACATTTAAGACCACTTTTTTGTCGTCTAACTGCGCCTGCAATTCAACCAAGAACTTGTCGACAACGGTTAAAATAACGTCAGACTGCAGCGGCGCAAAGGAAATAACACTGTCCAAGCGATTGCGGAATTCTGGTGTGAATAAGCGGTTGATCGCCTCGGTAGAGTCGGTTTGATTATCCTGCTCTGTAAAGCCTATTGAACGGCGGCTCATACTTTCAGCGCCAGCATTGGTCGTCATGACAAATATCACATTACGGAAATCTGCCTTGCGGCCATTGTTGTCGGTCAACGAACCATGATCCATGACCTGCAGGAGCAGATTAAACAAATCAGGGTGGGCCTTTTCAATTTCGTCTAACAACACCACAGAGTGGGGATGCTTGGTGACGGAATCGGTTAGCAAGCCGCCTTGATCAAAACCAACATAACCTGGGGGCGCACCGATGAGACGAGATACGGTATGGCGCTCCATATACTCCGACATATCGAAACGAATCAGCTCTAAGCCAAGCAGTTTGGCAAGCTGTCGGCAAATCTCAGTCTTACCAACACCAGTTGGGCCGGCTAGCAAGAAGCTCCCTATTGGCTTCTCTGCTGACTTCAAACCTGCGCGCGCAAGTTTAATGGATGCACTGAGTTCCGATACCGCCTGATCCTGACCGAAGACCACCATTTTGAGATTGTCTTCGAGCTTGGCCAATGACGCTTTATCGTCTGACGAAACGCTTTTAGGTGGTATACGCGCAATCTTAGCGACAATCGCCTCCACTTCCGCGATATCAATTTTTTCCACTCTGTTTTCTGGCTTTTGCAGACGCTGGTAGGCACCCGCTTCGTCGATCACATCAATTGCCTTATCAGGCAAAAAGCGATCATTGATATAGCGTGCCGACAACTCTGCCGCTGAGCGCAATGCGCCATCGGTATACTTGAGGTCGTGATGACTTTCAAAGCGCGAGCGCAGACCTTTCAATATTAAGAAGGTATCTTCCACTGACGGCTCGTTTACATCGACTTTTTGGAAGCGACGGCTCAACGCGCGGTCCTTATCAAAAATACCGCGATACTCTTGGAAGGTAGTCGACCCGATACACCGCATCTGTCCAGAGCTGAGCAGCGGTTTCAAAAGATTGGACGCATCCATCACACCACCGGACGCCGCGCCGGCACCAATGATAGTGTGAATCTCGTCTATGAACAAAATGGCGCCTTCACGCTTCTTAAGATCGGCGAGTAAGCCTTTTAAGCGTTTTTCAAAATCACCGCGGTATTTTGTACCGGCAAGCAATGCGCCCATATCTAATGAGTAAACCACACTGCCGATAAGGACATCGGGGACTTCGCCATCGACTATACGCTTTGCCAAGCCCTCAGCGATCGCGGTTTTACCAACGCCGGACTCACCAACGAGTAGAGGGTTGTTTTTGCGTCGGCGGGTAAGGATCTGCGCAACGCGCTCGACTTCTTCAGCACGCCCAATCAGCGGGTCAATCCGCCCCGCCTTGGCCTCTTCATTTAAGTTAGTGGCAAAATTTTCAAGTGGGCGCTGCTCAGGATCGCCATTTTCACCTTCTTGATCTTGCTGTTGATCGTGCTCAAGCCCCTCGGCGCCAGATACTTTTGAGATGCCGTGGGTAATATAATTCACGACGTCTAGACGATTAACATTTTGGGATTTTAAAAAGTAAACAGCTTGGCTTTCCTGCTCACTAAAAATGGCAACCAGCACATTTGCGCCGGTGACCTCTTGCTTGCCGGAGGACTGCACATGGAATACCGCTCGCTGGAGCACACGTTGAAAGCCCAGTGTGGGTTGCGTATCGCGCTCTGCGTCGTCTTCGGGAATGCGCGGCGTGGTGGCCTCAACAAACTCTTTTAGCTCGCCCTTGAGCTGAGTTAAATCAGCACCGCAGGCTAGCAGCACCTTAACGGCAGCCTCATTGTCTGCTAAAGCCAGTAGCAGGTGCTCAACCGTCATAAACTCATGTCGACGACTACGAGCCGATTTAAATGCCTGGCTCAATGTTGTTTCGAGATCTTTGCTCAACATAGACTACGTCCGCCCTTTGACATTACAAACTTCAATCATCGCTTTCTTCTATCTCAGCAAGTAGCGGATGGCCATTATCTCTTGCGTACTGGTTTACCTGTGCCGCTTTGGTTTCCGCGATATCTTTGGTAAACACGCCGCACACCCCTTTACCTTTGGTGTGTACTGCAAGCATTACTTGGGTGGCGCGCTGCCGATCCAAATAAAAGAAGTCCTCTAAAATTTCGACAACAAACTCCATCGGAGTGTAATCATCGTTCAACAAGATCACCGCATACATGCGTGGCTTCTTCAATTCAGGCTTTGCCTCTTGAATTGCTAAGCCATTACCGTGATCTTCGTCGGCTTTATTACCTGAGTTTTGTATATCAATGTTCATTTTCACTGGCTTTACCTGAGCTTATCACCACTATAACCCCACGCAATAGGGAAATTCACCAACTTAACGACTTACATCTTCTTCACTTGACGAAGAGGCCGGACTGTTTTAAAAATGGGGGCTAAGTCGCAAAATACAAGGTGGTTTGCGTAAATATGACAATAACTATAACGACAATTAAGGATAAAAAGCTATGCAGCAGGGTGTTGTAAAGTGGTTCAATAACGCCAAGGGCTACGGTTTCATTGTTTCAGAAAATAGTGAAGATGAGGTTTTTGCGCACTATTCAGCTATTACAATGGAAGGCTACAAAACCTTAAAAGCGGGACAAAGCGTGAAGTTTAGCGCGGAGCCAGGCCCCAAAGGACTTCATGCGACCAACATTCAGGCATCAGACGAAGAGTAAAAGAAGAAAGTTTCCAGTTTAGAGATTTTGCCACCGGCAGCGCCGGTGGCAAAATGGCTTTACGCCATGTGCTTAACGATAGCATCACCGAATTCAGAACATTTCAGCAAGGTTGCACCTTCCATCAAACGCTCAAAATCGTAGGTTACCGTCTTAGCTTGGATTGCGCCGTTCATACCGTCGATAATCAGGTCAGCAGCTTCATTCCAACCCATGTGACGCAGCATCATTTCAGCAGACAGGATCAAGGAACCTGGGTTTACCTTGTCCAGGCCTGTGTACTTAGGTGCAGTACCGTGGGTAGCTTCAAACAACGCAATGTTATCGCTCAAGTTTGCGCCCGGTGCGATACCAATACCACCAACCTGGGCGGCAAGTGCATCAGACAAGTAGTCACCATTCAAATTAAGCGTAGCAATGACGCTGTATTCGTCTGGACGTAGTAAAACCTGTTGCAGCATGGCGTCAGCAATAACATCTTTAACGACGATTTCTTTGCCAGTATTAGGGTTGTTAAACTTAACCCATGGGCCGCCATCAATCAGCTCTGCACCAAACTCGCTGACCGCTAGCTCGTATGCCCAATTCTTGAACGCACCTTCGGTGAACTTCATGATATTGCCTTTGTGCACAATGGTCAGTGACGGCAAATCTTGATCGATGGTGTATTGCAATGCCTTACGTACTAGGCGCTCGGTACCTTCTTTAGATACCGGCTTGATACCGATACCACATTCTTGCGGGAAGCGGATTTTAGTAACGCCCATCTCTTCCTGTAAGAATTCGATGACTTTATCAGCTTCTGGTGTGCCCGCTTTCCACTCGATACCCGCGTAAATGTCTTCTGAGTTTTCGCGGAAAATAACCATATTGGTTTTGCCCGGCTCTTTAACCGGAGAAGGCACGCCTTCAAACCAACGCACTGGACGCTGACATACATAAAGATCTAGCTCTTGGCGCAATGCGACGTTCAATGAACGGAAGCCGCCGCCGACGGGCGTAGTCAAAGGACCTTTTATGCCTACGACATAGTCTTTAATTGCATCTAGAGTTTCTGCCGGGAACCAGTCACCGTCGTATAACTCTGCTGCTTTTTCGCCAGTGTAGATTTCCATCCAGCTGATTTTCTTGGCGCCTGAGTAGGCTTTTTCAACGGCTGCATCAACTACGTTGATCATCACCGGAGTAATGTCGGCCCCGATGCCATCACCTTCGATAAAAGGAATAATTGGCCGATCGGGTACATTGAGGGAAAGATCCGCATTAACGGTGATTTTCTCGCCCGCAGTAGGTACCTTGATATGTTGGTATCCCATTTTTGACTCCATGGTTTATGAGTTAGTATCTGTGCTAGTGCTCGCTCAAATAATGAAAACAGCTACATATTGCTACAATGCAGCTTCTGCAAAAAGCGCGGCATTATAACACTTTATACCCAGATTTCTTCTATGAATGAGCCTATTTTTATCGTGAGTGATATTTTTCTTTTTAACAAGCCCTACCAAGTGATGAGTCAATTCACCGACTCAGATGGGCGAGCCAACCTGTCTGATTACATCAGGATACCGGCCATATATCCAGCGGGAAGGCTCGATTATGACTCAGAAGGCTTGATGATTTTAACAGGCGACGGTGAACTTCAGCACCAGATAAGCCATCCGCGCCACAAGCTCCCAAAAACCTACTGGGTGCAGGTCGATGGCGACATTAACGAAGAGGCATTAAAACAACTGCAAGCCGGCGTGGGCCTCAATGACGGCCCAACCCTGCCGGCAATTGCAGACAAAATTGTTGAGCCAGCGTCACTCTGGCCCCGCACTCCTCCGGTGCGATTTCGAGCCAACATCCCCACCAGTTGGATAAGCCTTACCATTAGCGAGGGTCGCAATAGACAGGTTCGGCGCATGACGGCTGCCGTGGGCTTCCCGACACTGCGCCTGATCCGGGCTAGCATTGGCAATTGGAACATTGAAGGCTTGGCGCCAGGCGAGCACACCTCGGCCACCCTGGGACCGGAATTTATTCGCTACAAGCCAAAAAACACCCGCAAGCCAAAACCTAACTACCGCAAATCCAGTAAACCATCAGGGCGCAAGCGTAGTCCTTAAACCTCTGCTCCTGTTACAATCCGCACTTTAAAGGCCGAGTTCATTTATGGAATGGCATCCACATGTCACTGTTGCAACATTGGTTGAGAATGACGGTAAGTTTTTATTTGTCGAAGAAATTAAGCATGGCCGCAAAGTCTTAAACCAGCCAGCCGGTCATCTTGAAGAAAACGAGAGCTTAATAGAGGCTGCACTCAGAGAAACACTAGAAGAGACACAGTGGCGAGTAGAGATCTTAGGCGTGGTTGGCGTAGGCCTCTACAAAGCACCCGCCAATGGCGTGACCTACCATCGAACCAGTTTTTTCGCTCGTCCCATCGCGTTTTGCCCTGAGCAAAAACTCGACATCGATATTGAGCAGGCCATTTGGTTAACGCCCGATGAGCTAAGAGAGCGCCGCGGGCAACTTCGCAGCCCCTTAGTTCTGGAGTGTTTAGAAAGGTATTTACAGGGTCAGCGCCACCCACTATCAATGATTTACTAGCGCAGCGAACTCACCGCGTAACGGATACATGAATGATTCAGAAAGACCCCAGTGACACTAAAGTTATCGTCGGTATGTCCGGCGGTGTCGACTCCTCGGTATCTGCCCTACTCTTGATTCAACAAGGCTTTCAGGTTGAAGGCTTGTTCATGAAAAACTGGGACGAAGATGACGGCACGGAATACTGTACTGCCAAAGACGACCTAGCAGACGCCAGCGCAGTTTGCGATAAACTGGGCATACACCTTCACACCGCAAATTTCGCCGCCGAATACTGGGACAATGTGTTCGAGCACTTTCTTGAAGAATACAAAGCCGGCCGGACACCCAACCCCGATATCCTGTGCAATCGTGAAATTAAGTTTAAAGCCTTTCTTGAGTACGCCATTGTCTTGGGGGCAGATTACATCGCGACCGGCCACTATACGCGGCGACGCGACATTGACGGGACAAGCCAGCTGTTAAAAGGCCTAGATCCGAATAAGGATCAAAGCTATTTTCTGCACGCCGTAGGCAGCGAGCAATTGGCCAAAACCTTATTTCCGGTGGGTGAAATCGAAAAACCCGAAGTGCGGTCCCTGGCGGAAAAACACGGACTGATCACCCACGACAAAAAAGACAGCACCGGCATCTGCTTTATCGGCGAGCGACGCTTTAAAGATTTCCTTCAGCAGTATTTGCCAGCCAAACCGGGCAGAATTGAAACCCTTGATGGTATCGATATGGGCCAGCATAGCGGCTTGATGTACCACACCATCGGTCAGCGCCAAGGCCTTGGCATTGGCGGCGTAAAAGGCGGCGGCGAAGAGCCCTGGTACGTTATCGATAAGGACCTTGAGCGCAATGTGTTATTAGTAGCACAGGGTAGTCAACACCCCGCCTTGTTCAAGCAGGCGTTACAGGTAAGCGACATTCACTGGATTAGCGGGCAAGCGCCATTATTCCCGCATAATTGCACAGCCAAGACCCGCTACCGCCAAGCCGATCAGCAGTGCGAAATACGTCCTACTGACACCGGCTTTGACGTGCATTTCAGCGAAGTACAGCGTGCCATCACACCCGGCCAATCAGTCGTATTCTACGACGGCGACGTGTGCCTTGGCGGCGGTATTATCGAAGCGGGATATCAGTATCAATGAGTGACGACAAACAAATCACGCCGACAGACAAAGACATCCAGGCTAGGCAGCAAATCTTGGCTCTCGCCGCAATTGTGCAGGCAGCGGTTCTGGTCGATCAAATAGCGCGTACCGGCCAAGCCGAGCCGCAAGCGGTAGAGGCAACCATAGAAAGCCTATTCGCCTTTTCTGCTAATACCGTTGAAGAAGCCTATGGCAGCATAGAGAATTTGGAAATTGGCGTGCGCGGACTGCGCGATTTACTCAGTGGCAATGACTACGGCGAGCGCAAAAGTGTTATGCGCTATTGCCTAGGCGTGCTGCACCTACACAAAAAATTGCGCGGCGACGCGGATACGAGTGCAATATTGCGCAGCCGCCTGCAGCATACCGCCAAGCAAAAATCTTTTAATGGGAATGATATCAACACCTTATCGAGCTCTCTTTCAGCTATTTATCAAGATACAATTTCCAAGTACAACTTTAGAATCCAAATTACCGGCAGCGCGCAAGAGTTGCAAAACGCCAATAATGCGGCTCGAATTCGCACGCTATTGTTAGCCGCAATTCGAGCAGCCTATCTGTGGCATCAAGCCGGCGGTAGTCGCTGGAAACTGGTGCTGCAACGAAATCGAATTTTCGCCCAAACCAAACAACTGTTAGCGACTGAAATCCGACGTTAATTCATGTATTATTGCGCGCTTTCCGCACTGCCCGCCCCGATTTAGAAAAGGTATTTACTATGGACTTATCCGCGCTTTCTGCCATCTCCCCCGTCGATGGCCGCTATGGCAGCAAAACTGCTAGCCTGCGCCCTGTTTTCAGCGAATTCGGTCTGATCAAGTATCGCCTCATCGTTGAAGTGCGCTGGCTACAGCAACTTGCTGCCAACCCAGCCATCGGTGAAGTACCAGCTCTTAGCAGTGATGCGAACGCCGTCTTAGAAGCACTAATTAGTAATTTTGATGAAGTTGGCGCGCAGAAAGTCAAAGACATTGAGGCCACCACCAATCACGACGTAAAAGCGATTGAGTACTTTATAAAAGACGCCATTAGCGCCAATGCAGAACTAGCCGCAGTATCCGAATTCGTGCACTTTGCCTGCACATCAGAAGACATCAACAATCTGTCTCACGCGCTCATGCTGAAAGAAGGTCGTGAAATACTGCTTAGCGAATGCGACGCCATCATCGACAAGCTCACCACCCAAGCCCACGAATTTGCTGAAATTCCCATGCTGTCGCGCACCCACGGCCAAACCGCCAGCCCAACCACCATGGGCAAAGAATTTGCCAATGTGGTTGCGCGTCTGCGGCGTCAGCGCCAAGTCATAGCAAGTATTGAACTGCTAGGTAAAATTAATGGCGCGGTAGGCAACTACAATGCACACCTGTCGGCCTACCCAGACATTGATTGGGAGGCAAACGCAGACGACTTTATTAGTAAGCTCGGTATTACCTGGAATCGCTACACCACCCAAATTGAACCCCACGATTACATCGCTGAATTATTTGATGCCATTGCCCGCTTCAACACCATCTTAATTGATCTTGATCGCGACATTTGGGGCTATATCTCGCTGGGCTACTTTAAACAGCGCACGATTGCCGGCGAAGTGGGCTCGTCAACCATGCCGCACAAAGTGAATCCCATTGATTTTGAAAATTCGGAAGGCAACCTCGGAATAGCCAATGCCGTTCTTCACCACCTGGCCGTCAAGCTACCCATCTCACGCTGGCAGCGCGATCTGACCGACTCTACTGTGCTGCGCAATATGGGGGTGGGCATTGCCTACAGCCTGATGGCGTATCAGGCCACTATGAAGGGCTTGAGCAAGCTAGAGATTAACGTTGCGCGAATAGCGGCGGATCTTGATGACAGCTGGGAAGTACTTGCCGAACCTATTCAAACGGTTATGCGTCGCTACGGCATTGAAGAGCCGTACGAAAAATTGAAAGCACTTACCCGCGGCCAGCGTATTACGGCTGATATATTAAAAGCCTTTGTAGACACCCTTGAAATGCCCGACGCAGCGAAGGCCGAATTGCGGGAACTGACGCCGGCAAGCTATATCGGCAACGCCGTTGCCCAAGCTAAACGGATTTAACATAATGGCGCTGCAACACTTTGATCCACAAACATTTTTAGATCAAGTTTGGCAGCGCAATGCCCTGCTTATAAAAAATGCGATACCCAATTATGACTGCCCATTAGATGGCAATGACCTTGCGGGTCTAGCCTGTGAAGACGATGTCGACAGCCGAATTATCATTGAAAAAGATGGCGGCTGGGAGCTGCGCAACGGCCCGTTTAAAGAGGACGATTTCGGCACCCTTCCCGAATCGAAGTGGACCTTATTGGTTCAAAGTGTCGATCACTATCTACCCGAATTAGCCGAACTGCTGGCACACTTCCGTTTTATTCCTCGCTGGCGAACAGAAGACGTCATGGTGAGTTACGCCTGCGACGGTGGCAATGTCGGCCCGCATTACGACCAATACGATGTCTTTTTAGTGCAAGGCAGCGGACGCCGACGCTGGAAAATCGGTGGCCACTGCACGCCGAGCAATGCCCTATCAAACACATCTGGACTGCGTTTGTTAAAGGATTTCAGCGCAGAACAGGAATACCTACTGGAAGCGGGTGATGTCCTTTATGTGCCGCCTGGAGTGGCGCATTGGGGAGTTGCTGAAGGCGACGACTGCATCACCCTTTCCGTTGGTTTTCGAGCCCCCTCGGAAGCCGCACTGCTCAGCGACTTTAGCGACGATATTGCCAGCTACCTCGACGAATCTTTACGTTATCAAGATCCGCAGCTCAGCGCTGATGCACACCCCGCCGAGATTTCTGCGCAGGTGCGCCAGCATGTTAAATCGCTGATACAGCGCCACATCGACAATGACCAGCACCTTGCGCGCTGGTTCGGCGAGATGATGACTCGTATCCCTGATCAAGAAAGCATGGTAGACGACTCCCTGAGCCCAGAAGCATTTCTTTTGGAGCTTGCCGAGGGCGCGGTGCTGCAATTGCGGTTGGGTGCTCGGCTTGCCTTCGACGATCAGTATTTATTTGCGGATGGTCTCGCGTTTCCCTATCCAGCCGAGCAGCGCGGCGATGTTAGAGCGCTGTGCGAAATCGAGTGTGGCGTCACGATAGATACAGCGCACCGCCTAAGTCCTGACATGATTTATGCCCTTTTCTGTAACGGCACCCTGTGTTTTTACGATGATACGCAAGACTGATTGGCACACCAGTGAAGCTGAACTTGTGGCCATTCGTCGCGAGGTGTTCATCGACGAACAGCATGTTCCCATCGAACTAGAAATCGACGATCACGATCCCCACTGTCATCACTGGCTTGCCTATATCAATAACGAGGTTGTTGGCACCGTTAGAATGCTCAATAACGGCGGAATTGGGCGTATGGCGGTGCTCAAACCCTTTCGCAAACAAGGGGTGGGCAAGGCGCTACTGCAAGCTGCAATTGAATATGCCAAAGAGCAAGACTGGCGCGCGCTAACACTGTCCGCCCAGGATCACGCCATCGACTTTTATGCCGCACAAGGCTTTATAGCCTTCGGCGATATATTTATGGACGCGGGAATTCCCCATCAATCAATGCAGCTGCTACTGCGCGAGTCCCGCAAGCTAGGCCAAGACAGCGCAATATTCTTGCCCAGTGATAATGCCGCTACCGCCCTGGATTTATGTCATCAGGCGCGCCGAACACTGCGCATATTTAGCCGCTCACTTGACCCTGCGGTATACGCTAGGGAAGATATTGTTAGCGCTTTATCCGCACTAGCTAGGCGCCATCGCCAGAGTGAAATAAGACTATTGATATGCGATGAATCGCCATTGCGAGAGCAGCGTCACCCATTGCTTGAGCTATGTCAGCGACTGCCCTCCTCCATACCCCTGCGAGTTCTGCCTTTCGATTCACAAGCTGAATTAAATGAATTTTTTGTACTTGCCGACCGCAGCGGTATCTTCGTGCATTCAGAAAGCGCACCTGAGACAAGCTGGTGTAGCTATTTTCTTCCTCCCAAGGTCAGTGACTACCAGGAGCGCTTTGACCGAATGTGGGCCCGAGGGGAGCAACTCAGGTATTTGCGCAGACTCTATTAAGCTTTCAATTCACGACTTAATAAGCTAAAAATTGCTAAAATCTAGCGCGCCGCTCAAAACATCAAGCTCCTGAAAACATGACATATTCCTGACAAATTTATGACGAAAGTCGTATTTTTGCGCCATCCCGACATTTTTACATAAAAAAAGCCAACCAAAGCCCCCCTTCTTTACTTTTACACGAGCAAAATTGACTAATTTGCTGTACATTACCCGCCTATTTTCAACCCAGCTTATCTAGAGAGCGCTATGACTGATCTATCCCTTTACAGAAATATTGGTATTTTCGCCCACGTTGATGCCGGTAAAACCACGACTACCGAGCGTATCCTCAAGCTGACCGGTAAAATCCATAAAATCGGTGAAGTTCATGAAGGCGAGTCAACCACCGACTTCATGGAACAAGAAGCTGAGCGCGGGATTACCATTCAGTCAGCAGCGGTAAGCTGTTTTTGGAAAGGCCATCGCTTTAACGTAATCGACACACCGGGCCACGTTGACTTCACAGTTGAAGTGTATCGCTCGCTGAAAGTACTCGATGGCGGTATCGGCGTATTCTGTGGTTCTGGCGGCGTTGAGCCTCAGTCAGAAACCAACTGGCGCTACGCGAACGACTCAAAAGTATCACGGCTTATCTTTGTTAATAAACTTGACCGTATCGGCGCTGACTTTATCCGCGTAACTGATCAAGTAACTAAAGTACTGGGCGCTAAGCCATTAATCATGACTCTGCCTATCGGTCGCGAAGACACCTTCAAAGGCGTTGTCGACCTGTTAAGCCGTAAAGCTTACATCTGGGATGAAACTGGACAGCCAGAAAACTACACCATTGAAGATGTGCCAGCCGACATGGCTGATGACGTTGAAATGTACCGTGAGCAACTGATCGAAAACGCAGTTGAAATGGACGATGACGTCATGATGGCGTACATGGAAGGCGAACAACCTTCTGATGACGACATCAAGCGTTGCATCCGCAAAGGTACTTTGGAGCTCGCGTTCTTCCCAACTTACTGTGGTTCTGCCTTCAAAAACAAAGGCATGCAGTTGTTACTTGATGCGGTTGTTGACTACTTGCCAACGCCAACTGAAGTTAACCCACAACCACTAACTGACGAAGAAGGTAATCCAAACGGCAAGTACGCTATCGTTGCCGATGACGAGCCCTTCCGTGCACTAGCATTCAAAATCATGGACGACCGTTTCGGCGCCCTGACCTTCGTTCGTATCTACTCAGGTAAATTGAACAAAGGCGACACCATCCTGAACTCGTTCACAGGTAAATCTGAGCGCGTTGGCCGCATGGTTGAAATGCAAGCTGACGAGCGCAACGAATTAAGCTTCGCGCAGGCCGGTGACATTATCGCAATCGTGGGTATGAAGAACGTGCAAACCGGTCACACTCTATGTGATCCTAAATTCCCCTGCACACTTGAAGCCATGGTATTCCCAGAGCCTGTAATCTCGATCTCTGTTACACCAAAAGACAAAGGCTCTACCGAGAAAATGGGTATCGCCATCGGCAAAATGGTTGCCGAAGATCCAACCTTCCGCGTTGAAACTGACATTGACTCGGGCGAAACCATTCTTAGAGGGATGGGCGAGCTTCACCTTGATATTAAAGTGGACATCCTTAGACGTACTTACGGCGTTGATCTAGTAGTTGGCCAACCGCAGGTTGCCTACCGCGAAACCATCTCCATGCCTATAGAAGACAGCTACACGCACAAGAAGCAGTCTGGTGGTTCAGGTCAATACGGTAAAATCGACTACAAAATCAAGCCAGGCGAAGCAAACACAGGCTTCACATTCAAGTCGTCTGTTGTTGGCGGTAACGTTCCTAAGGAATTCTTCCCCGCTATCGAGAAAGGCTTTAAATCTATGATGGGTATTGGTCCGTTAGCGGGCTTCCCAGTACTAGACGTAGAAGTTGAGCTAGTAGACGGTGGATACCACGCGGTCGACTCCTCGGCTATCGCTTTCGAAATCGCAGCAAAAGGCGCATTCCGTCAGTCTATGCCTAAGGCCGGCCCACAGCTTCTTGAGCCCATCATGAAAGTCGATGTTTACAGCCCCGAAGATCACGTTGGTGATGTTATCGGTGACTTGAACCGTCGTCGCGGCATGATCTCTGGCCAGGAGCCAAACACCACGGGCGTTCGTATTAAGTCAGATGTACCTCTTTCAGAAATGTTTGGTTACATCAGCACCCTGCGTACGATGACGTCTGGTCGCGGTCAATTCTCTATGGAGTTCTCGCACTATTCAGCATGCCCAATGAACGTATCTGAAGCGGTTATTGCTAAAGAGAAAGAAAAGAAAGCCGCTGCAGCTAAGTAATTAGCTCAGCCAAACAAAAAGCCCTGCCAGTTTTCACTGGCAGGGCTTTTTTTATACTTTCAAATTTTGGTAAGGCAATATAGTTAGTAGTCCAGCATCACACCAACCTCAATGTCCCGATCAACAACCTCATAGCAACGCAAGTTTCGGCACGGTTCCTCGCTAAAATGCGTTAATTCGCCACTTCGAATATCAAAACGATATGCGTGTTGAGGGCAAATTAGCTCCATACCCGACACGTCAGAGCTACTTAGCGGATACTCCCGATGGGGGCAATTGCTTTCAATCAGATAGCGAGCGCCATCTAATTGCAGCAGCATAAGGTTGTGACTATCTATCTTGAACACCTTACGATAGCCGTCAAACAAGTTAATGTACTTTTCTAGACTGTAGTAACGCATAAGCAATATTTTGAAGAGTTTCGCAAAGCTTAACGCAAAGCCCGATTAGACGGTAAAGATTTCATTCCTAGTCTCAAAATGACATTAAAACCTTAGCTGATCATCTTACGTGCAACTACCCATTTACTTTAGAAAGTCCACTTCAATAACACCTCGGTCTTTGATGATAACCGCGGCGCCTCTCCTGCGACTGGCGGCGCTTTTGTACGCAATGGCGGATCCGGGGTGGAGGTGAATTCGCTGGCGCTATTCGGCGATATGACCTATGAATTACGATCTGACCTATGCCTCACATTGGGACTTCGTTACAGCCAGGACGACATCGAGGGTTACCTCGTCAGCAGCACCCTAGTTCGCACCGAGGCGCCCAGCCTCGATGATTCACAGCTATCGCCGCGAATTGCGCTACGCTATGACTTAGGTGAAAACGCCAGCACCTACGTGTCTTATACCGAAGGCTACAAATCCGCCATTCTCAACGTCGGGGGCGACAGTTTAAATGGTGTAGAGGTTGAACCGGAAGAAATCAAAGCCTATGAGATCGGTTATAAATATAATTCAGGTCAAATGGCGTTTGATTTAGCCGCATACTATTACGACTATCAGAATCTGCAGGTTGCCAGTTATATCGGCGCTTCGAGCGTAGTCGAAAACGCAGCGGACTCCAGCATTTTTGGCGTTGAAGGCCAAATTCGCTACGCGCTGACCGAAGAACTGGAAGTTACCGTGGGTGCCAATTATCTCAACACTGAATACGATGACTTTGCTCGCTCACAAGTCTGGACTCAATGTACTGATCCCGTCGCATGCGGTGCTTCAACGGGGATATTTGTGCCCACTTATGAAGACGCATCAGGAAATAATTTGGCGCGTTCACCCGAGTTGACCGCCAATATCGGCGCCAGCTACACACAAGTTATTGCCGAAGGTGAATTTAACCTGACGGCAACATGGTATTACAGCTCTGATTTTTACTTCGACTCTTCACAGGAGTATGAGCAGGATGCCTATAGCTTGCTGAGTTTACGCGCAGCATGGACCGATCCATCAGACACCTACACGGTGGCATTATTTGGTGACAACTTGACGGATGAAGAATACAGAAATCAGGTGTTACCACAGTTCTATGGCGCGCTATCAACGTGGGGAGCACCACAGACATTCGGTGTTTCCATCGCGCTGCGCTATTAATATTAGCTGTCCACGTAGCGGCAAGCAGTCAATTTCGCTGCAGGCCGCCAAATAAAAATGGCGCGATATTTTGTAATATCACACCATTTTTATTTCCAAAACCCCGCCAGTTGCTATACTTCGCCACCTTAAAAATTCGCCTCGCCTTGCCCATGCCAGATAATCTTCTCTATACCGATCTGTCGGCCTACTACGACCTTATGTGCGCCGATATCGACTATCAGGCCCAAAGCGACACAGCCCACAGACTGTGGCAGATTTTCGGCAACCGGGGCAAAAATCATCTGGATTTAGCCTGCGGCACCGGCCCACACATCCGCCACTTAATCGACCGTGGTTACCACAGTAGCGGACTGGATATAAACCAGCCGATGCTGGACATCGCGCAACATCATTGCCCCGAGGCACAGTTCAGCCAGCAAGACATGTGTGATTTCCATTTGGATGTCCCCGTCGATTTCATCACCTGCTTTTTATACTCCATTCACTACAACAGCAGCGTAATCAAGCTTCAAGAGTGTATTCGCCATGCCCATAAAGCCTTAACTACCGGCGGCGTATTTTGCTTTAATGCGGTAGATAAAAATAAAATCGACAACAATTCATTTACCAGCCATACCGCAGAACAAGACGGTAATCAGTTTGTTTTCAGCTCGAGGTGGTATTACTGCGGCAGTGGCGAACAACAAGCTCTAAAGCTTAACATTCGTAAAACGACCTTAAATGTAACCCAGAAGTGGCAAGACGAGCACTGCATGGTGGCAGTAAGCTTCGAGGAGTTGCTGGCGCTACTCAGCCCTTACTTTGAAGTCCATGTTTTTGAGCACGACTTCGAAAAACTTGTTCCGTTTGCGGGCTCTACCGGTAACGCCCTATTTACCTGCGTCAAAATCACCGCGTAAATTCGATGACCACTCATTTTATGGGTTCGCTCTATTTTAGCAATCGTTCAATGAAATACGGATATTTTACTTGCCCGCTATTCACAACGAGGTAGATCGCACCGCGGCATGGACTACTATCACCTATTAGTCCCGGAAGACGTGCTCATACCCCTAGGTACTGAAGCGTGGGGACGGTATTAGCTGATCGCTTTAGGGTTTCATCTGGGCAGACTGCGTCATGGCCATGCAGATTAGCTAGAGTATTGTATTTATCATGACAATATAAACTGCACTTGATACTCAAATTGCGACAAGAGAGCATCACCTTCAGCTGATGAGTCCCGCGACAAATCAAGCAAATCTGGGATCAGTGCTAGCCCTAATGAAACTACTGCCGCCACAGCAGCTTTTTTTTCTGGCAAAGTAAAGCGTTCAAATAAGCCCCGTTCATGAAAGTCACTCGCCATCTCCTCTACGATCTGCCGAACCTCATTGCGAATCGCACCACGAATTAGAGCCGAGCTCCCTGCTCTCTCTCTTGCAATTAGAATAAATAAGGATTCATTACCACGAATATATGAAAATGCCGCATCGACGGAAGCTGCAACAACAGATGCTTCTGTATCTGCGTCTCGAACACCTTTTAGCAAGGCTCTCAGCGTTGCCCCGACATCACTTACCAACGCCAAACCCAACTCCTCCATTGACGCAAAGTGGCTATAAAATGCTGGCGGGCTTAAATCACAGGCCTTTGTAATACGGCGTAAACTAATACCCGACAAGCCACTTTGATCTTCTGCAAGTAGGATCAGGGCCGCACTCATTAACTTCTCACGATTGCCCTTTCGACTTTGTTTAGGCTTCCCAGAACTCATACCTTCCTCAATTTCAAACCAAGCTTAGTGCGTTATGCAGTATGGAGAGACAGCGATACTACCGCAAACCTTATTGCCCGACCCGAACCATAATCAAATCTTTAACTTGACACTCGTTAAGTTAAAGCATAATTTACAATTTTACACTTGTAAATATAATAAAAGGAAATCCCAGATGAATACAAACGGCGAAGCACGATGGCATGACCCTAAACGCTACCTATGGTCGCTGGGACTCCTGGTTCCACTATTTCCTATTTTTGGCGCGATTGTATTTATGCAGACTGGACAAATATGGGGGTGGTGGCTAACACCGGTCATCGTCTATTTCATTATTCCAGCGCTAGATTTCTTGATTGGAACCGATCACTCCAATCCACCTGAATCAGCCGTCAACCAGCTTGAAGCCGATAATTACTATCGCTATATCGTATACGCCTACATCCCACTCCAGTACGCTGGCACCATAATTACCGTTTGGTTCGCCTGCACGGAGCTTGGCCCCTTAGGCATTATTGCCGGCTTATTCAGCTGCGCTTATGTAAATGGGATCGGCATAAATACAGGCCATGAGTTGGGCCATAAGCGCGACCCACTTAGCCAATTCCTCGCAAAGCTGGCGCTAGCGCCTGTTGCCTATGGCCATTTCTATGTTGAACACAATTTTGGTCATCACCGCAGAGTAGCAACACCTGAAGACCCCGCAAGCTCCAAAATGGGTGAAAGTTTTTGGCGATTTCTACCGCGCACCGTGATCGGCAGTTTGCGCTCAGCGTGTGAGATTGAAAGTAAGCGCCTTAGTCGCAAAGGCTTGGGATTTTGGCATTGGCGCAATGATGTTCTGCAAGCGTGGGTAATGACGGTTGTTCTTTTCGGTACATGCACGTTTTTCCTAGGTTGGCCGGCACTCGCATTTCTCGTAATTCAAGCCATACTTGGTGCGTCTCTATTGGAAGTTATTAACTACGTTGAGCACTACGGCCTTCTTCGCCAACAAGGCGGCAATGCCGAATATGAACGCTGCCTACCAAAACATTCATGGAACAGTAACCATATCGTTACCAACTTAGTGCTGTATCAACTGCAACGTCATTCAGACCATCATGCACACCCCAATCGCGCCTTCCAAGCACTGCGGCATTTTGATGACAGCCCGCAACTGCCTTCAGGTTATGCATCGATGATGATGCTGGCTTACTTTCCACCGCTTTGGTTCAAAGTCATGAACCCTCGAGTGGTCGCACACCATCGTGGAGATTTTAGTAAGGCTAATATTCATCCGCGCAAAGCCGAAACATTAAGAACGTATTTCAACGGTTTTGATAACAGCGCCAGAGTCTAGATAAACGCGCCATCAAACTAATAATTAGATTAAAGTGTTCGCGACATGCGCCACCACAGAGGTTTCATAATGATAAAAAAAGCGTCGTTAGCAAGTGTTATTTGCGCCAGCACACTCCACAGCGTCGCCGTTTACGGCGCACAACTTGAGGAAGTAATTGTTACCGCCCAGATAAGGGCCCAAAGCCTTCAAGATGTGCCGGTATCGGTAAGCGCCATTAGTGGCGAAAAAATGATGGAAGCGGGTCTTTCTAAAATTGAAGACCTCCAAGCTTACGTGCCAAACTTTACAATGACCGAATCGAGTATCGGAACAGACATCTATATTCGTGGTATTGGCTCAGGTGAAAACCAGGGCTTTGAGCAGTCGGTTGGTATGTATGTTGACGGAATTTACTATGGCCGTGCCCAGTTGGCTCGCGCACCTTTTCTCGATTTAGAGCGTGTTGAAATATTACGTGGTCCGCAAAATATTCTATTGGGTAAAAACAGTATTGCTGGTGCCATTAATATAAGTAGCGCGTCCCCCACCCACGAGCCGGAATTTCTAGTATCCGGCACTTACGAGCCAGATCTAAACGAGCAAGTAATCGATTTTGTAGCATCCGGTCCAATTAATGACGACCTCACTGCTCGGTTTGCTATGCGCCAAAGGCACACCGATGGTTTCGTTAAAAACCAAGTATTAAATCGTGACGAAGCTGAACGAAACGAAGCAACCTACCGCATAAAATTCGCGTGGGACGCAGGTAATGACTTTGACGCCAAATTAAAACTGGAAATGGGCAGTTTCGATGTCGTTGGCAGACAGTCAGAAATTCTTACCGATAATCCCTCGGATTCCGATATATTTCTTTTCACGGGGCGCACCTACGGTGAAATCCTAAACGACACCGTTTTTCCTGATTTTGGTGCCCTGGGAAATATCCTCGGGTCTTTACCTGCCGGTGTCCGCAACCTAATACAGCTGCAACCCAACGGCTCTATATTGAACATGCAAGCCGATGACTCGGTATTGGATGTTAAAGCTGACCGCAAGCGTTCCTCCAACGGCGATTTCAGCAACAACGACACTCAAAATATCACCCTCAACATGAACTGGTATTCTAACGGCAATACCTTCACATCGATTACTGGCTTTATGGCCTACCAGTACGATGAAGAATGTGACTGTGACTTCACCGGCGCGCCATTATTCCAGGTTGTATTTGAAGAAGAATACGAGCAATACAGCCAAGAGTTTCGCTGGGTATCAGCACCGGGAGAAAACTTCGATCTTATCGCCGGCGCTTATTTTCAATATAACGAACTGTACTTTTTTGATTCGATCGTACTGCCATCAACACTTATCCCTCAGCTGATAAACGCAGCAGACATCTTAGAAGGTGGAGCGCGAGGCGATATCGATCCCGGCGCGAATGGCAGCACCGGATTTGAGTTATTGGGTATCGGCGATGCCGGCAACTCACTCATCGATATACGATCACCGCGAGACTTTAAAAGTGATTCAATTATCGCGTCTACATTTGTTCAAGGCACATGGATAATGACGGACACGTTGAGGTTGACTCTGGGCGGGCGCTACACCTACGAAAAGAAAAGTGGCAGTCGCAAACTTGAATTCGGATTACCAGATGGCTCGATTTTACCGATCGGTGAAACCGACACAGCCGCAGCCGTTACCTTCGCCGCGGAGCGCCATGATTTAGCAGGAAAACGCACAGAGTCTCAATTTGCACCGCTGCTAAACCTTCAGTGGGACGTCACCGACGAGGCGATGGCCTATTTTTCCGCGCGGCGCGGGTTTAAGTCTGGAGGTTACGATGCTAGATCGAACGCATCACCTAGTGCAGACCCCACACCCACAAACCCGACCGCAACATCCGCCAATCCCCGCGTGTTAATAGGTAGTTTTGAATTCGAAGAAGAGCGCGCGACCTCCTATGAGATTGGCTTAAAAACATCGCTGTTCGATGGCGTCGCTGAACTGAACTCTGCCCTTTTCTATACCCAATTTGATAATCTACAGGTCAGCGTTTTTGATGGCACTCTAGGTTTCAACGTAGGTAATGCCGCAGGTGCCGTTACTCAAGGTGTAGAATTTGATGGTCGTATCGCCCTGAGCGAGCACATCATTCTTGGCGCGGGGCTGGCATTTTTGGACTTCGAGTTCCAAGACCACAAGTTTGGCACCTGTATTCAGGACCAATTGCCGGATAATCCAAACGGTATCAACTGCGATTACAGTGGCAAAACGAATCAGTATGCCGCTGACTACTCCGGCAATATATTACTTGGTTACGAGCGTGAAATTAGCGATTCACTCATAGTTCGGGCTAACCTCGATGCCATATTCAGTGACGAGTATCACCCCTCGCCCAACCTTGACGACCGAGTAAAACAAGACGCGTTCATTCAATACAATGGCCGAATTTCACTGTCGTCTAACGACGGAGAGTGGGAGTTGGCGCTTATAGGTAAAAATTTAACTGACGAGCTAATCGTTCTTTACGCCATAGATACGCCGGTCGCCAAGAAGGTTATTGCTGGCACCACCACACACCATGGCTTTACTAACCCACCTAGAACCTTTGCATTGCAGGGGACCTATCGCTGGTAAGAACACAAATTAATCTGCTTGCCGATTTTGAGCTTGGACTCTCAAAATCGGCCTTTTTATGTTTTTACTATTTAGGCATGTAATGAAACCACTCATCATGACACCCTACCCTAAACACAATTAATTTTAACTACCCGGCAATGTCAAAAGCGTCTGATTGCTCTCATTATTCGTGGACGTTATGAAAGGCCGCCAAAGTAAATTAGAGCCTCCTGGCGTAATTGAATAAGATGAGCATTATCCTTGAGTGGATATATGCGCAAGCTACTAAAACCAACTAGATGCAGTACTTTTTATGTTGGTTCCTTGGAACATTCACTTTCAGATTTGCTTATGGATACAAACATCACCTAGATACCTGCCGTAGGCCAATGACTCAAGAGAAGGTTCAGCTCATAGATGTAGTATGCTTTACTCTTACTTATCAGCCCTACTCTATTTACATAAGGTGATGTTCAATGGCCGCAGGCTCTCTTTTAGCCCTTTTCGATGATATTGCCACGCTATTGGATGATATTTCGGTATTGTCGAAAGTGGCGGTTAAAAAGACAGCTGGCGTTTTAGGCGATGATTTAGCTGTTAATGCAGAGCAAGTCGGCAATGTCCGCGCTGAACGTGAATTGCCAGTGGTATGGGCAGTAGCAAAAGGCTCCTTAGTAAATAAAGTCATCATCGTTCCGCTTGTGTTATTGGCCAGCCTATTTATTCCCTGGTTAGTTACACCTGTATTGATGATTGGCGGTATGTATTTATGCTACGAGGGTGCCGAGAAAGTCTGGCACGTCATTGCCCACCGTCAACCCAAAGATCATTCCCAAGCTAGAGCGCTCGCAAACGACAGTGAGGCAGATTTACTTGCACTCGAAAAGGGTCGAGTCAAAGGCGCAATACGTACTGATTTCATATTGAGCTTAGAAATTATTGTAATTGCTCTAAGTACAGTACAAGAAGCACCTTTCGCCACGCAAGTAATGGTCCTGTCTGTTGTCGCGGTTGGTATTACCGTGGCGGTTTACGGTTTAGTCGCGTTGATCGTGAAGATAGATGACCTGGGGCTTTACATGTTGAAGTCTGCAAATACAGCGGCACAGTCTGTCGGTAACTTTTTACTGTGGTTGGCACCTGCTTTAATGAAAAGCTTAACTGTTGTAGGCACCTTAGCGATGTTTTTAGTAGGTGGTGGCATTTTAAGCCACGGCTTTGATCACTATGTGGAGCTTAGTTTTGCGCTTTCTCACATCCATATTTTCAGCAACGCCTTTGCCAATGGTCTTAGCCAAAATTTGTTCAACGGCGTTATCGGTCTATTCGCCGGCGCTGTCATCGTTGCTGTTGCGTCCTTGTTTCATCGTGAGCAGCATCAATGAGTGCAGTAGCTTATCCATAAAGTGACTCAGCATGCAGTGAAGCGATTTAATCGCTGTTTCAATTGATGATTTTCTGCGCGCAGTTGCTCTAGGTCATCGAGTAAGCTTATTGCCAGAGCAATACCCGGCCAGTCTATATCCAGATCTTGGTGCAATCGAACGGCCTTTTTGGTGATGGATACCATCTGAGTCGTGAATACCCATTGGTCGGGGGAATCACCATCTGGCTCAACAATACCCTGCTCCACAATTTCCAGCACGTAATGTTCCGGCAGTTCCGCCACACGACATAGCTCATCAAACTTCATTATATGCAGTTGGGTGTTATTCATAATTTGTCACTCCACTCAGAGCGTGGATCAAAGGCAGCCTGATCAGCCAGTTCTTGCCATTTTTTCTTAATGTCATCGTTTGTCGTTTTGGGCATCACTACTTTTAATACCGCAAATAGATCACCCCGTTCACCCACAGGGAGCTTTTTCACCAGTCCCTTACCACGTATTCGCAGTCTCTGACCGGTTTGGCTGTTTGGTGGTATCGACATGGTTATTTTGCCATCGAGGGTAGGCATTGCTAACTTGCTACCTAGCGCCGCTTCCCATGGCGCTAGCGGAACAGTAATGATCAAGTTGTGCCCTTCAACATCGAATAGTGGATGGGGCACCAGCCTGATACGTAGATACAAGTCGCCGTCGACGCCATTTGGCCCGCCAGGCTCGCCCTGCCCCTTGAGACGGATACGCTCCCCAGCTTCCACGCCAGCCGGAATCTTGACGCTCAGGTTCTTGATGATTTCAGTAACACGACCATCCGCGGTGTATTGCGGGATTGTGTATGAAATGGTTTTAGATTCAGCGGACAGGGTATCTTCCAGAAAAATAGGTAGATCGGTCTCTATATCCCGGCCTTTGGGCGCTTGCCGACGGCGGCTACCAAAATCTGATTGCTGACCACCGTGACCGAACATTGACGAAAAGAAGTCAGAGAAATCGCTATTGCTCGAAAAATCTTCCTGACGTTCTGCGCCCGGTCGCCATCCCGGCGGTGGCCTAAATCCGCCGTCATTGCTGCCGTATTGCCGAACTTCATCGTACTCTGCACGTTTCTTTTCGTCGTATAAGACTTCGTAAGCTTCTGTGACTTCCTTAAACTTTTCTTCGGCGTCTTTATGCTCACTTACATCCGGGTGATATTTCCTGGCAAGTTTACGGTAGGCGACTTTTATCGCCTTTTTATCTGCACTGGCGTCAACACCCAGAATTTTGTAGTAGTCTTTAAATTCCATTATTTGCGATTTCCACGCTGTGCGATGATTCTGCTCTGAATCGATAAGTTCTGAACGTTATCGCTCCCGTCTACTAAATTCGTTCGCTGGCACTCTGCGCCCACCGTACAATTGAGGCTGTATCCATCGCGCCGTTTTGACGCGCCACCTCTTTACCCTGATAAAAACATGCCATGGTAGGAATACTCTGAATATTAAAACGATTGGCGATGGCTTGCTCAGAGTCAATATTGATTTTTGCCAAGCGAATGTTCGGCTCCAATACCTTGGCCGCTTGCTCGAATGCAGGAGCCATCGATTTGCAAGGGCCGCACCATGGCGCCCAAAAATCGATAATGACGGGTATTTCATTGCGCTCAATCATTGCCTGAAAACTCGGCGCCGTCAGAGTTGCCACCTGACCAGTAAATAATGGCTTTTTGCATTTTCCGCAGCTTGGTGAACTACCCAGGCGGTCGCTGGGTAGCCGGTTGTTAGCAATGCAGTGGGGACAAACAATATGGCTAACATCGCTCATCTAGACACCTCTCATGTCGAACATGCCGTCGACTCCTTCAAATTGATGTTGCCTGCTGGACGCCTGTCAGGGCACCCCCAAAGGGGTTTATCAAACCCAACATGGTGGGATGCTCTACCACTGCTTGTTGGGTATGACTCGGCGCATCCGCGCCTCGGCCTCACGGCCAGCAGAGCTGCCCAAATTTGCTTCATACAAATTTGTCGCTACCGCGCAACCCAACCTACAGAGTCACACGTCATTTTAAAATTGCAGAAGTACTAAGACTGTACTCTACTATTAGCGAAGTGGTATGACTTAAATCAAAGATCTGTATTTCGGTTCTATCAATACAGCGCAAAATAGTGAAGTCAATTCATTGCAGCGATGCCTGAGTCCAGACTCCGCGATATGTGGTACCCGCCAGGACTGGCAAGGCGATTTAAAAACCCAGGGCTTATTTCTCATGTTGGGCGCACGCGATGCACCTGCGGCTGGTCGGGGCAATGTGCAGACGCTTTTCACCGATCGGTTCATCGCACTCACAGCAAAGCCCAAAACTCCCCTCTTCACAGCGACGTAGCGCAGCTTTAATTTCCAGCAGCATGAGATCAGTATTGCGCTGGGTGGCTTGCGCCATGGCCTGTTGTTGCAGGGCATCCATGCGCGACAAACGCCCGACCCTGGACTGATCAAGCTCTACGGTTTGCTGTGACGCGCGCCGGGCATCGTTAAGAGCCAGAGTTTCCTGGCGCCTTGCCAATAACAGCGCACGGAAAAAATCGATATCCAGATCTGCCATGTTTAATAGCCTTATCAGGCTAGCGCAAAATCAAAACCGGCACCGTGCTCGCCGCCAGTATTTTGGTGGTGTTACTGCCCACGATAAACTCCCTAATTCGTTCGTGCCCCGGCTATCTTACGATGTAAATTAGTCCACGAAATCATATATTCAGCGATGAGCAGAGGCGCAATAAGGAACAAAATCGGTTTCATATTGCCCTACATCCAAGTCGACCGTACACACTGACTAGAACTTCCACCAAATAGTTTAGTACAAATACACTGTGCTACGCGTAAAATACTACCAAGGTTGTCCAATCGTCGGTTAACGCGTTTTTCCTAATGGATTCGATGCCCTAATTGCACGCAGTTACTACTGCGATTTAGGCCTGCAGTCCCCCAACCTAAAAACTAAATCTAATTAATAATTTAGGAATCGACGGAGAAATAATATGGGCAATACACCGAGAAGTTTGTCTGAGCTAGCGGTATACCTTGATGCGGAGTTAGTCGGCAATGCAGATCATATGATCTCCGGCATTGCGGACTTACAATGCGCGACCTCGACGGAACTCTCGTTTATCAATCAAGAATCTTACACGCAACATTTGGCGACATCAGCCACAGGGGCAGTTATTCTCAACGCGGATTTTGCTGAGCAATACCAAGGCAATAAACTTGTCGTTAACAATACCTACCTAGCGTACGCGAAAGTATCCGCCTTGTTTGAATCTTTATCGACACTGGCCGTAGGTATCCACCCTTCAGCTGTTGTCTCTGAAAGCGCAGAAATTGATCCCTCTGCCGCCATCGGCGCCAATTGCGTCATTGGTGAGTGCGTGCGCATCGGCAGCGGCGTTCGTGTTTATTCGGGAGTATCAGTGGGTGATCGCACCAGCATTGGCGAAAACACCTTGATTCACGCTAATGCAGTGCTATATCAAGGCGTAACTGTGGGGAGCGGCTGCATTATTCACAGCGGTACAGTTATTGGTTCTGATGGTTTTGGTTTTGCACCTAGCCGCGACGGGTGGCGGAAAATTCACCAATTGGGCGGTGTCATAATCGGCAACAATGTTGAAATTGGCTCTAACTGTTCAATTGACCGCGGCGCGCTGGGCGATACCATTATTCAAGACGGCGTCATCATCGACAATCTCGTCCACATTGCCCACAACGTCAAAATCGGTAAGCGCTCGGCGATCGCTGGGTGCGTCGGAATTGCAGGTAGCGCCATCATCGGTGAAAACTGCACTGTTGCCGGTGCTGTCGCTATCAATGGTCACATCAGCATTGCCGATAATAGCCATTTCCATGGCGGCACGATTGTCACCAAAGGCAATACCGAAGCCGGTGTTTTTGCGTCTACTCCACCGATGCAGGACGTCAAAAAATGGCGCAGGAACTCAGTTCGCTACACTCAGCTAGATGAAATGTCGAATCGAATTAAGCAATTAGAAAAACAATTAAAAACACTATTACCAGCATAAACCGGTGAGCCGTCAGAGGAAAAAAAGGCCGCAAAGCGGCCTTTTTTTATTCACCCAAATCAGTGCTGGAGTGATATTTACGCTAAAACTTAAACATTAGGTTTTTAGCTTTTCCGCCAAGAATAACCACGTCTCTAATACCGAGTCTGGATTTAGCGACACACTATCTATGCCCTGTTCCATTAACCACTGCGCAAAATCAGGGTGATCTGACGGGCCTTGTCCACAAATACCAATATATTTGCCGTGCTTTTTACAGGCATCAATGGCCATTTTAAGCAGGGCTTTTACGGCGTCATTACGCTCATCAAAAAGATGCGCAATCAGACCTGAATCCCTATCAAGACCTAGAGTAAGCTGGGTTAAATCGTTTGAGCCGATAGAAAAACCATCAAAGTATTGTAGGAACTGTTCCGCTAATAATGCATTTGCTGGCAATTCACACATCATTACTACACGCAGGCCATTCTCGCCGCGCTTCAAACCATTGGCTTCCAATAACTCGATAACTTGCCTGGCTTCGCCAACGGTACGCACGAATGGCACCATGATTTCCACATTGGTGAGGTCCATATCATTGCGGACTTTCTTAAGCGCGCGGCACTCCAGTTCAAAGCACTCACGGAAAGAATCGGAGATATAGCGTGATGCACCACGGAAACCCAGCATGGGGTTTTCTTCCGATGGTTCATACAAACTACCGCCGATAAGGTGAGCGTATTCGTTTGATTTAAAATCAGACATCCGCACTATGACGCGTTTCGGATAGAAAGCACTGGCGATGGTTGAAATACCCTCTACCAGTTTTTCCACATAAAACTCAACCGGACTCGCGTAGCCTGCAATACGGCGCTTTACGGCCGCCTGCACATCTCGGGGGATATCATCGTAGTTAATTAACGCTTTGGGATGCACGCCAATCATACGGTTAATAATGAATTCCAAACGCGCCAAACCAACGCCGGCGTTTGGATACCCCTGGAAGTCAAAAGCGCGGTCCGGGTTACCAACGTTCATCATCACTTTAAAGGGCAGTTCTGGCATCGCATCCAGTTTGTTGCGATTAATATCAAAGTCCAGAATACCTTCGTACACCATGCCAGTGTCGCCTTCGGCGCAAGATACCGTCACTGGGGTTCCGTCTTTCAATAATTCCGTCGCGTCGCCACAGCCAACGACTGCGGGAATACCTAGTTCACGGGCAATGATAGCTGCGTGACAAGTACGACCGCCGCGATTTGTGACAATCGCAGAAGCGCGCTTCATGACCGGTTCCCAGTCGGGGTCAGTCATATCAGTAACCAGAACATCGCCCTGCTGTACCTGATCCATTTCGCTGATGTCGCCAATCACACGAACCGGACCTGCACCAATACGCTGACCAATCGAGCGCCCTTCACACAACACTGCGCCCTTTTCTTTTAAGAGGTAACGCTCCATCAAGGTCGTCGATTCACGACTCTTAACCGTCTCTGGACGCGCCTGAACGATATACAATTTGCCGTCGTCGCCATCTTTGGCCCACTCGATGTCCATGGGACGGCCATAGTGTTTTTCGATGGTCATCGCCTGTTTGGCAAGACCGAGCACTTCTTCATCATTTAAGCAAAAGCGATTGCGATCATCTTCGCTGACATCTACTGTTTCGACGGATTTGCCGGCACTGGCATCGCTGCCGTAAACCATTTTGATCATCTTGCTACCGAGATTGCGGCGCAACACAGCGGGACGATCTTTTTCTAAAGTTGCTTTGTGGACGTAAAACTCATCGGGGTTAACGGCACCCTGTACAACAGTTTCACCCAAGCCATAAGACGCGGTAATAAATACTACCCCGTCGAAGCCAGATTCAGTGTCCATAGAGAACATGACGCCTGCAGCGCCAGTATCTGAGCGCACCATGCGTTGGATACCCGCTGACAGGGCCACATCAGCGTGTTCAAACCCCTGGTGTACACGGTAGGCAATCGCGCGGTCATTGTACAAAGACGCGAAGACTTCCTTGATTGCGATCATGATATTGTCGAGGCCGCGAATATTCAGGAAGGTTTCTTGCTGTCCGGCAAATGAGGCATCTGGCAAGTCTTCAGCGGTTGCCGACGAGCGCACCGCAAATGACATGGCATCATTGCCATCAACCAGTTTGGCGTAGGCATCGACTACAGCAGCATTTAATGCTGCGGGAAAAGGCGTTTCTACTATCCACTGACGGATTTTTTTACCAACGACAGCGAGATTTTTAACGTCATCGATATCAAACCCATCTAATTCCGCGATAATACGGTCATTCAAGCCGCTTTGCTGGAGAAAATCCCGAAAGGCGTCTGCAGTGGTGGCAAAGCCGCCAGGTACTGTCACGCCGACTTGCGAAAGCTGGCTAATCATTTCGCCCAAGGACGCATTTTTGCCGCCAACACGGTCGACATCATTCATTCCAAGGTCGTTAAACCAGATTACGTATTCAGACACGTTCAATCTCCCATTTTACAAAGCGGCCGCATAACGGTTATAAGGGTGCAAGAAATTAACACGGGCTATACTAAAGTAAGTACCTTGGAAATTCCCGTCGAAAAACTCAGTGCTTTAGGTAAAAAAACTACATGATTCGTCCGGCCTTTTTTATATCTGACAGTACCGGCATTACCGCCGAGACCCTAGGTAGCAGCGTTTTAGCGCAATTCGAAAACCAGCAGTTTGAACACATCATCGTTCCCTACGTCGATAATCCCGACAAAGCGCGCTCTGCAGTGGAGAAAATTAACCGTGCCGCCGACGACTGTAGCGTTCAGCCTATCGTCTTCGATACCTTGGTGGATGAAAATCTACGCGCCATTATAGCCACCAGCAAGGGCTTTATTGTCGATGTGCTTGGCACCTTCGTCAGCCAACTTGAAACAGCCTTTGGTGAAAAGCCGTCGCGTACGGTCGGTCGCGTTCAAAATGCTGATAAAGACCGTCTGTATAAACACCGAATAGATGCGGTTAACTACGCACTAGACAATGACGATGGCGCGCGGCTTAATCGTTACGATCAGGCTGAAGTGATCTTGATTGGCGTATCTCGCAGCGGCAAAACGCCCACCTGCTTATACCTCGCCATGCAGTCAGGGATCTTTGTGGCCAATTACCCAATAACCGATGAAGATATGGAAAGCGACCGTTTACCAAAGGCCTTACTCGATCATCGCAGCCGCCTGTTTGGCCTAACCATTGAGGCTGAGCGCTTATCTGCTATACGCAGTGAACGCCGACCAGATACCCGCTACGCCTCGCTGCGCCAGTGTGAAGATGAGCTGCGACAAGCAGAAGCTATGTTTAAACGTTTTGGCATTCCCTATCTCGATATTACTCACGCGTCAGTCGAAGAGATTGCCACGCGAGTACTACTTGACACGGGTTTGCGCGGGCACAAGCGCTAGTGAGTAAAATGGAAATCAATGACACTGTGAATACCGACAACGCTGACATTGAATATAGTTATCGCTCAAATACCGCTATGGTTTTGCCCGGCGGTGGCGCACGTGCAGCGTATCAAGTCGGGGTATTAAAAGCGCTGGCTGAAATCCATGGCCGACGCCCGGGTAACCCCTTTCCAATTCTTGCAGGAACATCCGCCGGCGGTATTAACGCTGTTTCATTGGCTGCCGGTGCCCACCATTTTACAGGCACCGTTGAAAAGCTTGAAATACTATGGCGAGATTTAACGACTGATAAAATCTATCGTGCTGATTTTTTTGGGGTACTGCGAAATGCTATACGACTTGCCATCTCTCTATTTAGCGGGGGTTCATCAACTAGCAAGCCTGTTGCCTTGCTCGACAACAGTCCACTTCGGGAAATCTTGGAACAACACCTCAGCTTTGAGAATATTGGCCGCAATATTTTAAATGGCGATTTGGACGCCTTGTGCCTCACTGCCATGAATTACACCCAGGGAATGTCTGAGACCTTTTTCCAAGGTGGGCCTCAATACGCTGGTTGGCAGCGCTGGCGGCGACAAGGGCTAGCAACACCAATACAGCTACAACACTTGATGGCATCAACCGCTATTCCCACCATATTCCCCCCTGCAAAACTAGGTCGTAACTACTACGGTGACGGCGCTTTGCGGCAATTAACACCCATAAGCCCCGTTATCCATCTCGGGGCGAACCGAGTCTTGGTGATTCCAGCGAATGGTCATAAACGGCAATATCCGAAATTGCCACAGGAAATTAAGTCCCCGGGGTTCGGCCAAATTATTGGTCATCTTTTAAATAGCGCTTTTATTGACAGCATAGAAACGGATATCGAGCGGCTAGAGCGAATTAATGAGCTAGTTCGAATTATTCCAGACGAAGACCGCGGCATGATGGGTAAAGAACTGCTCCCTATCGACTGCTTGGTTATCAGCCCCAGTGAAGATATCGACAGAATTGCCGACGAACATGTGAATGAACTCCCCCGCTCCCTGCGAATGTTTCTGCGTCGCACCGGCAGCACTGGCAATAGTGGCGGCGGCGTGAGTATCGCCTCTTACCTGCTGTTCACCCCCGAGTACTGCGGTAAACTTATCGATCTTGGCTATCGAGATGGCATAGCGCAACGAGCAGAACTAGAGGCGTTTTTATACCGCAGTAAATAGAATACATCTGTCGCGTCTTACTCCCCGTATAAGCTCCATAGACACTGGAGCTTCGTATGTTGTACACCTACAAAATCCCGAGCTTGATTCTCTTAGCAATGCTGCACTTTGCCAATCCGGTGCACGCAGCAGACAACGCCATCATTTCTTGGCGAGAATGGAGCCCACAGGTTTTTAGCGAAGCAAAGAAAAGCGGCAAGCATATCATTTTGAATGTAGAAGCCGTGTGGTGCCATTGGTGTCACGTCATGGATCAAAAGACCTACGCCAATCCTGCTGTCGCCGCCGCAATTGCTAAAAACTACATTGCGATAAAAGTTGATCACGACGCCAACCCGGAAATTGCTGCGCGCTACCGGGCTTGGGGATGGCCCGCCACCATTTTTTTCAATAGCGACGGCGTAGAAATAGTTAAACGCGCTGGCTATATCCCGTCCGAATCCATGACCGCACTGCTCTCAGCCATTGTCCGCGACCCGTCGCCAGAGAGAGTCGTCGATGCGATTAGCATTACAAATCCGCGTAGCAGTTTAACGGCCGATGATAAAGCCAGGCTAATCGCGATGCACAAAAGTAGCTTTGACGCTAACTATGGCAGTCTTGCTATCGCCATGAAGTTTATCGACCCTGACTCTGTTGAGTACGCCCTTTTGAGCGGGATGCGTGGAGATAACGACGAGTTGGCCCGAGCCAATAAAACCTTAACCGCAGCGCTCAAGTTAGAAGATCCGGAATGGTTTGGCTTTTATCAATACTCAACCCACGGCGATTGGGATCATCCGCATTATGAGAAAATTATGCGCACCCAAACCCGCCATATTAGGCTTTATGCCCAAGCTTACACAGCTACCCAAAACCAAACGTACAAAACGGCCGCAGAAAACACCCTTATCTATCTGAATCGGTTTTTAAAGGCACCAAATGGTGGCTATTACACCAGCCAGGATGCCGATTTAATTCAGGGGCAAAAGAGCGCAAATTACTTTGCACTGAAAGATAAACAACGCCTTGCCTTGGGTATTCCACGTGTCGACGAACATCGCTACACAAAGGAAAATGCGAGTTTGATTTCGGCGCTAACGCGGCTTTACAGCGCCACAAATAATATAGCCATCAAAACCGAAGCACTGGCTATTGGAGAATGGTTGTTAGCCAGCCGCCAACGCAAAGACGGTGGTTTCAACCACGGCAATAGTGACAACAATAGCCATGCTGACAGTAAATTATTCTTGGCTGACAATATTAGTGCAGTCGCTGCATTGACTGATTTATATGAGATAAGCGCAGACAGAAAATGGCTTAAACAGGCCATCGCCACGGCGGACACTATCCGTGAAAATATATTCTCCAGAGAGCTTGTCGGTCTAGCTGCCGCCAGTATCGACAAAAGCGATCCTTTGGCGCCCTACGTGGACTTGGAAGAAAATATTTTAGCGGCCCGTGTGCTCAATACACTGCATCACTACAGCGGTCGTGCAGTAGATAAAACTCTCGCCGACAAGACCATGGCTTACCTAACTAACAGTGCCGTGATTGCCAGTCGGTATACCGAAGCGGGAATTTTACTAGCTGATGCGGAGCTAAATCGGGATCCTCTTCACCTCGTCATCGTTGGCCCAAAATTCGATACTAACGCGGCCGCACTATTCAGCGCAGCGCTCGCGAACTATCAAAGCTACCGACGTATTGAATGGTGGGATCGCAGCGAGGGCGAATTGATTAACCACGATGTAGAGTATCCAGACCTGGCTAAGTCAGCCGCATTTGTATGCAATGACCAACGCTGTTCAACGCCAATCTACACACCGAAAGAAATACCCGAAGTGATAGCGTTGATAGAAGGTATGAAAGGGCACCGCTAAATGAATTACTTCACGCCGACAATGGCGTAAAGCCCTTTAAAGCGAACCGCAACCTCGCCATCGACGATGATTTCGGACTGAAGATCTATTTTCGCTTTACCGCGCTCATCAAAACGATCGAAAAAATGTTCCCAGTGCTTTTCATCTGTCGCAATTGAGCTGGCGACGATGTCGCCGGTAACCGGACGAAGGTACTCAATGGAGGCTTCTGCAACGACGATATCAGGATCAAGCCCGTAATCCACGCAGCGCATATATACCATGCCCCAGCACGCCATTACCGCTACCACATAAATGCTGCCGCCAAAGGCAGTGAGTTTGTCATTAATGCTGGGCGCCAATGGCGCGTGTAATTGCAGACTACTGCCGTCGTAGTTCTCAACACGAATTTGCATGTGTTGGGCAGTTGGCAGGTATTTAGCAATAAAATCGTCTAGCGCCTTACCACTCATTTATCAGGCTTCCGGCTTAAACAAAAGGTTAATCAATTGCGTTGCCGCGAGATAAGGTGTGGTTTCACCTTCCGTCACCTTTTGATTTAGTTCAGGTAGCAGCACTTTGACTTCGGGATTCTGCTTGAGCTTCATATCAAGCATTTCATGTAGCAGTTTGTTCATCCACTCACGGGCCTGGCGCGAGCGTTTTTCCTGCAGTGATCCATTCTTAGTGGCGTCAATTTTAAAGCCACTAATCATGCCCCATATCGCTTCAATATTTTCGTTTTTCAAGGCCGAACAACTCATTACCTGCGGCGTCCAGAAGCTGTTCTGCCGCAGGAGATGCAAGGCATTTTCGTAGTGACGTCGAGTTTGCTGAGCGAGATTAATACTTTCGCCGTCAGCCTTGTTAATAACCAAGGCATCCGCAAGTTCAATAATGCCTTTTTTAATGCCCTGCAATTCATCACCGGCATTGGGCAACATCAGTACCATAAAGAAATCGACCATGCTGGCGACTTCATATTCAGACTGACCGACCCCCACGGTTTCCACCAAAATCACGTCATAACCTGCCGCTTCACAGAGCAACATGGTTTCACGGGTTTTCTGCGCAACACCGCCAAGCGAACCCTCTGATGGCGACGGACGAATAAACGCGTCTTTACTCCGCGATAGCAATTCCATTCGGGTTTTATCACCCAAAATAGATCCACCCGCGATGGGCGAACTCGGGTCAACTGCCAATACCGCAACACGCTTGCCCTGGCTTAATAAATACAAACCAAAGGCTTCTATAAACGTGGATTTACCCACCCCAGGGATACCGGTAATGCCAATACGAATACTATTCCCGGTCGCCGGAAGAAGCTGTTCTAAGAGTAATTGCGCTTCGCTGCGGTGTTCCACGCGTTTACTCTCGACTAAGGTGATGGCCTTGGCGAGAGCGCGGGAGTTACCGGCTTGGAGAGCTTGGATGTCTATAGCCATAATTACAACGCTAGAGGTCGGATGTCTGACGTCAAAAGTAAAAGTCGCACGTCCGACTTCAGACCTCTGACGTCAAGCTCGCAAACTTAGCCCTTATACGCCTCATTCACAGCATCCAACACACCCCGTGCGGCTAGTGGGATTTTGGTACCAGGACCAAAAATACCTTTCACACCAGCTTGGGTTAAGAAGTCATAGTCTTGACGTGGAATAACCCCGCCCGCGATAACGATGATGTCATCTGCGCCGACTTTCTTAAGCTCTGCGATTAATTCTGGAATCAGGGTTTTATGACCGGCGGCCTGAGAGGATACGCCAACTACGTGCACGTCGTTTTCTACCGCTTGCTTGGCTACTTCTTCGGGTGTTGAGAACATCGGCGATAAGTCGATATCAAACCCGACATCAGCAAAGGCGGTTGCAATGACTTTGGCGCCGCGGTCGTGACCGTCTTGGCCCATTTTACAAACCAACATGCGTGGGCGACGGCCGTGCTTTTCACTAAACTCTTCGATGTCTTTGGTAATGCCCTGCCAGTTTTCGTCATCCTGGTAAGCGCTGCCGTAAACGCCAGACACCGTTTGTGCCTGTGCATTAAAGCGGCCGAATTCACGTTCCATAGCAAAGGAAATCTCCCCAACAGTTGCGCGCAAACGGGTAGCCTTAACAGCCAGATCCAATAAGTTACCCTCTCCGCCACAGGCGCATTGGTAAATCGCTTCCAAGGCATCTTCAACCGCAGCTTCGTCACGCTCTGCACGAATCCGCGCTAGCGCCGCGACTTGCGATTCACGCACCGCATTGTTGTCGATGTCTAAAACCTCGACGTCGTCTTCTTCGGCCAAGGTGTATTTGTTCACACCGACGATCACGTCTTCGCCACGGTCAATACGAGCTTGCTTGCGGGCCGCAGACTCTTCGATACGCAGCTTAGGCAAACCGGTTTCGATCGCCTTGGCCATGCCGCCCTTTTCTTCCACTTCTTGGATCAGTTCCCAAGCGCGGTCGGCGATGTCTTTAGTGAGCGATTCCATCATGTACGAACCACCCCAAGGATCAACAACCTTGGTGATGCCGGTTTCTTCTTGAATGATCAACTGAGTATTACGTGCAATACGTGAAGAGAACTGTGTTGGCAGCGCTATCGCCTCGTCCAATGCGTTGGTGTGTAGTGACTGAGTACCGCCAAATACCGCTGCCATCGCTTCAATCGTGGTACGAACGATGTTGTTGTAGGGGTCTTGTTCGGTCAGCGACCAGCCCGAGGTTTGGCTGTGGGTACGCAGCATTTTAGAGCGCGAGTTTTTAGGCTCAAACTCACTCACAATTTTCGACCATAACAAACGCGCGGCACGCATTTTGGCAATTTCCATATAGAAATTCATGCCAATGCCCCAGAAGAAAGACAGGCGGCCCGCGAACTTGTCGATATCCAAGCCGGCAGCAATCGCCGTGCGGATATACTCTTTACCGTCAGCGAGCGTATACGCCAGCTCAAGCGCGGCATCGGCGCCGGCTTCTTGAATGTGGTAGCCCGAAATCGAAATAGTGTTGAATTTCGGCATATTGTCAGAGGCGTAGGCAATGATATCGCCGATAATTTTCATTGAGGGCAGCGGTGGGTAAATATAGGTATTCCGCACCATGAATTCTTTCAGGATATCGTTTTGGATCGTGCCTGACAGCTGATCCTGACCCACGCCCTGCTCTTCTGCAGCTACGATATACCCAGCTAGAACCGGTAACACAGCGCCGTTCATGGTCATAGAAACAGAGACTTTATCCAGCGGAATTTCGTTGAATAGCACTTTCATGTCTTCAACAGAGTCGATCGCCACACCGGCCTTACCGACGTCGCCAGTAACACGCGGATGGTCTGAGTCGTAGCCCCGGTGAGTTGCCAAGTCAAACGCAACTGACACGCCCTGGCCGCCTGCCGCTAGCGCCTTCCGATAGAATGCATTTGATTCTTCTGCGGTCGAGAAACCCGCGTACTGACGGATCGTCCAAGGACGGCCAGCATACATGGTAGGTTGCGGGCCGCGAATAAAGGGCTCTACACCAGGCAAAGTATTTGTATATGGCAGATCCTGGATATCTTCCTTGGTGTACAACGGCTTGACGTCAATGCCTTCGGGAGTGTGCCACACTAGATCATCGAGGGTCTGGTTGCCTTTGGCGAGGGTTTTGTTCGCCATTGCCTTCCACTCGTCTACGGAAGTCTCGGGAGCTTTGTAATCAGCCATACTTGTACCTGTCAGTTTTCAATGAGAGTCAGTGTTTCGGGAATCGTTTTCATTCAACACTTCGCAGTTAAAACGCGATCGTGCCGCTTATATGTATCACCACCTGATACGCGGCATCTATCTAAAATTAGTGGTGATCATCTCCCGGCTGGCTTAACTCGATGAGCACGCCATCACAAGATTTAGGATGAATAAATATCACTTGGCAATTGTGCGCGCCAAGAGAAGGCGCTTCGCTAAGGAATTGATAGCCAAGTGCCTTTAAGCGCGCCACATCAGCCACAATATCGTCAGTACTAAAACACAGATGATGTAGACCACCGGGTTTTTTCTCAAGATACTTTGCTATCGGGCCTTCGCCCCGCAATGGGCTAACCAACTCAATGCTGGTAGATTTAAGAGGGAAAAATGCGGTTGAGGTTTTCGCCGTTTCAACGTCTTCGGTGCCCTCGTATGTCAGGCCGAAATCTTCTAAAAAGCGCTTGATGGCTTTGTCTAAATCGGGAACCGCGACGGCAATATGATCAAGTCCAGTAATCATCTGAATACTCCTAATTGTCTGAGTAGCCGGCAGCGCAATGCCGCCGGCTCATGGCATTTACTTAAGGGTCGCTAAAAACTCGATTGTTTTAGCGCGACGGGCCTCAGCAATTTCCTCAGGGGTTTCCATAACAATCTTTTCGTCTGGAATGATTTTGAACAAAGGCTGACCTTTCTTAATGATCACGCCGTCACCTTCAATCAAGACCTTATCGATAGTGCCTGCGAAGGGAGCGATTACTTTGTTGAACATTTTCATCACTTCAACAATGTATAGCGTATCGCCGGCTTCAAAGTGGTCTCCAGCATTTACAAACACGTCCATGCCCGGTGCTTCGCGGGGATAGAACATGCCGCCACTGGCTGCCAAGACTTCGTCAGACTTCGCCGCTGGTGGTGGTACCAGAACTTTAGCCATACGTTTTTGCAGGGCTTCGTCAGTCAAACGATCTGGAATAGTAATACTCAGATCAGCATTGACACTCAGCTCACAGAAGCCAGTTTTATCAGCGATATACGCCAAGACTGACATAACTTCGCTGCCCGCAAAGTAGCCGGCATGTGCGCCGCGCACCGCTGCCCACTCGTCGGCACTAAAACCTTTTGGTGCTTTATCAGACGCCAGCAGCGCTTCTAGCGCGGGGAAATCTGCCGCAGTCACTTTCTCGTTCAGTGTTTGATAGAAACTCACCGCTGAACTTAGAATCTCGTGATCGTGATCCCAGATCATGTAGCGAGCAGGTTTGCCCGTTTCATAGTCCATATTTAAGTAGTGGTAGAGTTTGTCTAACAACTCAATGGGGTTAACCGCCCATTTAATTTTGCCGTTTTCAATACTCAGACTGTCCTTGTTCATGCTCAACCAACCCGCCATGTAGTGCGGTTCAGCGAACAAACGCTCAAGCGGACGAATCATCAGCAACTTTTTAGCATCTAGTGCTTCTGCCCACGCGGCGGCATTTTCACCGGCCTCGCTAACATAGCGCTGGCGAATTTCTGCGTACGCGACGTCTAAATCTATTTGGTTAGCTTGTTCTTTCAGCAAACCTACCGCGGTTAAATACGGCACGATAAAACGCGTAGAGGGGCGCGCATTGATGCCATTGCCGATAAACCAATGCACCAAACCGTAGTGGAATTCCAGGTTTGTCGCCAAGTCTTTACCGCGCAATTCAGTGCGACGGAGAATTTCCGCCAAACGCTGGTAGCTGCTCAAGCGGGTGTCGCCAGTGGTAAGCAATAAGGCAATATTCGAGTCATACGCACCGGCAAGGTGGTATTTCATGAATACATCGGTATCGGGGTTGTGGGTAGAAATACCTTGGTCGTCGCGAATTTCACCAGGAATCGCGTTTGACCAGTTTTCAATCACGCCACCGGCATGCGGTTGCAAAGCTTGGTTAGTGGCGTTCATACGCGCCTCTACCGAGGTTTTCTCACGCAAGATACGGGTAGGTTTTGGCAAATTCTTACCGTGACGCGCCAACAACACCATCACTTCTACCAGACTTTCTGCGATGAAATAATCACCAGAGTCATCAGGGTTGGTGAACTTGAGCTTGTAGCACAGTTCAGTAACACGGTGCTCAACCTGAATTCGGGTGTTCATTTCCATGAAGTAATGCGAGTCGCCGTCGACTATACATTCAAAGGTGCCCAAAGAATCCAGCTTAACCGCTTCGCCGAATACCGCGCCCTCTTGCTCCATGCGTTGCAATATCACGAGGTCTTTCTTAAGTTGCTCGGCTTCTTCTTTTTTACCTGCTGCTTCAGCCACGGTAATCGCCGCTTCTAGCTCTTCTTCGGTTACCGAAACCTCTAATAGCTTCTGCTCGTGCATTTGCAGTGAGCAGTCGCGGCCGCCCATGGTCATGCACCACTCGCCATTACCCACGACCTGAATTTCCTGGTGACGGGTTGTGTCGATATTCATTTCGATGAGAACGTTTTTATTGTCGCCCACACCGTTGGTTTTTAACTCAATCAAACACTCTTGCACCAAAGACGGGACTTTAGCGACGGCTTTATCGAGCTTTTCTTCAATGGTCGCGCCTTCATAAGAATTGGCTGATTGAAGAATACGCTGGCCTTTACCACCACCACCAGCAATCGCTTTAAGGCGGAAACGGTTGTTTGGCTTTTCGGCCAACATGCGTTTAGCTTCAACTTGCAGGGCAAGCCCAATGTCGGCAGCGTTAATAATATCGATACCCGCTGCGTAAGATGCGGCTAACAATGCGAGGGCCTTTTCTTCCTCGTCTTTGCAGGCAGAGAAATCGACGCTCAGCTTATTGTCTTTAGCACATTTATCTAAACCGTCTTTACCGTATTTAGCAAATAAGGCCAAGCTAGTTGCGTTGTTTACACCGGGGGTAACCGATACGCCAGTTTCCAAGGCAGTGCGTTTTGCCTGGTCTTTCATACCTGCTGATTTTTGGGTGAAAGAGCACGGACCAATAAAGTTCAGCCCCGCCTTTTCCATGGATTCCACCATCTCGGCGTCTTCCGACATAAACCCATAACCCGCAAAAATCGCGTTATATCCGTTGTCATAAGCAATGCTAATAATTTGCTGAATACGACGAATACGCTCTTCTTTGGTTGCGCCCGTGTAATCCGGTACACGGTGAACACGATCCGGATCCGTCAAGGTGCGCAGTTCCGGAGCGAGGGCATTGGTGTAGGTAATAGAATCTTTTTCCGAGAGCAAAATACCGTAGTGATTGATGCCCATTTCATCGAAGACATCCATGGCTTCTTTACGAATGGGGCCACGGCAAATTATCAATGGTTTCAAATCATTACAGGCGAAACTTCGAGTCCATGCTGTATTTGATTTGGCGAGTTGGCGGTCTTTGTGGACCATCGGATTGTTTAAGTAATAATTGTTGCTTGCTTGCACGTCGAATAACCTCGTTAGCGAATCGTCTTGAGTCAATGAATTACGGAACATGGGGCTCTGCTCAGGAATTAATGGAATTCCCGTTGCATCCCGCTCATAGGCTCAGGCTTGTAAGCCTTGAGATGTAGTTCCAGCTGTTCACCCAGAACCTTGCGAAGGTCGGAGGGCATGACGATCTGGGAAATTGATCCCAGGCTTAGTGCTTCATTCGGATTCATCAGCTCGCGTTCATAGCGTTGAGTCAGCAGCAACTCTTCCTGCTTCTGCCATGCAGCGACCGCGTCTTTTGCCGTTTTTAGGGCTTCGGACTCAGGCATACCCGCTTTCAAGTTTTGCGCTGTTAATTCGGCAATTTTTGGTTTTACGGATGAGCGAATTTTACGAACCTCATCTTTGTAAACATACTCAACCCCTGCTGGCCCCATTACCGCCAAGCGAGTTGTTGGCAATGCACAGACAAAATCGGCGCCTGTTGGGTAGTTGTTAAAGGCTGCGTAGGCACCGCCGAAGGCGTTGCGAACAATCATGAGGAACCGCGGGGTACGCAGATCAATAATGGCATCTAGCATAGCGCGACCGGCTTGTACGATACCGCCCGCCTCTTGCTCTTTGCCTGGCAGGAAGCCCGTGGTGTCTTCCATAAAAATCACAGGAATATTGTAAACATTACAGAAACGAATAAAGCGCGCGTTTTTGTAAGCGGCATCTATATCAATCTGGCCGGAGGCAACTGCAGAGTTATTGGCCACAAAACCAACTACATTGCCGCCCATACGACCCAGCGCACACACAGTATTACGAGCGCGCTCTGGCTGAATTTCAAAGAAATCGCCGTGATCACACATCTGCTGAATGATAATGCTGATATCGAATGGGGTATTAAAACCGGTGGGGCTGTTGAAAGCTTTTTTCAGGAGCAGATCAACATCCCACGTTCTGCGGGTGATTGGGTCAGACGTTGGCTGAAACGCTGGCGCTTCCGCACTGTTGTTGGGTATGTAGTTAAGTAACTCTTTTACTTTACGCAGGGCCGCCACTTCGTCTGGCACCACGAAATCCGTCACCCCTGACTTAGAGTGAACGCTGGGGCCACCAAGCTCATCGGCCGTTACATCTTCCCCAAGTACAGACTTAACAACGCCCGGGCCAGTCAAACCAAAGAAGGTTTCGTTTGGCTGGATAACGAAAGAACCCTGACGAGGCAAATATGAACCACCGCCCGCGTTATAACCAAACATACACATAATCGACGGCACGACACCGTTTATGTGACGCAACGCGGTAAAAGCTTCAGCGTAGCCATCTAGGCCACCCACACCAGCAGGAATGTAGGCACCTGCAGAGTCATTCATGCCGACTAAGGGAATGCCGAGCTTACCGGCCAATTTAAATAAATTAGCCAATTTGCTGCCGTTTGTCGCGTCCATCGAGCCGGCGCGAACGGTAAAGTCATGGCCGTACATTGCTACATCGCGACCGTCTACTTTAACGATGGCAGTCACTAAAGACGCACCATCTAAATTTTTACCCCAGTTTTGGTAAAGGATTTTAGGTTCAGTGCCGGCATCCGCCAGGACTTCTATCCTTTCCCATATGGTCATGCGCTTCTTTTCGTGCTGCTTTTGTATGCCTTTTACACCAGCCATTTTACGAGGCCGCTGCTGTAGGTCATAACCCGCTTGAAGTGCAGATTCGTATAGCCCGGGATCGTAATCAATTTGCCCAGGGACGGTAAATTCGAGCTCTGTTTTGGTCTCGAAGGGGTTTTCCAGTGAGGGTTTTGTAGCTATTTTTGTCATGCCTGTCAGTTCCAGCTGCATTAATAGGTAACCCGCGCTCATGCCGCAAGCGTCTGACTCTTTGATATGTTTATTCAGTACGAGATTCTTACGATCCCTGTTACCGTGAGTAAACTCAAAGGGGCATTACGCCAGCTAACATATTGAACTGCGGATGAATGAGAATAACCGTTCTGTGTGGTGCGTTGACGGTTTGGTGTTTCTCAAAGCGGCGGCTAACATTACTGGGATTGGGCTTCTCTGTCAATCCGAACGGCCTTTTCGAAGCAGGTCGGCCATTAGATAAAACACTAGATTTTTCAGGCTCATAGCACGTAAAATCGGCCCCAATCCACAGCGCTTATTTGAACCCTGAGCAATATCAAATGGCTAGCCTTCGTCGCATATCATTACCGTATCATCGGGACAGCTGCGACCTCTTTGCAAGACTTAAGCACCTTCCCTACCCAGTTCTCTTAGACAGCGCAGCACCGTTCAGTGAATTTGGCCGCTACGATATTCTTTGCGCGCAACCAGAGGAAGTAATATCTTTAAATACAATTAATTACGACGATATTAATACATTTTTGATTAAGACTGAACAAAGACTAAATCAGCTCTGCGACCACTATAGTCACAATGAGGAACTGCCATTTTGCGGCGGCGCTATTGGCTATCTTAGCTATGATTTAGGTGAAATAAGCCAGTCTATCGGCGGGAAACAAAGGGCAAGCATCAATCCGTCTACCCCACTCTTCCACGCTGGCATTTACCCATGGGCCATTATCGTTGATCACCGTCTTCAGGAGTGCGAACTGGTGGCACAGCCCGGTGTGAATGACGCTACCCTAGCGCATATTCAAAAGCTCATCGCTATGACGCTGGACACAAACCCAGATCCGCAGGCTTTTAAGCTGCTCGTGCCATTTAGATCAACACTAAATCGAATACAATACGGCAAGGCGTTTGAAAGGATTCAAAATTATATCCGCGCCGGCGACTGCTACCAAATCAACCTTACTCGCGGCTTTACCGCAAAATTCGCAGGCGATCCCTGGTTAGCGTACCAAGGCCTGCGTGAAACTGCCGCCGCTCCGTTTTCGGCCTATCTCGATTTAGGTAGCAGCCAAATACTGAGCTTTTCACCAGAGCGTCTTCTCTCAGCCAACCAAGCCGGCCATCTTCAAACTCAACCCATTAAAGGGACCGCGGCTCGCGATCCTGACCCTGAAATAGATCGAGCCCTCGCTACAGCTTTGCAAAACAGCGCTAAAAATCGGGCTGAGAACGTAATGATCGTGGATTTACTTCGCAATGACTTCAGTAAAAGCTGCCAAGCGTCGAGCGTTCGTACTGAACAACTCTGCGAGCTGCAAAGCTTCCGCACCGTGCACCACTTGGTAAGCACTGTATCCGGCCAGCTACGCACAGACTGCAAACCGTTCAAGGCTTTACTCAACTGCTTCCCCGGCGGCTCAATCACCGGCGCCCCCAAGCAAAGAGCCATGGAGATTATTCGGGAGATAGAACCTCACCGCAGAAACATCTACTGTGGAAGTGTGTTTTATATGGGTGGCGGCGGCAAAATGGACAGCAACATCACAATCCGCAGCTTTGTGTGTGCAGATAAGGTAATTACTGGCTGGGCCGGGGGCGGAATCGTTGCCGATTCTGAGGTAGAGGAAGAATTTACCGAAACTGAGACCAAAATCGGCAAGCTCCTGCAGGCGCTTGCCGATCTATAGTCATACTCTACAGGCTTAAATTCCGATTCGATGCCTTGATGAACTCAAGCTTTAAGGCCTCGTAATCATGTACGGCAGGAAATTGCGGAAACTCGCGAATGACATTATCGGGCGCTTTAAACAAAATGCCCGCGTCAGCTTCTGCCAACATCGTAGTGTCATTATAGGAATCGCCGGCGGCGATAATGCGGTAGTACAGGGTTTTCAGGGCCAATACCGACTGCCGCTTGGGGTTAACCTGACGGATCCGGTAGTCAACAACTTTGCCCAAGCTATCAGTTTCTAGTTTATGGCATAACAAGGTTGGCCAACCCAGTTGCTTCATCAGGGGCGCGGCAAACTCGTAGAAAGTATCCGACAAAATAATGACCTGAAAACGCTCACGCAACCAATCTAGGAATTCACGCGCCCCTTCCATCGGCGACATATCGGCAATCACTTCTTGAATATCTGGCAGCCCCAAACCATTCTCATGCAATAAGCGCAGGCGCTGTTGCATCAGCACATCGTAATCTGGAATGTCTCGGGTGGTCGCTTTTAGGGCCTCAATACCGGTGCGCTCAGCAAAATCGATCCAAATTTCAGGAATCAATACCCCTTCCAAGTCAAGACAAGCGATTTCCACAACACTACTCCTAAAATAAAATTGCGCCTCAGCGCTTAAAAAACCGCGACAATCTAACGGCTTGGGGTGAATAAAGCAATGCCGAGGGATAAGCCGGACGTCAGAGGTCTCGTGTCTGGCGTAAGACTAAAATCGACACATTTAGCCTGTATTTTCCTCCGACGTCCGACACCAGCCTTCCGACACTTCATCAATACATCGGCAATTCAATATCTGCAAACAAAGCTTCGAGGTCATTTTTACTCTGACATTGGTAGGCTTTGTCGACTAATTCTGCGCTTAGATGGGGTGCAAATAGCTCAACAAAGTCGTACATAAATTTACGCATATAGGTACCGCGACGGAACCCTACTTTGGTCACACTGGGTTCAAATAGATGGCTGGCATTGAGCGCCACCAAGTCCGCGTCGGCCACCGGGTCGTAGGCCATTTCGGCGACGATGCCAATTCCCAAGCCAAGACGCACATAGGTTTTAATAACGTCTGCATCGGTGGCGGTAAAGACAACTTTTGGCTCAAGCCCTTTGTTTAAAAAAGCCTCGTCCAGTTTTGAACGGCCAGTGAAGCCAAAAACGTAGGTCACAATAGGATACTGAGCGACATCCTCGATTTGCAGGTCCGCGATCTCAGTTAGGGGGTGATCTTTTGGTACCAATATCGTTCTATTCCAGCGATAGCATGGCATCATGATCAAGTCGCTGAACAGCTCTAGCGCCTCTGTTGCTATCGCAAAATCCACTTCAAAGTTCGCTGCCAACTCAGAAATCTGCATCGGTGTTCCCTGATGCATATGCAGTGACACATCCGGATAGCGATCTATAAAGGTTTTGATCACACTGGGTAAGGCGTAGCGCGCCTGCGTATGGGTAGTCGCAATCGACAAGCTGCCCTTCTTCGGATTTTTAAACTCTTGAGCGATATGTTTGATGCTTTCTGTCTTGTAAAGAATCTCGCCCGCTGTCTTTAAGATTGCCTCACCTGCCGGGGTTATACGAGTGAGATGCTTGCCATTGCGCGCAAATATTTCAACACCCAGCTCATCTTCCAGCATTCGAATTTGTTTACTGATTCCAGGCTGAGAGGTAAATAAACTCTGAGCTGTCGCCGACACGTTCATTTCATGGTGCGCAACTTCCCAAATATAGCGCAACTGCTGCAGTTTCATCCTGACGTAACTCCTGAAATCAAACGTGCTCGAACCATTTTCGCGGCAATGTTTTTTTATCTAATTAACTGCGCCATTTGGTCACTGTTCAACCTTATTGGCGATACCATGTGGGACATGCCCAGTGGAAACATGTTCACTCGCCGATTCGCAATGACCGGGTTGGTCGTCAAAAAATACGTCTGCGCCGTAGGCCGCCAAGAATTCACCTTTATCTAAACCGCCCAAAAATAGTGACTCGTCAATTCGAATATTCCAATTTCGCAAGGTCTGGATTACTCGCTTGTGAGTAGGCGCCGAGCGCGCCGTCACCAGAGCGATACGAATTGGTGGATCATCATCTGAAAGTTCACACTGCAGGGTATTCAATGCAGCGAGGAAGTTTTTAAAAGGTCCACCGCTTAGTGGGGTATTGGCTGCGGCAACTTCACTGGCCGTGAATGCTTCTAAACCGTCGCGTTTGAAAACCTGCTCCGCCTCATCTGAGAAAATGACCGCGTCACCATCAAAGGCAAATCGAAGCTCGCGCTTACTCAAGGGTTGGGATTTTTTAGATCGCGGTAACAGCGTCGCTGCCGCCACACCATTATCTAGTGCGCGCCGCACATCTTCGGCATTAGTCGAGAGAAAGAGGTGACAGCCAAAAGCCGATACGTATCGATAAGGACTTTCACCACCGCTAAAGGCTGCCCGACTGATATTGAGCTTGTAATGCTCAATCGAGTTAAAAACGCGTAACCCGGTATCAGCCGAATTGCGCGACAGCAGAATAACTTCGACGCGGGCGTCATCAAGGTAGTCGTTTAACTGCAGTAAGCGCTCGACAATGCCAAAGGCTTCCCCTGGCTCCAGAATCTCATTCTCATGATCTATCTGGTATTTTTGATACGCAGTCAGCCCCTCCGATTCGTAAACCCGATGGCTTTCATCCAGATTAAATAATGCTCTGGATGAAATAGCGACAACCAATTTGTTCTCAAATCCTTTGGGCATAAGCACACTTCGTGAAGCAACAGCCTCACTATACAATATGGCTAGACCAAGACAACAGCCTTAAACGTCACTCGGGTCTGTTAACGTTTGGGCATCACCCTCTGTTGCCCCTGAAAAAGTGTCAGTCTAGCGGGCCCCCTCTGGACGCGAGGAATGTAGTTTGGTTATTCCAAATAAGTGAAAGCTGGCCCCGTGAGCAACGCGAGTGCTGTGGGTCCGAGCAACGACGAATGGCGCTTTTTCAGGAGCAACCCAAAGGGCCGGGCGGCGTTCCGCTAATGCTATTTTTGCGCCCAGCGTCGTTATTGGTCGCTTGTGGAGGCCCACTATACTGCACTCCTTCTGCCTCGCTGGAACACAAAAATAGCATCAGCAGTGGGCATGCCCAAACGTTAACAGACCCTACGGGTTTGCCTCTGCTAAGTTCGGTCCCGAATTAATCGGCATGCGAATAAACACTGACGAGGGCTCACCGGCGATAATCGACCTAATTTCCTTGATCAACGGTCCTGTGAATGCCGCAAAAACGGGCTGATTTATGCTGTCATTATAAATACGAGCGGACAAGACACCGACTATTTGCCCCTCTCCTGCCCCTCTCTGGATCAACACTGCGCCACTTTGACCTGAATGACTAAAACAATCTAATACATATAAATCGCTTAAGGCTTGTTCACCCTCACGCCACAAAGTGGATCTGCAACGAGACGCCCACAATGTATTAAATGGTTTATCGTTGGGGTAAGACAAGCTCTCAACCCAGACACTCTGACGATCAGGCACAGCAAGCTTGGGATGTTTTGCCAGTGGAATTGGCGTCGCCAGCTTCAAAAGCGCTATATCAGAGCCGCTATAGCGACCAAGCTGGCCATTGTGCTGGTCCTGCGGGTGATGTTGACGGTGTTGCCAGGCGCTACTTATTGCCATCGCACGGTGATTGTTTTGAGCAATGGCGACAGGGATTGAACCAGAGAAAGAGTCGATACGGAATTGTAAGGACTGTAAATGGCCCTCACCATTCGGGGTGTATAAACAGTGTGATGCCGATATCAACCACTCTGCGGCGAGTACGGTGGCTGTGCAGCGGGATTCGAAAAGACTGCCGTCGGACTGAATGAAGCGACTGAGCAATACGCCACTGAGCGGCATTGACGCGGGAAAGCGCCACAACTGTTGACGAATATCCTCTGCGCCATGTGCGCCATGTGCGCCAAGTGATGCTCGTCGCTGAAAGACCAAATGGGGCGATGTGCTATCGCCGGCAAGCGCCGTGGCCCAATACAAACTGGGCGCGCCGTTGTCGTCGGCAAGTAAAATCAGGAATTTATTTCCGCGCGCAGTTAGCTTGAAGCCAGACGCCGGCACTAGCGCGGCGGGCTGCTTCAATGCGGAATCAAGGTACACTGCGTCGGCTACCGTTTTTACGCGGGGTAAAAATTCACTCAACTGATTTAGAGTCGCCAGTGCTTTATCTCGCCGCAAGGCATCACCGCTAAGAATCTCACGCTGGAATCGTCTAACCGCTTCGACCTTACTAATACTATTATCCAACCCCTTTATGACAAACGCCGCGTGAAGCAAGGCTAGCTCATAGGGCCACTTGTCAGATTTCAGGGACTGCTTAGCAAATTTAAAGGCTTTTTCGATATCCGGTGCAGGCAGCCCTAGACCCCAAAAATAGTACTGAGCTAGCTCTGCCTTGGAATACTGGCAAGGTGAAAATTTAGATACCCCCTCTGGGATATAAAACTGGCTATCGACGAGAGGTAGCAAGCTCTGTGACGTCGGCGCGGGGAAACGCGGCGTCTCACATTCTGCAAATGACTTGTGACTACATAATAAAAACATCAACACCAAGCCAATACTCGCTGTTCTCACTGCGGCAAGCCCGCTAGAATTCGGCAATGATATGAGTCGGTGATTATGCATAGAACAACTTGGGTTGAATTTAACAGTAAAGCGCTGCGCCACAATGCCGCCATGGTTCGTCGACTTGCGCCTGAATCCGCTATCTTAGCGATGGTGAAAGCCAATGGCTATGGACACGGCGCAGATTGGGTGGCAGACCAGTTGAGTGGCATAGTTGATGGCTTTGCTGTCGCGCGACATAGCGAGGCGCTGACGCTTCGTGCCGCGCAGCCTAACAGTCGCATTTTACTACTCGGTACTGAAGTCGATGATGGACTTTTGCAGGACTGCGCTGCACAAAGACTAGATATAGTTATCCACGAGCTCGGCGCCGCAAAACTACTAGCAAATACGATACTCCCACAATCCATAACCGTATGGCTAAAACTCAACACCGGCATGAATCGGCTGGGCATGTGCAACAAGGATTTCTGCGAAGCCCACAGCGTCCTGAGCGGTTCACCGAATGTTGCGGCAATTCATCACATGACCCACTTTAGTGACGCGGAAACTGACAGTCCCGCAGCAACGGATCGGCAATTTCAGCTACTGCATTCGCTGAGTACCTCGCTGGGAGAGTTTCCAGTTAGCATGGCTAACTCCGCTGCGATAATACGTCACCCACAAACCCATCTAGACTGGGTACGCCCTGGTATTATGCTCTATGGCGATGACCCAACTACACATCTTGACGGCGTTGACAGTTTGCTGCCAGCCATGACATTCAAAGCCAAAGTACTGGCTGTGCGAGAAGTGGAAAAAGGTGCCGGTGTCGGTTACAACCAACGCTGGCAAGCCAGTGCAAAAACCCGTATCGCAACCGTCGCCGCCGGCTATGCGGATGGCTATCCCCGCCAAGCCCCCGATGGCACTCCGGTACTCGTCAATGGTGAGCTCGCTCGACTCGCCGGCCGAGTGTCAATGGATTTGCTCACTGTAGATGTAAGCCATATACAGTCTGTAAATATCGGGGATATCGTTACACTGTGGGGAGATAGCAAGCTGAGCGCAGCGGAAGTGGGACGCCACTGCAACACCATTAGCTATGAACTTTTTACCCGCATTACAGCGCGTGTCGATCGGGTATATTTATAAGCTGTAGACATTCCGGCCCCTGTTTAGGGGCCGACACACAGATTAGCTAAGACGAAGATTTTACCAGCGCCAATTCGTTTTTCGTCAATTTAAAAACCACCGGACTTAACAAGATTAAGGCGATCAGATTAGGAATTGCCATCAAGGCATTCAAGGTATCCGCTAGCAACCAGATAAACCCCAAATTGGCCATTGCGCCTAGTGGAATAGCAAGCACCCAAGCTACCCGAAACGGCATGACACCGCGGGGACCAAAAAAATACACCACACAGCGCTCGCTGTAATAAGACCAACCGAGCATGGTCGTAAAAGCAAATATCGCCAGCCCCAAAGCCACAATATAATGCCCGCCAGGAATCAGTGATTCAAAAGCGACGGTAGACAAAGCGGCACCGCTCTCTCCAGTCTGCCATGCACCTGATAGCAGAATGACAAAGCCCGTTACCGAACACACTAAAATAGTATCGATGAAGGTGCCGAGCATCGCGATCATACCCTGGCGCACCGGACTATTTGTTTTTGCCGCGGCGTGAGCAATCGGCGCACTGCCCAAGCCAGCCTCATTTGAAAAAATACCCCGCGCAACACCAAAGCGGATTGCCGCGGCCACACCTGCGCCGGCAAAGCCGCCCACGGCCGCTGTACCATTAAATGCAGAATCAAGCACGAGACTGATTACCGCCGGTAAGGCGCTCAAATTCATTAATAGAATAGCAATGCCCAGCAAGAGATACGTTACTGCCATAAAGGGCACTAAAAATCCGGCGACATTAGCCACCCTCTTTACGCCACCTAAAATAACCGACGCGACACCGACAAACATCACTAGCGCACTCAACCAAACCGGCACGCCAAATGCGCCTTGCATGGCATCAGCAACCGAGTTTGCTTGCACCGTATTACCGATTCCGAAACCCGCCATCGCACCAAACAGGGCAAAACATGCACCCAACCAGCGCCACTTAGGACTAAGTCCATTTTTGATGTAATACATAGGACCGCCGCTAAAGTTGCCCTCGGCGTCTTGTTCGCGATAATGAACTGCGCATACCGCTTCTGCGTATTTGGTGGCCATACCGACCAGCGCGGTGCACCACATCCAGAACAGTGCGCCCGGCCCACCCAGTGCAATTGCCGTGGCGACACCGGCAATGTTACCCGTGCCAATGGTGGCGCTGAGCGAGGTCATTAGCGCTTGAAATGGACTAATCTCGCCTTCATCGTTACCGGATCTGCGGCCTTTCATCATCAGCCGAAACGCAGTGCCAATATTGAGCAAAGGCATAAGCCTTAGCCCGAGCATTAAATAGGCTCCGGTCCCGAGTATGAGCACCAGCATCAACGGGCCCCAAACAATACCGTTTATGGTATTCACAAACGTGGATACATATTCCATGCAAAGCCCCTTTCCATGCTTTTTATATAGATATTGCGCGATTTAAGCAGCTGACTAGGCCTGCTGTTTTATATTCCAGCCTTTATTAGCAATGCAGTCCAAACTAGGGCAATTGATCTAAAGTCAGCGAACATCACCACGATCACCCAAGGCCTTAAAATTCAAATTGTTCGCGCTGCGGAAACATGCCGAACACCCCACCGGTATGGATGAAGACAATATCGCTGGAATCGCCAAATCGGCCCTTTTTTAATTGATCGAGCATGCCGTAGAAGGCTTTAGCGGTGTACACCGGGTCTAAAATGATCCCTTCGCTGCTGGCAACCTCAGCGATGCAATCAAAAATGTGTTTTCCCGCCAGGGCATAGCCAGCACCGACATAACCATCAATTACCTTCACTGAAAGTGATTCAAGGTCTGTGCCAGTTTGATAGCGCTGCATCCAATCGCTGAGGTCGCAGTTCACTTTTTTAATGAACCAAGCTTCATCGTCACACACATTCACCCCCCAAACCTGAGCGTTAACACCGTAACGATGAACACCGGCAGTCAAGCCGGCCTGTGTCCCACCGGAGCCCGTCGCACAGATAATGTGCTTGGGAGATATACTATGGTGAATAAAGTCTTGTTTGAGTTCCGCACACGCCTCGACGTATCCCCACACACCGATTGCGTCAGAAGCGCCGGTTGGGATGATAAACGCTTTTTTATTTTGATCGCGGTAGCTTGTTTGAATGCCGGCCAGAATATCATCGAGCTCGCGTTGATACTGCGCGGCCTGGAAATAGCTGATATGAGCACCAGCCAGACGATCGAGCAAGAGATTGCCGTCGGGAATATCTACTTCAGCGCCACGCAAGACGAGATGGCATTGCAAACCAAGCTGGGCACACAACAAGGCCGTTGCGCGGCAGTGGTTCGACTGCAAGCCACCACAGGTGATGATGGTATCGCAGCCCTCAGCCAAGGCCTGTGCCAAATTAAACTCTAATTTACGCACTTTATTACCCGACAATACACTGCCGGTTAAATCGTCCCGTTTAATCCATATTCTCGGCCCGCCAAGTTGTTGACTCAAACGGTCCAAAGGCTGCAGAGGCGTAGGAAGTTGAGCTAGCTTGAGTCGGGGCGGAATGTGTCCAACGATAGTTTGTGCAGAAACATGTGGTTTTTTAACATTATTAGACATGTGTCACTCGCCAAAGATATGCGCTCCGCTATGCGGCGAAGCGCGCAACCCCTGTTTTAGATTGCTTTTAACGTCCCTTTTGGCAATACAGCGTGGATTGACGAACGCTGAAACTTTAATTCCACATTATCCGTCACGCCAACAACCACATAGGCATCATCGAGCTTATTTACTTTGCCTAAAATACCGCTGGTTGTCACAACCTCATCACCCTTGGCTAGGGCCGCGACCATGGCCGCATGCTCTTTTTGACGCTTGCGCTGGGGACGAATAGCGATGAAATAAAACAGGGCAAACATCAGTACCAGAAAACCAATCTGGAACATTTCGCCACCCGGAGGTGCGCCCGCGCCGGCGGTTTGGGCTTGCGCTTCAGAAATGAAAAAGCTCATTACATATCCTTAGATAACATTCAAATAAATGACCCTGCGCTACAGCAGCCGCAGACTTAAAATCAGCCTGCAATAGTACACAAGGGCCAATCTCAAAGCGAGTAATCATAATCCATGGTAAAGGGTGCGTGGTCGGAGAAACGCTCGTCGTTATAAACGTCCGCACTGCGTATCGCGGGCACCAAGCCGGGGGTGATTACGTGGTAATCCAAACGCCACCCCACATTGTTGGCATACGCCTGCCCGCGGTTCGACCACCAAGTGTAAACAGCCTCTTGGTTGATCTCGCGGAATGCGTCTACAAAGCCACCCTCCTCATACACCTTATCTAACCATGCGCGCTCATGGGGAAGGAAGCCGGAGTTTTTCATATTACCTTTCCAGTTTTTGAGATCTATTTCCTTGTGACAAATATTCCAGTCGGCGCATATGACTAACTCGCGCCCCGTCGCTTTCAGCTCAAGGAAATGCGGGTAAATTTTATCTAGGAACGCATCTTTTTTTGCCTGTGCCTCATCACCGCTCGAGCCTGAGGGCAAATACATCGATATCACACTAATATTGTCGTAATCAGCCCTTATATAGCGACCCTCGCTATCTGCAGGGTCCCATCCTAAAGAAGTCGTGAAATTATTAGGCGGTTTCTTACAGTACATCGCCGTGCCGCTATAGCCTTTCTTGATCGCATCGCTATACATCGTGGTATAGCCCTCAGGATGATATAAGGACTCTTCTAGTTGATCTCGCTGCGCCTTGGTTTCCTGAATACAAACCACATCGGCATCTTGCTTCGCCAGCCACTCAAAAAAGCCTTTACGCCCCGCCGAGCGAATACCGTTGGTATTGGCAGTTATAATGCGCATCCAAAATACTCCGAATAGTAAAATCGCGCACAGCTTAGCAAAAATCGATATCGATAGTGGAAATCACCTCCTCGATTTCATTACTTTCTGGTAGATATCGTCGTCAATATACAGCTCAAGGTTCAATAATTTGTGCCGCATTGCCATTCATTTCGCTTCACCCATTCAGATCATGTATCAAATCTCTTGTTCGCTCTAAACTTGCCCATCAAATTGACATGTATCGGCCACAAGCGAGACTCTGTCGCCACTTTGCTGACGTATACAAAAGAATAAGCGCCTGCCAAGCATAACAAAGGACAATTCCCTATGAGCCAAAACTCCCTTGAGACCCTATTCGCCATAGAAGCGATAAAGAAGCTGAAGTACACCTACTTACGCGCCGTAGACACCCATGACTGGGCGCTACTGGAAAGCACACTTACCGAAGACTGCAGCGCACGCTACGATGGTGGAAAATATAGCTTTGACGACCGCAAGCAACTGGTCAGCGGCCTAAAAGGTCATATGGACTCACCCCAAGTTTTGACAATGCACAATTGCCATCATCCAGAAATAGACATTATTGATGGCAGCACTGCCAGCGGGAAATGGTATCTGCAGGATTTAGTTTTTAATAAAGAGCAGAACTGGATGCTGTTCGGCACCGCCATCTACACGGATCACTACCGTTATAGCGAGGGCGAGTGGCGCATTTGTCACACCGAATACGAACGTATTATGGAGACCATCAACGCGCCCATCCCCTCGACATTAAGCTTCACTCATAATATGTTTGAAAAAAAATAAGGCCAGTAATTTTACTATGAGCAATATATCTTCGCGGCTAGAAGCATGCACAGCGCAGCTCTGCCAAACCGGTGCGCCGTTTGAAATTTTGCAGGACGGTGACAACGCGTTTCGGCTTTATAAAAATGCACCATCAAATATGCGTGAATTAATTGACGTTGGCCGCAATCACGGTGATCAAGAGTTCTTGGTTTACCAACAGGAGCGCATGAGCTTCAAGCAGTTCTTCGAGAAAGTAGACGCCCTCGGCCACCACCTGCTAAACAATGAATCTTTACTCAAAGGCGACCGTATCGCCATCGCGATGCGAAATTACCCAGAATGGATGATTGCCTACACCGCCATTATCTCCATTGGCGCGATCGTTGTGCCCTTAAATTCATGGGGCAGCTCTGACGAACTGTGCTACGGCCTCGAAGACTCTGGGGCAAAGTACGTCATCTGTGACCTACCACGCTTACAGCTAGTTAAACCGCTACTAAGCAGCTTGGATTGCAAAGCGATTGTTGCTCGAGAAGAGTCACGCGATGAACAAGGTGTACAGTATCTAGAGGATATCCTTGCTAAAAATAGCGGCCGCCCGCTACCAATGGTAGCTATTAACCCTGACGACATTGCACAAATCATGTACACCTCGGGCACCACCGGCCGCCCAAAGGGTGCCGTATCCAGTCACCAGAACATCTGCCAAGCGATGTATAGCTTTGAGTTTCACGCCACGTGCTCCGCAATGGCAAACCCCAGCGCAATCGAAAAAATGTTTGCTGGCGGTTTTGCACCGTGCACTTTGCTAAGTGTTCCGCTGTTTCATGTATCAGGTTGTTACGCAGCATTTTTGCTCAATCTTCGCGGTGGCAGAAAAACGGTCATGATGTATAAGTGGTCTCCGGCGGAGGCACTTAAATTAATCAGCGCGGAACGTGTCACTATATTTAGCGCTGCACCGTCAATGGTGCTCGACCTGCTTCGTCATCCGGACTTTGCAAATAGTGATACTAGCAGCTTGTTTTCACTCGGTGGCGGCGGCTCTGCCTGCCCACCTTCCTTCAAGGATACGATCGAAGCAACGCTTGATAATGCCTATGTCGGCACCGGCTACGGCATGACTGAAAGTAACGCTATTTGTGCGAGCTGTACCGGCGAGGCCTATTTTTACAAGTCATCCAGCGCCGGCACCTTATCGCCATTAGTGGAGTGGCAGACCCGCGACGAAAATGGTCAAGTACTTGCTAAAAATGAAACCGGTGAGATTTGGTTAAAATCTATCTGTAATATTCAACACTACTGGAATAAACCCGACGCCGACAAAGCCACCTTTGATGGTAAATGGATGGCCACGGGTGACATCGGTTACCTAGACGAAGAAAATTTTGTCTACCTTGTTGATCGCGCCAAGGATCTTATTATTCGCGGTGGCGAAAATATCTATCCGGCTGAGATTGAAGCCTGCCTAAGTTTACATCCGAGCGTTGCCGAGGCTGTGATTATTGCCGTACCCGATGAGCGCTTGGGGGAAACCCCCGGTGCAGTAATTCGTGTCCGTGCGAATAGCGAAATTAACGCCACGGAAATTAATGCGTATCTCAGCGACAAGCTTGCCGCGTACAAAATACCCAGCCAAGTATGGATTCGAACCGATGAAATGCCTCGTAATGCAGCGGGTAAAGTACTGAAATCAGAACTAAAAAGGCAGTATATTCGCTAAAAATCAAGTAGCGCTAAATACCTCACTCCCTCTACCGGCCCCTTGGGCCGGCATTTACCCCGAGCATTCGAGCACGTAGAATCAAACACAATTAATGAGTGAGAAAACTATGATGCAAGTATTCTCAAAAAAACGCGCTCAGAAAATTCTTGATGACGGTGCTGCCGAGGTTTCCGATTCCAAAATTGATCTCGCCTTAAGTAATCGCCAGCGCATAATCAATAAAGTGCTTAACAACGCATCACTTACGCCTTATTTAAGCCACGTGAAAACCCTGTTTAATTTGCTTCAAGATTATGTAAAAGGCAGCTACCGAGAGATTCCGTGGTGGTCAATCGGCTCGGTAGTAACAGCATTACTGTATATTTTAATGCCCCTCGACGCCGTGCCGGACATCATTCCGATTGCAGGGTTTCTAGATGACGCCGTCGTTCTCAAGCTATGCTTAGATATGGTCAGGAAAGATTTAGATAAGTATAAATTGAACAAAGTGGCATCTGCTCACGATGAGTCAGATGCCAGCAGCTAGATGTTAGCTCAACAAAAATTTAGTCCGCCAAGCCCAGTTCACCGATAAGTTTTAATACATCATCATGATGGGTCTTAGTATTCACTTTGGCCATGATGTGTTTGAGCTTGCCGTCTTTACCAATGATAAAGGTACTGCGCAGAATACCGTCGAACTCCTTGCCCATAAATTTTTTCGGGCCCCAAGCGCCGTATTTATCGGCGATGCTATGGTCTTCGTCTGAGAGCAGGGTAAAATTTAAAGGTCCCTCTTCTTTTTTCGGGTTTTCTTCAAACTTTTTCAGTTTAGTAACAGAATCAGGACTGACGCCCAATACGACGGTGTCCGCCTTATCGAAAGCCTTTTTACTGTCACGAATCCCACACGCTTGCACAGTGCAACCAGGTGTTTTCGCTCTTGGATAAAAATATAGAACAACATTTTTACTGCCCTTAAAATCTTTTAGGCTAACAGTGTTGCCGTCCTGATCTTTTAATGAAAAAGCTGGCGCATTGTTTCCGATTTTAGGTAGTGCCACAAAAATACTCCTTTTAGCTATTAATTATCGTCGCTTTGATCAAAATCAACACCGTCAATCTCGGCTCTATCGATTAGTGAAGACGGTAAACTTTTCTTGACCTTCGCCCCCAAGGCTTCAAGCCGGCTCACCCGCGACACCAGGTTACCCTTACCTAGCGTCATTCTATTGAGGGTTTTTTCATAGGCATCGCGGCCACGATCCAAGTGTTTACCCACATCCTCTAATGATTGCACAACAAGGGCAAACTGGTCGTGCAAAGCGCCCGCTTGGCGTGCAATTTCCTCGGCGTTTTGATTTTGTCTTTCGTAGCGCCAGATACTCTGCACCGTCCGCAGGGTAGCGAGTAAGGTGGTTGGACCGACCACAATAATGTTTTTCTCATACGCATTGCGGAACAATTCTGGATCATGCTCAAACGCGGCCATAAACGCAGCTTCGACAGGAATAAAAATAAAAACAAAATCTAGCGTGCGAAGGCCTTCTATATGTTCGTAACCCTTGGTGCTTAAGCCGTTAATATGCGCTTTAACGGATTGCGCGTGTTCTCGCAAAAAAGCCTGGCGCTCAGCCTCGTCATCGCTGCTGCAATATCGCTCGTAGGCGATCAACGACACCTTGGCATCGATGACGATATCTTTGTCATCGGGCAAGCGAACGATTACATCAGGCTGCCGGCGACGGCCGCTGTCATCAGTAAAGCTGACCTGTGTTTCGTATTCATGGCCTTTGCGTAGCCCTGACTCTTCGAGCACACGCTCTAAGATTACCTCACCCCAGTTTCCCTGCGCCTTATTGTCGCCCTTCAACGCGCGGGTTAAATTTTGCGCCTCTTTACTAATGCTACTGTTCATTTCCTGTAGATTTTTGAGCTGCTCCTTCAGCTCACCCCGCTCGCGATTCTCGTTGTCGTAAATATGATCAACCCGGCCGCGAAACTCTTTTAGCTGATCTCTAAATGGCTTTAACTGTAATTCCAGGGCGTCGCGACTGTGCACCTGAAAGCGCTGACTCTTTTCATCAAAAATGCGGTTGGCGAGTTGCTCAAATTGTTCAGTTAATTGCTTTTTGGCATCGCTGAGCAAGGCGATCTGCTCTGCGGTTGATGTTTGTAAGTGGGTATATGCACTTTCCTGTCTCGCTAGGGCGTCATTTAGCTCTCTGTTTTTTTGTTCCGAGCTAGCTAGTGAGGCTTGAGTTTCTGAGAGCATTTGGTTTTGCATAAGCAAACGCTCCTTAACGACGGCAAGTTCCTGCGCGTGCTCCACTACCAACCCTTTGGCGCCGTCTCGCTGCGATATTGCATCGGCAAGCTTTGCAGCTTGTTCATCAAACGCAAACTGCTGCGCCCCCATCTTTTCTTCAAGCATGCGAATCTGGATCGCATTGCTACGCCGCGACAGCACCGTTGCGATCACTGCGCCGAGACACAAACCGACAAAGGCAATGCCAGCGACCAATACTAAAAGCGGAGTATCCATGAAAAATGATTAAGCCTTATCGTAAGATGTGAAGTATATGCAAAGCGGCAAGTTTGTCCGCTATCGACAGCACAGTATACCGAAGTCTGACGTCAAATTGAGATAGCAGAGAACACACCTTCAGCTCGCGAAGGGGCTGAAGGCATACAAGCTTAAGCAGCTTTAAGGGGCTTTGTACTCGGAGCGACTATGCTGCCCTGCGCGACTAAAACAGCATCGCCGCCGATGCGGACTTTTAGGGAAGCGGTCGCTTTTTTAACAAATTCAACCTGCAATACACTCTGTCGCTTGGCTTTATGGCCGCGCTCTAACCAAAATGTGTGAGTACCGTCTGCCAAACCCCGTGTGTCACATAAACTGGCAACAAACGCGGGAATCGCCGCGCCAACCGGCGGACTGTCGTCATGTGCGATGTGCTCGCCAAGAATTCGCAGATGGAAGTCAGTTTGCAGCGATTCGGTTTCACTGCAGTACACAAGAATTTCATTCACAGCCACGGAGGACGCGCTGCTGCGCGACCAGGCCTCTAGGCTAAAACGAGCCCGGTACACTGCATCCATCGAGCGCAAAGGCACGATCAAATACGGTGTATCACAACTGACGAAGAGGGTTTTCGCCTTAAGAGTTTCAATATCATTGGGGCCCAAACCCAAAACTTGCTGAAGCTCATTATTATCTGGCACGTAGCGATCAATTTGCGGAATGACTGACATCGATAGCTGGGTAAGTAAACGACCGTCTTTTTGGGAAAGTACCACGTCAAAAATCTTAGGCCCTTGCGAAAAATGCACGACACAATCACGTTCTCCAACGGGTAAGGCGTTGCTGTGAACTAAAGTGCGCGCCGCCGCGACAACACTATGACTGCCAACAGTGCGCTCCCCAGAGGGTGAGAAAACACGCAACTCGGCAGCGATATCACTGCCGCCGGGAAAGATAAATACGGTTTCGGGGTGATTCATTTCTTTCGCAATAAGCTGCATTTGGCACTCGTCTAAGCCAACTGCGTGAGGAAAGACCGATATTTGAGCGCCGCTGTAGGCTACCTGAGTGAATACATCTACGGTGTGGTAAGCGTAATCCATGCAATCTCCTTATTTTTTTTGTTTGCTGACAGCTCAAGAACAAGGCTTGAAATACGTTTAAGCCCCCTTCAGCTTTCTATAACAATAGCGCGCTTTGACAAAAAGCACCGAATTAAATTCGGAGAGATAAAAAGCAATGCCAGATAGCCTATAGCTCGCCATCTGATTTGGATTTCCAACCTACATGGTTTGCCCAAAGGGGACTCGGGGAGCTTACTCTGATCGGAAATTCGCCGGTCTTTCGATCTTCAAAATACTCAGTCAGCACATCCGTGACTATCGGAAATGCCAACTCCGACCAAGGTATCTCATCTTCAGAAAACAACCTCGACTCAAGACTTTCCGGACCGATACCGTAGCCGCCATCCAAATCACCACGGTAAAAAACATACACTTGATTGATATGAGGAATATCAAACAGGCGATACAGCGTTTCACCGGTGACTTTAGCGGCAGCCTCTTCTCGAGTTTCACGCAGGGCCCCATCGAGCATGGTTTCGCCGTTTTCCATAAACCCGGCGGGTATGGTCCAATAACCCAGCCGCGGCTCAATGGCACGACGACAAAGTAAAACCTGCTGCCCAGCAATAGGTAAACAACCAACGACTACCTTGGGGTTTTGATAATGAATAATCTTGCACTGTGGACACACAAAGCGAAAACGGTCATCACCAGCCGGGATTTGTTTGACGACTTCTACGCCGCACTCACTGCAATATTTCATTACCCTCCCGACTCCAGCGTACTAGCGTAATTCGCGGTATTGGCCCGCGTGGAATACCAACGGTTTGGCACCAGGCTTGCAATCCATTTCAATCACTTTACCAACCACAATGATATGGTCGCCACCATCATAATGCGCCCAAGTCTCACATTCAAAGCTCGTTAAGGCACCGCGTAGCACTGGGGCTCCGCTTTTTCCGATGCGATAGTGGTCGTCTAACAAATCGTGCTCGCTCTTCTTTGCATAATGATTAGACATAGCCACTTGATCACTCGCCAGCACATTCACTGTGAAGGTCTTGGATTTGTTAAACGCGTCAAGGCACTCGGAATCGTTGCGCAAACTCCACAATACCAAAGCGGGGTCTAAGGACACTGAGGCGAAGGAATTCACCGTCATACCAAAGGGTTTGTAGCCGGCCGGGTTTGCCGTGATGACACAAACACCGGTGCTAAATTGGCCGAGGGCATTTCGGAACTGACGTGGATCTAGGCTCATAGCGTTTCCTGTTTTTTTACTCATTATGTGGTAAGTCACCGACGGCGCCAGCGTTATTACACTCTCTTAACTGGCGCGAATTATACACGCCGTCAACCGACAAGTTCAGCCTAGAAAGCTACTCCGATTGGACTACTCGGCCCACCGCCCAAGAGACTCAGAGTCAGAGACCCGAGCGTCCACCCAGCGCTCACTGCCGTCACTCTTCTTTTCTTTTTTCCAGAATGGCGCTTCGGTCTTTAGGTAATCCATAATAAATTCACAAGCGGCGAAGGCCGCGTGACGATGCATCGCACCCACCCCAACAAACACGATCTGGGCGCCAGGCAGCAATTTGCCGACCCGATGGATGACAGTCACCGACAGCAGTGGCCACCGTGTATTCGCTCTTTCAATAATGGACTCAATACTGCGCTCTGTCATGCCAGGGTAGTGCTCTAACTCCATCGCGACGACATCATCGCCCTCATTATAATCCCGCATCACCCCCACAAACTGAGCCACCGCACCACAGCGATTACTGCTCACTAGGGCCCGGCACTCTTCACTCACATCAAAATCTGCTTCGTGAATAAGGACGCGACTCTGCATATCAGCCTCCCGTTACCGGGGGATAAAACGCGACTTCATCACCATCCGCAATAGCATCACCGTCGTGCGCAATGGTTTGGTTAACGGCGCATAAGGTATTGTCAGCCAGTAAAGCCTTTTTCCAGTGGTTGCCGCCCTCTTTAACGAGTCGGCTTTTCAATTCAGCTACCGTGGTTGTTGAATGGAGCTCCACCGACATCTGCCCCAAACCGAGCAACTCACGGTATTTAGCAAAAAACAAAACCTTTATCATTGCGATGATTCGCCCGCGACCCAATTGCCCGAGCGGCCACCAGATTTTGTCAGCAACTTAATATCTGACACGATCATGCCCTTATCCACCGCCTTGCACATATCATAAATCGTTAAGGCCGCGACCGACACGGCGGTCAAAGCCTCCATTTCGACGCCGGTCTGCCCTGCCAATTTACAGCGAGCCAGAATATGCACCGCGCTATTGGCGGTATCCAAGGTAAAATCTACTTTTACCGACGACAACATCAAAGGATGACACAAAGGAATCAAATCTGAACATTTTTTTGCCCCTTGAATCCCTGCAATTCTAGCAACGGCTAAGACATCACCTTTTTTATGCCCGCCCTCAGCAATTAATGACAGGGTCTCTCGAGCCATGGTCACTATACCGCTGGCCTGCGCCTCGCGCTGGGTAACCGCTTTCTCGGTTACATCCACCATCTGGGCATTACCCTTGGTATCGAAGTGCGTTAACTCATTATTCATAAACACCTCAACCGAAACGATGATCGGCGACAAAAGGGTTTGTTTCTCGCTCGTGACCAAACGTTGATGTGGGGCCGTGGCCGGGAATAAACGTAATATCATCTCCCAGGGGCCAAAGTTTGTTTTGAATGGAGTTAACCAGCGTATCGAAATCGCCTTTTGGAAAATCAGTGCGACCAATTGACCCATGAAATAAGACATCGCCAACGATCGCGAGACGAGCAGACTCATGAAAGAATACTACGTGGCCAGGGGTGTGGCCCGGGCAAAATTTAACCGCCAAGGTTTGCTTGCCGAATGTAACGCTGTCCTCGTCCTCCAGCCACTGATCAGGTGTAAACGCCTCCGCATGCGGAAACCCCGTCATCTTGCACCATTCCGGCAGTTTATCGATCCAGAACGCATCTTCTTTCTGTGGACCAATAATCTTTACACCATATTTTTTGCGCATAACATCCGCAGCAGCGCAGTGATCCATATGCCCATGAGTGAGATAAATCACCTCTAAGGTGCCACCCAACTCCTCAATCGCCGCTTCAATATTTTCAATGTCGCCACCTGGGTCGAAGATGGCCGCCTTGCCAGTTTCTTCACACACCATTACAGAACAATTCTGCTGGTACGCCGTCACCGGCACAATCGTGCATTTAATCGTCATAACTCGTCGCAATTCATTCGCTAAAACGTCAATGATAAGCAGTCAGGGACCAAGTTAACAGCGCCGCGAACAATTACTCGGACAAGGACCTAACAGCTGCACGGCGGAGAGAGGAATTAAATACTATGGAGAAGAAGGTATGCGCGGAAAGGATCTGCACAAATCAAAGATAGCCGCTTACCGATCAACGGCTATAAAACCAAGTTTCACTACTTATACACTACCTGGCCACGATACATTTGACGGGTTTGCTGGCGCTCGGCGGGGACCTGGGACTGTGCCGGAAGTTCTTTATCGCGGTAAATCTTGGTTCCCCGATAGGTGACCTCCGTCGCTTGCCGAGCGTTGATGTCCTTCGCGACAGGTTTAGTGGCCGTCTCCAATTGAAATGGAATGCCGGCAAGGGACATTATTTCCACCACCGTTTTACGCGTAAAAGGATCTCGGCTACGTTTGCCAATATCGCCCAAGCTAGGGAGAAGCTGCGGATCCGCAAGCCGAATTTTTGTCCCAAACTCCGCAAAAATGCGCGCCCGCAACTGCTGTAACAGCGTTACCATTTCCGGAGAATACACCATAGAACTCCTTCTTTTACGACGAAAACTGGATACGACTAGCGGTGCTGAGCGCGCAGGTCAACATACTTGTCTGTCATGAAGCAATAAGTGTTCCACCTGTATTTTGCCCACCGAAGCGAGTACCTGAGTAAAGTTACCGCGAATTTGCGCACCAAATAAGAGCCCAAAAAAATAGCCGCACCACAATAACGCAACAGAAGAGAATCAAATTAAAAGGCCAATTGCCATTAGCACCGATTTTGGTTAGAGTAGCCGCCCTCAAAACGCGGTGCACACCTCATTTTGAAAATCGGTAAACCGCTTGTAGCAGATTCCCGAAGCAATGACATAACGAGCACGCAGGTGTGCGACCTGACGCTCGCTAAACCATCTAAAAATGTACTGTAATCGATTTTGGTGAGGTGTCCGAGTGGCTGAAGGAGCACGCCTGGAAAGTGTGTAACGGGTCAAACTGTTCGAGGGTTCGAATCCCTCCCTCACCGCCATTAAATAAATAACCCGGCCTTGCGTCGGGTTTTTTATTTATGCTGTGTGGGTCGGTGAGAACCCTCGCCAGGGTTCGATAAATTGCGACCAGCAATTTAAACAAGCCGCGCTTCACAGCGGCGCAGCCCGAAGGGTCAAAACAGCCCATAGGCTGGCTTGATTTATCCCTCCCTCACCGCCATTAAATAAATAACCCGGCCTCGCGCCGGGTTTTTTATTTATGCTGTGTGGGTCGGTGAGAACCCTCGCCAGAGTTCGATAAATTGCGACGAGCAATTTAGACAAGCCACGCTTTTCTGTGGCGAAGCCCGCAGGGTCAAAGCAGCCCCTAGGCTGATTTGATTTATCCCTCCCTCACCGCCATTAAATAAATAACCCGGCCTTGCGCCGGGTTTTTTATTTACGCTGTGTGGGTCGGCGAAAACTCTCGCCAGGGTTCTATAAATTGCGAAAGCAATCTAGACAAGCTGCACTCACCGTCACTATCAGGTAGAAATTAAGCTGCGCTGGAAATGACCTCGCCCTGCTCGCTCAAGTCTTCACCGCCAAAGGCGCCTAAGACAGCGGGAATAAACTTGGCAAATTCCGCCGTCATAATCGCGAAATCAACATCAAACTGTTCCGCAGCGCTTTCTGTATTCACATCACCAATTTTGTCTTGAATTAAATCACCAAAATTTAACCGTTTGATGGTGAGTTGGTCATCGACAACGAATTCGATATCTCCGGTCCAGCGCAAGGCTAATTTATTGACAAACATACCGGCCTGAATATGGCTGCCTATTTCCGCAGCGCAAAGATTTTGATTTTTGCAGCGAATCACTGAACTTTCATCGGCTTTGTCTTTGAGTTCGCACTCCCCACCCAGTTCAAAACCGGCGGGCGCCGCACCCTGGATTAACCATTCAGTCATTTGGTGTTGGGCAACGTTTTTCGCTTTGACTGGTATCACCGGAAGGCTGCCCAAAGACTCTCGCAGGAAGTTCAGCAGCTCTTCCGCCTTGTTATGTGAAGCCGCGTTGACGATCAATAAACCTTGTTCCGGGGCGATATAGGCAAATACGCGATTTGAGCGAGTAAATGCGCGTGGAATCAAAGAGAACGTAATTTCGTCTTTCAACTCTGTACGCTCTTTACGGCCGGGTACCCGATCTTCCGCCAACTTAATTTCTTCGATCTTGTCAGCCAGCACCTCATTCACCACCGATGCCGGTAAAATTTTATCCTGCTTTTGGGCGCATATCATGATGCAGCCATTGCCGGGGTGGATATATTCACTGCCCTGATTACCCAAGGGCATTGTCCAACCGTAGCTAGATACATCCTGACTATTACAGGGTGTAAACGACTTTTCGGCGAGCTTTTCGTTGACCTCTTCGGGGGTCAGGGTGAAAGGTTTGGTAAAACGGTAGATAAGAAGATTTTTAAACCACATGTAAATGTCTGCCTGTACTGCTGTATATGAAGCTATCGAATTGATCGCGTATTGTATTACCTAAAGCGGCTCGATGTTTGAATAAATTCATCAAACTTCGGGTGACGAACCTTCACGCTTTGCAAAGTCTGCACTCATGTCCGCGCACTGCGCTTCATCGAAGTAGCGCTTGCAAACTTTCTCAAGTGCCACTCCGGGACTGCGTTCACAGCGCCAATCAGCCTCATTGAAACTTTTGCCGCCGCGAGCACAGCGCTGCATTGACTCATCCAATAAAAGCGCTTCGCTCTGCTCATACCATTTATCCAAGTCATCTAAAATTTGTGCTTTCATTGCCGTCGCTGAATCGCGCTTGGCCGTATTCCAGGTAGCCAAGCGCGCGATGCCCTGACGCTGCCAGCTCGCCCACAAATTAGCCAAGCCGGCTACCTGGCCATCTTTTGCTATAGGTTGGTTTTCTTCGATATCTTCCAATAGGGCCGACTTAAGCTTGGCGAGTTCGCGGGTCGATAAAATAGTATCGCCAAGCACATCATTAAACTGCGCGTTTATACGTTGCTTATACCACTCATAGCGGCTATCAAGCTTATCCCGAAAATCGTCGTCAGGTAGATCGAAGCTAGTGCTTTCTTGACCAAAGCTAAGGTATTCGGCCCCCTGCTCATCTGCCCGAATACCAATACCCACGGGCTTGCCCAGCTCGTAATTTCGGTAACTTTGCAATTGGCCATAGTGCATTACGGTCACTGGCCCGTGGTATAACCATTTTCCATCGTAAATGGCGTCAACATTTACCGATGCCTTTGTGATAATACCGTGATGGTATATTTGCAGACGGTGAAATAAGCCGCCGTTATCAAGGTCTTTGGCCGCAATCTCTATGACTGACGCGGGGTAATCCTCACTGAGCGCATAATATTTTGCGTTCTCACAATCGTAGGCGAAAGCCTGCAATAACTTCTGTGGCACCGTTAGGTTTGGCGCTCGCTCACAATTTCCTAGCAGCTCTAAGTTCGAAAAACTTCCCGGCTCATAATAGAAATACTGAATGGGGTTCCGCACAATTTGGTAATTAAAATATTGCCGCTCAACCGTGTAAAACGTGTCATCTGTGCGCTGTGCGCTGACTTTTATGACACCTCTCGGCAAACCGTCACGAAAGCTGACATCTAATCGGAAGGGGCCAGTCAGATTGCGATGCACTACAGGAAATGTTTCGGGCCGCCCCTCGGGGCTGATATCTCGCCGGTACTGTAGATATTGATTTTTGCCATCCATCGCCATTAGCGGCGGCGCGCGAAAAGGATGTAATTCCGGGTAGTGCGCTAACCAGTGGCTTCGCTTTCCCTCCGCAAGCACTCGCTGCTGTGAGTCAACAATAGTAAAAGCGCCAAGAAAGGACAGGCTGCGCACCGAGGCGTTTAATTTGAAATCACCGTTAAGTCTAATCTCAAGACGCTCATTATTGCCGTCTGTATAAGACTGGCGTAACTCACCGCGCTGCGGATAGCCCTTGCTATCAAATTTCCCTTCAAATTGGCTGTTAACTGTATCTTCATACGCAACACTACCCTCGAGAAATACATCGCGTTTGTAAATTCCACTGAATATCGGCGCCACTTGGTCGTCAAGAGCAAAGCGCTTATTTTCTACGTGACCTGCGCATCCACTTAACAGCAACACACATAGACACCACCATGCTGTATAGTTGTGTCGACTCGCCATACCCTGCTATCTCCTTATAGTCTTGTTATTTTTGCGCGATCAATCATACCCTAGTCACGCGGATTTGAATTGAACTAATTCCCAACTTTGACTTAAATGCATTAGGCATGACATCTTGCAATGCATTGATATTAAAACCATAACGAGTCCAATAAATGACACATGCTTTAGTCAGTATTTTAGTCGCTGGTATTTTTTGCCAATGGTTGGCATGGCGCTTTCGCCTACCCGCAATCGTGTTACTCGCAGGCTGCGGACTGCTACTCGGTCCTATTACCGGCTGGATTCAGCCAGCCGAAGACTTCGGCGATGGCCTCACGGCAGTTACTTCCCTGTTTGTTGCGATCATACTGTTTGAGGGTGGGCTTAACCTACAGTTCCATGAACTGCGGGAAACCGCACAAGTCACCCGCCGACTCACATCCATCGGCGTATTACTGGCATGGGGGATTGGCACTGCCGCCGCTCATTTCATTGGCAGCTTGGGCTGGGGAGTTTCTGCGTTAATCGGCGCTATTCTGGTTGTCACCGGCCCCACGGTAATAATGCCGCTGCTCAAACATGCCAAACTAAACCGGCGCACTGCATCCTATTTAAAATGGGAAGGTATTATCAACGACCCTATCGGCGTCTTACTTGCCGTGCTGGTCTATCAATATCTACTCTATTCTGGCGAAGGTCCCGCCATTCAGTCTATCTTTGCCAGCTTAGGCTTGGCGCTCGCCACATCGGCGATATTAGGCGGCGGTATCGCCTATGGTTTGGGCTACTGCTTTCGCAAAGGCTGGATTCCTGAATACCTGAAAGCCCCATCCATTATCGCCTGCGTGCTCGCCGTCTATGCCCTGTCGGACCTTGTGCAACATGAATCGGGATTGTTAGCGACCACCCTCATGGGAATTGTTATGGGGAATATGGGGCTGCGTAGCTTAGATGAAATGCGCCGTTTTAAAGAATACATCACCCTCATATTAGTCTCCTTCCTGTTTGTTGTGCTCACTGCATCGCTCACCAAAGCCTCTATACAGTCTATCCACTGGGAGCTAGTGGCAATGGTGCTGAGCTTTGTCTTTATAGTGAGACCACTGGCGGTATTTTTAGCGACCATCCGCACCGACTGCAGCTGGCAGGATCGAGTGCTGATCGCATGGATCGCACCGCGCGGGGTAGTTGCGGCCGCCTCGGCTGGCGCCTTTGCACCGGCATTGATAGACGCCGGCTTCGAAGACGCCCAATACCTCGTACCGGCAGTATTTATGCTGATATTCGCCACCATTCTCGCCCATGGCTTTTCACTTGGGCCGTTGACTAAACTACTGAAGCTGGGATCGCCAAGTAAGGGGCGAATCTTAATCGTCGGCGCCTCACCGTGGACCATTGAACTTGCAAGTGCCCTGAAAAAAATCAATCAGGAAGTCGTTATTGCCGATACTGAATGGGGGCGCCTACAAACAGCGCGTCAGCAGGGTGTAGAAACCTGGTTTGGGGAGGTTTTGTCTGATATGGCCGACGAAGCAATGGTGCTAGACAATATCTATACCGTGTTAGCGGCTACCGGAAACAATCACTACAACTCGATGGTCTGCAATCACTTTGCTCCCCACATTGGCCGCCACCGTGTATTTCAGCCTTACGATAGCGGTTACGAGCGCAATAAAAGAGTGGTATCAGAGACCCGCCGAGGCATTACTGCGTTTTCAGGGAATACCACCTTTGCCGAGTTGTGGACCCGAATGATACGGGGCTGGACTATCCGCAAAACCGTTATAACCGAGACCTATAGCGAGAAAGATTTTCTCGCAAAGCTGCCTGAAGACGCCGTCCGTCTTGCCATCATCCCTGAAAACGGCAAACTGGAATGGCATAATCAAAAGACTCGCAAGCTACAATCTGGGGATACCGTTATCAGCTTCGTGCCACCGGAAGTGCGCGAATCTGAGGTTGAATTGGAGCCAACGCCCAGCTTACCGGGATAATAATTAGACGAGGCAAACGACATGACACCACTTCGCACTCCAGACAATTGTTTCGACAACCTGCAGGATTACCCCTACTCGCCTCACTACTTACAGCTGGACGATACCGAAGGGGGTGAGCTTCGAATGCATTATATCGACGAGGGGCCAAAGACGGCCCCCGTGATATTGTTAATGCACGGCGAACCCACTTGGAGCTATCTTTACCGGCATATGATTTCATCGCTGGCCGCTGCCGGCTTTCGCGTCATTGCGCCAGACTTAATTGGATTTGGTCGCTCCGACAAACCCAGCGAGCGTCGCGATTACACGTATCAACGCCATGTAGATTGGGTGCGATCACTATTAGAACAACTCGATTTACAAAACATCAGTCTTTTTTGTCAGGACTGGGGCGGACTTATTGGCTTGCGGCTACTTGCCGAAGAACACGATCGCTTTAGCCGCGCCATCGCTGCCAACACCATGCTACCCACAGGAGATCATCACCCCGGTGAGGCTTTCATTGAGTGGCAAAAATTGTCTCAAAATATTCCGGTGTTTACGGTGGGGAAAATTATTGCCGGCGCCTGCGCTAAGCCTGTCTCTGCCGAAACCATAAAAGCCTACGACGCTCCCTTCCCTGATGAAAGTTTCAAGGCTGGCGCACGGCAGTTTCCAATGCTTGTCCCGGTCACCCCAAACGACCCCGCCGCTGAGGCAAATCGCGCCGCGTGGCAGGTGCTTAGTAAAATGGAGAAACCTTTCTTAACCGCCTTTAGCGACAAGGACCCAATTACCGCAGCAGGCGAGCCGATTTTTCGCAAGATGATTCCCGGTACACAGGGACAAGACCACACCACTATCATTAATGGCGGGCATTTTTTACAGGAAGATCAAAGTGCGAGATTAGTCGAGGTCATATTAAAATTTATTGCGGATACCACTCAGCTTTAATACGAATTAAGCTTGTGCGGAAATGCTGCCGCACAAGCTTAATACTTACAATGCCATAAAGTCAGGCACATTAAATACCCAACTCTTTTCTTCTTTGCGACTGCTTATACGCCACCCGTCGGATGTGCGGCGATAGGTATCTACATACCAAAGCCCCAGCATAAAGACCTGCTTTTCAGCCCCCAACGGCATCTCCATGGGGTTGAAACACATCACTCGACCGCTGGCCGTGTCTCCCTCAACGGAAATTTGCACATTGGCATTCAAGTGTTGCGACGCACTAAACGCAGGCAAGGCTTCTTTTAAAAACGCCAACGTCGACGGCCTATCGCCAACCGAACCACCAAAGGCGCTGTAGTCGATATGCGCATCGGCAGTGAAAATATCATTTAATTCATCCACCGCTTTGCGATCAATAATGTCCGCATACTGATACAACATATCTTGAATTTCAAAGCGATCAGACATTTCCTGCAGGCTTAAGGCCATTGTACTTCTCCATTATTATTTTATTTAGTATGAGACCTTTGCACGATTGTTATGTTGCCCTCTGCGGGCGTCCCTCAAAGGCGCCTACTGTTGGCAAAATCGTACCCAAAGCACTCGCTCCGCTCGCGTACCCACAGGGCATAAAGGGAAGGCGCTACTCAATCGGTCATTTATAGCTATAAACACGACGGTCGGCCCCGCCCTATTCTGTGTGTTTTTTCCTTGCCAGAAAACAAAATTCCGGCTCGTGCAAAGGTCTCAGTATCCCGGTATTGCGCGCCGTCGTTTAAACGGCCGACGCGCAAAAAGACTTAAGGCACCTCTGATTAATCTAATTTAAACACTTTGCGTGCATTTTCCCGCAAAAACTTAGGCCACACCTCTTCTTTAAAAGGCACATTTGGCATGTCTTTAAAAATACGATCTAGCGACAAGCCCATCGGGAAGTAACCGGCGTACATGACTTTATCGGCACCGCGGCTGTTAGCAAAATTAATAATTTCTTCTGGGTAGTGCTTAGGTGCAAAGGCACTGGTCATATAATACAAGTTGGGGTACTTGAGCATTAACTTCCACGCCAACTTTTCCCAAGGCTCGGCGCCATGGCGCATAACAACTTTTAGCTCGGGGAAGAACCAGCAAACCTCGTCAAGCAACTCGACCTTTTGCGGCGCCATTGGCAAACGCGGACCAGGAACACCAACGCAGGGGCAAAACGGAATGTCCAACTCAACACATTTCGCGTAAATGGGATACCATTTCTTATCGTTATACGGAACCTGTGGACACAGACCAGAGGCAAAACCCGTAATTGCTTTTATGCCGTAATCCTTGTGCAGACGCACCATCTTACGAACTTCTTCCATACCATTATTAGGATTGACTTCTAAGCTAGCAAAAAAGCGATCTGGATGACGTGCAAGTGCCTCTTTGGCAATCTCGTTGTGGTCGTCAATGCCCAGCATAGCGCGTTCGATATTGTGCTTATCCATTTGTTCAATGGTGTAAGCGATATAATCTTCTTTTTTACCGCTGTCAGGAATATCTTTGAACATATACTGCGCCGGCATTTTGAACATATTGCGGCTTTCTTCGTCCATCAGCAGCGGCTTCATAAATTCATACCACTGGCTATTGTCTTCGCCCGGCACGCTAAGCATCAAATCAATAACCTTAATATCATTTGGCATTGCCATGCAGTCGGCTCCTCAGGTGTATTGTAAGTGTCGATGCGAGATTGCATCAGCTAGCGGACATTTTTGACGATGGAGGTGGTAATCACAATAACAATTGGCGTCATCCCTATAAGCAAAATCGGTCAGTTGAAATGTGTGAATTTGCTTATTTCAAGGCCGCGCACAAGCGCTCAGCCATATCAGCTAGGTCGCTCTGTGCGGCCGGTTTTCTGCCGTGAATTTGCATTGCTTTGCCGTGAAAGCAGGGAATGAGATGAGTGTGGTAGTGAAATACAGTTTGCCCAGCAGCTCGACCGTTTAGCTGATGAACGCCTAAGCCATCCGCACCGCTCACCCGCTTTACCACCGGCGCTAGCCGCCGCGACTGAATCGCCAATGCAGTAACTTCTTTTTCGTTGAGGGTGAATATATTGTCATGATGTTTAATGGGAATAACGAGGGTGTGCCCCGCGGAAACCGGCGCAATATCCAAAAAGCACATCACCTCGTCATCGCGATAAATAATATGCCCAGGCGCTTTACCAGTAATAATTTTACAAAAGATGCAGTTTTCCGCTGCCGTCTCGTCGCCAAATAAACCGCCCTGCACGCTTACACCTCCATCGGCCCTGCATCTAACTCGTGGACACCTCGGTAAGGACTGTGTTCTGCATCTATAGTTTGATACTGGTATACACCGCTTTCATCTAACTTTCGCGTCATTCGGCCCTCTGCACATAAATAATGCAAATGCGCTATCGCTTCGCCAAGCGCCAAACCCAACTGCGACATTTCTATTTTTCGAGCGAATAACACGCTAAATAAATCGATTGCTATTTTAGGCTCAACACAGGCCTTTTCAATAGCCGACAAGTGCCCCTCATGATGATCGATAAGGTAATCCAGCCGCGCGTGAACACCATAAAATGGCGCATTGTGTGCTGGCATAACCAATGTATCGGCGTCAAGGTCACGTCGAAACCGACGCAAGGCGTCAAACCAGTCCTGCAGTGGATTCGCTTCTGGCTCAGACGCCATCACACTGACATTCGAAGTAATGCGGGGAATAATCTGGTCACCAGACAACATCAGTTTGTCCGCTGCGCAGTATAGCGACACGTGCTCTGGCGAGTGACCGGCGCCGGTCATTATCTGCCAATCCCGGCCTCCTATTTGTAAAACCTGACCATCTTGCAAACAATTAAATGCGGTAGGTAAAGGTTCTACTACAGAACCAAAACCGCGCATTTTTGCGCCATCGCTTTCTAAATAATCATTTCCTACACCGGCACGACGGTAATATTGCTCCGCGGTCCAGCTCATGTCGCCGGGTGGCAGCGTAGTAAATGCCCGAGCGCAGTAAAATTCGCGGAAGCTCATATACAAAGGTACACGAAGGCTCCCACACAACCACCCAGCCTGGCCAACGTGATCTGGGTGCATGTGAGTACAAATAACGCCCAACACGGGTTTAGACGCCATCTGATTTGCCAGCAGTAACTCCCAGCGCTCGCGTGTATCACCGAGGTTTATCCCGGTATCGACAATCCACCAGCCCTTATCGTCTTCCAATACATAAAGATTTATATGGTCCAAGGCCATTGGCAGTGACATTTGCAGCCAATAAACACCGCGAGCCACCTCGAGCCACTCTCCTTTCTGTGGTAGATCGGCAAAAGGATAACGTATCTCAGAATCAGTGCTGCTACTCATAAAAGACCAACTTATTTATTACAGATACAACGATAACTTATGCCCATATGGGTACAAGTCACTCGATCGACACATACTCAGCTTGAGGGCACGCTCAAGCTTGATGTTAACTTAACTTTAATGGCAGTTGCCGCAAACGCTGTCCGCTTGCAGCAAATACCGCATTTGCCAATGCCGGCGCTAACGGCGGCACACCTGGCTCGCCGACGCCCGTCGGTGATTCAGCACTGGGCATAATATGGACTTCAATTTCCGGTGTTTCATTCATCCGCAGCATTTCGTAATTGTGGAAGTTACTTTGCTGAACCGCACCATCCACAACGGTGATATCCCCCTTCAGTGCTGCGGTAAGCGCAAAGACAATTCCACCCTCCATCTGCGCCGACACAATATCAGGATTAACCGCGATACCACACTCGACCACACAGACGACCTTGTGGACCTTGATTTTCTTCGCTTCTATCGATACCGATACAACTTGCGCCACCATGGTATGGAATGACTCATGCACCGCAATGCCCTGGAACTGCCCCGCTTCAGGCTTACCCCAGTCTGCCCTTGCTGCCGCTTCCTCTATGACTTTTCTGCGCCGGGAATCTGCGGGTAAATGGTTTAAGCGGAACTGCAATGGGTCTTGCCCAGTTCTCGCAGCGAGCTCATCGATAAAGCTCTCCATGAAAAAAGCATTTTGCGAATGACCCACTGAACGCCAATAGCCGATGGGGATGCTCGTCTCTTGCATAATATAATCAGTCCGCATATACGGAAACTGATAGTCGTTTTCTACCAAACCTTCTGTCGCTGCCGGATCGGAACTGGCTGCCAAGCCCGCTAATTTATTGTGGAGACCATCTGGAACCCACTGCGGCATAAGCGTATTACTAACTGCCCCTACAAACTGCCCCATGATACTGGGGGCGGCAACCTTAGCTTGAAGACTGGTCACCACATTATTATCGATGGTCGCCGACATTTTGACTGAGGAATTTGGCCGATAAAAATCACCGCGCATATCGTCTTCACGGCTCCAAACGACCTTAATGGGGAAGCCACTAAGTTGCGCCACCCGAGCGGCTTCGACCAAGTAATCGGATAAAATCCGCCGTCCAAAACCGCCACCCAGCATCTGGTTGTGAATGCGAATTTGCTCACGGCGGTATCCAGTTGCATCTGCAATCGCTGACAAGGCGATGTCGGGCGATTGATTTCCTGTCCAAATTTCGATGGATTCGGGGCTCACCACCGCTAAGGCATTCATGGGCTCCATTGTCGCGTGCGCAAGATACGGCACGTCATAGATTGCAGTGACTTCGTCACCACTGGCCGCACTTTGCTCGCCCTTCTCTTCAACATTTTTTCCTGATTCAGTTTCTAATAAGGTATGTCGCTCGTCACGCAAAGCATCGCTGCTTACCCCACTTAACGGGCCTTTTTCCCACTCAATCGTGACAGCAGAGGCGGCCTGCCGAGCCTGCCAATAGGTGTCAGCAACAACAGCCACTGCACCATCTACATCTAGCACAGTCCTAACGCCTGATTTCGCCAAGGCGGCAATTGCATCGAAACTTTTAGCCCTGCCACCAAAATCAGGTGATCTTATCAAAACAGCCGTTAAGGCTTCAGGATACTGAACGTCTATGCCAAATTGCGAGCTACCGGTTACCTTAGCTCTGGCATCTAAACGCTGATTGTAATAACCGATATATTTGAAATCCTGGGGCGCTGTTAAGGTCACCGCTTCTGGTGATGGAACCGTGCGAGCGGTATCAACTATGTCCGCGAATAGGATGTCACCGCTTGCATGAACGACCTTGCCATCTACGACACTGAGAGACGACTCCGGTAAATTCAGTTGCTGTGCTGCCGCTGATTTCAATATCGCGGCGAGCGTAGCAGCAGCTTCTCGAATTGAGACAAAACTCAATCGAACTGAGGAGCTTCCGCCGGTTATCATCACGTAGAATTCAGGGTCGCGAAAGTCTGGGTGGAACTCTGCGTGCTGCACAATTATTTGCGCAGGATCCATATTGAGTTCTTCGGCGGCCAAGGTCGTCAATCCAGTAAATACACCCTGACCCATTTCGGATTTATGAAGCTGCAGAATAACATCCCCTTGAGCCGTCACCTGTAGAAAGGCATTGGGCTGCAAGGCAGTTGAGCTCATATTTGGAAACGGTGGCGACTTGGAGCAGCCAGTTAAGTTGAAACCAATCGCTATTCCGCCACCCAATAACGCGGTGCTTTTAATAAAATTTCGCCGAGACAAGCTCATGATGCTGCCTCCGACTCTTTATCCACTGGCTGGTAATATTGCACGCTCAACTCTGCGGCACGATGAATCGCTTTGCGAACACGGGGATAAGTGCCACACCGGCAAATATTGCCTGACATTGCGGCATCTATGTCGGCGTCACTGGGGGTTTGATTCGTCTCGAGTAGCGCGACCGCAGACATGATTTGACCAGACTGACAGTAACCGCATTGCGGTACACTCATTTCCAGCCACGCCTGTTGCACTGGATGTAAAACATCGTCAGCTGACGCCAGCCCCTCTATCGTCGTAATATTTCGGCCATCTACAAATTCGACTGGATAGCTACAGCTACGGATCGGACTGCCATCTAAGTGCACAGTACATGCACCGCACAAGCCCATTCCGCAACCGAATTTAGTACCGGTCATCGCCAGTTGCTCGCGCAAAACCCATAATAAAGGGGTGCCAGAATCAACGGTCAGTGTTTGCGCCTGACCATTCAATGTAAAACTCAACTCAGCCATGTTTACTCCGATAACACTTGCAATGGGCACACTATACCGACACCGAAAACCAATGTCCTGTCAGGTATTACTGTGGGGAGGTAATTATGACGAAGGAGCGACACTATGCTGATTAAATCTTGTCCATAAAGTCGATAGACAACAATACCAAAAAAGCCCTACTTTCTTTTGAAAATAGGGCTATCTAGGGTCTGTTGTCGTTTCATCACCGCCTCTGTTGCGCCTGAAAGCGCGCCAATTTAGCGGAACCCCGCCGGGACGCGACGAGTGTGGTTTGGTGGTTCCAAGTGAGCGAGGAGCAACGACAAGTGGCACGCTTTCAGGCGCAACCCAAAGGGCTGGGGCCATTTTTCCGTCTAGCGGCGTTATCAGTCGCTTATTTGGAACAACCAAACCGCGTTCCTTCTGCCTTGCCAGACGGAAAAATGTCCTCCAGCGGTGGTGGTGATGAAACGGCAACAGACCCTAGTAAATAAGCGGAATTTAAATCGTGGTACGCAAGACGCTTTTGCTAGAAGCGGAGAACCATATCAACTGAAAAAGTGTCTGCTGCCGTCTTTATCGACTCGTCGTCATCTAAAATGTAGTGGTCGTACGCTAACGTCAGACTGGCATTCTGCGCAATATCCATGCGGACGCCAATACCTGCATAGGGGTCCGTCCCTTCTACGGTGAACCGACCACTGCGACTGCTGTCCTCCAGCGTGCCATCTATCTCCCAACTATATACACCAAAGCGCGCAAACAGGCCGAATGGCTCGTTATAGGGTGTATGAACATTGACCCCTAGAAAAACACCGTCAGCATCGGCATCCATATCAACCCGACCCGCACTAAAACCATTGGTCAACACCTGAGAGCCATCCGATATCGCACTCCCGCTAAGGGAACCTAGCGACGCATAACCAAACTCCAAACCGAGTTCCGGGCTGAAATCAAAACCAAAACCAATACGGCCGCCGCTCGATTCGGTGTCCAGCGTAATGTTCGACAAGGAGCCATCACCGAAGCTGTAGCGAAAATCAGAGCGATCAAAATCGAAGGAAGAGACACCAAGCCCACCGAAAACATACATCGCGGGGCCGCTCCGGTAGTGCTGGCCGCTGCGAAGATGATCCGCTTCGGCAAACATTGGAAATAGCGAAACAGCTGCAAGACTTAACAAAGGTAGCGTTTTCATTTTTTTACTCCGCACTGAGAATGCCTGCATTATGAATAACGCTATCTGAATCGAGCCTGAACGCCACAAACACCGTTGCATAAGATAAATATGCGCGACTTTGACGCAGGCGCTCAAGCACTGCGTAAACATGGTGCAACGAGCGTTTATATAGCTAATTGAAACGCAAGTCGTTTAAAGCCGAATTAACAATAAAACGGTTTAGTACGCGGCGATTCCGACATGCGCGAATACTTCCACGCCGCGATCCGACTAAATACAGTGCTTATCAACGCCGCAAATACTTGGCCTGCTTGATGCATTGAAAGAATTACAAAGGCATTTTTTAAACACTGCAACAAATACCGCCTCAGCACTGTCACATTAGGGTCAAAGAGTTTCGCTAGGATACAAAACAACGCGTTCTGGAAATACAACCGGTTGCGACCGAAGCAGCTAACGGGGTCAAATTAAATGGATACAAGTAACGAGGGTTCACAAACCCTACTCCACCTCAAAGGCAAGCATGTCCTTATTACCGGCACTACCGGTTTTGTCGGCAAAGTCATGCTAGAAAAAATCATGCGCTCCGTACCCGACATTGGCGGTGTTTACCTACTGATTAGAGGCACCAAAAAATACGCGAATGCTGGCAGCCGCTTCGCCAATGAGATTGCCTCATCATCTGTATTTGAATTTTTGAAACTAAACGCACCAGACTATTTTAACGATTTTTGTCACGACAAAATCCACTGCATTTCTGGAGAGATAACAGAATACCAGTTTGGTTTGCCGCGGATTGAATTTCGCGACTTAGCAGCCAAAATTGATGCTGTTGTGAACTGCGCTGCAAGCGTGAACTTTCGCGAAGAGCTAGATCGCGCCCTTAAAATAAACACCTACAGTTTGCGCAATATTGTCGAATTATCGGACCTTGCAGGTAATATCCCCGTCATCCAAGTCTCAACCTGCTACGTCAACGGTTTCAATAAAGGGCATATTCACGAGTCCCTCTCAAAACCCGCTCGTGTAGACATTCCTCGCCATAAAGAAGGCTATTTTGAAGTCGGCAATTTAATCGAAGAGCTCGAACTGAAAATCAATCAAACACAGGAAAAATATGAAGGTAAGGAGTTAAAAAGACAACTAGTAGATTTAGGAATCCGTGAAGCACACGCCTGTGGTTGGAACGATACCTATACATTTACTAAGTGGCTGGGTGAACAATTGCTGCTCAAATCACTTAGAGGGTATTCCTTAACGCTGCTAAGACCGTCTATTGTAGAAAGCACGTTGCGTGAACCTTCACCCGGCTGGATAGAAGGTGTAAAAGTAGCCGATGCCATTTTACTCGCCTACGCCAAAGAAAAAGTGACCTTCTTTCCAGGCAAACGCAGCGGTGTTATTGACGTGATTCCCGCCGACTTAGTCTCAAACAGTATCCTTCTTTCTTTGGCAGAACAATTTAAGAGCCCAGGCAAACACCATATCTATCAATGCTGCAGTGGTTCAGCAAACCCACTAACTCTGGGGAATTTTATAGACCAACTCATGGCCGAAGCGAAGGAGAATCACGGTAGCTACGACAAATTATTTTCGAGGCAACCCCGCAAGCCTTTCATTGCCGTCAATAAACGCGTGTTTAATGCCATTGCATTTTGCTTGGGCGCAGCCATCTCGGTGGTAAGCCAAACACTAATCCGTTTAGGGTTTAGGCGCGGCCTCAAAGCCCATCGCAACTTAGAAGCGGCAATGACACTATCAACCCTTTTCTCGTTTTATACCGAACCAGAATATGTTTTCCATAACGACAAACTAATGGATCTAGCAAAACGCATGGGCAAAGCAGATCAAGACCTTTTCCCGGTAGATTCAAAAGCAATCGAATGGGAAAATTACTTGCGAAAAATTCATATGGCGGGTTTAAATTGCTACGCCTTAAAGGGACGTAAACAAGCACTCAATAAAGTCAGCAATACAAGCCTTGTCAGTAGCAGCGAAAAACAGGCTGCTTGATATCTCGCAAGGTGGTGTGGATGCTAAGTTTAGCTCCACACCACCAAACAACCACCGTTAGTGACGTTTTTGTAAGTTAGAAGCCGTAGCTTAGTGGAGCTTCAGTCGTGGTCTTAGCAGTCGGTTAAACCGCCCCGCCATCAATAACATCAATGTCCGCAGCCAACCGTAGATCGCAGCTTGATGCAGTCGATACAAACTGACGTACATCATGCGCGCCATCCAGCCTTCAATAAAGAAGCTGCCACCGCGCACACTACCCATCAGATTTCCTAGGGCAGAATACTCCGACAGTGACACCAGTGAACCGTGATCGCGATATCTAAAAGGCTTCAGCGGTTCACCTTTTACAATGCGTAGTAAATTGGCTGCGGTGTGATTAGCCATTTGCTGAGCAGATTGTGCGCGTGGTGGCACATTTTTACCTTCAACAAGCTCACAAGCACAGCAATCGCCTATCGCAAATATTGCTGGGTCTGCCGTTTGTAAATTAGGATCAACCACTAACTGATTGATACGATTGACCTCAAGGCCCCACTGTTTCAGTACATCCGGCGCCTTAATCCCCGCGGCCCAAACTAGCAAGGCTGCATCAATTCGCTCATCGTCTCCAGTGATAAAACCGTTTTCATCCGCTTGTTTGACCATCGTAGAGGTATGTACCTTAACCCCCATATTTTCAAGCTCAGCCTGTGCAGCACTAGCAATTTGTTCACTCAGTGCAGGCAACAGACGAGGCCCCGCCTCAATAACATGGACTTGCAAACGACTGCGATCCAACTCTTTATGTCCATAGAGTTTCAGCAAAGCAACGGCGTGATGAATCTCAGCAGCGAGCTCCACGCCTGTTGCGCCGCCACCAACAATCGCTACCGATACCGTGTCACGATAAAAGTCGGCGCTTAAGCAGTGATTTAAAAAACGCTCATGAAAGCGGTCTGCTTGCTCGCGGGTATCTAGGAACAAGCATTGCTCCCTAACGCCCAGCGTATTGAAATCGTTACCTAAACTACCCACGGTGATCACCAGATAGTCATAGGGAATTCTGCGCTCGGGCAGAATTTCTTTACCACTTGGACCAGTGGCAGGCTCTAGAATAATTTCTTTGTTCTCACGATCAAGGCCGCTCATGCGTCCCTTAGAAAAGCTATAATGATTTTGATGAGCGTGGGCGCGGTAGTCCACCGCATCTAGGTCTGAATCTATAGCTCCTGTGGCAACTTCGTGAAAACGGGGCTTCCAGATATGACTAGCACTGGCATCTACTAGCGTTATATTGGCTTTACCGCGCTTCCCTAAACGGCGGCCCAACTTTGTCACCAACGGCAATCCACCTGCACCACCGCCTACAACCACGATATTCATACTCGTACCTCTACAACTATTAATTCATATTCCTTTACTCGTCGATACTTGATTGACTGTCACCATCACTTACCACCACTAAAGTGCCGGCAATTTTATCGTGCCATCCCTGCTTTTTGGGATCTAAGGCCACCCAAAGAATACCGAGGAACAAGGGAATCATAGACACGTAATAGCCAATATATCGCAGTACAAATTGCGTGGTCGTCGGCTTAGCTCCAGTGCGCGCATCTATTATGCGTAAACCGGTCATCATTTTTCCGGGAGTTGCCGATTTGTAAACCCAAAACAAAATCACAGCTAGCGGCGGCAACAGGTAATTTAACAACACATCCAAACCGGTGCCCATGCCTGATCCATTGACCCAATAAGCGCGACCGTAAATTGCCGTTATCAAAGGTCCCAGTACCAGCAAAATTAATAATGTATCGATGATCGACGCGCCTACGCGCACCCAGAAACCGGCATAATTCGGTTTGCTCATAAACAACATATCTCTGTTTGATATATGGGTTTGTAAAATGGAATTAGACTTAACATATAAGCCTTAAGCGAGACCTGGGTAAGCAGATCGGCTTGCCGCAATGCTGCAGTAAATAAGTCAAATAGGAATGCTAGAATTGATACCAAGGGTAACGCTACTCAAATTCTAGCGCCAGCACTTCCTTGCATTAAAAGCAAAAATAATCCCACGTCGGTACTGACTATAAAATCAATACTCGCACTCACACTTCTGGCCAGATCCAATCAAACTCCATTTGCTTTGCTGTACGAACGGCTAATTCACTGCCCTGCAAGCGCCCGACAATATACAAGCTCATATCAATACCGGCAGATATACCGCCAGAGCTAATGATGTTGCCACTATCTACCCACCGAGTTTCTTCGCAAACGTGTAGATTCGGGAAGCGTTCACGCAGGCTGACCACATCTTCCCAGTGGGTTGTTACCTTGTGATCTGTTACCACATCCGCGGCCGCCAACAAAAAAACACCTGTACACACCGAAGCGACCAAAGACGCCTGCCGAGCCTGAGTTTTGATCCAAGCAAGGACCGCCGGCTTATTCATTTCCAGATCATGTACACCGCCCACCACAATAAGAAGGTCAATAGTCGGATGATTAGCGAAATGATAATTAGGGCTGACCGAAAAACCCGCTCTGGCTAACACCGGCCCCGGCTTTTCTGAAATTAAAAAAACTTCAAATGGTGGCGACTCACCGCATAACCGCGAAGCTGTCGAAAACACCTCAAACGGCCCGGCAAAATCGAGAACCTCGGCATTCTCGTAGCAGTATATTCCTACGTTCATCAAGCAACTCCCACTGAACTATAAGAGTTATACATAATAACGCGCATGAATTTGCTGACAGTAGCTCGTCAAATTCTCGTAGCGTTTGGCAATAGTATTAAACTCATTATCAATGGTAGCCAGCACAAACTCAGCCAGAAAAGCAAACGCACAGGCATCTAGAAAACTCGGTTTGTCATTCATAAAATAAGGCTTGGTCCCTAACAAAATCGACAAGCTATCCATGGTGTAAACAAATATCTGTTTGACTTCATCTTTAGAGTGCCGCCCCATCCCCTGCTTATAAATCGTCGAACGGACGTTCTTACGAACCCACCAGGCCGCGCCGTGATTTAGAGGAAAAGGTAAAGAGCCAAAAAATGCTGCCTTAGTTTGCGGCCATGTATCTTCACAGACCCATCGGGAATAGAGCAAACACCAATACAGATTTTCATCCAGCGACTTGGCTATGAGATACGCTTGCGCTCGCTGCTCAGGGCTTAAAGCCGAACTCATGGTCACGTCCGCTTTAGCATTTAAATAATCTAAAATGAAGGCTGAATCAGCGATGGTTTTATCGCCATCCACGATATAGGGTAACTTGCCTTTAGGCGCATTTTGCAAATTAGAAATAGCTGACTTACGTTCAAATTCTAATCCAGCCATGCGCAGATACACATCCACTTTTAAAACAAAGGGGCTGGCGTCTACCAATCCAAAAGCTTCATTAAACCCATACAAGGTAATCATCGTGGCCTCCGTGGCAAATCACCCAATCTACGTTCAAATAGTTCTGTTATGGCCCATTCAACATTATGCGTGTCGCCAATTGAATTTCACGTAAAAACCCCGTCAATGCAGCGATCAAAAAGCACATCGCAAACACAAATAAAGACGCTACTACCAAGCTGCTATTCCAGCCGATGACCGCGCTGATAAACAATAGTGCTATGACCATACATACCAGCAAGGCGCTAGCCGTACTGAAACCAATCGCTCTGTGCACTACCCGCGCTCGACGGGTCAACATTCCCAGCTCATCTCGAATTGTCGCGCCGCGCGCGTCGCTGACAGATTCTAGACGATGATGAAGATTGCGACTGCGGTCAATAATCCTCGCGAGTCGGTTTGTGAGAACATTTAAAATACCACCAATACCCGCAAGCAAAAACACCGGCGCTACCGCTTGCTGGATTGCATGAGTAATGGTGACAACTTCGATATCAACTGCCATGTACGTCCTTAACGCGTTAAACGCGACAACAACTACAACTTATATATGAATAAAAACTTGCTCGCCTTCACACTCTACTTTAAAGGTTTTCAATGCCTGTGGCGATTTACCTAGAGCAATCAATTTGTGCGTCCAGCCAGGCATGGGCATACCGATAAAGGCGTTAGTCCAATCGACATTTTCACCCGTCAGCAAATTAAAACTGGAACCATGGAAGGGACAAACCACCGCACCATCGCAGACTTTGCCCTTAGCTAAGGGCAAACCTAAATGCGGACAGCGATTTTCTACTGCGCAAAGCTGGCCATCTATCTTGCTCAGCAATACTTTTTGACCATTCACCGTTTTACTCAATAATGTATCACTTTGAATATCGTCTAGATTTGCTACGAATATTTTTTCCATGTATCCCCCTAGTTAGACAAACCGATTACCGTCAACGGTATTAATTACTCTGGGATGACAACAAGGGCAGCGAGGTTTTGTTCACCGGCGACTTCATCACAAAGCTTGAGTGTACGCCGGTCACACCATCTATTCGAGTGATCTTATTTAGCAGCAGTGCCTGAAACCCATCCATGTCGGCAACGATTACCTTTAGGAGATAATCCGCTGATTGCCCGGTAATCAAATGGCATTCTAATACCTCCGGATACGCGCCGACATGACGTTCAAAGTTTTCAAAGCGCTCGGGCGTATGCCTGTCCATACTAATCTGTATAAACGCCATCAAATTAAGCCCAAGGGCACGCGCATTGAGTACGGCACGATATGCACCGATAAGCCCCGCCTCTTCCAAACGTCGCACACGCCGCAGGCACGGCGACGGCGACAAACCGATGCTATCAGCCAAATCCTGGTTACTAAGGCGACCGTCTTCCTGCAAGGCTTCTAAAATGCGCCTATCATAGGCATCTATATTCATTAAATTTCAACCTGACTCACATTAAAGGCATTATATTCTACTAATTTAACTTTATACGCAATTAGTCGTTATAAATTCTTTAATTCAAGCACAACTTCGCAATCCCCTGCCAATGCCAATTCCCTATACTGGGAACCGTGGAGTTACCGCTCTGCACAACACGTCCCGCTGACCGCCATACCCGGCTCTCAGCGAGCACGAAAGCAACAGCTTTTACAAAAAGCAGAGCAACAACGGCATAACGCCCGGCACACCGGGCTCCGCCGATGGACACAAAACAAACCAAATATACCAATAGAGGAAATATCAGATCATGGGCGAATTCAACCACCGCAAATATCAGCCCGCGCCACAAGTCGCTATGCCTAACCGTCAGTGGCCCAACAACACTATCACCCAAACACCGCAGTGGTGTTCGGTTGATTTACGCGATGGCAATCAGGCTTTGGTTGAGCCCATGAACGTGCAACAAAAACTCCGTATGTGGGACCTGCTAGTCAAACTTGGTTTCACCCAAATTGAAGTCGGCTTCCCCGCGGCATCACAGCCCGACTTTGATTTTGTGCGAGCGCTCATCGACGGCGACCGCATTCCAGGCAATGTCACTATTCAGGTACTGACTCAGGCACGCGAAGAACTGATTGCACGCAGCTACCAAGCGCTGAAAGGCGCAAAGAATGCCATCGTGCACGTTTATAACTCCACCAGCCCGGTGCAACGTGAGCGAGTTTTTGGTTTAGACAAACAGGGCATCGTCGACATCGCGGTGCAGGGTGCGAAGTGGGTGAAGGAATACGCAGCTCATCAGCCAGAAACAAACTGGTCATTTCAGTACTCACCAGAAAGTTTTAGCAGCACCGAGGTTGAATTTGCCGTTGAGATTAGCGATGCAGTGATTGCGGAATGGCGAGACAGCGGCAATCAAATCATCATTAATCTGCCCGCCACTGTCGAGTGTGCCAGCCCCAATGTGTTTGCCGACCAAGTGGAGTGGTTCTGCAATCACACCCAGTACCGCAAAGATATTACCGTGTGCGTACACACCCATAATGATCGCGGCTGTGGCGTTGCCGCAGGTGAATTAGCGGTCATGGCAGGCGCAGATCGAGTTGAAGGTACCCTGCTTGGCAATGGCGAGCGCACCGGCAATATGGACATTGTCACCATGGCGATGAACCTATACAGCCAAGGTGTCGACCCCGGTCTGAATCTGGCGGATATGGACGAAATCATCGCAGTGGTCGAACACTGCACAGCCATTCCGCTGCACCCACGCCACCCTTATGCGGGCGAGCTGGTATTTACCGCATTCTCTGGCAGTCATCAGGACGCTATCCGCAAATGCCTGAGTAAACAGCAAGACGACGAACATTGGCAGGTGGCCTATCTGCCGATTGACCCCGCCGATTTAGGGCGCAGCTACGAAGCGGTCATTCGCATTAACAGCCAGTCTGGAAAAGGCGGCGTAAGCTGGGTGCTGGAAAACGACTACGGCCTGCAATTGCCGCGCTGGCTGCAAATCGATGCCAGCCGCATGGTGCAAGCGCGCGCAGAAGAGATTTCGGGCGAAGTGACGTCGGCGCAAATATGGGAATTGTTCGACGCTCACTATTTGCAGGCGCAAAAAGATATTCGGATTGAAAACTTTTCTGTGAGCCAGGACAACACAGAGAATGCCGGCCAAGACGTATTGAGCCTCAGCTTTCAAAATCAATCTGGCAGCACTGTTTTAAAAGGTCATGGCGATGGCGCCATCAGCGCACTGGTTGATGCATGGCAAAATGAGTACGGCGACAAGATTGAGATCTTGGACTATCGCGAACACGCCTTGGGCAGCGGCACAGATTCCCAGGCTATCGCCTATGTTCATTTGTCGATTAACAACCAACGCTATATCGGCATAGCAAAACATCGCGATGTCATTTCGGCCTCGTTGCAAGCGGTACTCAATGCCTCGGTGCAGGCTGCATCGAATAGCGCAGAAGCCGAACGGTTAGCAAGTTAGTTCACGCTGTAAAAACCAAAAAGCCGCACTGAATTTTCCAGTGCGGCTTTTTTGCTTAGCCATCATTAACCACCGTAAATTGAGAGTTAGTTTGTCAGACACTTTTCTATATAGACGCGCAACTTGCGCTTGATTTGACTCATGAATTCGCGGGTCGCACCGTAGCTACGGCCAAGCAGTTCCGACACAGCACGAAGATCTAATTCATCGTCCATTACCCATGACAAGGCTTGCGCTCCGTCTGGATGGTCGCGGGAGAAAGCTGACATTTGCCCTTCAATACAGGCCTTTAATCTGTCCTCATCATAGCTGTCGTTGTCATAGTGTCCGGCGTCAAACACAGCATCATCACCATCCACATACTCTACTGCTTTGTCTGTACTGCGATAGCGATCAGCCAGCTTAGATCGAACCACCGCCCACACCCAACCACGCCCCTGCCCCATCGCTGTAAAGTTATCTGCACGGGCGATTAAGGATATAAAAATGTCGTGAAGAACATCTTCAGCCTCGTGTAATGGCACGCCCCGAAGTTTAAGGAATTGGGTCATTTTTTGAGCAAAGGCTATGTAGAGCTGGGTGACGGCTCGCTTGCGGGTATCGCCGCCTTGCTGCAGGTCAATAATAAGCGCATCGACATCCGCGTTGCTTAAACTAGTCATCGCTAATAATGACCTCAATGTTAAGCTCTACGTCTATCGGCCACTCGCCATCCTTTGACGCCTCAGGCAGCTTCGCTAACCATTGCTCCTTTGCTGCTTCGTCATAAAGAACAAGTACCCACGACCCCTCTTGATCGCCTTTAGTGAGTGAAAGCACCTCTGGATTCAACGCCAATAACGCCTGCCATTGAACTGGATTTAAAGTCAGCCTTACTGGATGTGCTGTATTCTCAACCTCTGACGCCATATCCCTTATGAGCCTGGACTCTGTCATGTCTGCCGCAAATCCCTGAACGCGATATTCGCTTAGAGCTTGCTGCTTAGGCGGCGATGAGAGCGCCTGCGGCTTAGCGGGCGCGGCCATTGCGGCGGGTGATTCTTCGGCCTCTGCGCGACCTGCAATCTCGCTCTGCATCGTCGCTTCGGGCTCCTCGGCGATCATCGCGTCGCTAAATGCGGGCGAAGCCTTTTTTGCTGATTCAGCCTTGCTAAAGCGCGCTTCTGACTCTTGCAGTGCGGCTTCATGTAACGGCTTATCAATCACTCCAAAGTTAATAACCAGGCTGACACCTACAAGCAAGACCGCCGCGTAGCCAATAAATTGCAGACGCCTGGAACGAGGCAACGATCGTGATTGAGTGGCAGCCTCATCGTAAAGACCTTCGCTGGCAAGACGCTGATGCAATCGTTTAAGCGCGAGTTCATCGGTTTGCTTGGGTGAATCCGCCGCCCGCAAACCCGAGCGAACGGCCTCCATAACCGCCCGCTCTTTTTTAGACTCGCATGCGGCTGGGTCCGCCAGCCGTTTTAGCCAATATTCAATATCGTCTGCCATTACTCTTGCGCCAGCACCATAGGACTGAGTCGTTCAATCAGCTGAATAAATTCTGCACGCTTAGCGTCAGCCTGTTTAAAAGTTACCGCCTTGGCGCGCTGTAAAACGCCTTGCAAACTTGACGATCCCGCATGCTCAGACTCAGATAATAGCAGACTCAATTCAGCCACCGCAGACGCCCACTGTAAATCGACGCTCGCCGCCTCGATAGCTTTAGCTTTGGTGGTCATCAGGTGATCAAACTCAATACCTTTGTCACCGTCGGGCTGCTTGTAGCGTAACTTCACATAAGCCAGTTCCATAGCCTTGCTGCCGGCCGGAAGACTGGTTTGATAGCGGCGCTCAATATCAGGCGTCTCACCGGTGCCTGCGGGAATAATCTCGTAAAGTGCGACCACCGAGTGTCCGGCGCCAATTTCGCCAGAGTCCTTTTTATCGTCCCGAAAATCCTCCGCATTCATCACCCGGGATTCATAGCCCAGCAAACGATACTGCGCAACCGCAGCGGGATTAAATTCAATCTGTACTTTGACATCTTTGGCCGCAATATGCAGAGTGCGAGTTAATTCCGATCCAAATAGACGCTGCGCCTCGATGTCGGAATCCAAATAATGCGCTACACCGTTGCCAGCCTCGGCGAGCACCTGCATCTTAGCGTCTTGGTAATTGCCGCTGCCCATGCCAATCACACTCAGAAAAACGCCACTTTCGCGCTGTTTTTCAATCATCGACTTCAACTCACCGTCGCCACTCACACCCACATTAAAATCGCCATCGGTGGCCAATATAACGAGATTAGTGGCGTTTTTATCGTACTGCTTGCGGGCAACATCATAGGCTAACTGTATGCCTGCACCGCCAGCTGTAGATCCGCCCGCACTAAGACTAGCTAGAGCTTGATGAATTCGCTCACTCTCCGTTACAGGTGTTGGTGGCAACACTAATCCCGCGCTGCCTGCATAAGTCACTATCGCAACCTGATCCTCGGGTTTTAGGTTTGCCAGTAATGTTTGAAAACTGCGAATCAACAGCGGCAATTTATCACTGCTATTCATTGATCCTGATGTGTCCAGCAAGAAGGTAATCCGTGCGCCTTTATCACTGCTTGCGGTCACATCGCTGGCCTTTACCCCGATCATTGCGAGACGATGCTTCGGGTTCCAGGGCGCAACGGCGTAATCAGACATAACAGAAATCGGATGGCCATCACTGGGCTGAGGGAAGTTGTAGTCAAAATAATTAACCATTTCCTCTAAGCGCACGCTTGATGGCAGCGGCACGCCACCTTGATTGATTTGGCGGCGTACATTTGAATAGCTCGCTGAATCCACCTCTAAGCCAAATGTCGATAATGGCGACAGCGCCACTGACAAAAACCGATTTTCGTTTTTGGCGGCGTAATTTTCTCGATCAAGTGGTGCTGGCTGCGGCGCAAGCTGGGGCGCAATATGTCGCGTCATCATCGACATTGCCTGACCAGAAACTATATGCCGCTGCTCCATCAAATCGTAGGCCTCACTCTCCATTTTCGCCTTAGCAGCAGGCTTTGCGATGCTCGGCTTCACTGCAGAGTAATTGCCTGCTGCTTGTGCGTCAGTTGCCGGCTGACTTGCATAGTCGTTGAGCGCAAGCGGATCAACTTCGTTTATCGCGTGGGACTCAGTCCCAGCAGTAAGTTTTATATCGCTGACGTCAACGTCGCGGAAAGTGGAAAAGGCGTAAATTACACCTATCACCGCCAGCATTAAGCTGAGTGTAAGACTGAATTTGAGTTTTGAAATATGGGTATACGACATGGCCATTCTCCTTGGTTTTTAGCGCGGTCATAGCTATAAACGCATGGGAGAAGCAATTGTCAGGAAGAAATAGTCATTATTTTTTAAATAAGCCCTACCAGGCTTCAATATTATGAATTTGCTCAACAATATCGTGAGCCGTTTCCGCATTAGCCATTCGCCCGCTCGACCACTGCACGGCGTACCACAACACCGTTAAATATCGATAGATAACCCGCCAATGCCGCAGTCGCTGCCAGTCAGTGTCAGTCACCGGGCGCGCCAAATACTCGGTCATCAATAGCTGTTGCTGCGATTCGTTCAAACCGTGGCCGTCTATCACCACGGCCAGCTCGTAAAAAGCGTCGCCCATCGCCGCGTATTCCCAATCAATGGCATATAGTTGACCATCGTCTGCGACAATTAAATTTTCCAGTAACAAATCGTTGTGACAAAGATAAACACCGTCACTAAGTGCCGTCGCACGCTCAATATGCGAATTCACCTGTTCCGCTAAAGCGCGCAATTCAGGCGTAAACTCCGCTTTTGAATCTATCGCTCGCCAATAGTTAGCCACTTTCTTATGTACATCTAAGTGTGACGCTACAGGCGGAAGTGCATGAATACGTCGCAACAAAGCCGCCAACGAGACCAAGCCAGCCTCATTCGCTTGCCAGTGCTGACCCGCCACAAAATGGCTTACCACATACTGATGATTGGCATCGTAATGAACCAAAGGCGCGCATAGTTCAGCGCGATGCGCCAGCGCAAGGACCTCGGCTTCGGTGGCTCGGTCTAAATTCAGTGCCTCACTAATCGCTGAGTTCAAGCGCAACACCATGTCACCGTCACTTGCACTAATTAAGTAGCTTTTATTTGTTAAACCGCCCAACAAAGGCTTAAGGCATTGGGGCTTGGTTTTACTCCAAAGCGTCCAATCCTCGGGGATAATGTCTGCCAATGAACAACTCATAGCCAGGTCTTCACAACAATGTAGCCATAATAAAGTGTTTACGCAGTAGTAGCGGCCAAACGCTCACGCTGATAAATCCTATTCCACTGAAAAAAGCCAATTACGACTAGCACGACATACAAAACAAATAACAGCGCAGTCAAATACAACTCACGGTCTATATACAAATACACCGACGCCCCATCTATGACAATCCAGTAAATCCAGTTTTCCAGCACCTTGCGAGTGACCATATACGTTGTGACCACCGCACCCCAGGTAGTAAAGGAATCCAAATACGGCAACTCGGCGTGGGTGTTGTTGGAGAGCACATAACCAAACACCAGCGTTAACACGCCTACTGCACTAAAAACCAACAGATGGGTTCGCAACGACCAGCAGTGAATTTGCAACTCCTGCCCCTCACGGCCTTTGCGCCACTGCCACCAGCCATACACCGCCATCGCCAAATAGAAAATCTGCAGTGCAGACTCCATTAGCAAGCTCACATCCCAGAACAGAAAGATGTAAATTGAGGTGCTAATAAACGCGGCATACCAGCAAAGGCTATTTTCCCGCATAGCAAGTATCAGATAAGCAAGAGCCAGCGCTACCGCGCCAAGCTCCCACCAGGACATGGCCACGAGCGCACCCGTTATCGCACTCGCAAACTGCTCGTCAAACATCGCTGGCCACTGGGCTTAAATCGCCATCGATAAACTTGCAGACAAAAATAGCGCGGCCAAATTGTTCGTAAGACAAACGTATTTCTTTTTTTAATACATCCATAACCACGTCATAATCACCAAACACCTGCGTACTCATAGTATTGGTCAGCACCTGCAAAGCCGGATGGGTATTCAGGCGATCAATAAAATTCTGGATCGCGGGAATAAATTCATCTTTAAGCGGGTACATGCTTATTTCAACAGAAAGCTTCATGTCATCTCCTTAAAAGGTGTAGTTTGCAGACACGCCAAACACTCTTGGATCGCCAAACTGATAGTAGGCCTCAGGCGCATAACCATTGGCCGGGTTATTGCCAAAGGCATTACTAAAGTAAAAACCACGGGTTTCGTAGTCTTTATCTGTCAAATTGCGGCCCCACACAGACACATCCCAGTTGCTGGCGTAGTACGTTAGACGCGCATTAAACAATTCATAGTGGCTAGATTTTTCATTGTGGCTGTTAGAGAAATAGAACTCGTCCTTGCCTTCTACTTCAAGCCGCAAGACTAGGTTAGGCATCAACGACACTTCACTGCCCACAAAGAATTGGTAATTGGGTGCGTGGGCCACTTCCCTGCCACCTAAGTTTACTGGCGGTAAAGGAACGCCGTTGTTGTCATCTTTGGCGTTAACGTGGGATTTGCTGACAAAATCCTCAAACTCCGCACTCAGCACACCTGCTGCCGCAAAGAAGCGCAAGGAGTCACTGGCAAGGTAATTTAATTCCACTTCAAGCCCCGTGGTTTCGCCGCCCGCCGCATTGGCAAGAAAATCATCGAAGGAGAAATTAGCAGGGTCAAAAATGGATTGTTTTGCCTGCACATCACTGCGGCCCTGATAAAACACCGCCACCTGAGCTTGTAAGCGGCGGTCTAACCAAGCCCCTTTTACGCCGACTTCGTAATTGATCATGCTCTCGGTATCGAATTCAAACAGATCGGGAGTAATATCCGAGTTGCTCGCAGACGCAGAAATAATTCGACCGTTCACCCCGCCCGCCTTATAGCCACGAGAGATGGTTCCATAGAACAGCGTGCTGTCGGTGTGACGGTATTCCAAGGTCAGGTTACCGCCCCACAAGTCTTCGTCCTTATCTGAGCTCACCGCCAAGGAGTCGCTGTAATCGGCATTGCGCTGCTCAAAACGCAAGCCAGCCACTAAACTCAGCTTGTCGTTTAACGCCGTTTGTAGCTGGCCATAAACGGCATGGTTCTCAGTGTTAAATTCGCTGCTGAAGTTAGCATTGCGATCCAGATCTACATCTTCCTCACGCATATACGCGCCAACTACCCAGCTGGTGCTGCCATTGAACAGCATAGATGCGTCGTTTGAGATAAACCGAACATCGGCAGTGATATTGTTTCTATCCCGCAAATAGCTATCGGTCGAGACGTACTCGTCGGGATGAAAGCCCACATAGCTCCAGTCCTCATCGTAGCTGTATTCAGATTCAGAACTAGCCGCACTCAATACCGCCTCAAGGTTAAACCATGCACTACCAGACCATTGCGTAATAATCGACCCTGCAAAGGTTTCCTGGCTGTCTTTGCCGGGTTCATCAGATTGGGTTTTACGATTTTGGTATAGAGAAAAGGCGTCATAGCCATTATCCGCATCCAAATACAGCAGATTAAAATCTAGCTGCAAAGTATCGCTGGCAGCGAAGCTCAACTTACTGCGCAGCACCGACTCATCTATATTATTAACGTCGTCTTTGTTTAAAAATACGTTCTCGATGTAGCCTTCGGACTGCTGACTCTGCAGAGCTACACGGTAGCCAAGACGTTCACTCAATGGCCCGCTGGCGACCAAGCCCAGGGTTTTACCGTTGTAATCGGCGACCTCGGCCGACACTTTCAAAAAAGTATCTGCGCTCGGCGCATTGCTGCTCATACTGATCAAACCGGCCAAGGCGTTAGCGCCGTAGGCGGTTCCCTGTGGGCCGCGCAACACCTCTACTTGGCCAATATCCAGTGTGCTAGCAGCCAAGCCCAAACCACTGAAATCAATACCATCAATGATCAAACCTACCGACGGACTCACCGGATCAATAAACTGGCTGCGCTCGCCAATACCGCGGATCTGAAAGAAACGCCCGCGCGAGGCGCCGCTAGAAAAATTCACATTGGGAGCAAGGTTTAACAACTGCTCAATATTATTGGCGCCCCGTGCCTCAATCGTGGCGGCATCAAACACGCTAACCGTCGCGGCCAAATCCAGCAAACTGCTATCTCTAAACTGGCTGGTCACCACCACCTCTTCAGGTGTAATGGCTCGTTTGGCGACGTCAGAACTGGCGGCATAAGCAGTGCTCGCTGTGACGAAGCAGGCAAAGCCAACAGACCAAAGAGTGGGTTTTGAGGTAAATAAAGGATTCATGGTTCTCTCATAAATAACAAAATAAGAGACCCGGCACGCGCTAGAAGAGGATGTGAAACTGCACCTATTCCTACGCCGGTATTAACCGGATCAGGTTCAAGGGTTTGCAGTTCAGACTCAATCAAGTCCTCCGCATCTCAGGCCGCAGCCACCCCTTAGGTTTTCGGGTGCGACTATATCAGATATGGGGACTGGCTGGAATTGGGCGGTCTCGACCGTATTCATCAAGAGGACGCTAGAATCAATCTGAGAAATAAGCACATCACACACGCAACATCGTTGTTGATCGCAACAGAATTTCTAGCAATGGCGGAGCTCCGCCCTGTCAGGCAGAGCTAGTTTTACTGAGCAAAATGAGTAGCGCAAGAAACGCCAAGCAGGTTTTAGAAACAATACAGCTGAACCGCCTAATACCCTGGAATGAGGTGACTAGATACTTGGCGGAAGAATGACGTTGATTTGCCTCCCGATCGCCCCTCTAGCTGCCGCAGCCAGATCGTGGCAGCATAGCTGGGTTCACCCAAGTTTATGAACACTAACGTTTATCTGTCAGCCAAAAGCCGTTTCATCATCACAAAGGAAGGATAATAATATGAACTTTTTAAACAAGTACTCCGATTATAGCTACGCTGCCTTTAGGATTGTCACCGGGTTTCTTTTCCTTTGTCATGGCACACAGAAGCTATTTGGATTTCCCATTGCGTTCCCTTACCCACTAAATGCAATGACGACAAGCGCGGCAGTGATTGAGCTCCTTGCTGGCGCTTTAATCATTGTTGGCTTCTATTCTCGATATGCCGCCTTTATCGCCAGCGGCACTATGGCTGTTGGATACTGGTTAGTACATGGCCTAAACCACCCATTTCCGATTGCGAATGGTGGTGAAATAACCGCTTTTTATTGTTTTGCTTTTCTCTATATTGCGACAAAAGGTCCTGGTATTTGGGCGATAAACAAACACTAATATGCGTTTGGTTTTAAAAGCGTAGCCAAAAAATGACATGCCAGAAATACCAGTCATAGCCTTCGCATATTTCTGCTGTGTCATGCTTTATTGATACAGGAGCTGGATCCACTCGAAGCTGAATTCCAGAATTGGTGCCGAGTTCCTCACCCAATAGCATCAGCATCAGAGGCGATGGCACTTAAGCAGCCACTGGAGACGTTTGCGTTTCGTCGCACTTACATCCGAGCCACAGAAAGTGATCCTTCGGAAATTGGCAACAGTCACTTTTCAGATGCCGCTGCTCGTGCGCAAAAATCAGATGCATGGGGATATCATGAGATCAAAACCAATCACATGGTCTTGAGTAACAAACCCGCCGAGCTTGCGAGTTTATTGCAGGTGATAACCTGACAACTTACTGCAATTGTCGCCTAACATCTTAGGATTAAAATCCGCTAGCGCAGAATTTTATGTTCCTGTTCGGTAAGCTAAATCCCAGTCAGCAAAAAATCGAGCGCGGAAATTATGTCGTCTCTATTGAGTAGCAGCGAGCCTTCTCTATTTGCCAAAAAAGACACTGAAACGGTGGTAATTTGATACGTAAGAAGCGCGTATTTTTTATTGTTGATTTCAACTATTGGGCACAAGTTATCAGGAAATAGACTCACATTTTGAGCCGCCGCTACCGGGATAACTACGCGACTATTCAGCTTATTGAGCAAGCCAGTTTGTACATCGACAAAAAAGGGGTATGTTCGACGGCTGTCTGGGTCTGTATTTTTGTAAAGATCGAATTGCTTCATTAAAAGTTCCGATGCTTATCCGCAAATAGACCACCAGATTCCGCTAAGCGGTTACAGTTATCAATGGCGTGTTTATTCTCCTCAAGCCACTGTTGACGCTTACTCTTCCTTACTTCAGCCTCTAGCGCTTTTTCCAGCGTGGCGGATAAATTTACCCTCAAATGCTTCGCTTCGCTGAGTAAGCTGCTGTTTATACTAAGATTTGTTGCCTTTTTAGGGGCGTCTTTGTCGAAGATCTCGCCCATCTCTAAACTCCCTCACATAAATTATGCGTACGCTCAATGCGCACAATAACAAAGGTCATATGGTGAGGCAATCCAAACCTGGCTAATAGACCCCTACCCCCCGCCCTCACAAAAAATATAAAACTATATGTCGAATTGCGCCATCGCCATTCGACCAGGGTGTGTAATGACTGTCATTAGTGAGGAATAAGAATGAGACACAAGCGTCGGAAAGCGACTCCCAAAAATGGTTTTATTGCCAATTCTCAGTACAGCGCTAAACTTCTAGCTCTTAACACGAATTTTCCATCGAATTCTGAACCCCTGATTAGGGAGGCAGTTATATGTCAAATCTGATTATGTTGGGCACCCGCAAAGGCACCGTTATCTTTGACCGCATCAACGGTACGTGGCAGGCGCGAGCTATCAATCATCCCGGTATTCCGGTTTGCTACGCCGCTCGTGACCCGCGCGACGGCACAATGTGGGCGTCGCTTGATCACGGTCACTGGGGGCCAAAGCTGTCGCGGTCTCGCGATGGCGGTATAACGTGGGAAGACGTACTCACGGTGAATTACCCCAATGGAACCCGCTATATCGCGCAGGTATTGCCAACGCCGGATTTTGATCCCGAAGCCCCCACCGGTGCGCCCTCCTACGCCGATGCAACGGTCTACAAGATTTGGAATCTCGCGTTTGGTAGCGATGAACAGCCGGGCAGAATCTATGCCGGCACGATTCCCGGTGGTTTATTTATCAGTGACGACGGCGGTGATAGCTGGGATTTAAACCGGCCACTATGGAACCATGAGAGTCGCGGTGGCGATTTGTTTGCGGGAGATGCCAGCAGTGACAATCAGTGGGGTGGTACGCCCGCCAGTATTGATTATGGGGTTTTCGAACCGGGAATCCATTCTATCAGTATCGACACTCGCAATCCCGACCGCATCCATGTGGCGGCATCGTCAGCTGGCGTGATTGAAACCAGCGATGGCGGCAAAACGTGGGTGGGGCGCAATCGCGGCATGACCAACGACTATATGCCAAACCCGGAGCCGGAATGGGGACACGACCCTCACTTTATTGCCCGCTGCAAGGGTCAGCCAGATCATCTTTGGCAACAAAACCACTGCGGGGTTTTTTACAGCGCAGATGGTGCCAAGCAATGGAAAAAAGTCAGCATGCCGGATATGGGCGTGCATTTCGGCTTCCCTATTGCGGCGGATGATAAAGATGGACGCACCGCGTGGGTAGTACCCGCCGTCGCCGACTCCGAACGCATGGCAATCGATGGCGGCTTGTTTGTGGCGCGAACGACAGATGGCGGCGAGTCCTGGCAAACCTTTCGTGATGGGCTTCCTCAGCAAAATGCCTACGACATTGTATTACGGCACGGCCTCGACGTGGCCGGTGATGTTGTGTGCTTTGCCAGCACGACCGGCAATGTCTATCTGTCGGAAGACCGTGGCGAGCACTGGCAGTGTCTTGCCAATAATTTGCCACCGGTCTATTCCGTGAGGTTTGCTTAATCGCCATGGCTAGCGTTGAAATGACCCGCCATTTGTTTCGATTCTTTCCGCAGTTGCAGGATCAAAAAATCACTGTGCCCGCCGGATCAGTGGCAGATGCTATCCACGCAGTTGAGTCGATGGCTCCGGGCTTTAGTCACTATATTTTAGATGAGCGCGGCGCCCTGCGCCGCCATGTTAATTTAAGCATTAACGACAGCATTGTGATTGACCGAAAAACGCTTTCAGATCGCGTACCCGAAGACGGGACTCTATTCATTTTTCAAGCGCTGAGTGGCGGCTGATCCGTCGGACTATGGCGATCATAAGTTCGGGGGCAGAGTAAAACTAACGCACTCAGTGAGTCTAAAGGACCAAATCGAAGTGCCGCAGTTACCCCTTTGAGCTCGCCGAGCATCGAATAGATTTAATGGTAAGGCTCCTAGCGAGGACTGTCTGAGCGAAGCGAGTTCCGCAGCGTTTTTACCATTAAATTTAGTCGACGCGCAGGGAACCCGAAGGGCGAGTGATTGGGGTGTGCTTTTCTTGCCTACTTCTTTTTCACATAAAAAGAAGTAGGTCGCCCAGCTGGGCGAACAAATCGCTACCAGAAGAAATATAATTCAAAAATAGCACCGCAGATGCTCAGCGCACCCTCAATGCGCCTTCTTGGACAAGGCCATAATCAAATCCGCTTCGCTGGCAGAAATACCACAGCGCTGGGCTAATTCCGGTGCAGCCATGCCCTGCCCGGCCATTACGCTCACTTGTTGATAGAAACGCCTGTCTTTTTTGTCTGCGTCGCTGCGTTGCTGGCGTTCACCCAGCATTTCTAAATATTCTTCCAGCGCAGAAACCCGCTCGCCAAGTATTGCCATGGCAGAGTTTTGGAGTTCAATTTTGCGTTCAAGCGCGATCACTACGGCATCTGCATTTTGGGTTTGTATCGCTTCATTACTCGCCTGATCGCTACGACGTGCTTTACGCATATACATTAACAGGCCAATGCCCACTAAGCTGAGCACCAAACCCAGCAGCGACGCCTCTGATAAATTCTGACACCATTCAATAAACTTCATGGGAAATTCAAGATAGTCATAAGTAGTCATTGCCGTTTCTTCCTGTTAATTCATAGTCTGCCGCGTTTTGCAGCGCTATTCTGTGGTTCTGGATCTATGCCGCAGTCCACTCGCTTAGTCTGCCTTTCAGGCGGACGATGGCTTGGCTGTGGATTTGGCACACCCGTGATTCGCTGACCTCCATGACCTCACCTATTTCTTTAAGGTTGAGGCCATTCTCGTAGTACAGCGCCATCACTAATTTCTCTCGCTCTGGCAAGGCATTTATCTGACTGGCCAACGCGCTTTGAAAATCGTCTTCTAATACATTTTCGAGTGGCGCGTAGCGGTCATCACCGCCGCCGACCTCAATGGTGTCGTGCTCGCCTTCACTCATTTGATCCAGGCTAAACAAACGCACCGAGCTGGTATCGCGCAAAAGCTCATGGTACTCGTCCAGGGAAATCGACATTTCCTCGGCGATTTCATTGCCACTGGCTTCCCGCCCTAGCCGACTTTCGACTTTGCGGACTGCTTCGCTCATTTCACGCAGCTGGCGAGTAACCGAACGTGGCGCCCAGCCGCTGTGGCGCATTTGATCAATCATGGCGCCACGAATACGAATACTGGCGAAGGTTTCAAAACTCGCGCCTTTATCCATTTGGTAATTACTTCCCGCTTCCAGCAGGCCAATCATGCCAGCTTGGATAAGGTCATCGACTTCTACACTGGCCGGTAAGCGGCTCACGAGGTGGTAGGCGATTCGCTTAACCAAAGGCGCATGACGGGTCACCAGCTCTTCGCGGCTGCCGTATTGCACATTTAGGTAGGCGGAATGCCCGTTCACATCGCGGCTCCTGCGGTTTCTTCTTTGGAGAACATACGGTCGACGAAGAATTCGATATTGCCACTGGGACCCGTGGGCATTGGCCATTTGTCGACGGTTTCAGCTAAACGCCGGAACGCCAATGAAGACTCAGCACCAGGGTACAAATCACTGACGGCTTTTTGGCGAGTATCGGCTTTGATTAAATAGGGATCGCGGGGAATAAACCCAGCGTACTCCAAGGTGACGTCTAAGAAGCGCTGCGCAACTTCGTTTAAGCGCTCAAAGCCGTCGCGGGCTTGATCGTAGCTATTCACCATATTACGCAACACTTTAAAGCGCTTGATGCCGGCGTCGCGGTTCATGACTTTGATCAAGGCGTAGGCGTCTGCCATCGATGTTAGTTCGTCTGTTACCACCACCAAGACATATTGGCTGGCCCGGCTAAAGGTAATAACGCTGTCCGAGATGCCCGCAGCGGTGTCGACAATCATCACGTCGTAATCGCCGCTAAGCGCGCTTAGCGAGCGAACAATCGCCGCGTGTTGATCATTGCCCAACTCAGCCATTTTCTTGATACCAGAGGCGGCGGGAATAATTGAGATACCGTCGGGCCCCGGAAGCAAAATATCTTCGATTGAGCACTTGCCATCGAGCACGTGGGATAAATTCCATTTGGGCTTGAGGCCCAGCATGATATCGACATTGGCGAGACCTAAGTCGGCGTCCATCAGCAATACTCGATTACCGCGCCGAGCTAATTGGCAGGCCAAGTTTACTGATACATTGGTTTTACCAACACCGCCTTTACCACTACTGACCGCTATGACTTTTACCGCATTCATTGTTTTTATCGCTCTCCCGATACATTTTTTTCCGCTCCGTGCAGGCTGCGGACTCTCAAACTATCGCTCTTCTATGGTAAATCTGTCGTCTTTCAATTGATCTACGCAATATCACTAACTTCTAAACTCAGTCTAGCCTACACCCGCACATTTAGCGCTGATCCGCGCTGAGGAGCTGCCGACGCGGCAACAGCCGCAGGCACTGACTCTGCCGCCACCTGTTCTTCCTGGGCGCTGTGCTGACCATTGCGACGAACTTCAAAGGCTTTTGCCATGCGCACGGCCATATTGATTAATTTACCCGCATCGGCTGCTGACAAATTCTGTGGTACGCGAGGGCCATTGGCACACCACACAAGCGGCAAACGATGTTGGATCAAGTTAGATACCGCACCGCCCAATCGCATGGCCTCGTCGATACGGCTCAACACCGCACCCTGTGCGTTTAGTGATGAGTAAGCATCAATAATTTCGCTTTGCACGTAATTCTCGGCATCGGCTGGCAAGGTTAGAAAAACTTGTACATCTTGCATACCAGCCAACAAACCTTGCAGCTCGCTAATGCCGTGTTTATCTCGGAAAGAAATACCTGCCGTGTCTATTAACACTAAATTCTTTTTACATAGGAGACGGTAGGTTTTTACCGCCTCTTCCGCATTTGAGGCAACATGCACCGGCACTTGTAATATCCGGCCGTAAGCTCGCAATTGTTCCTGTGCGCCCACTCTGGCGGTATCCGTGGTTAATATCGCGATGCCACTGCGACCGTGAGTCAGCACATATTGGGCGGCTATTTTGGCGATGGTGGTGGTTTTACCCGCGCCCTGTGGGCCAACCAAACAAATTGCGCCGGACGTGGGCGGCGCTTTAACCGCTAGCTTTTTGCTCAGTAACATTTTAAGCATTTCACGCTGTACCGTGACGCTCTCATCCGCCGGAATTTCTGCGCTGAGTCGTTTACCCAGCGACGGATCGATATCGATCGCCGATAGAAAACTATTCAACTCTTGATACTCTGGGGCCTGATGACTTGCTTGCTGCCAGTTATGACCCTTTAGTTGATCCATTAGCATCGATTTCATCGAGGCCATTTCCTGCTTCATGGTATGCAGCTCTTCATTCTGCGACCACACCATTTGCGGTTCTGCGGCGCTTGGTCTTTTATTGTCGCTAGCTGCGGCCTGAACAGTTTGACTAATTTCCTGTTCCGCCTTTTTGCGGCGATTAAATAAGGCGTCAAGCGCAGTGGGTTCGCGCTCCACCGGCGTACTGCGGGTTTGCTGCGGGGTAGGAAATGACGGCGCTTGCGGCGCGGCCATCGCTGTTTCAAGCATGCCCTCAAGGCTTACGACCACCTCGACACCGCCGGCGACGCTACGACAGTCTAATATGACGGCGTCGGGACCGTGGGCGGCACGCACCAATCTCATGGCTTGTTGTGTATCCGCTGCTTGATATTTTTTAACTTGCATATGTTTCTCCCAACACATTTCAATTATTTTGAAATGTCATATTCAACATGGCTACTCGCGATCTCTTTTTACTTCGAACACCCTAATTGAGGCGCCCCTGTTGACCGATTGTAGACAGTAATCTCACTTGCTTGCTGTCAGGTACTTCGTTGTACGACAGCACCGCTAATCCCGGTACACTGCGGCGAGTAAAACGTGACACCCATGAACGTATTGACGGTGACACCAGTACTACCGCAGGTTGCCCTGCTAACTCTTGGCGTTGACTGTAATCCGCCAATTCATTCTGTAAACGCTCAGCAATTCCAGGTTCTAATCCGGCGGCGCCCGCGTTGCCTCTGAGCATGTCTTGCAACAACTGTTCCAGATCTGGGTCGAGTGCAGAAACTGGCAAATCTTCTTCTAAGCCATTGATTTCCTGAACAATCATTCGTCCTAATGCAACGCGAACACCCTCCAATAATTCGTCAGGATTTTTGCTACGCGGCGCTTGCTCCGCCAAACTTTCGGCGATCAGACGGATACTGCGAATCGATACACCTTCTTTCAGCAGGTTCTGTAAAACCCGCACCACAATGCTGAGCGGCAATTGCTTGGGCACCACGTTTTCGACCAGACGCGGATCGGTCTTGGCAAGACGATCCAAGAGCTGTTGAACCTCTTCGTGGCCGAGTAATTCGTGGGCGTGCTGCTTAATAATTTGGCTGAGATGCGTGGCGATAACCGTACAGGGATCGACCACGGTGTAGCCCATGGTTTGCGCTTGATCGCGCTGGCTAGAATCAATCCAGACGGCATCCATACCGAAAGCGGGATCTTTGGTTGGCGAGCCACGCAACTGTCCCTGCGCGCCACCTGGATTAATCGCCAATTCTTTGCCGGCCTGAATATCACCCTGGGCAATGGTGTCGCCCAGTAGTTGAATACGGTAGCTGCTGGGAGACAACTCAAGGTTGTCGCGGATATGCACCGGCTGAATAAGAAAGCCTAAGTCCTTTGACAGCTTTTTACGCACGCCGGTGATTCGCGCAATCAACTCCCCACCTTGATTGCGGTCAACCAGTGGGATTAAGCGGTAGCCAACTTCCAGGCTCACCACATCCATTGGTGTCACTTCATCCCAATTTAATTCGCTGGGCTCCCGCGCAACGGGAATCTCTTCGATATTCTCATCTTCATCGACGAGTTCTTGCGCATGTTTTTTCTGATTCTGCATCCACCAGCCACTGCCAGCACAAGCACCGGCGAGCATTAAAAATACTAGATTTGGCATGCCGGGAATGATGCCAATTAAGCCCAATAGGGTTGCCGACATATACAGCACATTGGGGTTGGCAAACATTTGCCCAACAATTTGCTTACCCATGTTTTGTGAGCGAGAAATCCGCGTCACAATAATCGCAACGGCAGTAGACAGCAGCAATGATGGCAACTGCGCCACCAGGCCGTCACCGATAGTCAGCAAGGTATAGTTATGCATCGCCTGCGAGAAGCTCAAACCATGCTGGGTCATACCGACGCCAAGGCCGCCGATGATGTTGATGAACAAAATCATTATGCCAGCGACCGCGTCACCGCGAACGAACTTGCTGGCACCGTCCATGGAGCCGTAGAAATCTGCCTCGGTCCGCACTTCTTCGCGGCGCTGGCTGGCTTCTTCTTGATTCAGCAAACCAGCGTTTAGATCTGAGTCTATCGCCATTTGTTTGCCGGGCATGGCATCCAAGGTAAACCGCGCCGTCACTTCAGATACACGACCGGCACCCTTGGTTACCACCACAAAGTTGATAACAACCAGGATGATAAATACCACGATACCAACGACGTAGTTGCCGCCAATAACAAATTCGCCAAAGGACTCGATAACCTTACCCGCCGCGCCGGGGCCATTGTGACCTTCAAGTAACACCACGCGAGTAGATGCCACGTTCAGTGCTAAACGCAGCAGTGTGGCTAAGAGCAATACGGTTGGGAAAACCGAGAAATCGATGGGACGTTCAACATAAATAACCGCCAGAATAATGACTAGCGATAAAGTAATGTTAAAGGTGAATAACAAATCGAGAAGAAACGGCGGCATGGGTATAACCAACATGCCCAAACACGCCACGAGCAATAGCAATACTCCAATGCCGCTGTCTGCGGTCTTTTGAAGCCATACCGGCATTGCTATGGATTGTGTCGCCATACTAACGTCTCTTAGCTATAAGGTCTTGCGTGTGTCTTTTTGACAGCTAAGGCACATAAATTCTGCGCCAATTTTCTGTCGTTATAGCTAAGAGTTGCAACAAGGGGGCCAAGAATCGTAGGGGTAAATACGGACTCTGGATGAGAGGACTACAGCAGATTACCTAAGTACTCGTCTGCAATATCAGGTTGCGGTGTTTCTGGGTAATCGCCGCCCATGGTTTCCCAGCTACGCAGCTGGTAGATGTAGGTTAAGATCTGCGCTACCGCAAGGTATAGACCACCAGGAATTTCGGAGTCCAGGTCGGTACTGGCGAATACGGCCCTCGCTAAACGGGGCGATTCCACAATTGGAATATCGTGTTCAGCGGCGAGTTCACGAATTTTAGCAGCAATATTATCGGCCCCTTTCGCCAACAACATAGGCGCCGCCATGCGCGCCTCATCGTACTTCAATGCCACCGCAAAATGGGTGGGGTTGGTAATGATGACGTCGGCAGTCGGAACTTTTTCCATCATGCGGTTATTTGCAGCGGCCTGCTGCATTTCACGCAATTTGGCTTTGACCTCTGGGCGACCGTCAGACTCTTTGTGCTCATCTCGCACTTCTTGGCGAGTCATTTTAAGTTCTTTATTAAAATTCCATACCTGCCAAGGCACATCGATCGCGGCGATCGCCACCAGCGGCAAACTCACCACAAAAAAGAACCACACCAATAATTCTGCGCTATGGATAATCGCGTCTTTGGGGGCTTGTAAACTTAAGACCAAAATATCATCGGCCATTCCCGACAGTAACCACACCGCTGCTACACCGATAAATACCATTTTCATTATCGATTTAGCCAGCTCACCGAGACTGCGGAGAGAAAAAATCTTGCCAATGCCTTTTATGGGATCCATACGCTCGGGCTTTACGCTCAAGCTAAAAATCCAACCGCCCAAAATAGTCGATGACACCATAACCGCCACTAGCGCAATCGCAAGTAAGGGCCAAATGGTAAGCAGTCCACTTACAAGGGTTTGATAAAGACGGGACACAATAAGGGATTTTTGTTCCACCAGTAAAAATTCCGGCGACAAACTGTGGGCCAGCAAATCTTTAAGCGCGACGGCGAGGCCACCTCCGGTAAACAGCAACATCGCCGCCCCACCCACGGTTACCATCATGGTGGTCAATTCTTTAGAGCGCGCTACCTGCCCTTTCTTTTTGGCGTCGGCTAATTTCTTAGCCGACGCCTCTTCGGTGCGTTCTTGACCGTCTTCGTTCTCAGCCATACATCAGGCTCCGAGAAACAGTTCGGCGGCAATAAATGCGTCGCCCAACATAGACGTTAAAATGGGAAGTAAATTTGGCAGCAAGCGATCTACCACCAAAAAACCAATTAGCATCGCGATGGGGAAACCCACCGCAAACAAGTTCAGAGTTGGCGCTGCCCGGCTAATAATACCTACCGCTAACTGCACAACAAGTAAGGCTACTACCGCAGGTATCGCTACTTGAATCGCACCGGTAAATAATTCCCCACCGCGCAGCCATATCACGTTGAGTTGCCCCGGCGACACACCGTCACCGGCCACTGGCCAATATTCAAAACTGCGTGCCAGCAAGGCCAAAAAATCGATATGGCCGTTCATAGCCACAAAAATCAGCATGGTAAATATAAGCAGAAACTGCGAGAGCACCGGCACCTGCGCGCCACGCTGGGGGTCAACCATCATCGCAAAACCGAGCCCCATACCCATGGCGATAATCTGTCCAGCAAGGATAATGGCGTCAAACACCAGTTGAATAATGAAACCGATACACACGCCAATCAGCAGTTCATTGGCAGCGAGTAATATCGCCTGATAGCCAACCAAGTTCATTACCGGCGCGGGCGGCAGCAAGGGTAATATAATGGCGGTAATGAAGACGGATAGCAGAATACGTGCGCGGGCGGGGATATACGCTGCGCTAAATAAGGGGGCGGTAATCATCGCCCCACCCACCCGCATAAACGGCAGCCAGGCAGACGCAAGCATTACGCTGAGCTGGTCTGCAGTAGGCGCGATGATACTCATGCTAGCCAACCAAGCTTGGAATCATGGCAAATAATTGGCGGGTGTAGTCAATCAGTTGACCCAACATCCACGGGCCAGTCACACCGAGTACAACGATTAACACAACCAGCTTAGGGATAAAGCTTAAGGTCATATCCTGAATTTGGGTTGCGGCCTGAAACATACCAATCATCAGGCCCGCCGCAAGCGCAGACAGCAGCAGTGGCGCTGCTAGCAGCACGGTAAGGTTCATCGCTTGGCGGCCAATCTCGATTACCGTATCGGCGTTCATTGCGCGACCTCATTACGTGATATTGCGGTCAGTGTCGTCATTGATAAAAACTCGCGGCCAATGATCCCATCACCAGACTCCAGCCATCAACCAAGACAAACAACATAATTTTAAACGGTAGCGAAATCATCATGGGTGACAACATCATCATACCCATGGACATCAATACACTGGCTACCACAAGATCGATTACCACAAAGGGGATAAAGAGCAGGAAGCCAATTTGAAACGCCGTTTTTAGTTCGCTGGTAAGAAACGACGCCATCAGAATAGTAAACGGCACATCCTCCGGCTTATCGATTTGTGCCATGCCGGCTATCTCTGCAAAGCGACCAATGTCTTCTTCGCGGGTTTGTCTCAACATAAATTCGCGAAACGGCTGAAAGCCTTTTTCGAGTGCTTTATCAAATGTGAGTTCTTCCGCTATATACGGCTTTATTGCGTCGTTGTAGGCAATCTCGGCAACTGGGTGCATGATAAATAGCGTCAGAAACAGAGACAGACTCAATAGAATTTGGTTGGACGGGGTTTGGCCCGTGCCCAGTGCCTGACGAAGAATCGACAAGACAATCATAATGCGGGTAAACGCCGTCATACCCAGCAATATCGCGGGGAGCAAGGTCAGCGCTGTCATTACGGCTAAAAGCTGCAAGGAGACCGTATATTCCTGGCCGCCGGCCGGTGTTGGCACAGAGGTTACCGCAGGCAATGACAAGGATGCCGCATTGGCGAACATAGGCATGGCGCACAAGCAAATCAAGGTTACAAGGCGAGTAAGTCTCATTGCTGCTCTCCATCGCGCGAAGACCTTGATGGTTTCGTCACGACTTGGCGCTTTGCCATCAATTTGGCAAATGCCGATTCCGGCATTTTGGCATTGCTGTCGTCCGCCGCCGACGCCCAGGTGTGTAGCGTATTGATAGAAGTGCTTGTGCAACCTAGCAATAGCTTCTCATCGCCTACCTGAACAACTAATAGTTTTTCTTTCATACTTAGCGGTATCTGCGATACCAAGCTCACACCACTCTGACCGGTAGCACCAACTAAACGCGTGCGACGCAAAATCCACATCAAGCCGACAATGCATAATATGACAAACAACAAACTGCCAATCATGCCGGTCACGTCAAAGGACGGACCAACTGGCATCGTAGCGGCCGCCGGTTGAGCTGCCTCGTCTTGCGCATAAACGTTAAGCGGCAGTCCGGCAACGCTTAGTAATAGCGCCATGCGTCCTGCTTGAATGTGCGTCCCGAGCTTAGTCATTAGTGGCGCTCGCGCTCATCCTGACCAACTACCTCAGTCAGCATGATGCCGTATTTATCTTTCACCACCACGATTTCGCCGCGTGCCACCAAAGTGCCATTCACCAGCACGTCTAATGGGGTTCCCGCTGCGCGGTCTAGTTCAATAATTGCACCCTGATTTAAATCACGTAAATCGCGGATGCTCATTTTGGTTCGGCCCACTTCAACGGCAACGCTGACGTTGACATCCATAATCATGTCCAGACTCATATCCTTGCTCATGCGCCCGTTTCCTTTTGTTGCCGATGTTGATTGTGCTGCATTGTTTTCACTCACGCTTTTATGCTCCGCGCTGGCGGCCATTGTGTTAGGATTAGTAGCATCGCCACCGTTTCCATGCTCTTCATTTATTGAATCAGTCATAGTCAATCCTCAGTGCTGATGTCGATTCGTTTCAGACCTACCGGTCAAACGTACGGCCAACTTATCTTCATTACTGCCAAACCGACCGTGCATAAATGGCGTGTCGTCGATCATTAACACCACGTCTTCGGCAGAGGGGATGTCAATCACATCGCCTACCTTTAATAAGGAAACGCGTTTTAAACTCATTCGGGTTTGCGCCAAAATCGCCACCAATTCAATCGGGGCCATTTCCAGACCTTCGCACAGACGATCTCGCCAATCAGCGCTAGACGCTTTGGTGGCCGGCTTAGCGGGATCACTTAAACTATCTCGTACTGCGTCGATGGCACTCCACGGCACTATCGACCAAAGCCCGCCGGAAAACTCTCCGACGCTAACGACAAAGCGAGTTGCCACCAGCGAGTCAGCCTCACCAATACTGTCCAACATACGAGGGTCGCTAACCTGTGCAGCGATGGTTGGCTCGGTTTTGATAACTGATTTCCAGGCACTGCCAACATCGCTTAATAAGGCCGAACTCAGCATTTCCATAAAGCTAAACTCAGAAACGGACAACTGTTCACGCTGTCCTTTTTGCGAGCTGCCCGAACCACCAAAGTAGCGGTCAACCATTTGAAAAACCAAATCCGATTCGAAGGCCAAGAGAATATTGGCGTTCATGGGTAAACCGCGAACCACTGATATACTGCAAGGTGCAGGCAGCGTATTCAGCATCTCGTCAAATTTCATCACTGTAATTTTGTCTACTCGAACGCCCTCAACCGTAGAGACAAACTCACGCATACGATCGCGGGTGGCGGTGGCAAACTGGGCTTGGATCAAAGACAAGGCTGGGATCAAACGCTGAATCGCGTAGTCCTGTCTCGCTAAATTATATTTAGCGCGGCTGGGATCATTTTCATCCTCGCCCGCCATCAAGGCTTCTAGTTCTTCTGGATCGAGAATATCGCTCACGTCGCTAGCCTCACTGAACTACAAACTTGGTGAAATAAACGGCCTCAACACCCGGCTTACCCGACTCCGCCTTAAGCACACCATTGATGGTAGCCAAAGCCTCATTCTGCAGTTTTTGACGCTGCTCAGCAGTCGCAATAGCCTCTCTATCGAGTTTGCTAAACAACATCAGTAAATCATTGCGAATACGGGGTTCGTATTGCTCAACCTTTGAAAAGACATCGTCCTTGCGTGTCATTAAATCGATTTCGATCATCAAGAAACGAATGCCGCGCTCATTCTGCAAATTCACCACAAAGGACGGTGACAAGCTGTAGTACTCAGGTTCTTTTTTCTGATCCTTTGCAGCCGCCGCTGGTTTACCATCGGCGCCAACGGCAACCGGCTCCGGCGCAGGCTCGTGCATAAAAAACCAGGTACCACCCACTGCGGCCACTAACACCAAGACCTGCACCGCAATCATAATAATTTTCTTATTCATACCTGTTCCCAATTCCTATACCGCCACAAAATCAGCATTCCTACGTGATTAGAGCAAGCCTTATGCCAATCAAAACCAACCTTAAATAACAATGACTTACAAAAAAGTTACAGTGGATTGACAAAAAAATGGCGAACCTCCTTAAACCCTGAGCCACTGTAACAACACAGGGATTTCAGGCCATTAGTAATAACCGAGGCAGGCGTATGCGAATATGGCGTTTAGGTTTTATTCTTAGAAAAAACCAGTGAGTTGTATTGCGAGTTACATGAATACTCGATCGGGGTCGAGTATGACGTACTTCTGGATTCAGACTTCAGACCTTTTAACGTCAGACGTCAGGTGTCTGGCGTCGGACTTTAAAGGCATTCGCTTGCGCTCACATGGATCCCCGATCGGGGTCGGGGATGACGTACTTCTAGCTTTAGGCTTTAGGCTTTAGGCGTCTGGCTTCTGGCTTCTGGCTTCTGGCTTCTGGCTTCTGGCTTCTGGCTTCAGACTCTAAATCGCCGCCATCCACATGTACCGTCTCCGTCATCCTCATGTACCATCTCCGTCATCCTCATGTACCTTCTCCGTCATCCTCATGTACCTTCTCCGTCATCCTCATGTACCTTCTCCGTCATCCTCAACTCGATTGAGGATCCATATACCTCGCGCTTTAAGTCTGCACCGAACTAGCTAGTGCGTACACCGGACACCCGACCTCTTAACGTCAAACGTCAAACGTCAGGTGTCTGGCGTCGGACGTTAAAGGCATTCGCTTGCGCTCATGAATCCCCCGATCGGGGTCGGGGATGAAGTACTTCTGGCTTCTGGCTTCAGACTCTAAACCGCCGCCATCCTCATGTACCGTCTCCGTCATCCTCAACTCGATTGAGGATCCATATACCTCGAGTTTTAAGCCTGCGTCGAACTAACTTATGCGTACACCAGACATCCAATCTCTTAACGTCAGACGTCTGGCCTCGGGCGTTAAAGGCATTCGCTAGCGCTCATCTGGATACTCGATCAGGGTCGAGTACGACTGGGCGACGTTCGAGTTTGGTTTTGGGTTTTGGGTTTTGGGTTTTGGGTTTTGGGTTCTGCGTTCTGCGTTCTGCGTTCTGCGTTCTGCGTTCTGCGTTCTGCGTTCTGCGTTCTGTATCCAGCATTCTGCATTCCGCGCCCCAACCACTACCAACAAAAAGCCCCCGCTTTTCTCTTTTCGATTGAGTTAAACGAGGGCTTTTGTTGAAACTATGTTTAGCTAAAATCTACTGATCGCAAAGCACCTTGAAAAAGCGCTAGGCGTAATAGTCTACGCCGCTATTTTGCAATATAACTTCCGCATTTAACTCACCCGATGAAACACCGTTGTCTTCACCATTTAAACCTTGTTGGCTAGATCCCGCATCACCACCGTTGCCGCGTCCATTGGCAGCGCCAGATCGATCACCGGCGGATTGACCGGCAAACTGTTGGCCATTATTCCCCGCACTATTATCGTTCAAGTTTGGGTTGTGGCTTACTTTTACTTCTTCTAAACGCAGACCTTGGTTTTCCATACCGCTATGCAAGCGCGGCATCATCTTTTCCATTAACTCAGAGGTGTCTCTATTCTGGGCTTGAATTTGCACAGAAGTCGTATCACCTTGCACCGATAGCTGAATATGGATGCTGCCTAACTCCGCGGGGTGAAGTTGCATGGTCGCGGTGTGGACACCGTTACCCGCCATCCACGAAATTTTAGCGGACATCGCCTGGCTCCAGGCCGGGTCGGTTAAGGCGTTTTGGCTAAGACTTAAGGCGACAGGCGCCCGTGCGGCACTGCTCTCTGCCGAGCGGCTTTGTGGCGCCGCCGATAGTTCAAGACCAGAGCTAGACTCAGTATTGAGATCAACTGATTGAAGTGCGGACTTCACTTGCGGTGCGGCACTAGCAGCAGAGCTAAGCTGCATTGCATTGGCAAACCCCGTTGTCGGTTTCGCTAAATCGCTTACGGTATTCGGTAGTGGATTGGGGCTTGCTTTGCCGTCAACGGATTTTTCGCTTTTTGCGAGTATCGTATCTGCAAGTTCATTGTCATCGGCTAGTTGACCTTCACTAGCGTCAAGCGAAAGCCCTGCCACGCTGGCTACCACATTTGTCGCGCCGGCATTATTTGTTCCACGAGCAGTTGCTTGTCTCGACCAATCGATTTGTGATTGCTGCCAGGTTACTAAGACTTCGCCTTCTTCAGACAGTAATTGTGTATCGGTATTGTCAATGGATTCTAGATCAGTAACCGGCAATTCTGTTCCGCTTTTCGGCACCATTTTTCCGCTGAAACCAATATCCGCTAAGGAGTCGGAGAAGATATCAATATCGCCGCTGAGTTGATCATCACCGTCAACTTGTGACGCCCCGCCACTCATAAAATTATCACTGGGCACCACACCTTGCGCCGTGCTGAGCAGCAGATTAAACGGCGTTGCTGCCGGTGTTTCACCTACCCCACGACCGCCCACAGAACCTGCATTTACAGGGCTATTCTGCACGCCGGCTTTGGCACTGCCGTCCATTTTAGGTGACGCTAAACTAATACTGTTCTGCATGGTGTATGACCTGTTTGTTACGTCAATAAATGTAACTAACTTCTGCCTAATTAAATATTAATACCCAATATCTATAGCGCATTGAGTACTATACAAACCTTTTTCTATGCCGCTATTCTGTCTCGTGAATAGCTAAGCTGCTAATTGATATACGCAATCTTTATGCCATTGCGTTGCTTTGACGCATTGACCAGACAAATCGCTGGCTACTTAGGTCATCTGCCACACGTTGTTCAGTCGTTTCTGCTTGATATAATTCTTGTTTAACATATCGTTCGGTGAGCTTTTGCATACTCATGGCACGACGACGGCTATCCATCCAGTGTTTACGATCGGCGTTCATAGCGAGCTCTGCCTTGCGGAGAATTTCACGTTGCTGCGCGATCGCGCCAGACAGCTTAGCCATGAAAGCACGGGATTCCTGCAAACGGCGCAAGTCTAAAAACTCACCCGTCACTTTGCGACTGGCGTCGGCATATTCTTGGTAGTATTGTTTTAACTCGTCGAGTTTATTTTTTTGTGCTTCGCAGTGGCGCTGACTGCTAGAGAACTTATCTGCTTGTTCACGCTCATTGCGCTCGGCAATGCTATTAACCGTTTGCATGCGCTTTGACTTTTTCATTCTCAGCCCTCTCAGGACATCACAACAGAATTTATTATTTACTTTCTTAATCGCTAATCTTCTAGCAACACACTTAGCTGGTCTAATGAACTATCAAAACGCTCTGACTCGTCATAAGCCTGCTGTAAAAACTTGACCATTCTCGGCCACGCCGACACTGCTTCATCTAATCGGGCATCACTTCCGCGCTGGTAGGCGCCAATAGTGATTAAATCTTTGTTCTGCTGATACAGCGAATACATTTGCCGAAAATACCTAACCTGATCCTGATGGCTTTTATCGGTTACGTCGTTCATTGCACGACTCACGGATCTTTCAATATCTATCGCCGGAAAATGTCCTGCATCTGCAAGCGCCCGCGACAACACCACATGTCCATCTAGTATCGCTCTTGCGGAATCAACAATCGGATCATTCTGGTCGTCGCCCTCTGCAAGCACGGTATAAAACGCGGTAATTGATCCACCGCCTGCCGCGCCATTACCCGCTCGTTCGACTAAGGCCGGTAGCCGCGCAAACACTGATGGCGGATACCCCTTTGTCGCTGGCGGCTCACCCGTAGCAAGCGCGACCTCACGTTGAGCTTGAGCGAAACGGGTAAGAGAATCCATAAGTAGTAACACCTGCTTACCCTGATCGCGAAAGTGCTCAGCAATAGATGTTGCCAGCCACGCGCCTCGCATTCGCATCAATGGCGGGTGGTCTGCAGGGGTCGCTATGACCACCGCACGCTTCATGTCTTCGGTACCCAATATGCTATCGATAAATTCTTTAACTTCTCGGCCACGCTCACCGATCAAACCAACTACCACTACGTCCGCTTCGGTAAACCGCGTCATCATGCCTAATAGAACGCTCTTCCCTACGCCGCTGCCTGCAAACAAACCCAAGCGCTGACCACGGCCAACGGTTAACAATGCGTTGATTGAACGCACACCCACATCCAGGGGTTCGCGTATTGGCTGGCGCAGCAAGGGGTTTATCGGTACGCCAGAGATAGAGCGGGTCTCAGTGCAATTCAGCGGGCCTTTGCCGTCTAAAGGTCTGGCCGCACCATCTAACACGCGGCCAAGCAGGCCGTCGCCGACGGGAAAATCTGAGCCCTTTTCAATGGGTATGACGCGGGCATTAGGCATCACACCGCGCAATTCGCCGGTGGGCATTAGCAGTATTTTATCGGTGGCAAAACCCACCACTTCGGTTTCCAGCCATTCACCATCTGCTGCCTCGACCAAGCAGTAACCGCCGACGGGGGCTTTGCAGCCAACCGCTTCTAACATGGTGCCTACAACGCGTTTTAATTGACCTTCCACCATAGGGCGATCAGCACCGCTTAAGCGCTGACGATACTGGGCGAACTTTCCGCTCAGTTCACTGCGTGGTGACGTAGTCATAGTTAATCCTTAACTATAGAGCGCATGATTCTGTAGGTTGGGTTGAGCGGTAGCGAAACCCAACAAGCGATGGTAGAGCATCCCACCATGTTGGGTTTCGTTCCTCAACCCAACCTACGTTCTGGCGCGGTTTATTTGCCGTGTTAGTGGCCAAGCTCCGGCAAACTCATTCCCTGTTCACCGAGCATTTCTGCGCTAATTCGCTGAATACGGGTTTCTAATTCTTCATCAATACGTGAGCAATCATTACTAATGCGGCATCCACCGCGACTTACCGTTGGGTCTTCCAGCAATATCCACGCAGAATCCAAGGCCTCACCCCGTTCTTCTGCAAGCTGGCGAAGCACATCGACATCGGCGGGATTGAGGTAAATATTTAAATCGCCACTGCTAATCGGCAAGGCTTCGACCGCTTGATGCACCAAGTTTTCAATTAACTCAGGCCGAACGCTCAATTCATGGCGCAATAACTGGCGGGCCACGGATAAAGTCATGTTAAACAACTCGCGTTCTAACTCGCCATCTACCCATTTTTGCGGCTCGCGCAATGCGGCCATCGCTAACTGCAATTGCTGGCTTTGCTCTGCCAAGATTCGCTTCGCCTCTGCCTGGCCTTCTGCCAAACCCTGTTGATAGCCCTGCTTTTTTGCGCTTTCGCGGGCGAGCTCTAGCTCATTGGCAAGCTCAACTTTCGCTGTAGATTCACTTTTAGACTTGCTGGTATTTGCGACTGCGCCACTCACCACTGGCGGCACCCAGCTTTGATAGGCCCGTTCTTCTGCCCGTTTTTCAGTTGTGCTATCAACAACAGCGGTCTGTGGGGCAGCGCTGTCGTTGATAACCCGAGGGCTAAATACCTGAAAAACATCTGACATTCTATTTTCCCTAGGCCAGTTTGTATTAATTGTCTCAACGCAGCGGACTATAATTAAGCTTATACAAGCCTATGCTTGGCATTCGCTCTAAACGTAGTCGTCGCCGCCGCGACCCAAATCAATTTGGCCTGCATCCGCGAGCTTTCTCGCCACCGCCAAAATATCTTTCTGAGCCGCTTCTACATCACTCAGTTTCATGGGGCCACGAGAGTCCATATCTTCAAGCAACATCTCCCGTGCACGTTTCGACATATTACCCAGTAATTTCTCGCGCACCTGTTCGTCGGCACCTTTCAAGGCCAGAGGTAATACGTCTGAACCCACTTCGCGCAACAGGAGCTGGATACCCTTATCCGGAATATTAACGAGGTTACCGAAGACAAACATCAGGTCTTGAATACGCTCTGACAGAGTTTGGTTTTCCTTGGCAACCGCTTCTAAAATACGGGTTTCGGAATCTGGATCTAGACCATTCATAATGCCGGCAACGGTCATGGCACCATCGATTTTGCGATTTTTAAATGTAGCGGTAACCGATAGTTTTTTCTTAAGAACCGTTTGCAACTGGCGCATAGCGGACTGGGGAATGGTTTGCATATTGGCAATACGCAACACAATATCGTCTTGAAGAGCCGGCGGCATTTGTTTTAAAACCGCCACAGCTTGCGCCTGATCCATGTGGGCCATTGTTATGGCGATAATCTGAGGATGCTCATCTTGCATCATGTGCAGCAAGGCTTCTGGCTCTAACCAGCGCAGTGAACTCATTTCCTGGGTTTCTTCGTCGCCAAGCACACGGTCAGCCATAGTCGTGCCTTTTTGATCACCGAGAGTGGAGGTGAACAACTTCCGCACATAGCCCTGCACACCGACACCCAGCGAGGTTTCTTGGTGTAAAGAGGTTCTAAACTCATCGACGACAGCTTCCGCCAGGCGATTGTCTACGCTGCGAATAGAGGCCATGGCCGTGCCGATTCGCTCTACCTCATAAGGCTCAACGAACTTCAGAACTTTAGAAGCCTGTTCTTCACCAAGCATCAATAAAAATAGTGCGGCCTTCTCGCTACCTTTGCTACCAGAATTCATTGCCATCTCAGGATTTGCCATTTTCTTCCGCCACCCATTTTTTCATTACTTGAGCAACCCGTTGCGGATTTTCATCCACTACCGAGCGCACCTCTGTCATCTTGTCTTCAAAGCCCATACGACCAGCTATTGGGGGCGCGCCTAGCGCAGCAATAGCAGGATGCAATACCTCACCGCTTAAGCTGCCGTCGCCACCGTTGCCTATAGAGCGCTGTGCTGAGTGCGCTCCGCTAACCTGTGCTTGCATTAAGGTACGCATACCTGGGCGCAATATGGCGAAGATAATAAACAGCACACCAACACCAATTAGTGACTGTTTAATTAAATTCGCGAACCATGGCTGTTCCCAAAAGCCCGGTGCGGTCATGTCCATTTCCATCGTTTCTACTGGTCTAAAGTCTGCCGACACAACAGTCACACGATCACCGCGAGCGGCGTCAAAACCAATGGCGTCACGCACCAGTAAATTCAATTTTTCAAGTTCTGTGGGCGACACCTCGACCGTGACGGTTTCGCCCTCGTCATTTGTGCGCTGATGATTAGCCACCACGACGGCGACTGAAAGACGACGCACCATACCCGTCGGGGTAGACGAGTGGTTTAGAATACGTTCGATCTCATAGTTACGCACAATGGAGCGATTACCTGTATCAGCTTTCGCCGCTTCTTCCACACCACCGCTACTTGGCGGTTGATTGCTCAATGCGCCCGGTATACCGCTGGCGTTAGCGTTTACGTTACTGCCATCCATCTGCTCGTTAATTTGCTCGCTGCGAACCACTTTGCTTTCAGGGTTCCAGGTCTCACGACTCTCTTCAGCGCTAGAAAAATCAATATCTGCCGCTACCTTTACGCGAACCTGACCAGCATCTGCCAGTGGCCCCAACAATTCTTGAATATTTTGCTGATAAGCTTCTTCAATCCGCTGGCGGTAGGTAAATTGGCGCGAGCTAAGACCCAGATCATCTTTCTCACCCTGGTAAGACAGCTGCTGGCCTTGCTGATCAACGACCGTCACCTGCTCAGGTGATAAACCGGTGATGCTGGACGCCACCAGATTTATAATGGCTGCTACGTTCTGTTTATCGATCACGCTGCCGGGAAATACATCTAGCATAATTGACGCGCTGGCGGCTTTGCGATCACGCACAAAGACAGACTGCTTTGGAATTGCCAAATGCACACGCGCTTTGCGGACCTGATGCATACTTTCAATGGTGCGCGCCAGCTCTTGCTCTAGCGCGTAGTGGAATTTCTTAGACTGCATGAATTCGCTAACGCCAAAGCCCTGCTCTTGCTCTAGCATCGCCATACCCGATCCATCACGCATAACGCCTTGTCCAGCCAGTTTGATACGCGCATCGTGCAACTGCGTCGAAGGCACCATAATAGAGCCGGTATTGTCCTGAATCTTATAAGGGATACCCGCAGCGTTTAGGGCGTCGACTACCCCAGCAGCGCGCTGAGGCTCTACGTTAGCGTACAAAGTGCGGTAGTCACTGCCCTGTGACCACATCACCGCCGCGACCCCAACGGCAACACTGGCGGCAATACCCACCAGTATAAGTAGTTGACGCAGGACATCGTTTCCCGCCATTTGCGCAAGCAAGTTTGCAGGCATATTTCCCTTAGCTTCGGCCATATTGATTCTCCACCGACACTGTTACGCTTAGAACTGCCATTACATCGACATCCTCATCACTTCTTGATAGGCATCCACAAACTTATTACGCACTTCAACTAGCGCTTTAAAACTTACTGATGATTTCTCCATATTAACCATAACCTGAGTCAAGCTAACATTTTCGTCACCACGTTCGAATGCCGCCGCCATCGCACTGGCATTCTTTGACGTCTCATTTACGGCGTCAATTGATTGCTTAAGCATAGAACCAAAATCGACCTTCGGCGTAGCGCCAACATTAATCGCGCCTAAATTACTTGGATCAAACTCAGGCTTGGCAATACCGGTTTGATCGCGGATTGAGCGAATTTGGTTAAGAATCGAATCTACTCTCATATCTGACATGTCGAGGCTCCTTAACCGGCGATATAGCTTTGTTCACGCAGACGCGCCAATTTATAGCGCAAGGTGCGTGGGCTGATTCCGAGGATTTCCGCCGCTTCCTTCTTTGAGCGACCTGCGCGCAATGCATCGCTAATCACACGACGCTCCTGATCACGCATATACCCATCTAACACACCGTTAGTTTCGCAAGACGGAAGATCAGCGATGTTGCGATTAGCTAATTCAAAGCGCTCATCAAAATCACTGATAAAGCTCAAGCCTGTTTCAAATTGTATATCACGGTCACTAATCGTTTCTTGCTGGCGAAGAATCAGGGCGCGCTGAATTACGTTATCAAGCTCCCTGACATTACCTGGCCAAGCGTAGGCAAATAGTTTTTGAATTGCTTCGTCTGTCAGCATCGTAGCGGGATCACGCACACTGCTATCTCGACTTAAGAAGTGATGTGCCAATGGCAGAATGTCGCGGCGACGTTCCGCCAAACTCGGCACCAACAAGGGAAAAACGTTTAAACGGTAGAACAAATCTTCTCTGAATTCGCCCTCGCGAACCGCACAGCGCACATCCCGGTTGCTGGTCGCAATAACCCGCACATCGAGCTTCAAGGTCTTGCGGCTACCCAAGCGCTCAAGCTCGCGCTCCTGTAATACCCGCAATAGTTTGCTCTGCAAGCCAAGATCCATCTCGGAAATTTCGTCCAACAATAGTGTGCCGCCCTGAGCCTGTTCAAACTTACCGGTGTGACTATTGATCGCACCGGTGAACGCGCCCTTTTCATAGCCAAACAACATGGCTTCTAACATATTCTCTGGAATTGCCGCACAGTTTAAGGCGACAAAAGGCGCCTCAGCGCGGCGAGACTGGCTGTGAATAAAGCGCGCGTAAACTTCCTTACCCGCGCCACTCTGACCACTAATTAATACCGTCGCATCCGTTCTGGCAACGCGAGTCGCCAGTTCCTTGACAGCAATCGAGGCCTTATCGGCGACTATTAAATCAGCCATTAGCACGACCTCCCATTTCCATTTTGTTATGCGCAGATAGGCTTTTCGCTATTGAAAGCTCAGCAACAAGTCGGCTTGACGCATAGGCTAATTCTTGATGACAGGATTCCAAACAACGACTCTGATGCATATCGCCATTATTCTGAAAAGATTTATTTTTGTGTTTATCGTTTGTCATCGTCGTAGACCTACATCAGTTACCTGCAGAGACTAAAGCAATGCTCATGCCATTATATTTTTACTATAAAATACAATAACTTATTAACCTTAATCGAAAATACGACGGTTTTTTGGCGGGTGTTTTTTGGCATAAATTTTTAGCGGAATTTATAATTGTTTTAGTATCTAATTTGTCTATACGTATAAACATCCGGCGGGAACTAAAACGGATATTGTAAAATGGGCCAATACAAATTAAGGCATCACTGGGTTCATGATTTACAGGAATGCAGCGTCTTTCCGAAAGATTACAGACCATGAGGTATAGCTGAATCACCGGAAATAGCGCTGCTGAACACCCCTAAAACGCGCTAACAGCTCCCCGGTTCTTTGCGTGCTTGATACCACGCAACTCTCCCCGGGTAAAACACTGGCCAGTTCCGATTTCTTAACTAGCTTAGTAGTGAACGTGGTAGTCGCCTGACTATGTAAATTCCGGTACGTCAAATTGCCCGCAGCAAAGCCCTGTGTATCAAGCCAATTGTGGTAGCTTGGGTCTGTACTGCTTAAAATCAAACGGACTTTGTTATCACTATCTACCTTAGTTCGCGCTGGCGTGTAGCTTACCGGGCGATACAGAAAATCCATGCTGTTCATAAACGCACCACCAAGCGACACCATCCAAAAGCCATCGTGATTATCAAATTCGACAATCAATGCCTCGTCTTCCGCAATAGCCCAGCACATGTGGGCAGCCAATCGGCCGCGCTTTTTATCGTCTAGGGTATTGGCAGATTGATCCGGCGGAAACGCATTTATACAGCTTGGATCGACAATGCCACTGCTGTATTGGTAGGGATGATCCGGCCAGTCCCGCATCATGCCAGTCAAAAAATCCCCCGCCCACTGCATCGATTCAATCATTCGCTGCGGCGTCGGCAAGGGTCTTGGCGCATCCATATTAAGACGTTCGATCGACAATGTTGTTGGCGTCTCGTCCCAGTTGTCAAAGCCCTGACGAATAAATAATTTCCTCGTCGCCGAGGTGGTCGGCAGCCAATTTGGGCCCTGTCGTTCACCACCGATAAATAATACAAAGCTGCCGTCGTCGTTTAACTGCAAGTCGCGGCCAAATAGGTTCACCTCCGGGATATCGCCAAACGGTTCATGAAGACTGGGCCACCCTGTGTTTGGCTGAGTTTCGGGACGTTGACCCTGGAGGGTAAAATTTAAGAAGCGCGCACTGCCGATCTGGCCACTGACTTTGTACACCTGCTCCCCGTCGATCCAAGCTTGCTGATACGTTAAATCAGCGGCATCGCCGCCGAGTTTTCTACTGGGCGTACAGAACGCGTGCAACATGGGGTATTTGGTATCTCGGGTTTCAAGAGCTAAGTCAAACGCTTGCCCGAGATTTTGGGTAAGAAAGCGAAAGGCATCAGCGCGCTGTATTGCGTTTGCTGGATTGTGATCCTTAAACGTCAAATCGCCGGCTGCTTGAAGTTGCTGGCAAAAGACTGACCATGCCGCTCGAAGGTCTTGATCATCTGCACAATCACCAATTGCCACTAACCACTCTCCATGACTTTATTTACTGAATTAACAGGTCGTTTAGCAAACCGGTCAAATGTTTGGCACTTCGCGCTACCGCCTGCGAAGCGCCCTCATCAATAATGCGCGGGCCCAATAGTTCTATATCGAAACCACCCGAATAACCCGCCTTAAGTATTTCCCCAATTAGCGTCTTTATAGGGATTACACCGTCACCGGGCACAGCGCGGGCTGGCAAGGAGCGATCACCGTAACAGTAATCGGATAACTGAACCAATTGACAGCGCGGCATGGCTCGCCGCAAGAGCACAGGCAAGTTTGCCTCTGCCCAGCAAAAAAACAATTCAACACAGACACCGATATTGGCCATTTCAGCGAGAGTAACCGTATCAGCTAATGAATGAGCTATATGTAAATCAGCGTACAGACTTGAGGCGTTTTCTATCCCTAATTTTATGCCACAGGACTTCGCGCGCTCTGCGCAGGGCGCAATAGCACGACTAAAACAGTCTGCGGCAATACTCCAATCAAGATCGCCGTGACCGCCGGTCAACATATAAATTGAATCCGCCCGCAGCTCCGCGGCAATATCAATCAATTGGAACAATCTGTCGCGATCTTGCTGCCAGGTTCGCTTGTCAGGTGTGAGATGACCACTGTGAAACACATGAGCAATACTCTGCACTGCCAGCCCCGTATCGGCTATTACCTCGACCGCCGTAGTGACATTATCTGCGACTTGCAAAGCTGGGCTGATGAAACCTATACGCTGTGCGCCTAGTTCATGGCAGTGGCGTATATAGTCACCAACAGGCATATCCGCAAAACACATTTGGTGTATTGATAAGCGTTCATGCATGAAATGGCGGTCTCCCAAAAGTCTCAGCAATCGCAATACTAGCTGCGATCCTCGATATCGATACCAAACCGATTGCGATAAGCTGCAAATTCATCGTGTAATTGCGCAATATCACCATCGATCAAATCGGTGGAATACACAAATTTTCCGTGCCGATCGCCTTTGTTATTCTTAAGGTAGTCACGCATTGCAGACTCTGCTTCGGCACTAAGCGTGTAACCGGAAAATTCGTAAAATCCGCGTATAGTGCCGATTTGGTCTTTGACAAAATCTTGATAGCGGACGTGGTGAATACGGGGATCGTCGATCATTGGGTTATCGAGAATGGCCTGAAATCCAGCGCGACCTAATCGGGTATGTAGGCGCGATTGCGCCGCCAAGTCAACGCTGCCGGTCAGTCCCTCTGTTAAGTCCGCCGCCATCTTTATACGTGATGCAATACTCTGAACCGGATCGCGATGAATATAAAGCACAGTTGCATCTGGATAACAGTCAAAAAAGGCGGGAAAACGCGGCGCGTGAAAGCCCTTGAGCACCCAGGGTTTCTTGGGTCTACCGTGCTGAATCGCCTGCAACATCATTTTGTGCAAACGATACTGGGCCGCCGGATCTGCCTTCAGGCCCCCGACTACCATACCCATTGGGACTCGCCACCACGCGGTGGGTGTCAACACCCGAAAGTCGAATGCCCACGTGCGTTCGTCTTCAGGTAGCCCGTTACCTAACATGTCGTTATATGGGTGACTATGTAACCAAGTCGGAAGACGAGTATTAATTTCCCGCCATTCTGAATCCGCCTGGTCTCGGCGCGGATCTGTTTCTGTCGCTAAGCCAGGAGGTGGTGACGGGTGCATAAGCTCCCAAAAACGGAGGGCTCGCGCGTCGGGGTCTACCGAAAGTAGCGCGTGCAGCAATGTTGTGCCAGAACGAGGCTCGCCAGTGACAAACATTGGCCGCTCAATGCGCTCTTCATCTAGCTTGTAATTGCGATGATCAGCAAAAAAACGCAGACGATCAGTGAGTAGCCAGTGGATATTATCCGCAGCTAATTTTACGCCTGCTTCGTCCAGGTTGGCGTCGCGGATTATTCCCACAACTTGATCGACCCGCTCGCAGAAACTGTCGTCACCCCAATCACTCAGCCCAGTAATTTCCTGCGCAGCAGCCAGCAAGGCAGCGCTATCTAAAACCATGGTCATGGCCTACTGCCCCGTTAATCTAAGTAGTTCATCTTCCGCTTCGCGAACTTTCTGCGCAGACAATGCGCCAAATTTAAGCCCAGCCATACCGCCGTAATCGAGAATTTTAGGTACGCGAAGTCCGGCGTCGCAGTATGACTTAACGATACCGGCGACCTGCTTCGGTGTACCGTGGGGCACCATCGCTAAAATCGCCTTTGGATCAACTTTATCGAGAAAATCGAGCACCCGTTCGCGTGTTAGCGTCGCGGGATCAATATCTTGGAACCCTCGCCAGGAATCACCCATTGGGTGGGTGTGGCCGAGCTTGTGCAATTCAGCAGCAGATATTTGCAAGAGCAAGGATTTAATTAGGGGCGCAGCCAAGATTTCTGCCAGCTCATCGTCATCGCCAATCAAACAGGTAATGATAAATGCCGGAACTATCGCCATGGGATCCCGACCAGCCCGTTCTGCAGACTGGCGAATTACCGCAAGCTTGGCGGCGTAATCCTCGGGTGTCCACGCCCCTGCTGGCCACCAGCCATCTGCAAAGCGCCCCACAATATCGAGCATACGAGGACCACTTGCACCTATCCAAATTGGCGGGCAACGACCATTGAATAGCTCTGTATCCATGCGAGCATGCTGAAGTTTAAAAAACTTACCCTCATAATCCAGCAGGCCCTCGCTTTCCCATAACAAACGAATTACCTGTACTGCCTCTTCAAATCGACCAACGGGTTTAGAAAAGTCAAAACCATAAGGCACCGTGTTTTCTAATTCTCCGCTACCCAAACCAAGAATGAATCGGCCATTTGATAAGTGATCTAAGGTCAATGCGGTTTGTGCAAGCATGGACGGGTGACGCCGTACGGTGTCGACAACACTCGTTGCAATAGGCACATTTTTGGTCAACGCCGCTGTCGCACCTGCCACAGCCATGGCATCAAGATGACGGTGTGGTGACGGAGAGATGGTAGCAAGATCGGTAAACTCTGGCGTCCAGATAGAGTCTGGCCAAAAACTGACCATATGATCCGGCAGCCAAACAGAGTGGTATCGCCCGCTATCCAAATCTGCCATTTTGCTAAAATCTAGTGGCAGGGTCGTGCGCAAAAATGCCGCCGGTTGTACTTTCATACTGCTACCTCATTTTGTATTACTTATTTTTATAGATAACTTATCTGAGCTTTTTAAAGGTGAGTCTGCCTAGCTTGGATAAGCATCCATAATAGGAGCAATTACGAGCTTATTATAAAGCTCGGCTAGTTCATCCACGCTAATACGCTGTTCTTCGCTAAGCCACCACGACAACATTTCCAGGGTACCAACCGCTGAAAGTCGAACCCCAATATCGGCCACCGCCATATTCATTTCTTGTTTTTTTCCTGCGACCACTTCACGCGACAGGCGCACAAATTCATCGCGCATCGTGTGCGCTGCACCACCATTTAGCAGTGTCGACCAAGTAGCGTCATTGTCTGCTACGTAGCGGCAAAGGGCACGTGCCCCCTCTTTCGAGTTAGCCGCGTTCATCACACCAACTGACAGAACAATAAGTCGCTTAATCTCATCCGCAGCAATAGCGTTGAGTAATTCTGCCTTACCAGTGTAATGGCGGAAAAAGGTTTTATAGCCAATTCCCGCACTGACGGCGATCTCTCTAATCGTGATCTCATCTAAGGGCTTGCTATCAAGCAACAGCAGAAATGCACTGTAAATCGCTTCGCGAGTTTGAATAACACGTGAATCACTGGTCGTTGAGTAATGGGGCTGGTATGACGTTTGCGACATGTATCCCTTGTTCCTGTTTGATCTTCCATAGGCTAAATCTAGAAAATCATTTAAAAGGGTCATTGCCAGCAAGCGCATTCAAGAAGCGACTTATGACCCACCATGGGTCATATTATGCAAATCGAGCAGATTGTTGCGTATTTTTGTAACTATGAACACTGAATTTTGCGAAGCGTGAACACCTGCACCCTTCTTTTTTGCAGGCACCGCTATTTAACGCGAAGTGTTCACAGTGGGTCAACGCCATGATGAATTTTG